>Ga0335085_10000405_pt1 | contig 125130 bp, 120 predicted proteins | sample Lox_Sample_45_FD_206712 | JGI IMG/M metagenome (GOLD analysis project Ga0335085, IMG submission 206712) | Soil microbial communities from Loxahatchee National Wildlife Refuge, Florida, United States - Lox_Sample_4.5 | ecosystem: Environmental > Terrestrial > Soil > Wetlands | place: USA...
CGACGACTGGGGTCGCCGTAATCGTGTAGGTGTCAATGTTGCCGGCTGTGTCAGCGGCACCTGCCGTATAAACGAAGGTGTAGCCGCTCTTCACACCGCTGGCCAACACCGAGTCAATCAGCCCTGCAGACGCCGAAGTTGCGGTGCCGGTTCCGCCAAGAGCGGGCAAGGATCCGGGGAAGCCGATGCCGTACGTGGTGGAGTATTCAACACTGGACGTATTGATCGTCCGCAGCGAGCCTACCGCCGAAGCCTCGTTGGCGGCCATCTTGGCCCTCAAGAGGTTCGGGATAGCTATCGCGGCGATAATCAGAATAATCGCCACCACAATCAAGAGCTCGATTAACGAGAAACCTTTTTGTTTGCGCATAATCATCTCCCTTTCATGCCTGGATATATTGCACGTCAGACGCCATCGACTGGGCCAGCAGGTGGCATATTGGGCACAAACGGTCGAGGGCTCTTAGTCTTCAGTGGATTACGAGCAGGCTTCAGTGCCCGCGATGAAATGCCTCCATAAGTTCGAGGAACGGCGAATGACGAGAAGTGTCATGAAGAGTGCGATAAAATGTCGTAACACGATCCATTTAAGTCGTTCCGCGATATAGCAACGCTCGCTCCGCCTTCATGCGGCTGGTTTCCTAGATTAACGGGCCTCTTTGAGCCAAGTCCTGCAACACCATAACTAGGAATCCCTGTGGAAAAGCGCGCGAGCGCGTGCTTTGCGAGACCGGTGGTCAGCTCAATGGTTGGTAATGCGGTCGATCATGCCACGCTCTCGAGCGGCGCGATCGCACCATCGAAAGGTACCGAGCGCCGCCGCGCTCAATACCGCCGTCAGGACAACGAAGATGCCCAGCAACTTCAGATTGCCCAGCGTGGTTAACGTTGGCGAGCCCGGCGCCGAAACCAAAAGGGAGCGGCGCAGCAATTCCAACCAGTAGGTGAGGGGAATCGCAAATCCGACCGGCCGGAGGACACGCGGCAATACTTGTATCGGAAAGATGGCGCCGCTAAAGAGATAGAGCGCGGCCGCCACCCCTTCGCCGAACGACCAGGCACTGTCCGGCAGGAGCAGAGCGAGGCTCGATACCATGAGTCCCAGCATGGCCAGGGCAGCGAGGCCGATCGCGAACGTGGCTAGCAAAAGGGGCCAGTGGATCGTCGTGAAATGCACCGGCAGGTGAAGGAAAGCGATGCCGATGAGAAGCATGATCACCACGGCCGCCGAATCGGTGAGAAATCGCGCCGTGCCCCGGCCGGCCATGTACCAGCGGATGTCCACCGGCGCCACGTAAACGGAGCGCAGGGTGTGATACCGTTCGCGGTCGTCGATGACCGCGAAACTCATGCCGGTCATGATCGCGCCCACGTACGTGTAGAAAGCATTGCCCACATACATATAAGCGAACATGGGCGAGCTGAAATCGCCGCGTGTGACGGTGGCATAGAGCATCACCAGAATGCCGGTGAGCGCCAGCGGCCTGGCGACCGTGTACAGCGCGAAGAGGATCGGCTTCGTCCAATTAGCCTCGACCTGCCATCCCAGCCAAGTGGCCGTTCGGAGCGAGCTCCAATAGGTTCTAAGCACGGTGTTCGGTAAGTTTGCCTTCGGCCACCGCCAGCCGCTCCATGTATCCGAGCGACCGGCGCGCTGCCGCGAGGAAGATGAGCGCCAATCCCAGCAGAATGGCGCTTTCGATTTTCGGGCTCAGAAAACCCAGCGCAGCGCTGCGCGCGAATACGATCTGGCGCAGCGCATCGAGGCCCAAGGTCAAGGGAATCAAGGACGCCACGCCGGCAATCCAGGCGTTGAGACTGCGCAAGGGGAAGTACGTCCCAGAGATCAGATACACCGGTTCTTGCGCCACGTCTATGAAATAGCGGGCCTCGCGTCCAAAAAGCAGGAAGAGCGATGCGGACATCATGCCCATGGCATAAAGCGCCGCCATCGTCAGAAAGAACACCAGGATCAGCAGCGGCACGCTCGAGACCGCGTAGGAAATGTGGAAGAGCAGGCTGCCCAACACGATAATCAGCCCCGCTCGCACGGCGGCCAATACCATGCCGCCGAGCGCCATCCCCAGCAGGATGGCCATCATCGAGCCCGGTGCAATGATGTAGAGAGCGAGATTGCCAATCTGCCGCTCCCAGAAAAATTGGCTGGCCATGCTCCAGATCACGTTGACCCAGAACCAGCTCATGGCTCCGCCGAGGATCACATAACCGATCAAATCCTGAGATCCGCCGATGGCCCGGTAGACGAAAATGTAAGCCATGAGCGCGACGAGCGGCAGGCCGACTTCAATCGCCAGCCGGGAGAGTTGACGCTGGTATCCCACGGCGCGGGAGTAGGCGCGCCCCATGACCGTTCTCACGAAGAGGCGCCAGCCCGTGTCTTTATGGATTCGCGGGATCATGCACCAGCTCCATCTCCTCCATGCTTTTGCCGACCAGCCTGACGAAAACGTCTTCGAGCGTGAGTTCCTGTTTTTTCAGCGAGAGCAATCCGATTCCGCTGGCCTCCATCGCGGCGATCACCCTGGCGATCACCGGCTCCTCCATCAGCGCCAGCTCCAAAGTGCTGCGGCCGTCGGCTTCCTGGTGAGTTACCCTTCGCACGCCGGGCACCGATCGTATGGCGCCGGCGCCCACGCCATCCACAGGCGTGGTCTCCAACCGGTAGATCACTTCGCCGCGGAACTGTTGCTTGAGGTTGGCGGGCGTGTCGCAGGCCAGCACGCGCCCATCGTTGATGATGGCCACGCGGTCGCAGAGTTCGTCGGCCTCCATCATGTAGTGGGTGGTGAGCAGCAAGCTGCGCCTCTCGTCCGATTTCATCCAACGCCGAATGAAGGCCCGCACATCGCGCGAGGCGCCGACGTCGAGGCCGAGGGTTGGTTCGTCCAGGAAGAGCACGTCCGGATCGGTGAGGAAGCCGCGGATGATGTTCATCTTCTGACGCAAGCCGGTGGAGAGTTGGTAGGACTTGGTCTGAATGCGGTCCGCCATGTGCAACTCATCGAGAAGTTCGCCGATTCGGTGGTTTGCCTCGCGCGAAGAGATTCCGTAAAACTGCGCAAACATCCACAGATTCTCGCGAACGGTCAGCATGCCGTAGCCCGACGATTCCCCGCCCGAGACCATATTGATCAGCGGCCGCACTTTCTGGGCCTCGCGACTGACGTCAAAGCCGGCCACGCGCGCGGTCCCACTGGTGGGCGAGAGAAGCGTGGTCAGAATCTTGATGAGGGTGGTTTTTCCGGCCCCGTTAGGACCGAGTAATCCGAAGAGTTCGCCGCGCGCTACTTCCAGATTTACGTCGTCCAGCGCAAGCAGAGTCTTTGGGCCATTCTTCTTCTCGCGCGTCCGGTACACGCGACCCAGGTGTTCGGTTTCGACGGCCAGCTGTGGAGTCATGACCCATAGTCCAAGTCAAAACAAATGCCGTTAGTGGCATACAAATGTCCGGGAACCCAATTATGGAGTGACTATATCACGGGGTCGATCTCACGAATGTGCATCCTGGAGGGCGCATGTTTTCTTGCGCGATGCTGCGCGGCATAACCGGAACCGCTGTGGAAGAGGGCGGTAAGGGGGAAGAGCTGCGGCACACGGGCATAGGAGACTACAGGGACCGGCTCTCCACGCTCCCCTTGGTAGTTTCTCCTTGACACCTTTGGGAGCGAAGTATAGATACCTCACACGTTACTTGGTAGAATTTTCGGACTGGTCACGGGATGCTGGCCGAGACAAAAGAGCGCTGCCAATTACAAGGCGCGTTGTGGGTGGCCCGATGGTCGATGACCCGATATGGATGGCCCGATCGATGGCCTGACACGTCTCGTGCCGCACGGTTGTGTCGAACGCAGGCCGGATGAGGGAAAACATTTCTATTCCAAAGATGGCGGGCATGGAGTTCGCCAGACAGGTCCGAAAAGGGGACATTGCTAAATGAAAGCGACAGCGCGGCGGTGTAGCAATTGGCTTGCTGGTGCAGCGGTGGGGCTGGCAGCTTTGAGTATGGTTTTGACTTTTGTCCCGAATTTGCGGGCACAAGACGGATCGGCGCCCCGCATGGCCGACGGGCATCCGGACCTCTCCGGGCGTTATCTATTCATGGGGAATGCGCCGCAGGCGAAGCCGGTCTTCAAGCCCGGGGCGAAAGCAAGCCTGTCTCCGATGCCGAAGGGCGTTTGCGCCGCCGGTGGCACGCCGACTTCGATCACCATCCAGGCGAGCGAGCATGGGCCTATCCAGTTGCTCTCGCAGCCCGGCGACCTGTGGATTTTGACGGAATCTCCCCAGAGCGTTCGTTGGATTCCCACCGATGGACGGCCCCATACCAAGGACCCGGACATCAGCTTTGCCGGCGAGTCGTATGGCCGTTGGGATGGAGACACTCTGGTGGTGGACACCGTGGGGGTTGACCACCGCATGAGGAATATCTTCGGCGAGGCCACCACCTGGGTTCACAGCGACGACGAGCACGTGATCGAGCATTTCAGCCGCCCCTCGAAGAACTCCCTCGTCTATCAAGTCACCATCGAGGATCCCATGATGTTGGCGAAGCCATTCACTTGGGCTCCCATGCATTGGTCTCTGGCACAAGGTGCCGGCGATAAGTGGAAGGTAAAGGTGCCGATCGCGGGCTGCGATTTTTAACGCCGAGGCGAGGCTGGTTCTAATCGGTCTATTCCTCTCCACGATCCCACGAGCGTCCGCGGAGCACGGGCCATATCTCGATTTCTCCAGGCACCGGCCGGTCCGGCAACGTTAGGGCCGCTGTTCATGGACGCGTGAGGAATCTCCAGTAGAAAGCCGCGAACACCAAGACAATGCCAACATTCACCGCCAGCCGTTCCCAGAATCGATTTCGGAAGAACAGGAAATCTACAGCGACGATGACGGCTGCCATCGCCAGCACGTAAAGCACGCCAGTTGCCTGTCTGCCCATTAGCCCACCTGCGCTCAGCGCCCCGACATTTTCAGAATTTGTTCCGGAAGCCGAGCCCCTTGCACCGTGATTTTTGAGGCAGCGCTCTCGATATCCCTGAGATCGCTGGGCGTGAGTTCGACCTCAGCCGCTCCGATATTCTCCTCGATGCGCGCCAGCTTCCGGGAGCCGGGGATGGGAACGATCCACGGCTTTTGGGCCAGCAACCAGGCCAGCGCGATTTGAGCGGGAGTGGCCTTCTTTCGTGCAGCGATCTCACTCAGCAGATCTACCATGGCCAAGTTAGCTTTGCGGGCCTCCTCTGTGAAGCGAGGGAACGTGGCTCGGAAGTCGGTGCTATCAAACTTCGTCGTCGTATCGATTTTTCCCGTGAGGAATCCCTGGCCCAGAGGGCTCCAGGGAACGAACCCGATCCCCAGTTCCTGGCACACCGGTAATGCCTCCACTTCGGGGTCTCTGGTCCACAGCGAGTATTCGCTTTGCAGCGCTGTTACCGGCTGCACGGCATGCGCGCGGCGGATCGTTGCCGCTCCTGCTTCAGAAAGCCCGAAGTGCTTCACCTTGCCTTCTTGAATGAGGGCCTTCACCGTTCCCGCCACATCTTCGATCGGCACATCGGGATCGACGCGGTGCTGATAGAGGAGATCGATGTAATCGGTCCTGAGCCGCTTCAGCGAGGCATCAGTGACCTGTTTGATGTGTTCAGGCTTGCTATTGAGCCCGCTGCGCCGTTCCCCGTTGGGCGAGATGTTGAAACCGAACTTGGTTGCGATCACCACTTGCCGGCGGTAAGGAGCCAGGGCTTCGCCCACTAGCTCCTCGTTCGTGAAGGGGCCATAGGCCTCAGCGGTATCGAAGAATGTAACCCCACGTTCGAAGGCCGACCGGATCACCGATATCATCTCCTGCTTGTTTCCTGCGGGACCATAGCCATAGCTCATTCCCATGCAGCCGAGCCCGATGGCTGAAACTTCGAGATTGCTTCTTCCGAGTTTGCGCTTCTTCATTTTTCCCTCGATGCACCATTCGATGCTTGAACGGTCCGCAGCGTTAAGTAATCGTAACTCCGTGTGACCTGAACACGTAAGTTGCGGCTGGGGAGTGGCGGGAGGTTCCTTCCTCAACAGCATAGGCGGCAGGCTCCGGCTCGGCAATACTCGCGGCGGCGTACATGAGTTAAGCTGTGGGGCCCGTGAGCGAGCTTCCCGACATCGGCGTTTTGATCAGCGAGGATGGTCCCAGTGCAAGCGTGGCTGTGAACCGTCCCGGCCACGTGCTGTTTGCCAGCTTGATCGGCACGACGATCGAGTTTTTCGACTTCTACATCTACGCTACGGCGGCGGTGCTGGTCTTTCCCCGGCTTTTCTTCCCCGCGTTTGACCCGGCCTCGGCCACGCTCGCATCTCTCGCGACTTTTGGGATCGCGTTTCTGGCGCGGCCGGTGGGCTCCGCGCTTTTCGGCCACTTTGGGGATCGCGTGGGCCGCAAGACGACGTTGGTCGCGGCGCTGCTCACCATGGGAGTCTCGACCGTGGCGATTGGCGCCCTGCCCACCTACAGCACCATCGGCGTAGCCGCGCCCGTGCTACTGGCGCTGTGCCGCTTCGGCCAAGGTTTGGGACTTGGGGGCGAATGGGGCGGCGCGGTGCTGCTGGCGGTGGAGAATGCACCTCACGGGAAGCGCGCCTGGTACGGCATGTTTCCGCAGTTGGGCGCGCCGGCGGGATTTCTTTTTTCCGGGGGCGTGTTCCTGGCGCTCTCGAAGTGGCTCAGCGACGAACAATTTTTCCGCTTCGGCTGGCGCATCCCCTTTCTGGCCAGCGCCGCGCTGGTGCTGGTGGGGCTTTACGTCCGCCTGAAAATTACCGAAACGCCGGTATTCCGCGACGCCCTCAACCGGCGAGAGCGCGTGAAGGTGCCGATGCTAGTGGTGTTCCGCGACTATCCCGGAGCACTGCTGGCGGGCACGCTGGTGTCGCTCGCGACCTTCGTGCTGTTTTACCTGATGACGGTCTTCGCGCTCTCCTGGGGCACCACCGCGCTGGGGTATAGCCGCGACAAGTTTCTGGTGATGCAGTTGGGCGGCATTGTGCTGTTCGCGCTGACCATTCCGCTGAGCGCGGTCCTGGCCGAACGAGGGCGGCGGCGCGCGCTGCTGTGGGTGACCTCGGCGATCAGCGTCTTCGGCCTGCTGATGGCCCCGATGTTCCTGGCCGGAACCTTCGGGGCGGTGATGACCATGGCGGTGGGCCTCTCGCTGATGGGCTTCACCTACGGCCCGCTGGGCACCGTGCTCTCCGAACTCTTCCCTACCTCGGTGCGCTACACGGGCAGCTCGCTCACGTTCAACTTCGCTGGAATCTTCGGCGCTTCGCTGGCGCCGTATATCGCCACGTGGCTGGCAAAGAACTACGGCTTGCAGTACGTGGGCTACTACCTCACCGCGGCATCGGTCTTGACGCTGATTGGGCTGCTGGCGACGCGCGAGACCAAGGACGACGTCCTCTGATCAAGTGCGCCCTGGTCAACGGAATTGATCAGACGTGCGGGTTGGGCTTCAATCGGTCTGCTCTTCTGGCGGGGTTGATTTTGAATCCACTCGGCAGGTCCGGTTGCCAAGCCGTGGAAAGTCTGCGTGTCCGGCGCGCCGGCGGCCTCTTCAATGAGCGGGTTGCTTCGTATCTGCAGTCGTTGCAGGCGAGGTAGGCGTGGGTAGGACCTCGTACCGGGCCATCATGCCCGCCTCCATGTGGTCGTCAATATGGCAGTGAAATAGCCAGAGGCCAGGGGCGTCGGGAACCATGTCGGCAGTTTCGGTTCCCAAAGGCAAGAGAAAGAGGGTGTCCCTGCGAGTGCCGTGGGAGAGCACGGTGTTGCCATGCCAATGCGGGGTGTGGAAATTGAGCGAGCCCACGTCGCCCATATCCAGCAGATACCAGCGAACGCGCTGGCCCTGTTTCACGGTCATCACCGGGCCGTCGCCGTAGAGGTATCCGTTGATGGAGAACTTGTAGTTGGTCTCGGCAAATCCGGTGCCGGCGAAGGTGAAGAATCCTTGCGCATCGGAAAAGTTGGCGTCCCGCCCCTCGAGCGTTTTCTGGTCGGCGGCACTGATGTGGGCGTCAACGTTCTGCTGCGCATACCAACTCTCGTTTTCGTTAAATGCGGTGAAGAGAGCGACGATTTCACGGTCCACGTCTTTGGGAGTGCCGTCGGGGTTGGCCTGGCCTTGCCGGGTAACGATGACGGCGCCCACCAAGCCGGAAGCCACGTCTTTGTATTGGGAGACGCTCGAGTAATACACGCGGACGATCGAGCTGGGATCGTCCGCCTCCGGCCCCGCCCGTTTCCGCAGCTCCCACTCGTAGGTAAACGTTGCGCCGGGCTGCACCATATCCTCCGTGTCGTCAACAGCATTGCCGGTGGCGTCGGGAATCTCGCCGGTGTCGGCGGAGTCCTTCGGATCGAAGGCGTCGGGCGGATGCATGTTGTAGGGGCGGGAGGCGCTGTTCTTGAAAACGATCTTGAGCGTATCGCCAACCTCCGCGCGCAGGACCGGTCCCAGCAAACCGAGGTATTCGTCCTGCGGAGCGCGCGGCTTCCGCGTTGTGAACGTCGCGTCGGTATACTCCCGGTAGACCGCCTTGCGATAAATATGCCCGATGTGATTGGGTCCTGGCTGGGTGTACGCCGCCGCCGTTCCTTCAAAAGGCTTGCCCGTCATCATATCGATGCCCAGCGGCGCATAGTCCCATTCGAGCTCTTCGGCCGCGATGTAGTAGGTGCGCACGCGCCCGGCCGTCGTGGCCGCCGCGGGGAGATCTTGCCTCGGCCGCGGTCTGGCGGAAGCCGGGGCGAACTGGGCCAGGCCTCCAACGCCGAAAAGGCAAACCGCCCACAGCAGGACTTTCATAGTTCGCATCAATGCCTACTCGCCTCGTAATCGCAACGCGCGGAGTTCCTGGCGCTTGCTCTTCATAAGGTCGGGGTGCGCCTCACCCCACTCTAAAGCACGCTGCCAAGCATCCTGTAATCGCTGGTCGTTTGACCAGTGCGAAAACCAGTGTCGTAAGCCAGCTTGCTCGAGAACGTGCTCTAGGAATCCCATTTCTATTGCATCACGGACATCTTCATCGCTATTCAGAAAAAGATCAGTTATCGCCACAACGACATCTTGAAGGACTGCTTTCGCCTGTTCGTTGGAAGCAAGGTGATCGAACCAAGCCTCGAGATCGCCAGCTGCCTCGTACCGCGAAAGTGGAACAACTTCGTCTTCTTCGTCGTCCCCATCGTCTCGCCGAGGATTCTCCCGGATACAACGCAAGAAGTAATTTCGAATAAGGAGGCAGGTCTCATCCATCTCGAGCTCTGGATGGATTCTGCTCCAAGCCGCTTCTGTGAGTTGGTAGAGGAGGGCCAGTGTTTCGACGTCTTGCGCTCCGGCAATCCATTCCCGAACGCGCTCTCTTGCAATGGAGTCCTGCGAGTGAAGCGTGGAGCGGATTGATGCTTTCATTGCGTCCATCAGAAGCCAGCGCCAGCGCGCGCGGCTTTTCCGGCGGCGGCCTGCGCGGGTAGGACCTCGTACCGCGCCATCATTCCCGCCTGCATGTGGTCGTCCACTTGGCAATGAAGCTGCCAGACGCCAGGGACCGTGGGAACCATGTCGGCGGTTTCCATTGCGGCCGGCAACAGATCGAACGTGTTTTTGAGAGCGTGCTGGTAGTTCACCAGGTTGCCGCCCTCCCAATGCGGAGTGTGGAAATTGACCACATCACCTATATCCAACAGATACCAGCGCACGCGCTGGCCCTGCTTCACGGTCATCACCGGCCCGTTGCCGTAGAGGTATCCGTTGACGGAAAACTTGAAGTTGGTCTCGGCAAATCCTTTGCCAGTGAACGTGACGTACATGTGCATATCGTTAAAGTTGTTGTCCCGCTTATTCAGCGTTTTCTGGTCGGCGGCGCTGATATGGGCGTCGACGTTCTGCTGTATATACCAACTCTGGTTTTCGTTAAATCCGGTGAAGAGAGCGAAGATTTCCCGGTCCACGTCTTTGGGAGTGCCGTCAGAGTTCGCCTGGCCCCGGCGGGTCACGACGATGGCCCCCACCAGGCCGGAAGCCACATCTTTGTATTCGTTGACGTGCGAGTGATACACCCAGACGATCGAGCTGGGATCTTCCGGCCCCGGCCCCGCCCGTTCCGGCACATCCCACTCGTAAGTGAACGTGGCTCCGGGCGGCACCATGGCCCCGGTCTTTTTATCATCGGGAACATTGTCGGCGTACATGGACCCTTCCGAGGCTTTCTCGTAGAAGACTCCGTGCGGATGCATGCTGTACGGCCGCGAGGCGTTGTTCTTGAAAACGACCTTGATCGTATCGCCAACCTCCGCGCGCAGGACCGGTCCCAGCAAACCGAGGTATTCGTCCTGCGGGGCGCGCGGCTTCCGCGTTGTGAACGTCGCGTCGGTATACTCCCGGTAGACCGCCTTGCGATAGATGTGCCCGATGTGATTGGGTCCCGGCTGGGTGTAGGCCGCGGCCGTTCCTTCAAAAGGTTTGCCGGTCACCATGTCGATGCCGAGCGGCGCATAGTCCCAGTCGATCTCTTCGGCGGCAACGTAGTAGGTACGCACGCGTCCAGCCGTCGTGGCCGCGGCGGGGAGATCCTGCTGCGGCCGCGGTTTGGCGGAAGCCGGCGCGAGTTGGGCCAGACCTCCAACGCCGAAAAGGCAAACCGCCCACAGCAGGCCTTTCATGGCAATCTCCTTCCGCCCCCGGAGCTGCGACAATTACTGAAAAACAGTTGGCGGGCCCGCACGGGCCTAAAGAGCAGACCCCGCCGAGCCAAAAATCAACCGGTCAAAATCGGTGAACAATCTACACGCTGATCGTAGGTGAGTAAATACAAGTCTGAACCGCAAAGCGGAACGACGGACCGAGGTGTGCGAAGCAGAGGTATTTTTTGAGCGATGTCCGTAGCGGATGCCGTTCCTATTGTTTGCCTGCGACGATGATCTTATCGACCGTCTGTTCTTATGCGCTCTTGCCGGTTTCGATCGCGCTCAGCTTCTTGCGGATGGCTGTGACCGCCACTCGATGTCACTCGATGTGGCGGTCACTTTGCCATCTACTTACCAACGGCTCGTTTCTTCCCGACTAATTCGCCAATGGATTGGGGCGGATTTGCATGTGATTCACGGAGCCGCTGCGCGTTTCCGTAAATCGGGGAAGGTACGAGCTGTAGGTCATCCAAAGACCCCGGCCCTTCCATCCCGCCTTGGCGTCGTCAATCCGGGCATCCATACCACGAGAGTAATACGGCATCGGGTAGGGGACATGGAACACCGAGAACGTTTCTTTCTTCGGATCGAATACGAACTGTGCGTCCGAAGTGGTTCCCGTCTCGATCACGGTGTCCTTGCCGAGTCCCGACGCATTGAATTGATCCACCCAAACGTAGTAGGGGAAGTCTGTGCTGCCGGTTTCCTTGCCGGTGCCCTTGAATTTCAGCCCCGGCGTGTCCCAGAACTTCCACTCGCCCGTCTTGGGATTCAAGCGTCCGAGTTGACCGCTGCCCAACGAGACCCAGACATTCCCGTCCGAGCTGAAATCGATGCCGTGCGGGAAACGTCCTGGAGGAGGCAGCGGGTAATCCTTAATTTTGTCCGTCTTTGGATCAACCATATACAGCTTGTTGGCAGGGCCTCCGGCCACAGGCGATGAATACCAAACGGTGCCATCGACGGGGCTGACCGCCTCTCCGTAGCCCGTTCCTGGAATCATCTTCTTGGTCTCCGGATCGATCCTTACGAAGGTCTTCTGAGCACCGGCCTCGGTCGCTTTGATCGTGTCGAGACTCGTCAAATCCAGCTTTTTCGTGTCGAGTTCACCCGCCGCGGAGCCGCCGCCATCGGTCCAGATCCGGTCTTGCCAATCCAACTGCAGGTGGTGGGTGTTGTACGCAGTATCGACGGTAACAAATTTATTGGTTTTGGTATCGTAGTAACCGAGTTGCATGTTGTTACCGTTCTTAGATACCAGATTGTACGCGGCATCAACATCCGCCGGGTTATCCGTTACGATCGTATTCTTCGCCCACGCTGGATAGTAGTCGTGGCCGCCGGCGCGAATCTGGACGGTCATCCAGAGTCTGCCCTTCTCATCAAACATGGGATTGTGCGGGCTGGCCATCCATTCCTTGTCTTCCCCGACATAGGCCTGCTCTTCTTCCTGTCCGTGGTAGTAGTCCTTGGTCAGGGAGTAGCCGTGGCTCTTGTCTCGCGGTTCCACTTGCAGCCATGAGACGGCGTTCTTCAGCGGGTCCAAAATCAGTAATCTACCTCCCCCGGTTCGATCCACCCCGTAGACTTTCCCGTTGGCGTACAGCGTTGGATTGCGCTTGTCCGTAGAAATCAAGTCGTGAACGAAGGACTCTGGGAAACCCCAGTCCCACTGAGAGATCACGACATTGCGTTCGATGCCGGTTGGCCGCGGCGGAGCGGGAGGAACTTCTCCCGCGGCAATTCGGGCGCCCCAATCCGCGAGCATCTTCTCCACGGCCTCTCTGCCGAGGCCATCGAGTTCCTGGTGCATCGACTTGGCACGCAGGAACATAGCGTCCCAATCCTTAGGAGTGGTATAGATGCGCGTCTGGGGCATGCCGAGCTCATGGCAGTGGTTGCACCCGTTCCTCAGAGTCGCAAGCCATTCATCCTGGCTCTTGTACTTTGCTGGAAGCTCGTCCATGGGGGGCGGCTGAATCAACGAGGTCCAATAACTGGCGGGATAGATCTTGGCCGCTTCTTGCGGGGTTGCCGCGTTGGCAACCTGCAGCTTCACAGTCTCGCCACACACCGCTTTGGTGCGCTCCGAGTCCTTCAGCCCGTAGCCGCGCACCCATACCTCGTACTCCCCTTCCGGCAGGTCCGGAACCAGAAACCGTCCCTGATCGTCGGTGACGACAATCTTGCGGAACGGCGCCGGCAGGGATTTGGTCTCAGCGATCACCCAGACGCCGGCTTCTGCTTTCCCGCCGTTGCTGTTCACAACGACGCCGCCTATACTGCCCTTATCGACTTTCAATCCGGGCACAGTCTGCGGGCCGCCGCCTGCAACGGGTCGAGCAGCCACACACAATACCGCCAGAAGAACCCAGGTCATCTTGCGCGTTACGGTTCGCATCTGCAGTCCTCCAGTTGGATACTTCCCAGGTAGGCCCTTAGAACTCGTAAGTGGAAACTAAGCCAGCATCAAGAGAATGTCAAGCCAAAGGATTGCAGGATGAACCGGACACGAGATAGCTCCTGATAGACGGGGGCTTCTCGGCCAGTGGCACACGGCGCAATGCCTCGAGCGTTTTCCGGACGGACTCCCTAGGTAGAACACCCCTGTCCGTGAATTTCCCGCCGGTACAATTGACTGCAACGCAATGGGAGGCGAGAGTGTGTACGCATTTCTCCAGAATCAAGTCGATGGAGGCATATGTGACGGGTACCTGTGACTCTTGCGATCGTGTGGCGGAACTTTTTGAACTGCCGGGACGTGAAGACAAAAACTGCTCCCAATGCGACTCCGATCTCTCCACGATGATTTTGCTTTATGAAGCTCTGAGCGACGCCGAGCGGCTGGGAATCGAAGCCCGCGAACTGGAAACTGAAGTGATCGAGGTTCTGCTCGGCTATCTGGAGCGATGCGGAATGGACGCCTCGACGGCTGTGGAATAGCCGCCGATCGGATGGCAAATGCGGGCGGCTGAGGCAGAGGGCGCGTGCCGCTTACTCCGCTGCGCTTACTTTAGGAGACGATATGGTTACAGAAGGAACTCTGGAAGTGGAAAACCCCACGGAGGTTCTGCGGAACGAGGACGGCACCTTTCACGTGATCTCCCCCACTGGATACATTTTTCGGGTTACCTGCCGCAAGGGACACAATATGCGGGTCCGCGAAATCGGCAGCTCCAATGCGCCGTTTCGCGCGGTGGCCCATCACGACCGATTGGACGGATCGGCCTGCCAGCCCGCCGTCCGGCGATGGCAAATCGAGAAGATTGCGTAAGAGGAGCCTAAAGAGAGTGCTGCATCGAGCTAGGTGACAAATTCGAGCAGGTATCCTTGAAATTCGGACGCGGAGCGAAGCTTGGCGCGCAATAACATCCCTCTACTGCGTGAGCCGCAGTTTCTTCAGCGTTGATTTGTCACACCATGGCTCACTTAATTGATAGGGGAACGGCATGTCAGCTCTCACTTCGAGCCACGCCGACGGGAACAATTCGCATGCTGTGCGGCAACCTCCGATTCTCCCAAGGCATGAGAGATCAAGAGCGAACGTTCTTTGGAGATATTCGACGGGAGCGCTGGATTCCGCTAGTGCTTCCAGTACATATAGCTTGCCGCTGCTGTCGATCACGCGATAGGGGATTTGGTGTTCTGGGAAGGACCATCCACCCGCCGGAACCATGATTCCACGTGCACCGACTGGCCAATCCTTCGGATTGGGACGAGTGCTTACACTGTACGCAATCCAGCAAAGCCTTCCGTCCTTCAACAAAAAGTTAGCGGCTGCGCCCCTCGGTTGCAGCACGAACGAGAAAAAGGGGAAACGCATTCCGAGATCGTTCAGGAAGTGATTCCCTATTCCCACACCATAACCATCGTCTGGGGACGGGCAGCCCTGACTCGCGGAGCAGCCGCGACATTCATCGCCGCCATATTTCCGGACGACACGAAGCACGTCCGCTGAAGGTGATCCCCCAGCGCGAAGAGATCGGACATCGCTCAGGAGCGCCTCGGCGCGGCGGGCGTCCCGAACATAGATGATCTTGAGAACACCTCCGGCAGCGCAAATGATCGCCAGAAAAAACAAGTGCGCAAAATCCTACGATGCGAAATACCAGTCGCATCATCCGGTCCGGCGATCGCGCTTCATGGCCTGGAATCCGGAGAGATAGGTCGAGATGAAGTCGAGCGACTGGTTCATTTCCAGGTCAAGGGCTTCCAGTTTGGCAGTGCAGTAGTTGAACGCCCACACGGCCGGAACCGCGACGAGAAGGCCTAAACTTGTGGTGATCAGGGCTTCCGCAATTCCGGCCGCCCTATACGAGAGCCAGTTAGCGGGCGCACTGCTGCCGCTCAGGGTAAATGTGTGGATAATCCCGATCACCGTTCCGAATAAACCCACGAACGGAGCCGTCGAGCCTATCGTTGCGAGCGCGTTGAGCCCTTGCTTGAGGTCCTGGTGCGTGCGAGTGATCGAGCACTCCATGGAACGGTTGACCGCTTCCATGGTTCGGTTTTGAGATCTCATGTGTCACCTCGGAATTCGCTCTAATGTTAGACACCGAGGTCGCTGAGCCGGTGCCTTACTCCGATGTGTTTGCACGGTTCATGCCGGAGTCATGTACTAGATGGGCACATTTTTAGCTTGGTGACCCCCGTCACAGTGCCGATTTGAACCTGCCTGGCAAAATAAAATCGGGGGCGTCCCGAAACGGGACGGAGGCAGATGAAGGAAACACCAAAGTACGCGGAGATCAGTGACGCAGAGCTAAGGGAAATTGAGGCTGAATTTGGTCATCCGTTGACCAGAGAACTCGCACAATGGTTCATCCGCAACCGGATTAATCGCGAAGCTGTGGAAAGAATGCTCGAGGCTCCGGATTCAACTCACGTTGGCGCATGCCCCGAAGTGCGGAGCGTCCGGAAGACGGCGCGACCGAAGGTCATCGGACGAATCCCGGCGCCAAAGAAGAGATGCGCCTGAGCTGGCAAGACCCTTGTGACAATGCTGTGGCAATGCTGTGGCAATGCCCTTCTCTCGCGCAGCCGGTCTTCACCGGCGATTAGCTGCCGCCCATTCCGGTTTTCCTAGCGGCGCTGGCCTTGCTCATTTCGTTGGGGCTGAACGAAGATCCGTGAGTTCCCTGGAAAGGCGCACGATCTCCACCGAGCACGAGGCGTGACGGGCGATGGCTTCCGAAACGCTTCCCTTCAGGCCTTTTCGTCCATGTGAACCGAGCACGATCAAATCGGCCCGCCATTCCGTGGCCAGGTCGATGATGCTCGACTTCGGGTCGCCCTCTTTGAGAATGGGGGTGGCATTTAAACCTGAGTCGCGCAATCTCTCAGCTGCCTTGGCCACCAGTGCTTTGGCCTGTTCCCTTCGCGTTTTCCATAGGGCCTCAAATTCGGGCTCGTATCCTCCCATTTCGCGGCCGAGCACCGTGGAAGGCGGTTCCAGCACATGCAGCACCCACACCTTCGTATCCTTCGGGCCTTGCGCGGCCACGGCTCTTAGCGCGGCCTCGGAGAATTCGGAGTCATCGATCGCAAGCAGAATCGTCATGTGCCGACATCTCGGTTTGCGGACTTGGAATGCTTCGAGTCATTTTCCCAGTAAAGCGTTTCAGTAAAACGTTTCAGTAAGACCATCGGCCTTCGGTAAACCATTGGAACACAGGATATAAAACGGCTGCCTAAAATGTCTGTGCGCTACGGATGTCCACAACTCCCCACAGCATGGCGCGGTCGCATTCGGCATGGTTGCCGCCAAATCCCGGCGGCGGTTCCGCAAAACTCCGCAAGACGACGACGGCCCCCTCGGTGGCCGCGTGACGCACGGCTCGCGAGAGCCTGGAAACGTAAGCCGGTCCTGCCCCATCGAGAATATTCGAAAGCGCGAATCCATCAAAGAACCGGGCAGGACATGATTCCAACCAGGATGCTGCGTCCGCTGAGACGAATCGGATGCTCGGTGCCGGCTGTTGTCGATCCTCTCTGGTTTCGCCGAGCAGCAGCGCCCGCGCGTAGGGATTCGTGGCATTTGGATGACGGGCGAATCCCCTTTCCAGCCGTTTCCGGAGCACCGCGCCGAATTTTGAGGGCAAGGAGGAGAGAAATCGGGGCGCGTATACGGCGTGCAAGATGGGGCGAGACATCAGAGTATCGAAGCCCGCGCGGAACCGGTGTGTGTCCAGATGCTCTCTCCAGAAGGCCATTTGTCCGTCGACATCGGACAGGTCGAGGAAAGCGCGCACAATGTTCTTCCGCCAGCCTGCCAGCGGCATGAAAGAGCGCAGAAAACTCATGGCTCGCTCGGCATCGCCTGTCTCAATGGGTCCTCCGTTAGCGCGCCGCTGAGCATAGGCGAGCTGGGTTGGATTGATGTCGCAGGCGACCACTTCATGTTGGCCGGCCAGCAACAGTGCCGTATCGCCCGCCGACGCAATGCAGAACACCCGGCCTTTGCCGCGAAATGCCGCCTGCTCAATCTGCGCGTCCTCGTGCATGCGCCCGAAAAGCAGCCGGTGTCTTGGGCTGTACCAACTGAGACGACCGTAATGCCAAGCTGTTTCCGGCCTCAGATGCGGCCTCCGGGAATGGTGCCGCATACCCAGATCAGTGCGAGGAAAGCCAGGTTCTTGACGACCATGCCAGCAGGCTCATGGATGATGCGCCGGGCCCAGACAAGCCCGTTGGCGTTGAGCGCCACAAGCACGGCCACCTGCACTATCGCACACACACCCGGAGCGATTCCGGCCATAACCCATACCGCGAGGCCCACCTCGAACACGCCGAGCGCCTTGAGGAAAGGAACGGCAAGCCTGGGCCCCAGCCGCGGTACTGCTGCGACCACTTCGACTTGTGCCTGCACGCGGCCGAGAATCTTGCACCATAATCCCTCGTACAGCCAAACTGCCGCGACGCTGGCGCGCAGGACGACTAGCGGCGGGAAAACGATTGCGATACTGTGCACGTAGGAACTCCGAGGCAATTGCACGGCCTTGCAAGAGACTCCGGGCGAATGGCCTGATTTCGAGGCATGACTGCCGCGTACATACCGCGCAGGATGTGTGCGTGCAACTGCCTGACGAGCAGGACTTCCAGTGGGCGCCACACGCGGCGGGGATGCAGATAGGCGTCATAATTGGTGATCAGCACGACGTCGGTAGCATCGCGGCAGCTCAGTATTTGATAGGAACCCCCGCGGGTGCGAATGCAGTCTTCAATCCCCAAACTTTGGCCGATCACCTCGAACTGTAAGGAACTCGGGCGCACCACTTCGGTAATTCGTTTTACCAAATCCCCTCCCCGATACACGCAGCGGACCGCGGAGCCCATGCGGGTTTTGTCGCCCTCGGCTCGGACCGGCTGCGGTAACAAGATGCGCAGAAGCAGTGAGGGGCGCCCAGGGACTTCTTCGTAAAGCATGATGTGGTTCCAGGCCTGATTTGGGCTGAGGTTTAAATGAACCCGCGTGGCAACGGTTTCGCTCACTGCCCTACGCGCGGATAGCAGACCTGCGATTCGATACGATCCGGCTGCAAACTTCCGCACCAGAGATCCGGGTGGCAAAGGTTCTGCCGGTGGGCTGAAGAGGACGTTCACTTTGCCGACGTCACTCGTGCCAGGATTTTGGCGTTTATGGTGCCGCCCAAGGCTCCCGCAAATGCCCCGATCAAAGCCGGAATGACGTAGATATTGGACACCATGGCGCCATCAAACCAATGGCCCAGCACGGAGGGTCCGAGCCACGCCCCAACCCAAGCCACCATCCATTGGCCGAGAAACCCATCGGTACCCATGAACAGGCGATAGCGAAAACCCCAGTGCACGACGGCGGCGCCGATACCGCTTAGAACCAGTAAAACAAAGAAGGCGGAAAAAGGCATTCCGATCAACGGAGCAGGCATGTCAACCCTCCGATCTGTTGAAGCATCCGGACTTTAGGCGATGTAAAGTTCCCACAAGGTTGCCGATCTTGCGTTGAGACTATGTTTTCGTCTGTGATCTACGTCACAAACCGGCATAAGAGACCTTTTTCCCTCGGCAAAGCCTTTCCGGCGCCTTGTGACGGCGAACTCGTCTGGGGCGTGATTGGGGTCACAGCGTCTTCCCATTGTTTTGGCCGACAATGTGGATATAAGCGAATAGGGGTAAGTGAACATGGAGGATGTGATGCCACCTCTTACGACGCCAGCGACGGCAATTCTCTTTATGATCGCCTTTTTCGTGGTGATGATGGGAGTTCCGTTATTCATTCTGCGGTCGGCTCGTCATCACTAATTAAGGCGTGTTCTTCACTCGTAGCTTTCGTTCTAGGAGCCGGGTGGGATGAATGAACGCAGTGAATCTTGTGCGCGCCGAAGGCGCTTAGTCTTGTCGGCCTTTCTTGTTCTAACCCTGGTGGGCGTAAACCGCGCAGCTGCGGATGGCGCTCAGCCGCCTTGGCCTGTTCCAGAAAACGCCAGGAACGTGAAGAACCCGACCAAGCCATCCGCGGATGGGCTGAAAGCGGCGGCGCAGCTCTATCATGAAAAGTGCGAACTGTGTCACAGCGAGTCAGGTTCCGCCAATAGCCCGGCAGCCAAGTCTCTCCCGCAAGAGCCTGCGCGTTTTACCGACGCGAAACTGATGAAGAACGCCACCGACGGAGAGCTCTTTTGTAAAATTACTGAAGGTCGACCGCCTATGCCGTCTCATGAACATCAACTGTCCGAGACGCAGCGCTGGGAACTGGTAAATTATCTACGCCAGCTTGTTGAGCGGGCGAAATACCAATACTTAGGAAACAAGGATAAAAGGTAAATCTTGCTGGTGAGTTAGCGCCTGCGGTCATCATCCGGAGGGGACTTCGGCAATGCCATCTTTGTCTCCCCGCTTCGGATCCCAGAAATAAAGCACTTCCGAAAACGCGCGGGACTTAGCCGGCTGTGATGGGTGTCACAGACGGGAAGGCGCCGCTCGATTATTCATAATATATAAAGAGGAGGTTTGTAAGCAGAGAGGCGTTATATGACGACACTGATACTCGATGAACCGGTCGTAACCAAACTTCACGAGCGTCGTCGTAGCCCTCGGACCTCGATGTGCGTGGACCTGATCGTTTGCGGAGCGGGTCGAGCCTGGCAAGAGCGGACTTCGGCGCTATCTCTGAATGCCCAGGGAGTACTCGTAGCCTTGGGAAGCAGCGTAGAAATAGGCCAGACGGTTTTTGTGCGGGATCCTGAGAGCTTCGTCCAAAGAGAGGGTCGCGTAGTCAGCCTGGGTCGAGGTTACGGACGGCGAAGGGAAGTTGCGATCGAATTTACGGAGCCGGCGCCGGATTTCTGGCTGGATCGTTGACGCTCAGGCGAGATTGAAAAGGACCAGTCTGCTCCTCACGCCGAGTTCCTTCCCTGCTTCTTCCGCGCTTCTTCTGCGCAGCCAAGAGTGGCTTTGCCACGTGGCTGTGCCACGGAATTAATTCCGCGTGTAGATTTCGGTCCAGGGCTGAGCGACGTGAAGGCCCTCGAGAGACGATTCTGGATAATCGACGTCGTTGCGTATGGTGAGGGTTTTTGAGTTTGCGGAGAGCTCCCAGCGCTCTCTGGTGCGCGTATCGAACCCCGGACGATTGCGCGCCGGATAGGTGACCACCACGGATTCCAGGATCAGGTTCTTTCCCTTTAACTGGCCCTTGCACTTGCCCTGCACGCCCGCCGGACTGGTGTAGCCGCCCTTGGCGCCGTCGAGCGGAAACCGATTCACACTGGCACGGCCGTCCATCACTCTGGTTACTTCAATCGCGGCTGCGGTCTGAACGACGCTTAGGGTCCAAACGGTGTCCCTGCTGAAGTCGAAATCACCCTTGGCGCCCGTCAGCGTGTACGAACCGGAGAAGTCTTGTCCTTCCGCCGCGCCAAGGCCTGGCTCCAGCCCGAGGCTTGGCCCTAGCAAGAGAAGCGCGGCTATAAATATGTGGAGGTAAGCGCGCATTGCGGAGCGGTCATAGCATACGTCCATTCGCCCGTCACGCGACAGCATGCCGACCAGTTGACCGAGCCCAGGCTGGTTTTTATCTGGAGAGATAAACTAAACGGTAAGAGCGTCTTGTCTTGCTGATTCCTGCATCTGCGAAAAGCCCCAGGATCGCGCCAATCGCCGCGCCGCCGATAATGCCCGCGCCCCAGGAGACGCCGGAGTCTGCTTTGCTTGCTGCGTTTGCCGCCAACAATCCCGCGGCAGTCCCCACGGCTGCGCCTCCGATCATCCAGATTCCCGCGTGGGACAGAAGGCCGCCGCGCACTTTCACACTGAGAACGTCTTGCCTTCGCAGGATTCGCTCTCCGGACTCGTCGCGCAGAGATATGCTCGAATCGTCGAAGCCAACAAAAGTGCCGCGATGCTTTGTCGAGCTGTTCCGATCGACGACTTCGATCATCGCGCCTGGCGATAGCGCGCTGAGGTTCGCCCACTCGGCAGAATCCCGTTTCACTGCCAGTGGACCGGCCTGCGCCCGAGCCGAGTCAGACCAAGCAGTTAACGCCAGCGAGGCGCAGCAGACGAGAGATAGCGCTCTCCGCATCAGGGGAAGCCTCCGATGTGCCGGGACGATACGGCAGAGGTTTTCCAGTGTCAAGCTAGGACGAAGTGGCGGCGCGCGCCGGCATCGGAATCTGCGAAGTCGCCACGGCCTGCGCCTTCAAATGAAAAGGGCTAGCCAAGCGGCTAGCCCCGGTAAAACACATTCACAGCCCTAACGGGGAACCGGTCAGCGATCACCACCGACGGGAACACCTTGGCCATCGGCATGGCCGTTTTCGTATTTTTCCCGGACCTTTGGATCGACCTTCTTCCAGGCGTCGGAGTCCTCATTCGCGGTGCAGAGATATTCGGTCCAATTGTCATCCTTGGCCTGCGCCAGCGACCAGCGTTCCACCGGCGAGACAAAGGGTTTGCTGAGGACGACGGGATCCTCCACAGTGACCTGATAGTCGAAGAAGTTCTTCGAGGGCCGGCTGAAGCGCTCGATGACGTGTTCCTTCTCGCTGTGCGTCCAGGAGTTCGCGTCTCCAAAGAGACCCACCGAGATATTTCTCATGCGCGTGTCGATGCCGATCGTGTCCACCACCAGCGTGTCGCCTTCCCAGTGCCCCACTGACTCGCCGGCAAAGCTCACATCGGGATCGGCGGAGTGTTTCCGACCATCGGTAGGTATCCAGCGGATGGCCTGCGGAAATTCCGTCAGGACCCACACGGCTCCCGGCGTAGAGATCAGTTGCACGGGGCCATGCTCGGTGGCTTGGGTGGTGATCGAAGTCGGCGTGCCGCCTGGAGCGCAGGTGCCGTACGGGGTGGGGAATTGATACTTATCTTTTGTCTCCGGCTTGAAGGCAGGCGACTCCTGCTTCGATCCCGGAGGCAGGATGCTGCCCGCATTGGCGTCCACGCCGCCCGGAGTATACGAACCCACCATACGTCCCACACCGTTCGGATAATAGCGCCCGGTCAGGTCCGGGTGACCATCGGCCATGCGGGGAGTCGGGCCGCCGTCAGGCAACAGATGCGTGTTGAGGCCCGGATCGTAGAATCCTTTGGGCACCTCAGCAACGGCTGGCCGGCCTCCTCGCCCCACGCCGTCGAATGTGCCTCCGTCTCCCTGTCCTCGCCCCTGCGCCGCCAAATTGGGGCTAAAAACCAGAATCCCGCACAAAGCTGCCAGTGCGACCCCACCGCCAATCGCATAGTGGGACTGTCGCTTAATTCCTATCATCGCAAATCTCCTTTTGGGCCTGTGAACTCTTACACACCACAACGTGCTGCACCGTTGCCAGTGCCCGAAAATCCAGCGTGCCTGACAACCACCTCAAAGCGTCTGGGGCGGGCTCTTAAGCTCTTATGCATCGAGCCCGCGCCATTGCCTTAGAAGTGTTTGTCGGCGTCGCTCCTGCGCTCCACCTGCTGTCCCACGAGACGAATCAGACCATCCGACAACGCCAGGTAACTGGCAGCGCCTCGGTTCTCGCCACCCTTAGCCGGGCACTCTCTTGCGTGGATCGTTTTTCCGATATTCGCGAGGAAAACCTCTTTGGTGCTGCCGGTCCTCTTCAGGGCGTTGGGGGTGACCATTTCCAGGTGCCACGTCGCCACCTTGCCGTCAGGCTGGGTCACGTCCATATCGAAATAGGCGTGCGGATTTTCCCAGGTAATGCCTGTCAGGACGCCCGTCAGGTCCGCGCACTTGCTTGCATCAAACTCTACTCCGAATCCATGGTGCGCAAACACGGGAGCCGCTGCGCCCAGAACAAACAACACCATCAACACGCCGGGTAGCTTTACCTTCATTGCGATGCCCTCTTCAAAGCGAAATGGAAATGGACTCAAAATTAGACAGTTTAAAAGTACCCCGCTCTCGACCTCCTGTCAACCTGCACGACACGCGTGGTTGCCCAGTGAAAATGTCTACTGTTGTGGCCGCTGTCCAGTCGGTGACCCTATTCACTATGAGTAATAGCCCGGCCTGGCGCGCGCGCTGGGAAGGTGGGACGCCGGGCTTTTTTTAAGGGATCTCTTCGCCTCGCTCCGCTGGAGCAGGGATTGGCGGGTGGCATCGCTGGCAAGGCCAAACCCATGTATACTGTGACCAGATAGGCCAGATTTTCCGAGGGAGACTCTACGAATGCGAAATCGGCTTTTGGCTGTGACGGCTGGCCTTTGGGGAGCGGCGCTGATCTTTTCCTCCAGTTCATTTGCCCAGACAGCTACCAAGGCCTGGCCTGACCCGAAGGAAAATCGCCAGCCAATTGCAGAGAAAGATAAGAAGCCGGCTCCGCGGCACAGCCTAGCCGGACTGTGGGCCAATACCCGAGAAGGAAACCAGGCGAAAGGCGTACAGTTGCATCCCAACGACGGCAAGCCGGAAAATCAACCGCCGTATACTCCCTTCGGCTTGCAACTGTATAAGTCCCATAAGGCTCTGGAAGGCTTTGACGCCGTGGGTCCGGCCTACAATAACGACCCCAGGGTGCAATGCGAGCCGTTAGGCCTGCCGCGGTACAATCATTACGATCTTGGGGTGCGCATCTATCAGGACGAGAACTCCGTTGCCGTGTTGTACCAATACGATAACCGCTGGCGCATCATTTGGACCGACGGGCGGCCGCTCCCGAAGTTACTCGATGGCGGTGTGGAGATAAACGGCGGGTACCATGAACAGCGCTGGATGGGCTATTCTGTCGGGAAGTGGCTCGACGATACCACCCTCGAGGTCCAGACGGTTGGGACCATGCCGGATGACCGCGTTTGGCTCGATAACACCGGCCGGCCCATCAGCGATCAGGTGCATATTACCGAAACGTTCCGGCGCCTGGACAATGACACGATGGAATGGTCCGAGGTGCTCGACGATCCCAAAATCTTTACCAAGCCGTGGCAGACCATGAAGATCACCATGAGGGCGCAAGATCCCCGCATCGACATCTTGACGCGCTACTGTTCGCCCAAGGAGATCGACGCCTACAACAAGGCCTATGGTGATTCGGTGAGCGGTAAGTAGGCTGGAGCCTGACAAAATTCGTCTACGAGATTGGTCTACGCGATTCATGTGGGGAAATTCGTCATCGAATGGCGATTTATAAAATGGAGGGACGCGCAGTGATCAACAAGCTGATCGTCGGCTTTGCCTTGGCCGTTGGACTTATGGTTTCGATTCCGCTCTCCGCGCATCACGGTGCAGCCTCGATCTACGATACGAAAACGGTTACCTTGAAAGGGACCGTCAAGACCTGGCTGTGGTCCAATCCCCACTGCCTGTTGACGTTCGACGTCAAGGGAGACGACGGCAAAGTGGTCGAGTGGATCGCCGAAACCCAGGCTCCCAGCACCGTCTACCCCCAGGGTTTTCGCAAGGACTCCTTCAAGCCTGGGGATCAAGTAACCGTCATGGTGCAACCGGCCAGGAATGAGCGGCCCAACGGCCGCATAGTTTCGGCCGTAACCGCCGACGGCACCAAGTTAGGCGGCGCCGGGGAAGGTGGCGGACGCGGCGGACGTGGCGGCGAAGAGGCCCCTTACTAGTCGTCGTTCTTCGGTCGCAACACACCTGCTCTCCGAATACGAGTTCGTTTCGCTCGGGGGCCTTTATCTAAACCGCGCTTACCTAGACCGGACAGTTTAGGTGCGCGGTTTTTTCTTGCTATCCCGATCGCGCCGGCCGGTGATGCGCGGCACTGCGCACATTTGGGCGACCGCCTGCATATACAAGCCGTGCAAATCCCCTTCCAGCGCCTTGAATTCACGTTCTTCGCCCGGAATCGTGGAGTTTTCCGCGGCGACGCCGGCGAGATGCGAAGCGTAATCGAGCGCCTGAGCTTGCGCCAGCAGCAAGTCGAACTCAAACGTCTGGTCCTTGGCGGTAAGAATCGCGTGCTCTTGCGCTTTGGACTGGGCCTCGCGGGTGGCCGCCTCGCCCGGGGGTAACTTCATCTGGTGCAGATCGAATGCAGGATTGTCTTTCGCGAACTGATCCAACTGCTTCTCCTCGTCATCCGCCGTCTTCGATATGTCCTTAATCAATTTGTCGAACGCCGGCGCCTTTTTCTTAATGAGCAAGATCTTGCTGACATTCTTTTCCTGGCCCAGCAAGTCGTACAGGAGGCTGGCGGCATTGTTGCGCACGGCTAACTTGTCCGCTTCGCCCGGCGCCTGGCTGGGGCCGTTTTCGGCTTTGCTATTTTGGGTTGTCTGGTTGCCAGAAGCGGGCGCGCTCCCGGTCTTCTGGGATTGTTGCTCTTTCTCGATCTTGGCGCAGCCGCAGAGCAACGCGGCAGATAGGCAAAGAACGCCGCAAGCTTTCAAGGGACCGGCCCATTTCGAGTCGTTCATAATCGCCCATTTTGCGTGATTCATACTCGTAGGATGAGAAGGCAGGCCGTGTGGGTCCTGACGCAAAAGCTGGACGCCGAGTTGGACTCGCAAGCTCTAAATGACAGAACGATAATTCCTGAGTATTATCCTTCCCGGATTCTGGGTGGCGAGAAGGCTGGTCTTCGCTGCTTGACTTGGGACTGAAGCCATCCAAGCGCCACCCTAGCGCGTATGCGTGGAAGTCGTTTGACGAAGATGGAGGAAAGATGAATCGCTCGATCAGCGCTTTCGCTTTGGCCGGTTGCCTGCTTGCCCTGCCTGCAGGGATGCTTGTATCCGCGCCGGTGTTTGCTCAGCAACCGGGTGGTCGCGGCGGGGCTCCGGCAGCGGCTGCGAAGAACCTGAAACTTCTCGGCCCCAAGTCCGACATTCCCTTCATCATGCAAATGTTCGATGAGGCGCTGGGAGTGCAGTGCACCTATTGCCACGTGCAGGGCGATTTCGCCGCCGATACCAATCCGAAGAAAGAGATGGCGCGCAAGATGATCGCAATGGGACGGCTGATCGATACCAGCTTCCCGAGTGGCGGCGGAGCCTTTCCCGATGGCTATCACGAAGTCGATTGCATGACCTGCCATCGGGGAAATGTAAAACCGGAGACAGTGGCGCCCAGTAAATTTTACAACCGCGCCAACTCGCTGGGCACAATACAACCGGAGGAGGCTCCCGGGGTCAGCCTGAAGGTGTTGCCGCCGGATACGCCCGTACACGGCGCGGATTCGGTGATGGGCGAGTTCCGGGACGCGCTCGGCGTGGATTGCAACTACTGTCACGGCGGCGGAAGACCGCAAGAGTTTGACGCCAACCCGCGCAAGGATATGGCGCGAAAGATGATCCTGCTGGTGCGGCAGATCAATGCACAGTTTCCAGACACCGGCGTCTTCCCCGTGGGCAAACAAGAAGTGACCTGCTATACCTGCCACCGTGGCGACACCCACCCGGTGAGCGTGAGCAACCGGCGATACGATCCGCCCAAGCCAAAGCAGTAGGCGGGGTAACAGCGTCTTTCAGGAGCCGCGTTCGCAGCTTGCCGGAAATGTAGGGGTGTGTCCGCTCTCTGTGACGCTGCTTCAGCAACTTCTCCGCCTCCGGTTCTGAGGGTAACGCATGAGCAATCACGAGTGTGACAGACTGGATGGCCTGAGTTCCGCCTCACGCTTCAAATCGTTGGCGTAACGCTCGAACACAGGTCCGAAGTCGGGCATTGAACCTCTGAGAAGCGGCAGCAGCAGGCCGGAGAAGCGCTCTTCCATCACGAAATCGGTCGAGCCGTCGCTGCACCGCCTCAGTTCAAAGGTGCGCACTCCCTTGAATACCGGGGAGAATCCGCCGGTCCACGTCATGCGCTCGTCTGGCACCACTCCCGATACTCTTGGCGTGAAGGCGCGTTCCGTGCCAGGAACATGCAATCGGAGTTGCTCGCCTTCACGAATCTGACCCTCCACGCTGGTGACCGTGGAGTTCCAGCGAGGGAAGTCCCTCGCATCGGTCAGAAGGCTCCAGATGCGTGCAGCGGGCGCGCGGATGTTGAGTTCGACGCCACACGACATCGAAAACAATCCGCGCGCCTCAGTGATCCTCGCCGTGTCCATCGTGTCGGCCTCCACGGCAACAAGCACCACGCCAAAGGCAGGATGCCCTCCGCAAGTTTCCGCGTCAAGCTGGCAGTTTGAAAGGAGACTGGCCGCTCGATGAGCCCACACGTTGTTCCAGCAAGTTGGCGCCAAGTTCTGAGAAGTCTTGTCATCTCAAACCGGTCGATGCATCTGGGGGTTTTAGAACTTGGCGGACTGGCCGTGTAACGGACAAATTTCACCTTCCCAGCACTAGCCTGACCCCAGACCCGTACGTGTCGAACTTGAAGCTAACGCTGCTGCCTCAATGTCGCGGGAACGGAGTCGCCGGCACCCATGCGGGTGGTTGTTCCGTCGGGTGACGTTACCTCGACACTTTCGGCATAAAACCCGTTCGCGGACCGCGAGTAGTGATACGAGTACACCTGCCCGTCGCCAAAATCCTGCGCGCTCAAGATCCTGCCGTCGTACGTATTGCGCACCAGAACTCGCTGGCTTTCGTCTTCGATCGCGGTCATCAAGTCGCCGTTATAAGAATAGTGGCGTTTCTGGCCAGACGAGAGTGTCACATCGGTCAACATCCCCAAACCATCGTAAGCGTAGTTCGACCAATGCCCCTGATCGTCCTCGGCACGAATGATTCGCGCGTGATCGTCGTATTTAAATCTGATCGAGTGCTTGTGGGGCGTGCGAATCTCGAGCAGATTGCGTTGCGCGTCGCGAATCAATTGCAATCGGTCGCCATCCGAGTCGCGCATCTCGGTGGCGGCGCCCTGCGCCATGCTCTTCGCGTTGTAGGCCTCGGGAAAGGTGATCGCGGAACCATCCGTGCGCCAAGTGGTCCAGCCGTTTCCATTCCACGCGGTCACAGCTTTGTAAAACTCGGTCGAAGTCTCGGTGTGCTGGTAGATGGCATCCTGGAAGCTCGTTCCCTCGGAAACGCGGGGCAGGTAGACAAAGTCGCCGTCCTCGAAAACAAGCATCTGCTCGGTATAGGGAAAGCGAGTCCCAAGCGGCCCCATATCAAACGGGTGATTGGCATACTTGCCGAATGCGTGCACCGGGTTCGAGCTCACGAAATCGCCGGAATTGTAGGTGCGCGTCAGGGGCACGTCGAAAATATCTTTCAGGTACAGATCCGCCTGCCGCAGGACAAGGTTCCCGTAACGCAGGTCTGCCTCCAACCGATCTACCGGGCCCGACAACGTGACGGGCAGGTTGCATTTGCCAATTTGGGGAGGCGCGCCGGATTGCCCCACGGCCTCGAAAACGCATGGATGGCTTCCGTCCATTGTGGGCGCCGCTGCGTCGGTTCGGTTGAGCAGCTCGAGAACTCGAGCGCTCGGCTGGAAGGCCCCATCCCCCGGCGCGGCTACTGTCGCCTCATAGGGGCGATAGACCTTGTAGAGACCGATTCCGACGCGAGCTGCAGCCACTGCCGAAATGCCCGCAAGCGCAAACAACAACGCGTTCCGTTTGGCATTTCCCATGTTTTCTTCCTGGAAGAAGCGATTCGGGGGCGACAAAATCCTAAACCCGGAGTGCGTCAGCGGGGGAGCCGAAAAGGTACAGGCTTGTCGTGAAGCTTCTTAACTCATAGGTTCGCGCCAGGGATGGACCGGTGGGTTGATTGCACGCCTCTGCCCATACTTTTTCACGATTATTTACTTCACAAAAGCTCACAAAGGGTATAGCGTATGACCCGAAGGAGCAAAACTGTGACAATCGTGCTTGGTATAAAAACGCCTCAGGGCGTCGTATTGTCGGCGGATACCCAAGAGAGTTATGCGGGGAGCCATAAGGTTAACCGTCCCAAGCTGGTCTACAAAGCCGAAGATAATTTGTGCGGACTTTCCGTAGGTATGGCCATAGCCGGTGCTGGATTTGGACCATCAATCGATAAGCTAGCTACGGGCATGTGGGAAGCTGTCCAAGATGCAACCAATTTAGATGAGGCGTGCTCAAAAGTTGAAGCCGAAATCGGTGGTCACTACCTCCACTACCGGAAGCTCATGGCATTGGATGATGATGAGCTTATTTATGGAATCGGCGCATCAGGAACGACCAAGCTTTTCCATGCGTGGGGACCGATAGTAAACGAAATAACCGTCAAAGCTAGCGGCAGTGGTCAGCCCGTTGCCGATTTTCTTCTGCGTCATTTCAAAAATACAATGCATATCACGAACGCGATGGCATGGGCCGTTTATATCCTCTATAGCGCGAAAGAGCATGCGGACGGGTGTGGCGGGGACACTCATGTCGCCATTATTCAAGATAACGGGAAGAACTGTCTTTTAGAATCCGAACATATTAGGGCGATGGAAAACTTCTTTGAAACTGCATCAGATACTACCGACACGTTGTTGATGCTGGCCGCCAATCCCATTCTCGATGCAGAGGCAGTGACGGTGGTAGGCAAAACCTTATCTGAAAGAATTGCTGGCCAATTGGGTGCCCTGAGTAGCGTTAAGTCGATTCCTGACTTACTTGCTAGGCTTGGGCAGTCTAAGCTGTCAACTTCTCAAACGTCAGAACCTGGGCGGTAACCATATGGCGCAGCGTATCAATGAACAGATCGGGCCGCTTACGGCGATTAAACCTAAACTCCATCTCTTCGAGGTAGGACGCTAAGTGTTTAGGGCTTACACGGTGCCAGGTTCCGATAATCCCGCGCTTCAGAAGGGAGAACGCAGACTCGACGGTATTGGTGTGAATGTCGCCCATGACGTAGACGTGGCCGCTATGGTTAATGGATTTATGGGGAACACCCGCAATTTTCGTGGCGTGAGGATAAGAAGCAAAATCGTCTGTAATAATCACGTCCACATCAGATTTGACGTTATCTCGGATGTACTGTGCAATCGTTCCAGCCTTTGCATCTTCGGCATGAAAGAGTCGGAGTTCTCCGTCGCGTTGTCTAATTCCGATCACAATTTCTTTGTTATCGAACTTCGCGGCGTGCCCTTTGTTTGTGTTCCGACCGCCGATGTAGGTTTCGTCCATCTCCACGGTGCCAGTCAATTTAGGCTTGGCGGCCTCTTTCATGGCAGCGCGGATGCGATGGCAGAGATACCACGCGGTCTTGTAGGAGATTCCGAGCGTCCGTTGAATCTGGCAAGCCGAGATGCCCTTCTTTGCTTCACAGAGAAGCAGTGTTGCCATAAACCATTTTTCGAGTGGCAGGTGAGAGTCGTTAAAGATCGTGCCCGCTGTTACTGTAAATTGGTAGTCGCAACGCTTGCAGTAGAAGATTTGTTTGTCAGTCTCAAGTTCTACAGCCGAGTCATTGCAGCGCGTGCAATGCGGGCCATTCGGCCAGCGCAAGCGGCAGAGCAGTTCTCGGCACTTTTCGGACGTTCCGTAGCGGCTTACGAGTGTCGCTAGGTTTAACCCTTTTGGTTTAGGAGACTTACGTGGACGAGAAGAAGAAACGGGAGCAATTGAAGAAGATTCCGACGCGGACCCTACTGGCGTCGATAAAGAAGGATTTACAGCGTCAGATTCGGGCATCGGCGAAGTCCTTGAAGAAGAAGTAGTTTCGCTCATGGAGAGAGTTTACGAAAGGACTGTACTTTTGTCAAGTAAACAATCATGTACTTTTTCTACTCATGAAACTAAAAGCCTTGCTTGCGCTCCTGGTGACGGGTTGCTGGGCCGCAAGTTGCACAGGCGAACTACGGCCGTATCGCGGAAAGCCTTATCAGGCGCTCCGTCCCAGGTGTTGATACGCACGAAATTCGTGGGAAATGGGGCTACTCAGAGCGGCGATTTGCGGGTACTCTTTTTTTCGCTTCTCAGGTGGCCATTGATGACAATAGCACAGCAGTCAATAGACCGGCGTCGAAGCCAGCGCATTTTGAAAGCCATCGCTATCCTGCTGTCCGGCAGCGACAGCGAAGGCCAGCAATTCTCCGAGCAAACCAGGACTCTGGTGCTCAGCCGGCACGGAGCGGGCATCCTTTCGACTAAAAAGCTGGCCCCGCAGTCCGTCTTGATCGTTCGCTCTGTGGAGACAAACCAGGAAGCGGCCGTTCGCGTGATTGACCGAGTGGCAGGCACGCCCGAAGGCTTTACCTATGGCGTGGCGTTTCTAGACCCGGGCGTTAATTTCTGGAATGTGGAATTTGCTCCTCAGCCGGAAGCCGAGGCCGGAGCAAAGAGCATGCTTTTTGAGTGCACCTCCTGCCATGAACGCGAGGCAGTCCATCCCAACGACGTGGAATTGGACGTGTACGCGATTAATAAGTCCGTCTCGCGGTTTTGCGCCAACTGCGGAACGCCGACCTCCTGGAAAGAAGTCAGCGGCGCAATCGAAGCCAAACCGTCCTCCCCCGCTGCAAAAAAGGACGACACAAAAAAAGGCGATGCGACAAAAGAGCCGCCGACCGAAGCGCCGCCAGCACATCGTCAGGAGAACCGGCGCAAAGACGTTCGCGCCAGGGTCAACTTCAGCGCCTGCATCCGCGATTCCGGGGCGGAGGAGATCGTCGCTTGCGAAAATTTATCGCGAGGCGGCTTCTGCTTCAGAAGTTCCAAACGTTACGCCGAGAAGTCGATGATTGAAGTCGCGCTGCCGTACTCTCCGGGCGAGCCTGCCATTTTCTTCAAGGCCAGGATCGTATGGGTGGTGGAGTTGACAGCCGAAAAGCTCTTCCGATGTGGCGCGGCGTACGTGAAGGCTTAAACACCGGATCAAATGTCGCTATCTCCGAGCGTCAGCAAGCGCGGGTGCGCGTCGGGGGGCCCGAAAGCTCTGTACACGCCCGCCAAGAGACACAGTGCCAGAATTCCCGACAGCAACAAGCTGAGCGAACTCGGTTCGGCCATAGGAGTGGGTTCGATGGTCAAATACATAAACACGCCGGGAATTTGTTGTGAAGGCGAGTCGACCGGCTGCACGCCAATAGAAGAGAGGTAGAGGGGATCGATCACAATAAAGCCGGGGTCTCCGATAGGGGCGCCGGGGCTGTAATCCAGAGCGAGGACGTCGTATGAAGGGAGGGTCACGTCGGGAAGGAGATAGAAATCCGCTAAAGACACACTCCCGGAGAGGCCGATCGATGCAACCACTACACCTCCCGGATTCACCGTGAGTATGCCAGTGGGAGACGATAGGAAACCTGAGGGTGAGGTGTAACTGAAGTCCGTGCCGGTAAACGAACCTACCCCCGTAAACGTGTAAGTTATGCTCTCGGCACGCGCAACTCTGCTGCCGAAACCAAGGCATGCCAAGAGGATGGCCAGTTGCAGTGCGCCTCGGGCGGGACTTCGCAAAGATCGCATGGAACGCTCCTCACTCGATTGGAGCGGCCAATAGATCACGGCCCCGGCGCCCTCGCAAGTACCAATCGCAATTTGTGAATACTAGGCCATTCGTTCTCCAGCTTTGCCGCCGACAACCTTTACCCAGAAAGGCCAAACGCCGCGGGCGCAAGCCACGCGCCGCTCGCGTCCACGGTCATTTCCCCAGGCCCCCGATCAGGGCGTTCATCCTGTCTGGGATTACCCCGGTAGGCTTCGGTAGAGCTCAGGCCAGGTCGAAGCGATCGAGGTTCATCACTTTGGTCCAGGCCGCAACGAAATCTTTGGCAAACTTTTCCCTGGAGTCCGCGCAGGCATAGACTTCGGCGAAAGCGCGCAACTGGGAATGCGAGCCGAAGATCAAGTCCACGCGGCTACCGGTCCACTTTAGTTCGTTGGTCTTACGGTCCCGGCCTTCGTAGACCGCTCCGGAGCCGTTGGACTCCTTGGATTGCTGCCAAACCGTGCCCATGTCGAGAAGGTTGACGAAGAAGTCGTTGGTCAGCTTCCCGGCTTGTTTGGTGAAGACGCCGTGCTTGGAGTTCCCGGCATTCGCGCCGAGGACGCGCAGGCCGCCGACGAGCACCGTCATCTCAGGCGCGGTCAGCTTCAGCAATTGCGCGCGGTCCACCAACGCTTCCTCTGGCGCCATGAGCGGCGTGCCGTGGTAGTAGTTGCGGAAACCGTCCGCGCTGGGTTCGAGAGGAGCGAAGGAGGCAGCATCGGTCTGTTCCTGCGACGCATCCATGCGGCCCGGCTTGAAGGGAACGCGCACGTCGATGCCCGCGTCTTTCGCGGCTTTCTCGACTGCCGCTGATCCGCCGAGGACGATCAGGTCCGCCAGCGAGACTTTCTTGCCGCCCGTCTGTGTGCTGTTGAACTCTTTTTGTATCCCTTCCAGCGTCCGCAGCACCTTTGCGAACTCCGGCGGATTGTTCACCCCCCAATCCTTTTGCGGCGCAAGCCGAATGCGCGCTCCATTCGCGCCGCCGCGCTTGTCCGAGCCGCGGAAGGTCGATGCCGACCCCCACGCAACGGAAACGAGCTGCGGTACGGAAAGTCCGGACGCGAGGATTTTCGTCTTGAGAGCCGAGATATCCGCCTCGCCGACGAGCGGGTGATTCACGGCCGGAATCGGGTCTTGCCAGATCAGCTGCTCTTTGGGCACCAGCGGGCCGATATAGCGCGCGATCGGGCCCATATCGCGGTGCGTCAGCTTGAACCAGGCGCGCGCGAATGCGTCCGCGAACTGATCGGGATGCTCGTAGAAGCGCCGCGAAATCTTCTCGTAGATCGGGTCGAAGCGCAGGGAGAGATCGGTGGTCAGCATCGTCGGCACGCGCTTCTTGGAAGGATCGTGCGCGTCCGGGATGGTAGCGGGCGCGTTCTTGGCTTTCCATTGCAGCGCGCCAGCCGGGCTCTTGGTCAGCTCCCATTCGTATTTGAAGAGATTATCGAAGAAATAATTGCTCCACTTCACCGGCGTCTGGCTCCAGGTGACTTCGGGCCCTCCGCCGATGGTGTCTCCGCCGGAGCCCCGGCCATACTTGCTCTTCCAACCGAGACCTTGATCCTCGATCAGCGCGCCCTCGGGCTGCGGGCCGAGGAACGACGGGTCGCCGGCGCCGTGCGTCTTGCCGAAAGTATGGCCGCCGGCGATCAGCGCCACGGTCTCTTCGTCATTCATGGCCATGCGCGCGAACGTCTCGCGGATGTCGCGGGCCGCTGCGAGGAAATCGGGTTTGCCGTTGGGTCCTTCCGGGTTGACGTAAATCAGCCCCATCTGTACCGCGCCCAGCGGCTGCTGCAATTGCCGTTCGCCGCTGTAGCGTTCGTCGCCCAGCCACGTTCCCTCAGGACCCCAATAAAGCTCTTCGGGCTCCCAGGTATCCACGCGGCCGCCGCCGAAGCCGAAGGTCTTGAACCCCATCGACTCGAGCGCTACGTTGCCCGCGAGAATCATTAAATCGGCCCAGGAGATTTTGCGGCCGTATTTCTGCTTGATGGGCCAGAGCAAGCGCCGCGCCTTGTCCAGGTTCACGTTATCGGGCCAGCTATTCAGGGGAGCGAACCGCTGTTGCCCGCCGCCGGCGCCGCCGCGGCCATCGGCCACCCGATAGGTGCCTGCACTGTGCCAGGCCATGCGAATCATCAGGCCGCCATAGTGGCCAAAGTCCGCCGGCCACCAGTCCTGCGAGTCGGTCATCAAGGCAGTAAGGTCCTTGATCACCGCATTCAGGTCCAGACTCTTGAACTCCTTGGCGTAATCGAACTCTTTGCCCATGGGGTTGGATTGCGGCCCATGTTGATTGAGAACCTGTAGATTCATCTGGTTGGGCCACCAGTCACGATTACTGCGTGCAGACGCTCCGTGTGCTACCGGGCACTTGGATTCCGTTGGCGCTCCCGCTGAGGTACTCACTTCTTTCTCCATGTGTTCACCTTTCTTCGAATGAGTCAAAAACAATGAATCAAAGACTTTGACGAACTTCGAACTTATCGTGGCTTTCCTATTCCGGTAATCGCCGCCGGCCACAATTCCTCGGCGCCATTCATCCAGTATGGGCACTAGGGGCGCGGCCCGGAAGCCTAACGCGACGCCGGACGGGAAACGCGCCGCAAAGCGCATTGCCTGCAAAGCCCGCGGAAAATCACTTCGCATTCCCGAAGAACCCGCTTGCCGAGAGCGCCCCTGGCAGGCCGGGGCACGTCATACCACGCCAGGTCCTCCACATCGCCGCAGCGGTCGCAGATGAAGTGATGATGGCGCACGCCTTTGGCGTCGAATCGCGCCGCACGCCCTTCGACGGCCACTTCGCGCACCAAACCCGCGCGCACCAGGTCCCGCAGATTGTTATAGGTGGTGGCTCTCGAGGAGCGCGGATCCACGCGATTCACCGCCTGGTAGATTTCCGCGGCCGTGGGATGCCCGTTGCATTCCGCGAGGAATGCCATCACGGCGTAGCGCTGCGGCGTGCATCGCAACCCACCATCTTCCAAGGATCGCCTGATCGCTTCGGCATCCATCATGGATTGTCAGTGTTTGGAATATATCTAAAGTGACATTGTGTCAAGAGTGTCCTTTGCCGGTGCGAGAAGAACCCTGCGAACGCGGGCACCGCAGCAGATGGCGCCAGCCGGACGAGTGAAGCTTTTAGGGGGCGCCTAGAGATGTGTAGCGCGTGCTTGCAACGGCGGGCACCGGCTCGGCGCGGTCGGTGTCTAACGCTGTTCGCTTGCCGCTTAATCCCACATCCGACGATTCCAAGCAGTGAAACGCATTAGGACGCGCACGAGGCGGCAGTAGAGCGCTCCCAGGAGTGCTATTTGTCCGCGGTTTGCTTCAGGCGAACTTCCGATGTCGCGATTGGCGTTGTTTGTAAATATGGGAAGCAATGGAGTGGGAATAGGAAATCGCAGGAGAAAGCGTTTACGGACACACAGGAAAGGAAACATGGCGGGTCCGTAAATACACCGCAACAAGCACAGCAGTTCAGTCTGAACTGCCTCACGGCCGCTGATCGGCGCAGCAACAAGGGAGCGCCGGGTACTACCGGCGCTCCCTCCTACCAGGCGCCCGAAGCCACTTTTTCGGGCCACGAGTTGTACGGCATACGACCCACGAGGAGGTGAATGATCCAAAACCGCACCTTGAAAACGAAGGGTGCGGCACCCGGCTCGGGCGCCCTTCTTTGCGCTAACTTCATCATTTAATTTCGGGTCTTAATTGATCGCCGTGTGGACGGAACTTACCACACCGCATGCGTCCCCCACTGCAGCACCCGCTTCCCGAGCGTCGTCCTCAGAAAATTTAATATGCGGCTGGCCTTCGAACGTAACTGAGAGAATATTGCTTCATCGAATCATTGCGGTCTGCAGCAGGCCGAGGGGGTGATCGTGAACAGGCTCAAAGGCAAGCGTGCTCTCATCACTGGCGGCACGAGCGGAATAGGTCTGGAGACGGCGCAAGCGTTTCTTAACGAGGGCGCCCGGGTAGCGATTACCGGGAGGAATCCGGAAACGCTGCAGGCGGCGCGCAAACAGCTAGGAAGCGACGCGCTTGTGATCGACTCCGACGCCGGCGACGTACCCGGCCAAAAGAAGATCGCGGAAACCGTTCGCCAAGCGTTCGGAGCGCTTGATGTTCTCTTCCTCAATGCCGGCATTGTGGACATGCGGCCGCTCGAAAAGTGGGACGAGGCAGGATTCGACCGTTCTATGGCCATTAACCTGAAAGGGCCATTTTTTCTGGTTCAGGCGCTCTTGCCGATCTTTGGCAATCCAGCGTCTGTGGTGCTCATGACTTCGATCAATTCGCATATCGGCATGCCTAATTCGAGTGTTTACTCAGCCGCGAAGGCTGGGCTTCTTTCCATGGCGCGCACGCTATCCGGCGAGCTGATCTCACGCGGCATCCGGGTGAACGCCGTGACAGGAGGTCCGATCAACACGCCCCTCTACGGTAAGTTGGGAATGGGAGAAAATGAACTCAAGTCGCTCCAGGGCCAGATCCCGGCCGGCCGCTTGGGGAAAGCATCGGAGATTGCTCAGGCTGCGGTTTTCTTCGCCTCGGATGAGTCCGCCTTCACGGTAGGCAGCGAACTCATAATCGATGGGGGCATGAGCAATCTTTGAGAGCGCCCGTTAAGCACGAATCGAAATGGCACTCCAGGCGGTTCGAGACGAACTATGTAGAAGCGGCCTGGACCTTGGTGCCGTAATCGAGGCCGGTGTACCAATTGCCGCGGCCTTGCAGGGGTCAGGTCCATGAAGTGCCAGATTGGGTTAAGCAGGTCGATGCCTCGTTCCTTGACGTCGGGGGCCAACCAAGGATGCGCGGTATAGAAGTGGCGCACCGTGCCGCCGGCGTCGCGGGTAAAAACGGAGATGGCGGAGTCCTGGCGTCCTTCGCGATCTTCGCTGCCCAGGTCGTACTTGAACGTGTGCAGCATGGTCATTACCTCCGCGCGTTATTCTCTTTTCGGCAGCAACACCGTTCATTAGCGTAGGAGCCCTTGCCTCGGCCTTCAAGGCTTTTCAGTCGTCCAGCGCAGCGCGCCAGGATCGCTTGTGAATATTTGTACTGACTCTACCGGATCCGCTGTAGCCCAGACGAGCTGATCCCTACCTGTAGCGTCACCCGTACGTTAAAGCCGGGACGCGAAAATAAGAATTTTCAGTCTCATGCCGCCGTCTAACAAAAGGAGGTTCGAGAGGACATTCATGGCTTAGCAGAGGATTTCAGGATCGACTCGAACGAGACGCATTTAGAACATTTAGAAATAGATGGAGGGCACGATGCTTCACAAGGCGCTGGGAACTTTAATGGCGACGGTATTCGCATTAACCCTGGTCGGATTCGCGATGCAAGCCCGAGCGGACGCACGAAATCAGAGGACCGGGTTTACCTTTGACAAGCCGGTACGGCTTCCGAATAACACCGTTTTGCCCGCGGGGACCTACTGGTTCGTGGTGCCAGATGCGGTCAGCGCAGGCAACACTGTGGAAGTTTGGAATGCAGACCGCACTAAACACTTGGGAACCTTCGAGACCACAACAAACGATCGTCCGGACCCGAACATGGTCGGCAAGGTACAGCTACGGGTAGGAACGGAGCCTGGCCAGCCCCCTATGCTCATGGGCTGGATCTATCCGGGCCAGACTCAGGGGCATGAGTTCGTATATTCGGCGCAGAGGGAAAGCCGGCTGGCGGAGGCGGGCAAGCTGGTGACGGTTGAGATCGGAAGCAGCGGAAGCGTGAAGATTGGCTGACGCTGCCTTAGTTAAAGTCGTACAGCATTCAACCGGCGGCGTGTCTTATTTGCGCCGCCGTATTTTTATCCGGTGATTATGACTTCAGGTTATGACTTCAGCTGACGGGCGATGAAGGCCTTGACCATCTCGCGCGCGCGGTCGGTTTGCGGTCCCTCTTTGGCGACCCACTCGTGCTCGGCGCCTTCAAAGATCTGGAACTGGCATTCGCCGCCGGCCGCTCTGTAGGACGCCACGAACTTCTTCTGAATCTCGGGCAGCACGTTGTCGTCGAGCGCGCCGGCCATGATCAGCAGCGGGACGAGCGTGACGTGCTCGTGACGATCGAGGATCTCCTGGGGGTTCGATTCGTGGATGTTGTCCCACGGCTTGAAGTAAAGCACGTGATTCTGCATCATCTCGTCGCGCTTATGGTTCTCCGCATTCTTGTAGCGCGCGAAAGGATCGCTCACCGGGGAGCGCATGGCGACGAAAGCCACGGTGGCGTCCACCTTCGGCGCCTCGGGCAGCGGAATCGCGTTGTAACGCGAATCGTGCGGGCGCATGGCCAGGAGTTCGGCGACGTGGCCGCCGCTGGAGCTACCGTAGAGGCCGAGCTTCGAGGCATCGCCATTCCAAGAAGCGGCTTTCGTCTTCAGCCAGCGGACGCCGTAGTTGGCGTCCTGAACGGAAGCCGGGTACGGTGCTTCTTTTGCCCAGGTCATGTCGATGGCGACGACGAGCAGGCCGCTGGACGCCAAGGCGCGATCCATGGGCTCCTCGGCGTGGCGGTCCTTGGCGTTCCAGGCGCCGCCGTGCAGATCGAGCACGGCGGGGAACGGTCCCGCGCCTTTCGGCTGATAGATGCGTGCCATCAGCATCCGTCCTGCCGAATTGCGCCGCATCTCAACCTCGCTCACGTTGAGATCGAAATGCGCCGCAGGATCGTATGCCGTCTTCGCGGTGGCGGGGGCGGCAGCGGCAGAAACCAGGCGCGATCCAAGCGCCGACGCGCCGGCGGCGCCGATTGCGGTCATCTTAAGAAAGTGACGGCGTCCGAGGGTCTGCTCGTTCATACCCACCTCCATGCTTGACGATTGCTTAAGGGCGTCGGAATCACCAACGTTTTGGGCCCTAGGCCGAATGGGGGCCGAATGAGAATCGTTATACACCCGTTGCCGGCCGGGAAAAAGACTTCATTACATACTTCTGCACGATGAAGATGGCAAAACAAACGAGGGCCACCATAATCGCGAAGCCGAGACGGAAAGAATAGGCGTAGGCAATCTCCGCCGCCGCAAGGCCCCACCAGGAGGTCTGTCCCCTCAAGGATTCGGGCCAATGCGGGGTGGCTCCGGACGCGGGGAGCCGGGGCCTGATCGATGGGACCAGCCTTGGCACGGCCCGCCGATAGGCCAGGAAGCGCTCGCCTTGTTTGCGAGAAAGCTCTTTTTCCTCCCTCGAGATCAGGCGATAGCAGAACACCAGCGCAAGAATCATCTGCACAATCCAGCCCGTACGGCTGAACAAGAGACCCGATCCAAAAACCGCCATTAACGATCCAAAATAGATCGGGTTTCTCGTATATCGAAAGGGCCCATCGGCGACAAGAGTTTCGCTTCGCACCGTGGAATCGTGGACCACAACAGCGCGCAGGTATGCCCCTCCCCAGGCCCGGATCATCGCGCCTGTAGCCACCAGGAGCGCGCCGATGGCAAAGAGGATCCGTATGCTGGTCTCTAAATTTCGCCGCGCTAAGAAACCGACCCATAAGTGCAAACTGCTCCCAAGAGCTTGGCCGGAGTTCCGCGTATCAAACCAATAGCAGGCCAGAGCGACAAAGAAAATTCCGAAAATAAGCCACGTGCGGTTACGAAATTCGAAGTCACTGGCAGGCATAACGTGTGGGCGGTTTGTATCGCAACCGGGAGACGGCGTCAAGAGATAGAAGCAAATCTCACGGATGGCGGTCGCGGCAGCCGGGGCATAGCGACTTCGAGGTTGGCGCGTCTGGATGAAAATCAGTGCGCGGCGAAGGAGAGCGGGCCGAGGGTGGTTACAAATTGTATGGCGAGCGTATTCTGCTGAGCGCCGTAGATCTCACTTCCCTGCTTAGCTTCGTAATCGAGCTTCACCAACTCGTGGCGACCGGGGCGAAAACCGACCGCGGCTTCGTACCAGCGCCAGCCCGCATAAGTGTTCGACACGTAACCGAGGCGCGTGGCCACGTACCAGCGCGGGCTCAGCACGCGGCGGAGTTCGCCGTAACCGGTCTCCTCGCGGAACGTGGGCATGACGTCATAGTCCATTTGAAAGCGCTGCCATTCGGCATTGACGTTCCAGGGGCCGTGGCCCCATTGCGCGTCGAGGCCCAAGCCGGTGGCGGGCAGGTCCTTCGGTTCGGCCTCACCGGGAAGATAGAAGGGCGATTGGCGGTCGAGGTAAGGGCCGCGGTAGATGCTGCCGCCCACGCGGAAACCTTGGCGGATGGTGTAGCCCGCCCCGGCCGCCCAGTTCAGGAATTGGTCCGTGTCCAAGATGCTGCGGGGATTGGCCGGCGATGAATTCGTGAACTGCGTGCGCAGGTCGACTTTGCCAAGGCTGGCATCCACTTCCGCCCCGGCCAGGCTGGCGGTGGTCACGCCGTGGAAGTAATAGCCGTAGGAAGCGGGCATATCCACGAGCGGATTCACCGCGTCGTCATAGCGCAAGAGAAAGGAGCCAAAAGCCGAGGACAATTGGCCGGCACGAACGACCAGGGAGCGATTTTCCCAGAAGCGCGAATAACTCACGGTGGCCTGGAGAAGCTCCACCTCGAAGCCGTGTTCCGAGGTTGAGAAATCCTCGTAGAAGTAAGGCTGCGAATAGCCCTCGATCGCGGCGTTGAAACTCCAATTCCGGCTGACCTTCCAAGTGGGATAGAGCACGGCGCGGAAGGCGCCGGCGACGTCGTCGCCATTGCGCGGGGCAGCGGACAATTGCGGCGAGGAGAGCGCTTCTCCGCTGAAAGTAGCTCCCAACTCGAAGCCGGAGACGGCCTCCTGAGCCCGGAGCTCGGCCATCGCCGCGAGCAAGCACAAAAGCAGAAGAAGGACTCGCAGCAGAGGCATTCGCAGGAGAACGATTCGCGATCTCATCCGAGCTTACCTTCCAGCATAGAGCCTTCGAGCGACTCGCGTTCGGCTGCCGCTCTGGAGACGGAAAGCAGGCGGCGGCTGGGCGCGGGGTCCTGCGCAACTCGATTGATTCGGCCTTTTTGCTCGGCTCGGATCAGCGCCTGCACGACTCCGGGATCGAATTGCACGCCGGCGAAGCGCTTCAGTTCGAGCATGGCGTCCTCGTGGCACCGCGCGGATCGATAGGGGCGCGCCGAGGTCATGGCGTCATAGGCGTCCGCCACGTGCACGATGCGCGCGCCCAGGGGTACCTTCACGTCGCACAGGTGCAGGGGGTAGCCCGTGCCATTCCAATTTTCGTGGTGCAGCTCGACGATCGGGAGATACACCTGAAAGCCACGGACGCCTTCCAGAATCCTGCGGCCGATCGAGGGATGCTGCTGCACCAGCATGACCTCTTCACCAGTCAGCTTGCCGGCTTTGCGCAGCACGCTATCCATCACTCCGATCTTGCCGATGTCGTGCAGAAGGGCGCCCACGCGAATGACCTCCAGATCCCGGTCGCCGATGTGCATCTCTTCGGCGATCACACAGGAGTATTCGCTCACGCGGCGGCTGTGGCCCGCGGTGTAATCGTCCCGGGCATCCAGGCTGCTGGCCAGGGAGCCGACGAACTCCTCGTAGGCCTGCTGCAAGCTTTCGCGGCTCTCGTGCACGGTGGCCGCCGCGCGGTTAAAGCTCTCGGTGAGCTCGCGAATCTCCTGGATGGTCTGCGGAGTGGTCTGAAAAGTGGGCAAGGTTCCGGTGAGTTCGCTTTCCCGAAGGCTGGCGACGACGGCGCCAATCGGCCGCACAATCGATCGCGAGGAGAAAAAGCTCAGCGCGGCGGCGGCAAAAAGCGCGCCCAGGCTGGCGAACAGGAAAACTTTGCGCAACACGCCCTGCACCGGATCGCTCACCGAATCGACGCTTTGCAGCGAACGAAGCGTGTAACCGTCGCCGAAGTCGATGCTGTCGGCGGCCAGCGTCAGGTAGGTGCCGCCGGCGAGCTGCGTTTCGCACTCGGCCCGCTCGCCGCAGCGCCCCAGCGCCGCTTCCAGTTCCGCCGCCGATGCGTTGGGAACGCTCGATCGCAGCACTTTGCCGTTCCGCGCGAGAACCGTGGGAGTGCTCAGTTCGGAGAGATCGAAGCGCTCGCCGATGGAGAGAACGCCGATATTCTCGGAATTGGTGTCGATGGGGAACGACGCGACTTGATAGGTGCTGCCGCCCAGAGTAAAAAAGCCCTGCTGGGGAGGCGCCAATCTGTGTATATCCAGGGCCACCAGCTGATCGTCCACGCGCACAATGCCGGCCAGCGGCAGGCCGTCTGAATTGGAGATGAGCAGGAAATCGAAGCGCAGGGTCTCCGCGATTTCGCGCAACTGGTCTTCCACGGTGCGCTGCGCCGCCCCGCTTTTGCGGTCGGACAACAGCAACTGCAGGCCGGCTTTGAGAGAAGGGTTCTCCGCAACGATTTGCAGGAAGCGGCTATTCTGAAGCTCATTCTCCTTCTGGAGCCGGGCCATGGACATGTGCGCTTCGCGCAGCGAGGAACGCAAGCCGCCGCGCACCGTAGTCTGCACGCGCTGCTGGATCACCCAGAAGCTTCCCGCCAAGAGCAACGCAAACGGGATGAAGGACCACAGAAAGGCGCGCGTGGCGAAGCGCATTCTCACTTGCGGGCCTCTTGGACAGCGCCGTCTTCGCCCAGGGGAATGACGAACTCCACCGCTGCGTTGCCTGCATCGGTCACCCGCACAGTCTTGCGGAAAAAGCCGGCGGCCTTATGCCAGGCGACCACGGTGTACGTGCCCGGAGGCAGATCGGGCAGCACGAACCGGCCCGAAGCATCCGCCTTGGTGCTCCAACGATTGGGGGTGACCACGATTACGGCGGACATGTTGGGGTGGAGATGGCAATCGACGAAAACAATCCCCGGCTTGGGAAACACCACGGTGCGCGTCTTGCCCTGGGGATAGTTGCCCAGATCGAATGACTTCGCTTTGGAGAGCGAAAAGACGTTGTGAAAGATCGGATCCATATTAGGGAAAGAGACCGTGGAGCCCGCGGGGACGACGACCAAATCTGGTGAAAAGCGCCGGTCTTGCTGGGCTAGTTCCGCGGTAATTGGGCTGGACGGCAAATCTCCCTCGACATACACGACGACGTGGCTACGCTCGTAGTCCAACGGGTCTTGTTCCCGGTCGGCGCCGAGTTTCACGGCCGCGCCTCTCTGGTAGAGGTCAGCCGATGCAGTGACCTTGCGCTTGGTAAGCTTGTGCTGAACGACAATTGTGCCGTCGATATCGTTTGCCCGGAGAAACGCCCCTACCGCCAGGATCAAGAGCGCGCTCCTCAGTACGCGGCCCAGCATGATTGATGGCCTCCCTAGGCGTGTTCTTGCGACGCTCGATTCACGGCATCATCTCCGCCGGGCATGAATCGAGTAATAGGCCGACGGTTCCCTTGGGTTGGTACTTATGATTGAGGGGGGATTGAGGGCGTGGAGAAGCGGGGACGTGAACGCGCGAAAGCTCCTGATGCCCGTGACTTTCGCGCGAAAAGCTCGCCGCGGGGCTATCGACGGTGTTCGGGGCGCGAAGTTGGGAGTGCGGCGGTGCTGCTTCCCGTCATTTGCGTTAGCTTCCAGCCGCAGTGGCCGCACGCAAAATCGTCCTGGGGCTTGGGCTTCGTCGCTAATTCACCGCAGCGCGGACATTTCATCGTACACATGATTGGCCTGCCAGTAACGGTGCATGCACCGCTGCGCAATAGGGAAGCAAGTCGCATACCAGCGCCGCGAGGCGTACGTCGCAAGGTAAGCCACTGATGCTAAGTGCGTTAGGGCGGGAACACCAGGCGGCTAAAGGGATCATTGTATGCAGTTTTTTACACAATACGGCGAGCGGATTTACCTGCCGCGGGGAAAAAGCCCAGGGCCGCCAAGGGGCGGCGCCTTCTGGGCTACAAATGGCGCCCAGCGAGATGGCGTGGGCGACGCGATTTCGCGGCGGGCCGGCGCGCCCGCCCCGGATTTCGCGAAGGCGCGGCAATATCCAGCGCCGACATGCACCACGCCTTGAGCGCTTTGATCGCAGTGATTCCACGCCTCAGCGCTTTCGTATTGTTCCTGCATATTCCGCGGCCCGCTAGTTCACAAACGTGCAGAACATAGAATAGCCGGCTGACTGCTAGCATGAGTTCCTCATCAGGTGATCCCCTTGCCCATTAGTTGCTCGAAGGGACTTTCAGGGTCACGCCAAAGCGGCTTTCGCGCGAAGAGACGGCGCTAAGAGGAAGAGTCCGCCACGTTGCCGCCCGCAAGGAAGCACTTCACGGCGGCCAGCAGTTCCACGATTCCGGCGAATTTGGAGACGAAGGCATCGGCTCCCAAAATGCGCCAGGCCGCCGAATTCTTAGGAATCTCGTAATTTGTGAAGAAGACGATCTTGATGGAAGGGTCAACGCGGCGGATCTCGTAGGCGGCAGCGACGCCGTTTGCGTTGGGCATGTAGATATCGAGAAGAATGAGGTCGGGGTTCAACTCCCGGGCTTCCCGGGCTTTATCAATGGCTTCCCTGCCGCTGATCGCTTCGCCGCAAACTTCTATGGAACGGGACTCGAGGATGGCGCGAAGCTGAGTGCGGGTGGGCTGATGATCGTCGGCAATAAGGACTTACGGCGCTTCGGCTCGACTCGAGGGGCTGTGACACTTATCGGAGGGACATTACGCCGATGTTCAATTTTACACACTACGGGATTTGCTGTATCGAGGCGGAGATCGAAAATGGACGAAGGCTCGAAACCGGGCGGTGGCAATCCTAGGAAGTTTCCGCTTTGCGGATCTCCAGAAGCGATTGGACCACCTGGAGAAGCTTGGAAGCGACCTGCGATTTGGTGATAAAGGCGTCTGCTCCGGCTTCCTGCGACTGATTTCGCATCTGCGCGGAATCGTGCATGGTGAGTATGACGATTTTGGTTTGAGGAGAAAGGCGGCGGATTTCCGTAGCTGCTTCCAAGCCATTCATCACGGGCATGCTGATATCGAGAATCACGGCATGAGGATTCAGCTTTTTGACCTGCTCGATGGCTTCCGCGCCGTTGGCGGCTTCGCCGGAGATGACGAATTGAGGGTCGCGAGAAAAAATGAAGCGCACACCCTGGCGAATGAGCTCGTGGTCGTCCACGATCAGGATTCGAACCGACTCAGAACTCTTGACTGCCTGGTCCTTTGCCACGTGAGCGGCCTCGACCTGGAGCGAATTGGACTCAGGGGACATTACGGCCATGTTACCAAAGATGTAGCGCTCTAAGTGCCCGACACGGTCAGACGATGCTCTCTTCGCTATCCGGTTCTTCTTCCGTCAATCCCGCCCTCACTTGCGCAAGCAGCCTGCGAAGCGATAGCAAGGCCTCGCCGATGGCCAAGCGCTCAGCCAACTCGAAAGGATGAGGATCGACCAGGCGCTCGGAGATGGCTCGTTCGGCGACGTTGATTCTGAGCTGCACGTTTTTAGGATGCGATTCCCTGAACGCATCGAGGACCAGTTGCTGCCATGGATATCTCAAGCCTTCCAGGGAGCCCAGCGAAGAAGATTCGCCAGCCACGGCCGGCATTTCGACCCAGCGACTGGTCGTGCTTTCGCCCTCTTTGATGACGACCATCAGCGTCTCGGGGTTGGGATAGCAAATGCAATCGACAAGACGTTTGGCGCGCAGCCCGGCGTTGCGCGCGTCCTTTTCCGTAGAAAAGCCGGAGCGAATCTCGACCAGGCGATTTTCGGCTCCGCGAAGTTCGTAGATCCAGGGCATACGTGCACCTCTATGTCGTTTTCGCGCTGGGTCCTCGGAGCCGCGCACAAAACGGCAAAGAGGCGGGTGGAGGATAGAGGGAAAGCGGGCAAGGTTCCAATACGGGTTGTTTCCGACGAATAGAGAGCGAAAGTTAATGCCTAGTGCGCCTTGCGGGTTCGAAGCGCATTCGATTCGTGCCCGAAGCGAAGCCGACAAAGAGATGCGCGGGTTCAGAGCTTTTGGTCCTTCGGCGCGTGGGTGGCGTTCCAGACGTAAAGAAATTCGGAGTCGCTGGCCGTGACGACGGTGCGGCCAGCTTTGCGCGCGGCGCGATTGAGCGCGGAACGCACCTTGGCCTTCCCTTCCTTCAATTCGCTCAGGGGCACCTTGAGGGCGGAGCCATCCTTGAGCCGGTCGAGATCATCGATAATCAAGGAGATCACCGCCTTGTGCTTGCCTTGCCGGCCCTGAGGAACGTCCGATTGAAGTATGGTTCGGTAGCGCACGGGAGCTTTTTTGGATTCGCGGTTTGGCATGCCAACTTCCTCCATAAGAGGCGCCACTCTCGATGAAAGCGCCGAGTTGTTGCCTTCGTCGGGAAACGCCACGCCTCTCTCGGAACGTCAACGTAACGCAATCGTAACGAGACGTGACGAGCGAAACCGGCAAGGTAATACACGCAAGTCGCAGGTGTCAAGACTCCTGAACGGGGTGCGCCGCTAACTGCGGAGGATTGCCCGCCTAAGCTAAATAGCCGGCTCTTAAAGGATATAACCCGTATGAATTCGCGCCTGCTAGGGTGAAGCTGTCCGAATTCAATAAGGATTTTGGTATCTGGTGAGGAGAAGTTTGGTGCTGAAGACAAAAACGCATTTCCCGCAAGTACCCCTCGAAATCGTGAAGAAGATTGCCGAGAAGGAGAACGGCGAGATTATCAAGCAGGACAGGCCCGAGCAACTCAGATGGCCGACCAAGAAAAGAACGAACGACAACGTTTCAATGAAAAAAAATTACATCGAATACCCTTGGCAGCAAACGGTGGTGGACGCTTTTCTCGCCAGCCCGGCGGACCTTGCCGGAAAAATCTATGTCGCCGAGCGGGCAATCATGGCGCGGCTGAAAGCGCCGGAGAAGATCAGTCCCGCGGAGCATTCGGCCCTGGAGGACGCGCTGCGGTCGCTCAGAATCCTGGTCGCCGACCTAAAGTCGCAGGGGAATGCGGAACCCGATGGCCACAAAGACAAGAAGCGTTTCTGCTGAGCCGACGAATGTTTGGAGGCAGAGAAGCGGGGCGCGCTAGCGCCCCAGTACTTAGACGGTGCCCTTAAACGGTGAAAGAGCTCCCGCAGCCGCAGGTGCTCTTGACGTTGGGATTATTGAACTTGAAGCCGGCGCCCTCGAGCGTCTCGATGTAATCGATCTGCACGCCGTCCAGGTACATCTCGCTCATCTGGTCGACGTACACCTTGACGCCCTCGTACTCGTACACGTTGTCGGAAGGATTTTCCTGATTATCGAAGGCCATGTGATAGCTGAAGCCGGAGCATCCGCCTCCCACGACCGCAACGCGCAAGGCCGTCGGCGCAGGATTCTGCTGGGACATGATTTCCTTGACCTTGCTCGCAGCTACCTCAGTGAGTGAAAGCATCTGTAAGTTCCCTCCCGTTTTTGGGGCCGCCGGCGGTATAGGCTCGAACGGCCTGCGATCAGTATAACAAAAAAAGCGAAACCGTTGCTCGCGCAAACAGGACGCCGTGTGCGTTAAGGCTTCCGTTTGGTAAAGACGGAAGGGCGCCGTGCGGAACTCGCAATATGTTAGATGGATTAGCGGCGTGGTGGTCGCAGCGACTCGCAGACCACCGAAAAGCCAAAAACCCCACGCGCAACACCAGAGCGTGGGGGCACCCACAATTCTTGAGCCGAGGTAAAGGCGCGGTGGTTCACTTTCGGCGGGGATTTCGGTAGGCTCTAGGCGCGCGGGTACAGGAGGAAGCGATGAGCAGAGCCATACGGGGGACGGCGATTGCGGTGCTGGCGTCGGCGGCGCTGGTTCTGGGGCTGGCCTATGGCGCGGCGGTGCGGAGCGAGGCGAAGGCCCAGGGCGGGGCAGGAACGAAGGGCGACGTGACGCTGATCGCGCCAGGCGGGATTCGCGCACCGATCGAGCAACTGATTCCGATGTTCGAAAGCAAGACGGGGTACAAGGTGAAGGCCACGTTCGGGTCGGGCGGAGGGACACACAAGCAGGTGGTGAAAGGCGACGCGTTTGACGTGCCGGTGGTACAGCCGCCGTATCAGGACGTGCTGGATTCGGGCAACGTGGTGGCGTCCAGCGAACGCTCTCTGGCGAGCGTGGCCGTGGGCGTAGCGGTGCGCAAGGGCGCGGCGAAACCGGACATTTCCACGCCGGAGGCGCTGAAGAAGACGCTGCTGGCGGCGAAGTCCATTGCCTATCCCGACGCAGCGGCAGGCGCAGCGGCGGGCGTGAGCGTGGAGGCGATGCTCAAGACGCTGGGGATCGCGGACCAGATTCAAGCCAAGATTCAGCGCGCGCAGGGCGGCGCCGGCGCCATGGCGGCGGTGGCCAAGGGCAATGCGGAGATTGGCATGACGTTCCTCAGCGAGATGGAGGATCCGGGAATCGATGTGGCCGGGCCGTTGCCGAGCAAGGTTTGTCCGCCAACGCGGCTGGTCGGGTTTGTATCCTCACACGCAAAAAATCCCGAGGGAGCCAAGGCGCTGCTCGCGTTTCTCTCCTCGAAGCAGGCGGCGGCCGCTTACAAGGCGCAGCACATGACGCCGGGAAAGTGACGCGGATGAGCTGAAGACAGGTGTCCGGTTGGATGCTGAATGTCGCGGTCCCGCTCGACTCCACGCTATTTGTCGGGGCTGCTGGTGCGCGGGCCGTCTGGCTTTCGCACGATCACTATGGAACAGCCGGCCTGACGTTCGACAAACTCCGCCACGCTACCAAGCAGCATGCTGGTCAGACTTGTGCGGCCCTGCGAACCTAACACAATAAAATCCGCGTTCCATTCCTGGGCGATCTCTACGATTTTGTTCGGCGCCTCGCCCTCGGCAACTCGGATTTCGATCTCCCGGAAGCCTTCCGACTGCAGTTGCGCGGAAGCATTTTTCAGGAAGATTTTCGCTTGCTCCTCTCGTTTCCAGAAGCTTTGATCCGGCTCAAGAATCGCGGGAGGTTCGAGGACATGCAACAGGAGTACACTTGAATTTTCGTGGCGTACAGACCGTGAAACTGCCTCGGCTGCCCTAAAAGAATGATCCGATTCGTCCATCGCAATTAAGATACGCATTTCCCCGAAGCCGCCTTTCACCAATCAGATGCCAGTCGGATGCCAATCGGATGAATCACCGGACTTCCGGGGACTTGGAGCAGTGGGTAATGTCGCGGCTGGAAGCCGGACAAGGAGGCTTAGGTGTCTGTGCCGAGGCATTCGCCGAGCGGCGAGGAGGTGCGGACTACAAAATAATTTTCAGGCTGAAAGGTGCCGTGGCACAAAGGGCAGCAGTTATCGGCCGAAACGTTGAACGGAAATACCGGCAGCCCGCTCCCAGGATCCAGGAGCAGTTGCAAGATGAAACCCATCTTGCAGCGTGGACATCGCCTGCAGCAGTATGCGAACACGCATCTTCTCCGTTTGCGGACGTCTTACCCTTAGCTTACCGATCACGAAAAACAGACCGCCTTCTGTCTCTATCTGAGCTTATCTGGCGCCGGAGCCGGAACCCGAGCAATGGTGCTGGCCTATCATGTTGGATGCCGCGCGCCGCCGGTTCGTTAGCCGACTTCCTGGAGCCTTTGCGCTTCGGCAGGCCACTTCCCTGCCTCTTTATCTGATTTCTCTTACTTCGATTCGGATGGTGACTTTTTTGCCTGGCCTGACGGCAAAGACGCTGCATCCTTTTTCGACGCGAGACGAGCGTAGACTTTGTCGCCGTGTTTGGCGCGAACCTGCGGGGGCGGAGTCAGATTAGAAAGCTCGACGACCATCAGGGTGGTGACGAATCTTCGCAGACCGTGAAGATCGAAATCGATGGAGGTCTGCTGAGTGTCCGATTCGGTGACCACACCCAGGCCGTAGCGATAGTGCTTGACATATTGCCCTTCGGGAATCACGTTCATGTATAAGCTCCTTTATGAACCTGCGAAAGTACGGGAAATCGATCTCTTATGAGCAACCGAGTCTACTTATGTGCGTCAACCGCGCTCGTGCGCACCAAACGCTTTGACAGCGCGCAGACGAATTCTAGAGTGCAGGTGCTGCCTTCCTGTGCCGGTTCAAGGGGCGCCTCTTCCACAGCTTTCAAGGCGTTGCTTTCAGGGGCTTTTGAGCGCGGCCAAAGTGCGTTGCCGCCGCGAGGGACAGAAAAGGACACTGCGGGTGATGGACTCGCAGGCCCTCTTGATGGATCAAAAGGTTTTACAAGAGCAACAAGCGCAAAGCCATCATAGCACCGAATGGGCCGGCGCGGTTAGGGAAACCCGAACAAACTAGGGCCAGCCTCGCCGCTGGCGCGGCCTAATGCTTCCTTGAGTGCAACGCAAGAATAGCTCGGTCAGGGGATTACTTGGGTGGGAATCACGGTGGTTCCGGCGCGGGTGAACTCAAATCGCAGCGTCCAGGTGCTCAGAATACTCTGGCCCGCGACCTTCGGCGGCCGAAAGCCCCAATGCTGCGCGGCTTGCATGGCCAAAGTGGAGAAATACTTACTGGGTCCGGGAGACGAGAGTTCCGCAAACTGCACGTCCCCGGATGTATCCACATCGACCCTAACGGTGACCCTCACCGTGCCTTGAATCGTATTTCTGGCGCTTGGGGGGACATCGGGCAGGACTCGCTCAATGACTTCGCCGGGTCCCGCAGCATCTGCGGCGGGCCGCACGGCTGCGTCCTCTTGCGCCGGGAGGGACACCTGCGGCAGCGGCGGCGCTGGTTGAGCGGTTGGCTCCTGGAGTGCAGCAACGGGAGCCAGGGCGATCTCGGAATGGCGCCGGAATAGTTTTGGCGCGAGAAGAATAGCCACCAGCAGAGCGACGCCGATCGCGACCGGGACGGCGTAACGGTTCGCGTGACGTTTATCGTGATTGGGCCGCCGGGCGGGCCGGGCTTGAGGCCGCGAAGCGGGTTGTGCGGAACGCACCGGAGTGCGCACCTCGGGCGCAGGTGCGCTGACCTGGGGTGTCGAAGCGCGGTTTGCGAGCCGCGCGACGATCTGGGTGACGGTCCATCGGTCTTCGGGCTTTTGAACTAGAGAGTGACGCGCGATGTCGAGGAACGGCTCGGGCAACTCGGCCGGCAACGGGAGATCGTTTCCCTGCCCTGCCGCGTCGCGCGCGGGCAAATGCTGCGTAAGGACTTCAACGAGCGTCATGCCGAGCGACCAAACGTCACCCGCGGGCGACGCGCCTTTGCCTGGCGGGACGAATCCTGGGGCGTTCTCGGGCGGGTCGTATAGGTTTGCATCCGCGACGGGCGATTGGCTCGAAATAGCGGAACTGCCAGCCGATTCTCCGGCTCGGAGAAGGCTGTCGCTCGATAGCTTGAGCTCGTCGCCGATGGCCATGATGTTGGCCGGCTTGATGTGGCCGTGCACCAACCCTCGTGCGTGAACGTAGCCGAGAACATCCAGGAGAGGCTCCAGCATGGCGCTGGTTTCCGCGGGCGTCAGCACGCGCGAGGAAAGCACCTGGGCAAGGTTCTCCTCGGCGCACTCCACTACTACATACAGCAGCGGAATGCCGCCTAGTTCGCAGGTGCCCATCTCAAAGAGCCGAATCAGGTGACGATGAGAGAGCTCCGCCGCCATACGCCAGCGGGAAAGTTGGAGTTCGTTATTTTCCGGTGCAGCCGGAATGAGCTTGATGGCGGCTTTTACAATGCGGTCGCCATCGTGCCGCTCGGTTAGAAAAACAGCGGCGCTTTCGGAGCCACCGAGGAACTGAAGCAGCGGGAAGTTCCCATCGACAACCTGACCGACGAACTGTTCCCAAGTGTGGGACACGATTCCCCCATTCGCAGGTATGGCTGGGGACTGGGGAGGTTTATTGTACCAAGCATCCCGCCCGGGCGGGACCGAATCCGGAAGGGCATGGTGCCCACGTGTTCACTCCCCGGCCCGCTTGCCACAGCGCTCTTTTTTGACCAGCTTCTTATAGCTAAAAGACACGGCAGACAGGACACGATCGCGAAGTGCATTGACATCGGGGCAGCCGTCGGCAAAAATGAATGTGGCAACTTTGTTTGGTGCGAAAAGCGCCACGATAATGCAGCGTAAGGCCCCAATAAAGGACGGATTGTGAGCTACACGGCACCGACCATCGAAGAGTACATCGCGGGCGAAGTGGTGAAGTACGAGCCGAAGTCAGACGGCCAGACCAACAAGCGCAAGCGCAAGCCGCACATTCTGGCGGTGATCAACGAGAACTGCACGGGCTGCTCGGGCTCGCCGGCCTGCGTGGAGTACTGCCCGGTGGAAGACTGCATGTACTGGAATCCCGACCCCGATCACGCGCCCTTTGGCCGGATCATCGTCGATCCGCTGCTGTGCATCGGCTGCAAGCTGTGCACCAGCAAAGGGCCGGACGGCGCGTTTTTGGAAGGCTGCCCGTGGGACGCCATCGACATGGTTCCGCTGCCGGAGTTTGAAGGGCAGAACGGAACGCTGCCGTACTAAGCAGTCCAACACCCCTCAGACAAGCTTTTTCAAAGCGCGCAGGCTTCCCTCGGCTTGGGTTGACGCCGGGACGCATATCGCTTCATTCCCTCAGGAAGAAATAGAAGCTGGACAGCGGTACAGGGTTACCCATTCGCACAAATGGGATGCGCATGTAACCCGCGGGCAAGCGATTCCGTCTAAGATTTCGGATGTCGAAACACTAGCCAGGCGCGGAAAGCTTGCAGTTCGGTGGGCTCCGCGGGCACCGCAGTAAGCCATAAGGCCGTCTGGAACGAGCCAAGCAGCACTTTCCAGCCGACCCGGTCGAGTCCGGTTCTTCAGCGCGGCTTCGCCGTGCAGGCCCTATTCCTACTATTTTTAGGGCACTCATCCTCGGGCTCTCGACGGGAGGCTTCCGACGGGTCACTACGATGGCGCATGCGTGTGCCAAGTGGCTGGCGTTTAGGCAGCTGCGTTGATCGCAGACAGCGGTACACAAGCGATAAATAAAAGGAGAACGAACGATGAGGAAAGCAGCACTTCAGTTGGCTTTGGCGGTGGCGTGCCTGGCTATGGCGTTGCCGGTGCTGGCGAAGGCGGACAAGACCAGCTCGGCCTCCAAGCCGAAGACTGTCACGATGAATCTTTACGACCAGACCATGATGGGCAGCACGATGGTCAAGCCGGGCACGTACAAGTTCGTGCTGGAGAGCGACAAGGTAACGGTGGAGACCAGCGGCAATAAAGTGGTCGCTACCGTGCCGGGCCACTGGGAAGATCAAAAGCAGAAGCAGAGCTCGACGGGCTTCAACCTCGATAGCGGCAGCATGAAGGAGATCTTCGTGCAAGGCAGCAGCAGTGTATTCGTAGTGGGAAGCTAAGCCGAAGCTGCGGCAGCCGAGGTTGAGGGTTAGCGAGAGTTAAGAGTTACGAAGGCGAGAAGGGGCGCGGAAGAACGCGCCCCTTTTCGTTTTGCGAAGGCGTGCCTGCGCTTCGGGATGACGCTTTGCGCTATTTAAGGCGGGAACGGATAGCCGAGGCCGTCACTTCGGCCTGCTGGCGGACTCTGAGTGCAACGTCGCCGGTGGCGCCGTGAGAGATGTTGTCGAGCATGGGCAGGTCCTGGGCGTCGCCGATGAGGTAGAGGGCGCGGAGCGCTTCCCACATTTCGTCGTTGCTGGGATCGACGAGCAGCACGGGCTGGGCGGGAGCTACCGACGATTTGTCGGGCACGAGCCAGCGGTCGATGGTGCCGGGGATTTGCGAACGCAACTCGCTTATTGCTCGGTCTCCATGTTCGACCCGTCCCACCAGCGTACCTGGATTGATGGCGTCTCCGGGTTTTAGACGCTCGTCCAAGGCAGTACCTTGAGACGGCACAGCGATGCTGGAAGGCTGGAGCATGGAGCGGATTTCGGCAATGCCGGAAGCGTCGTGGAAGCGAACCAGGGCCAGCGCGGCGTTGCGGCGAACCATGGGATTGGAATCCCGCAGCAGGACCAGCAGTTCGTCATGGAAGCCGGGCACGGAATTATCCTGGCCCATGACCCAAGCAGCGGTGAGGCGGAGTTCGTCCTCGCCGTTCTGGGCGATTTGGACGACCTGGGGATAGAACTCGCGCGCGGAATCGCGCATGGCCGGACTAGGGGCGAGAATGCGGTCGGCAAGCTGCGAAAGGGCGTGCTGGACTTCGCGCGGGTCGGCGCGGTCGTTGAGCGATTTGGCCAACTGGGCGTTATCGAGCGGCTTGCCGAACCAGGTGGCCTGCCAGAAGAGAAACGGCATGAGCACGAAGAGAAAGGTCAGCGCCAGGATGACAAAAAGCCAGCGGCGCTTCAGGCCCGGTTTGGCCGGAGCGGGATTGGGTTGGACGGGATTGGGTTCGACGGGCAACGATTCATGTTAGCAGGTCTGGGGGAAGTGAAAAACGCGAGCGCGAGCCAGCACCGCGCCGGTCGTTTTATCAATGCTTGTCTACGTGCTCTAGATCGCGATAGGGCGCGGTGGCGCTAGAGGGCAGGCGCGGAGCCTACTTCCCTTCTCCCGGGCGGACGGAGACAGGAACTTCGGGCTGCGGTTTCGCCGCAGCCGGACGGGCTGCTGCAGGAGCCGCAGTGGCCTTCGCTCCAGGCGCCACAGCGGCGGATTCCTTCTTGTGGCCCCCGGGCAGCCAGCCTTGTTCCTTGGCGATGATGAAAAGCATGAGCAGGAAAAGGCCGGCCATGAGCAGGCTGACCATGATCAGCAAGAGGCCGTCGAGATCCAGATCGAGGCGAGTGACGACATCGGAAGCCAGACCGGAAATAGAAAGCACCACGATCACCAAACAGATGCCCACCAAACCCAGGATGCCGTGTTCCTTCTTCATCGTCTGTTGTCCGACCCCTTAGAGACTTTTTTGACCGCGCGAAAGCTCCCGATGTCCATGACTTTCGCGCGAAAAACGACCTTTCGTACCGACAATCATCCTCATCTTGAGAATTTATCGAAGACCATGAGCGCAAGCAAGAGCGGCAGATGCACGACGGTGGCGTGCATCAACCACTTGGCGCGAACGTTGGTCCTCTGAGCCGAAGCCCACAAACATACCTTGACCAGCAGCAATCCCACGACCAGCGCGTAAAAATAGTAGTGCACGCCGGCAAGTCCTGTGACCGATGCGAGCAGGCTTACGGGAATGAGCGCCGCGGCGCAGAAAATAATCTGGCCGAAGGTGACCCGGCCGTCGCGATCGACCACGGGAAGCATGCGAATTCCGGCGCGGGCGTAATCCTCGCGATAGACCCAGGAGATGGAATGAAAATGGGGCACCTGCCAGAGAAACAAAATCGCGAACAGCACATAGGCGCCTGGGCCGAGCGATCCGCGCGCGGCGGCCCAACCGATCACGGGCGGCAGCGCTCCGGGAAAGGCGCCGATCAGCGTCGCGGCCGTGGTGCGGGTTTTCAGCGGCGTGTACACGCCCAGATACAAAACGCTGGTGAGCGCGGCGAGCGCGGCGGCCAGCGCGTTAGTGGTGAGGAGAAGCTCGAGCGTGCCGGCGACGGCCAGGGCCGCGCCGAAGAACAGCGCCTCCGCCGGTGCCATTGCGCCGCTGGGAAGCGGGCGCGCGACGGTGCGGCGCATGCGGGCGTCCGTATCGCGCTCGAGATAATGATTCAGCGCAGAGGTGCCGGCGGCGACAAGCGTGGTGCCCATGACGGTCTGGGCCATGCGCAGCCAATCGAGCGGACCAACGGCGCCGAGAGCGTAGCCGGCGAGCGTGGTGATCACCACCAGGAAGGAGACGTCCGGCTTGGTGAGCGCGACGTAGCACATGGCGCGCGAGGGAGCGGCAACGGGAATGGCGCGAGTGGTCATCGTCAATCGGCGGCGGATGGGCGCGTGGCAGGCGCAGCAATAAAGGCGCCGGCCGGCTGCACGATGTGAAAACAGACTAACGTGACGAGGACACAGCTCACCAGAACCAGGGCGCCGGTGACGACATGCGCGACCGTGAGCGTAACCATCACGGGAATGGGCTGCGGAAACGAGGCCGCGTACAGCCGCGACCAATAAGCCGCGCCGCCGAGAAGCAGTTGCGCGCCAATCAGGATGTGCAGGCCGCGGGCGGCAAAACGCAGTTCGGGAATGCCGGGAAAACGGCGCTTGAGCGCGCCGGCGAGCCAAAAGATCATGCCGGTGACGACTACGGCGCCCACGAGATGAGGCACGATTCCAAAAGCTTTATGGCGAAAGGCAGCGCCCAAAATCAGCTGGAGCAGGACCGCGGAAGCCGTGGCCAGGGACAGCGCGTGAAGCGAGGGGCTGCGCAGGTCGGGAACCCGCAGGCTCGAGTCGCGCTCCCACCAGGCGCTGGTAAAAAGGGCGATGCTGGCGACGGTGGCGAAGAAAAGCTGCGCCAGAGTGGCGTGCGCGGAAGAGACCGCCGGCGGAAGGTAGAAGAGAACGGTAAGGCCGCCGAGCAAGCCTTGGGCGATGACGGCGCCCAGCGCGGCCACTCCCAGCCAGCGCAGCCAGCGTTCGCCGGGAGGCCGGCGCGAGTACGCGCGCCACAGCCAGACAGCGAGGATGATGCTGAGCAGGCCGACGAAGGAGGCGATCATGCGATGGCCGTGCTCATAAAAAATGCCGCCGATCATCGGCGGCATGAGCGAGCCATAAGAGAGCGGCCAATCGGGAACCGAGAGGCCGGCATCGTTGGAGGTGACCAAGGCGCCGGCGATGAGCAGGAAAAACGTACAACATGCCGTGAAGACGGCGAAGCGATGAACGTTCCGGTTAGGCCGGCGGGGCCGGCCGGAAACATGGGCGCGAATTGTACGCGGCGTATTCAAGGAAGCGTTACCAGGAGCGAAGCTGCCGAAGGGCGGGGAGCAAACCCCGCCCTTCAGCGCACAGATTAATCCGCCGAGGCGGTATTGGCCTTGTAGGTGATCGTAACGGTCTTGGACTCGCTGGGGCCGACGGTGACGCTCTGGTCCATGGAGCCGAAGCTCTCCTGCCAGGCCGTGACGGTGTAAGTTCCCGGAGGCACATTCTTGATGGTGAAGGAGCCATCTTTGCCGGTAACCGCGTAATAGGGATTATCAAAGACGGCGATGTAGGCCTTCATCCACGGGTGCACGTTGCACTTGACGGGAATGGTGACCTCGGGGCGCGCGAAGCTTTGCATGATGGGCGGGGCTCCGGGCGGCTGCGATTCGTTCCACTCGCGATTATCCTTGGGAACGGGGTGAATGTTATGCGTGGTCTGATCGGAATTCACTACCTGCAGGGGCTCGGCGGTCTGCAACGCGAGGACGTGCGGGTGATACTGGCAGCCCTTCTGATCGATCTCCTGCGGCGTGGTATTGGGCGGGAACGAGTACTGACTGAAATCGCCCTTCAGATAGACGACCACGTTCTGCAAGGTGCCGCCATCGCCGGGAACAACGTCTTCGGTCTCCGCCGGCGTGGAATGCTCCTTGGCGCAGTTGGGCTCGGCGGCCATGTTGATTTTTTTCGGCTTAGGTGGTGTGCCGTCGAGCTTGATCATGCCGGTCACCGTTCCGGCCGTGGCGCTATCGACCGGTTTGGCGGCAGGATTGGCGGCTGGAGCGGGAGCTTCGGACTCGTTTCCCTTCCCTCCACAACTCACTAAAGCGGCCGCGAGAACTACGCCAGCGGCAAAAGACAACATCGTCCCGGAAAACCGGCCGGGACGCGGAATACGCAATTTACTCATAACGTGTATGACTCCCTCCTATGAAAATAATATCGGGCCTTGAAGCTAAAGATGGGCAACACAAAGAGAGATTCTTCGACTCCGCATCGCGACCGAAAATCGATAGAGGCGCGGTTTCCGGAAACAAAGAAGCCGCGATGCTACCTTCAGAATGACAGGAATTGCAGGGTTTCGCCAGCCTCCACGCCTCGTCATTCCAAGACATGGCTATTTGCTCGCCGAGGTCGTGGGAGTGCGGCCCAATAACTGCCGCTGCTCTTCAGGCGTGAGGGTGAACATGTAGCGCACTAGCAAGTCCGCGTGATCGCCCGAGTAATTGCGCATGCTTTCGGGAATGGGGCCGGAGAACACCCAGCGGTCGCCATCCCGCTTAAAGAGCCCCGAGGGCATGGCCGTGCCGGGAATGATCAGCTGCGGATTGGTGATCCAGCGGCCGGTCCAGGCTGGACGGAGGCGATCCTTGGCCAGCAGGAAATTAGGCGCGGTGGCGTCCTTATCATGCGCCGGATCCCCGGTGGCGTGGCACTTGAGGCAAGGCGCGGCGGTGCTGGTGAAGAGCGCGCGGGCCATGCCAGCTTCTGCGGACGTGAGAGGCTCGACCTTCTGCGGAATGAAGGGCTGCGCCTGATGCGAAAGCGCTTCGAAGAAGAGAACCAGGCTGCGGACCTCGTCGTCAGAGAGGAAGAAGGTGGGCATGCGCACCTGCAAGTAGCTGCGCACGCCGTCGCGATTAGTGTCCGTGGTGCTGAGCGCCGGATTGGCGAGAAAACCCTTGAGCCATTCGGGATTCACGCGGGCGCCTTCGCTGGTGAGTACGGGCGGCAGACCGATCTTATCTTGACCCTGATACATGGGTAGGCCCATGAGCACGGACTTCTGGCCGATATCGATCTGATGGCAGCCCATGCAGTTGTACTTGCTGACAATCCACCAGCCTTTCTGGATGGCGGCACGATCGTCGGAAGGCCTGTACATGTAGTCGGGCGGCAAAGAGGGATCGGTGCTGCCGATCAGCATGGTGGTGATGGCGCTGATGTCGTCGGCGTTGACGTTGGGCTTGGGCATACGCAGGCGGTCCAGCGGATTCGGCTTGTACTTGCCGGTATCGAAGACCGCCGGGTTAGCCAGCTTGTGTTCGAAGAAGCCCTTGGTGTCGTACCAGGCGCCGCGTGGCGATTTCTTGCCGTCCACATCGATGCCGCGCTTGGCGTCTTCGGTGAAGAGCGCGAAATCGAGGCGCTCGATGGGCTTGCTGCCCTCGTTGGTGAGCTCGGTGCCGACGCGGCCTTCGTCCTCGAGGCCGGAGATTTCATGGCAACCGGCGCAGCCATAGAACTGCACCAGGGCTTTGCCCTTGGCCTTGAGGCTGGCATCGTCCATGAACGGAGCGGGATCGTACTTCGCATCGGCATGCTTCAAGGTGATGAGGTAGCTGGCAACGTCGCGGGCGTCTTCGACGCTCAGGCGCAGGCTGGGCATGACCGTGGGCTGCTGCACCACGAGCTCGTGACCATCGTTGGGGCTGCGCGAGTGATCGAGGTCGAAGACGAAGGGCAGATTGTGCTTGGCGTAGTCTTCGGGCCCAAGATCGCGCTTTTCGAAGGGGCTATAGGGGCGCGTGCGCTCGCGCGGATTGTGCACCCAGCGCACCAGGTAATCGTAATTGTCTTTTTCGCCGACGCGGCTGAGATTGGCGGCAAACGTTCCGCCGATCATGCTCGTGCCTTCGCCCACGGAATGGCAGGCCAGGCAGCCGCGCGATTCGAGGAGATCCTTGCCGTGCTGGGCGTTGCCCATGGGCTGCTTGGGCAGCTCCGGACCAGTGATCGCCGACTGCCAGATGAACGCGGCGATGGCCTGGACTTCATCGGGCTGCAAGCGGAACTGCGGCATCTTGGTGGTCGGGCGGAACTCATGCGTGTGCTGGAGCCAGTAGGGGATCCATTCCTTATGGATCTTCATGCGCACTTCTTTGAGGTCCGGGCCGACCTTCTTCACTTCCTGTTGCAGGTCGTGGGACTGCTGGTCGAGCTGCTCGACCTGCGCATCGATATTGCTGACGGTGACGGTGAGGTTGGTGGCCTGCGCATAGTAATTGTTGGCAACGTCGTTGCTGGCTGCCGAATCGCCCAGCTTATTCAGCCGCGGAATCTCCTGCTGATCGGCGGTGCGGGAGCTTTCGAGCTGAGTGATCTGCTGGCGCGTGGCGGTGAGCAACTCGTCCTGGTTATCGAAGCCCTGGAACTTGTGGCAGCCGATGCAGCCCTTCTCGCGGAAGAGCTCCTTGCCTCGATTGAGGACCGGAGCGTGCTCGGTGACCATGTCCGCGGCGTGGCACTGCTGGCAGCCGGAATCGTAATTCTCGGGATAGTAGAGAGGCCAGAGCCAGTGCTCATAGCGGCCGTGAGCGCGGTCCACCGTGTCCAAAGCGCGGCCGTTGCCGCCGTGACAAGGCGAGCAGCCAAATTTCTCGAGCGGATGGAATGTCAGCAAAGCGGGATCGGGATGGCTGGAGAACGGCGCATCCTTTTCCTTGGCCACGCCGAGATCGCTCTTGGTTAACGTCATGACCACGGGAACGACCAGGGGGTCGGTGGCCACGTGGCAGGACTGGCAGCGGTCAACCAAACCGATGCCGCCAACGTAGTTGATAACCTTGCCGGGCGGATTGACGTTGATCTGGCGCAGTTTGACGTCGAGGCCCAGGTCGCTATTCAGCAGCCCGGTCAAATCGGCGGCGCCCAAGCCGGGCAGGCGATCCTTGACGAAAGCATCCAAGGCGAGCTGCGCGTCTTTCGCGGGCTTATCCTGATCGCCGCGCTTTGCAACCAAGGCGGCCTTTTGGGCCATGATGCCGGTGAACATGCCGTTCAGGTCGTCGTAATTGAATTTGCGAACCTGGAGGCCGTTCGCCGTGGGCCAATTGAGCTCGTATGTGTCGTCCCGGGCAGTGTTGAGTTCCTTGAGCTTGGAGGCTTTGGCGCTTTTGTCGCTTTCCGGAATTTGTTCCAGCTGATACGTGAGGGCGCCGACTTTACCGCGCGCGTCCTGGAAATCGGGAGTCAGCACGGCGCGCTGGCGATCGAGCAAATCGATCTGGTCCTGGATCTGGTGATCCGCAGGTAGCGAAGCGCCGCCGGCCGAATCCACCGCGGCTTTCAGCTTCTGGTAATCGGGCGTGGCGAAAAGGGCCTGCTCGGCCGCGCGGCGCTGGGTAATTTGCTTGCGAAGATAGCTGGAGTACAGGGTGCGGAAGCGGTTCTGATAGTCGCGCCAGGGGCGCAGGCCAAAAAATTCACTGTAAAGAGACCAAGCCACCGTCAGCAGCAGCAAAAAGGCAGAGACCAGAATCAGCGTGCCCAGCGAGCTACTGGTGACGGGATCGTCTTGCGGGGGAAGATCAGGCAAGCGATTCCTCCTCGGGCATTTGCAATAAAGGCGTTATAGAAAAAAACAGATGCAGCCGCTGCGGGACGCACGCGGCGTCAAACGCGACGCCGCGAAGCGCTCTCTCCGTGCGAGAGCGCTCCTCGCGGCCCCTCAGCGTTAAATACTGAACCATGGGGTTACCCAAATGTATTTGATCCGAAAGACCAGGCGCAGCAGAATCTTCACCGGCAAAGCCATCATGAGCACGAGAAGCAGATCGGTCGTCACGATCTGCAGCAGAGTCATGCGGCGGAAGATGCGCCGCGCGAACTCGGTGGAGTTCATCACCAGATAGACCAAGTAGGCGGCCAGCAGAAAATAGATGGCAATGGGGAAGAATCCAAAAATGATGCGGGCCAGAATCGGCGCGTAGGCGCGATTGGCCGCGGGCATCAGATGGGCGATCCAGGAACCGTTGATCTGGAAGAGGCCGCCGGTAATGGCGGCGGGAATCGTATCCAGATTGCGGTTGACCGCGTATTCGACGCGCTCTGCATCCCACGTGGATGTGGGCCAGAACCACATCCATCCAGGGCCGCGTATGAAAGTTCCTATGGAGATCATGGCGACCCACAGGCCGATAAAGCCGGCGCAGAAAGTCCAAATGGCGAAGCGCCGTTGCCTATATGTGTAGTAGCCATTGCCGAGGGGATTGGCGTCGATATAAGGAACGGCCATCAAGCCGACGATGATGAGCGTGGGCATGACCACGCCGGCGATCCACGGATCGAAGTAAACGAGCATCTCCTGCAAACCCAGGAAGTACCAGGGCGCCTTGGCCGGATTCATGGTCACGTTCGGGTTGGAAGGCTCTTCGAGCGGCGCGTTGAGCGTGAGAGACCAGACCATCAGGAGCACGGTGATCAGAATCGCGGCGACGAACTCGATGCGCATCAAGTACGGCCAGGTGTGAACCTCGCGTTCCCACTTGGGATGATACGGCTGCGTTTTGCGGTATGCCGTCTTGGCCGCCGCGGGATCGGCCTCCAATTTTTCGATCAGGTCGTCATTGGCGCGCGCCTGGCGGAACGCGTACCACACGTAGAACGGCACCAGGAACAGCAGGGCCACGATGGGCACGTTGTCCGGCGCCGAAACAATCTCCCAAAGCTGGTGCCAGTCGCCTAGCATTTATGTCCTTCTCCCATCAAAGCTCATCGACAAACCCTTTTTGTGCCAAAGCGGCGCGGACCCTGTCAACGCGGGAAAGTTCCTGATGCCGATGACTTTCACGCGTACATGGTCTGACCATGCCACCATCGTCAGGTCATACCGCTGGGCCGCATAATTACCGGCCGCGGTCCTTTCTCTTCCTTAATCTCCGACTCCAGCATCACCGGGGCGGGTCCGGAAATTCCGCCATCCTTGCGCACCCGCCAGAAGTGCACGCCCATGAAGACCGAGGCGATCAGCGGAATGGCAATGCAATGCCAAATGTAGGCGCGCAGGAGCGCATTGGCGTCCACGATGGAGCCGCCGAGCAAGGCGAAGCGCACGTCATTATACGGCGTCATGCCCAGGAGCGAACCGAACGGCCCTTGGTTGCCCAATCCAGGAGTGGCGCGGGCCATGTTCGTTCCCACGGTGACGGCCCAGAAGCCCAGTTGATCGTCGGGAAGCAGATAGCCGGTGAAAGAAAGGAGCAAGGTCAGCACCATGAGCAGCACGCCGATGCACCAATTGAACTCGCGCGGCCGCTTATAGGAACCCGTAAGGAATACGCGAAACATGTGCAGCCAGACGGCAATGATCATCAAGTGCGCGGCCCAGCGATGCATGTTGCGCAGCAACTTGCCAAAGGGAACGTCGTTTTCGAGATACAAAATATCGCGAAAGGCTTGCACCTTGGTGGGGTGGTAATAAAACATGAGCAGCACGCCCGTAAAGGTGAGCACGATGAAAAGATAAAAAGTGATTCCGCCCATGCCCCAGGTGAAGTTGTAGCGAGTGGCGTCGCGATTGACCTTGGCAGGATGAAGATGGAGGAAGACGTTGCTAAGGACGCCGAGCGAACGGCTGCGCGGAGTCTCTTCGTGCTTAACGCGGAAGATGGAGCGATAGAGCTGAGTTTTTTCCGGGTCTTTGAGGCCCTCGATTTCCTCTTTACCCTTTTCCCGGACCAGCTTCTTTATATCTTCAGCGTCTTCGCGCACCCGATCCAGCAAACCGGTGCGCTTTCCGTTTTCTTCCGCCATGATCCCCCCCCTGACTACTGCCCCACCACATGCAAAACCGGCATGCAGCGGGAACCCCTGCTTGATCCGTTGCCAACGTCCTGGCGGGACGCGCTTGGCCGCATTTACAGGCTTACGTAAGCACCTGGGTCATTGAAGTGGTTCACCCCGGCTTGAGGATCGTCCACGTACAGACGGCTCGTATCGACCATGATCTTGCCGGTGGCGTCGACTTCCACATGCGCGCGGTCCATGGGCCGCGGCGCGGGACCCTCGAAGTTGATGGCTTCTGCGTCGTAACCGCTGCCGTGACACGGGCATTTGAACTTGTTCTCGGCAGGCTTCCACTCGGGGGTGCAACCAAGATGTGTACAGACGGCATAAACGACGAAGAGCCGGTCTGGCTCCTTGATGACCCACACTCGATTGGTCACCAGGAACTCCTGATTCACGCCCAAGGAAAAATCCGATGGGAAGCCGATGGAGAAGACGGTATTGGGTTCGTAAAGCGCCCGTGGAAAGAAGAAGCGCAGGAACATGAGGAAGTTGATACCGAGATAGCCGCCAATGGCCGTCCAGATCACACGGCGACGCATGCGATCGGGCGGAGCCTCCGCCCCGGCCTTATCTGCGCCAGGTTTAGACGGGGGCTTGGCTGCCGGAACAGAAGCGGTTCCGGAGGGTTTAGCTGCTGAGCTCGGGATCTCTGCGGTTTTTGTTTCGGCGTGGTCCGCCATGGATACGACGTCAACCTCGTGCTAGGAAAGCAATATAAATGCAACCAACTATTTAGAACATTTGGTTATATGACGGCAGAGGCTTCGTGTCAAGCCGATTTGGGAGTGCCGAAAATTGGCGCGGACACCGAAAGTATCGTGTTCCTCCATATCTCGCACCGCGTTACGCAGCGATGAGAAAAGGCGAGTGCGGTAGTCACGCGATGCTATTGCTGAAAGAGGTCGATGACGGGAGTGGGCGGAACTGGCGCGGGGCCGGCGGCGCCCGGATTCAGCATCAAGAAGCTCGTGGGTCCGATCAGGTAATAGATGTCGGCAGGGATGACAGTGTCCACGGCGCGGCCGTTGGCGCTCACGGTGATATTGAACCCGCTCGACGAGTTTCGGTACAGCGAGTTCGCAGGGCCGCCATTGAAGCTGAGGTCGAGACTGCTGGTGGCATATCCGTTTCCCGAAGAGGCCAGCTCGGCGTCGTTGACGACCGGAGGTCTACTTGTCGGGGTGATTTGTCCAAGGCTCGGCGGCACGGTGCCGCCGAAGTAGTTGCCGTTGATGGAGCCGACGGAAAACGGCCCGGATTGCGGCTGGAAAAATCCCATGGTGGCCGAACCGGTGGTGGACATGATGAAGCCTTCGTTCGGGCTCACGAGATAGACGACGGTGGTCGCAGGGGTGCCGCTAAGAACTGCGCGGCCGTTTGCGGCGACTCCGGAAGAGGTCAGCGATCCGCTTTGGGAGCTGAGCGTGCCGCTATCGTCGGAATCGCGGCTGACGGTGGCCGCCGTGCCGTTGGTGAAGGTGATCAAGCCGATCGCGGCGAGCGGCTGGCCGGCGGTCGAGCCGAGACCCTGCTCGTATTCGACGGAAACGCCGTTGAGTGACGCGTTCGCGAAGGGAGCGCTGGACTGCGCCAGAATCTGCCCTGACTCCAGCCCCGACGAACTCTCTACGTCCCCTTCCATGAAAAGGGCCTGCGTCGGAGAAACAATATAAAGATAGCCGGTCTGGCCGGAACTGAGCGTTACGAGCAACTGGCCGAACGTGGTCGTATCGGTGGAGGTTGTCGCATTCGTGGCCAGCGCGCCCGTAAATGAAGGGATGTGCCGCCAACCACCACTGGAAGGCACGTTGATGTCCATCTCGCCAGGGTTGAGATTGCCGTTGCCGTCGGCCGTGAATGCGCCCGTGCTCACGTACCAGGAAGCGAGAGCTGCTTGCTGACCAAAAAACTGGAACGCATAAGGACCGCTGATGCTGGCGAGCGCGAAGGCCGACGTATTCTGAAGATAGAACGAGCCGGCGGCGCGCTGGCTGTTCGAGCCCGAACTGTCGTCCCATTCCGTCATCCTGCCGATGGTGGGCACGCCGGAGCTCAGGGTGCCGGTCGAGAACGTAAACTCGTTGGAAAAGCCGGCGGAATTATTGAAGATCATAAGTCCGGGACTTTCCGATCCCGTGCCGGCTGTGTAAGTGCCGGTGAAGGTGAGCTCGGCGGGCAGGGAGATAGGAAAGGCTCCTGTCCCGCCCGGAGGTCCGTTAATGTCTTCGACGCCGCTGGTGATATTGCCCATACCGTCGGTCACGAAGCTACCAATGATGGCCACTTGATCGCCTCTGGCGTCGGCAAAGCCCTGCGCCAGGAAAGCATATTGGCCGCTCAGGGGCGCGGTGACAGTCAAGGTGAGGCCACCGCTCGTGACGCCGCCGGAGGAAGCGGTGATCGTCGTGAAGCCCGGCGCCACAGGAACGATCGCCGAAGTGCTGGCATCGACGGTGGCGACATTGGGATTACTGCTAGTCCAGGTGAAGGTCAGTCCAGTGATGGCTATTCCACTGCTATCGGCCGCGCTGGCGGTCATCGTTTGGGACATGTCGGTGTCTGCCAACGTCGTGGAGGATGCCGTTATGGTGACGCTTGCCAGGGCGCCCGGAGCGGCGGCAGCGGGCGGAGTCGGAGTGCTGGAGCTCTTGGAGCAACTGGCAAGAAAGACGCAGGAGGCCGCGAGCAAAAGAAGCGTCAGGGGAATGCCGGGAAAACGCGGACGACGGGTTGAGAGCGATGCTTTTTCAGTCATGCGCCGGCCGAACTTCCTCCGACAACGATTTCATGCCGCACTCCTTCAGATCGCGCGTTACGCTGGGGCAGATCGCGCAATGCGCTGGGGCCAATCGCGAAATGCACAGGGGACTTTAACATTATTGGCTTTGATTGTGTCCGGCATTCGTCGACGAAAAACGCGGACGGCCTGGCCCCGCAGGCCTTCGACTGAACTCAGAAGCAAGCTGCGAGACCGGGGTTGCCTGAGCGGGTTTAGGGCTACGCTACGCGACAGTTCCGCTTCCAAACTACTTGTAGATGGCAGACTCGATCATGGCGCGGAAGAATTCTCCTTCGAGTTCGAATCTGTCTGAGCCGAAGCGCCAGCCGGCACGGAAGCTTGTGGGGATGGTGTAGCCGCCGAAGGTCGCCTCGTTCTCCGCAAAGCCGCCAAAAGTGGCGTAGTGAAAAGCCGCGCCTTCGGGATTGCCCCAGCGCGGCGCGCTCAGCGTTTTCGGGGCGCCGGCCGCGTCGATGCCGAAGTCAACATCGGCCATCTCACCGTGCGCTTTGAACGAAGCGCGAATGTGCGAGGCGTCCGACGCGGACCAGCAGACATCTTCGTCGCAGAGGACCGACGGCAGCCAGGCGCACTCTAGGTTTACTCGTCCTGCGGCCGAGCGCGTAATATTCGGGCCGGAAGCCGTGATGAAAGGCACAATCCCGAACAACTTCCAGCGCGTCGCGCCGTAGCCATCGACATAGCGATCGCTGCCACGGATAGTGACCGCGCCGATGCGCGTAGAGGCTTGCCAGATAAAGCCGCGGCTCCAACAGATGACTTGCTCGGCGGTAAATGCGTACCAGCGCTTGAGCTTGATCTCGCCATGCATGCGCAAGCGAACGGCAGAGGCGAGGGGTGTACCGGGAATGATGGCGTGCTGAAGGTAGCGCCGAACCGGCTCCGGAAGGGCCGCAAGTTGGGCGGGATCAAAACGGGCTTCTGAGGCTTTTGCAGAATTCCAGAGGTCGTCTAGCGATGCTTCTTTCACGGCGCGCTTCAGGCGTCAACGAACAGGGGCGGGCTTCGGGGCGGCGCTGGGCTTAGGGGCTACGGCGGGCGCTGCTCCTTGCCCCGCGACGGCGGCGCGGACCAGCGACGCGAGCGCGGCGATGAAGTCGGGCGAATCGTCGAGCGCGGGCATCATCTCGAATTGTTCGACGCCCGAAGCCAGCGCGTGCTCGCGCGCCTCGATATCGATCTCGTGCAGCGTCTCGATATGTTCGGTGACGAACGAGATGGGAATCACCAGCAGGCGCTTCTTCCCTTCCCGCGGCAGCCTTTCCAGCGTTTGGGTGAGCGAAGGCTCCAGCCATTTCTGGCGGCCGACGCGGCTTTGGAAGCAAAGCAGGTGTTCGTTGGGCCAGCCGCCGCGAGCCATCACGGCGGCCACGGTCTCCTGAACCTGGCGCTGGTAAGGATCGCCGCGCTCGATGAGGCTAAGCGGCAGGCCATGGGCGCTGAAAACGAGCTGCGCCTGACTCCGGTCGGAGAAACGTCCGAAGGCGGTTTCGATATTGCTGACGAGGGCCTGAAGATATTGCGGATGGACATGGAATCCCTCGATGACGATCTCGCGCGGAAGTGCCAGGCGCGCCTGCGACTTCACGCGGCGCCACTCCTTGAGGCTGCTCAGCGTGGTGGCGAAGGAGTAGTGCGGATACAAAGGGAGCAAGACCAGCGCGTCGAGCGGAGCCTCGCGATGCGCGGCATGCACGAGATCGAGCGCTTCGCGCGTGAGCGGATTCCAATAGCGCATGGCGATCGAGCAGCGCACGTCGAAATCGGGCGCGAGCGCCCGTTCCAGCTCGCGCGCCTGGAGTTCGGTGAGCCGGCGGATGGGCGAATGGCCGCCGATGGCGTCGTAATGCTCGCGTACGATGGCTGCGCGGCGATGGGCGATCCACCAAGCGAGCGGGCGGCGGGCCAGCGCGGCGCCGGTGAAATTGATGATGTCCGGATCGCAGAAAAGATTGTAGAGGAAGCCCTCGACGGCCTCAGGCGAGTCCGGGCCGCCAAGCTGGAAGAGCACGACACCGATTCGAGGTTTAGTCATCCGACCGGATTATTGCTTGAGCGATTGTTTGAGGCGCGCGAGTTCATCCTGCAAACGGGACAGGCGGCGCGCGATGGTGAAATGGTAGACGAAGAATATGGCCCACACTGCCATGTAGGCGGCCACCAGGCTATCGAGATTTTTCATCGTGCCTCCTTATTTAAGCCGAAAAAACGCGGAGAACTCCCTCGTGATGACAACTCGGTGCTGCGAGCCAAGGTCATGCCGAGCCGCCTTTGTTGCCGACGGCGGCGAAGCGCTGCGGCTCGGGGCCGGGCCGATCGAGGTTGAGGCGCAAGTGGTCGAGCTCCCAGCGCATGGCTTCCAGGCGATAGCGCTGCACCAGCAAGAGCGCCAACAGCGCCAGCGTGGCGCTCCAGGCCAGCAGCAGCACGTCCAGCATGCGCGGATCGAGCGAGCCGCCCGCGCCGATCACCGGCTGCGGATGCTGAGTGCGGAAAAACCAGATCGAAAAATAGACCAGGGGAATATCGAAGGCCGCGAAGATCGCGAAGACGGCGGAGACCACGGCACGGCGCTCCGGCTCGTCGATCAGCGTGCGCAGCAGCAGATAACAGACGTAGAGCACCCACAGCACGAACGTCGAGGTGAGCCGCGCGTCCCAGGTCCACCAGATGCCCCACACCGGATGCGCCCAGATCGGGCCGGTGACCAGCATGACGGTCACAAAAGGCACACCCACTTCGGCCGACGAAACCGCCAGCCAATCCCACTTCGGCGCGCGGCTGCGCAGATAGGCGATGCTGGCGACGAAGTTGATGAAAAAAGCGATGAAGGCCGACCAGCCAAACGGCACGTGAAAATAAAAGATGCGCTGGATCAGGCCCATGGTGCGCTCTTCCGGCGCCACCAGAATCGCGGCGTAGACCGACGCAAAGAGCAGCAGAGCCACACCGACGGTGGCCAATGCCTCGCCTGCGGACGATCTCGACGGCTGCATATTCTTCGCGTGCGCGATGGTCGCCATGGCGGATTCACTCCTCCAGCAGATAATCGCCGAAAAGCCAGGTCACCGTAAGAAATATAGTATCAAAAGCGGCCAGAACTCCGATCCAAACCGGGGCCAGGGCGGGCTGCTCCTCGAAGAGGCCGGCGGTGGCTTCGGCGCTGGCGATGAGCGCCGGGGTCAGGAGCGGCAGCAGGAGCAGCGGCAGCAGCAGTTCGCGCATGCGTGCCTGCGAAGAGATGGCGGCGAAGACCGTGCCCACGATGCAAATGGCCAGCGTGCCGAGCACCAGCACGGCGACCAGCCGGCCCAGCACCGGCAAAATGTGCAGATTATAAAGCGCGGCGAAAACCGGCAGCAGCAGAATCTCCGCCAGCAGCAGAAAGCAGAAATTCGCCAGAATTTTCGCGGCGATGATGGCCACCGGCTCAATGGGCGCCATGCGCAGGGCCACCAGCGTGTCGTTGGACTGCTCGCGCGTAAACGACGGATGCAGCATTAGCGAGCCCGCAAACAAAAGCGCCAGCCACAGCAGGCCGGGGCCGAAGCGGCGCGATTCCACGCTGGTGGGATCGAAGGTGAAGCTGAAAAGCACCAGCACGATGAGCACGAAGACGAGCGTTGTGGCGAGGAGCTCCCTCGTGCGGAATTCGGTGCGCAGCTCCTTGGCCAGCAGAATGCCGATGGGCCGGGCCAGCGCCATCAGGCCTCCTCGTGCGCGGCCAGGGCCGCGGCGAGCATGGCGCGGGCATCGCCGGAGACGGCGGAGTCTTCGACCACCGATCCGGCCGCAAGCCGGATCGCGCGAGTGACGAAGGAGTTCGTTTCGCCGGCGCCGTGCGTGCTCATGAGCACGGTGCAGCCGCCGGCGGCGAGATCGGCAAGCGTCGCACCGAGCCATTGTTGGCCGGCGCGATCGAGGCCGGTGGAGGGCTCGTCGAGCAACAGCAATCCGGGACCGGCGAGCAGCGCGCGGGCAATCGCCAGGCGCTGGCGCATGCCCCGCGAGAAGTTCCGCACCAGATCGCCGGCGCGAGCGGCGAGCCCAGCGGGCTCGAGCGCGGCGCGGGCGCGGTCTTCGGGCGCGTCGAGGCCGTAGAGCCGCGCGAAGAGAACCAGGTTCTCTTCGGCAGTGAGCTCGTCGTAAAGCAGGATGCTATGCGAGACGAAGCCGATGGAGCGCTTGATGGCGCAGGAGCCGGCGCCGTTGTCTCCGGAGCCGGAGTCCGCGGCAGCGCCATTGGCGTTCACGTGGGAAAAGCTCACGCGGCCCGCGGACGGGCGAATCAGCAGGCCGGCAGCTTTCAGCAAAGTGGTTTTGCCGGAGCCGTTGGCGCCAACCAGCGCGACGCATTCGCCGGGAGACATGGAGAGAGACACGCCGCGCAGTGCAAAGCGCGGTCCATAGCGTTTGGCGAAGTCGACGAATTCGAGACCCAGTCCGCGGGGCGCGTGTCTTGCGGAGGAGTCCCCAGCGTGCGCCGATTTTGCGGGCGTAGGGGTGGGGGAGCCAGGTTGCACGGCGGCGGCTATCCTCGAACGAGTTCGCGCAGAATCTGCTCGGTGCGTGCGCGCTCGCGGGCGTAATCCTCCTCGGAGATGGTGCCCGCTTGGCGGCGGAGTTCGAGGCGAAAGAGCTTGTCTTTGAGGCCGTCGAGCCCGTTCTGAACTTCGCGCTCGACGGCGGGCACGTCGATCGTAGATGCGGCAGTCGCGCTCGACGCGACAGAGGCAGCCGATGCAGACGGCGCGGCGTGCGCCAAAGGCGCGGGCGTTGCCACAGACGAATACGAAGCCGTTCTCGACGGTGCGCCGGCCTGAGAAGCCACCTGGGAAACCATCGATTTGCGCTTGCCGCGCGGGCCAGACGGCGAAGACGACGATGGCACGGGCATGTCCCCCGCGCCCACGACGGCGCCGGGAACAAAGCCCGGCTTGCGCCAGATCATGAGCACGCCGAGCGCGAAGAGCGCGGCGAATCCTCCGATGATGATCCACCGCAAGCTATCGAGGCGGTTGGGCAGCGCCTGAACGGATTCGTTGACGCGGCTATTGACCGTGGGGTCTTGATCGTTGCCGCCCTGGCCCTGGCTTTGGTCCTGCGAGGCCTGCGGCGGAGGAGCGGTGCCGGAGACGGATACGTCGAACGGCAAACCCGAAGGAACGGAATCGCGCGTGTAGAGATTGAAGCCCTGCTCGGTTCCGGCAGGCATGAAGCCGGGGCTGTTGATTTGCACGCTGGGCGCGGCGACCAGCAGCACGCGGCCAACGGAATAGTCCGAGCTCAGGCGCACGTCGGCGTGATTCGAGGGATAGGGGATCTGATAGGAAAAGCGCACGCCGTTATCGCCGGGCTGAAAGGCGTAGGCGATGGCGTATTTGCCCTTGCCGTGGTCGATGGTGCCCTGCACCACGGGCATGCCCGAAGGTCCCCAGGAGGAGACCTGCGAAAGCTGCGAGCCCTCGGGAACCTGAAAACTGAAATCGCCCTTCTCGTTGAAATAGGCTTTCGGCGGCTGGGACTGGTTTTGCAGCGAATACTCTTCGCCGACGACGAGCCTATCGCCGTTGGGCTGGAATACGATGACGCGCGAGCCGACGTTGACGATCTTGGAATCGGAGGACGGATCGTAGACGGTGACGTCCACGGTATCGTGCCCGGGGACCAGCGGCTGATGAAACATCACGCCGTGATAGACGGCGCGAATGAGCATGGGCCCCTGGCCGATGGCGGGATTGTCAAATTTGTACTGGCCCTTGGCGTCCGACTTCGTGTTGGCCACCGGCTGCATCCCGCCCTGGAGCTGGATCAAGATGACGTCCACCCCGGGAGCGACGGCGTTGCCGTTTGTGCCGTTATGGATGACGCCGGTGACGGTGCCGGCAGAGGCGCTGGGTGCGAGAGCAAAGAAAAGGCTGAGCGCGAGCGCCGCGGAGAATGCAGTCTTCATTACCAGCAACAGGAGTGAGGCGCGTTGAGAGACGACGCCGGAGAAAAAGCGGATTCCTCGTCGCGCGCCAGCGCCGAGAGGGGAAACATGCACGCAGCGCTCCTCGGAATGACAGCTTGCGAAGGTTCGCGCCAGGCCTGTGATCGAGCGGGGCATGGCTAAGTCCCTGCCTTTGCCTTAGGCGCGGCGGAGACGGCGCGGGCGCGCACAGCCGCGTCTGAACGCGGCAAGAGCCCGGGATTGCCGGTGACGTGCTCCATTTCGGCGAGCACCAGGGCGGCTTCGGTTTCCAGAGTCTGCTTCATCTGCTCGTAATCTTCCTCGGCGAATTTGCCGGTGCGGTACTCGAACTTCAGATCGCGCAGATTATCGTAAATGATGTCGCGGCGCTCCATGAGCTGATCGAGTAGCGAGCGATGCGGAGCGGAATCGCCGGGATCGGGTTCGATCATGAAGACGAAAATCAGGACCGCGGCGGTGAGCGCCACGCAGGCGGTCACGGCCAGCGTATCGATGTCGATTGCCAGGACGGGAAATGTCATTGCCAGATTCGTTGCCATGCCGGCGGGAGCCCAGCCTTCAATCGTCGCGCACATCGCGCGCGATTTGGCGACGCGCGTGTGCCAGCATTTCGGCGGAAACAGCCGGCCCCGAAACGGGCGCCTTCACGGGACGATGCCGCCATTGCCGAATAATCATTATGACCAATCCCAGGCCTATAGCAAACGCGACGCCCGGGAACAGGTAGGCGAACCAATTGAAGCCGCTCACGGGAGGCGCGGCCAGCACCCCTTCGCCATACTCCTTCACGAGAGTTTGCAGAATGGAAGCGTTCGATTCGCCGCGGCCAACGCGCTCGTTGATCTCCTTGATCTTGGCCTTGGCTATTTCGCAGGGGCCCGAAAATGCCGCGCCGGGATGGCTGCACGATCCGACCGTATCGCCGCAGCCGCAAGTGCACATCACTTGGTTGGCAATATCGCGGGCGCGACCGGTGGGCAGCGCACTGCTCGCGGGCTCGACGGGAGGCATATTCATCTGCGCCGCCGGCGGCGCGGGTAGGGCGAAGCTCGGCGCGACGCCGAACGCCAATATCGCCGTGAGGAAAAATGCGGAAAGAGACAAGCGGATTTCGCGTCGTCCGCGCGAGCGGACCCCTGGGAATGACATCATTGCCGTACGCACGTCAATCATGGCCATCGTAATGCTGCGTGGGAGCGCGCGCGGGCGAGAGCGCGGGAGCGGCCCCCGCAGGATCCACCACGGCGCGCAACGCCAGCACGGGCTGGCTATTAGGCACCATGGCCAGCAAGGTTCCCAGCGCGACGATCGCGCCTCCCAGCCAAATCCATTTCACCAGCGGGTTCAAATAAGCGTGGATCACCGGCTGGTTCGTTTCCGGGCTGCGCCCGGCGTAGACCACGTAAAGATCTTCCTTGAGCGTGGAGTAGATGGCCACCATGGTTCCCGATTCCTGGTTGGCCGGATACAGACGCTTCTCCGGATAGAGCATGATGATCTGCTTGCCGCCGCGATCGACGGCGATGGTGGCGCGATCCGCGGTGTAGTTGCCCACCTGGGTGCTGTCGAACGTCTGGTGCGTAAGCCGGTAGGGGCCGATGGTCATCTGCGCGCCCGGCGGCATCTCCATCTGCTTATCCTGGTTGAAGGCGGCGCCGGAGATGCCCAGGAAGATCAGCACGATGCCGAAGTGCACCACGTAGCCGCCGTAACGGCGCGTATTGCGCATGGTGAGCTGGGCCACTCCCGAAAAGATGTTGGTATTGCCGCGCGACGAGATCACCCGCGCGCCGCGATAGAACTCCAGGAGAATCGTCAGCGTCACGAAAACGGAGAGGATCAAGCAGGTGGTTACGTAAAAATTGCGCAGGCCCATCGCAATGCCCACGATGCCGGCCACAATGCCGACCAGCAGCGGCCCGCCGAAATTCTTGCGCAGGCTGGACATGGAGGTTTTGCGCCAGGCCAGCAGAGGCCCCACACCGGTAAGAAACAACAGGAACAGGCCGATGGGTAGATTGATCATGTTAAAGAACGGCACGCCGACGCTGATCTTGGTGCCGCGCACCCATTCCGAGAGCACCGGGAACAAAGTTCCGGAGATCACCGCCACGCAGGCGACCAGCAGGATGAGATTGTTGAAGAGGAAACTCGATTCGCGGGAGACCAGCGAATCGAGGGTGTTGTCGCTGCGCAGATAGTCGCGATTGCGCCAGAACGAGACGAAGCACACCACCAGCGTCAGAATAATGAAGCCGAGGAACCAGTTGCCGATGCTCGATTGCGCGAAGGCGTGCACGGAATTCACCATGCCGCTGCGCGTGAGCATGGTGCCGAAGATGGTCAGCAGGAACGTGACGAAGACCAGCCAGACATTCCACACCCGCATCATGCCGCGCTTTTCCTGCATCATCACTGAATGCAGAAATGCGGTGCCGGTGAGCCAGGGCATCAGCGAAGCGTTTTCCACCGGGTCCCACATCCAGTAGCCGCCCCAGCCGAGAACGGCGTAAGCCCAGTGTGCGCCGAGCAAAATGCCGACGCCTTGGAAACCCCAGGCGATCATGGTCCAGCGGCGGGTGAGATGAATCCATTTTTCGCCGGGATAACGGCCCAGCAGCGCGCCGAGCGCGAAGGCAAAGGGAATCGTGAAGCCGGTGTAGCCGGAATAAAGGACCGGCGGATGGATCACCATCTCCGGATACTGCAGGAGCGGGTTGAGTCCATTGCCATCGCCGCGCATGATCCACTGCATGGCGCCATTGGGGGCGGCGGAACCGAGAATGTGGAACGGGCTGGCGACGAAATTATTCATCGTCAGGAAGAAGAGCTGCACTCCCACCATGACCACGCCGACATACGGCATCAACTCGGGATGCTTGCCGCGATAGGCGAAGAGCACGGAGAAAACGTAGATCGAGAGGAGGAAGCTCCAGAACAGCAGCGAGCCTTCCTGCCCCGCCCAGATGGCCGCGAATTTAAAAAAGGCCGGGAGCGTGCGATTGCTGTGCTCCACGACGTAGGCCATGGAGAAGTTGTCGGTCTGGAAAAGGTAGGCCAGGCTGCCGAATCCCAGCCAGATGAGCACGCACACCGCCATGCCGGCGTGGCGCGCGCTTTTGATCAGCAGCGGACGGCGCGTGACGATGGCGGCAATCCCGCCGCCAAACGCATACAGTCCGCACAGAAACGCCAGGAGCAGGGCAAAGGAACCAAAAAGATCCAACGACTTCCCCCTAGATCTTCCGACGAAACTCTACCTTCTTTCGCGAAAAAGGCTAGCTACAGGATGCGCCTTTTGCGGGAAAGAAAGTCGAGCTTGCGCCGGTCCACAAACTCAGCTCTTGCGATCCGAACTGGGAGCGGGCTGCGACGACTGGGTGCCGCCGGGCGCCGCTTCATACTTCGAGGCGCACTTGGCCTGCAACTCTTCGGCGACGAAGCGCCCATCGGGCATGGCATGCCCCTCGACCAAGCATTGCGCCCCGTCCTTAAAGGTATCCGGCAGCGGGTCCGATCCGACGTAACTCACGGGCATCGTCTTGCCCTCTTCCGTGAGAACAAAATCGATGCGGCCCGGCAGATGCTTGATCGATCCAGCGGCGACGTCGCCGCCCACGCGAATGCGCTGGTGCATGGCGGACGAGCTGAGAGAAGGGATCTCGGCGACGGTGTGGTAGTAGGTTTGGCTCTGCTTGGCGCCCATCCAAGCCAGGGCCGAAAGCGATATCACAATAACGCCTATGCCAATCCCGAATTTTGTCTTGGCTTTCACCAGACCTCCCCAGGTTTCCCTTGTAACACGCGATCTTACCACAAGATTGCCGGATTACCACGAGGGCGCCTGCAAGCCAAAGGACTTGCAGGAGGAGGGATGGGGTCCAGGCGTCTTCGGTATAGAATTTACATCAATTGAAGCTGCCCGCGAGCTTCTGAGGTTGCACGATGAAGCCAATCCGGCAACTCCTGTTTGTGGCCCTCGCTTGCGCGAGCGCATTGCTCCTGTGCGTTTCTTTGGCTTGTACGGCGCAAGATACGCCGCAAGACCAGCCGAGCGCCGCCGAAGAAAACGCTTACCAAGCCGCCCACAACGAAAAAGAGGCGCAAGCGAAGATCAAGCTGCTCGACGATTTTGTGGCGGCGCATCCGGGTTCGTCCCTATTGCGAGACGCTTACCGCGACGAATACATGACCCTTTCTCGCTTGGCAACTACCCCGAGACCGCCAACTACGTCGATAAGTCCTGGCCTTCGGGGAAAAGAACGATCCGGCAGATCGGCTGGCAGCCTTGATCACGAGGGCCGAGTCTTTTCTCGCGGGCTGCGTCGATGCCGTCTTCCGAACGCCGCGATCTTATACAGCCGCAAAAGAGACCGCCGCACGGGGGCTGGCCGCACTCGCCCAACTTCCGAACCCGCCTGATTGCCTGCGGCCCGAGCCTTGCCGCGCAGAACGGGAACGCGTGCAGTCGCTTTTCAATTCCGCGGCCACGATCGCCGAATCCGGTTTGAAAGGTGCGAACACGGACTCCTGCAAAGGGCCGGGCAGCCCCGCCATTTCTGATCACGTCATCGACAATATAAGGCGGCAGCAGCGCGAGAGCCCGAACGTTCGCTAGTTCAGACGCCGGCGACAGCACGGAAGCGCTTCTTCCCTTCCGGACGCAACTTACCTGGATGACGAGCCGGCGTGAGGGCGAGCTATTTGTGTAGAACGGGCCGAAGGCAGAGCTTCAGTTCGGGGCTGATCTCGGTGATCTCCATGCCCGGCATGACCATGAACTTGCAGCTGAGCATCTCCCGCGGTTTGGTGTCGTCCGGGAGCTTGGCCATCACGCGGCAATATTGGCAATCCTGGTTCCAGCAGAACCGGCCGTAAGGAATCGTCTCTGGACTCAAGAATTGGAAGCAGCGCAAGAGCGAGTTTCGCTCAGGGACCTCCACGGTCTTGTTGAGCACCTTGATCTTGACCAGGCGCTCGTAAGGACGAAAAGGGTCGGTAACTTGCGTAATTTCAGCGTCCTCTTTTATGGGAAGCATCGTTGCCATAAAGTAGACCAAAATGGGAGCGCCCACAATTATTCCCCAATACGGACGTTTCTAATCCGGCACGTGCATATTGCGGCGCTTTTTGGCCAAGATTCAGTCCGGGGGTTTAGCGGAACGAGCCTGGATTTCGAGCGGGGTCAGCCGGAGACTGCGCCGGCAAGCTGGCCCATGCGGCGGAATTTGGCGTAGCGGCGCTCGAGCAACTCCGGCACCGGCTTCGCGCAAAGGTCATCGAGCGCGCGGACGAGCACGGGTTCGAGCATCTGCGCCGCAGCTTCGTGGTCGTTATGCGCGCCGCCTTCGGGTTCAGGGACGATGTTATCGATGATGCCGAAGTCGCTGAGGTCCTGGGCCGTGATGCGCAACGACTCCGCCGCGAGCTCGGCCTTGCCCGCATCGCGCCACAAGATCGAAGCACAGCCTTCCGGCGAGATCACCGAATAGACGGAGTTCTCCAGCATGTTCACCTGATCGCCCACGGCGATGGCCAGCGCTCCGCCGGAGCCGCCTTCGCCGGTGATGGTGACGATGATGGGCACGGGCAGGCGCGACATGGCGCGCAGATTGACGGCGATCGCTTCGGCTTGGCCGCGCTCCTCGGCATCGAGGCCGGGATACGCTCCGGGCGTATCCACAAACGTGAAGATGGGGCGGCCGTACTTGGCGGCAAGCTTCATCAGCCGCAGCGCTTTGCGATAGCCCTCGGGCTTGGCCTGGCCAAAGTTGCGGGCCACGCGCTGCTTGGTGTCGCGGCCCTTCTGGTGGCCGAGGACCAGCACGTGCCGGCCTTTGAACTTCGCGAAGCCGCCCACGATGGCGGGATCGTCGCCAAAGGCGCGGTCGCCGTGTAGCTCGGAAAAATCGGTGAAAAGCAGGCGGACGAAATCGAGCGTGTAAGGCCGCTGAGGATGGCGCGCCAGTTGGGTGCGCTGCCAAGCGCCCAGGTGCGTATAGAATTCGCGGCGCAATTCGGAGACTTGCTCGCGAAGCTTTTCGAGGTCGCCGTTCTGGGCGCCATCCACCGACAAGTGGCGCAAACTCTCCACTTCGCGTTCGAGCTCCTCGAGTTGGCGGCGCCGCTCTTTTTTCTCCATCAGGGCTTTTCCATCAGCACGTTTCACTCAGCGCACCACTTCCACCGGGCCCACGCCCGGCATCTCCTGCAAACGGCTCACCAGGCGGTCGTCGATACGAACTCTTTGGTTGGACGCCAGCGTGGCCCGCGTGCCGTCCGGATCGATGAGGTCAAAAGCGATGGGGCACGGGCCGGGGGCCTGCGCCAGCACCGCCTTGATCTGATCGAGAGTGTAATCGTCCATGGCGCTCAAGTCGATACGCACGCGCATCTGCGCGGTCCCGCCCACCGTGCCGGCGACGCGATCGAGCGGCTGGCCTTCCTGTACGGCCACGCGTGTGCCTGCGTCTTCCACGTTGACGCGGCCTCGCAAGAGCAGCGGTGCACCCGATTTTAGCAGCGTTTCCAGGCGCGCGAACGCTTCCGGAAAGACGAGGGCTTCGAGTTCGCCCGTCATGTCCTGCAAATTGAGGATGGCCCAGCGATCGCCCTTGCGCGAGCGCATGGGGCGCATGGAGGAGACCAGAGCGGCGATCACCACGTCTTCGCCGTTGCGACGGCCCTCCATCGCGGCCAGCTCCACGGCTTTCAGCTCCTTGAGGCGCGCCGAATATTTATCCAGAGGATGCCCCGAAATATAAAAGCCCAGCGTGGCAAATTCGTTCGCGAGCAGTTCGTACTCGGGCCACTCCTCGGCATCGGGAAGCTCGGGCTCGGGGGGTTCGTGCGAGCCGCCGCCGGAGCCGAAAAGGGCGTGCTGCGAGCTGGCGCGATCGCGTTGCAGCTTCTGTCCGCGCTCCATGGCGCGGTCGATTACGGCGTAAAGCTGCGCGCGGCGAGCGCCGAAGGAATCGAGGGCGCCGGCCTTGACCAGGCTTTCGAGCACGCGCCGGTTCAGCAGGCGCGGATCGACAGAGTCACACAATTGGAAGAGCGAATGGAAGCGGCCCAGCTTCTCGCGCGCTTCGAGAATGCCGCGCACGGTGTTTTCTCCCACGTTCTTGATGGCCCGCATGCCGAAGCGAATCTGTTCGCCGACGGGAGTGAAATCGACATCGCTGGTGTTGACGTCGGGCGGAAGCACGGTGATGCCCATGCCCTTCGCTTCGTGGATGTACTTCACCACTTTTTCCGTGTTGCCGGTTTCCGAAGTGAGCAGCGCGGCCATGAATTCCACGGGATAATGCGATTTGAGCCAGGCCGTCTGATAGGCCAGCAGCGCGTAGGCGCAGGAGTGCGATTTGTTGAAGCCGTAGCCGGCGAATTCGGCCATGAGGTCGAAGATGCGTTCGGCCTTTTTCGCCGGAACTTTGCGCAGGGCGCAGCCGGCGAGAAACTTTTCGCGCTGCGCGGCCATCTCGTCGCGGTTCTTCTTGCCCATGGCGCGGCGCAGGATATCGGCTTCGCCGAGCGAAAAGCCGGCCAGGCGATTGGCGATCTGCATCACCTGCTCTTGATAGAGGATGACGCCGTAGGTCTCTTCGAGGATCTCCTTCAGCTCGGCCAGATCGTAGGCGACTTTTTTCTTGCCGTGCTTGCGGGCGATGAAATCGTCGATCATGCCGCCCTGGATAGGGCCGGGGCGGTAGAGAGCGTTGAGCGCGGTAAGGTCTTCCAGGCGCGAAGGCTGGTAGCGCCGCAGAATGTCGCGCATGCCGTGCGATTCAAACTGGAAGATGGCGGTGGTATCGCCGCGCGAGAAAAGCTGATACGTAGGGGCGTCCCCGAGCGGCAGCGTTTGCAAATCGAGCTGCTCGTTACGATTGGCGGCGATCAGCTTCACCGTGTCGGAAAGAACCGTGAGCGTGGTGAGGCCCAGAAAATCCATCTTCAGCAGGCCCAGGCGCTCCAGACCCTTCATGTCGTACTGCGTGGTGATTTCGTCGCGATTGGTCTTGTAAACAGGCAGCAGGTCCGTCAGCGGCTGCGGCGAGATCACCACGCCGGCGGCGTGCGTGGAGGCATGCCGCGCCAGCCCTTCCAGGCGCTTGGCGATCTCCAGCATGTCCTTGAAGCGCTCGTCGGAATCGATGGCCGAGCGAAGCTGGGCGGATTGCTTGAGCGCTTCGTCGAGCTCGATGTTGATCTGGTTCGGCACCAGCTTGGCGATGCGATCCACGTCGCCGTAGGGGAGGTCCATGGCCCTGCCCACGTCCTTGAGGGCGGCCTTGGCGGCCATGGTGCCGAAGGTGATGATCTGGGCCACGTTGTCGCGGCCGTATTTTTGGGTGACGTAATCGATCACTTCGCCGCGGCGCCGCATGCAGAAGTCGATGTCGATATCGGGCATGGAGACGCGCTCGGGATTGAGGAAGCGCTCGAAGAGCAGATCGTATTGCAGCGGATCGACATCGGTGATTTGCAGCGCGTAGCTCACCAGGCTGCCCGCCGCCGAACCGCGTCCCGGCCCCACGGGAATGCCTTGGGCGCGCGCATAACGCATGAAATCCCAGACGATCAGAAAATAGCCGGCGTAGCGCATCTTCACGATCATCTTGATTTCGTTGGAAAGCCGCTGCTCGTATTCGGCCAGTGGCCGGCGCAGCCAGCCCTGTTTGGCGAACGTCTCCAGATACGGCGCTCGCGCGGCGAATCCTTCGCGGGCCACGCGCTCGAAATAACTATCGGCGGTATAACCCTGCGGAACCTGAAATTCGGGGAACGAGTTGTGCACCGGTTCGATGCGCACGTTGCAGCGTTCGGCGATGGCTGCGGTGCGTTCGAGCGCGTCCGGAAATTCTCCGCCGAAGATCTGCGCCATCTCCTCGGCCGTCTTGAAATAAAACTGATCGGTGGCGAAGCGCATGCGCTGCGGGTCGGACATGGTCTTGCCGGTCTGAATGCACATCAAGACTTCCTGCGCGCGGGCATCGGAGCGCGTGAGGTAGTGGCAGTCGTTGGTAGCCACCAGCGGAATGCCGCTCTCGCGCGAGAGGCGCGCCAGTTCGCGATTCACCGGGCGATCGATTTCCAGACCCTGGTCCTGCACTTCCAGGAAGAAGTTGTTCTTGCCGAAAATATCGCGCAGGCGATAAGCGGCGGTGCGGGCGTCCTCGTAGCGGCCCTCGGTGAGCGGCTCGGCCACCGCGCCGCTGAGGCAGGCGGAAAGCGCGATGAGCCCGGAACTGTGCTTGGCCAAAAGGTCATAATCGATGCGGGGCTTATAATAGAAGCCTTCCAGGAATCCGGCGGAGACCAGTTTGATGAGGTTGCGGTAGCCTTCCGAATTTTCGCAGAGCAAGACCAGATGATTGTTGCCGCGCCCAGCCATCTCCTGGCCCTGCCCATTTTGCTGCCCATTGCCGGCTACTGCGGAAGAGGAACGTGAGGCGCGGGCTTCCGCTCCGTTTGTTTTCTCCGTGCCTTTATCGTGGCGGCTGGTGCGCGCAACGTATACTTCGCAGCCGATGATCGGCTTCACGCCGCGCGTGGCGGCCGCGTGGTGGAAATGCTCGGCGGCGAAGAGGTTGCCGTGATCGGTGACGGCTACCGCGGGCATGCCCCGGCGGGCGGCTTCGTCAACCAGTTCCGTGATGTCGCAAGCGCCGTCGAGAAGACTGTAATCGGTGTGCAGATGTAGATGGACGAAACGCGGAGTTGCCATCGGCGCTTCATTCTAGTCTGCGCCGCTCGATTTTTCCAGACGAACGCCAAGATATTCGTCACAGAATCCACAACCATGCGGAGCCACCAGCGGCAGGGCGGCGCGATGACGAGTAGAATGATCGTTCCGTGGAGCTAAGCGTAAGGAAAGGCGGATCATGTTCTTCAAACGCAAGCGGAAGAACGCAGCAACGACCGCGGAGGTTCCCCGCAAAGCCTCCGCGCCAGTCCCCATGGACCTGAGCAAAGTGACCGTGCTGGAGTGGCTGCGCGCCAGGATTCACGAAGAGCCGTATTGGTTCCTAAAAATGGAGTTGCCCGGCGGATTGGTCACTCCGGGATGGAGCGATCCCAGGGTCGATAAATTGCCCCATTACGGATTGCCCGCGGACATGACGGGAATGCGCGTCCTGGATATTGGCCACGCCGAAGGCTTTTTCAGTTTCGAGGCCGAACGCCGGGGAGCCGAGGAAGTAGTCGGAATAGAAAATTATCCGCCCATGGCGCGCAAGTTTGAAATTTGCCGCGCGGCCCTCGGTTCGCGCGCGCGATCGCACTTGACCAGCGTCTACGATCTTAGCCCTAGAACATTTGGCACCTTCGATCTGGTGATGTTCTTTGGCGTACTCTACCACCTGCGCCACCCCCTGCTGGCGCTGGAGAAGATCCACTCCGTTTGTTCCGGGACAGTGCTGATGCAAACGGCCGTCGCCCAAAATTGGAGCAGCAAGCCAATGGCTGAGTTTCATCCGTTTGGCATTACCAGCGGACCTCCGGAGAACCCCAGCAGGGACCCGACCTGCTTCTGGTTCCCCAATGCCGCCGCTTGCAAGGCGATGCTGGAACACGTGGGATTCCAGGATGTGGAAATGATCTCGCCTAACCCCAGGCGAGGCGTTTTCCGCGGCAAGGCTCCGGTGCAAGAGAAGGGACTCGGTCCGGTGGAAGAGACGGCGCCGTGGTCTTAGAAGAGGCAGGCATTCCTTCGCTCGAGTGCAGCCGAAAGAGACGGAAAGGGGAGCTTCGAACGATGACCAAACGCGGGCACTTATGTTGGATTTCTCCATGCTGGGTTCCCCCATTTTGGAAGTCATCGATCGGGTTGCTATTGACTGCCACGACGCTGGCGCTTTGCCCGATGCTCGTTCGTGCCCAGGCCAAATCCGGCGCTGCGCCATCCGCAGCAATGAGCGCGCCAACTCCCGGCGCGGATACCATCAGCAGCTCGCTTGGCCGGGCCAATGAGCAGAGCGCTTTGCAGCTTATAACGCTGGTTTTGAAATTGAACGATTCGCAGCAGGAGCAGTTGCACGCGGCTTTCGATGCCGCGCTCAAGCAAGCGGCGCCCATCGCCGACGAGATGGAACACGCCAAGGACGCGCTCTTTGCCGCAGCCCGTTCCGGAAAAAGCGAAGAGGAAATCAGGCGCCTGGCCGACGAGCAGGGCCAGCTCACGTCGCGCATGCTGTTTCTGCAGGCCCAGACGTTCGCCAAACTTTGGGCTCTCCTGGATAACCAGCAAAAGGGGCTCGCAGACGATTTTGTGTATTCCAATATCCGCTTGTTCCTGCCCGCCAATCCCCAATAAGTTGTAGCGGAACAGTGTTAAAGTAGCCTCGAGTTGAAATAGCCGGTTAGGCTACGAACGTGGCAAGGGCGAAACCTATACTCCTCTGGCGCGCGGCCGCATGCTTCCTGGCGGTGCCTCTATTGGTGGGCGCGACGGGGACCGCGATGGCGCGGCAGACCGACGCCGCGAATCCCACCGCCTGGTCCGGGGTCATCCTCGATAGCGGCTGCACCCCCGACGAGGCCTTTGCCGAAGCCGCCAAATGCACCGAGGACACGCCAGGCGCGAAGCTCGTCCTGTACGACGACACGACGCGGCAGATGTTTGCGCTCGATCCTCAGAACCAGGCCGCCGGCCATCTGGGAGAGAGTGTAACCGTTCGCGGGGCCCTCGACGGCAATACCATTCGCGTCGCGTCGCTCGAACTACTCACCGCTATCGGCCTTCCCGTGGGGCGCAAGGCACCTCCCTTCTCGCTTCGCGACCAGTTTGGGCGCGAACAAACCCTGGAGAGCCTGAAAGGGCCGCGCGGCACCGTTTTGCTCTTCTTCCGTTCCGCGGACTGGTGACCCTACTGCAAGGGGCAGCTCGTGGAGCTGCAAAACGCCAAGGCGCGATTCGAGAAGCAGGGGCTCAAGGTCGCCGGAATCAGTTACGACAACGAAGCCATCCTCAAATATTTCGCCGATCGCCGGAAGATCGATTTTCCGCTGCTTTCCGATCCGGGCTCCAAAATCATTCGCGCCTACGAGGTTTTGAACGCCGAGGCTACCGGCCAATTCAACGGCATGGCCCGGCCCGGGTACTTCTTCGTGGACCCCGGGGGCGTGATTCGCGAGAAGTTTTTCGAGGCCAAGTATCGCCAACGCCTTTCGGGAAATAACGTCATCGCCAAGCTATTTCCGGAACTAGGCCAGGAAGTCACGAATACCGTGGAAGCGCCGCACCTTCAACTGGCGCTCGAGCAGTCCGACCGCACCGCCTTCCCCGGAGGGCGCATCACTCTGACGGCCGAAATCCGCCTTCCGCCCGGCGTGCATGTCTACGCGCCGGGTACAAAGGATTACAAGCCGATCAAATTGATGGTCGAGCCGGCCGCGGGGCTGCAAATCGAGCCGGCGGCCTACCCAAAGTCGCGCATTCTCTTCCTGCCGGCGATCAAGGAGCGCGTCCCGGTCTTTGAAGGCGAATTCCGCATCAGCCAGGACGTGCAGGTGGTGAGCGCGAACGACTTCAGTAGCTCTCTTGGCGCGGATGGAAAGACGATCCCCATTGCCGGGGAGTTGCAGTATCAAGCCTGCGACAGCAAGATTTGCTTTCTGCCGGCGTCCATACCTGTCCAATGGCAGTTGCAGGTGTTGCCGCTCGATCGGCAGCGCGCTCCCGAGGATATTCGCCACAAATAGCTCGCCACAACGACCCTCCTGCGAGCATCATACGTAGAAGCGGGGGGAGCAGGGTTGAGGCCAGAGGGCACTTAGTCGCTTTATCAGGCGAGGGATGACCTGAAGAGCATGGCCCGGCAGGACCGTACGACTGGAGGAGACGACTATGGGCGACGCAGACGAACGTAAAAAGGATGCCGCGGACCAGATGGAATCGGAGATGGAGGAACGGGACGAAGCTCGAGCCCTGGACGACCGAGCCGAACGCGAAGATCTGACTCAGGGCATGGACACAGGCACCCATGACTCCATACACCGCGGAGTGAACTGGGGCCCGGAGTTCAGGGTTCGGCCTAAGACGAACAAGCCGAACGAAGAACCCAAGAAATAAAATAAGAGGAAAAGCTACACCTTCCTGCAAGCGCAAGCCAGGCTAGCGCTTGCGGGAGGCGGCTGCTTTGGGCTTGTGGGCGGGCTTCGCCGCTGGCGCGGCCGGAGGCGGCGGTGGCACACCTTTGCCCTTGCGCGCAGCTTTCAAGCGCGCCAGCGCATCGGCGGCCGGCTGCTCTACCCTCCCGGCGTGGACGGAAGCGGTCGGCGGCGCTGGTGCTCCGGGCTTCTTCTTCGATGATTTCTCCGGCTTCTTCTTTTCTTCAACCTTCTTCTTGGGTGCCTCCTTAATGCCGGAAAGCTTGCGCAGGAGCTTGAGGCGCAGCTCTGGATTGCGCGCCTTGCCTGCGAGTTGGGCCTGGAAGAGGTCTTCGATCACCTTGTCGAACTTCGGACCATGCTCCATGCCGATGGTTTCGAGTTCCAGCACGCCGGCGGGCAAAGCCTGGCGCAACGGCCTCCATTTCGTAAGATAGGTGCGAATTTTTCCCACGGCCTTGGAGTTCGAGGACTCCGCCAGAATAAACGCCAGCAGATCGCCTGGAGCCTTCTCCAGAAAAGCGTAGGCATCCCCGGGAGACGCCGTCTTGCGCCCGGCCAGTGCCGCGGTAATTTTGGACGCGCGTTCTTCGACCGTGGTGATCGCTTCGATTTCCTGGGCCCGAAATTCGAGGTGATTCAACGCGCTCGTGAGTTCGCGGTCCTTCAGCCTGCCCAGCACGGCAAAAGTGACCGGCGCGAAAAACCGGGGACGGATTCCGCCGGCGGCCAGATCGTCGCGCGCGCGCAGAATGCGGGCCAGCATTTCGTAGTGCGGATGGCGCTTGGCCAACTGCGGCGAGATGGGCTCGAGCAGGTCGCGCGCCTCCCAGGCCTTCAGAATCTGCACCGGCTTATCTTCGCGGGCCAGCTGGCGCAGTTCGCTGCCGGCGTCGGAGGGAGAGATAGCTTCGCGCTTCCCTCTTTCCAGCGCCAGCTTGAACCATTCTTCGGTGCGCGGTTCGAGCTTGAAGTCCATGCGCGCGGCATAGCGAATGGCGCGCAGCAGGCGCACCGGCTGATTGCTGAAACTATGGATGGAGAGCGCGCGGACCTCGCGGCTTTCGAGATCGGCCAAACCGTTGGTGGGGTCCAGAAGCAGGCCCCGCGACGCGGCGTTCAGAGAGATGGCTACGGCGTTGAGGGAAAAATCGCGGCGCCGCAGGTCCTCCATGATCGTGGACCAGCGCGTCTCCGGGCGCGCTTCGGGCCGCGGATAGATCTCCTCGCGCGCCGCGGAGACGCTGCCGTCGACGTCGCCCGAGAAAATCATCTCCACGTGGCGCAGCTTTTCATCCTCGTGGACCACGCGCGCCCCGCTTTTCTCCAGTTCGCGCGCGAAACGCGAGGGATTGCCCTCCACGGTGAAATCGAGATCGCGGATGGGCATCCCCGAAATCACGTCTCGAACGGCGCCGCCGGTGAGGTAGACGTTGGTGGAGGTTTCCACGGCCAGCTGTTGCATTCGCAGTAACACGGCGCGCTGCTCGGCGGAGAGCCGGCTTTCCAGCATGTACATGTAATCAGGCATCGGCCATTCTCTTCCTTAAACAAGAGTCGCCCACGGTGGTCACGCGCGCGGGTGGTGCGCTTTGTAGATCGCCTTCAGGCGCTCCTCCATCACGTGCGTATAAATCTGTGTCGTCGAAATATCGGCGTGGCCCAGCATCAACTGCACCGACCGCAGGTCCGCGCCGCGCTCGAGCAAGTGCGTGGCGAAGCTATGCCGCAGCTTGTGGGGCGAGAGACGCGCCCGTATGCCGGCTCGCCGGCCGTAGGCGCTTAACAAGCGCCACACGCTGGTGCGGCTCAAGCGCGTGCCGTGGCGGTTGACGAACATCCACGGCGAGGGGCCCGAAGCCCCCGCCGCACGCCCCGCGGCACGAGCCGCCGCTGGGGAGCTCGAACGAAGCCGGGCACTTTGGGGCGAGGTTCCCTCCTCACGCCGCAGTAGATGCGGCCGGCCCTTCTCCAGGTACTCCTTCACCGCCGCCAGCGCTTTCCGCCCGGTTGGTACCAAACGCTCCTTATCACCCTTTCCGACGCAGCGCAAGCAGCCCATGCGCATTTCCATGTCCGATATCTTCAAATTAATCAATTCCGAGACGCGCAGGCCAGTGGAATAGAGCATCTCCAGGATGGCCCGGTCGCGCAATCCAAACGGGGTGGCCGGGTTCGGCTGTACCAGCAGCCGGTCGATATCTTCCATGCGCAAATAGACGGGCAAGGTCCGCCGGGTCTTGGGCGTCTCCAGGTTGAGGGTAGGATCGGCGGCGATGGCCTCCTCGGCCAGGGCAAAGCGAAAGAAATTGCGAAGGGAGACCGTGTGCCGGGAGACGGTGTGGCTATCGAGGCCCAGCCGGTAAAGATCGCCGAGAAAATCCACGATGTGATCGCGGCTCACCGTCTGCAAATCGAGCCCTCGCTTCTGCGCGAAGGCCTCGAATTTGCGCAAGTCCCTGCCATACGCGGCCAGCGTATTGGCGGCCAGGCCCTTCTCCACCTTGACGTAATTCAGGTAGCTGACGATGGTGGCTGGTAGCTGCATCTTCACAATTCCTGGCTCAAGCCGCCGACGGTCGCGGCCTGAGGCTCGGCGTGCATGGCGATGCCGTAAATCTCGGCCATCTCGCCGCAACGCATGGCCCAGGCCAGCACCAGATAGGAGATGGCCGCGCCGGCGATCAAGACGACGAAAATCCCCAAGCGAGGCAGAAATCCGGCATAGGCGTTAAACCCCGACACGCGCAAGCCCAGCCAGCACACGCTTCCCATCATCGCGGCGCAAACTCCGCTGCGCGCCAGCGAGAGCAGGACGTCGAGCGTCCCCAGTTGGCCGAAGCGCAGCCGGAAGATCGCAAAAAGCGAGAAAAAATTGAAGTACGCGGCGACCACGGTGGCCAGCGCCGGGCCGCCGTTGCGCACGAAGGGGTAAAGCCAGCGCAGGAAGACGGCGTTCAGCGCGATGGCCAGGCCCAGCGAATAGGCCGCGATGCGCACGGGCGTGCGCATGTCGTGCGTAGAGTAAAACGCTGGAACGATCAGCTTGACGGCGGCGAAGGCGGGCAGCCCAAAGGCGTAGTAGAAGAGGGCGCGGGTGGTAAGCGCAGTGGATTCGGCCACGAATTCGCCATGCTCGAAAAGCACGCGAATGATCGGCTCGCGCAGCACCACGAGGCCCACCGCCGCCGGCAAAGTGATGAACGAAACGATGCGCAGCGCGAATGCCAGCGTGGACTTCAACTCCTCCATGTCGCCCGACGCCGCCTGGTGCGACATCATGGGCAAAATGGCCGTGGCCACGGCGATGACGTAGCCGCCCATGACCAGTTCCATCACCCGCTCGGCCACATAGAGCGCGGTGACGCTTCCCGTGGGCATCCTTCCCGACGTGGCGAAAATCGTGCCGACGAAAAAGTTGATCTGGGCCACTCCGATGCCGAAGAAACCCGGTGCCAGCAAGCCGGCCACGGAACGCACTCCGGCGTGCCGCAGCGATATCCCGAAATGAAAACGCATTCCCCGGCGCACCAGTTGCGGCAATAGGACTAAAAACTGGAGCGCTCCGCCGATCAGCACGCCCACGCCTAGGGACACCGCCGCGCTCGAAAAATGCCGCGACACTGCCGCCACCGAGCAGGCGATGATGGAGATATTTAACAGCACCGGCGTCGCCGCGGGCGTCCCGAAAACGTGAAAGCAATTCAGGATGGCCATGCCCAGCGCGGAGAGGCCGATAAAAAAGACGTATGGGAAGATAATCCGGTTCAAATAGATGGCCTGCGCCATGGCCGGTTGGCCCGGAGCAAAAAACGTGAAAAGACGCATAAACGGGCCCGAGAAGGCCACGCCCAGGACGGTCACCCCGGCCAGCATTACCGCCAGCGTCCAAAACAGGCGCTGCGCAAACTCCCACACCTCCTCGCGCGGCTTGGTGTTCAGATAGTGCGCGAAGATGGGGATGAAAGAGGCGGTCATGGAGCCTTCGCTCACCAGACGCCGAAGCAAACTGGGTATGCGATAGGCCAGGACAAAGGCGTCCGCCGTCGGGGTGGTGCCCAGCAGCAAAGTGATGCGCTGGTCGCGGACGTATCCAAGGATACGGCTGACGACGGTGACGAGAGAGATGACCGAGGCTGATTTGAGGATCTGCTTCTTCTGGTTCAAAAGGGGCTGTGTCTCAGCCTAAGTCCAATGATAGCAATAGGTTGAAAGCCTTACGGGGCGATACAATAGCACACCGCGCAAGCCTTTGCAACATAGCGTGCTGCTCGTAACCAAGCAAAGTCCGGTGTCATGGGATGACGATCAGCAACCCGCCGCTGATGCCCACCGATTGCTCGTGCCCGCGCCCGAAGCTGTAGTCGTAGCCCGGTTCGAGATACCAGCCAAACCGATGCTTCCCGCCGGGCCAAAACATGAAATCCAGAGCCGCCTCCACGCCCGCCGAATTGGATACCACCCCCGACTCGTTGGTATGAATCCATTCGGGACCGGCGCCGATCATGAACTCGGCTCTCTTGGACAGCGTCCACGGCTTCTTGAATAGAAGGTCGGTGTCCCACTCTCTCACGCCGTGCCGGAAGAGCGGCGTGACGCCCGCCTCGAGCTCCAGCCAGTTCTCGATAGGCGTAGCCTCGACGGCTAGATCAAGTCCAAAGCTCGACCCACCCCCGGTGATGCTCCGGCTAGCCGCCGCTCCTAACTCGGCGATGGCAATCTCTTTCTCTGGCTTCTCAGGCACGGCCGATTGCGCCGAGGCCCTTCCGGAGCAGATTCCGGACCATAGGAGGAAAGCGGCCAAGGATACCAGTCTTGCCGTCTTCACGCGGCGGACCCGTGAGGATGCGTTCTCAGTTTTCCGCCTTTGAAACCTTGGTGCCCAGCAGCTTCAGGAACTCGTCGTTGGTCCCCACGTGTCCCTCAATCGGCACGTGCTGCGTTACGTCGAGTTCGTATTTGCGCATGTTCTGGTAGAGCGTCAGCATCGACTTGGTCGGCGTGGCCGGCGGCTGTGCGCCGGGGTCCGGCGGCGAGTAAAGATCGGCGTTGATCAGCATCTTTTCTCGGGGCAAGTAGACCATCAGCATGTCGTTGCTGTGATTTCCCTGAGCGTAGGAGTTGTCGCCCAGTTCGTAGCTCATGTCTTCGACGAAAAGAACCTCCATGATGTGGTCGCCGTCGGTGATCACGTATTTCGTGCTGCCGCTGGAGCCCGTGCCGGGTCCGCCAGCCTCCGCGCTGCCTACCGTCTCGATGGGAGCCGGGCGGCGGCTGATCATGTACATGGGGCTATAGAGCGACATGCGATCCGGCTGCAACTCCCGGGGCGCGGGATGCAACATCACGTCGAGGTAATACTGCTTGTTCACCGCGTGCGTGACGATCGTCGTCCCCTGCGACACGTACGTCCGCAGTCCGCCCGCGTGGTCCATATGATGGTGGGTGTTGACGAGGTATTTGATCGGCTTGTTGGGCGCGAGGCGATTCGCTTCTTCGATCACCGCCAGGGACCGCGCCTCGTTGTTGGGCGCCTCCACCACTGCCACGAAGTCCTTGAACTCCACCAGCACGCTATTGTGCGTTCCGCCGCCCAGCAACCACACGCCTTCGGCAAGCTTCCGGCTCTCCACCTTCACCGGCGCCAGTGTCGCCGCGCGTACCACCTCCGGCACAGGCATCGGCGTTACGGCGACGTTAGGCTTCACATCCGTGATGTCGTACTGATAGTAGTTGTGCGCCGGATTCAGCCTCGGGTCGCCCTGGTGCACGTGGACCAGCGTTGGGAACATCACCCCATCGAAATTCTTGTAGCGCGTGTAGCGCATCTCGTAATCCATGTCGCCATACACAGGATTGGGAAACCACGTGTCGGTCAACTCCACCAGGTTCTGGTCGTTGATGGTTCCATTCACGCGGTACTTCCCCAGCGTGAACGAAACGATGGTCACCTTTCGGCCAAACTGCGATAGCCCGAAATCAGACGGCCCGATGATCGGCAGCGTGATCGCCGTCGCATCCTTGGCCGCCAGCGCCATCTTCAGGAACCCGTGCGGCGTAATGGCAATCTCCAGCAGGCGCAGGTCGGCGTAAGGCACGCCATCGAGATAAAGCCGGGTGAAGGGCACCGGCTTGTCGCCTTGCACGTCCCACGCGTAGTTATCACTCAAAATCGACGTGACGTGCTCCTCGGGCATAGGAGGCCTGCCAAGCAGCGGATATTTGGCCTGCCGGCGCGTGTACTCCTCGCGCGATGATTTCGCGTCGTAATCGATGGTGCGCGTATAGTCGGCGACCTCGTATTTCGGCCAGTCTTCATTGAGACCGTAGGTCTGCCCGATTCGCGACGACCATCCGCCGCCCGAATACTGGATCGTCTTCAGGTTCGTGCCGCCCATCGCCTTGAGCGACGTCTCCAGAACCGAGCGCACATCCTTCACCTGCTGCGCCGACGCGCTGAGCGCCACCAGCATAAAAAACGCGAGCATCACGACTGTTCTGCGCTTCATATGGACCTCGCCAGTTGCGGCGTGAATGATGGCGCCATGCTATTGCCGCCCGCCGCCTCTGTCAATCGGGATCGGAAGAGCCTGCCCCGTTCCGAGTTCCTGCCAGATGGCATATTCACAGTCCGGCCCGCCTATCTGCGGAAATTCCGCTGTGGTAACAAACTTTTTACACATTGCCAACCGGGAGACAACAATCGAGGACCAGATCGAAGCTAGTGTTAGCCCTGCGCCGCCACGTTGATGAATTTCGGCGCAGGAGGAAAGATGTTTCTCGATCAGGAAACACTCTGGCGACAAATTGATGACATCGGGGTTGCACCAGAGCGCGATATTTGGGACGCTCGCGGCCCCACTTTTGAGGCCCGGGGGACTATTCGCATTGCTCGGGCGCGACGGCAACACGCCAGACAGCATCCGGCGGTTGATCGAAGTGCCACCGGAAATAGAGGCTTCGCTACCCGCCTTCATTCGCCTGAATCCGGCAGAAGGCTTCGAGATCGAGCATATCCTCTCCTTCCGCCAGAAAGTGGCCGAGGAGTTCGAATACTTGCTTTCCCGGCGCCCGTTTCACGATTCGAAACCAGCGCAAGCGGCTGCTGGGCGCAGCCGCGCCGCAGCGTTTCCAGAATAATTTCGCCGTCTCGGATCCTTAAATCCTTCTCGAAAATCGCAACTTTTTGCATCCTGCGCCGACTCGCTCTCCGAACCGGCTTTGCTCTTCAATAGCTTATGCGCCCCAACTCAATGGAGCGCAAATTGCACCTATGAGACCAGCAAGGTTTGTGTGTGCACCGGGTTCGGTTCAACTACTCGAATTCAACTTCGCTGGATCAGGAGCCAATTGATGAACCGGAAAGCGATTCTCCTCCTCGCGCTGGCAGTTGCCTTCCTCTTGTTTATCCCCCAAGCGCGCGCCGATGAAGTACTGGTATCCGCGCCCGGCACCGGTCCTGGCTATTTCGGAATGTATTGCAATACTTGTGCCGCGGCCTCATTTACACTTACGGGCACCTACGATGTCTCAACGATCGACGTAGTCCTTTTCACGCCGACTGGCTCAGCCTTCACCACGTTTGACTTTTCGCTTCAGAGTTCGGTGACCTCTCCCGTGACTCCCATCGCCACCGCTAGCGTGACAGCTGGCAGCGGCATAACCACAGAAGCACTCAGCATCAGTGAGGTTTTGTCCGCCGGGACCTACTATCTGGTCGGCAACGTACCCGGTTACGCCGGAACGAACCCGACTACAAATGGTGTCGACGGCTGGGTGGTCTCTAACGGTACCTATGACGACGCGGCAGGCACAATCACCGATGGCATATGGGAGGGCGGTCCAATTGTGTTTAGCTTGGACCCGCGTTACCCTTCACTGGCCTTCACGGTGAATGGTTCCCCGGCTGGGATGCCGGAGACGAGCACGATCAGCCTTCTCGGGATGGGATTGGCGGGCATCTTCGGCTTGGCCTTCTTTTCCCGGCGCCGGCTCCTGAATAGCTGACCGAGGCTGCCGAGACTCGCTGCCTATACGACGGGGAGCCCGCTCTCAAAACGGCAAGCGTTGCAATCGCGCGATGGGGCCGCTCTGCACGCGCCCGAGCAATATCTGCCAGGCATCCTGCGATGTCGGGCTGAAAATCCAGCTGCTTTCGGCGCGTTCGCTGTACCAGGCCCCCAGAGTCACTTCATCCTGGAGCTGTTCAAGCGCCCACTGCGCGCGGCCCAGGAACACGCGCACATCCACCCTCGGCTTGGGTTTCTTCAGCATGCCCACAATGAAATCCCTATCGAAGCTCATATAGACGTTTTCGTAGAGGTGAATCGCTTTCTTGGAAGGCTTTTCCGCGCGAAACACCGCTCCCGGCGTTTCGATCTCCACCGGACCGCCGAAGTACACAGTGTCCGAGCGGTCCCGCAAACTTCGCTCACTGGGAAACACCTGCCCCAACGGTATCCGTCCTGGCTTATTGACAATCAGTCCGACGATCAGCCGCGGCTCTTGATCGTGCAAAGGCAGCATCAGCACCACAGATTCCTGAAAGAAAGGATTGTGCAGCTCGGGACGTGCCACGAGGTAAAGCGGCTTGTCGGTAGCTTCCTGGGCGGCGCCCCCGCTAGCGCCGATGGCGCCCCATGCGAGCGGGAGGAGAACCAGCGCCAACAGCAGAAGAATCGATCGCGGACGCCGGGAACTCATGCCGATTTCGATATTCGCCTCCGCCCTCCGGCTGCAGACGCCCGGAGCGAAGTATATCCCCGATTGGGCTATGATCTCGGAACGTACTCAACGCAGAGGCTGCCCGGAAAGCCTGCCCGGAAACCAGCACGACAGGCGTACCGGTGTTAAGGAGGATTCCACGTGAAGAAAACCGCGTTCCTGTCCATCGTCGCCGCAGGATTGGCCCCGTTGCCGCTCGCGTCGTTGCGCGCTCAGCAGGCGCCGGACATTTCGGCGAAGCAGGCGACCACAACGATCAAAATCATCTCCAGCGCCGGCGCGCGCGCCCTGGTGGACGCCTGTTCGGCCTGGGCCGAGCAGAACAAGCAAGTCGTAGCGATCGCGATTCTGGATTGGGGCGGCAACGTCATCGAGTCGCACGCCATGCAGGGCGCTTCCGCCAACTCCATCGATACCGCACTGCTGAAAGCAAAATCTGCCCTGCGCTGGCGCCGCCCCACCTCGGAGACTAACCAGAGGGTCCGCAGCGGCGAGAACCTTGCGCCGACGTTCATGCGCGACTTCCCGCAGCCGGGCGCTCTTCCGATAATGGTCGACGGCCAGATCGTAGGGGCCATGGGCGTCTCCGGAGCCGACGGCGAGAAGTGCGCCCAGGCAGCCATCGACGCCGTCTTCAAGGGATCCGCAGCCTCGTCTTCGCGATAAAAAATAAACAAACAACGCCGCCTTAAGGGGGTGGGCACATATGGAAGAGAGCCGCAATGCAAAATCTCTCGGTTTCCACGGCGTCGCCATGATTGCCACTGCCGTCGGCGCCGTCGCCGTGGGCGCATTCGCGATCGGAGTGCTGGCCATCGGGCGGCTGGCGATCCGCCGCGTCGTGATCGAGAGCGCCCAATTCAAGTCGCTCGAGATTCAAGACCTTGCGGTTAAGCGGCTTCGGGCCGTTGAAATCACGGTGAGCGAATCGATCCAAATGCCTGAAGAAAACGCCGCTCGCAAGATCTCATCGTGAGAGGGCTGCTGCATAAAACATTGGTTCGGAGAAAACTATGTCACGCGAATCGCGCATGCTCGGCGGAATCCTTCTCGTCGTTATTCCCTCAGTAATGTACGGCGGCTTGACCCTTCTCTACGCCCTGACGCGAAATGTTCCCGGATACAACGACAATCCCCTGCGGCACGACCTTTGGCGCGCCGGCCACGCGCATGCGGGCGTATATCTGGTGCTGTCGCTGGTGATGCTCCGCTATGTCGACGAGGCAGCGCTCTCGCCGTTCTGGAAATGGCTGGCCCGAACCGGCGCGCCCATCGCCGCAATCCTGATACCGGCGGCGTTCTTCCTGTCCGTCGCCTCTCCCAGTGCGACCGCGCCCAATGCCTTGATGAACCTCGCCTACATCGGCGCGCTGTTTCTCGGCGCCGCGGTTCTAACCCTCGGCGTGGGGTTGATTCGCTCGGCACGGCGCATGGCATAGCGTTAGGAAAACCAAATGCATGCGCCAGCGAAAACGGGGCACCACCCCGAGATTAGCGACTATCTGGCCGCGGAGCGAACGCTTCTGGCGTGGATTCGCACCGGCCTGGCTCTCATGGGATTCGGGTTCGTCGTGGCCCGCTTTGGGCTTTTCCTGCAACAACTTCAAATTTTGCAGCACGCTCCCGCAATCCAGCCATACGGGTTATCGCTCTGGTTCGGGACTGCGCTCATCGGGGCCGGCGTGCTGGTGAATCTGTTGTCGGGGTGGAGTCACGTCCAACTCGTCCGTGCCTTTAATCGGCAGCAAGGACATCAGCCGTATTCCACGGCGCTGGCCGTCTTCACCTGCTTGTTCCTGGCGCTGGTCGGACTGGCGATGGCCATCTATCTCGTGACGGTACGCGGTTCCACGAATACTCAATCCCAAAATAGTAAGGAGGTATCCATGGCACAGGCAGCGCCGGCAAGCGGCAGAGGAATGATCGATACGCCCAGCAATCACTCCGTAGACCAAACGGTGGAGAAGCTCAAAGCGATCCTTCAGGCCAAGGGAGTCACCCTATTCGCATTGGTCGATCACAGCGGCGAAGCGGAAAAAGCCGGAATGAAGATGCGGCCAACCAAGCTGCTGATCTTCGGCAGCCCCAAGGCAGGCACGCCTCTCATGCAGGCCGCTCCCAGCGTCGCCATCGACCTCCCTCTGAAGCTCCTCGTTTGGCAGGACGCACAAGGCAAAGCCTGGATCTCCTATAACAGCCCCGATTACCTGAAGGAGCGCCACGGCCTGCCGCAAGATTTGCTGCAGAATATCGCCGTCGCGGCGATCTTCGCCGCCAAGGCTGCCGAATGAAGCACGCACCTGCTTCGTAGCCGAGCCGGTCGTTACGGCGCCACAGGCAGGATCAAATGAGAACCGGGATAAATTCTCTGGGTAGCCCTCGAGTAATCGCCCGGCGACGCCGTCATGATGTTGCCCACAAATTTCTGCGGGTTGCGGTCGTAGAGGGGGAACCAGCTGCTTTGCACCTGCACCGCGATGCGATGGCCCTTGAGAAAGGTGTGGTCGGCGGCATGCAAGCTGAAGCGATATTCGAGCATCGCGTTCGCGGCCACGGCCTCGGGCCGTTCGAAGCTCTGCCGGTAGCGGCCCCGGAAAATCTCCGCGTTGATGATGAGCTGATAGCCGGCCATGTCCACCTGGGCCTTGGTTGGACCGAGCCCCGCGCCAGCAGCGGAATCCGGATACTCGTCGATCAGCTTCACCACCCAATCCGAGTCCGTGCCGGACGTGGAGGCAAAAAGATCCGCTGTCACGTCGCCGGCCACGGTCACGTCGCGATCCAGCGGCGGTGTCGTCCACGTAGCAACGTCCGGCCGTCCTGACACGAAGCGCTGATCCTCCACCATCCACGTGTACCACTGCGAGCCTGGCGCGTAGGTGGCCTGGATCGGCCGGTGGCGGTACGGGACGGGATTCGCCGGATCGGAGACATATTCGCGATAGTTGGCGGCGTCCGAACTGATCTTCACAACTCTCGCCGGCTCCGATGCAGCGAAAATAAGCGAACCATCGGCGGAGAGATAGAGATTTTGCGGCTTGCTTTCCGCCGGCGGCCACTGCGTATATTCGCGCCAGCGGTTCGTCCCGCTCTCAAATGTTGCGGCGCCCTTCAAACTGAACCCAGGCTGGCCCTTGAGGTAGTAAGCGAAAAACGGCACTTCGTACCGCCCGCGAAACTCGTCCGTGGTCGGCTCGCCAAATTGAATGGCGCCCAGCCGGCGCGACGTCACCGACCACTGGCCGTGATTCCAGGGACCCATGACAAGAAAATCCTCGTGATGAGCATCGTGGGGCTGGAGCGTTGCGTACGCTTTCTGCGGCCCGAACATATCTTCCTGGTCCCAGAAACCGCCCACAAACAGCGTCGGCACCGTGACCTGATCGAGATGCCATTCCACGCCGCGGCTGTGCCAGTAGCCGTCATACGCGGGATGCGCCAGGAACGCGGCGGCGGTAGGCAGCTTGTCCACGCCGCCGTTGCCGGCAGCTGCAAACGAGCCGAAGCGCAGGAAAAAATCGTAGGCGTCCTCTTCCAGCTTGGAGAACGCAGCCTCCTTGGAGCTTTCCATTCCCAGCGTGTAGTCGTAACCGTAACTCTGCCGGAAAGCGCCGTTATGGAAGAAGTCGTCTCCCATCCAAACATCGATCATGGGCGCCTGCGGCGAGATCGCCTTCACGGCAGGATGCGGATCGATTCCCGCAGCCATCGCCAGAAATCCCGGATAAGAAACGCCGAATACGCCCACGCGGCCGTTGTTGTTGGGAATATTCTTCAGCAGCCATGCCACCGTATCGTAGGTGTCCGTGCTTTCGTCCACCAGTTTTGGATCGTGATGATCCACCATTCCGCGCATCATGACGAATGTTCCTTCCGACTTGTAGCGCCCCCGAATGTCCTCGTAGACAAAGATGTAGCCGCTCGCCGCCAGCTCGGGCTGCTGAGCGGGAATGGACGCGGGCGTGTTGCCCTCCACGCCGTACGGTGTGCGTACCATAAGAAACGGAAGAGGACCGGTGGAATCCTTTGGCCGCAGAATCGCCGCGTGCAGCTTGACTCCGTCGCGCACCGGAATCATTACGTCCTCGCGCGTGTATACAGGCTTGTGAAAGTCGAGAGGCTGGCCGCTGGTCTTGCGCGCATAGCGGCTGCCCTCCGCATCGACGCGATTGACCCCGTCAATATTCCCCTCCGCCGAGCGAACGAACTTCACGGAACTGAAGGGAGCGTTGAGCGCCGTGAAAGTGTCTTCTGATTGCGGGACGAGCTGCAGGCGCGGGCCGCGGGGCGATTCCACGAACAGCCGCGATCCCTCCACGGTAACCGACCAGATCACATCCGGATCGTCGTCGAACTGATACTGTCCGGCGTAAGCCGCGAGTTGATCCGCGGAAACCGGGGCCTGCTGCGGCTGCGATTTAACTCGGAAAACGGCAAACGCAAAGACGGCCACCAGCAAAATCGCATAAAGACGCTGATGGGAGAGAGCCTTCACGTGGAGTAATCCGAGTTTCCGATTTGCGACCCTGGACTCAACGAATCGTACCCTCCTGTCTTGCTCGACACAAGAGACCCTACTAAGGCGCGGGATTTTGAGTTCGAAGCTTCCTCCCTTCGCTTTGAGTCCGTGGACAAAGCAACTGTGACGCTGCTCACTGACTAAATACACTTTGGGCGGGAAGCTAAAGGAGTAAAACTCGAGCTCCCGCATCGAAGTAAGGGTCGTTCCCCGGCGGGTCGTGCAAGGGGAAACGTAATTTTGCCAGGATGGGTTTGCGGGTAACTTTTGGAGGTGGGCGCCTGGGCATCCGGCCCAGGCGCTGGCTCTGCCGTTACCACACTAGCGGTCGCGCGCACGCCCCCAGGTTCGCTCCACACCATCTCGCTTCTCTCGCCCGTGGAACTCCGCGTCTTCGAGCATCGACTTGATCTGTGCCGTCAACGCGTCGCGCTGAACCGTCCATGACGCGATCTTTTTCTCCAGGCTGGCATAGACCGCGTCGCCCGTTGAATCGCTTTCGAGTGCATAGGTCGATACCTTCAGCGTAACATCCCCGTGCCCGAGTGATCAGGATGGCACCCATGTGTGACGGGCGACACTGACTATGCTGCGGTTTTGGAGCGAAATACGGTTAAGAGTTTGATAGGTGGTACGCGGAAGGTATCGGATCCTTGAGGCAAGGGGAAAAAGGAGGATACCGTGAGGACCGAAAAAGAGACCACGCGGGTGAGTTCCTTCCTGAGGTCCGCGCCTGCTCTGATCCTCTCCGGCATTATGATTTCCGGTGCACTCATGGCGGCGGCAACATGGGCGGGCAGCATCGCCGTCAACAAACAGACTGCCGTTACGCTGACCGGAACGGTGAGCGATTCACTTTGCGGCAACGATCACGGGATCAAAGCAACGGGCGACGCTGAATGTACGCGCCTGTGCGTGGAGTTGGGCGCCGACTACGCGTTGGTGGTGGGCCACAAACTATATATTTTGCAGGGCCATCCAGCCGATCTGGAGCGGTTTGCCGGAAAACAGGTGAGAGTAAATGGCCGGGCGGTAACACGGGACACCGTGCTCGTGGACCACGTCGCGGCTTGGTATTCCGAAGCGGCGGCAGCGATGAAGTAACCGATTCGCTGCGGGAGGGACGTCATGGTACACGGAGATTATCTGTTTGCAGCATTGCTCGCCGCGTTTTTGTACTTGGTGGTTCATACGATGATGAATTGGCCGGGTAGCCACTCGTTTCGACACTGAGTAGCGCGGAGGTCATAAGCTAGGCCGGCGGGGTCTGCGGGGTTCCGAAATGTTCCGCAGCCTCGTTCTGAGGGAAATCCCGCCGGCCGCAATTCCCAAAAAAGTGAGGCGGCAGGGTTACTTTTCCGGGAGAGGTTCAAAGAGCAGCCGCGAATCGACGATGCCGATCTCCACGCGGCGATTGGCCGCGCGCCCCTGGACGCTGTCGTCTTTCACGCGCGGGTCGGATTGGCCAAAACCCTTGGTGGTGATCAGTCCAGGATTAATTCCCGCCTGCACCAGCGAATCGCGGACGGCTTGGGCCCTGCGGCTGGATAGCTTCAGGTTGTAGTCCTGGGTACCGACGTCATCCGTGTATCCGTAAACGTAAATGGAGTATCCCTTGAGCGTCATCAGCACGCCCGCGATGCGATTCAAGATGTCGCGATATTGCGGCTCGATATTGGCCTTATCGAAGTCGAAGCGGATCGATTTCTCGCCCAAGGTCATCACCAATCCCAGAGTAGTGCGATGGGTCTCGGCAATCTGCCCCAGCACCTGCTGCAGCTGTTGGAGCTCCTCTTCACGCTGCTTGCGGTACTCCTCGGCTTTCTGCTCGGCTTGATCGGCCTGCAGTTGCGCGGCAGCCGCAGCATTGAGGGCCGATTGCGCCTGCGCCGCCGCGTTGGCCTCGGACTCTTTGGCTTCATCGCGCTGCTGGGCGGCCATTTGCGCGTTCGCCGCGGCTTGCGAGGCCTGCTGAGCCAGCGATTGCGATTGCTGCTCCGCGCCTTCCACGCGGCGGCTAAGCTGCTCACTCTGGCCGCTGAGTTGGGCCATCTGCCGGTTTAATCTTCCGAGCGACCTCACCAGCCAGATCCCCAGAATCAGGACCAGCACCAGCGCAATCGCCCCGAGTACCAAGCCCGCTTTTCCTGGGGGCGCGGCGGGCGGGTCGGGGCGTTCCTCCCTCGGATTCGATGGCGCGCTGGAAGGGTCCATTAGCTCCCTACAGTGCAGTTCCCTACCGAGCATTCTATACCCGAACCTCGCGCCCCTTACGGCTCTTCCGCCGGCCTTCGTGTGATGCGGATCACAGCGGGTCCAAAGGCTCCTCGGTTAGTGTTGATTTGGCTGCGTCTTACAAACTCTTTGGGTTCGGGGAGATTGCTTTGCCCTCAGAATATATTGGCGACGCTGATACGAAATCCTCAGGTGTAGACGTGGAAACCGATCCGAACAACAGAATGACGCTCGCCAATTGGCTGCCCCAATCGTTCCTCTCCTTGCGGCATTACAGCGGTAAGACATTTCTATCCGACGCCATCGCAGGAGTCACAGTTGGGCTCGTAGCTTTGCCGCTGGCCATGGCGTTTGCCATCTCCTCGGGTGTATCCCCGCAGGCGGGACTCTACTGCGCGATTGTGGCCGGCTTCCTGATCTCGTTTCTCGGCGGGTCCACCACTCAGATTGGAGGTCCAACGGGGGCGTTCGTCGTGGTCGTCTACGGCATCGTGGCGAGGTACGGCTTGGACGGCCTGTTCATGTGCACCTTGATGGCGGGAATTCTGCTGGTGATTCTGGGCGCCACCGGGCTGGGAACCTTGGTCAACTTCATTCCCCGCCCCGTCGTGCTGGGTTTCACCAACGGCATCGCAGTGCTCATCGCCAGCACCCAGATCAAGGACTTCTTCGGCATCCGCGTGGATAACGTACCGGGCGAATTCTTCGCCCGCATGCGCGTCCTGGGCCGTAACTTCCACTCGTTGTCGCCGGCAGCCACCGGCCTTGCCGTCGTGGCCCTGGTAATGATCATCGTCTTCTCGCGATACGTGAAGAGAGTGCCGGGGTACATCGTGGCCCTATTTGCGGGAACGATCCTGGTGGCCCTTCTTAAGTTGCCTGTGGAAACCATCGGAACGCGTTTCGGCGGAATTCCTTCCGGGCTCCCCACTCTGAGAATTCCTCATTTTCGCGTGGACTTGTTACGGCCCCTGATTTCGCCCGCGATTACCGTGGCCATGCTTGGAGCCATCGAATCGCTCATGACGGCGGTCGTCTCCGATCGAATGAGCGGAGGAAAGCACAACCCCAACGTCGAACTCGTCGGCCAGGGCGTGGCGAACATCTTTTCGCCTCTCTTCGGCGGCCTGCCGGCGACCGGCGCCATCGCCCGAACCGCAACCAACATCCGCGCCGGCGCCAAAACACCGGTAGCCGGCATGGTGCATGCTCTCACCTTGCTCGCCATCGTCGTCTGGGCTGCCCCGCTAGCCAGATTCATCCCGCTGTCGGTGCTGGCCGCGATCCTGTTCGTCGTTTCCTACAATATGGGTGAATGGCGGGAAATACCTGAACTACTGCGGCTCTCGCGCCTGGAAGTGGCCACCTGGCTCATCACCTTTGCGCTGACGGTGTTCGCGGACTTGACCGTCGCGGTAGAGGTGGGAATGATCCTGGCGGCGTTTGTCTTTATCCGCAAGGTGACCGCAACGACCACCGTTTCTCGGGTGACCGACGAGTACCTTCGAGAGGGTCACGCGCATATCCTGCAACACAAGGAGATCCCGTCCTATGTGACGATCTTCCGCATCCACGGCCCCTTCCTTTTTGGCGCTACGGACAAGATCAACCAGATCACCTCCCGGCTTTCCGAGTTGCCGCCCATCATCATTCTTCGACTTCGCAACATGACGGCAATCGACGCGACCGGGCTTCAGGCTCTGGAGGATTTGGCGGATGCGGTGCATGCTTCCGGGCGCGAACTGATTCTCTGCGGGGCGAGAGAGCAACCTTCGCGCTTAATGCGCCAAGCCGAATTCGAGCAGCACGTAGGATCTGGAAATATCTGCACGAGTATTTCGGAAGCGCTGGACCGCGCCAAGGCTGTGTCCCAAAATGTGCTCACGCCGGCGTGAGCACGTACAGGATGAAAGTCTCGAAGACCTCCCAAACCTAGGAATCTAAATCCGCATCGGAGAAATGCTGCGTCCCGTCGCCTCAACATCTCCGCGCCTTGGAACGGCAAGACAATGATGTGTTAACTTAACCTAGAGAACTGCATCACGTTGAACCGGCGGAAGCACCCACAGCATCAACTCAGGAAGAACGCTGAGCTTCCCTGCCGGGGCTAATCGGTGATCGGGTTATCGGCATCCGAATGAACGAGCCCGCCTGACAGAGAAGCGAATCACAAGTAAGGCTATCAACATTACCGGACGAGTTTCCGGACAGGACGGGAGGAATCATGGCAACCGGAACCATAATTTACAAGTGCTCCTGCGGCAAATATCACCCCTGGAGCTTCGACGGCGACTGCAGGGACGACGAGAACCGTTACAATTCGCCGGAGGAGTATGCCGAGGAGAACGATCTCGATCCCGACGACATCGAAGTGCGCGCGATCGACGCCGAAGAAGGCGAAATCGACGACGCGGATGATGACGATGACGATGAAGACGGTGACGACGAGGACGATGATGAAGATGGCGATGATGACGACGAGGATGACGAAGTGGCCGAGGACGATGAAGAAGAGTGACGTGAACGGGAAAGACTGCGTTCATGATCGAGATCTGCCGCACGCTTGCCCCGAGGCCCAATCCTCCAGGCCTGGATCTTGCTGCGCAAGAGTACACTAGCTCGACCGGAGTGGCCCGACACGACCGTATGCGCTTTTCCACGTTGAAGTTGTCAGTCAACAATTTTACGCACGGTTCAGGTTACCCGTGGAGTCAAATAACCAAACGCCCGAGGACGAAAAGGTCACGCGGCTTTTGCGAGAGGCCGCCTTAGAAACGGACAGCGACAAATTGTTAGAGCTGCACCGCAAAATCGCCAGGTTGAACCAAGAGAAGTTGAATCAACGCAACGATACCGCTTCCCGAGGCAACCCTAACCGATAAGCCTTCAGCGCCGCTCAGGAGTGGCCAAAAGCGACGAGGGCCGCAAGGCCGGCCACGGTCCCGGTGTGCCCGCTGGCAATGAAGTTCACTTGGGCTCCCTGTGGCTGCACCTCTTGAGCCAGATGCTGCAGGGAAGCCTCACCCTGCGTCCGGTCGGTGCTGAAAATCACGGACGGGCCGATAATTTGCTGGCTGGAATTAATTTGCAGCGCGTCGCCGACAAAGAGCACGCCTTCGGTGAGGTACGCGGCGCTGCCTTCCGTATGCCCCGGAACAGCGTACGCGGTGACTTGCAGATTCCCGACCATGAAGCTCTCGCCATCGTCGAGCGGATGCGTCACGTTAACAGGAGTTGTATTCTTGCCGCCAAAAAGCTTGAAGAGCGGTCCGTTGTACGGCTCCTGCCCCGCCGCGATGGGTACTTCTCGCTTCAGCGCATAGATCGTGGCTTTGGGAAAGAGCGCAATGGCGGCGATGTGATCGGTATGCGAATGCGTGAGCAAGATCGCCGTGACGGCCTCGGGACCCGCGTGTCGCGCCTGCAAGTCCTGGATCAGTGCGGCGCCCTTGGCGTCCGCGCCGGCGTCGATCAGCGCGAATTGCCCATTCCCCGCATCCAGGATATAGGCCGTCGAATAGCCGGCCTGCACCCGATCGATTCCCGCTCCTAACGAAGGTCCCGCCGTCGCTCCTTGCAGCCCGCCAAATAGAGCGAACCCCGTGATCCCAAGTACGAGGACGACGATTCCGAGTACGATGCCAGCGATCTTCAGTACTTTCATGGCGTGCACCTCTTGTGCGGCGGCAAAGCGTACTCCCATTCGGCCGCCGCGCCAAGCCCCACTTCGCGGTAGACGCTCCTTCGCCCCCGGCCATCCACGAAGAGGACCAATCGCACAATGCGAGGTCACCCATCGAAGGCGCGCCTGATGGTTCCTCTCGATGTGGAGTTTTGTGTCAATCGCAGCGCGCGGCAAGATCGCTCATCGGTACCCCGAGGTCAGCTGTGGCTTCGCGCGTAAAACAATAACGCGAAGAAGACGATGGTGGGAATCAGCGCCAGAATCGCATAAGGCAAGATCCGCGTGGTCCACCGGGCCGGGGGCCGTGACTGCTCCCGCGGCCGGATCGCTTCGCGGATTTGGACCTTGTCCAAGTGTTCGAGGTCATACGCAAGTTCGCGGGCGCTGGCGTAGCGGTCCTTCGGATCTCGTTCCAAAGCCCGGAGGACAATCTGCTCCAGCGCGGGCGCAATCTCCGGATCAAGTTCTCGCAGCGGGGCAGGGTCGCTCACTAGCCGATGATTCATGATGACCAGAGGAGTGTTTCCGGTAAACGGCACTTGCCCTGTGAGCATTTCGTAGAGAATCACTCCCATGGCGTAGACGTCGCTCCGGGCATCGCCGCGCTTGCCTTTCACCTGCTCCGGAGAGATGTAATCCGGCGTCCCCATCACCTGGGAAAACTTTCCGAACGTCAATCGGCGCGCTCCACACTGCCCGGCGATTCCAAAGTCAATCAGCTTGGTCTCATCGCTGCCATTCACGACGATGTTCTCCGGTTTCAGATCGCGATGCACAATTCCGTGGGAGTGAATGTAAGCGAGCGAATTGCATACGTTCACTGCAATCCGCACTGCGTGCTCCGCGGGGAGCTTTCCTTGTTCGTGCAGGAGTTCGCGCAACATGATTCCCTCAGCCCATTCCGTCACCAGGTACACACGGCTGCGGTCGTCGTCCTCGATCACCCGCGGTATTCCGGGGTGGTCCAGCTTCTTGCCAATCTCCCGCTCACGTTGGAAGCGGCTGAAAAAGACCACGTCGCATTCGACCTCGAGGTGCGGGACTTTGATGGCCACCGGGCCGCCCGTTCGCGAATCGATGCCGCGCAGGGTCAACGCAGTAGTGGTTCGGGCCACCACGCCTTCGATGAGGTAATGGTCAAGCTGTCCGCCAGGGAGGGCGAAGGGCGGGTCTGTTGGGTGAACCGCAGGGGCCGGGACGCTGCCATCGTTCGTGTCCGTCTCGCATTCCACGGCGCTGTTCGTCTCGCATTCGACGATCGTGCGAGGCCGGCCGGCGGACCAGAACCGCGAAGCTTCCGAATCCATGGACATCGCTCTCTCGTAAAGATGGTTTAGCGCGCGGGCGCTCAAAAAGGCATAAATGATTTGTAAGGAATTTGTGAGCATTCCCCATCCCTGAACTGATCTGAAAAGGGACCGATTCCCGTAGGAAAAGTCGTTGCGGTTACCGGGGCGGTTACTGGGGCGAGTTACTTCTGCGAGCTATGGCTGGTCAAAGGGTACGTCCACGGAAAACTGCGTGCGAACCGGCATGCCTCCCGCGCGCGGCGTGGTCGTTTTCCACTTCAAAGCCGCCTGAATCGCCGCGTCTGTAAATCCAAAGGGATCGGAGGGCACCCGCGACCGCGCCGCGATCACGGATCCTCGCTGGTCAACGGTCACCGAGAGCAGAGCCACACCGTTGCCCAAACCCGCCTGCCGGGCCTGCGCTGGGAACTCCGGCCAGGAAAACTGAACCCACTGAGGGTTGGGCGGATCGAGTTCCCCGCACGCGGCGAAGAGGCCGGCCTGAGCGTCGCTTCCCGGGTCGCTTCCCGGATTGGGCACATCGGCGCCGCATCCGATCTCCGGCCAGCGCGTAACGATGCGCAATGCCTTGGGGATTGCCGAGGAGACGTATGCCGCCGCATCCTTGGCTCGAGGACCGGCCCTCTGCGCGATGCGCTGAAATTCCGGCAACACATGCGATTTCAATGCAGCGGCATCCTTGGCCGCAACGGCTCGATTGAACTCGGCCACGGCTGCTTCGAACTGCGCCTCGGGTGCCGATCTCTCAGCGCCCGAAGGTGGGCCCCCGATCGAGCCGGTCTCCGATGAAAAAGACGGGGATGAAACCGCCTGGGCTGAAACCATCGGGGCTGGCTTCGCCGGCATCACCGAATCGGATGCCTCCGAAACTGGCTTGCTCCCGGAGGAATGCAGCCGCAGACGGCTCGCCTCGAGGCCGATGGTCACGATGATGAATGCGGCCGCGAAGACGGCAATTCCGCGCTGCCATGATCCCCCCGCCCACTCGGGCATCGGCCACGCGCGGCTCGCTGAGCTCGCATTCGTGCTCGAAATAGCCGCCACCGGCGGCGGCACAAATTCCGGGGTCGACACGACCGGAACGTCGGCCGCCTTGGACGCGACCGCCAACCCACTCGTCCACGCGTCCTTGACAGGCAAGTTCCTCGGCTCCAACCTCTGCGCGGATTGCGCAATCAGCGGTTTCCCCCCGCCGGCCTCTTGCATGGCGAACGCGCGTTCCGCGGATTGCACTCCTGCCGCCGTAGCCGGCTCTCCGCTGGTATTCAGGTGCATCGAAGCCCACGCCGACTTGAGGTCCAGAAGCAGTTGCTCCATGCTCTGGTAGCGGTTGGCCTCATTCTTGGCCAGCGCGCGGCGGGAGATGGTCACCAGTTGGTAGGGGCATCCGCCGAGCACGTCGCTAAGCGCGGCCGGCTCGTCTTGCACGATGCTGCGCATCAGATCGGCCTGGTTTCCTCCCTTGAAGGGCCGCCGGCCGGTTAACAGTTCGTACAGAACAACGCCCACCGACCAAATATCGGAAAGCCCGTCGGCGCGCTTTCCACGGATTTGCTGGGGCGACATATAGCCCAGCGTGCCCAGCAAAGTCCCCGTGTGTGTGTTGGGGGCATCGGAGACCCGCGCGATGCCGAAGTCCACAACCTTGATCACGCCTTCTTCGGTGAGAACGATATTCGCCGGCTTGATATCCCGATGAATTACACTCCGCCGGTGCGCATATTGGAGAGCGCGGCAGGTCTGCACGAGGTATCCGACTTTTTCCGTCAAAGACAGCGGGGCGCCGCGAGAGATCAGGCCAGCCAGGCTCTCCCCTTCCAGGTACTCCATGGCGATGAAGGGAACTCCGTCCGCTTCGCCCACGTCGTGTATGGTGACGATGTTGGCGTGCTGCAAGGCCCCCGCAGCTTTGGCTTCGCGCCAAAACCGCTCCACCATGCCCGGATCCTCAGCCGCGAACGTCGTAATCGTTTTGAGCGCGATCAGCCGCCCGATCAGCGGGTCGCGGGCCTTGAATACCACGCCCATGGCGCCGCGCCCTAACTCGTCCAGGATCTCGTATCGACCAAGCTGTTTCACACCGCCGCTCCAGGCAGCTCCGACCGCGTGAAACCATTGTAATTGCTGCAAAACCTGGTCTCTTTGCCGAACAACGGCGCTGTGGCCCAGACGTTACCTCTAGCCGTAACGGCTTCAGCTCGCCGGCTCCTGGGGGCGGTCACCTCGCCGCCGTTACCTCCCGTTAGTTACCTAAGTGAGTATATGTAACTAGAGTACTATTTTCGGCTCCACGTAAAAGCGGAAAACTGGCTGGTATACGGAAGTTCCGCAAAAGGAAGCCTTGTTGATCGAACGGCGTCAAATGACCCGCTACGACTTCGGCGCAATCGCTGAAGTGATCGATTTGGACTCGCGAGAAGACATGATTGGAGTGACTCGCGATCTGAGCCTATCCGGCTGCTTCATCCGCGCCAAAGCGCCCTTCCTCAAAGGAACCGCGGTCATTGTGCGAATCCGATGCTCGGGAACCGACTTCGCCGCCACGGGTCGGGTGACCGCGAATGTTAACGCGCAAGGTATGGGAATCGAATTTGTCGAGATCCAGCCCAAGGATCAAGCCACGATCGAACAGTGGCTCGACCCCAAGCCTCCTCTTTGCCGCAACGCGCGAAGCCTTCCCGTCACCGTGTTCGGCCAGCTCTCTTCAGGCGATTTCACCGAAGAGACCGAGACCCGCATTACCACCTGCGACAGGGCCTCGCTCCGGCTGGCAGCCGCGGTCTCGCCCGGCCAGGTCGTCCGGCTCAGGAATCGGCTGACGCGCGAGGAGCAAAAATGCCGGGTCGTCTCCGTGGCCCCCGGACCCGAGGTACCCGAAACACCCGAACTACATGCCGTGAAGCTACTCACCATTGAGTTCTTGGGATCGGTGCGGAATTTCTGGAGTTTTCGAGACGAAGACAGACCGGACCAGCGCGGCGAAGCCCTCCACTAGCCCCCTGCGGCCTTCCCACGAAAAGCCTTTTCGGGCATTCCATTTGGCGAGAGAAATGGGAAGCAGCACGAGTCAACCCCAAAAGGGCTAACCCGAAACTGCTTCCACGGCTAGCATTGTCAGTTGTCCTTTGGACGTCTCGCACAACGCCGCTGTTGCGACTTTCTTCACAATGCCACTTTCGCAACGATCCGGGCCGCTCTCGGTGCTGCATTCGGCGGAAAGCTTTTCGGGGTTCGTCTTTAAAGAGGAAGTCGGAAAAAATATAGGAAGCAGCCCAGGAGACCCCGAAACTGCTTCCTTCGGCTAGTTCATTGGTGGGTTGGACGCTGGCACAGCCAGCTTGGTTTCAAGTTCTCGCAAAATAATCGAAGACGCCGCCTAGCGGCTGCTCTCTCTTTGCGCTCGCCCCGAGACCAGAAAGCCGTCTCGCTCCGCCAACCCACTCTTTATAGCGGGGCCGCGACGACAAATTCAGCGCAATCCCGTCAAATCCAGTGTAAACGTGTAAAAAGGTTTGGGATTGGGCAGAGAATTGCTCGTCCTAGGACCCGCGCGGACCCTGGCGTGCTTCGCCTATCTCATTCGTAGTGCTGGCATTAGCTCGCGCCGATGTGTAGAAGAAGTGTGGAACAGCGGATGCGAGCATTCCCAATCATGAGAATCAAGAAATCCCTCGTTACTTGGCACTACGGCACAGCACGAACCCAGCCTCTTCAAGCTCAATTGGAACCAAGTAAATCGGGAGGCGTTACGATGACCCACTATCACATTCGTTGGTCTGGGAGCGTACAGTTGGATTGGGAACGCTTCAACACTCCAGCGGAAGCTGAGGCAAGTGCAAAACAACTGTTGCGTCACGGAGAGACCTACGCGATTGAGGAACACAACGACACTTGTTCGCGGTGCCGGGCTGCCAGAAACCTAAAATCGATGCACGCTATTTTCACCCAGGCCAACGCGTAGGGATTGGGCGAGTCTCTCGAGACACATCGCGCGAGACGCATCACTCCAAAAGGCAACCACTGGCCGCTATCGCGAGCGAGCCTTCTTCCAATTCAATGCCGGCAGTTCCAGATTTCCGGTTCGCTTCAGATAGGCTCTAGCGTACTCCTCCGCCCGCTCTTTACCCTCTTCGATATCGTCCACTGCCTCCGAGGGAGCGATCCAGGCGTTGGCCTTGACGTTGTACACGGAGGCCTGCACTCCCATGGCATTGTGCTCGGAAAACAGCGTCAGGTGTTCGTCGCCGATCCTGACCTCGGCCCAAAATCCTTCCTCCAACATTTCGACCTCGCCATCGTCCGCTGGGTGCGTCCTCACAATTCTACCCAACCCCTGGGCCGAATTGTGAATGCCCGAAGAAAAAGCTTATGGAGGAGGCTTATAGGAAAATGCCCCGGCTTGGCAGACCTTGCTCGACCCGTTTCAGTTCGCTACGCGCTTCCATACGCGGTGCCGCAGCCTCCCCAAGCTCCGGTTCAAGGCGTTGCCGCGGTCCAGAAAAGGCAGCACCGGGGAGGATCGCTTTCCGAGCTTGGCCCGGATTCGCGTGATGCGGGCATCCGCCCCGCAATACTTCAAAGCCGTATCCAGCGTCTCCACGGCATCGTTACGGCGCGCGGCCGAAACGTAGACCTCTGCCAAGTTGACGTACAGCTGCGCTTCATTGCGCCGCATGCTGGCGGCCGTTTTGCAAAGCTCCAGCGCGGCAGGCCAGTTGCGTTCGGCCCGGGCCATGGCCACGCCCAGAAACGATAAGTAATACGGGTTTTGTTGCTTCAATTGGCTGGCGCGCCGTAGGTATTCGAGCGCTTCCGAGGAGTGTCCGTCTCGCAAAAGTGAGATTCCCTGCTTGAATTCTGCTAGACCTGAATTTTCCGCCATGGTCACCCACCCTTTCCTGTGCCCTTCTTCATGTACGACAAACCTGAATTGAGAGAAAACTTCCCCCATGTGAGCCTCAATTTACGGCGCTCACTCATAAGAAATCTACTGATCGAGGGGGCAGTTCAGAGACAGGGAGATCCTCGCTGGCCAATCTCGTGAGACTCATCCTGCGGCCAGTCGCCGGGATGGCGATTCCGACCGCAAAAATCGGGGCTAGTCGATTCAGCGCATCGGGCGGGCTAACCGGGCGGCCTAAATGGGGCTAGCTAATCGGGCGCTGGCTCGCCCTCGTCCAGTTGCTCCTTGGTGTACCTATGCGCGCTGTAGCGGAGTATCCAGATCGCGCCGGCCAGCGCCACCACCGTGGCGGCAAGGAGCCCCAGTTCCAACAGCATGTTATGAAACTCATCGGGCTGTTCCACCGCTGTCGAGGTCGCCGTAATCACCAGCATCCGCCGGATTCCGGCGATTACGCCGATAATCAGGAAGGGTTCAGCCTTGAGGGCGTGCGATTTGAGCGTGAGCGCCACGGTGTACACGATCTCCATGGTCATCATCACCAGCAGCACCGTGTTCAATATGGCGATCGCTTTGTTCTCGATTTCACCCGTTCCCAGGCGAACGGCCGCGTTGAGGTCGAATACGCTCGAATAGAGCAGCAGCACCGCCACCAACACCAGCGCCACGCCAATCACCACCAGCACCAGGCTCTCCGACATCTCCAGCAGGTTCGCGGCCCGCAACGTCCACGGTTGCTGGCCGGCCCCGTGCTCTTTGTGATCGCTCATCGTATCTGCAGAATAGGCGAAATCCGTCTTGACGACCAGATCGCAATGCTTTCACGCGATCCTGAAAGTTACAGGTTCCACGCTGCCTTTCAAAAGCCCTATGATGAAGGCTCGATGAGCAAAGCCCGATTAGCAAGGCCAATCGGCAAAACCCGTTCAGCCCTGCCTCACGGCGCCATGCGAAACATCCAATTTTGTATCGGATTGTAATTGTTGAACCGCGCCCAATACGAGATTGGTAGTCACCGCATTCGGCACTACAGGACCCCGCGACTTGTTCTCCCGATTCTGGCGGCGATCTTTCTTTTGCTCGCCTCCTCGCCGGGGCATGCCTATTCCGTTCTGGCCCACGAAGCCATCATAGACTCCGCATGGGACCAGATCCGCCCGTTGCTTCTGCAGCGCTTCCCCATCGCCACGCCGGACGAACTGCGTATGGCACACGCCTATGCTTATGGCGGGTCGCTTATTCAGGATCTTGGTTATTACCCGCACGGAAGCCATTTCTTCAGCGATCTGACCCACTATGTACGCAGCGGAGAGTTCATTGAAGCGCTGCTTCGAGATTCGCAGAATATCGATGAGTACGCTTTCGCGCTGGGAGCGATGGCCCATTATGCCGCCGACGATGACGGCCACCAGGCGGTGAACCGCGCGGTTCCTTTGGTTTATCCCAACCTCGCCAGGAAGTATGGCCCCGTCGTCACCTACGAAGACAATCCCGCCGCGCACCTGAAGACGGAGTTTGGATTCGACGTCCTGGAGGTTGCCAAAGGCCAGTATGCTTCGGACGCCTATCGAGATTTTATTGGCTTCGAAGTCGCCACGCCGCTTCTGGAACGCGCCTTCCAGGAGACCTATGGCCTCCCCCTGCCATCGCTTTTCGGAGATTTGGATAAGGCCGTCGGCTCGTATCGCTACACGGTCCACTCCACCATCCCCAAGGCGGTAAGGATCGCCTGGGTGCTCAAGAAAGACGAGATACAACGCGCCAAGCCGGGAATCACGCGGAAAAAGTTCCTCTACAACATGTCTAAAGCCAGCTATCGCAAAAACTGGGGTAAGAATTATCAGGCGCCCGGTAAGGGCGCAAAAATCGTCGCCTTTATCATTAAGCTGGTGCCCAAGCTAGGGCCGCTGCAGACGCTCACTTTGCGATTGCCCACTCCTCAAACCGAAGCCATGTTCCGCAGCAGCTTCAATACCGCGCTCGACCAATATCAGCGCCTCCTGAACGATCAGCGCGCCGGGCGCCTCCATCTCGTCGACCGCAACTTCGATACCGGCGCGCTCACCAAGCCGGCCGCTTATTTCATGGCCGACCGCGCCTACGCGCGCCTGGTCGACAATCTCGCCAAGAATCGCTTCCAGGACGTTTCGCCCGGCCTGCGAGCCGATATTCTCGCTTACTACCGCGATCCCACCGCGCCCATCGTCACCAAAAAAGATGCCAAGGCCTGGAATCGTTTGAGCGAGGAGCTGGCCGAACTGAAATCCGCCGGGCCCTCGCAAGCCGGAAACGCCTTCCTGCCCGTATCGGATCCGGCCATCCCCCAATAGGCAGCCCCCGATAAGCCGCTAGACGCCGTCGGTCGTGCGTGCCGCCGTTCCAAACCCGTTCTCACGGTTCTGTCCTCAAACTAGTCCCATGGGCAGTGGTCTCCTGCGCCGAACCGGGGTAGGGTGCATCTGCGGTGTGGCAAGCCGCCCGGGGGACCCATTTTATGGCTCAACCACAAGTAGCCCCGCCAGACAACTGGACCAGAAAGCGCCGCAGCCAACGGATCGCCATGAGCGTTCCGGTGGTCGCCTATCGGCTTCCCAAGTTCGGCCGGCCCTTTTACGAAGGCTCTCACACGCTGGCGCTGAACGCCCATGGCGCGCTGATCAGCCTGGCCACCGGCGTGGCGGCAAATCAAAAAATTGTTTTGAAGCACGCCCTCAGCGGCGAAGAGCAGGAGTGCCGCGTCATTTCCATCCAGAAGAAGCCCAACGGACCCACTGAAGTGGGCGTCGAGTTCCGCAACCCCGCGCCAGGCTTTTGGCGCATCGCGTTTCCGCCCACCGATTGGAAGCGCCCCTAGTAAATGAATTCAACGACAGCGGAAAGGGTGGCCCTGTGATCTCCCGGATCTTCCTCTTTGTAGCGGCGGTTCTTCTTTTCTCTAGCGTCTTCTCCGGCTTTTTCTCCGGCGGCATCTCCGCCGTCCGTGCTCAGGATAAGCCGGCAGCAACCTCGCAGCCTCAATCAGACTCCCTGGGCGATGCGGCACGCCAGGCTCGCGCCCAGAAGCCGCATGCGGCCAAGCCGGCCAAGGTCTTCACCAACGACGATGTGCCCCGGCTGAAGGATTCGTTCTCCCAAAAAAACCACGGCAAACGAACCAGCCATAGCAGTTCCGCGAAGCCCCAATCGCAACCTCAGTAACCCTGAAAGACAGGTATGCGCGACTACGGATCGCTGACATCCCGACGATCCCGGCGACGTACTCCCTCGCTTGGAACCCGCCCTATCTCGAAATTTATCCAGAGAACTGCCCCGTTTTGGGAAGAACACATGACCCAGACTTCGCTGGTTCAGTAAGGGAAAGATCGTTCACACTGTCGGCAGCGAATCAGGAGGACGAAACGCGTGGACGCAACAACAGTCGTTCTTATCGTTCTTGTCGGCATCGTACTTCTCTTTGTGTTGAGCGTAATCCTCGGTTCGTTCTTCACCGTGGAGACAGCGCAGGTGGCCATCGTGCAGCGGCTGGGAAAGTTCGCCCGCGTCGCCGGCCCAGGCCTGAACTGGAAGACGCCGTTTATCGAGAACGTGGTTCGCCGCATGAGCATGAAGGTCCAGCAGTTCGACGTTCAGGTGGAGACGAAAACTCAGGACAACGTGTTCGTCCAGATACCTGTATCGATCCAGTACAAAGTGATCCCCGACGCGGTCGAAGCCGCCTTCTACAAATTGTCCGACCCGGTAAAGCAGATTGAATCCATGGTCTACAACGTGGTGCTCGGCCATGTTCCCAAGATGAAGCTAGACGACACCTTCTTGAACCAAGCGGACATCGCCAGCGATTTGAGGGACAACCTCGATGGCTCGATGAAGGAGTATGGCTACTCCATCGTCAAAGTCCTGATCTCCGATATTGTCCCCGACCAAAAGGTGAAGGCCGCGATGAACGATATCAACGCGGCGCAACGCGAGCGAGAAGCAACGGTCTCTCGCGCCGAAACCAACAAGCTGCTTCTCGTCAAGCAGGCGGAGGCCGAGGCCGAATCCAAGCGTCTGCAGGGAGAAGGCATCGCCAATCAGCGCAAGGCCATCATCTCCGGCCTCAAAGACTCGGTCGAGGACTTCGCCAAAACCGTGCCTGGTTCCACCCCGCAGGACGTGATGCAACTCGTCCTCATGACCCAGTACTTCGATACCTTGAAGGACATCGCGGCAAACGACCACAGCAACACGATCTTGATCCCGCACACGCCCAATACCCTCACCGACCTCTTCGGCCAGCTTCGCAACGCCATCGTCACCGGGACCGAGCTATCCAAGCAGTCCCTTCCCCCGGCCGCCCCGGTTATAGAAAAACAGTAGCGAAAGCCGCGCCCGGTACAGGTCGCGGCTCTCCAGCTCGCCGGTGGGCTGGAGAGCCATAAGCTCCCTTTCGGCCGCTGCCAGGTTCGCCGCCCCATCTAAAGGCCGATTTCACCCCTCGGCTATTAGGCAAGCATTCGGTGCGCTTCCGGTGAAACCCGTATTTCACCTCAGTACCCCGCCACGTATGATGCGCTCGCCTTTGCTCACGGGCGCCCATGCGCATTCCAACAAGTCCGCTAGCTCGTTACAGCCTGGCCTTATTGGCCATCGCTATCGCTCTGGTTTTAAGACTCTTGCTGGCGCCGCTTCTGGGGGCTACAAACCCCTATCACACGGTTTGGGCCGCCGTCGTCTTCTCGGCCTGGTACTGCGGCCTGGGTCCCTCTATTCTCAGCGTGATTGCCGGAGCCTTGGGCGTTTCCTATCTCTTTCTCCAGCCTTTTCACTCGCTTCGCATCGCCAGCTCAGCCGATGCTTTCGGCTTTGTGGGGTTCTTGATCCTGTCCGGTTTGATTGTGGCCTTGGGAGAGGTCAATCGCCATTCGCAATCGCTGCGGTTTCACCAAGCCCGTCTTCTCGATCTCGCCAATGATGCCATCATCGAACTCGACGCTCGCGACGATACCGTCAAGTATTGGAACCGGGGCGCCGAGCAGCTCTACGGCTGGTCCGAGTCGGAGGCCATGGGCAAGCAACTCCACGCGCTCCTCGGCACGGTCTTCCCTACATCCCTGGAAGAGACCAAAGCGGAGCTAATCCGCCACGGAAATTGGCAAGGCGAATTGGTTCACACTAAGCGCGACGGCACGCAGATTTACGTAGCCAGCCGCTGGACTTGGCGCGAGAAGACACCGCGCGATTCCGCGTCGTGGCTGGAAATCAACCGCGACATCAGTGAGCGCAAGAAGGCCGAACAGGAGCTGCAAAAAGCCCATGGCGAGCTGGAAAATCGCGTCGCCGCGCGCACCGCGGAACTGGCCCAAAGCAACCAGCTCTTGCGCCTGCTTTCCTTGCGCTTGTTGCGCACCCAGGACCAGGAGCGCCGCCGCATCGCCCGCGAACTTCACGACGGCGTCGGCCAGTATCTCGCTGGCATCTCCATGACCCTCGAATCCCTCAAAAACGGGGCGCCAGCGTCCGCGGCCTCGATTACGCGCAAAATCGAGGAGGCCACCCAGTCCACCGAGGCCTGCATCTCCGAGGTGCGCACCATGTCGCACCTGCTCCATCCACCGCTGCTCGAGGAGCTAGGGCTGGCCTCGGCCGCGCGCTGGTTTGTGGAAGGATTCGCGGAGCGCAGCGGCATCAGCACCGATCTGCGCATCCCGGAAGACCTCAGCCGCCTGGGAGACGAGGTCGAAATCGTGCTCTTTCGCGTGCTCCAGGAGTCTCTCACCAATATCTATCGGCATTCCGGCAGCAAGACGGCCGTCGTGGAAATCGCCACGGACTCACAGCAGGTCTGGCTGGAGGTGCGCGATCAGGGCGACGGCCAGCCGTCGCGGGAACCATTTCGCCCCGGCATGGGCATCACGGGAATGCGCGAGCGCGTGAACGACATTGGCGGCGTCTTCGAAATGGCCTCGGACCACACCGGCACCCGCGTGAGAGCCGTCATTCCCCTCAGCTCCAACCCCGCAAAACAGCCCGCGAGCAGCAAGCAATCCGCGGCCGCCGGCTAGTTTCCATATAAGTTCCGCGCGGCCCATCGCCGCTTTGGCGCGGCCCATCCGCCGCCTTGGCGCGGTCCAGCCGCTCACGGACGCCGTCCCGAGGTTACCGACACACTACACCTCCTCTATACTCCAGCCGCCAAGTCATAAACTGCAGTATACTTTTAAGATTAACTATGGTTAATATCATCTGGTCGTTTTGACATGGACACTTCGATGTTCACTCCCGAAACACCCAAGGCTGCCGCGGAACGGCTGTACCCCCGAATGGCGCCATTCTCCGGCTGCGCGCGAGCGCTTTTCTTGTCCTTTTTCTTAATCTGCAGCTTGTGTATTGGTTCGATAAGAGCAATGGCCCAGGGCGATACCACCAGTGCCATTTTCGGCCAAGTGATAGACGCCACCAGCGCAGCCATTCCGGGCGCTACCATCAGCGCCATAAACCGCGAGACCGGCCTGCAACGCACCGCCAAGACCGACCAGGAAGGCCGGTTCAATTTCGTACAACTTCCTCCTGGCACTTACTCCGTGAAGGCGGAAGCCGATGGCTTCGAGCCACAACAGAATGACAACGTAGCTTCCGCTCTGGGTCAAAAGCAGGAGCTCAATTTCAGGCTGAACGTAGCCCACTCGGAACAGAATGTGCAGGTGAGCGGCGAAGCGCCGCTCCTGAACCCGGCCAACACGAATACCATCTCGACGCTGAGTGACGCAGTCCTGGCGGATATTCCGAATCCGGGGACCGACCTCACCTATCCATTGCAGTTCGCCTCAGGCGCCCTGATCAATACGGCAGGGAACAGCAGCGATGCCGTATCGGGCACCAATGGCTACGGCAATGTGGAGTTCAACGGGCTTCCCGCAGCCTCCAATGGCTACATTGTTGACGGCCTGGAAACCAACGATCCGCTCACCAATTTGAATATCGGCCTCTCAACGAATCTAGTGCTGGGGATGAACTCCATCTCCGAAGTCACCGTGAATACTCTCTCCTACTCGGTGGATCAAGGGCGGTACGGGGCGTCTCAAGTCAACTACGTCACCAAATCCGGCACGAATGAGTTTCACGGCAATGCCTATGAGGTCTGGAACGGCGCGGCCCTGAATGCGGCTGATTACTTTACCAATGCCACGCCCGGAAACCAGAAGCCCCAATCCAGCGTGAATCATTTCGGCGGCAGCCTGGGAGGCCCGATCCTACACGACAAGCTCTTTTTCTTCTCCGATTTCGAGTGGATGCGGCTGGCGCTCCCCATCGTTACGCCGGCCACTGTTCCCACTCCGGCCTTTCAAAACTACGTTCTGCAGCAGCTTCCATTGGGAGGAATCGACAGCGTAACCGGATCGAGCTATCCAGCGGCGCCGCAACTGGTGCCCTTTTACCAGAAAATGTTCTCGCTCTATGGCAATACCAGTGGAACGCCTCTCGCTGTTCTGGGCTGTCCATTCAACGCCCAAGGCCTGCTGGTAACGGGAAATCCGCCGAACGGAGACGGCTGTGCCAATCGCCAAATCGTCGCCCACACCAGCAAAGACCACGAACAGGTCCAAACGGTGCGCATGGACTACAACATCGACGCCAACGACACCGCCTGGTCCCGCTTCCAGGCCGATACGGGATTGCAAGCCCAGTACACCGACCCCATCAATTCCCTATTCGACTCGATCTCGTCGCAACCGCAATACACGTTCGGCGCGGGATACACGCACGTCTTCTCCCAGAACCTGGTGAACTATTTCAACCCCGGATTCACCTGGTATGCCAGTCTCTTCGGACCCAGCAACTATCCGCAGACGCTGGCGGCGTTTCCCATCGTCTTGCAAGGCCAGGGAGCCAATGCGCCGTTCACCAATATCGGCGGGCAAGACAACACCTGGGTTCAGGGAAGGCGGGCCAGCCGTTTTTTCATCAATGACAATCTGGCTTGGACTCACGGCGCGCACGAACTGAGGTTTGGCACCAATACTCGCATCCTTCGGCTCAATGATTACGACTTCGGCGAAGGAAACGTCCCGACCGTAACCTATACCACCTTGCCGCAATTTATTTACGGGGTCGCTTCCACAGCGACGGAAACGTTTCCCGCGTCGCAAAACGAGCCATTCGACTTCCTCAATCTTGATTTCTACGTGCAAGACACCTGGAAGGTGGCGCCCAAGCTGACCTGGACCTTCGGCATCCGCGATTCCTTCAACTCGAATCCCGCGAATCCCCATTACCAGGTGGCGCGCCTCGGCGATTCTTTCGACGCAATCTCCCACGACGCCAACCAGCCGCTCAATGCCGCGATTCAAACGAATCTCAGCAACCTCTTCGCCGCCACGCCGCTGGCCATTCTCCAGCCCAGGACCGCCATCGCCTGGCAGTTTGCCCCCAACACCGTGCTGCGAACTGGCTTCGGAATTTTCAGCGACATCCTGCCGGGCAGCGTGGCCGATGCCATCGGAATGAATCCGCCTTACGTGCAGACCTTCCAGGGCGGCCTGCTCGGAACGGTTGGAGGACTAGCCATCGCACCGGGAGTGCCGACGAGTGCGGTCGATGCCACTCGGGCTGCCAACCAGGCGTTTGGCGCAGGTTTCGCCCAAGGCGAACTTTCCTGCGCGTCACCGGCAGCAAGCCCCAGGGCTTGTCTTCAACCAGTCGCTCTTGCCGCCGTGCCCGGCGGCACGTTGCATCCGCCCTACTTTATGGAGTGGAGTTTCGGAATCGAGCATCAGTTTGGAAGCACCACCAGCATTCGCGCGCAGTACGTGGGCACTCGCGCTTTGAACATGCCCTATCTCACCCAGGTAAACGGTTACCAAACGGTTTGCCAAGGTTGCTTCGCTCCGTTTCCCTATATGCAACCGGCCGATCCCAGGTTCGCGGCGGTCACCCAATTCTCCACGGGTGCCGCGAGCCACTACAACGGCCTTCAATTGACGGCCACCAAGCGCCTGGCGCACGGCATCGAGGGCACGGTTAACTATAATTTCAGCCGCTGCATGGACACCGTCTCGAACGGCGGATTCCTGCCATTTGCCGCCGGAGGGATTCTTTCACCCCTGCCTGGCGATCTCGCTCGCGATTATGGACCCTGCGACTACGACATTCGGCATAACTTCAATGCCCAATATGTCTACGAGCTTCCGATCAAAGTGAAGGGTCATGAACTCGGCTACGCCTTGAACGGCTGGCAAGTGTCCGGAACGGTCTTCTGGCATAGCGGCGTTCCCTTCACCGTTCTCAGCACGCCCTACTCGGCAAACGGAGACGGCATCGTGCAGGGTGGCGGACCTCAATTCGCGAGCGTCGTCCCCGGCGTGCCCCTTTACGACCACAATCCCATTCCCGGAGTTACCCAGCCGGGCTCGCTTCAGTGGCTCAATCCCAATGCGTTTGTCTCCGCGGTCGATCCCAGCACGGGAGCTTGCTACGGCGGAGATACTGTGCAGAACTGCCAGTTCGGAACTCTGGGGCGCAACGCTCTGCGCGGCCCTGATTTCTTTTGGAGCGATCTCGACATCACCAAGTCGTTTTCTTTGACCGAGCGGGTGAAGTTCCGGATCGAGGGTCAGTTCTTCAATCTCTTCAATCACCCCAATTTTGGACTGCCCAGCATCGTGCTGGCCGGCATTCCAGGGCAGCCCGCCACGCAGACGGGATTTGGCGCATCCACTTACACCGTGTCTCCTCCCACCGGGCTCCTCGGCGTCGGTTTAGGAGCGGACAGTTCGCCACGCATGATCGCGCTTCACGCCCGTCTCGAGTTTTAGCGCTTTCGTCCAAAGATGAGGTGTAGAGCTAAGCCCTTGTAGCTCAGGTCGCCCGACGGTGTGTGTCGGGAGACCTGAGGCTTTTCGGTTTGCACCTAACGACGGGAGTTTCGAGGATAGCTAAATGATAGGAGTTTCGAGGATAGAATCTTCTTCGCTGAGGATCCGCTGGATCGCCGGCACCAGCTGTCTCACCGCGTCGCTCTTGGGCACAAACGCTCCCGCGCCCAGAAGGCGAACGATGATGGAGGCGTCTCCCGGCGCGTAGTGCCCGCTGATGAGAATAATCTTCACTTTCGGATCGATGCGCCGCATCTCGTAGGCCGCCGCCACGCCGCCCATCGGCATCATCACGATATCGAGCACGGCCACGTCGGGCGCGGCGTTACGAAATACATCCACGGCCTCTTGGCCGTCGGAAGCTTCGGAGATTCTCCACTGCGGCTGCTGTTCGTTCAGCACGGAGCGAAGGTTGTCGCGCACAGCCTTGTGGTCGTCAGCGATGAGAACATGCACCATTTAGACCTGTGTTCCGACCGGCTTTTAGCCTGTGAAGAGTCGCAACATCTTAAGTGTTGCCCTCTCCGGCTCCCGATACAGGAATCACCTGAGTGTTCCACTTTGAACACCGCACCCCTCTGGTGTTCCGCATCGGCACCCCACGTCGACCCGAAAGTATATCGCACCACGATCTGTACACAACCCCGTCGCAAGACCGCGGGGACTGGATGCCGCCCTTAGAACTGGAGCACGACATTCTTAATGAGCGGGCCGCTCACGGCGGATTGCTCCACTCAGAAGTTGCGCCGGACGAAATGGAAGCCGAAAATGGCAAACAGCTCCTATCTGTAGAGGTGAACGCTAAGACAGAAACTGCCGGAGGATCGTCCCCATGCGTAAACGCTTCATGAATGCGACTTTAACTTTCCTGGCATCGCTGGTCTTCTCGTGCGTCCTGTTTGCCCAAACGTACGGCACCAAAGGGTATGCTCCGGGCGCGTGGAAGCCGGACGAACTGCCCCCCGCCGTCTCCCAGCCCAAGCCGTTCAATCCCCATGACCTGTCCGGCGTTTGGTCCATGCCGACCAAAACAAATTTTGAAAGGCACTCCCTGAACGACAAGCGGCTAAACATCCAGGATAAGAGTATCCCGGGCGAGATGCGGGCCCAGAGTTACCCGCCTCCCATGACGGCTTGGGGAAAAGCAAAATTCGAAGCCACCAAACCGAGCTACGGCCCCAGATCGGTTCCTCCCGGATTGGGGAATGACGTGGTTTCGATTTGCGACCCGCTGGGTTACCCCCGCGACCTCTGGGAAGCGAATCTGAGACCCTTTGAGATCGTTCAGACTTCAGACCGCATCTTGCAGCACATGCAGTATCACGATTTGTGGCGCACCATCTGGACCGACGGGCGGGCGCTTCCGAAGGATCCCGACCCGGCTTGGAATGGATACTCCATCGGCCACTGGGAGGGAGACACTTTCGTCGTGGAATCCACCGGTTATGACGAAAGAACCTGGGTCGATCATTTCGGCGATCCTCACAGCGATCAGATGGTCCTCACCGAGCGCTACAAGCGCCTGGACGCCGACACCTTGCAAATGGATATGACCCTGAACGACCCGAAAACGTATACGGCGCCCTGGGTGGGCGACCCGATCAAATTCGAGCGGGTGAAGGTGGCAATCTTTGAGGAGATCTGCGCGCCTTCGGAGGAAAATCACTTCAATGATCGCATCAGGGATGCCGCCGTGGGAACGGCCAAACCCTAGCCTCGACTTACCTGCCACGCATACTGTTCGCCGGAATTAGCGATGCCGCTACGAGGGATCAGGCGATTTGGATGTCGATGGCGCGGGGCGCGGCGCCGAGGCCGGCGCGCTCCGCCCCGGCGTAACCTCGAACGCGAACCGCAGCGCGGGAATCTTGTTGCCCGGATGATCGTCGGCGTAAGTCAGTTGCGGCAGCCGGTAAAGTTGCTGCGGCTCGCTCGCCGGCCCTTCATAGATTCCGGGGTACAGATCGATCAAGTGCACGCCGGGCGCGCCCGCAGCCGTGAAGTTGATCACCACGTCGCCCTGGCTATTGAATCCGCAGGCGTAGCCCATGTAGGCGTTGTCGTAGGTGGCCACGTAGATGTTGTCGTATTCCGTCCAGCCCACGCCCTTGAGGTGAATCGTCACCGGCGTGCCCACCGGCCCCGACGCAGGCGTGATGCTGACGATGCTCGTCTCGATCGCGAAAGAGGCCCGCGCCAACTCCTTATCACCATTCCGCAACGCTAGACCGTGCATCCCCCCCAGGTCCTCCGGGATGGTCATTGGCAAGGAAAACTTCCCGTCACCGCCCACCTGCACCTGCCCCAGAACTCTTTCCTCAGGATCGAATCCGGATCCGCTCACCCGGTTGCCCTCGAACGTCTCCCACGCCAGCTTCAGCGACGCGTTTCGCGGAAAACCTTCGCCGCGCAGCATGGCGCGCGTGCCCACGGGTCCTTGCGTCGGCGTAAGCGCCAGCGTCGCCCCCGCGAGCTTCACTTCCGCCGGCTTCACGCCCTGCGCCGGGTAAGGCTCTTCGTACGCCGCTGGCGCCGCGCTCTGTTTCCCGCCGCTCGTCGTAGCAGCCGTCGTAGTCCGGAACGTGAATTGGGGACGCGGCATCCGCGCCACCGGCGATTGCTCGTAGTTCAGATAACTTTGCCCCTGCCAGCCCGTGTAAATCTTGATGATGTGATCGCCCGCCGGCCCTGCCGCGCGAAACCGCGCCGTCGCCGATCCCCGCGTGCTCGCGGCCGACACCCATCCCAGGTTGTTGTTGTCCCAGTTCACCACCCAGGTGCTTTCCATGGTGCGCCAGCCCAGGCCCTTGACTCGCAGCTCGATCGGCGTTCCCACCGGACCAGAGGAAGGAGAAAGCGCGAAGCTCTGCGTGACCTCGATGCCGTTCTGCGCCTCGGCCTTACCGTCGACGAGCGCGATCACTTCGTGCACACCGCCGTAGTCCTCGGGAATCCTGAAGCTGGCATCCAGCCGCCCGCTCGAATCGCTCGAAAACTCGCCCAGCTTGCTGGTCGTCTCGGTATATTTCTTGCCGCGGAAGTGGTAGTAGTCCTCTACCACCCAGCCGCCCTGCACGGTTCCCCAAGTGAGCTCGACGCGCTTCCCTGGCGGCAAGCCCGTCGCTATGGCATGCACAGCAGCGCCCACCACGGCCGGTTTGTCGTAGGCTAATACCAGGGACGCACTCGGCGCGGCGCTCGAAGGCTTGCTCGCGGCAGACGCCGACGCAGACGCCGACGCCTGCGCAGAAGTCTGCTGGAAGCGGGAGCAGCCGGAGAACACCGCCACGCAAGCCAGCCCGCATGCCAAAAGGGTGGCATTGGACCGTAAGAATTGTCTTCGTTTCATGCTTAGGGAGATCACGCGGAAAAATCGCTCTGCTCGACGTTCGTTACGCTAACGCACGCTGTCTGATGCGGGCCCTAATGCACACGACTCGCGCTATTCGACGATCGTAAGTTGCGAAGCTTCCGGTTCGAACGGCTTGAACTCGCCGGTGCGGCCCTGGGGGTCTTTCGCGGAGACGGTGTAGCGCACGATTCCGGTGGTCGCGTCGGCGGGAACAATCCACTTGAGCACCCAGAAATTGTGATCGGGCTGCTGCGCGGTCTCGCGGTCGCGCATGGGAAGATCGATGGTCTTGCCGTTGTAGGTCAGGTGAACCACAAGCTGCGTCGCGCGGTCCCGCTTTCCCGTCGCCGGATCGATGGCCGTCATCCGGAATCCCATCGGCTCGCCTTTTTTGAACTGGCTATTGGCCGTGCAGTTGCGCGGCTTGCCCACGCCAAAAAAGTAGACCACGTCCCCGTACACCACCAGGCGATCGCCGCTCGAGGGCGCCTGGCCGGCGAGAAACGATGCCGCCCCGACCCCCGCCGTGACCACCAAAACCGCAATCGCGCCAAACTTGTAAACGGGCTTCATGGAACGAGACGCTACCGCACTCCGCCCCGCCTGTCCAGAGCAATTTCTCCAGCGCTTCTGCCGCCGGCAAGCCGCAAGGGAGCCGTGATCTTCGGGGGGTTCAGGGAGAGAGACCGCCGGTCTATTCGGTGCTGAAAAAAGCAAAAAAGGGGAGAATGCGGTCTCCCCCATTTTGCCATTGCGGTCGGAGGAATCTAGCCAATGGGCGTGCTGTTCACGCTCGCCCCTGAACCGGAAGCGTCCGCGCGGATCACGCCCGACTGGTCAGTGAAGAACATGCGCTGACCGGTTGTGCCC
>Ga0335085_10000406_pt1 | contig 125104 bp, 106 predicted proteins | sample Lox_Sample_45_FD_206712 | JGI IMG/M metagenome (GOLD analysis project Ga0335085, IMG submission 206712) | Soil microbial communities from Loxahatchee National Wildlife Refuge, Florida, United States - Lox_Sample_4.5 | ecosystem: Environmental > Terrestrial > Soil > Wetlands | place: USA...
ATCGCTCGCACCTCCGAGTTGCGGACCTGCTGACTGCTGACTGCCTACTGGCCACCGAATCCCGAGTCCCGAACCCCGAATCCCGGCGGACACGGGATATCAAGGGCGAAGCCCTTGGCTAGTTAGTAGGCATACCAGGGCTTCAGAAATGCGAATCTCAAGCAAGGGACTGTACGCTCTCGAAGCGATGATCCGGCTGGCGCGGAACTATCCCGAGCGCACCACGAAGATCCACGAAATAGCTGTCCAGGAGGAAATCCCCGAAAAGTTTCTCGAGCTGATCCTGCTGGATCTTAAAGCGGCGCGGCTGGTGGAGAGCTTGCGGGGGGCCAACGGCGGCTATCGCCTTCGGCGACCGCCTGGCAAGATATTTCTGGGGGAGATCATCCGCACGGTCGATGGCCCACTGGCGCCTCTCGGCGACGCCGAGAGCTTGCGCCGGCTGGTGAAAAACGACCGGAAGCATAGCGCGCTTTACCAAGTAATGCTTGATGTCCGCAACGCCGCGGCGGGCATTCTTGATCACACTTCTCTCGCTGATCTGTGCAGGCATCCCGCCCGCTCATAGCCAATCTAATGCCGATATTTCGGCGCGGTGACGATATTAAGGCGCTGAAGCATCGGCTGTGCACCTAAGCTGTTCCGGCCTGTCATCTAAATAGCTTATTATAAATAACTTATATCACATCAGTACTGTTGTGCTCTGGAAGTGAGTGTGCACCAGGTTCGTCGGAGTTGCAGCCGAGCATGCTGAGAGTCACCAAGAGCGACAATCCCAACCGCTTCGATCTCAAGTTGGAGGGAAAGCTGGCCGGTCGTTGGGTGGACGTCTTGGAGCAATGCTGGAAGCAGGCCATGGATGATTCAGGGGGCCATCCGGGAGGGGTAGACCTCACCGCCGTCACCTACGTCGACGATCGCGGAATGGAGCTTTTGGCCCAGATGCACCGCGATGGGGCCAGCTTGCACGGCGCCACATGCCTGGCGAGGGGCATTGTTGAGGATATTCAGTCCCTGCAACGAAGGGCCGGCTGAGGCCCGGCGATAAGTCCGATAACTCTATGAGCTATGACACGATCACCTCACGGCTTGTGCTGACAGCGCTCGTGTTCCCGTTGAGCCTCAGCAACTTGTTAGGGCAGCAGAAGCCTCCGCTGAAGCTGGCCCTCAAGCAGGCAGTGGAAATGGCGCTCCATGAGAATCCGCAAGTGCAGATCGCGGTGTTGAACTTTGCGGAGAGCAAAGAGAACCGCACCGTTGCGCGCTCGGGATTGTTGCCACAGGCGTCGTTCAGGCTGGGCCAACAAGTGCAGCGCGAAAACATTGACGCCCTTTTTGGCAAGCCCTTTCCCGGGATACCGCAGCATATCGGCCCGTTCCAGAGCTTCCAGGCCGGGCCCATTTTTTCCTTTCCGCTGCTTGACCTCACAGCTTACCGGCGCTGGCAGTCGGCTTCGCATGAGGTTCTGGCCAGCGGACATGACTCCCAAAACGTGAGGGAGCAGACGGTGCTGCTGGTGGTGTCACAGTACCTCGGGAGCTTGCAGGCCTCCGCGAGTGTGGTAGCGGCTCAGTCACGGGTTCAGTTGTCTAAGGCGCTGTTTGAACAAGCCAGTGATTTGCAAAAGAACGGCGTGGGCACCGGGCTGGACACACTGAGGGCGCAGGTGCAATTCCAAAATGACCAGCAGCGCTTGATTGAAGCCCAGACGCAGCTCAAGACATCGCTGTTTGGTTTGGTGCGCCTCCTGAACGTCGATCCCAGTCAGGAGATCGAGTTAACGGACCAAATGAGTTTCTTTGAGACACCGGAATTTCAGGGCGATACGACGTTGAACCAGGCATACGCGGAGCGCCCGGAAATGCTGGCTCTTGAAGAGCGGGAGCGCGAGGAGAAGCTCGCCCGCAAGCAGGCGGGCGAGGAGCGGTTGCCGACCCTGGGCGTGAACGGCAACTGGGCGTATTTGGGCCTTTCCGCCGCGACCGCCATACCGACTTACACTTACGCAGCCACGGTGGACGTGCCGCTCGTTACCAGCGGGCGGATCCATGCCGATACGGTGAAGGCCGACCTTGAGCTGAAGAAGATCAACCAGCAGCGCCAGGATCTGCGAAACCAGATCGCGCTGGAGGTGAAGACCGCCATGGCCCAGCTCGAGTCCGCGCGCCACGAGGTTGACGTGGCCAATGAGGGAGTGAAGCTGGCCCAGGAAGAAGTGAACCAAGCGCGGGACAGGTTCGCAGCCGGTGTCGCCAACAACATCGAAGTGGTCACAGCGCAGGATGCGTTGGAGCGCGCCAATGACAACCAGATTTCCGCGCTCTACTCCTACAACCAATCCCGGGCCGATTTGGCGCGGGCCACCGGTCACATTGAAGATCTCTACGCGAAGTAAGAGGGAGGGTGTGAGGATGCCTACGGACACTCAGGTTGCTGAACTCGAACGAGACTCTATTAGGGTGCCGCAGGACCTGGAGCCTGAGAAACCCGCGGGCAGAATGGCGGACCCCAAGGTTCGCCGGGCCGTGATGATTGCGGCAGTTTTGCTCGCCGCGATCAGCACGGTGCTCTATTTCTACTACCGCGATCGGGTGTCGACGGACGATGCGCAGGTGGACGGGCACATCGTAGCCATGGCGCCTCGGATCCCGGGGACGGTCGCCGAGGTGCTGATTCATGACAACGAGCCAGTGAAAGAGGGACAGGTTCTGGTGCGGATCGATCCGCGGGATTACCAGGCGCGGCTGGACCAGGCGAAGGCAGCGCTTCAGGCGGCTGAGGCCAACGCGCGGGGCGCGAACGTGGGCGTACCTTGGACCAACGAAACAACCTTGAGCGGCACCAACGACGCGAGCGCGCAACTGGTCAGCGCCCAGGCGAACTACCGGCGCGCGCAATTGGCCTATCAGCAGGCTTCCACCACGGATCTGGCTTTCGCCCAGGCCCAGGTGGCGAAAGCCCAGGCCGATAACGACAAAGGGCAGGCCGACCTGGAGCGAATGAAGCCCCTGGCCGCCAAGGCCGAGATTTCAGCCCAGGAGCTCGACGCCTACGTCGCGGCCTCTAAGAACGCGCTGAGTGGGCTCGAAGCCGCGCAGCAGAAGTTGGCCGGCGCGCGCCAGTCGGCTGAGATTGCCCACGCAGCGATGCTGGCCGCCGACGCGCAGGTGAAGGCGGGCGAAGCGGCCGTTCACGAAGCCGAGGCAAACCGTAAACAGGTGGATATCCGCTCGGCGGACGCGGCGTCGGCCGATGCCGCCCTGGCGCAAGCTCGGGCCAGCGTGGAAGCGGCGCAGCTCGATCTCTCTTACACCACGATTACCGCGCCCACGGACGGCGTCGTCACCCACAAGTCCGTAGAAGTCGGCGAAATTGTTCAACCGGGGCAGGCCCTATTTGTTCTGGTGCCGCTGAAAGATGTTTGGGTGACCGCGAACTTTAAGGAGACGCAACTGGCCCACGTGCGTCGAGGCCAGAAAGCCGAGGTGCACGTCGACATGTACGGCGAGACGTTCACGGGCCACGTCGACTCCATCTCCAGCGCCACCGGTGCGCGCTTGAGCCTGCTTCCTCCCGAGAATGCCACCGGCAATTTCGTTAAAGTGGTTCAGCGCATACCCGTCAAAATCGTCCTCGATCCCATTCCGTCTGGGAAAGCTGTGTTAAGGCCCGGAATGAACGTGGACGCTACCATCATCGCCGAGTGAATGCGAGGCAGCCGGGTGAGCTATGAGCTCCTCCCTTCAACCCGACGGCAGAGCAGAGGCCGTAAACCCCTGGTTGATTGCCCTTACCGTGATGCTGGCGACCTTCATGGAGGTGCTGGACACCAGCATTGCCAACGTAGCGTTGCCGCACATCGCAGGCAACCTCTCCGCGGGGGTGGACGAGAGCACCTGGGTGTTGACGTCTTACCTGGTCTCCAATGCCATCGTGCTGCCGTTGACGGGCTGGTTCTCTACGCTATTGGGCCGGAAGCGTTTTTACATGGGCTGCGTCGTAATCTTCACGGTGAGCTCGTTCCTTTGCGGGCTGGCGCCCAATCTCCCGTTATTGATCGTGTTTCGCATCCTGCAGGGAGCTGGCGGCGGCGGCTTGCAGCCCGTGTCACAAGCCATCCTGGTGGAAAGCTTTGATAAGCGGCGGCAGGGCATGGCGATGGCGGTGTACGGCATGGGCGTAGTGGTAGCACCCATTGTGGGACCCACTCTGGGCGGCTGGATCACCGACAACTACACGTGGCGCTGGATTTTCTTCATCAACATCCCGGTGGGGATATTGTCGCTGGTTCTGACGTCTTTATTGATAGCCGATCCGCCGTACTTGCTCCGCCGCGGGCTGAAAGACGGCTTGAAGATTGACTACATCGGATTGGGCCTTCTGAGCGTCGGCCTGGGCTTTCTCCAGGTCATGCTCGACAAAGGGCAGCGCGATGACTGGTTTGGGTCGACGTTCATCGTCTGGTGCGCCGTCCTCGCTCTCTGCGGACTCGCTGGCGCCGTCATCTGGGAGCTGCGGCAGAAGGATCCCATCATCGATTTGCATCTGTTGCGCGACCGCAACTTTGCGGGGGCCACCGTCACCATGTACATGCTCGGTTTTGCGCTGTACGGCAGCACGGTGCTGCTGCCTATTTTGTTGCAGACCCTTATGGGATATACGGCGGAGTTGAGCGGCCTCGTTCTCTCTCCGGGGGCGCTGGCCACCCTCTTCATTCTTCCTGTCGTGGGAAAGCTGCTCGTCAAGCACGACGCCCGTTGGCTGGTGGTGGTGGGCTTATTGATTCTAGGATTTGGGACCATCATCTTCTCGAGAATTGACCTGAACATCAGCTTCAGCAAAATCGTGGGCCTGTGGACGGTTTCGAGAACCGGACTGGCTTTCCTCTTTGTTCCCATCAACGTTATGGCCTTCAGTTACATCTCGAAACAGAAAACCAACAACGCGACGGGGCTCATCAATCTCGCGCGCAACATCGGCGGGAGCGCGGGCATTTCGTTTGTCACCACCATGCTGGACCGCCGCGCCCAGACCCATCAGCAGATCCTCACCGGCCACCTGACGCCTCTTGACCCCGGCTATCAGGCTGCAGTTCACGGCTTGACGGGGACGCTCATGCAGCACGGATCTGGGCCCACGGAGGCGGCGCAGCAGGCCCAGGGACTGCTTTATGGCTTGCTCCAGCAACAGTCCGCCATGCTTGCTTTCATTGACAACTTCTGGCTGCTGGGCGTCATTTGCCTGGCCATGATTCCCCTGATCTTTTTCATGAAGAAGGCAAAATCAACGCACGCACCGGTTGCCGCCCATTAAGCTTGGGGCACGCAGCCGAAAGGAAAATTCCGCATGAGCATACACGTTGACCCCATACAAGACGAAGCAGGCCTGGTGAGGTCCGGCCTCCAAGGTGATCGGGAGGCGATCAACACCCTTTTTGCGCGGCACACCCGGCCGCTCTATCAGACTGCTCTCCGGCTGCTGGGTAACCCCGAGGATGCTGAAGACGCGCTGCAGGATGGCCTGCTCTCGGCCGCGCGCAATTTCAAGCGCTTTGAAGGGCGCAGTAAGTTCTCCACCTGGCTCACCCGCATCGTCATTAACGCTGCGCTGATGCGCCTGCGCAGCCAGCGCGCGCGGCCTACCATTTCCCTTGAGCAGGAAGACCCCGAGCAGCGCGATCTCACGCTCGGAAGCCGCATTCCTGACAGCCGGCCCGGCCCGGAAGAACGTTACGTGCGGAAGGAGCGGTATGAGATCCTCGAGCGCGGCTTAGAAACTTTGCCTCCCTATCTCCAGTCTGCCCTCTGGTTGAGGGACATTGAAGGTCTCTCCACGGCGGAGGCGGCGCGGGCTCTCGGGCTTTCGGAGGGCACGCTCAAGTCGCAGTTGCATCGGGCCCGGTCCAGGCTTGTGTGGACGGTGCGGAACAACCAAGGACTCAGTCGGGCTCCGGCGGCCGCTTGACCGCTGCATTCGAACAGCGGCACATTGACGGCAGTTGAGTCCTGGCGCGCAGCAGCATACAATGAGATCGGCTAAGCCATAAGGAGGAGTTATGCGGTGCATCGGCAAGTACGTTGGTTTGGCAATCCTGGCGGCGGTCGCGTTTGGCGTGGGAACCGCTCGCGCGCAAAATGGCGGGCTTACCGGGCACGTCACGCTACAAGATGGATCTGCCTGCGTCAAGTGCCCCATCATCATCGAGCGCCAGAGCGTTAAAGGGCATTACGAGACCAAGACCGACAAAAAAGGCAACTACGTTTACATCGGATTGACCCCCGACCAGTACAAGATCACCTTGGAAGATCAGAATGGAAAGGTGCTGTACTACATCGGGCACCATGTGGACATCGGAGACCCGACCGTGGTCGACTTTAATCTGCCGAAGGAGATGGCGGAGCAGCAGAAGGCGAATCAGTCCAACCCGGTGGTCCAGCAACAACAAGCGGAACAGCAAAAGCAAACACAACAATTCAATAACCTCAAACAAATGTTTGACCAGGGCGTCGCGTTGGAGAACCAAAAGCAATATGCTGATGCCGCGGCCATGTTCCAGAAGGCTGAGCCGATGGCCAAGGGCAAGAATCTGGAAGCTGTCATGGAACACGAAGCGTCAAATCTCGAGAACGCCAAGATGTATGATCAAGCCATCGCGGAATATCAGAAGCTCATCGCCGACGATCCCACCAACGCATCTTTCCACAGCAACTTGGGAACCGCTTACGCCAGCCAGGGTAAGGCGGCTGAGGCTGAGTCCGAGTGCGCGAAAGCCGCCCAGATCGCTCCGGCGGATGGTACGCGATGCTACTTCAACCTGGGCGCCATCGCAAATAATGCCGGTAAGATGGATGACGCTGCCAGCGCCTTCAAGAAGGCTACCGAGCTTGACCCGAAGAATGCGGACGCCTTCTTTTTGGAGGGCCAGGCTCTGATGGGTAAGGCGACGATGGGTGCCGACAACAAGATCGTCCCCGCCCCTGGAACGGTCGAGGCGCTGCAAACCTATCTTCAACTTGACCCCAGCGGCAAATACGCGGCCACCGCTCAGGGCATGCTGCAGTCCATCCAGGGAGCCGTTCAAACTGAGTACAAAGCGACAAAGAAAAAGAAAAGCTCTTAGCAGCACTTCGCTACAACAAGGTTGCACAGGGCCCGGCTGTTGCTCCCGGAGGACTCAGCCGGGCCGCTCGGCAGATGGATTCCAGGATCAGAGGAAGTTGAAAGACTCCGGCAGCATTTGCCGTCCGGCGACGCGATAATTACACGTGATGGTCCTTCGTAAGCGTTCAGCTTCCCTCTTCGCGGGTCTTCCACTAGCAGGTTGCGGAAAAAACCTGCGGAACCCTGTCATTTCGAGCCTAGCGAGAAATCTCCCTCTGAAAAGAAAGACAATACAAGATTCCTCGGCTCCTTCGGCTCCTCGGAATGACAGGTTGGACGGTTTTTTCCGCAGCCTGCTCGTGGTTCTCACCTGCTCCTTCGCTTGGACGCCCCGCGTTCGGGCCGATGTCATCAGCCAGACGAGTTCCGCAGGCCGGCAGGTGGTGATTCAGCGAGACGCCATCGTCATCCGGCAAGATTCCGCCGCACTGGTTTACAAACATTTTGACCTCAAGGAGCGTCGCGTGGTGAAAGCGGTGCTCCACGAGGGCAGCCTGCCTTACAGCGTCGCGCGAAGCCCCGCGGACAGCCGCCAACAAACGGTGGCTCTTTGGAAGCGGTTCGGATTCACGGCTACGGTGACGGACACGGCCGGAAAAACCACGCGAGTCTACGACGCGTTCATTGATTTCTACCCGCCCCAAGGCCAGGGTTCGCTCCTGAAAAATATCCCTGCCCGCACGGACTTTCCGGTGCAGCTAACCAACGGAGGCGCGGACCTTGTCAGTTTCGCGGACATCAGCCGTGTCGAATTTCAGGGAGATCATCTCCGGATCACAGCGGCGAATGGACAAGTGAAGGAAGGCCAGTTTCTGATGCCGACGCAGCAGCCCGCGGAGGCGCGCTTTCTCGGCATCACGGATCGCTATGACCCTGCGAGCGAAGACGTATTCGACTTCTCCTTGCCGCTCGCGCAAATCAAGCAGATTGACTTTGAGCAGTAAGAGGAGTGGCTGTAGCGGCGGTCTGTGACCGCCGTACTTCGGAATTAACGGATTCGGCGGTCACAGACCGCCGCTACAGCCCGCGAACTGCACATCTCTCACTTCTTCTTTTCCGCGGCCCAAAGCGCGTTCGAAAGTGCGCGCCCGCAAAACGGGCAATAGTTGATCCCCAGATAATCGTAGCCGCGGCTGGCAGCCGAGCGCAGGAAATAGTCCGTGTCCAGCTCGTTGATGATCCGGCCGTCGTCGATGCGGTTCTTCGGGCCAACATACAGCGCTCCGCGGTCGACGGCTTCTCCCAATGCCTCACAGCAGAGCATGTTGGGTTCCCCAATTCATTTGCGATTGAGCGGAAGCGTCGATTCAGCCGTTGCTGACGTGCATCGCAGCGACTGGTCGGGCGCGTCCAACTGTTGACTTTCGACTGTCGACTGTCGACTGTTGACTTTTGCCTTTGGCTTTTGGTCACCGAGTCAGGCGCTTTGCACGAGCTCGTACACCGTAATCTCAGGCGGCGCGCCCATGCGCATGGGTATGCCGATCGTGCCGATGCCCCGATTCACGTAGAGCTTTCCACCGGGCTTCGAGAACCAACCCGCGACGTAAGGGGTTACCAGCCGGCTCGGCGAAATCTCCGGGCTGATGAACTCGAATGCTACTTGCCCGCCGTGCGTGTGCCCGGCCAGGCTCAAGTCAATGCCGAGCTCGGCGGCGCGGTCAAAGGTATTGGGGTTGTGGCTCATCAGGATGTTGGCGGTATCGCGGCGCACCAAGGGCTCAACGCCTTCCAGGTATTCGCGAACGATGCCCTCGTGATGCTCACCCATGGGGCGATGCGTCTGGAAGTCGACGCCGATCAGGTTGAGCTCGTCACCACCCGCGCGAAGCGTGGCGTTCTGCTTACGCAGAATCTGCGTGCCCTGGGCGATGAACATCCGCGTGATCGACCCTTCGATTCTGGCCCACATCTCGTGGTTGCCGAGGCTGCCCAACAATCCGTAGGGTGCGCGCAACCCGGAAAGCGCGTCGACCACCGCATATTGGGTGGAAGGATCCCAAATCACGTAGTCGCCGGTAAGCAGGATCAAATCCGGCTTCAGCCGATTCGTCATCTCCACGCAGTGCCGGATTTCGCGCGCGCTCATGAACGGCCCAATGTGAATGTCGGAGAGTTGCGCGATGCGGAAGCCCTGGAAGCCGCGCGGCAGCCGCGGCAGCGCCACACGATACTGAGAAGTTTCAATCTCCAGTCGTCCATACACCAGTCCGTAGAACGCGGCCACAAAGGGCACAGTTCCCACGGCCACCGTCGCCTGCTCGAAGAATCTGCGCCGGGCAGGGTTCGCTAAACCCTCCGCTGCAACCGCCGCGGTGCGAACATCGGGCGGACGCAAGGCTGCCCGCACGCGCGACAGGAGTTTGGTCACCTGCCGGCCGAGCCACAAGACGCCGCGAACCAAGTAAACCGGCAGACGAAGGATGATAATCAACAAGAATCCGACTACAGATCCGAACAGCCACAAGTTGTATGGAGCATCGATCAGGAGATCAGCCGCGGTCATCGCAGTGGCTGTGTGATGTCCCAACCAATGTATGGGAACCACGCTGTAAAGCCACACGAGCGCGTAGGCTGCCAGCGCTACGGCTTCCACCCGCTGCCGCGCCGCGACGCCGGTGATGAATTTCCGGATCACGCCTCGCACGCGACGAATCCAGAACACCTGGCTTGCCACGACGAGCAGCAGCAGCAGGGCTGGAATGACAACAACTTCAACAAACGCTGTTAGGGACATACTTCAATAGAATCGCGCAGCGGCGCGCGCGTTGTAAAGGCAGGTAGCAGGTCAGTTTGACGTAGAGGCGGCCCTTGTGGACGCCCAACTAACGGCACTGCCTTGAAATGGGCGTCCACAAGGGCCGCCTCTACGTCAAACTGACTTGCTACGAAAGGCGCATAAACAGGTGAGAATCCCGTGGGCGTCGGGAATATCGCGTGGCGCGGCTGGTATTACACTGGTGTAAGCTATGGAACGTCGAACGTGCCAGTCCTGAGCGAGTCTTGAACAGGGAAAGCAGGCGATGAAGCGTCTCGAGATGAAATCGAAACACCCGCTCGCCATTCGCTGGTGCCACTGGGTGAACTTTCCCGTGTTGGCCCTCATGATCTGGAGCGGCCTCTGGATCTACTGGGCCAATGACGTTTATCGCGTCGGCGCGGGCTCGGCGACGCTCTTCAAGTTCTTTCCTGAAGGCTTTTACGCGACGTTTGGCTTGGATCACCAATTGGCCAAGGGGATGGCGTGGCATTTCTTCTTCATGTGGTTCTTTGCCATCAACGGAGCCGTTTACGTCGCCTATACGGTGCTCTCCGGAGAATGGCGCTACCTGGTTCCCAACCGGCAGTCTTTCCGTGAAGCGATCTTGGTTACCCTCCATGACCTTGGACTTTGGAAGGGCAAGCTGCCCGAACGCAAATTCAACGGTGCGCAGCAGATCGCTTACACCAGCATTATCCTGATGGGCTTCGGTTCGCTGGTAACCGGGATTGCGATTTATAAACCCACCCAGTTTGCGTGGTTATGCAGCCTGCTGGGCGGTTACATGGCAGCCCGATTCGAGCACTTTTTGCTGGCCTTGGGCTACGTACTCTTCTTCCTGATTCACATCGCGCAGGTGGTCCGGGCGGGTTGGAACAATTTTCGCGGTATGGTTAGCGGCTACGAGCTGACTTCAACGGAAGAGGTCGCGCATGAGTGAAGATCAGCGAAAGCCCGAAGGTGCGGGCGGCGCTGGCGAGCCGCCGCTCGGCGAAAGCCCAATCGCCCAGGGCCGCACGGAGGCTGCGCCGGCAAGCCCCGTGGCAGCAGCCGTTACCGCGAACGGGTCTACCGTCGAGGCCGCAACTACACCGCCTGGGGCCCCAGAAATCACAACTCCTGACCCGCGGGAGCTGGAAGCCTGGAATGAGCAGGTTCGCCGACGCATGGCGCAGCGATCCCGCCGCAGCTTCCTGGGATTAGGAGCGGGATTCCTGGCCGGCTTTGGCGCTTGGCGCTGGCTGGTGACGCGCCGCGACATCGATGGCGACCCCTGGCCCTTCCGGCAGGTTCTGCAGGTGAACGAGCAACTGGCGCGCGACTATTTCAGCAGCCGGCGGCTTGCTCCGGAGTTCAAGCCAAGCCAGGTGAGTCCCGATCGAGTGAACGGCGACGTTGGTCTGGACGACGACGTCGACGTCTCCACCTGGCGCATGTCGGTGGAAGGGCTCGGCGCATCCGACGGGCCGCTAATGCTCGGACTCGACGCCGTCAAGCAGCTCCCTCGCGTGGAGATGACCACCGAGTTCAAGTGCATCGAAGGCTGGAGCGTTATTGTGCAGTGGGCGGGCGCGCGGTTTAAAGATTTCATGAAGGCCTATCCGCCGGCCACCCTCAGTGGCGCTGATTTCAGTTTTGATCGGCCGCTCGACATTCCTCCCTACGTCAGCATGTCCACACCCGACAGTGGCTATTACGTGGGCCTCGAGATGGAAAGTATGCTGCATCCGCAGACGCTGCTGTGCTACGAGCGGAACGGCGCGCCGCTCACCCAGGAACACGGCGCGCCGCTGAGACTGGTGATCCCCGTCAAGTATGGCGTGAAAAACATCAAGCGCATCGGCTCGATTCGCTACACCACGCTTCGGCCCGCAGATTATTGGGCTGAGCGCGGCTACGACTGGTACATCGGGCTGTAGAAGGCTTGTCGGTGTGAGGCGAAGCCTCGTCAGGAGCTGCGCCTAGCCAGTTAGAGGGTGTTGAAAAGCTCGTCCGCACTGTCATTCCGAGGAGCCGGAGGCGACGAGGAATCTCGTAGTTCCTTTTAATTTCAGAGTAGATTCCTCGCTCCGCTCGGCATGACAGGGGTCGACAAGGCGTTTTCGGCAAACTGCCGAAACTCTTTGAAATCCTTGAAATCTCAAATATCTCAAATCATGAAAAGGAGAAATACACGTGTCAAAACGAATCGCAATTCTGATCTTAGGTTTGTGCATGGCGGCCGGCGTTGCAGGCAGCTTCAGCACAATAACTCAGGCACAGCCGCAGGACGAGAAGATGCAAAGCCAGGCTAGCGGCGACAAAATGAGCTCTGACAAGATGGCAACCAGCGACAAGACAACGAAAAAGAAGAAGAAGTCCACCAAGAATCACAAGATGTCGAGCAGCGACAAGATGAGTGACCAGAGTAAGCCGAACCGGTAAGCAATCGTAACGGCGTTCGGCTATTCGGAACATTCCCCCTGGAGCGCGCGAGACGGCCACTCGCGCTCTCCCAGGGCAGCGGACATCCACTTGTTCTCTCGGCCTCAATTCCGCGTCGAGGATTTTGAAGCCGCGGCTATGCCTCATCTCGCGGCCTTGTACAAGACTGCCAAGTTCCTGGCTCACGAGCCCTCCGACGCAGAAGACCTGGTGCAGGAGGTCTACTTGGAAGCCTGGAAGAGCTTTCATCGCTTCGAACCCGGCACCAATTGCCGCGCCTGGCTGTTCCGGATTCTTTTCCATCGCCTCCATCACCTCCGCCGCCGCCAACTCAAGTCCTCCAAGGTGGAATCGTTTTCGAGCCCGGCGGAACCGGACACCCTTGCGGCAACGCCTCCGGTTCCCCAAGACATCCGTGACGAAGATATCCTGCAGGCGCTGGCAAAGGTACCACGCGACTTCCGGGAGGTGGTGTTGATGGCGGACGTTCAGGAATTTTCTTACAAGGAAGTCGCCGAGACCCTCAGCATCCCGATGGGCACGGTGATGTCCCGGCTAAGCCGGGGAAGAAAACTATTGCGCCAGGAACTCGCAGAGGCTGCCCGATCCTACGGAATTCGGGCGGGCAACGAAGGTGAGTCGGCATGAAAGTGCTCAACTTTGACGCGAAACCCTGTGAGCGCGTGCGGGAACAGCTCGACGCCTATCTCAGCAGCGAGCTTATGGTGGAAACCACGGCCACGGTGCTGAAGCACCTGGAGGGCTGCCCGGATTGTTCCCGCGAGCTCGAGTCGCGCCAGCGGCTTCGCGACGCCCTGCGCCGGGCCGTCGATCAGGAGTTGCCGCCCGAGCATCTGGGTGAGACCATCCATCGCCGGCTTCAGCAAACCCGTCCCAGGTTCACGTGGCCATTCCGCGGGTCATCTCCTTCTAGGAGCTGGATGCTGGCCCTCGCGGGCTTGGCCGCGGTGGTGCTTGTCGGTGTCACCTTTCAACACGGTGTTGCCTTGCGGCGTGGCCGGCAACTTGTGGCCAGCGTCTTGACCCTCGGAGTCTCCGATCATCTCAATTGTGCGATTCGAGGCCACCATTATCCGGACGTTGCGCGGCCCGCCAGCGAACTCAGGGCTCAGCTCGGGCCTGAGTATGCCCCTTTGCTGCCGGTGGTGGAGCAGAAGCTTCCCGGCTTCGAAGTCCTTGAAGCCCATATCTGCACGGTACCCGGTAGCCCAAGGAAATACGTGCACTTCATCGCGCGCGGGCGCGGAACTATTCTCTCCGTGATCCTCACCCGGCGTGAGGGCGAAGCGCTGCCCAGCGACGTCCGTCTGGTTGCAGAGACCACCGGTGGCGTCAGCCTCTATGAAAATCATCTTGGCGGAATGGATGTGGCAGGCTTTGAAACGAATGATTACTTTGGGTTCGTAGTTTCAGACCTTGGGCAGGATAGCGTCGTGCAACTTGCTGCCGTCCTGGCGCCATCTTTGCGTACGCAGCTCGACGGGGGTTAAGGGTCTTGCTCAACATCTGCGACGCGGTCACACGAACTCAGTTACAGCAGGCTAGCCTAAAGGGTCCTCGTCACGATGCGAAGGGAGCGGGGGTGGTCAGGGTCAAGTCCCTTGACCTCGGCCAGGTGCGCCGCCAGAATCTGGCCCGGAATGATGTAAGGGATCGGCGTGTAGATTTCCGGAATCGTTCCGGGGACCCGGATCGTCCGTGTAGCCGCAGACTTCGCGTCCGCGGATGTGATGGCCAGCGTGTCTGCTCCCAGACCGTGCAGCCTGCGCGCGAGTGCACTGATGTCGCGGTACGTGCGCCCGGGCGGCATGAAGAGAATCACTGGGAAGTTCCGTTCCACCATGGCGATCGGTCCGTGCAGAAAATCGGCAGAAGAGAAGCGCTCAGCGATGACGTAGCAAGTTTCGATGAGCTTCAGCGACAGCTCCAGCGCGTTCGCAAAATTCAATCCCCGCGCCACCACGGCGCACTGGCGCATGAAGCGGTAGCGCTCCACCAGCACCCGGATTTCGTTCGCAAGGCCCAGCGCGGCTTGCGCTCGGTCTGGAATCGCGCTGATGGCCTCGAGCGTCAGCCGGTCGCCCAGAGCAAAGGCCAGGAGATAAATCAGCATCAACTGGCCGGTGTAAGTCTTGGTGGCGGCAACCGACTTCTGAGGCCCGGCGCGTACCAGGAAAACCTCTTTCACTAGACGGGCCATCGGCGATTGCGCCTCGTTGGTAATGCCGACCGTAAAGGCGCCCTGACGCCGGGCCGATTCGAGCACCAGGTTGATGTCCGTGCCCGCGCCGGACTGCGAGATGCCGATCATCAAAGTATCTTTGAGATCGAGCTGGGCGTGATAGAGCGTGTGCAGGGAAGGCGCCGCCAGAGCCACCGGGATGCCGGTGGTGAGCTCGAGCAGGTATCGCGCGAACATGGCTGCATTATCGGAAGTCCCGCGCGCCACCAGCAGAATCAGGCGGAATTTGCCGCGGGCAAAGCTGCTGAACTCCTCCGCGTGCTTGCGCTCGGCGCGAAACGTGCGCTCCAGCGCCTGGGGTTGCTGCAGGATTTCGTCCATCATTTTCGACATAAGAGCCTTCAGTAATCAGCGGTCAGCCATCAGCCAAACAATTTGGCTGCCGTCATCGTGGTCTCGCCGGAACCTCGCGGTGACGTAGGGGTACGGCTTGCCGTACCCTTCAGTCTCTCTCAGCCCACGACGGGTAGGGCAAGCCTTACCCCTACTGCATCTCGTATACCACGCGTCCTCCCACAACCGTCATCATAACCTTCAAATCACGAATCTTCTCAGGCGCAATTCTGAACGGATCGTCTGAAAGCACGATCACGTCGGCGAGCTTTCCGTTTGCGAGCGTTCCTTTGTCACTCTCTTGAAACGCCGCGTAGGCGCTCCCTTGCGTGTAGGCGCGCAGAGCCTCGTCCACAGTGAGGCACTCTTCCGGGAACCATCCTTCCGGGTGCTTGCCGTCCAAGGTGGCGCGTGTTACAGCCGCGTGGACGCCCAGCAGCGGGTTGAGCGGGGCCACGGGCCAGTCCGTCCCAAATGCCAGCGGAGCGCCGGCGTCGAGCATAGACTTCCACGCGTAGCTGTATCGTGCGCGCTCGTGGCCGATTCGCTTCTCCGCCCAGCGGCCGTCGTCGATGGCGTGATAAGGCTGCATGCTGGCAACGATGCCGAGCTGCCCGAAGCGCTTGAAATCTTCAGGTCGCATATGCTGCGCGTGCTCAATGCGAAAGCGGCGGTCGCGAGGGGTCGCGCCGCCAGCGCGGGTATAAATGTCGAGAGTCTCCGCAATAGCGCGGTCACCGATGGCGTGGATGGCTAACTGAATGCCGGCTGCGTCGGCGCCGCGGACGGCTGCTTCCATCTTGGCCGGCGGGTGCATCATGGGCAAAGGCATGCCGTGATTGCTGGCGTCGTCCGTATACGCGTCATAGAACCAGGCCGTGCGCGAGCCGAGCGACCCATCGGCAAAACCCTTGACGGCGCCGAGTTGAAGCCAGTCGCTTCCCATACCGTGAGAAATGCCCGCTTCAGCCAGCCGTTGCCACTGCTCGATGGGGGTGATGGCGTAGAAGCGGCAGGTGAGCCAGCCTTCGGTTTCGGCGTGGCGCAGCAGCCTGATTTCACTCGTAAAGCCGCCATCAGGGGTCTCACCCCCAAGAGCCATCTCCTGAACTGAAGTCACGCCAACCCGGCGCGCCTCGCCGAGACCGGCCTTTATCGCCTCCTCAAATTCACTCTCGCTGGGGTTTGGAATCACGTGCGTTATCAACCCCTGCGCGGCGTCCTTGAAAACGCCAGTGAGTTCACCCGTCTTCGGGTCACGAACGATCACGCCCCCGACGGGATTGGGAGTGTCGCGCGTGACGACGGCGAGTTTGAGGGCCACCGAGTTGGCAAGGCCCGCGTGGCCGTCGTACCGGCTGACGTAGACGGGGTTGTTGGGGGTTACCGCGTCGATCAGCTCTCGCGTGGGCAGCTTGGCGTCCGGCCATGCCTCCTCGTCCCAGTTGCCGCCCAGGATCCAGCGGCCTGCCGGCAGTGTTTTTGCCTTCTCGCCGATCAGACGCGCGAACTCGCGCTCGCTTGGCGTGTGTTTGAGATTGACCTCGAGTAACTGGAAGCTGCCATCAACGAAATGGACGTGGTCGTCGATGAAACCCGGCATCGCGAAACGCCCGTGCAGGTCCACCACTCGCGTGTTGGCTCCAATGTAGGCGCTGATCTCAGTGTCATCGCCAATCGCCAGGATGCGCCCGTTCGCCGCGGCCAACGCGTCAGCATAGCGTGTCGGTGAGGGCTTTTGGCCTGGCCCCGCGTAGGGCTCACCGGTCCAGAGGCGGCCGTGCAACAGAACCAGATCGGCTCCTCGCGCCAAGCGGCCGGCAGGCGTCTGCCCCCGATCTGCATTCGAAAAGCTCATCGTTAGAATCACCGCTGCAACTGCGGCTGAGAACATTTGTCTCAAGCTCCTCCCTCCGCTCGAAATTATTCAGGATTTGGGGCCGTAAGTAAACGAAGAAACGAGTTATGACGGGCCTTGTCCTTCTCAGCTTTGTTTACACGGTGAACGCGCGCCCTGGTGGGGGATCACTCAAGGTGGGAATCGATCGAAGAACTGAGGGATTGAATGGCAGTCCCGCTGGGGACTCGAACCCCAGACCTCTACCGTGTCAAGGTATGTCGCGGTCGTTGGCCAGCACTACAACTGAAACCTGCCTCGGTATCGCTGTTGTTGTGAAATCTCGCTCTGAAACTAAAGGCACTGCGAGGTTCCTCGTCGCCTACGGCTCCTCGGAATGACAGGCTGGACGAGTATTTCCGCAACCTGCTAGACCAGATTAGTCTAGACTAGACTAGACTAGACTAGTAGTCTACAGGGCCAGCAGTACGCCGCGGGCCGCGACTTTTGTGATCGACGACAGCGCGTAGACATACCAGCCCAATTGAAGTTCGTAGCGGCGCCGACGCGCCGGCAGGTCGGCGTCACTCTTGAAATCCACGACAATCCAGGCACCGTCCTCCATGAACGCGAGATCCAGAACGCCTTCCACCAACCGCCCGGAATCCATCTTCATCGCCAAGGGGAATTCACGGTGACATGTGGCTGCTGACCGAGCCCGCTGCAGCAGTGGATGCTCGAGTGTGGCCATGACGACCTGGGCAGCCGCCTCGACCTCGCTGCCGGGAGCACCAAGCAACCGGCCGTGGAGGCGGGCGAGCTGGTAAACCTCCTTCTTCGTGCCGGCGAGCGGAACATCGCGCAGCGCGGTGTGAATCAGAGTCCCGAAGCGGCGCCCCTGAGGGCGACCGGCAAGCTTCTGGACACTCTCCAGCTCAATCGAGGCCTGAAGACCGCGCAGCATCGGGGTTGCTTCGGTTGCTGCCACAACCTCGAATTCCGGATTCACACCATCCGCGATGACATTGCTATGCGCAGTCTTCCAGGCCCGGTATAGCCGCACGCTCTCGGGTGAGGTGGGCGGGCCGAGAAGGTTCTCCTGACGGAGTCCGTAACGCTTTTCCACTTCGAGCGCGAGAACGCCGGGGTCCCACCAGACGACCTCCAGGCCTGAGTCCGGAAGTCGATGGAGCCCGGGCTTGATGAGTTCCTCCATCAGGCGATCATCCGTATAACCGGCCAGCGCCGTGGCGTCGCCAAAAGTCGGGCAGTTGAGCGCGGGCGTTGATTGTCTCCGATGCGCGGGATCCGGGTAGATTGCGCCATGGAGCGGACGCAACCATGAATTATCGCGCGGCTTCTGCCCGAGCGCCGTGACCACGAGCAGGTCGCGCGCGCGGGTGGCGGCAACGTAAGCCACGCGCACCCCTTCAGCCTCGTCACGCACGGTCTCCTCAAAGCGATGGTCCAGCAGATCCCAAGGCTCGCAGCCCGCCAGGCGTTGAGCGCAAAGCCCGCGAATCCCGTCGGTGTAACGGCCTGCTTCGCGCGAGAGCTTGGCAGTGAGGTCCGCGAGGATGACAACGGGAAACTCCAGGCCCTTGGCCTTGTGCACGGTGATCAGTCGGACGCCTTCTGAGCTTTCCTCCAACACCAGGGACTCCGAGCGTTCGTCGCGTTCGGCCTGGGTTTCGAGTTCCTCGACGAAAGCGCGGAAGGAAATCCCGCCGCTCGCCTCGAAGTTTCGTGCTTCGTCACAAAGATGATAGACGCTTGCCAAAGCCTGAGGCCCCCCGCGACCCAGGGCGAGGGCGGCATACGCGCGTGTAGTCTCAAGAAGTTCCTCGATGGTTTCCACAATCGGCCGGCGGTTGCGCTGGCGGGACAGCGTGGCAATCACCTCAAGCGCTTCCGAGACTGGCGTCAGGTCGGATTCGAGCGATTCCGGCCGCTTCCGGAAGGGATGGAGGCTGCCGGCAAGCTCACGATAACGGAGGAGTGCGCTGTCGGGAACTGCGAACAACAAACCCTTGAGCGTCGCAAATACCGAGAGTTCGTCGTCGGGCCACTCGATCGCCGCGAGCGCCGCGCGCAAGGTCGACATCTCCTCCCGGACATGAACAGCCGTTGCCCCAGCCACCACGTACGGAACCTCGCGGACCTCCAGCGCCTCGCGATATTTGAGCGTGACATCCTCGCCCCACGAAGAGAAGCGCCGGAACAGGACAGCGATGTGCCGGGGCTTGATCGGTACCAGTTCGCCGCTGTGCTCGACATCCCGGACCTTCCAGCCGCTCTCTTGGATGAGCCAGTTGGCGAACGCTGCTACCGCCTCGGGCAGCGAGGCATCGATCATATCCTTCCTCTGATTGCCGTACTCGCTGTACGGATTCGGCACCGGCAGCGCAACCAGATACGGCTGCCCGGGCATCGGGTTGCATCCGGCTTCGAGAGGAACGTAACCGGGCTGGCCTGATTCGCGATCTTCCTTCATCTCCGGCGCGAACGCCAGATTGATCGTATCCTGCAGCGGCTTGGGAGCGCGGAAGCTGTGGGTGAGGTGAACAAGTCCCACGCCGCGGGCCTTGAGCCGGTCACGCAGTTCCTGGTAGAGCACCACATCGGCCCGGCGAAAACGATAGATGGACTGCTTGGGATCACCCACCAGGAACAGTTTGCCGGGGATTGGATTGACCTCCAGCCAGTCGGTCTCATCAGGGTCGCTGGCTGCCAGCAACAGCAGGATTTCCGCCTGTAGGGGGTCAGTGTCCTGAAACTCGTCCACAAGAATGTGGGTGAATTTGCTCTGCAGGTAGCGGCGCACCTCGCCGTTGGTTTTCACCAGATCGCGGGTCATCAACAGCAGGTCAACGAAATCGAGCTTGCCCGAGGCGCGCTTACGCTCGTTGTAGATGGCCACCAGATCACGCATCTCGGACTGAAGAAGAGCGGCGAGGTCGGCTCCGGAGTCCCTCACGAAGGCGGCGAGATCGACCAGCAAATCCTCCCGCTGCTGTACGACGTCCTTTCGCAATACACCGGGGGCAAAGTCCTTGCTGCGGCCTTTCTTGAGATTTTGCCTGCAACCCTCTTGCAAGTGAACGAGCAAGCCTTCAAGGCGGTCGTAGTCACGGCCTCGACCTTCATCGTCAGCGCGCCGGAGCGTTTCCGCGAGTTCGCGCACACCCATGAGGCTGACGTAGAGAGCATCCTGCTGGTCCTTACATCGGCGGCTCAGGGCCCCGAGCTTGACCACGCGTTCCAGGAGGCCGTCGATCTTCTCTTCACGCGGGAAAGGCCTTCGCTCCCAGGGGCAGTCGAAGTCGCGGTGCTCGAGAAAATTCCAGGCCGCGTCATACAGCTCGTCGGAAGGTGACCTGTAGCGGCCGGTGTTCCGAACCAGAACCCGCTGGAGCACCGGCGAAGAGCGGCCCAACTTCGCTTCCAGCCAACCGCGGAAGGCGCGCCGGAAGAGGCGGCGTTGCTCGGGTTCGGTGAGTTCCTCATAAGCGGGATCGATTCCGGCCTCAACCGGCCGCTCGCGCAGGAGGTCGGCGCAGAACGAGTGGATGGTGCCAATGCGCGCCTCCTCAAGGTGAGCGATCGCTTGTTCGAGATGCTCGTATTCATCGTGGCCCACCTTGCCCAGGTTCTGTCTCGCGTCGACCAGGGCATCGTCAAGTTCCTGGCGGAGCCGGAGTTTCAACTCTCCGGCTGCCTTGTTGGTGAACGTCACCGCGACCAGCTTCTCCACCCGCGCACGGCCCGTTCGCAACAGGGCGACGATGCGGCCGATGAGCTCGGTGGTCTTGCCCGTCCCTGCCGCCGCCTCGACGAGCAGGCTCTCGTCAAGCGACGTGCGGATACGGTGACGCGCGGCCTCGTCGTCGAAATGGCGATTGTCAACGGCGGGCATTTGGGACATCAAGCTGGCCGACCTCCTGGTAACGTCTCAGTTTGGCGTGGGGCGGTCCTTGTCGCCACCCGGCGTCTTCCCACGTCGCTTTTGACAACCCCCTCACCCCCGGCCCCTCTCCCCCAAGGGGGCGAGGGGAGAATAGGTTTGAAGACCCAATAGTAGGGAACGAACTCCCCTCGCTTCCAAGGGGGACCGGGGAGAGTAGGTTTGAAGACCCAGTTGTAGGGAACGAACTCCCCTCGCCCCCTTGGGGGAGAGGGGCCGGGGGTGAGGGGGTTGTCAAAAGTTGAGCCGGAACAACCACACCAGCATCCACATTCGGCTCCCTGTTAGCTTGGTCTCCTGAATCATTGACGGTTGCCCGTAGCATTCATTTTTTCCGAAATACGAGGCATTTTTTCGCTCTAACCGATTGGTAGCCTGAGAATTGAGTCCATTGGCTTCGTTTCCTGAATTTCGCGTACATCTACATCATTGCAAAAGCCTTAAACCATTTGGCTTTGTTTGGCTTCGTTCTTGGAATTCTTGGTCGCCAGTCGTCCTGTGCTCACTTTCTCCGAAAAAGTGGCTGTTTTTGCCTGTAACAGGCTGATGATAATAAGTTTGCGCGCCTTGGCTTCGTTTTATAGGTCCATGACACATGGCGCTCATTCCACGAAACTTAACAAGATTGGCTTCGTTTGGGTTCGTTTTCCGGCTGGTGCTGGTATCGTTTGCTAATGGTTCTTTTGAAGCGCAGTCATTACCGCGCCGGCGAAAGTCCACGCACAAGCCTCTAAAGACCACGTCGAGCGAATGGATTTCCGCCCCACGCCTTCGCTGGGGAAGGCACCGCGCGGGAATGACCGAGCCCCGATGACCCGTGAGGCCCAAATGACATCTCTATCCCCTTGGCGGTCTCGCCAAAGCTATGATGATGGACGCCACCATCCTTCGACTCAGCAAAGATATCTTATCACAAAAGATGATAGCGCAGAAGTATCTAACAAGGGCGTCCGGTCCGTGACGGTGCGGGCTAGCTACTTCGGGGCCTTTATTCTGGCTTCTGGCTTCTGACTCCTCACTTCTGCCTTCTGACCTGCTCAGGGTAGGCATCGGACCTCATTCAGGGATTCGAGACGCTGCCGAGGCTTATGTTTCACCCGCTTTTCTTCGTGGGGTCCGCACACAGCGCGGAAATCGCAGAGTGCACACGCTTCGTCCCTCGGCGCCGCGGGAAGGAAGCCTTGCCGGATGTGGTCGTCAATAATGTCCAGCACCTTCTGGAGCCTTTGGCGGCCAATCGCGTTGAGAGCGATGGTGGCTTCGGTGTAACCTCCACGCTCCGTCGTATAAAACAGGACGCCGGCCTCGACCGGCTTGCCGAGCAGGCGCTCGGCGGCTGCGGCGTAAAGGAGCGGCTGCAGCGCCTCCCCGCGACCGACTGAGACGGGCAGCTCGTCGGGTACCCGGCCGGTCTTGTAATCGGTCACGCGAAGCGAATCCCGATGTCTGTGCCGCTCCACGAGGTCAATCGATCCCCTCAGCCGGACTCCGTCCAGGATGAGTGCCGGTCCAATTCCAGGCTCCGTGCCCTTCTGGGGTTTCCCGGCCAGGCCAAAGTCAAACTCGAAGTGAATGGGCAGCCATTCAGAATGGATGCGCGGTAGCTGCAGCACCCAGCCTCTGAAGTCGGTACGCAGAGCTTCGATTTCGCTGTTCCACACGGGCAACAGAGCCGGTGCGAACTCCGCTTGATAACGCGCGGCCACGGAAGCGAAGACGCGGTCTGCAGCCTGAAGCGCCGAGGGCAGCAGTTGCTCCGTCACCGGGAGGAGGTGAGCTTGCTGGAGCTCGCGCAGAAAGGCCTCTTGGGCTTCGTGAAAGAGCGACCCGCGGGTGAGCGGATCCAACTGTTCCAAGGCAACAGCCGACTTCCGTTCGCGCAGTCGGTAGATACCGCTCAAAAGAAAGCGATATGGGCAAGCGGCGAACTGCTGCAGCGCCGAGGCGGAGTAGGTGACGTCGCGCAAGCCGTGGGAAGCGAGCACCTTGCGCGTGGCGGCGTTCGGATCGACAAGGCCGTCCGCTGCAGTCCACAGTTTCCGCCAACGCCGTGCCCGAGTCCTCAGCGCACGGGCCAAGTGCGGATTGGCATCAAGCAGGTACCCCGCTTGTCCCTGAGTCTGCTCAGGCCGTTGAGTCAGCAGCGGTTCAAGAAACGCCAGGTCGTATTCAGTATCGTCGATTGCATCATTGGGTTCCCGAGGCGACGGCCAGACGGGCCGTGCCTCGGCGGCGCCGGCGGCGTGGCGTTCGATTTCGGCTAACGGGGGCAGGCGTCCGCCAGATGCCCTCAGGATCTCTATCGCGAAGGTGCTGGGGACGCGCGCCCGCCCGTCGAGTGCCTCGGTGCGCGGATAGGAGACGCACAGCCGGGATCGCGCTGCCGCCACCGCTTGGCCGAGCAGAACTCGCTCGCTTTCTACCTGGTCGGATCGGGTGAGAAGCAGGGGTGAGAGCGCCTTGCGGTAATCGTCGAGCAGGAGCGGATCCTCAGACGGCCGCGGGGGAAAGAGTCCTTCCGCAACGCCGGGAACAAACACCACCTCGAAGGATCGGGCAGCCGCTTCATCGAGAGTTCCCACGAAGACCCGCCCATACCGCCGGCCAACGGGCTCCTGGCGCAAGAAGCGGAGGCGCTCGCCGAGGGCCCGGCGGACCTCGTCGAGGCCCACGGGGCCAATCTCGGCCATGGGTTCGAGTTCCGCGATCGGTGAAATCACCGTCTCCGGATTGCGCAGCGTCAGGCCGGCCAGGCGACGGATGCGTTCAAGCCACTCGCCCCAGAGAACCTGGTCACCGAACGAGTCGAGCAGTTCGATGACAGGCATTGCGAAGCGCCGCAGATGATCAAGCCACTGCAACTGCCGTTCAAAGTAGCCGGTCGATTCTTGGCGGCGTTCGGCTTCGTTCAGCCGCGCTTGCAACTCAGCGTCGAGACCACCCAGCCGCTCCTGCCAGCGTCCCCGCCCGCCGATCACGGCGGCGTCCACCAGCAGCTTCTCCCAGTTAAAGGGAGTCCGCAGGGTACCGGCGACAGCCGGTGCCGCGTCGGTGTCTTCGTCCTCGGGCTCATTCGAGCTTTCCACCGCTTCGGGGAACTTGAACTCCGCTTGAGCCTGGTCAGCCGGCGATCCCCAGAGTTGCGGGCGCTCCGGGGGTGCGCCGGACTCGTCCAGCGCCGGCACTTGTCCGAGGGAAAGGTATTCGGCGAATCTTGATGCCGATAACCCCTCGGAGGCGCAATCCAACAGAGCAAGCAAGGCGCGGCCCGAGGGGTCCGGACGGACCGTGCCATGCGTAAAGTAGGCGGGAACGCCGGCGCGCCGGAGGGCAGCCTGCACCAGCGGTTGATAGGTGTCCGGATGGCGCAGGAGGATCGCGATATGGTCAAAGGCAACGCCGGACCGGGCCGCGCGCAGGATCCGGCGCGCGATCTCCGCGCACTCAAGGCCCTCACCAGGAGCAGAGAAGAACGCGACGCTCTGATCCCGTTCGGGCTCAGGCTCGAGGCTCGGTTCCGGCGCGAAAACACCTCGTCGAACACGATCAAGCGAATTCCGTCCTGTTCCCTTCCCGACGGGAATGGCGCGGACGCCCAGGAGATCTTCGATCACACCCACTGCTTTCTGGTCCCATTGAAGTGCCGTGGCGAGGACGGCGGGCGCACGAGAGAAAACTGCACCCCAGAAGGCTCGCTGCCAAGCCGAGTCAGTCGCGAGCGAGAGGGCGATGCTCGGCAGTCCAAGGAACGGGTGGTCAGCTTTGACGGCGGTCTCGGTGGCAAGCCGGATGATGTCCGCACCGTCCGCCAAAGACTGCCGGCGAAGTTCGTTTTCATAGCGTGCGAGGCATTGCGCCAAGTCGCGGCCCGGATCTCCCTGATTGGCAAGGTTCTCATGCGGAATCCGGTTGAGTCGCAGCTCAATCAGCGTGGATGCGAGCGCGCCGGCGAAGCCGGGTGTGTCCACCACCGGAGTGAAATAGGTAAGCTTACTTTGGGCCGCACTGCGAGCGGCAAGTGCCCGTTGGCCGAGGCCGCTAACCGGTGCCAGCTCCTCACGAGCGAGGGCCGGAATTGCAAGTGCCGAAGTCATCTGAGCCGGGGTCATGCGATAGACGCCGGCGCACGATATCCCGGAAGCGGTGGCACGACACAAGAAGTCGTCCGCTGCGCCCCGAGTCGGAGCGACGACCAACCCTCCAGAGACCGTTATCTCCTGGCGAAGGAATGTCAGCGCTTCCTCGAGCAGTAGTTGAGTCGAATCGGAAACGATCAGGCAACAGGTACGGTCCATGGCTGCCGCTCAGTCTAGCGCATGTCGTGGATAGGCGTAAACTTGCGTGCGCGGTGACGCGGCTGCCATGATCAGTGGACGTCGACAGCCTGCTTCGCCACAGCGACTACGGAGGAGGTCCGAGTCAGCCAGCCACGGAGTTTGAGGGCGGGAAAAGCAACTAGCGTTTGCGGGAACTGTGCGGGATACCGAATCTACAAAAGCTCGGTAAATGGTTGAAAGGCATGGTAGGCCCGAACGGACTCGAACCGTTGACCTCTACCGTGTCAAGGTAGCGCTCTAACCGGGCTGAGCTACGGGCCTAACCTCGAAAAACAAGCCAACGACACACCTAATTTTAGCACGCTGGACCCCACTGACAGAAAGAAGACTCAAAGGCCGTGGCTGCTGTGCCGAGCCGTGCGAAAATCATCGCGACTTTTCTGAACAGGCCGGGTTCCAAGCAATGGAAGGCGAACGTATGAGTATTGCCGCCGCGGTTTGGGTGCTCGGCTCGTTTCCTCTGGGCCTTTTCCTTGGGCTTATTCTTCGGCTGTCTCGCCGTTACAGCTCTCCCGAAGACGCACGCCCGTCGTAAGAGTGACGAGGACAAATCGAGAACGCCTGTTCGATCCAGCCATCAGTTCGAGTGCGACTAGTCTACAAAACTCTGCATGTAGCCTACCATTAATGGGGCGTGACAACTGTAGCCGGCCCTGCCTCGACCTGAAGCCGTCCCGGTTCCTCCGCCCCTCGGACTCGGCGCGCCGCCCGGCGGCGCTAAACCTTGTACGCGCTGCGAGACGGCGGATCCACATAGCCGTTGAGCTTCTCGGAATTGGTGATGCGCATGGCGGCCGTGTCCCATTCGATGAGCTGGCCCGGGAAGCGCTGGGCGATGCAGCCCAGCAGGAAAGCCTCCGTCGCCGGGGCTTGTGATTCGAAGTTCGCGAGCGGAGCCGGGCCTCCCTTGCAGGCCGCGATCCACTGGTCAATCGCAGGATCGGACCTGCGTTCGCCGCGCGGCTGCGGGGGTGGCGCCTGGTACTTGGGCGACTCTGGGTAAACTCGCGGCTGGTTGCCATTGAAGCCCGCCAGCAGCAGCCCCTTATCACCCACATACATGATGCCCTCACCGCCCTCGCCGCCTTCAAACAGCCGCTGATCCTTCTCGCTCAGCCCCGCGGGCCGCGCCGGACGCAGGCCGCCGTCGTACCAAGACATGCGGACCGGCGCACGGTTGCCGTTTGCCGGAAAATTTAAGTGGACCATCGAGGCCTTGGGATAAGTCTCATCCCACGATTCGCTGGAGCTCGCCTCCACGGTGGTCGGCGGAGTGAGGTTGAGAATCTTGAAGACGCCCGCGAAGCTGTAGCAGCCCATATCGCCAAAAGAGCCGTCGCCGAAGTCATACCAGCCGCGCCACACAAAGGGCAGATACGCCTTGTTGAAGGGACGCTCCGGCGCCGGTCCCAGCCACATATCCCAGTCAAGCCCTTCCGGCACCGGGTCCGTCTCAGCCGGCCGGCCGATTCCTTGAGCCCAAAACGGACGGCTAGACCAGTTATGCACCTCGCGCACCTGCCCAATGGCGCCGTCGGCGAGCCAGTCTGAAATCAGGCGGGTGGCGTCGGTAGAAGGATTGTTCACCGGCAGCGAGGCGGTCACATTCATCTCGCGCGCTGTCTGCGCCACGCGGCGCGCGTCGCAGATGCTGTGCGTCATCGGTTTCTGACACAAAACGTGCTTGTGCTTCTGCATCGCCGCCAGAGAGATCGGCGCGTGCCAATGATCGGGCGTGGCCACGTAGACGGCGTCGAGGTCCTGTTCCTTGGCCAGCAGCTCCCGATAGTCGGCGTACGCTTTGCAGCCGTTGTAGGCGCCGGAGGCGGAGCCTTTGCGCGAGCCATAATAGGCTTCCACTAGGCGCTGCGCGGGGTCACGGCCGCCCATTCCGAGGCTGGTGGAGAATTCGTGGGTAAGCTGTACGCGTCCGGGCGATGTGAGGTCGGCGCCCCAGTTCTCGTAGCCCGGGCCCAGTAGCCGGCGCGCCATTTTCAATAGGTCGTTGTCCCCGTATTCCGCGTAGTTCATGGAGAACTTGTTGCAGTCGCACACGGCCACCACCTGCACGTCGGGATGGGCCAGCAGTTCCATGGTCACCGCCTGACCCTGCCGTCCCATGCCGATGGAAGCCACCGCCACGCGGTCGCTGGGCGGAACGTAGCCCCGGCCCAACACGTGACGGGGAACTACCATGAAGGAGGCCGCCGCTCCGGCCGCAGTACCCACAAATTCGCGGCGCGTCAGTCCACCGGCTTTCCGGTTATTCACGGTGCCCGTTTTATGGTCGTCCATAGCGAACCTCCTCCCGGCTTAGCTGCCTTCCTGGTCACTCTGGAATCGGCGAGATTGCGGCGCCAGCAACCGATAACAATATTACTTATCAATAAGATGCTGGGATATTCTGGATAAGAACCTTGTTTTCATAAGGATCCTGGGTTCCCCGAAACGCGACCCAATGTTTTCAGCAAGATGCTGGGTTCGTTCGTAGCCCCCTACATTTTAGCTCCCAGTAGAGTTTATGGGTCCATTTCAACCCTCTGCCAGCCGCCAGTCGCCGATACCCAACCATCCTTTGCGAGGCCGCCGTTTCGATATTCGTGCCCTTGCCTTCGCGCCTTTCGACGTCGCCAACTATGTTATTTATCACTAACCTCACGGCTTTTCAGCGAATAACCGCTTCATTTTCTATAAGTTGACGGCTTTGTGAAAACCGGTCCTTTGCTTTCAATAACCTGACGGCTTTGTTCGTAAAGTCTTGCACTTTTGCCTATGCCTGTCGGGCCCGAACGGCCCTGCCCTAGTGCTCCGAAACCCCGCACCGCCGAAACCTGCAGCCGGACTGACCGGCGTCGTGGCTCTGCCCCCGCTTTCGGTGACGCGCACATAACCGCAGCCCAAACCGGTCTATCACGATTGAAGCAGCGCGTCAAGCTGTTTCTTGGCACATGTCGCCGAAGCTGTAGCTCTTGATGGTAGGCTACATTCGCCCCGCACTTATTGCTTCGCAGCCTCTGCCGGCGGCTGAAAGATGGCGAACACGGCTCCCTGCGGATCGGCAATGACCGACATCCGGCCCACGTGCTCAATCGTCATGGGCGGCAGGTACAACTGGGCGCCCATCTGCTTGGCTTTTGCCGCCGAGGCGTCGCAATCCGATACCAGAAAGTAGCCCAGCCAGTGCGGCGGTGCATTCGGATTGCGATGGGAGGCGGGCATCATGCCGCCGATGAACTCCTCGCCGTTCTTGATGTGCCAATACGCGTGCGCGGGGTCTTCGTCTTCCTTGCCCAGCTCCCATCCGAAAAGGCCGGTGTAAAATGCGCCCGCCCAGTCGCGATCCGGGGTGTTTAGGTCAACCCAGCACAGAGTGCCATCCACCCCACCGATGCCGATGCCGGTGTTTTGCTTGGCCTGCCAGACGGAAAAGGCCGCGCCGGTGGGGTCCTGCAAAACGGCCATGCGCCCGGCGTCAAAAACGTCAAACGCCGGAGCCAGTACCTGGCCGCCCAGCTCCGCCGCCCGTTGCGCAGCGGTGTCGGCGCTCTCTACCGCGACGTAAAGCAGCCAATGCGGCGGCACTCCTCGCGAGCGCTGCTCAGACCGCAAGGTGTACGCGGCCGCGGCGTCGCGCCCCTCGAGGCGAAACATGGTATAGAAATCGTCGGGGCCCATCGGCATGTCATTGGGCTGCCAACCAAAGAGCGTCTCGTAGAATCTTTTGGCCGCGCTCTGGTCTGTGGTGGCTAGTTCAATCCAGCAAAAAGCGCCCGGTGCGTGTTTTTCAATATTGGGCATGCGGGCAGTATAGCTACCTGTGGGGCGAAAGGGAAGTTGATTGGGAGGTCAAATTTCAGATAAGAATCGCACGCAGAGACGCGCAGCCAATTGTAGCAGCGGCGAGCTTCTTTTTCGCGGCCTGGTGGCTTTACTGAGGCCTTTTGGGTCTCAAATTGGCGTGAAGCCAGAGGTGAGACGTTGAGCAAAAGACTAGAGCCCGACGGCACTCTTCAGCGATCGGAGCGCGTCACATTCACGACGAGACATTTCAGCCATAATTATCCCTGTCGAATGTTCGCTGACGTCGGCGGTACGACAAGAGCGTCGTGGGCGTCCGGAGATCGCCGGATGAGATCCTCTGGTTCTGGATCGGCGCTCATTCGGAATAGGAAAGGCTTCTCGCGAAACGATAAGCAAGCCAGCCCGCGCTCAAGCAGCGTGTTGAGTGCGCCGCACTTTCACTTTCACGTCTACCCTTGAGCCCAGCCGGTTAATGATCGTCATCAGGCGGTCGACGGTGAAGCGGCCGAAATCTGCATTGCGAATGCGGGAGAAGTCCGCCGCCGCCACTCCGGTCCGGACCTGCGCGGCCCGCACCGTTAGACCCTCCCGGTCGAGCGCGTTGATAATTTCGACGGCCAGGATTGCCTTGAGCTGTGCAACGTCCGCATTCTCGTGCTTCAAGTCGCGGAAAACGTTGCCGCTTCCGCGCACTACCTCCAGCGCTTCGTGGTTCATGCCAACATCTCCTTCAATCTTTTCAATCGGTCCCTGATCAGATCGGCCTCATGCTTTGGCGTCTTGAATCCAGGCGTCGATCTCTTCTTAAATGCGTGGACAACCCAAACCTCATCGGCGAGTTGCACCGCGTAGACCACGCGAAAGGCGCTGCCCTGAAACGCCAGAGCAATCTCGAAGACGCCCGAGCCCGTGCCGTGCAGGGCTTCGCCAAGTCAGCTTTGCCGCCCTCGGCGGCGATCGTCAAGGCGCCAAGACATATCGACTGAGCACCCTGCGGAAATGTCTCGAATTCCTTCAATGCCGCTTTGATCCACGAAATGGGCCGTGTTGCTCGGGTCATCTGCCGCCATGGCTTCGCGCCACGCAGTAATGTTGTCATATTTGACAACGAAGGGCAACCCGGTACCGCGGCTGGCGAGAAGCGATGAGGCTATCCCAGCCCTAAATTTAGTTCTTTTCGCCGCGAGGTGTCTGAGTACTGAGGCACGCGGCTTCAATGTCAGAAACCATCTGATCGAGTTCGGGCGCGTAATACACTTTCGCGAGACCGTTGGGTTTAGGCAGCTCCTCCACCCGCCGTTTCCACTGTCCGTCCAAGGTCACGATGCTTGCAAATGCGCTTCCTACCACTGCATGAGAGAAATCCATGCCATCGCCTTTCTTCGGCTGATATCCCTATCGCGCACCATGTTCCGTATCAGATTGACGTAGGCAAAGGTCGCAGGCATATCCTTTCGAAATACTTCCAGCTCCGGGAAAGATTGATCAAGCCAAGACGGGTCGCGCCTTACTTCGTCCCTATATTCGCTGATCTTTCTTATCAATGCCCCATCTAGTTCTCGGTTGTGGCGAACAAGAGATTCTTTGTTGGTCGCCAGCCAGTCGATCACCACGTCCAGGTTGAAAAAGTCACCGGATGGCGGAATTATCTTGTTCGCATCCGCGTACGCTTTCGACTGGACGGAAAAGAACGTGCTCAACAATTCCTTGTCGACGAAACTGTCAGGAGCGCGTATTCCGGTCTCTTCCCTCCTGCAGACCTTATTGGTATCGAGCTCAACGGGGAACCAGTGAGCCCCGAATTCCCTAAGGAGGCCCTTCACCGATTCTCGTCAACCACCCTCTGGCCCTAGGAGCTCCACCGCATTCCCCACAGAAAAAAGAAGTTCCGCACCCCCGTCTCGAATCGCCCTCACGAACCGCGCACGGCGCGCCGGGTCGCCTTTAGCGAGGTCTATAATGGCGAAGTTGTCCAGGTAAATCGCCACTCCCTCAACGAACGTATGGATCATTAGTGGTGATCCGCCGCTGCCTGTTCGGACTCGTATCACCAAAGTTACCCCGAAGGCTATCCCGCTAATCCCCGACACAGCGAGGGTAGAGGGTAGCGCAGACCTGCTTCCCAAGGTCTGCGGCTTTTCTCTCGACTAATCCCCGTAATTCGCGAGTGGTGCACAAAGGCCAAGCCCAAAAGCCGCAGACCTTGGGAAGCAGGTCTGCGCTACCCGCTACCCGCTTAAACGAAACCTGGGCCGCCAAACGTCGCGGCGCGGCGCGGTAGTGGGTCAGTTTGAATTTTCTGCCTGTCCGGTCTGGCACCAACATTGCTCAGGTCGCATCAAAATAAAGAGAGTTAATACCGTAATATTTGACCAGATTTTTACTTTGCGTATGTCTGTAACGGTGGTACGATTGGTCCCCACTATACTGCTTGTGAGGTGTTGCCGTGAAAAAGAAACTTTCACCCGTCAATTTAGTCTCGTCCCGGGAGGCGTTTGAAAGCCCGGTGGTGTGGTCTGCTGAGCCGACATTTGCATCATCTGCATTAGTGTCGCTGTATTCTTCGCGTGGCCTCTCCAGTGAAAGCGGCAAGCGTCAATCTTCGTATTCACAAGATCGAAGTCCCCGCCAGAGTAATAAAGGTCGCAGTCGGTGAGGGTGCAATTTATGAAAGCGACCTCCTCTAGCACGAAGCTCTTTCCTTGGAACTTTTGGTTTCGGTGTGTTTCCATTTTGTCCTCTTCTCGGTTTATGGTAGCCTCGTAACATGGCTACACGGTCAAGCAAAGATCACGACTTTACAACAGTGGCCCGGCGCGTTGTCGAACAAGCCATTGGAGAGCATTTGGACGGCACTCCCTTATCCTCAACATCAGATAACCAGCACGCAGTCTCAGGTCGCACTGGAGGACTCAAGGGCGGTCAGGCAAGAGCAAACTCGCTGACACCCGAACAACGCCGTGCTATCGCTAAGCGTGCGGCGCAGAAGCGCTGGCAGCACGGCGATTGAGATACTGAGAGGTGTGTTTTATGGCTGTCCATGCTGACCTACCAATATCCGTCAATTGGTAACCGGATTCGGTAGATTCAACTTCGTTCCTCTTGTTAGTCATAACGCTTAGGACTGCCGAAACGTTAGAAGTGAAATTCAAGCTGTCTGATGTGATCCCTCCGGCTTTTAGTGCCTCCGCAATCTTAGCCGTTGGCAGGGGACCGTGTGAATCTTCTCCCAACAGGCTTAGAACTGCCCATCGAACGCTGATTCCAGCGTATCTTCCTGGCAGGTTCGTTATCACTCGCGGTTCAGGCCGGAAAAGAGGCTGCTGCCTTGACAGCATCTTCTTGAGGCCAGATATCGTTTCCTCAAGCCCCTCCATCTCCCTTTTGAATTCCTCTTGTCTCTTGGTTCGCTGTTCCTCGAAATGCCGAAGAAGTTCTCCGTAATCGACGTTGTTCATTATTTTGCTTCCTTTCCGGGGAATCCTTGGATATAATGAGGATGGGGCCGTGGTATACAGCACGACCCCTTGATGCGCGCTCACCTCAGAGCGCTATTAGGAGTAAGGCCATTTGTTTTTGGCCTCCCTTCTGGGCTACCAGCAAGCAGTCCCGCTAAAGAGTGCACTGCTGGTAGCCCGACCTTCCAATTAAGCATAGCACAATCCAATTCCAGCGCAATTAATTATTTTGGAGTGCCATTGGATTTTACTTGACAAGGCAATTTCGCTCAAGCATAATGGTCAGTATGAATAGCCTAACAGATGCTGAACGCACCAAAATCGTAGCCTCGATTGTCGAGGGAAACTCCATCCGGTCAACTTCCCGCATGTTGGGAATTTCAAAGAACACCATCGTTAAGCTGCTGATGGAACTTGGAGATGCCTGTGTTGATTATCAGGACCGCGCGTTTCGCAGCCTCAAGTGCAAGCGGATTCAGGCGGATGAAGTTTGGAGTTTCGTTTACGCGAAGGACAAGAACGTTCCCGCTGACAAGCAAGGAAAGTTCGGATACGGGAGCGTGTGGACGTGGACGGCCATCGACGCGGATAGCAAGCTGGTGCCGTCGTTCATGGTGGGCAACCGCGATGCGGCCACAGCGAAGATATTCATTGATGACCTAGCCTCCCGTCTAGCCTCGCGAGTCCAGCTAACGACAGATGGCCTCAAGGTCTACTTGGAAGCTGTCGAAGGGGCATTTGGTGCTGACATCGATTACGCCATGCTGATTAAGACCTACGAATCGAGCCAAGAGGAAACGCGCTACAGTCCCGCCGTGTGCACGTCATGCGAACGCAAACCAGTTATGGGGAACCCGGACCCAAAGCACATCTCTACCAGCTACGTTGAGCGTCAAAATCTCTCAATGCGAATGCATATGCGCCGCTTCACCCGGCTGACTAACGGATTCAGCAAGAAACTGACGAACCATCTTGCGACCGTGTCGATTTACTTCATGTACTATAATTTTGTTCGGGTGCATCAAACTCTGAGAGTGACTCCAGCGATGGAAGCGGGAGTGGCCGGCAAGCTATGGACAATCGCGGACATGGTTAACCTTCTGCCGAAGCCGACTTTTGGCAAGCGCGGGCCATACAAAAAGAAAAATAATTCAAACTGACCCACTACCCGCGGCGCTGGTCCCTTGCAAAGATCAAACGTTTATGTAACATTACTTTAGTACGCACTTTTTAGTGTCCGGTCTTGGTACTCAGCACACACCCTGCCGACTTCCTCAAGGATGCGAAGAATTGAGTTTTTGCAGACTCCGGTCATGCGTGAAATGGCGTTAACGCCGACTCCCTCAACTATCGCTCGAATGACTTGCGCCTTCTTTCACTGCTCAGCTTGTTCATGATGGGGCCGTTGTATACGTGACCGCTCACGTATGTCAAGAGAAAAGTGAGGGGTGCCGTGAAAATATTTTTTGTTGGCTTTCCTGACCGCTCACGTATAATGATTTATGTGGCAGGAAAGCGTAAAAACCCGTATGCTGTCGCTCTTGGACGCAAGGGCGGAAAGAAGGGTGGGCCAGCCAGGGCTGCCAAGATGACGCCGGAGGAGCGTAGCGAAAGCGCAAAGAAGGCAGTCCAGGCTCGATGGGCCAAAGCCAAGAAAATCGCATCATAAGAATTTGGAGGCCCGGCTGGGAGTCGAACCCAGTACTCGCCCCGTGCAAAGGGAGTGGCTGACCGTTCGCCTTCCGGGCCTTCGAAGTGGGTGCGGGGTCAGCGATGGCCCCGCATTTCCGCTTGTCGTAAACTACTCTTCGCGTTCATCAAGGTCTTCCTGACCCTCCTGTTTTCGTCTTCGCTCGGGATACCACTCTGCGAGTCCCCACATCTTACCGGCGACACGTTCGAATTTCGAGCTTCGTTTCATCGAGGTATATAAGATCGTGATCGCGTTCTTGGGATTTGTTTCCACTCCGCACCTGCGAAAGACTTCTAAGATTTGTGAGGTTTTGAGTGGCTGACCTGGGTTCAATCGCAAGAGTTTTTCAGCGGCAGCGGCTTGGCTGAGATTGTGAAAAAAACCGAAAGGAACAGAGTCAAGAGAAATATTTTGGCGAGGCTTGGGCGCTTTTTCCCCTAAATTTTGGGGTATTTCGCTGGTGATGCCGAGGCGTTTTTCAAGTCCCTTGATAAGCAAATCAAGGTCTTCTCTTTCTTTTCGCATCTCTTCCAATAACTCTAAGGCTCCCTTAGTGGTTTCGGGCATAACATCCTCCAACTCGGAGACACGGTACCACGGCATGATTACCACTGTCAACAAAAAAGAATCTATGCTTATAGAACAGTAAAGTATATAATCACAAACGATTGTTTTTGTGTTACAAATTTCTGTAAATCTTTGATCTTGACAAGGTTAAGCTGAAAATGGTACACGACATATGGAGCTGTTAAAACCAAATGGAGGGACAACATGGCGATGGGCAGGACGGAGGGAACGAATCCGCTATTCCCACTGCGAGCCCTTTTGGAGTTCGAACCTAACTATCAGGTGTACATCGGCCGGTGCCTTGAAACCGGCAGCGTCGTGACAGCGGATGACATGGACACCGCACGCGAAATGCTCAAGGAACTCTTGGAGGATGAGGTTGAGTTTGCAGTGGAACACGAGAATTTTACTAATCTGTTATCAAACCCAGCTCCACCGGATGTTTGGGTGAGGTGGGCGAACGCAGCAGCGAAGTTGGAAAGGGAGGGGAAGCCAATAGAGACGGTTCAACTGTCAGTAGACGCTACAGTCTTAAGGTTAGATGAGCAGGAGGTCTCTAGTGTCAAGATCGTCCGGGCCGCAGCAGCGGCATAAAATACCGGAGATGGATGTCTGGCAGTTTGCTCAGCTCATGAAGGAGCGATTTCAAATCCTTCATGAGCCGCTGGGGGGAAAGGCCTATTGGTACAGATTTACTGGCTCCCCTTACAATGCATTTTGCACAGAGTGTCGGTCTCTGAGTGTGATGGCTCATAACCGAGGTTCTAGACTTTCTCCTCTGGTAATCAAACAAGTTCTTGCCAAATTTGGAGTGTCTGAGAAAGAATTTCTGGAAGCGTTGGAGGGTAAGCCCCTGTCAGGCCCGTCAGACCAAATCGAAACAACACGAAAGCCGAACTGACGCGCTTTTATTTGTCTCTCGTGAATTCCTGAACAACACGAAAAGCAGCTTGAGTTTGCGTCCTCACGGGGCGCCCGGCCGGCTGGCGCAGAACGCGGTTCTGCGATTTCGAAGATGCACGCGCAGGGCGTCACGGCTATGAAATCGCATAGCTAGCCGCTATGCGCCAGACGGCCTAGTAGCATCGGAGTTTTCAAAAATAAGCGGCCGATGAACAGCCTCAAAGGGATGCCTTTGTTGGGGTCGCGTTGAGAGAAGTGTCAAAAAGGAAGAACTTCTAAGTGTATGAGCCGCACAAATCGATCATCGAATGTGAACCAAATATCACACTCTGGGACGCCAGCACACGCTTGAATCCTTACGCGCCTGATATAAGTGCCAAGAACCAAAGGGAACGTTTCAGGATGACGGCACAACGCGAAAAAAGCTCCGCGTGTCGCGTCATCCAGCCTCTTATATTCGATACGTAGCTCTTTGAGACATTCTCTGAACGATTCTTCTTCAATGATTTCGAGCATGTGCCTACGACGCAAGAAGGCCAAACTGTTTGGCCAGCTTTCGGCCGCGCTCGTTCTCCGCGTCGGTAAGCGGCTCGTCAGACAAGAAAATCGTCTCGTATGGAATGCTTTCACCCTCCTCAGCCACTTTCCATCCCACCAGCCTGTGGCTCAGTTCGCTTACAGCATCAGCCCTAGCGCTTTCCAGGGCTTCGATGACTTCATCGATGAGCGCTATCTCTTGTGGCCTAAAAACACTTAAATCGGGGTCTCTGAGATTTACTGTTCTCTTTTGGACCTTTCCGCCCAGCAGATGAACGGGCTGTAGGACCAGTTCACCTTTCGTGATCATATCGTTTTGAACTGGTATCAGCCTTCTCGGAGCTGGTCCCCATCGAAGTTTTTGATAATCAAACGCGGTGATCGGCTCACCAAGGTTGGCATAGGCTAAGAAATCGGTATAGAAGAGAATCTTATTAAGTTTCGTCGCGCCGAAGGTCGGATCATTCGCACACTTTTGGCTCACGTACAAGACGAGCTCTTTGAATTTCGTTTCGTTCTCAGCGGGTTTTCCGACTAACTTTTCCATTTTTCGCACCTACGTTCGAACCTGGTCTATACGAACAAAAGGCGAACGCGGCCCTACTTCGATAGTAGTGTTATTCTCGCACAATTGACAAGCTCTTCTTGGGTATTTCGGCCGCCTTGCTAACGGACTGCCTATCAGCCAAGCCTCACGAATGACCTGGGCTACGAGCTCCCAATCAATATTCCCGTGGCGAGAACCAGCAGACCGCCCACCACCACCTGAAGGGCCGCCGAGAAAGCGGGAGTACCCATATAACGGTTCCGGACACCCGCAATAGCGAAAAGCTCGGCCAGAACCACGACGCCTGCCACTCCCATTGCCACCTTAAAGTTCGAAATCAGGAACGGAAGCGTATGGCCGATGCCGCCCAGCGTCGTCATGAGTCCCTCGACAATGCCGCGTCCCAACGGGTGGCCGCGGCCCGTCAGGGCGCCGTCATCGGAGAGCGCTTCGGCAAAGCCCATGCTGATGCCCGCGCCGATGGAGGCGGCGAGGCCAACGGCGAACGCGTCCCGGCTGTTGTGGGTGGCGAAGGCGGCGGCGAAGACGGGGGCCAGGGTGGAGACGGAGCCATCCATGAGCCCCGCCAGTCCCGGCTGCACCACCTGGAGAATGAACAGGCGCCGCCTGGCCTGTTCTTCATCGCCCTTCGCCTCCTTCGTCAGCTTTTCTTCACCAAGCTGCTGGGCGCGCATGGAGTGGTAGCGTTCTTCCTGCGCAAGGTCATCGAGGAGCTGCCGGATGCCCGCGTCTTGGCTCCGCTCCGCAGCGGTTTCGTAAAAGTGGCGGGTTTCCACTTCGATTGCGCTCGCCTGCTTGCGCAGCCGCTCAAGGCCGAGCGGCTTGATGAGCCACACGGGCTGGCGCTGGACGAAGCCCTTAACGTCTTGCCGGCGAATCAATGGAATATGCTCGCCGAACTTTTGTTGATAGAGTTCAATCAGCCTCCGCCGGTGCTCGGATTCTTCTTTGCGCATTCCATCCAAGACGGCTGCGGTGGCGGGAAAGTCGTCGCGCATGCCCTCGGCAAAATCGGCGTAGATGCGCTCGTCCTCTTCTTCGAGAGAGATGGCTAGCGCCAGAATTTCCTTTTCCGACAGACTGCGGAAGTCTCGCATGGTGAACCTCGCTCAAGGTTGGAACGCTATTCTGGCACGGTTCGAAGCCTTTGCCAAAATCCCGCTTGCAAAAGTGACAACCGTCACTGTAGCGGCGGTCTGCGACCGCCGTCCTTCGGCGCTCACAGAGCGCCGCTACAGGAATCGTTGGGTTCTCCGTGTTCTCTGTGAACAAAAGCTTTCAACACTGAGGACACAGAGTCTCCGTGAACTCCGTGTTGAGAGGGTTGAGAGGCTCTTGCCACAGAGGTCGCGGAGAACTTCACTTTGGTTACCGCTCTGCCCCGCTGCTCCGTCATATGACTTGCGGCTGTTGGCTTCTGGCTTCCGCCTGGACTGTATAATTGTCACGACCATGCACCATCGTCCTGCTCGCCTGATTCGTGGGTCCGCCAGACGAAAAAGCAGCATGTTTTCCACATGTCATCCTGCAACGCTATCGTTCCCCTGCCTTCAAAGCTGTGAAGGAATGCCTGGGAGCGCGGGCGTCCCGCCCGCCGTCGATGCTAAGCCCTTGAGAAGGAGCCCCCAGAGCGGGCGAGACGCCCGCGCTCCCAGGATTCGAGTCTATTCTTCACACCTTCGTCGGCTGTGCGCCGGGTTGCTGCTGGCGATAGCAGTGCTCGCGCCCGCCCGCCTGCGGGGTGACGACGGCCACGATGCCTGGCTGCGCTACGCGCCCATCCGTGACGCGGCGGCGCAAGAGCGCCTCAACGAACTGCCTGCGGTGGTGGTGAGGCTGGATGACTCTCCCGTTGCCATTGCCGCGCAGCAGGAGATCATCCGCGGAGTGAGGGGCATGCTGGGCCACACGCTGCGCTTGGAAACGAGTGTGCCCGATGAAGCCGCCATTATTCTGGGCACGTTCACAGACCTGCGGAACGTCAACGCTAGCCTGCGGCCGGCAGCGGCGCTCAAACCGGACGGTTACTGGCTGAAGTCGATGCCGGTTCGCGGCCATCCCCGTTTGGTGATCGCCGCCGCCAATGATCGCGGCGTGCTTTATGGCGCGTTCGCTCTGTTGCGCAAGATCGCTCTCGAAGAGCCTATTTCCGCACTCGATGAGCGGGGGCAGCCGTCTGCGCCGCTGCGCTGGGTAAACCAGTGGGACAACCTCGACGGCAGCATCGAACGCGGGTATGGCGGCCGGTCGATTTTCTGGGAGGACGGCCACGTCGTTGACGACCTCACGCGCGCCGGCGACTACGCCCGACTGCTGGCTTCGATCGGCATCAACGGCTGCACGGTGAACAACGTCAATTCCGATCCGCGCCTGCTCACCGCTCCCTACCTCTCGCAGGTGGCGCGTATCGCGGCGGCGTTTCGCCCTTGGGGGGTGCGCCTGGGGCTCGCCGTAGACGTCAGCAGTCCCGAGAAGGTGGGCGGCCTCGATACCTTCGATCCGCTCGATCCGAAAGTCGTTCAATGGTGGAAAGAGAAGGCCGACGAAATCTACTCGGCGGTTCCCGATTTCGGCGGGTTCCTGGTGAAGGCTGACTCCGAAGGGCGGCCGGGCCCTTCGGCTTACGGCCGCACGCCGGCCGACGCTGCCAACGTGATTGCGCGCGCCCTCAAGCCTCATGGCGGAGTGCTTTTCTATCGCGCCTTCGTGTATGACCATCATCTGGACTGGCGCAACCCGAAGAACGATCGCGCCCGCGCGGCCTATGACATCTTCCACCCTCTCGACGGCCACTTTGATGACAACGTGGTGGTGCAGATCAAGAACGGCCCCATCGACTTCCAGGTCCGCGAGCCGGTGTCGCCCCTGCTGGGCGGGCTCGAGAAGACGAACGAAGCCGTCGAGCTCCAGATCACGCAGGAATACACCGGGCAGCAGTGGCACCTCTGCTTTCTGGTCCCCATGTGGAAAGAAGTTCTGGATTTCGACCTTCACGCCCATGGTGCTGGCACAACGGTGGCAGATCTCGTGTCCGGCCGGGTCTTCCACCGTCCAGTGGGCGGTTTCGCAGGCGTCTCCAACGTGGGCCGCGACGCAAACTGGCTGGGCAGCTACCTCGCCATGGCGAATCTCTATGGCTTCGGACGGCTGGCCTGGAACCCTCGTCTGACGTCACAGCGTGTGGCCGAGGAGTGGACGCGCCTCACGTTCGGCCCGGATCCGGCGACCGTGACGGCCATCGACGATATGCTGCTGAGATCATGGCGAATTTATGAAGACTACACTGGGCCGCTCGGGTTGGGAACGCTCACGGACATTCTGGGCAGCCATTACGGCCCCGGGATTGAATCGGCTGAGCACAATGGCTGGGGCCAGTGGATTCGCGCCGACTCCAAGGGCATCGGGATGGACCGCACCGTCGCTACCGGAACGGGCTACATCGGCCAATACCACCCCGAGGTGGCGAAGGGGTACGAATCGCTCGCGACCTGCCCGGATGAGTTGCTGCTCTTCATGCATCACGTCCCGTACACCCACGTCCTGCACTCGGGGAAGACGGTGATTCAGTATGTTTACGACTCGCACTACGAGGGCGCCGCGGAGGCTGAAGGACTCGTTCGAGCGTGGCAGTCGCTTGAAGGCCGGGTGGACGGACGGCGTTACCGGGAGGTTCTCGGCAAGCTTGAATATCAGGCGGGCGCGGCGTGTGTGTGGCGCGACGCGGTGTGCAGTTGGTTTTTGCGCGAGTCGGGAGTTCCTGACGCCAAGGGCCGCGCCGGCCACTTTCCGAACCGAATCGAAGCGGAGTCGATGAAGCTGGAAGGATACGAGGTGGTTCCGGTTACACCCTGGGAGACGGCCTCCGGCGGGGAGGCCGTCGAATGCAAGAGCGGCAGAGAGCGATGTTCGGCGAGCTTCGCGTACCACGGGTCCTCAGGTTGGCGCGATTTGATCGTGCAGTACTTCGACCAGAACAACGGCGTTTCTCATTTCGCGGTCTATGTGGGCGATCAGCTCGTGGACGCTTGGGCCGCGGCCGATCATTTGCCGTCTTCGAAGCCCGACGGCGCCTCATCGACGCGCCGCGTGATCCACGGACTGGCGCTACGCCCCGGCGACGAGATCCGCATTGAGGGCACGCCTGAAGGCCAGGAGTACGCACCCCTCGACTATGTTGAGATCGTGAGCTCCTACTGAGGCGGGAAAACCAAGGCGCACAGGCAGGTCCATTGACTGCGGGAGCGGCGGGCCGGATAATGGTTGTGGCGTTGGAGTTCGCCCTTAACCACCCCGCTTGGGGAAGATGACTCCTGAGGAATTCTGGGCGAAGGGCGCGTCATCTCTGCTCACCTGATTTGCTCCTCCTTTCAGCTCAGAATCACCTGGTAACCGGAAGGCTGGTTTGACGGCAGCCGAGGGCCAATGCTGATGGAGCCACGCGACTCGCTCAATTCATCTCAATCTCTCCATTTGCTAACCAGTTGCAAATACGTGGATCAGCTCTTGTCTGAAATCGAAGGGATTCTATCCGCCTCGGGCTCGAAATCGCCCTTTCCCAAATATCGCGGCGGCCTCTCACCGGTGCAGATCAAAGTAGCGCAGGACTACATCGCCCGGATTCGGGCCCAGATGGTTCACGTTCTGCAGAACCAGGGGATCACCCTTCCTGAGGCGCCGTTTGAAGCCCGGCGAACGATTCGCGTCAACCTCGAATTCGCCGATATCGCGTTCGACGAGTGCCGCCCTGCGGTGATGCGCGGGTACGGGGAACTGCCGGCGTCGCTGGTGCCCGAGCTGAACGGGCTGGTGCAGGAAATGAAGGGAGTGCTTCGCAGGCTCAGCACCTATCTCGTCCAAGACCATGATCTCGAAGCGCGCCTGCAGAGGCTTGAACACACAGCCGATGAGTTCGAACTGCTGAAAACGCTGGAACGGCTGATCGGCGAGCATGGCCTGGTGGAATTCCGGCCGGCGCTCGAAATCATTCTCGACCGGCTGGAGTCGACTTCGTTCCAAATCGCCGTCTTCGGCCGCGTGAGCTCCGGCAAATCGTCACTTCTGAACCACATTCTCGAAACCACGGTGCTGCCGGTTGGGGTCAACCCGATCACGGCCGTGCCCACAAGAATCATGCACGGACCTCAGCCGGGACTGACGGTGACGTGCGCGGGGCGCAAGGCCGAAAGAATGGACATCGCGCGCCTGCCCGAATTTGTGAGCGAGCAATTCAATCCCGGAAACGCCAGACACGTGACGCGAATCGTGGCAGAGTTGCCGGCGCGGCGGCTTCGAGACGGCGTGATCTTTGTCGACACGCCGGGCTTGGGTTCCTTGGCCACCGCGGGCGCGGCGGAAACGATGGCCTATCTACCCAGTTGCGATTTGGGCGTGGTGCTCATCGCCGCCGGTTCAGCGCTCAATCAGGAAGACCTGGCGACAATCCAGAGCCTCTATCAGGCGGCCATTCCGGCGTGCGTACTCTTGAGCAAGATCGACCTGCTGAAGGAAGAGGACCGCCCGAAAGTGATCGACTACACCGCTTCCCAGATCGCATCGCAATTGGGCTTGAAGCTTTCCGTCCATCCGGTGAGCACCGAAGCCAGGCACGCGGCGCTGGTGGACGAGTGGTTCGAGCGGGAGATTCAGCCGCTGTGCGACCGGCACCAGGAGCTGGCGCAGCAGTCGATTCGCAGGAAGATCGGGGCCTTGCACGAGAGTATTGAGCAAGCTCTGAAGCTACGGCTCGAGAGGCCGGGAAAGAGGCCGCAAGAAGAGAGCAAAAGGATGGAGGCCGCGGAGGCGCAGTTGCGCCGGGCTACAGGAAAATTCGAGGAGGTCAACACTCTTTGCTTGAGAGCGGCGGACCAGGTGTGCAAGCTGGGTTACACGGCTGTGGAGCGCGCGGCGACGGAGATCGTCGAAGGGTGGTTCCTTAAGGAGCGGTCACCCGTGGACGATGCCAAAAGCACTACTCTTCGCCATCTTTCCGAGACTGCAGCCGAGGCGGCGAACCCCATCTTCGAGCGGCTGCGCGCTCTCGCCCGCGAGCTTTCCCGAGCCGTCGCTGATGCGGCTGAGGCCTTCGGAAGCGCGCCTCCGGCGGGTGAGGAGGCACTGGAGTCGGCAGTGAAGGAAATGCCGCGCTTCGACCCTGGTCCCTTGGAGATTGCCGTGAAGAAGGACATCTTCAGGCATCTGGGTCGTGGGTTTGCCAAGCGCCGGGTGGAGCGAGTTCTCATCGAGCAGATCGGCGACCCTGTTGACGAAGCGTTCCACAGCTACGGCAGATTACTCGAGTCCTGGATTCGCAGAACCTTGGTCGAATTACGCCGTCAGTTTGAGGCTGGGGCTGACGAATATCGCGCTCGGCTGGAACGCTTGAGCGGGGCGCGCGGTGTCGGAGCACCGGAGAGCGAGGGGGTTCTACAGTCCTTGAACGCACTCTCTCAGTTCCGAGCTGCGGAGCCCGTCCCGTCCGGTGGGGGTGCAGGTAGGCGGTGATCGAAAAAAGCCGTTCAGGGGGCGCAGTGAGTTCAGTCGCGCAGAGTCGAAAACGGAGGAAACCGAGTTGGTTCGCGAGCGCTGCGTTGGAACGAGGGTTGACGGCCGGCGGATGCCCGGTGTGTAGCAGCCTCCGGCAGGTGGCCCGCCGTTACATTTTCAGCTTCCTGTATGAGGGCATGATGTCGGGCTCGGCCCGAGAAGCGTTTCTGAAGGGCGGCGGCTTCTGCCGGGAGCACTTCTGGCAGGCGAAAGCAATTGAAGCGGAATGCTGGGCTGATGGCTTCGGGGTAGCGATCCTTTGCGAGAATCTTCTCGCGAGATCTCTGGACGATGTGAAACAGATTCCGGAGAGCGGGCCCGGAACAAAGCCCGCTCTTCTGGGAATTCCAAGGCGGTCCAGCAGTCAGCCAGCCGTATTTGCGCTGCTGCCTGGGTCCAGTTGCACGGTGTGCGCGGTGCTGGAGGAGTCTGAGAATCACTATCTGACGGTCCTCGAAGAACTGCTTCAAGAAGCTGACTTCGCCCAGCGGTACCAACATTCCGCCGGGTTATGCTTTTATCATCTCCGAGATATCGCTGCAAAATGGCAATCGCCCGTCGCCTTGGCCCTGGTCAAGAGCACCGCGGCGAGAGTTGTGCTTCAGCTCCTTGCTGAACTCCGCGAGTTCCAGCGCAAGCACGACCACCAATATCGCCACGAGGCACGGGGTGCGGAGTCCACTTCAGCCCAACGCGCTATCGAGTTCCTGGTAGGACCGATGGCAGAGGTGGCCGGCTTTGCTGATCTCGTGCCGACTCGAAGACAGGGCCGCTAGCCTGCATTTCTCACCAGGATTCGAAAAGGGCGGGGCTTTTCAGCCCCGCCGAATGCCGTGAAACCGCGCCTTTTGTGTTCCGCTCTGGGCGCAGCTTGCCGTTAGCAAGCTGCGCCGAGAGCGGAACACGTCAAATATCAAACCGACGCTGTAACGGCGGGGCTGAAGCCGGCTGAAGCCCCGCGCTTTTCGAATCCCGGTGAGAAATGCAGGCTAGTTGGCTTATCTGCTACCGGTCTCGCAGCGTTTTGCACGTAGCGATTCGCGTGACGCTCAGGTCGTGGCCGGTCGTCAGGTAGTCGATATAGGCCGACTTGATTTTGATTCGCGGGCCGTATTGGTAGCGTGGATAGGCAGCGAGACAGCACATTTTTACAATCGCACCCGGAACATATTTGCTCAGGTCGAGGACCTCTTCCCGGAAGCCGTCGAGGTTAAACTGCGAGAGACCAAATCGTTCAATGCAACTCTCGAGGAGCTGGGTCGCGGCTGGAGGAGGAAGTGGCCCGAGGATGAGCCGCTGCCGATTATCCCAGTAAAAGAAGTGATTGAAGCGTTCCAGCGCCTGCTCGGCGCCAGGACGCGGCAGCAAACACACGGGGGTATTTCGCATCCAGAATAGTTCTTTGATGACCTTTGCCATTGGATGAGTAAGTGGCGGAAGGTGATCGAGAAACATCCGGTAGTCGCCGTGTTCGACGGCCCGGTATAGAGTGCCCTTAAGACGCGTGCTCGGCAGCGTCTTGAGCCAAGCGCCGAACTTCGCCGCTGAGATTCGTTCGGAGTGAAGCTGGCGCTGCAGTCTGGGGTCACCAAGCTCGTAAAGCGACTGGATGAGTTGCCGTAAGAGGTCTTGAAGGTCCTTCGCGCCGGCGACGTACAAACAGCGTGAAGCCAGGTCGCCCGGAAGGCCGTGGATAACTTTGGAGACTAGCGCCGTTTTGCCTGCACCCGCCACGCCGCCGACCATGAGGCTCTCTTGCCCAAGGATGGCTTCCCGCAGGCGTCGGCCCTCGTTTTCGCGATCGACAAAGACGGGACCAGGCGCCGCGAGAACAGAATGGCGCGCCAGCGCCGTCTGGTCAGGGTTGGCTTGGGCTAGTCTCATGGGCTAGCGTATTCAAGGCTCGATCAGCGGCAATTCTGACTCTGACGGCGCCTTCTCGCCTGAGTCGATTGAGCACGGGCAAAGCCCGAGCATCGCAAATACGTCCAAGTGCGGTTACGGCGGCCTCCTGAATGTAAAGGTCAGAGCCTGAGGCGGCAAGCTCGATCAGCGGTTCAACAGCGGCCCTCGATCCAAGCTCTCCCAGAATTGTTGCGGCTCGAACGGGAACTGTAGGTTCCGGGTGGTAGAGCGCCCACAGTAACTTTTCTTCGTAGCTGTCGCCCGACAGATCCCGAACATCAGTGCCGCAGACCAGGCAGACGGGTTCCGCGCCGATTTCACTCCAGCAGGAAGGACAGAAATGAGTCAGGGCCATGGGTACTCCGCTCCCAACCCGAGCACATTGCGCTTAAGCCCCGCAACTGGGGCGGCAGCTTCTTGCTCAGCCTGCCAACTTTCGCCCACGGGTCTACCCCGCCCGGCCACTCCCCTTGCGTTCGATTCGCAAGAGAATTGCCAGCGCCGTTTCCCTGGGCCAGAGATCTTCGGATTCGCCCGCGAGCCGCCGGCGCCTGATTTCTTCTTCGACCAGTTCCGAGCCTACGTCAAAATGAGCGCGCAGCGACTCCTCACAGTTGGCCCGCAGATCGTTGTTCCGCGAGTCCAAAACTTCGAGGCCAACCTGATAGGCTCGGCGGCGCTGGACGGCACTCCCTTTCCGAAGCAGGAGCCGGGCGGCGTTGAAGCGAACACCCTCAACGGCGTCATCCAAGAGGCCGTCAAGCCCTTCCAAGGGGTCAGGTAACGCCAGTTCGCACAGAATCTCCAGAATCCGTGCCCGGCGGCGCTGGCTCATTCCACTCTCGGTGCCATACCGTGGGTGTTTTTCTTTCAGGGAGTCGAGCAGCGCGGGAACTGCTGCAGGGCCACATCCAAGGATCGACCGGCCCGCGGCCTCCGCTACAAAGTCCTCCTCCAACCACGAGACGAGGTGCGGGATCGCTCGCGGGTCCCTCAGCTTTTCGAACGCTTCCGCCACTCCAATCAGCGGCTTCTCATCCAAGAGGTCCAACAGAGCCTCGTGAGCATGAGGATCGGAAAAGCTGGCAAGCGCCAAAGCCGCACAACTCGCTACGGCTTCCTCGGCCAGGCGAACGGCTGGATCGCCGATTTCGGCCAGACGCTGGGTGGCGACTGCGATCAAGGCGCCGAGAGCCAAGGGTCCCTTCAGAATACTCAGTCCCTCCACCGCCAGCAGGCGGGATTCAGCTAAGGACGAAGGCTTGGTGGAGCGGAGAAAGTGGACCAGCGCGGGCACAGAATCCTTACCCAGGGCGAGCAAGGCCATCAAGGCCTGACTGCTTCGGCAGGGATCGCCAAGCTGTTCGATGAATGTCTCCATCTTGTCTTGAGCCTGCATCGTGCCTTCTCCGGTTCAGGTTCTTACGCTCGCCAATTTAATTTCAGCGCGCTCAGGAGTGAACGCCCAAGCCCCGCTGGGCCACCAGGTATTCGGCGACCTTTCCACGAACGCCTCCGTGAACAGGCCGGTTCCCTTCGGCGTCGCGCAATCTTGAGAAGCCGCAGGGCTGAAAGCGAGCCCTGCGCTACGTTTATTTGCGGACCTTCGCGGCTTTGCGCGAGGCTCTTGATTCCGCGCCGCTGAGCTGGAGGGCAACGGTCATTGCCGCCGGCTTCGAAGCAGTTGCGGGAAAAATTTCTCAAGAACGACCCTTTTCAACGTAACTGCCTGTGACGACATGATTTACCAAATTGGGTTCGTACCCCCCGAAAGTTTCGAAAACGGGCCTGTTTTCGATGGCCTAAGCTCATGTGGCCACAGGGGTTAGACGCCAATGGGTTCGTAGCGGCCCTCATCGTCGCCGTCATCGTCATCCTCATCGCCCAAATCCGTCAGAGCCCTGCTACGTGCTTGAGAAGCCGCAGGGCTGAAAGCGAGCCCTGCGCTACGTTTATCTGCGGACCTTCGCGGCTTTGCGCGAGGCTCTTGATTCCGCGCCGCTGAGCTGGAGGGCAACGGTCATTGCCGCCGGCTTCGAAGCAGTTGCGGGAAAAATTTCTCAAGAACGACCCTTTTGAACGTAACTGCCTGTGACGACATGACTTACGAAATTGGGTTCGTACCCCCCGAAAGTTTCAAAAACGGGCCTATTTTGATGGCCTAAGCTCATGTGGCCACAGGGGTTAGACGCCAATGGGTTCGTAGCAGCCCTCATCGTCGCCCTGAACGTCGCTGTCGCCGTCGCTCTGATCGTCGCCGTCATCGTCATCCTCATCGCCCAAATCCGTCAGCGGCGCGTCGAGGTCCAATACAGGACACGAGGTCATTCCCCCAAAAGACACGCCGCGTCAGCGTACCCTTGGAGTATCACGTCGATCACTCGTAGGTCAAAGCCTCGCTCGGTCTCTAGTGGGTCAATTCTCGGTGGTTTGCGCTCCTCCCAGAGGTAATCGAGCGATAGGAAATCGATGCGGCATACTCCCTCAAATACTCGCGAAAGCCGCGCAGGCCGCGCGAATGCACCGCCGAGGCAAGGCTCTGCGAGAGACCTCCGACGGCTTCGCATTAGATTTCGACTGCGCCTACAAACCGGCGCTTCATCGCGTACTCGTAATCCGAAGCTGCGGACCGCGCTTGAGCGCAGCCATCTGGTGAACCTTGCCCGATGGCTTGCTCCCCGTCCCGAGTTTTCGGAGGCCTACCACAATAACGAAGTGCAGCCTCGCGCAAGAAAACGTACGAGCATTCCGAGAAGGAGACTGAGCTAAGCCCTCGCCCTCGTTCTTCGGTTCGCTGTGACACAATCCGCTGCACCACCTCTCAGGGCAGCCGGCTGGAGCGCTCGCCATCTCCTGTCGTGCAGGCCTGGAGCGGCGGCTGCGTGTCACGAATCTGGTTTTCCAATTCGTCCAATCGAGCGAGCGCCGCCTGGACCGCTGATTCTCCTTCAGCGCGAGCCGTGCGAGCCCGAGTCAGAGCTTGGTCAGCGATGCGGCTGACCTCGTGCAACAGCTTGCGAATTTCCACCTCCAGCCGGTTGCGGCTTTCCTGAACGCGGTTGAGGATGTCACTCTGCACCCGAGTGCTGTTGGTTTCGAGCAGCCGCACCAAGAACTGTCGAGCATCCCGTTCGACCAAACGGCGCGCTCCCACCCAGCCTAAAACCAAGTCTGCCAGCCATCGCAACGGCGAGGCCGGCTGGGCAATCTCAATCAGTTCGAGAAACGAGAAGGCTGAACGAACCCGAAATCCCAGTTCCGGGTCGAGAGCATGGGGCATCCGCGCCAGTTCGGAGATGCCTTCGTCCGCGAGTTGTTTCAGAAAACCGTTGCCGATTTGGATGAATCGGTCCGCCACTTGGCGGTATTGCCTTTCCGCCTCGTCCTCTTCCATTCGCAGCCACGGCGTCACATGCCGTTGCGCAATCTCCTGGGCCGCAGCATTGAGGCTGCGCCGGTAAGAGGGCCCCGCTCCGCGCCGGGCAGCCTGCAGTTTTTGGTCGAACTCATTGGCGAGGGGCAGCACGGAACCCAGAAAGGCCTTGTGCCGCCTCACAAACGTGTCCGAGAGCCGCTGCTGCTCGGCCATGAAAAGAAATCCAAGTTCCCGCATCGAGCGCTCTGCTGCAGAGATGGTCTCCTTCATGGCCGCGATTCGTTGTTCGGACTCCTCGATCGGCCGTTGCAGCGCTTCGCGCTCTTCGCTGACGATGGCCAGCAACTCCTCGCTCAGCCGGCTGACGCCCCGCTCACACGCCGCCCGGACCATTTGGCGGCCGGAGTCTTGAACCAGTCGCTCCAGGGCTTCGACAAGTTTTCCCCAATCGCGCTCCGGTCCCCGATGCTCGGCCAGCCGTTCTGCGGCGCTGACCTGAAAGATCGGCCCTGGCGGGCGCTGCAAATGTTTCTTCAACAACCGTTCGGTGAACTCTGCGGCAGCCGCCCGCTCTGCATCGGTAGTTCGGTCTGACTTGTTGAGAATGATGATCAGATCCCGCACCTGTTGGGCCACGTCCTTGACGATGGCAAGCTCGTCGCCCGCCAGGGGCGGGTCCGCACCCACCACCACGAGAGCCGCGTCGATATGCGGTATGAAAGCCTGGGTTGCCGCCGTGTTTCCGCCGAAGGCCGACCCGAGGCCGGGCGTGTCCACCAGGCACATCCCCGAGGCCAGCAGCGGGCTCGGCACAAAGACTTCGGCGCCTTCCACGCCTTTCGTATTTTCCGGATTATGCTCTTCAGAGACGTACTGTTTCAGGTCGGCAACGGCGATTTCCTGCCACGAGCGATCCCGGCCGTGCACGCGCGCTCTTCGCTGTTCTCCATAGCGAATCACCGTGGGGACAGCCGTCACGGGCGTGAAACCCACGGGCAAAATGGGCTCCCCGATCAGCGCATTGATCAGCGTTGACTTGCCGCGCTTGAACTGGCCTATGCAGGCGACGTAGAACCGGCCTTCCGAAACGCGCGCGGCCAGCGCCCGAGCCTCCTCGGTAACCCGGCTTGAACCCAACTCTTCGCCGAGTGTCGCCAAGCGGAGAAGCCTGCCCGCACCGTCCACGTCGCCGACCGGCGCCGGCGGCGCCGTGACCCCACTGCTCGCACCCATGTCCCGCATATGACTATCAGCAGTCCTCATAAAAGTCTGCCGCCGGGCCGTAGTTGACCAGGTCGCCCAGAACCCAGAGCTCGTCGTACCCCTCCTGAGGCGCGGAGAGCGCGTCGAAGTTGCCGAGAATCGCCATGAGCTCCCAACTGAGCAGAAAGCTGACGGCGTCCGCCGCCATGAGGACTAGGGCGACCGGGGACAGCAGCCCGAAATAGCACGCACACAGGGATGGGACATTGAAATGCCCACGGTAGTGCTCCAAATAGCCGGCGGAATAGATGGACGCGGGCAGAAAGACCAGTCCGGCAACCAGCAAGAACAGGGCCGACAACGAGTCGATCGAGAGCGTCAGCGCTCCCAAGGGCGGCAGCCAGAGGAGCGAATATCATGACAACGAGCACTTGCAGGAGATTAAACGCGATTCGAATGCCCATCGAAACCCCACTAATAAAACCACACACAAAACGGCGGTTGCTCAGTCCGCCCAAGTCCGCGCGCCGCGATGACCGCGACGATGCAGCGTGGAGCTGAAACTCGAGCGATTAGACGGGACGAGCATCTCGCTATCGCTCGTGATGGGTAGGGTGCAAGCTGTGTGAGAGACTGATCGCAGAGAGAACTGACTAGCTACAGCGGGATCGGCCGACGCGCACACCCACAGCCTCCGAACAATGCGGGAAGTCTGTAGGAGTTATCAGCCAAGTGGTGGCTAAGAGCGAACTCCATCGCTTTTCGCATCTAGAAACACTTCCGAAATTATCAGTGATGGCGACGCCTGTCAAGGGTGGGCCCTAGCTATAGCTAGATGAGGGTGCTATTCGCGGCTCCAACCGAAGCTGATACCAAATGAATCTTCAAACATGCGCAGGTTGGCGTTGCCCCCGCCGGCGGCGGGCGGAATTGAGTTGACACCATTCACAGCGTTCGCGAAGGCATGCATGTACGCAAAGTTTAATTCGCGCCCCTTGCCAAGCGCCACGCTGGCGCCTCCCGTGATGTGACTCTGGACAATTCCCGGGGCCAGCAGGTTGAAGAAGGTCTCGCTTGGGCCGAACGGCACATCCGAATGATTGTAGCCGCCGCGCAGCGTCAGGCTGCGACTAAGAGCGTAATTCACGCCGATCTTTGGGGCGGTAACGTCGTGCCACCCAAATCCCGGCCCATTGGCCGAGCCTAATAGCCCCGGACTCGCGCCCGGATTGGCGATAGATTTCACGCTGCCGTACAAGATCCGTTCCACGTCCAGAAGCAGGGTCGTCCTCGGAAGGGGCTTCACAGCGATGCCGCCCGCGAAATTGGCGGGAATGTCGAACGCCCCATATTCCGCAAAGAGCCCGCGGTACTTATCGAGGTTGCCCATCCAGGTGCGAGACTGATAGGTGGCCCCGAGGCTCAGCTTGGAATTGACTTCGCCCAGCCATCCCACGCGGAAGCCGCCGCCGAAGGAGGAGTCGTAGCCCCGGTTCGTCACGTTCCCGGGATCAACCGAATAATTGGCGTTGGCGAAATTCTGCAACCCTAAGGCCTCAAATCGCTGATAGGCGACGTTGAAGGATATGCCGATGGAGTTGCGATGACTCACCTTCAGGGAGACCGTCGGAGCAATGAACATCTGTTCCAAGTCAACCCCGGCGTTGGTGGTACCCAGCAGGGGAATGGGAGTGACGTATGAGGTGTTCATGCCGCCGTTGCCGTACATCGAGACTCCCAAGGACAGCCAGGGCTTGATCATTCGGTTGTAGCCCAACTCGGGCATGAAGAACCACTGCTTCCCGTTCGCGTCGTAAGTGTCGTTCACGTCGGGATAGCCGGGCGGCAATTGATTTCCGATGATCGTTCCCGAGCGATCGGGTATGAACGGGCTCACCCCAAAGTCGAAGCGGTTGCCGACAATCACCATGCCCGCCGGATTTGTAGCTGCCGCAAGGCTGTCAGCAGGCAAAGCCACACCCGCTCCGCCCTGGCCCATCTGCTTCACGCCGTATCCGTTCGAAAAGTAGCCGTCGGTAGCCCAGAGGAGGTTTGTCAGGGTGACCGAGAGCATAAACGCAAATGCTGCCAACTTTAGATTGATTCGCATGGTTGAAAACTCCTGGAGTCTGTGGCTGCGGCGCTGTTCCTGCCTTATTACAGGCGCTCTTCAACCAGACTCATGTTCATTCAGTCGCCTTAACAGGCGAGTGCGTTCAAATCCTTTGGCCAGGAGCGGCGCTACGAGCACCCCCTTCCCAGCTTGAGCTTCTTGTTGCTTGGACCGTTCGGCTGTGCCGCGCCCGCATTTGCTGGCGGAGCTGCTGGAACAGCCACCGGCGGCGAGGCAGCCGGCGCCTTTGCTCCGGCAGCCGGCGCTCCCGTGAAGTGCTCGCGAAGCGCTTTCGCCTGCAGGTAACCCGCCGGCGAAGCGTTCTCCGAGCGCAAGCTGGTGGGCGTCATGACAGCATCCCACCAGCCCCCAAGGCCCTCTTCAAGCGAAAACGAGTTGTAGCCTTTGAGGCTCAGTAGCAACTGCGCTTGTGATGCGCGTCCCACGCCCAGTCCGTAAACCACGATCTTTTTCTCGCGCGAAAGCTGCTTTAGACCCGAATCTTCGAATAGCTGTCCGAGCGGAATGTTGATGGCGGTCGGAATGTGGTAGTCGTCGAACTGCCAGGGGTCACGGATATCCACCAACAAGTAGTCCCGATTCTTTTGCAAGATCCAACCGGCAAGCTCGCCAGCAGTGACGTGATCCGTCTCCGCCATGATGGCTTGCACCAGCTTTGGCGCGTCCACCGGTCCCGCTCCGGTGCCGCCGACGGTTGTAGCCGCCAACGCAGCCACCAGGCCGAGGAGCACCGCAACTCCGGCAGCCAACTGCTTTCCGGTGACTTCGATTTTCATGAGCGTACCTCCTTCTCGAGACGCTTGCCGTACAGCCGTCCAAACAGATCCCAGCGTCCTTCGCTGCACTCCGCAGCCCAGAAGGCGCCGACGGCCATCACCACAACCGCCAACGCCACAATTCCGACGTTCAGATTTAGCCAGACGGGTAGGGTGAGCGTCCCGAGGGCTCCCGACACATTGAAGTGGCTGAATTGGGGGACTGCCGCGCCAAATACGAAGATGCCCAGGAAGATGCCCATGATGAAGAACGCCGCGTCAAGCTTTCCGATGGCGACCGCCACCGCAGAGGTGCCCGGTCAATATCCGCCCACGATAAAGCCGAAGCCGAGCAGCAGCCCGCCCAGCAGTTGGGGCCACAGGAAGGTCGCTGGAATGTACACTTGGCTCATGTTGAGCCACCCGACGAGCGACAGGTAGACGATGCCCAGCATGGCGATCACGATTGCGGTGAACATCACCTTCAGCACGGCAAAGTCCTTGAAGTAAAACTGCGCCGTCAGTTTCAGAGCGCTTGAAAAACCCGCTCGTTCCAGGAAGAAACCGAAGAACAGGCCCAGCACCACCGCCGTTGCCAGGTAGGCTGTCATCGAAAGGGAGTCCGAAAAGGGGGCGCTCATAGCCAAAACCTCCGAATGAAGTAAGCGCCTGCGAATCCGGCGGCAAACACGGCCAGCATGAAAGCCCAGGCTCCGGCAGCCAGCACGGCGCCGCCCGAAAGCGCGAGGCCGCTCGTGCAGCCGCGGGCGAGGCGGGCGCCGAAACCCATCAGGATCCCGCCAGCCAGAGCCATCGCAAGTCGTGTGGCCCTGGTGACACGCGGGCCCTTATCGACAGCAAACCGCACGCGCCCGGCAAGCCATCCGGAGACGAACCCTCCCAGCACAACGCCGATGAGTTCGAACACGAGAAAATTGATGAGCGGTGATTGGCCGGGCTGAGCATATTCGCTCCAGTACCCGTTGGCCGCCACGTAATGGGGAGAGATCCACGCCAACACTGCCACTAGGTAACGCGTGAATCCTCCAGAAGCGCCTAAGCCTTCGCCCATGATCACGAACGACGCAAGCAGCGTCAGCCCCAGGCCGACCCCTGCCACGTAAGGTGGCCAGTACTCCGGCCCGCGGAACGTCCGTTGAAGCACTGCTCCAAAACGCGAATGCGGCTGTGGGGATGGAGCTTCCGCCGTCCAATCCGGCCCGGGCGGCGCGGCAGGCGGCGCCTCGCCCTCATCCTCAAGCACCTCTCGCTTCCACACCTGTTCTTGCATCTTGACCTCCTGCCACCACTTGAAGTGGTGGCGGTAGGCGTACAGTTCGTTCACCATTCCTGTGAGCATCGAGAAGAAAGCGGGCTTCTCTTCAGGAAACACCGCGCCCATGTAAACGTGAATTATGAGGCCGGAGACAATCATGCCCACGGCCGCGAAATGCGCGACAATCGCCCACTGAACAAGGGAAGTGCTCACGAGGTGAAAGCTCATTACCAATCCGCTCAGCATGATGACGGGGATCATGGTATAGACGAGCGCAGCAAAAAGCTTTTGGCCGGCATTGTAAACGCCTTGGGGAGGCAGGCTCTCGCGCGTCCGCTTCAGAATCAGCCGGGTGCGAACCCAAAGCCAGCGCCAATCATCCCCGTCGAGCTTCACCTCCCTGTCCACCACTTCCTTCCTGAGATAAGTCCGGAAGCCGAAAATCCCGTAAACCAGGAAGACAACCAGCCACGTCAGTCCAACCGTGATATGAAACTGCAGCATGTGGGCACGGGTGCCAAAGAAACCCTGAACCATAGAGATGTACCAGTACGGAGCGATGCGGAAGTGGGGCGACGAAATGAGCGCCGCGCCGGTGGCCAACTCCGTGAGCCAAACCGTAGCGTTGAACCAGTGCAGCAGAATGATCGCCACGTGATGTTTCTTGATCAGCCGTTGCGACATCGCCTCTACCTGCTCAGCAGTGAGCGGCACCGGCATTCGGGGTATAGCTTCAGCGCCCATGGCTCGATCTCCCAAGTGGCACAGGCTTCCAGCCCGTGCGCCGCGAGGCTTCGGCCCGTCGGCTAGTGTCTTCATCTAATGCATGGCCGAGATGCCCGTGCCACCAGGTGTCACTCATCGAACTCCTTCTCTCCGGTCTTCAGTTGGTGGAAAAACGCGACCGCCTGCCCAAGGAAAGTGGCTCCAATCGCAGCCAGCACCAACGGCTTCACCACTTTGCTCCACCACTCTCCAGCCCGCACCATTCGCGGCGGGTGTGGTGGAAAGCTGGCCAGCACCAAGTCAAAGTGCTCCTCTTTGCCGAGGTAGTAGACGTTGGGACCGATAGCAACTTCGGCCGTCTCGAGCCGCCGCGCGCCCTTCTCGTAGACCAGCTTGAACACCTCGCTGCTACGATCCTCGAGGTCCCCGAAGAACTTTGCGTGAGCTGTACAAGTTGCCACGCAGGCGGGCTCCAGACCCTTCTCAATACGACCGGAGCAGAAGTCGCACTTGTCCACCTTTTTCGTCACGGGATTGATATAGCGCGCGTCGTAAGGGCAAGCGTCCACGCAGTAACCGCAACCGATGCAGAGTTCCTTGTCTACCTTAACGGTGCCGTTCTCGGCCTGATACGTAGCTCCCGTGGGGCACGGGGCCGTGCACGCAGGCCGGTCGCAGTGGTTACAATGCGCCACGTAAAAGCTGGAAACCAGGTTCGGCAACGTCCCGCTGACGCCGGTGAAACGAACGTGAGTGCGCGCGAAACCCAGCGGCATCTCCCACTCCGTGTTGCACGCCACGGTGCAGGCCTGGCAGCCCACGCACTTCGTGAGGTCCGTCACCATTGCGAATCGCGCCATCTTAGCTTCCTTGTGCCTCCGCGGCGATACGCACAAAGTTCACACGCATCCCCGTGCCGCCCATAAGCGGATCCACCTTTAAGCGGCTCATTAACTGCGTGTCCGAAGCGCCACGATCATAGGCACGATGGAGCGCGGGCGACCGGTGGCCGAATCCGTGCACCATGTAAAGGCAATCCCGGCGGATTCCGGCAGTGACACGCACCCGTACAGGCAGGCTCTTCACACCGTCCTGATTTTCGAGCACCACACGTTGGCCATCGCTCAGTCCCAGGTCGCGCGCCGCGTCTTTGTTAATCCAGGCTTCGTTCTCCGCCATCAGCGAGTCCAAAATGGCGTTGTTCTCGCTGCGCGCGAACGAGTGCACCGGTGCCCGGCCGTAAATCAGGCGAAAGTAGCCCGACGGCGGATCAGTCACAGGCGTATAGCGGGGCAGCGGGTCGAAGCCCAACTGCTTCAGCAGGGGCGAGAAGAGTTCGATCTTCCCGCTTGACGTTGGGAACAGAGGACCGTCGCCGGGCAGCCGGGTCTCGATGTAGGGGCGGCCCTCAAAGGCCAGGGCGCCACGCGTTGTGAGTTCTGGAACGCTCACACCCAACGGCTCAACAAGCTTGGCGAGATGTTGATCAGGACCGTCCCAGGGAAAGTAGGCGCCCAGGCCGAGCCGGCTGGCCATCTGTTTTGCAATCCACCATCCGGGTTTCGAGTCGTAGAGTGGCTGAACCGCCGGCTGCCGAATGGCAATGAAAGGCTTGTGCGCGCTCTCTACAATGGCCGGCACGTCATAGCGTTCAAGATAGGTCGCTTCCGGCAGCACCAGGTCTGCGTATCGCGTCTGCTCCATCGGCAGCAGATCCACCACGACCATCAGCTCGAGCTGCTTGATGGCATCGAGCGTCTCCTGGCGCTGAGGAATGCTCTCGAGCACGTTCTGGCCGTAAACAATCCAGCCTTTAATGGGATAAGGCTTGGCTGTGAGCGTGGCCTCTACCAATCCGTTGGTCACGCCCTGCTCTTCCGAGGCCAAAGGGTAGGTGGTGCCCGCGCCGTCCGCGCGGCCCCGTTTCGACTCCAGGAACGGGGGAAGCTGGAATTTGCCGGTCATGATCGGCGTCGGCAGGAAGATGCCGCCCCTCCGGCCCCAACTGCCAAGGAGCGCCGTCAGAATCGCCATGGCGCGTGCGCGCTGCGTGTCGTCGCCGTACCACGTCGTGTGACGTCCGGGGTGAAGCGCCACAGCCGGCCTAGCTTCGCCCATGGCGCGCGCCGTGGCCCTGATCTGCGCGGCGGGAACCTCAGTGATGGGCTCGGCCCATTCGGGCGTAAGCTCGCGCACGTGGGCCTCAAGCTCGTCCAGGCCTTGCGCGTACCGCGCGATATAGTCTTTGTCGTAGGTTCCTTCGGTGATCAGCACGTTCATCCAGGCCAGCAGCAGCGCAATGTCCGTGCCCGGCCGGATCGGCAGCCACCAGTCCGCCTTGGAAGCGGCTGTCGAAAATCGCGGGTCAACCACAATCAGCTTGGCGCCGCGCGATAGAGCCTCCGCGAATGCCGTCACCTGTGAGGTGAAGACGTTCTCGCCAATGTGTGTGCCGATCAGCACAATCGCCTTGGCGTTTTCCAGATCTACCGGTTCGGGCGAACCGAGACCCGAACCGAACGTGAGCGCGTAGCCCACCTCGCGCGGCCCGCGGCACTGCGCGAAGGCAGGCTCGGCGGCGTTCGGCGTGCCAAACGCCTTCATGAGGGTTGCGAAGAAAGTGGAGGCGACCCCGTGCGGAAAGAAGGCCACGCTCTCGGGGCCGTATTTGGTTTTCAGTTCGGTAAGTCGAGCGGCGAAGAAGTCCAGCGCCTGATCCCAGGAGATCGCTCTAAATTGGCCCTCGCCGCGCGGCCCGGTTCGAAGCAGGGGCTGCTTCAATCGGTCCGGGTCATAGAGCAGGCCCATGCCCGCGTTCCCACGTGCGCAAAGCCGCCCTTTGGTGAGCGGATGGTCAGGGTTGCCCTGGAGCTTCAACACCTTTCCATTCGCCACCCCGGCCAGCACGCCACAACGCCAGAAGCACATCTCGCAGTTGGTGGCGATTTGCGTAACGCGGGTCGAACCGCGCCAACCTGGAGGACCTTCAGCAGCAGTACCGCTTTTGGCAGTCGCCAGAACGCCAGCCGCTCCCAACGTTCCGGCTGTCGAGCGTCCCAGGAAGGCTCGCCTTGTCAACTTCGGACCCATGATCTGGCCCTTTTCGCGGCAGACCTCAAACCGAGCTGTAACAGCTCAAACTACCGGTACCCGAAGCCGCATGCAGTGACAGGTATCACAGGAGGGCGTATAGACCGCATAGGCCGAAGCAATGCTTCAGACCCGCGATCACTCATGCGCAATCCTCGTTAATGTAACGTGGTCCCTCAGCGCAATCCTCACTGGCGGGCGTTTTGTGATCTGGCGACTTCGAGGGTGGCCTCTCCGGCGGAGATGTCGGTGACGGGTGCTTCGCGGTGGACATCCGCGTACACGGAGTCCATGAAAAACTGGTTGGCTTTGCGATACCTCAAGCGCGCGGTCACCCGCAAGGGCCCTTGGACGGCCTCGGGAACCAGGACCCGATACTCAAGATCCTCCGTCTGACCCGGTAGAATCGCCGGCCGGAATTGTGGCCCGTTCGGGTGCCACAGGTCCGGCGTCATAATCTCACGGCCATCGGCGGTGATAGCGAGCGGCCTCAGAATATAGGAGCCTGCCTCGATGTGATTTTGCGAATCGAGCGCTCCCGAGTGGTAGATTACGCGGCTAGAGCTATCGAGAACCTTTAGTTCGATCCACGCCCGGCCTATATTGAGTGGGCCGGTGGGGAAGCTGTGACCCACTTTCTTGTTGGCCAACGCTACTCGGATCGTGACTCGAATCGCCACGGCGCACCAGCGGAGGGGCCTGAACGTCAAGCGCTACGATCGGGCCGCGCGGCCAAACGGCGCTGATCTCCGGCACAGCTCTTTCACCGTGCAACCATTCGTTGACGCGCTGCACTTGCCCGGAGGCGTCGGGGGAATCCAACTCTTGCGGCATGAACTGATTTCCGGCGGCGAAGTAGTGGTTGCGATACTTGAGACCCAGGCCAATCTTGAAGTCATAAGGGTCTGCGGCAGACGTGTTCGAGACGTTCACGTAATACATGTGGCACTGCTGGCAGCGCAGGCGGTGTGAGACGTCGGGGTCCGTATTCCATTTATGTTGGCGCCAGTCATCATACTGGGTTTCCACCTGGACTGGACCCACGCTCTTGTCGATCACGTCCCATTCTTTATGGCACGGCGCGCAGGACTCAGCCAGGCGAACCAGCCTCAAATCATAGTCGCTGTTGTGCTGCTTGGGATAAGCTCGGATCAAGAAATGCGCCACGCCGGCTGCGTAAGGATTGCTGCTGTATTCATACAAGTAAGGCTTCGGGACGCCGATTTCGTAACTGCCCACCCCGCGTGTGTCCACCCGCCGGACCGCATGGCAGATGAGGCATGAATCCCCGTGATGGTAGCCCGGCGCGGAGCGGCCGAGGCGCGGATCCTTGTATCCGGCGAGCAGTGACACGGGGTCATGGCAGGCGCCGCACTTCTCCGTGACCTCCAAGCCCTGCACGTCTGTGGTGGCGCTGCGCACGGCTTGAAAGAACTCGTCCTGTGCGGACCAGTAATGAGCGCTTGCCAGCCATTCCTCGTAGATAATGCTGTGACAGCCCGACGAGCCACAAGAGGCAGAGTTGGCGAGAATCTCGGGGGATACGGGCTTGCCCGTGCTAGTGGCAGCGAAGCTGGGGGCGAAGGGACCTCCTCCGCTTGCGGATTGGTACGCGATGGGAGGCTGGTAGCTGGTGTAACCAGGGCGTTGGTGAGCCAGGGCGGCAACGATGAGCAAAAGGGTGAGCGCCAGCCCTACCCCGGCCGCCTTGATCCACATGCGGCGGCGGTCCCGAATCACATCCGCTCTGTGCGCTAGCCAGGAGCCATTCACCCGATTCGGTGACGCTGCAGGATAAAGGTGATACGCCAAAAAAGGCAAAGCAAGGATGCCGCTCCAGAGGTGAAGGCGGTCCCACACACTCTGAACTCGCAGCGCAAACAGGGCCTGGAACGTCACCACCACGCCCGTGACACAGCTCGCAGCGAGCAGCCAGAATCCCGTGTAGGCGCAAACCTTCCGGAGCGTCCGCGGAGACTTGCGCGTGGCCAGCCAGTGGCTGAACTGCCAGCGCGTGAACGGAATGATGAGAACCAGGCCCGCCAGCGTGTGCAGAAGCAGTGTCATCTGGGCTCCCACACTGAACGGCATAAGCCACAGAGCTACTCCGCTCAGCGCGACAAAGCCCAGCGCACCGATCACCCACCCGGATCGCAGAAGGCCACGTTCATCGACAACGCGATGCTGAACGGGCGAAGGCGGCTCGGCGTGCCTCATCTCTTAAAGGTCGATATCAGCCCGGCGGCTGAACCATCGCGCCTTATCTTAGCACCGGAGAAACGCCGCAGAGGTCTCGGATCTCATTGTGTCCATCACGCAAGCCGGACGCAGGTGCAATACGAGCCTCTCCTTCTGGTGTGGAGGCGGTGGGTTGTCTACCCGGGGCGGGAACGGTTTCATTTGGATGATCGTGCCGAAGCCAGGCACTTCACTCCGGCTGCGCAACCGCATCTTCGGTGGACACTCTGATGACGCTGATGCCGGGATCGTGCTCGCCGTTTGTCGGTGGGTGCAAAAAGCCCAAGTCGCACAACCGTGACGCCAGACGGCCCGAGACCCGCGATCGCACCCACGTTCAGACACACACAGCGCCTTGAAGTGGTACCGAACTGGTACTCGCTTTTCGACCACTTGCGCAGATCGCCGAAATATGCGTGTTGCGACGTTTCTGCCAAGGTTCGATGGCAAAACCTCCGTTCGGCTTCGAAGCCGACGCCTTCACGACGCGATCACGCACTCGGCGATTCGTTTCGGGAGCAACGACGGAAGAATCGCGCCCTGGCCGCGCAGCCCACCTCAAAGGGCAGCCGGCAACGTGCCGAATGGTCGAGCACCCTGAAGACCGCACACGAGCGGCATTCCGTCCGCGAGAGCAACGTGAGGTGGTTGGCGCTGAAGTTGAACATCGAAGTGAAGGTGAGAGGTGGAGCGCGGGAAGCGCTCCTGCCTCATCGGCAGCGCCGTTGAGGGGTTCACCCGCCGGACTCCTCCGGTCAGGGCTATCGCACAGAGCGGCGCCTGAGAAGAACCAGCCGAATCAAGCCGGAGGCGGTGACTGGGTCTTCTGAGCTTTGCGTAGGCTTTCCCCACCCAGCAGAAAAGCCTCGGAGTTCCCCACTAGCCGGTCGGCAATGGCGGTGGCGATGGTGGTGTTGAAAAGGATGTTGCCCCACTCGGAGAAGGCTGTGTTTGTCGTAATGACCGCACTCTTGCGCTGGCTGTGCACGGGTGGAGATCACCTGGTAGAAAAGGTTCGAGGTCTGTTGGTCGAGCGAGAGATACCCAAGCTCGTCGCAGATGAGCAGCGTGGGCTCGGTATAGCATCGGAGTTTGCGCACCAGGGAGTGATCGACCTGGGAGGCCAGCAGGTGATTGAGCATGTCCATGGCGGACGTGAAGAGGGTTCGGACATTGGCCTGGCAGGCCCGCCAGCCGAGGATCTGGGCCAGATAGGTCTTGCCGGTCCCAGGATTCCCGATCAGGATCACGTTGCTGCCTTCCTGGAGGAAGTTGAGATCGAGCAGCCGGAGGATGCGGCTCTTGCTCTGCATCCGTGACTTATGGTGTTGGAAGTGGAAGGTGTCGATGCTGGGCTGAGCATGGAGGCGGGAGAGGCGGAAGCGGCGCTCAACAGCGCGGCGATTACGGGCTTCCAGTTCGAAATCGACCAGGCTTCCCAGGGTAGCGGCGAAGCTAAGGTTCTTCGTTGCCGCCTCCTTCAGGGTCGCTTCCAGATGCTGGCTCAGGGTCAACAACTTCAGTTGTTCGAGCTTCTGTTCCAAGGGAGTCATGGGATTCCTTTCGGGCGTCCAGGATGAAGGCGTCGTAGTGCCGGATGCGTTGCACAATGAGTTGGGTTTTGCGGTTGTATCGCTCGATCCTGCCGCGCACCTTGACCACATCATCCGGCCCAAAAAGCTTGGCAGTTTCTTCAGCGCTGTCCCAGACGCGCGCCGGGACGTCGCCCGTGCGATCAGCCAGGAGAAGGTGAAGGTAGAATCCTCCCGACCTCTTGGGTCGGACATCCCGCTCTTTCGCCACCGCTAGGAAAATGACTAGACCGCCATCTGGCAGAACATTAATGAAATGACCCTTCTGCTCCATGAAGTGACCTCCTTTGAAGCAGAAGAGACCGAGCTGTCGGTCTACTGCTGACAACCGGGAAGATGACCGGCGCGTGGCGCGCTTCTGGCCGGAGGCAGCGGACAGCGACGCCCCGAACAGCAGCAATTGGTCAATCACAGCGGGCAGAGGGTGTTGCCAAGGAAGGAAGACCTCGTGGTCCGGGTCAGCCTCACGCTCTGCTAAAAGTGCTGAAGGGGGAGGCAGTTTGCCCTGTCACCTCGTTCTGTGCCTGTATTGAACGCCAGACCACCTCGGCGTTTTCGCCTGTTTCTTTCTCAGCGACGAGCTCGCGCGCCATGGCCATCAGCAGATCACCGTCCTCACCCACCGCCTGCAACCCTTCCGTCGAAAACTTTCCCTCCATCGCGAGAGCGACCAGGAGCTTGCGTCCCATCATGCGCAGGCAGGTCTCCTGGGCCGTATTCGCATGGGCGAAGTACTTGACGGTTACCTCCTCCCGCTGCCCGATGCGCCAGAAGCGACGACTCGCCTGGCGCAGGGTGTAGGGCGAGTAGCCGGTTTCCCAGAAGAACAGGTCCGGGTATTCCAAGAGGTCAAGCCCCAGGGCTGACAAGCTTGGGATGTCCAACCACCACCTGCACACCCTGACGGGACTGGCGGTCGTACCACGCTTCGCGCAATTCAGGTTTGATGTCGCTCGTCAGGACAGCAACACGGATGCCTTCGCGTTGCAGGATGCGCTCCAGCCGGCGGGTCACGTCGCGGGTGCGGGTGTAACGGCAAACATCTAAGTTACGTGGAATATACTTCTGTCCCCTGGTTAATCCTTTTTCTTGAAACCAGTTTCTTTGCTTCCTTGGTTGGCTATTTGAGCTGTTTCTGGGAGGACTGCGGTAGCGATAAAGTATCGTGAGCGCGGATGGTTTTGGAATTCACATCCCCGGTGGAGGCATCCCCTCGGTTATACTTTCTGGCGCCGCACACCGTAGAAATTGTTAATTGACGTTCGCGGCTCGGCCTTGGAGGCTGGCGCCATTCATGAGTTCGGATTCTCTTGCTCCGATCCTCACGCCGCATGGCCGTTTGGTCTTAAGCCGGGCGGACGAGCGGCCTGCCTTGGACCCCGGTCTGGCGCGACGCCTCGAAGATGCTTTCGCGCGAGGCTCCGGTCACGCCCTTCTTCAGCTTGGAGCGAGCGAAGTCGGCGTTGCCCTTCCTCCGGTATTCTCGTACTGGCGAGAACTCGGCACACGATATGTGACGGCTCTCTGCACGCTTCCCGAAGTCGCGGGAGATCCTGCGAAGGCCCACGTCCCGGTCCCGCCGCCGGGGGAATTAGAACCACTGGCCTTGGGATCGCCCCCGATGACGGGCGCAGAGTACTTGACCCTCGAGGTTCTCCAATCTCTCTGGCAGGAGATCGATGCGGCTTTTGCGCAGGAGCTTGCGGCATCGGGAAAGTCAATCCAGGACTTTCTCAAGCAGCGGAACCCCGCCTGGAATCTGGTCGGACGAGTGCACTTCAACCTCGCTGAGAACCGCAAGGACGAACAGGCTCCCTTCGCTTTTCTTGCCACTTACACCACGCGGCTTTCTGCACACGCCAAAGCCCAGCACCTCCCGCTCGGCCAGGCCCTGCGTGAATACGCCGGGTCGGCGAACAAGGAGCGCCTGCTGTCGCTGCTGCTCCCGGTTCAGCGCGCGGCCGAAGCCTGCCCCTGGCTGAAAGCCATGGTCGCGTCAAGCGAGATCTTCCACCCGCTGCGTTGGGAGCCCGGCGACGCTTTCCGCTTTCTCCAGGATGTCCCGCAACTGGAGAACGCCGGCGTGGTAGTGCGCATGCCCGCGACGTGGAGAGCGAACCGTCCGACCCGCCCCAAAGTGACGGCCACGGTTGGCGCGAGGGTCCCCTCCGCATTGGGTATGGACTCGCTTCTCGATTTCAGCTTGGAAGTCACACTCGATGGCGAGACGTTGACCACCGCTGAGATCAAGGAGTTACTGGCGAAGTCGGACGGACTTGCGCTGGTCCGAGGGCGTTGGGTGGAAGTCAACCACGAGCGGCTGAGCCAGATGCTCGAACACTACCAAAAGGTCGAGCGAGCCGCCGCCGCGAGTGGCCTCAGCTTCGGTGAAGCCATGCGCGTGCTTGCGGGCGCCGATGTCGCGGCCGAAGACGGCGGTCGTGACGCCGATTGGGCCCAGGTGGTCGCTGGACCCTGGCTGCGCGAAACGCTGAAGGGCCTTCGCAGTCCCGAAGGATTGGCTGGCGTTGAACCTAGTGCAAAGCTGAACGGCACGTTGCGGCCCTACCAACAGGTAGGCGTGCGCTGGCTCTGCTTCCTTTCGAAGCTGGGTCTTGGTGCTTGCCTTGCCGATGATATGGGCCTTGGCAAGACCATCCAAGTACTGGCTCTCCTGCTTGCGTTGAGAAGTCAGATGAAGGAAACCAATCAGCCCAGCCTGTTGGTAGCCCCCGCCTCACTTCTGGCCAATTGGGCTGCAGAGATCGACCGCTTTGCACCGAGCCTAAAGGCGCTGATCGCTCATCCGTCGGCGATGCCGACTTCCGAACTCAAGAAACTGGGGTCTGAGCGACTCGGCGATGTGGACCTGGTGATTACCAGCTATGGTTCGCTTCTTCGCCTCCCCTGGGTGGCGGAGGCTCGATGGCGCTTGGTGGTACTCGACGAAGCTCAGGCCATCAAGAATCCCGACGCCAAGCAGACGCGGGCCGCCAAGAAGTTAAATGCCAAGGTGAGATTTGCACTCACGGGTACGCCGGTCGAGAACCGGCTGAGCGATTTGTGGTCCATTTTCGACTTTCTTAACCCGGGACTGCTGGGATCGTCGAAGGAATTTACGAACATGGTCAAGCAGCTCGCGAACAGGGCCCACAATCCTTACGCTCCGCTCCGCGAACTGGTTCGGCCCTACATTCTGCGGCGGCTGAAGACCGACAGGACGGTCATTGCGGACCTCCCGGACAAGACGGAGGTCAACGCCTTCTGCCAGCTCAGCCGCAAGCAGGCAGCGCTCTACGAGCAGGCAGTGAAAGAACTGGCCAGCCAACTGGAGACTGCCGAGGAGGGCATCCAGCGCAAGGGCGTTGTGCTATCTTTCCTGATGCGTTTCAAGCAAATTTGCAACCATCCGTCGCAGTGGCTCGGCGACGGCGAATGGTCCGAGGAAGACAGCGGCAAGTGGGCCCGGCTGCGCGATATTGCCGAGGTGATTGCGGCCAAACAGGAGAAAGTCCTCGTCTTCACCCAGTTCCGGGAGGTTACCGCACCGCTCGCGGCATTCCTAGGATCGGTGTTTGGGCGCCCCGGGTTGGTTCTTCACGGCGGAACCCCGGTGCGAAGCCGCCAGGAGTTGGTGCGGAAGTTCCAGGAAGATGAGGCCGTAGGGTTTTTCGTGCTTTCTCTCAAGGCCGGGGGCTCCGGGCTGAATCTCACCGCCGCCTCCCACGTGGTGCACTTTGACCGGTGGTGGAACCCCGCGGTGGAGAACCAAGCCACTGATCGCGCGTTTCGCATCGGGCAGAAGAAAAACGTGCTGGTTCACAAGTTTGTGTGCCGCGGAACGGTCGAGGAGAAGATCGACCAGCTCATCGAGTCAAAGCGGCAACTTTCCAAGGACTTGCTGGAAGGCGGCGCCGAAATGCTTCTCACTGAGATGAAAGACGAGGAGTTACTCAGACTCGTTGCCCTTGACATCAATGCCGCTCTAAGGGAGACGTGAGCCATGTATCATGATTTTGGGTGGCGGCCCTACGTGAGCGCAGCCGAGCGGCGGCGGAAGGCCCTGCGCGAGATGGAGAAGCTCAAGAAGAAGGGTCATCCGGTCTCGCCGGTCATTATCGAAGGCCGCGCCATCGCCAAGGCGTTCTGGGGCAAGGCTTGGTGCGACAATCTGGAACGCTACAGCGATTTCGCCAACCGCCTGCCGCGCGGTCGCACCTACGTGCGCAACGGCTCGGTGGTCGACCTCCAGGTTAGCGGCGGCGAGGTCAAGGCTTACGTCAGCGGCTCAGAGATTTACCAAGTGGTGGTAAAGATGACGCCGGTTTCAAAAAAGCGATGGCAGTCCATATGTGCGGACTGCGCTGGCGCTATTGACTCGCTCGTCGAGCTTTTACAGGGACGATTCTCCAAGGGCGTCATGGAGCGCCTCTGCCGGCAGGGGAGCGGCCTGTTCCCTTCGCCCCAGGAGATTAAGCTTTCGTGCAGTTGTCCGGACTGGGCTTCGATGTGCAAGCACGTGGCGGCGGTACTTTATGGCATTGGCGCACGGCTGGACCAGCAGCCCGAGCTTCTCTTTAAGTTGCACAAGGTCGATGAGAAAGAGTTGATCGCCAAGGCGGGCAAGGAGCTCCCCTTAGGTGGAAAGGCGCTAGCACCGGAGAAAGCCTTGGGTAGCGAAGACCTCTCCGCGATTTTTGGGTTAGAAATGGCTCAAGCCAGTGATGCCCCCGCCCCGTCGCTTGGTCCGGCGGCGAAGATGGGGCGGGCGAAAAAGCCGGCCAAGAAGAAAGCAACGGTTAAACGACGTTTGCCAACCGGTGCTTGAATCATCGTTAAAATAGCGCGAGTTGGACACTTCCCATCAGACCGCTCAACACGGCCTACCGGCCCAACAGTCCGCCTAAATTCAGAATAGCCACCGATAACAGAATAGCTGCAACTCCGCTAGCAAGTAGCCTCCTACTGCGCTTGGAGGTCGAGTCCCATTCTCCTGTCGACACTCCCAGGATGGAGGATGACGCTACCGTCATCGCCATGAAGAGTGTGAATCCGATCGATGTTCCGTACTCGCCACACAAGGTGGCACCCCAGCCATAAAGAAAGAGTCCGGAGAGCCATACAAGGGCCATCGAGACCGCCAGCCCGGTCTCTCGGAACCAACCGGTTTGGAAGAACGTAGGGAAGGTACGGTTTCGGCGAAGCAAGTACGCACAGTATAAGATATTGGGGATAAATCCCGCACCCAATACCAGCGACCAGACGCCGTATCCGGCTGTGGCCGGCACGGCGCCTGATTCCAGACTCCTATGCAGGATATCTCCGCTGAAGGCAAATCCAAGATTGAACGCTGAGGCGAACAGCCCGGTGAAGATGCAAAGACCCAGCCCTGCCTTGAAGCTCATACTCCGGGGGGCCTCACCCCCATCCGTTGGTTGCTCCCTCTCCCTCATGCGGCCGGCAATCGCGTATGCTCCCAAGCCCACAAGCAAGACGGGCAGGCTGCAGAGAAGAAAAATCCCTTGCCCACGAAAAAGAGCCGCCGGGTTCAAAATGAGAAGCGGGATCAGCGCCCCAGACACACAAACCAAACCCGATACGACCGCAACCGCCACTGCTAAGCCCACAGCCACCAGGCTTAGGCCGTACGTTGCCTGGGCGATTCCCCAAATAAAACCGAAGGTGACCGCCAAAATGATTTCCTGAGCCGGTGCTGCCCGATAAACGTCCGCGAGGTGAGGAACGAAGCAAACGGCCATCAGCCATGGCAGCGAAAGGATGCCCACGACGGAAAACACCAGCCAAGTGTTTTCCCATTTCCACCTTACCGAATACTTCAGCGGGAGCGCAAAGCTGCCGTTGAGCACGCCGCTCAGGAGAATGATCGCCATCCCCAGCCAGAATTTTTCCATCACGACGGTTCCATCAGACGCGAAGGTTTACTTCGATCCACTCCACGGGCGATCCCTCTTCGTCTTGCTCGCTCAAGGGCACTCGCAGTGCCCCCTCGCGAACCTCTACCGATCGTTCTCTCGAGTTTCCTCCAAAGTAGTGCTCGATCATACGAGCTTCCGCGGACTGCCGCGAGGCGCGATGGATGATCACTTCCCCTTGTCCGTAAGGAACTATAGCCAAGTTGGCTGCTCCGACGATCCCACCATCCGTTATTGAGGAGATCACGACCGGTGCAGTCGTCTCAACCACGTCTCGAAATCTTCCCGAGGCCCGACGTCCGTCTAGACGATAAGTGCGCAGCGCAACACCAACCAGTTTCCCCTGTTCAAATCGCGCCCACGAAGCGGAATGTGCACCTCGCGTGGGCGCATCATAATCGGCGTCGCCAGGCTCGATGGTGAATATGTTGGAAGTGCGAAGAGCGTGAACAAGACCGTTATATTTCGCAATCAGACGGGGTGTAGGCATTTCGCCCTCTTCGTCGCCCACGAAGCTGTTGAGTGATCCCAGGGTACCGGTCAAGGCCGAGTCAAACCAGATGGAGGGCATCGTCGCCCAGTCGTAACCTCCGGAGCCATAGGTTGGTATTCCGATCTCACCCAAAAGGCTACTGAAAAAAAAGCGGCGGTTGGCTTCGTAGTCATACTCCCCGGCCGCCATGAAAAGGTCGTCCGGACTATGGAGATCGAAGTAATCGGCGAGGAGGGGCGAGAGGCAGTAGTACATCACCACGATATCGGGATTCGCTTCTCTCATCCCGTTCACCACGACGTCGAGCCCTTTCAGCATCAAGCGCTCACCAGCCCAGTTCATATCCTTGGGAGCAGCCACAGAGAGAGGAGGCAGCTCATATCCGAAATCGAACTTCACCAAGTCCGGCTGATAGCGCTCGGCAAATCTCTTCGCTCGTGCTCTGAGTGCGCGTTCGACCTCAGGCTGAGTGAAATCCAAGATGTAATATTTGGCCCCGTAATCTCCCGCGATACAGGGCTTACCGTCCGCTAAATGCAGCATGTGTGAGATATTCAAGCCCATGTCCGCGGGGTCCTGGCAACGCATAAATGCCGCCCACAGACCAAAGTGGAGACCGTCCTCCCGAACCTGCCGGCGAAACTCTTCGAAGTGAGGAAGTCTGTCTGCCGAGTGCTCGAGCTTGCCGTACTTTCCCTCCCACTTGTCATCGATCACAAACATCCCGGCCTTCATGCCCGAAGCTCTCAGCCCGGTGTAAAAGGAATTGAGGGCTGCCTCGTCCAGATTCGAACCCGCTTTTCCAATTGCTACCTCCGCTCCCCAGCAATTGAATTGTGGAGCCAAGACAACAGCGGTCTTTTGGGGCGAGTAGCTCTTTGGCCGGATGGCACCGGCAGAGACCAGGCCCTTATAGTAGGCCTTGATCGCCTCGCGGTAATCGGGTCCGATCGCCCAATGAAGCCTCGCGCCAAGCGGTAGGCGCCCAGGTGCCTGCAGGTGCTCCCAGATATCGCTGCGGTAGCTTACGATCAAGCTGTGTTTCCCGCCGCGCGTTTCAAGAAAAAGGTCGCCCGTTGGGAGTTCGGCGAGACCGCAGCAGAAAGCCTCGGAGACATATTTCGCTAGCGACGACTTGACCGCTCCCGGCTTGTTGCGATGGAAACCGCAAAAGAAATGAGCCGGCAGACCCCATTGTTGCAACAGTCCTGGTGCCGGGGAGGAGCCGCGTCCAAGCCAACTGGTCAGGTTCAAGCCCAGATCTGAGGTTACAATCGGGCTCACCGCAGGCGATTCGCAAATTCCCGGAATAATGAGGTAGAAGTTGTCGAGAGTTGGGCGCGCGTCCTCCCCGGTTCCCTGCGCGAAGTAGTGAAGCGCCACGATGTTCGCGGGGTTCGGGGATTCATAGACAACTGGTTCGAGCCAGAGCGCCTCCTCTTCGAATCGCCAAGTGAGGGACAACTTTCCGCTTCCGTTGACACTGCCATAGCTGACCGCATAGCTGTCACCCTCCGGGCCGTCGCTTATGGGTTTTCCTGGAGCGCATCTTCTGGCCCGCTTGTTCTCGTCAGGCTGGACGATAACGGCGGGCTGGAGCATCCCGCTTGTCATCACCCGACCCTGTCGGTCCAGCAAGCGGAAAATGTCACTGTCCCTGGACCATTCCCAGCTGTAGTTCTTCCCTTTTACGCGTACGCCCTTCGCAGTCGGATGCATCTCTGCCGTGCTAGCTGGCGACTCCGGGAGGGCTGCCCCCGCTAAAAGGAACGAGACTGACGTTGCGTGAATAAATTCGCGCCGATTCAAGGTGGTCATTGCGAATGCTTTGCCTCCATAGGACGGCCCCGTCCGTGAATGTGTCCGTCCGAGCGCGAGACCAGCAGGCAGCGAGAAAACGGTCGGGACGCCCTGGGATCAGCGGGGCTCAACCAGGGTTCAGCCGGCGGAAGCTTGTACATTTCACCGGCCCGAAAGGCCGAACGAGCCCAGCCCTGGACGACGTCCAGGGTGATCGTGTAACACTGCTGAGGGCGCTGAGCCCGGAAAGGACGATCTAGATTCGGGTTTAGTCGCGACCAGCCGATCTGCATGTTCAGCGAAACGCGGCAACGTGCTATTTCGAGCGCCCCTTCAGGGCTGCAACTCATACGCTAGGCGTCAAACCCAGGCCTGCCGGCCTGGGCTGGGTTAGATCGGCCCTTCGGGCCTTCGAAATGTAGAACCTCAAGGGCACGGCGGATGCCTTGAGCTGATGAGACGCAACATGGGTCACGGTTTAACGCGTTCAGTATTGGTCTAGCTGCTTTGTCGAAAGCAGCGAACTCACCTTCGGATTTCCAGGATCTCCACCTTCCGGTCGCGTGGCAGCTCGACTCGAATCCCTTGACGGAAATCTTCACCGCCGCGGGTACCGAGCGCTCGTCCGTTCATAACGGAACGGACCCGGAACGTGCCCTCTGGAAAAGTCGGAAGCTTGACAAGTACTTCGCTCACACGCGACTCGTTTTTGAACAGGGCAATCAGGCCTTCACCTTCACGGCTCAATCGCGCGAATCCGTCCCAAGTTGCGGCTCCCGGCTGCTGCCAGTTGCCGAGTGGGAAGAACCCATCCAGCATATGGACATCCTCGCGCAGTGCCTTGAACGATTGGATCATTTGGCCATACCAGGCTTGCTGCTCCGGCGTCAATTCCCGTAAGTCGCCGAGAAACAGCGGACCCGAACCCATAGCGGTTGCCAAACGTTCTTCGATGGGTGCGCGCTCCGCCTGAAGATTGCCAATCAGCATGGTTTCGCTGGGAATCGCCAAGGATCGCAAGTAGAGCAGGGTCCGGGCTTGGCGCGGACCGGCTGCTCCCGTCCCTCCGTCGTCGACGTTGCTGAGCCAGTCCAAATCGCCCGCCGCGAGCAGGCCGTAATCGATGATGTGTTTCTGTCCCCACAGTTCGAAAGTGAGGTCTAAGAGCACGTCGGGGTGATCGTGGTAGATGTGGTCGGTGACGAACTGAATGCCCTCATAAATCCGAATCAGCGACTCGGCCCAGGAATCATGGTCGTGGCCCTGCGCGTAACATCCCGGAGATTCGCCGTACGCGTTGAAGACTGTGGTCAGGTCCACCTTGACGTAAGCCAGGTGATGCCGGGCAATCAGTTCGCTGATTCGCTTTGCGGCCACTTCGCGGTAAGGAGTGGCCAAACACATCACGGCCTGCGCGCCTGCCATTGTCCCGGTGAACTTGGGCTTTCCATCCCGGCCTTTGCACACCCACTCGGGATGTGCCTGATAGACGGCGGTATTCATGCTGATGGCAGCAAGCGGCACCCACAAGCCGAGGCGCATCCCTCTCTGTTCCACGGCCGCCTGGATTTCGTCCAACCCATTCGGGAAGAGCTTGCGATTGATAGCATTGTCACCGTAATCGATCTGCCATCCATCATCGATTGTGAATACGTCCATCCGCATCCGGCCGGCGGCTGCGATCAGTTCAAGCGTGATATCCCGGGTGATACGGCGCTCGAAGGGTTCCCAGGTGTTGTAAATCCACCGCGGCCGATAATTCGGACCCTTTTTCATCAGAACGCGCGAGGTGTAGGACGGTATTACCCATCGCGGGTCGGTGAACCCCCTGCCTTCCAGAAAGAAAGCAATCGAGCTGGCCGCACTTGTGAAGGTCTCTCTGGGCTGAATACGACGCTCAAATGGAAACAGATCAGTATCATACATTACCCGGACGCCCTCGCCCCAGCCGGCGAGTTCCGTCCGCTTCGTATAGCCGGGGGCCCCGTTCATCGCGACGAAGCCTTCCCCGGTGAGTGAGTTCCTTTCCAAAATGGCAGTATCATCAACCCTTCCCGTCAAGAACAGTTCGCGGGGCTCAGTAGCGTAGAAGTCGAACGCTTGCAAAACGTCCGGCGGACCCGGCGCAAGGCTCACGCTCTCGAAACTCAAATGAGATAGAGTCACCGGAACTGTGCCGCGGTTGTTGATCGCAATCCACTTTTGAACTGCGGCGTGTCCATCGTAGGTTGCGTAGAAAATCGTGACATCCAGCGGCTTTGTCTTGGCGCGCAGATTGATCACGAGAGATTCTCCGGAAGGGGAGAGCGTCTGGGAGCTGGCTTCGACGAGCTCCCAAGCAGATCCCTTCGACCCCACCAAAGGATCGCCATCAATCAGTACTGAGAACTCGCCGCCGCGGGATCCCCGCTTGCGGCCCTCTTCCATAAAATCGGTTCCTGTGACCTTGTGCCGCCAACTCGCCGTGGAGAGTCCCTCCGCCGGATCAAAGTGAATTTCGCGTTCAACCAGACCGTTGCCGACTGTCCAACTCTTTCCTGCCACATTCTTGCGTACAAACGCCTTGGCGTCTTCAGACCCGGACGAGTGATCGCCCGACGGTGGCACTTTCACCCCATCCAACAACAACGACGTCGCGGATACCTGCATGAATTCGCGCCGGCTCAGTGTATTCATCGCCAAGACCTTCCGTTCCCAACAAAGCGCCCCGAAATCCGTGGCCAATCGCCCGGCTTCTGTCATTCTGAGCGTTCACAGCCACGGGCTGCCCATAACCTGCAGCAACTCGACGGCAGGACCCTTTGACAGAATTCAAAAGACTTACCCGTTGAGTTACTGCAGAGCGGAGCGTAGCGGAGTGAAGAATCCCTGCATGAGCCGTTTGGGCAGGAGGCAAAATGCTGAGATGCCACACTCCGCTCTGAATGACAGCCCGTAGAATTCGCGTTCACTTACGACGCTCTGTCTGGCATGTGATGTGCTCGCTGCGAATGCTCAATGCGTGACTTGAATCGTCCGCAGAAAGTCCTTTATCCTTTGCGCCCGCTTCTCGGTGAGCTCGTCAAATCGCTTGGATTGCTCATCCGCTTTGGGATTTTGGGTCCGCTGGTACAAGATCAGGAGATTCAGATTGGCGGGGTAGTTGTCGGGTTCGATCTCGATGGCTCTCCACAGGTCGTCACGGGCCCGCGCATAGTCCTTCTGCTTCAGATAAACCAGTCCCAGCTCGGCGTAGGCATCAGCGTAATCGGAATGCGCCTTAAGCGCCATTTGCAGTTGTAAGAGGGCGTCCGGGAAATTGCCTTGGTGATTGGCAATGCGACCGAGGTAGTAATGGGCTCCCGCCGCGGTTTCAGGATAGTTGGCTACTGTTCTTAGAACCTTCTCGGCACTTTCGTCGTCGTGGCTGGCGAAATAGGCGGAGCCCAATGCCAGGCGTCCCCGCGGATCATCGGGTCTGAGGGTGCAGTACTTCTTGAAGTAAGGAATCGACTCGCTTGCGTCCTCGCGCTGTGACGTAACTGCGCCCATTGCATAGTTGTAATAGGCGTTGTTCGGATCAAGGCTGACAGCTTTCTTCAAGGACTGGTAGGCTTCTTCTGCCAGGTTCATCTTCACGCAGGTCATTCCCCAGAAGAAGTGGATCGAGGCATTCCGGGGCTCGAGTTCGCGGGCGTGAGCCAGATAGCCCAGCGTTCCGGTATAGTCTTTCTGTTCATCGGCCAACTGGGCCAGTTCGAGAAGCAGCGGCACCGATTCAGGCGGCAGTTGCGCCGCTGCATCGAGGGTCTTTCGGGCGTCAGCGAACCGCCCTTGCTGTTTGTAAAGAAGTCCGAGGCTGGTTAGTGAATTGGCCGTGGCCAGATTTCTTTCTCTCAGACCTTCCAGGAGTTTGATCTCGATGGAGGTGCTCTTGTACTCGGCCAGGAGCGGGAGCAGGGTAGTCACGTCAGCTTCGGCCAAGCCCCCGTTCCGCAACATCCGGTCCGCCACACCATCGGCCTTTGGCGCTTGACCCGATCCAACATAATCGCCACAGCGTACCGAAAGAGCCTGAGAATGCTCCTGCGCTGCTGCCGGTAGTTTGGAGAGATGCTGCAGCGATAGAGAGAAGCTGCCATTCTCCATCAGGAGCACGGCGCTTTGGTAATTTGCTTCAATGTTTTCAGGATCGAGTTTGAGCAGCTGTTCGTAGACCGCAATCGCTTTGTCTCGGACGCTCGCCTGCCCGGTCCAGCCATCCTGATACAGATGACCCAGATTCAGGTAGGCATCCTCATAGGATGGCGCAAGGGCGATCGCCTTCCGGAAACTCGCTTCAGACCCTGCAAAATCCTTGGTCTGCGCCTTCACAACGCCGTCGAGGTTGTAGAGGCTGGCATCTCCCGGAGAACGTTTCAGCGCATCAGATAGAATCGTTTGGGCCGAAGCGAAGTCTCCTTGCCTCACAAGGCTCTCGATCTCCTTAACCGATGCCGAAGACTGCTGGGCCTCTCCCAACAAAATAACGGGCACGACTATGAGCAACAGCGGCATTGCGAGAAACGAAGTAGTCCTCGTCGGAGTCAAGCCACCTTTCTTAGGTCAGGCCCCAATGTGGGATCATATCCGACCTTTGACCGCTCACACTATCTCAGAATGTGAACCTCACTCCCATTTGGATGTTGCGCGGGCTCGAGACGCCACCGTTCCAGGTCCCGAAGCTCGGACTCGAAACGTCGGTCACAAAGTTGTTGCCTAGGATGTGCCAATTCCATGCATTGAAGAATTCGAATCGCAATTGTGCTCGAACGCGTTCGGTGATCGCGATGTTGTCGGTAAAGGCGATGTCCTGATTGTGATACCCGAAGCCGCGCACGTTGGAGACCGGAGCTCCAGTGCCCGAATTGAAATTGAAGGTGCTTGACGGCTGGAACGAGTTGACACTGAACAGGGGGTTAAGCCCCGAATTAGGATCAAAACCGCTCTTGCTCGCCGCGAACGGGTTGGCGCCCGGTAGTATACCGGGATAACAGCTCATGGCGAACTGCGAGGGGATATTGCAAAAGCCGGAGTAGAAACTGAACGGAATCCCCGATTGGAGGCGTAAGATTGTGCTAACCTGCCAACCGCCAAGCAGCACATTGACCACTCCTCCTTGGTTCAACCATCGACGCCCCTTGCCAAAAGGCAGGTCATACGCCAAGGAAACGTTCACCATCTGGGGTACGTCATTGCGGGAAATCCCATAGTTTCGGTCTTTCTGGAAGGGAGAAATCCCCTGATACAAGGTGCTGGTCTGCACGAATTCGGTGGTGGTCAGAGTCTTCGACCAGGTGTAATTTGCCAGCAGCCACAAGCCGTGTGAAAAGCGCTGCTCGGCGGAGAGTTGCAGGGAGTCGTAGTTTGACCAACCATGATTCTCATTGTTTCCGTAAATGTCCGAACAGTATTGAGGGAAAGGAGTCAGGGCCTGGGCCACACTGGGCGCGCACGCCTGCATCTGGCCTGCCCAACCCGTGTAGGGCTGCGACACGCCGTCCAGAGTGCCCTGGTTGGGCTGAAACTGATCATACAGTGCCGTCCCCATGGACAGAAGCGTAGGGTTCAGAGCATTGATGGGGTTGATCTGCGAGAGCAGCCGCGAGCCGTGATTCCCGATATAGGTGCCGGTAACGTGAAAGTTGTCTTTGATCTGGTGCTCGACTGTCAAGTTCCACTGATAGGCACGCGGTACCTGGTTGGCGTCAAACGGACGGTAGTTAGGTGCGCCCTGACCGTTCAGGAAATCCTCGCTGATGAACGGCGGTCTTTGAAAGTCCTGTGGAACACCGTTCTGGAGGAGGAAGGCAGGTTGCATGCCGCCCAGGCCGCTGCTGAAACCAACGGTCTTATTAAAACCATCTGTGGCGATGCCAGCGCCCCATCCCGGATAGAAGTTCTGCATCATAAAGACTCCGAACCCGCCTCGCACCACTGTCTTATCGGTTATCGCGTAGGCCAGGCCAATGCGGGGACCGAATGCCCTGTGATATAACTGCTCCGGGTAGGGCGCTCCGAAGCTGGCTGAGCCCCACTTGCTGCCGGCGAACACCAGCGCACCCGGCAGGTTTCCGGCTCCCGGGTTGGGTCGGGTGGGATCCAGGAATGAAGTTTGATCCTTAGCCTCCTCCGATGGCTGGTATAGATCCCAACGAATACCATAGTCAACGCTGAGCTTGCGCGTCAGCTTCCAAGTGTCGTTGGCAAAGAAGCCCACGGACTTGGCCTGGGGCCGGAAGGCGCCTAGCGAATAGTAATTGACTGAGGCCGAACCTACCGTGCCTAGGAGAAAGCTGGCGTAAGAGTTTCCTGTAGGGGTCGGATAGCCAAGCAGACCGGTGTTCAAAGGGGTAAAGTTGAAGGTCCCCGAACCATTCTGCGTGGTCTGAGTGGGGTAGGCGAGGTTCCGGTATTCACCTCCAAATTCGAGGGTGTGGTTCCCCTTAACCCAGGTGGCCATGTCATTCACAATCCAAGTGGGCCGTGTGGAAATTAGGTCCGCATTCCCGCCGTAAGACGAGTAGCCGTCCCCGAAGTTGATAGCCGATTCATGCTTGTGATCATAAACCCCCTGGACTTGAGGAACATCGGCGACATAGGGATCCGACGAGTTGTAGAGCTCGGTCAGCAGGTCAAGATATCCGATAGCAAAATGGTTGAGGAGGGTGGGCTTGAAAGTGTGGTCATAGTTGAGTCGGACCACCTGACTGTAGTTTGGAATGCGGGTGTTATTGGTATCGATTTGCGGCGGAAGGGCAAATTGGGTAAAAGGCAGCGTGCCGCGATAGTGCCACGTGACCAGGACGTGATCCTTGTCCCCGATGTACTGGTCGCCCCGGACGTCCCACTGATCTGTATGCGCGTTCAAGGAGTTCGCCAATGCGTTGGGAGACTCGTAGTTATTGATGATTCCGGGACGGTTCGGCATTGGGACAAATTTCAGCCATCCGGAAGCCAGAGAGCTCATGAGGTTGGGATTGTTGGCGGGGATGATGTTACCAGGGAATTGCTGACGCAAGTACGGAATATTTGTTGTGGAGGCCGGCGCGCTGGGGTCGTAGTTCGGATTAACGGTGGTGGTATCCGGGTCGAAGACGGGATAGGGCCATTCGCTGAAGTTCCCCTCGCGCATCAAGGTGGTGGGCACCGTTAGGATGGGCTTGTTGGCCGCGCCCTCTGACCGGTAAGCCTCAAAGTTGACAAAGAAATAGCTCTTCTTGCGCTCGGACCAGAACAGCGGCAGGCGCAAAGGTCCTCCAATGAAGCCGCCGGTGTCGTTTTCGATGTCCTTAGGGCGTTCGGCGACGCCGAATTGGCGCGCGTTAAATGAGGTATTACGGTTAAACAAGTAACCGCCTCCATGGAACTGGTCCGTTCCAGCCTTGGTGCTGGCCACGGTCACGGCCGAGGTGGTGGCTCCGTACTGTGGGTCGTAGTTCGAGGTGAGCAAGCTGATCTCACCCACGGCGTCCGGGGAGATGGGAAAGTCGGCGGCAATGGCAACCGTTCCGCTTTGACTGAGAAGGCCCTCGACCATGCTTACGCCGTCCAGGACCGCCTCGTCAGAATCCTCCAGCCCGCCGTTGAATTGTGCGTAAGCAGCACCCTGCCCCCCGCCGATCGTGTTAACGCCGGGCATGATGACCAAGAAGTTCGCTGCTGACCGCTGAGCTCCAGCGACGGCCAGCGGCAGGGCAGTGATCTCCTGCGTGCTCATTCCCTGCTGCACTACCGCGTTCTGAAAGTTTAGCGGCGAGGCATTTGCCGAGACCTCGACCTTTTGACTGGAGGCTCCAAGCTTCAGCGCGACTGGAAGGCTGACCACGTCGTTCAGGTGCAAAGTAAGCCCCTGCTGTACGAATGTCTCAAACCCTTGCGCCGAACACTGCAAGGAGTATGTTCCCGCAGGAAGGTTAGGGAAGGAGAAGTTTCCATCCTGTCCGCTTGTTGCGGTTCTGACCGTACCCGAGGTACCCATGGTAAGCGTCAGAGCCGCGTTTGGAACTACGGCACCGGTCTGATCGGTCACCGTACCCGAAATCGTGGCATTGGAGTTCTGGCCCCAGACGGGCGTTGAAGCGCAAGCGAGTGCGACCGACAGGAGAAAGACAATATTCCCCGCTAAGCTACTGATTCCTCGTTGAAAGGGCGCGGACCGAATCCGCTCCCCAGCATAACCAGCCGAAACTTGCACCCAAACTCGCGCCGTCCTTCGTTCCGTCATCTCCATCATCCCTCCCTGTAGCCGTTACGCCAGACTCATACGAAAGCCTATCAATACATGGCGAGTTGTTATATCATAATATTTTTCTTTGTCAATGGTAATTTTAAGCCCCCGGGAACCGTCATAGATCAGCCTGTGCACCCGGCACGGGAGAACGAACCTATAATGACCGGGTGGAAAGATGCCCTAAGGGGTGTGTAAGAGCACCGTTTTAGCGGTACCCTTGCGCGCGGTGCGATGTGTCATAAAATATTGATTTATGTGTAGCTTACAACTAGATAAAGTCATTCGTCAGTCTAATGTAGCCTTAAACTTAGGGCTGCAACAGAAGCGAAGACCGCCAAATGACTTGACACTCGGTCGTCCGTGTGCTAACCGAAGGATCGTGAGAGAGCCTTTTCGCCCGGCTCAAGCTGCGAATCACCCAAAGCGGGCCGGCTTCGTGCCGACCCTGTATGGCAACTCATGTTTGGCAATGCAAGACTTGAAGGCCACCTCAGACGGTCTCATTCCCGCGAAGGCGAGAATCTACGAGCGTCCACACAGATTCCGGCGGCCAGACCGGCCTCACCTGAGCAGAGCGGCCTTACGGCGTAAGATCTTAGAAGCTCATCCGGAAACCCTGGGAGCGCGGGCGTCCCGCCCGCCCCTTGCACTCCAGGACCCCGTAAGAGCGGGCGGGACGCCCGCGCTCCCAGGGGTTTCCGGATGGGTCTCTAGGTATGCGTGACGCATGCTGCAGCCTCCAATGGCGACGAACGAAGCCGGAATCTTATTGGTCTGTAAGGAGTTGATAATTTGACTCGGGATTCAAGCTTCCCGGATGCTTCTTTAGGTTGGACCTCGGCACAGAGCTATTGTTTACGTAACGTTTACGTAAACAACCACGCAGGTAGAGACAGGACGCGGACAAACGAAGCCGGAATCTTGTTGATGATAAAGGGCATCCTGATTTATCTCGGCCAAGCTCTAAAGCCAATCGAAAGATTGGGGGCCAACCTTACTTTCATGAAAGAGGGAGGTTGTAACCTCGAATTTGGCCAGTTACGCTGGGTCTGGAAGTATGGCATCACAGTTGTACGAAGCTAAGAAAGCCGAGCGCTCTTGGCAGTCATTTCCAATTCTAGTCGCTCTCGCGTCTTTCGGCCTCAACGAGCGCATCAGAACAGCAATGGCAGTTCTTATCAGATAATACCGTTCTATGAGACGTGCGGTGCAGCGCTTGTATGCAATCCGCGAATTTGATATAACGACCTCATGAATTCGTGGACGCGTTGCCTTGACGTTTTGACTCGTCCCATGCGATGGGTGACGAACGAGCTTCTTCAGGCTGCCCGTTTCCGGGGTTTTGGCGTTCCTTGCTGGTGACCGGCTGCTCTTACCAGATTGTGAGCAGCATCATCGGTCCGTTCTGGCATTTTGAGCTGGCGTCGGATGTATTTGGAGGGATTAGGGTTACTCAGTAGGCTCGCAAGCAAATTGGCTCAATGAGCAATCACGAAGCCCGGCCTTCTACTAGACGTCGTGCTTTGATTCTCCACGCGAGAAGGGAAGCATCTTGACGACGTTGACCAAGACGAACGGAGTCCCGCTTTACGTGCAACTTCGCGAGAGGCTGCGCGAAGCCGTCGCTCAGATGAAACCTGGCGAGGCGATTCCCACCGAACACGAACTTGAGCTCCGTTTTGGCGTGAGCCGCATGACCGTGCGCAACGCCGTCAACGATCTTGCGGTAGAGGGCCTACTGGTTCGTCACCAGGGCCGGGGCACCTTCGTGCAAGAGCTGAAGCTGACGCACGACTTGAACATGATCACAAGCTGGACCGAACAGCTTGTCGCCCTGGGATATAAGGCGAGGACCTCGGACCTGGATGTTGCGGTGACTGATCCCCCGGCGCGCGTCGGTCACGAATTACGTTTGAGTCCCGGCGAGCGCGTATTTGTCGTCAGGCGCGTGCGGATGGCCTTGGACCAGCCAATAACCTTGATGGTGAATTATCTGCCGGAGAGCCTCGTGCCGGATCTGAGTGAGAAGTTCTCACTCGGAGAGTCGCTCTATAAGACGATCGAGGAAGAATATAAACTGGTGCCCGCGCGGGCAGTGGACAGGGTTGAATCTCGTGCCGCCACTGACTCTGAGGCAAAGCGGCTAAGGATTGAACATTGGGCACCCGTCCTTTGTGTAACGCGCGTGAGCTACTTGAGCGATGAGCGACCCCTTGAGGTGGCCGTCGCAATTTCACGCGGTGACCGGTATCAATACCGCGTCGAGCTTAAGGGCCGCGCGCGCGGGAAGGCACAAGCAGACTAATCGTCACATGGACGCTCTGACACTGGGGATCGACGTTGGAACCGGTACCACGAAGGCCGTTCTAGCTGACCCTCACGGCAGAGTCTTGCAGAGCGCTCAGTCGTCCTACCGGTACACCAGCCCACAACCGAGCTGGGTTGAGCAGGACGCAGAGGATTGGTGGGAGGCTGTCTGCAGCGTTACTCGCACTCTCTGCTGTGAGCGCCCTGACGCTGCGGATAGCATTGCCGCCGTGGGAATCAGCGGCCAGGGCGTGGCAGCAGTGCTGTTGGCTAAGGAAGGAAAGCCGCTGCGCCCTGCCATTCTCTGGCTCGACTCGCGTTCTGCTTGCGAGGCCAAGGAGTTGCAAGACTCCTTCGGCGAGCGCATAGCGTCGGTGAGCGGCAAGTGCCCGGCGACGTACAACGTCGAGCCTAAGCTCCTCTGGGTCAAGCGGCATGAACCTGAAACCTGGCGCCGCACGTGGAAGGTTATGACCACAGCCGCCTATGTCACGTTCAGGCTCACCGGACAGGCAGTCATCAACCATTCGGACGGCGGAATTCTCCTGGCATACAACCTTGCGAAGAACTCTTGGTCCCAAGAACTGTTGGATGATATGGCTTTGCCGGCGTCCGTCTACTGTGACCCCGTTCCCTGCCATCAAGTGATCGGCTTTGTCTCTCCTGAGGCGTCAAGGATGACGGGGTTGCGGCCGGGTACGCCGGTAGTAGGCGGGGGGGAAGACACCAGCGCCGCCGGACTGGCGATGGGTGTTACATCCGCCGACTGTGCCCAGCTTTCGATGGGCTCGGCGAGTACACTCTACGTTCCGCTTTCACGTGTGACGCTCGATGCTCGTCTCCTTGCGTTCCCGCACGTGATTGAGGGATTCACGCTGGTCGGCGGATCGATGGTGGGAGGGGGCATCGCGATGGAGTGGGCCGCGAAGATCCTGAGCGGCGCCAGAGAGACAACAGCCTCGGAAGAATACAGCCGACTCACCGAGGAAGCCACAGCGGTTCCAGCCGGCAGCGAAGGACTCATCTTTCTTCCTTATCTTTCGGGGGAGCTCCAACCGATCAACGACGGCTCGGCGAGGGCCGTTTTCTTTGGACTGGACCTATTCAAGACTCGCGGTCACTTGGTTCGGGCGGTTATGGAGGGAACAGCTTACGCCATTGCGCATAACCTGGCGATTACGCGTCAACTGGGCGCCGAGGTAAGAAGACTCGTCGCTGTCGGAGGACCTACTCGCAATGCTCTGTGGTGCCAGATTATTGCCGATGTGACAGGCCTCCCGCTCCAGGTGATGCAAGAACGCGGTGGCGCGGCATTAGGCGATGCCATTCTGGCAGCGATGGGAGCAAAACTTATCGAGTCGCCTTTACAGATGCAGCGCGCTCATGCCGTTTCCGGAGCCCTCTTCACTCCGAACGAAGAGCGTCACCGGCGATACGGGCAATTGCTCGAGATTTATATGGACCTCTATCCGCGCCTTCAAGACCTTTTCCCACGACTTGCAGGTGCTTCCCAATTGCACAGGGCGGCGGAGTGCTGACGAGTGTTTGTCTACACAAAGCTGGTTCCGACCGTGGCAAGCCCGGATGTATTGGTATTGGGCTCGGGGTCGGCCGGCTCAACCGCAGCGATTACGTCGGCGCGGGTTTTGCAGAGTGTGTCGCCAGGTTCGAGTGTCATGCTGGTGGAGCGCTACGGTTTCCTTGGCGGTATCAGTACAGGAGTGTTGGACACGTTCTACGGTTTCTACACCCCAGGCGCAATTCCTAAGAAGGTTGTGAGCGGCGTCCCTGACGATGTGATCGCCGAACTGAGAAGACTTGACCGCGTGATCGAGCGTCCCAACACCTTTGGCGCGGGAACCGGTGTCACCTATAATCCCGAGGTCCTCAAGATTGCCTGGGACAACCTCGTACTGCAGGCGGGTGCCAAGCCTCTTCTGCACTCTTTCGCAATCGATGTGGTGATGCAAGGGGACCGCATTTCGGGTGTTATCACAGCAAGTAAGGCAGGCTTGGGCCTCATCACGGGCAAGGTTGTAATCGACGCAACGGGCGAGGCCGACGTGGCCGCGCGAGCCGGTGTTCCTTTCGAGATGGCTGGCGAGCTTGCACCAGCCCAGACGCTCACCACCACGTTCCGGCTGGCGAACGTGAATGTGGAGCGAGCAAAGAGCTTTCCGCGCGCGGAATTCCTCGCTCGTATGGCTGCCGGCGCGGATTCCGGGCGCTACCGGCTTCCCCGTAAGGAGGGAAGTGTGCACGTTACGCCCATCGAAGGCGTGATGGCAACGATTATGACCCGCGTTCAGTTTGTTGATCCTACTCAACCGGACCAGATTACCCACGCAGAGATTGAAGGCAGACGCCAAGCGCTGGAGTACGAGCGCTTTTTGCGGGAGCAAATACCGGGCTATGAATCCTCGCGAATCGTCGCCTTTAGCACTCAAATCGGGGTTCGGGAATCGCGCCGCGTTCAAGGGGAGTATCGGTTGACGCGCGACGACGTGATTTCCGCCCGCAAATTCGATGACGTGGTCGGCCTGTGCGGTGCTCCCATTGAGAATCACCTTTGGGGCTCGGACACGAAATGGCTTTACCTGCCCGAGGGAGAAACCGTGGACATACCCTACCGGACCCTGGTTCCTCAAAAGGTTGAGGGGCTGCTGGTGGCAGGGCGATGCTTTTCCGCCACTCATGACGCTCACGCCGCCGTTCGAAGTATGGCGCAGTGTATGGCAATGGGTCAGGCCGCGGGATGCGCGGCAGCACTGTGTGTAACTCGCCATCAGACGCCGAGGGAACTTCCCGTCACAATTCTCCAGGAGGAACTGCGCAAGCTCGGCGCCACGCTGGAAACGCCTCGGGATGCTGTTATCGTCAAACAATGCTAGCCCGCGCTACGCGAGCTCTGATGGTGAGTGGATCCCCCAACTTTAGGGCACACTAGGCGCTCACGATCCTCGGCCAGCGGTTGTGAGGCAGCCCAAGAGAAGGCGGGAATAAGTAAACTCGCACGCGGTATGACTCCATAACCAGACTGAGGAGCGGTACAATGTCGGAGTTGCGTTTCATCGCAGTCGCCCACCAGATCATCGAGAAAATAGAATCGACCCAAAAAGCCAACTTGATTAAGGCGGCTGAACTCTATGCCCGTTGTGTGGCTCGCGACGGGTTGATTCACTTGTGGGGCGGGGGCCACTCCGCGATGGGCGTACAAGAGACCTTTCCTCGCATCGGAAGCATCGTTGGCTTTCACCCCATCGTCGAGCTTCCCCTTACCTATTACTCGAACGTCGTTGGCACGTGCGGCTTGCGCCAGTCATTTTTTCTTGAGCGCCTCAGCGGTTATGCCGAAGCCATTCTGTCGAACTACGAATTTGGTCCGGAGGACTGCCTCGAAGTGATCTCGTCCACTGGCATCAACAATGTCGCCATCGAAATGGCCTTGGGCGCCAGGCAGCGCGGTATGCCGGTCGTAGCCATTACCTCGGCGGCGCACCAGTCCGCTACGGTTTCCCGCCACCCCTCGGGTAAGAGACTCGTAGACGTCGCAGACATCGTAATCGACAACTGCACCCCTCCTGGTGACGCCAGCATCCTGGTTGCCGGCTGCGATTATCCTACCTCAGCTACGTCGAGCGTGGCGGTTATGACGATCGTGCAAACGCTGAACGCGCTTGTCGCGGAGAAGTTGGTTGAGCTGGGGCACAAGCCCCTGATCCTCGGTAGCCCTCATTTTGTGGCCAAAGTGGAAAAGTCAGAAGAAAACCTTGGAGAGTACTACGCCGAGTTTCGGCGCCGAACTAGAAGGCTCTAGACCAGTCTCCTATGCGGCTCAAGGGTAAAGTGGCAGTGATAACGGGCGCCGGCCAGGGGATCGGGCTGAGTGTGGCAGAGTGCTTTGCACGTGAAGGGGCGCGACTTGTCCTGAACGAACTCCGCGGCGTGACGGGCAGGGAGGCCGTGAAGCGAATCCGCGCTCTCAACGCGCGGTGCACCTTGGTGTGTGGGGACAGTTCCTCATCCCGCATCGCCCGCCGCACCGTCGAGACCGCCGTTGAAAACTTCGGACGCCTGGATATTCTGGTCAACAATGCCGGTATCGCAGGCAGTAGCGTGGGAGACGGGCCGGTAACGGAATCCAAGGAAGACGCATGGGACCAGGTGCTACGCATTAATCTCAAGAGCGTCTTTCTCTGCTGTCGATACGCCATTCCGGAAATGATCGAGGGTGGCGGCGGCGCAGTCATCAATGTCTCTTCGATCTTGGGACTCGTTGGGTCCACGGAGCACTTCCAATCCCACGCCTATGCTGCCAGCAAGGGAGGCATCATCAGCCTGACGCGCGCGATGGCGGCCACTTACGCAGGCGACCGGGTACGCGTCAATTGTGTTGCTCCGGGACTTATCGACACCCCGATGGCCGGGCGCATTCGGGGGAACACTTCTGCCCTTCGCTATGTCAAACAGCATCAGCCTTTGAGAAACGGCCTTGGCACGCCCGAAGAAGTGGCCACGGCAATCCTGTTCCTTGCCAGTGACGAAGCATCGATGATCACGGGCGTTGTCTTACCGGTCGACTGCGGGTGGTCGGCTGGAACGTGACGGACGGAGGAGGAAACGTGCCGGCACCAAACTTGATACCGAAGGGATATATACAAACGGTTCTTGGGCCCGTGGCGCCGGAACAGCTTGGCGTCACTTATTCGCACGAACATTTGATCATCCGTGGTGGCTTGGGGCTCGTTCGTGAACCCGGATTCAAGCTTCCCAGCAAGACAAAGATACTCGTTGAGTTGGAAGACTTCAAGAAGGCGGGCGGGAACGCAGTGGTCGACATGATGCCGCTGGATGCGGGGCGACAACCTCGTGACCTGGTCGAGATCGGTCAAAAAGCCGGCATCCATGTGATTGCGGCCACAGGTTTTCATAAGGAAATGTACTACGACGACGAGCATTGGATTCACACCTATTCGGCCGAACAGATTGCCCGATTGGTGGCCCTGGAGCTGACGGAAGGCATGGACCTGAGGAGCTACAACGGACCCATCGTGGAGAGGCTCTCGGCCAAGCCGGGTGTTATGAAGCTGGCGACCGAATACAACTATGCAACGAAGACACAACACAAGCTCATTGAGGCACTCGGAATAGCCCATCGCGAGACAGGGTTTCCGGTCAGCACTCATACGGAAAACGGTACGTTAGCCCTCGAACAGATCCGTTGGCTTTGCGCCGCCGGCGTTCCCCCCAACGCCATATTGGTTGGGCACCTTGACCGTCTGCCGGACCTGGTCTATCACAAAGAGGTCGCGGCCACCGGCTCGTATGTAATTTACGATGGTCCCTCCAGGGCCAAATATGGACCCGACAGCCAGGTGGTTGAACTCATCAAGGGTATGCTGGGCGCCGGCTATGGCAGGCAGATCCTACTAGGCAGTGACATGGCGCGTGCCAGCTACCTGCGAGCCTACGGAGGGGGTCCTGGGCTTGACTACATACTGACTCGTTTTCTGCCGCGCCTACGCCAGGAGGGTGTCTCACAGGCGGCAATTGAGGACATCATGATTCATAACCCCGCCAGAGCCTGCGGACGCCGTGCCATACCTGCGGAGGGCATTCATCTCAACGGATCGAGCTAAGTGCTCCAGAACCGACATACTTGAAGCGCACCGTCTCTTAACTTAACAGCAGACCTTTGCAGCCAGCCGGCCGCCCCGCGACGGACCCCTGTGTGTCCTCAAAATCGAGGTGAGTCTCACAATCATCGACTTACGAACGAGTGTCTTCCAGTTGAATTACGACTCACCCTGGGCCGCGGTGTCACCCTGCCGCCGGTCTTCCCGCCATGAAGTAGCAAAACTGGGGGAGGGCAAGACAAAAATCTTCTTGACATGCTTATTGTATCGGTGATAAACACATTCCCGGCTCGGACCCGGACTGGGATATTAGAGGAGATCCGCGAGTTGCGTCGCTGTGTTCGTTGTTGCTATTTGAGGAGGGACGTCACATGAGAAGACTAACAGCATCCGCTCTCCCTTTGTTCGTAGTACTCCTTCTGAGCTCCTGCGCCCCTGCCTTCGGGCAAGCGGTGACGGGATCCATAACCGGGTACGTGACGGATCCCTCCGGCGGAGGCATTCCAAACGCCACAGTAACAGCCACTGAGACGACGACCAACGTATCGACAGCGCGCACTAGCGATGCTACTGGTTTGTATCTCATTACAAACCTTCTCCCCGGAACCTACACGATCAGCGTGCAAGCGACCGGATTCAAGAAGTTCACCCGGCCAAACGTGCAATTGGAAGTCGGCGCCACCGCGCGAGCCGACGCCACACTCGAGTTGGGTCAAGTCTCGCAGCAAGTTACCGTGGAAGCTCAGACGACCACCCTGGAGACTCAAAAGACAGATGTTTCCCGTTCGTTCACCTCGCGAGAAGTGGAAGCCCTACCGATCGTGGGCCAAAACGTGACGCAACTCTTCACGCTGGTGCCGGGAGCGGTTCGAGACGCTTTCCAGATGGGCGAGGGAGAGAATCCCACCCAGAACAACCGCGTGTATGTGAATGGCGCCTGGTCAGGAGCGCAAACCTACACTCTTGACGGTATCTCGGACGTTGCTTATGGCTTCGCCGGCGTACAAGTCATTGTTCCTATTCAGGACAGCGTGGAAGAAATGAAGATCACTACTGCCGATTACGATCCCGAATTCGGACAGACATCCGGGATGGTGGCGCAGTACGTCACCAAGTCGGGCACGAATCAATTACACGGGTCTTTGTTCTATTACAATCGCAACAGCGACACGTTCGCGGCCGATCCCCTTACCGAAAAAATCCCCGGAACCGGGCCAACCGGTAAGGGTCTGGGGGTGGCTCCTTCCAACTTCAATCAATGGGGTGGCAGCCTGGGCGGTCCAGTCAAGAAGGATAAAGTGTTTCTTTTTGGGGCCGCGCAGTGGAACCGGCTTCGCCAGGGCTCGTCGCTACTCGCAACGGTGCCGAACGCGGCCTTTCGGGCCGGAGACTTCAGTTCACTTGCGTCGACCACCCCAATCTTCGATCCCACCACGGGAAATGCGGATGGTAGCGGGCGGACGCAATTCTCTTCGGGCGGCGTCCCGAACGTCATCCCAACGAACCGCATTGATCCAGTCGCTCAAAACCTGCTGGCGCTATTGCCTTCGCCTAACTCCGGCGAAGCGGGAGCCACCGACAACAACTACGTGGGTAACCTCCACGAGGTTTTTGACCAATGGCAAATTGACACCAGGGGTGACGTTAATCTCTCGGATAAAAATAAATTCTTCGTGCGGTACAGTCTGTTTGAGTCGCACCTTGCGAACCCTCCGCTTTTTGGCACTGAGGCCGGAGGTCCTAGCGGCGGTTCATTGAGCCCTGAGATTGCAGACACCACGGAGCAGCAGGCCGCAGCTAACTGGACTCACACCTTCGGCGGCACTTTGCTCACCGAAGCTCGGTTGGGTTTCAGCCGCTTTTACCTGAACGCTTTGCAAGCTGACTCGCCCCTCGAGACAAACAACAAGGTAGGCATCCCGAATATCAATACAGGCGACCCGCTGTCAGGCGGCTTGGCAGGGATTACGGTTGGAGGTCCCGTGGGTGCATGGTTCATGGGGATTCAATCGGGAGTCGGCATTCCCCGATTCGATCGCACCACCAATATCGAGGCCATTAATAACTGGTCCTGGCAGCACGGCCCTCACCAAGTCCGGTTTGGCTTGGATGTAGTTCGGGAGCGCTTCAATTTCGAATCCGTGAACGCCAGTTCGCGCGGAAACTTCAATTTCGCACAAACCGTCACAGGAGAACCCGGGACAACCAACTCTGGCCTGGGAATGGCCACATTCCTGCTAGGGATGCCCTCAGAATTTGACCGCGCCGTCTTCACGCAGTTCCCCGAGGAGCGACAGACTCGCTGGGGGATTTATGGACAGGATACTTGGCGCGCCACCAGAAAGCTCACCGCCACCCTGGGGCTCCGTTGGGACAAGTTCACCCCCGTGACACCCGGCAGGCCGGGCGGAATTGCCAACTTTGATCTCGCCACCGGCAATATTTTGCTCGGCGGCTTGGGAAATGTTCCCAACAGCACCGGGGTCTATACCCCGAACACTGACTTTGCACCCCGGGTGGGCCTTGCCTATTCGCTGACCGACAAGACTGTTCTCCGTGCCGGGTTCGGCCAGAGTTATTTTAGTTCTGGCTACGACGCTACGTTCTATCATCTGACGAGTTTCTACCCAATTGTCGCGCAGCAGACCATCGTCCCGCCGAATGCTTACACGGATGTTTTTCCCATCGATCAAGGTCCACCTGCCAGTACGCCGCCGCAGTTACCCTCAAGCGGTATGCTTCCCGCCGTCCCCGGCCAATTGTTGAAATCGCGTCCGTTTAACTGGCTTACGGAGAGCATTTATTCCTGGAATTTCACTGCGGAGCGGCAGTTGAGCCGCGACACGACCGTGAGCGTCGGGTATGTTGGATCCGCAGGGGTACACCTTTCGTGGAGTCCCAACGTAGACGCCGCGAATATCGGCGACGTAAATCTGGCATCTCGTCGTCCCTACACCCAGAAGTACGACACCACCGGGGGCATCGCATACGAATGCAACTGCTCCAATTCAAACTACAACTCGTTGCAAATTCAAGCCCGGAAAGCCTACTCGAAGAATGTGGCCTTTACCGGGAATTTCGTGTGGCAGAAGGGCCTGGGATATAACACCAATGACCCCTTTAACTCCAGGCTTGACTATGGAGTGGGAGCCAGCAATATTAACCAGGTCGAGCGCGCCGCCACCTTTACGCTGGGAGGCACTGTTATCCTACCCTATGGAAAAGGACAGCGTTGGGGCTCTGACGCCAGCCCAATCCTGAGAGCAGCCCTGGGGGGCTGGGAATTCAATGGTATCGCCGTTTTCGAGTCGGGAGGGGCTCTCTCCCCGTCTTCCCCTGCTCCGCTCAACGCCGACATCGGCCAGCGCCCCAATACTGTTGCGGGCTGCAACCCCGCCAATGTGCCGGGGGGACAAAACCGCAACATGTGGTTCAACGCCCCCTTTGATAACACGCCAGGTGATCCCAATTTTGGATTGTACGTGGATAAGTGTTACACCGAACCCGACGCCTTCCATCTTGGCGATGCAGCCGTTGGTTCCCTGAGAGGTCCCCCGGTGCAGAATGTGGACTTTTCTTTCTGGAAAAACTTTGACCTTTCGACGTTCCTGAATCGCGAAAGGACCACCATTCAGTTGCGTGTCGACAGCTACAACGTGTTTAACCTGACCAACTTAGGAAGTCCGCAGAACGCAACTTGGATCGGCTATACCGCGGATACCTCAGCCGGTCCTGTTATCACCAGCTTACAGCCCGGCTTCCCGATGCGCCGTTTCCAGTTCGGTGTGCACATGTCGTGGTGACATCCGGGGCTCGTTGGTGGCCGTTGTACGACAACAAGTGGAAAGGCGACCGGGAAAGAGAACACTTTCCCGGTCGCGCGTTTGTGTAGAGTCGCCTGCGCCTTCCTTCCACCGCTTGCTTCACCGAGTTTCCTCTATCGACTCCTCCGGTTTGCCGTGCGCGGTAAGTCCTGACGCCAGTATACTGTGGGCTTGAAGCAGTCAAGTGGGCGTTTGCCTGCCGGAGCGTACGGCCGCATCAAGTGACGCCCATGTCAGGACGCATTCTTCAATCACGGCCGTCGATCGTCGGCTTATGACAAGCTGCTGAATCCGCCGTTCAGGAGGTAGACCGATTATGAGTACGATCCTCTCTCGTGCATTCCAGCTTGTGTGCCTCCTGTTTCTCCTCTCACCCGCCGGTTATGCAGAATGGCAGGGCATCGGAAGCCTGACTGCGTCGGAGCCCAACGGAAACCAGATCACCTTCAGCAGCCGCCAAGCCACGGTGGTGGTGACCGTTCTCGCTCCCGATCTCGTCCGCGTGCATATGACTCCCGGAACTTCGCTCGGGCCCGACCACTCTTATGCCGTCGCCAAGACCGATTGGCCGAAAGTCCCGGTGGACTTCTCTGGAGACAAGGAAGTGCGCATCATCCGTACGCCCGAGCTCGAAGTACGCGCTCAATTGTCACCCTTCCGCCTGGCTTTTTACGATCGGAACGGGAAGTTGATCTCGAAGGACGCAGACGCACGAGGGATAAGCTGGGATGGCCCAAGCGTGCGCTGTTGGAAGTGGATGCCGGAGGACGAACACTATTATGGCCTCGGTGAAAAGAGTACCCCTCTCGATAAGCGCGGTCGTTCTTACGTAATGTGGAACCAGGACCCGTCAGGCTTTGATGCCTCCTCGGAACCACTATACCAATCCGTACCCTTCTTCATCGGTCTGCGCCAGGGACGCGCGTACGGCCTATTCTTGGACAACACCTACCGCTCTTCTTTCGACATGGGCGCGGAGGATCGGAACCTTTACTCCTTCGGCGTCGAGGGCGGAGAGCTGAACTATTACTTCTTCGCCGGCCCAACTCCCAAGGGTGTCGTGTCTCGATTTACGGAATTAGTAGGCCGCTCTCCCCTGCCGCCGCGCTGGGCAATCGGGTACATTCAAAGCCGCTACAGCTACTATCCGGAGAGCACCGTCCGCTTCATCGCGGAGAACTTCCGCCATCGCGGCATCCCCTGTGACGCCATCTTCCTCGACATCGATTACATGGACGGGTTCCGGGTTTTCACTTGGGACAAATCTCGCTTTCCCGATCCCAAGAGGATGATGACAGACCTCGGGAAGCAAGGCTTCCACTTCATCGCCATCGTCGACCCCTACGTGAAGGTTGATCCCAATTTCTCGATCTACCAGCAGGGTCTGGCGAATGGCTTTTTCTTGAAAAAGCCGGACGGAACAATCTTTACAGGAAGAGGTTGGCCTGGTGCCAGCGCGTTTCCTGACTTCGCCTCGGAGAAGGTGCGCAACTGGTGGGGCGGCCTCTACAAGGAACAGTTGGAGCAGGGAATCTCCGGCATCCTCACGGATATGAACGAGCCGACCGTCCTCAGCGATCGAGGTCCCGGCAAAACTCTTGACCTGGACATCATGCACGCCACCGATTACGGACCCCGGCCCCACGCCGAGATCCACAACGTATACGGGATGCTGGAGACGATCGCCACCCGTGACGGAATGTTGCGCGTGCATCCCAATGAGCGGCCACTGATCATTACCCGGGCTACATATGCCGGCGGACAACGCTATGCGGCGGAGTGGAGTGGTGATAACCGGGGCACATGGGATCAACTGGGTCTTAGCATGCCCATGCTCAATGGCATGGGGCTTTCCGGCTTCCAGTTTTCCGGCGCTGATATCGGTGGGATTTGGCCCGTCCCCAGCCCTGAACTTTACGCACGCTGGTTGCAGTCGGGGGTCCTCACGCCTTTCTGCTGGACGCATTCCGCCGGCCCGGGGAATCTTGAACCTTGGGCGTTCGGAAACCGGCTGGAAGAGATCAACCGTAATTCCATCAAGCTGCGCTACCACTTGCTGCCGTACATCTATACCGCCTTTTGGGAAGCGGCGGAGACGGGGGTTCCTATCATGCGCCCCCTCATGCTTGAGTATCCCGACGATTTGACAGCGGTCGATCAGAATGACGAGTATTTTTTCGGAGAAGACCTGTTAGTGGCTCCGGTCACCAAGGACTACGACATCAGCCGGCGTGTCTACTTGCCGCGAGGTGTCTGGTACGATTTCTGGAGTGATCATCGCTACACCGGACCTACGGAGATTGAGGTGGCCGCACCGATCGGGCGCATTCCCCTATTCGTCCGTGGCGGCGCCATTATCCCTAGCCAGCAGGATGTGCAATACACGGGTCAAGCTCCCATTGACCCGCTAACGTTCGATGTCTACCCTGACGGGACTTCCTCCCGCACGTATTACGAAGACGACGGAATCAGCTTTGACTATCAACACGGAGTCTCCCTACTTCAGCACTTAACCGCAACCAAGGAGGCTCACAGCGTGGGAGTGGAGATTTCGGCGCGAGAAGGTTCTTACACGCCGCCCCGGCGATCATTCGTGATCAAAATCCACGGTCAAAGGGATCAGCCCAGGCAGGTAACCTTAGGAGGAGCCGAGCTTGCCGCGCAAGCATCAGTGGAAGCCCTGCAAGAAGTGAGCGAGGGATGGGCTTTCGATGAGGACGCGGAAGTGGTGTGGATCAGAGTCCCCGACCAGGGCAAGGCGCTGAGAGTGGAGGACGCGCAGTAGGGCCGGCTGGCGCATAGCCCAGCTATGCGAATCTCTTCATCTCCGATATGGGCCGGAAGGGGAGAAGGAGTGATCGTGCATAAGTGCGAGGTCATCATCTACTGGAGCAACGAAGACCAGGTATTCGTTGCTGAAGTGCCGGAATTGCCGGGCTGTATGGCGCATGGGGACACATCCGAAGCGGCGCTCGCCAGCGCGCACGAAGCCATTCAACTGTAGATCGATACGGCGAGGGAGTTTGGTGAGCCCGTTCCGAAACCGAAAGGCGAACGCCTGATGCTGGCGTGAACTGCGCCCAATGGCGACAGGCAAACGAAGGAACCGCAGGGCTGGCGTCCTGCGCCAGCCGGCCCGCGACAGCGGCAGCTACCGGGTCCCCACTTGTGAGGGCCTTCCAGGCGGGTAACGCAGAATTTCGCATTCCAGAAACTCTGCGGTTTTTCGTCTGGTGGTGGATCATAGAACACGAGAAGCCGCGGAGTCTGGAAAGCGCAGACTCCGCGCTACCTTGCTTCACGAGGCCTGTTGAGCTGCAATCATGCAAGCCTCTTTGCCTGGTAAGGATAGGGCGGGGCTCGCAACGGTCCCGCCGCCAGCTTCTCCGCTCGAGCCCGATCTAGCTCCTGACTCTACCCTGGACAGCCTTCAGCAAGCGGGCCGGGTCCTGTGGTTATTGCTTCCATGGTTGGCCCTTGACGCGGGATAATTTTGTCCTCGATGGATCTTCGAAAGGGCTTCGCGATGACTAGCGATATCAGAATGAACGACAGGCGATTCTTTCACAGTTTTCCACGACCCAAGAAGGGAGAGCCAGAGGGCTCCACTCTAGAGCGTGGTCTTGCTGCGCTGGACCTAATGAAGAAGGTGGGCCCGATATTGGCGCCGGAGATTGTCAACTGGGACATAAGCGGATTCAGCTTGGGTGCGAAGCAGCTCGGAATCCTTCAGCGTCGTATGTCATTCACTGAATTGGCCACGTCTGAACTACCCGAGCATAGTAAGGTATTTGGCCCGATCTCTCTAGCATTCGATCTTGCCGCCCTCCGGGCAGCTGGTGCAATCCCCGTCATCTATGTTCCGCAGGGGGTCGTAGATAGTCCGCTTAGTCTAATAGCCACATTTTGTGTTCATGGCATTCACCATACCAAGGGCGTCCTGTCTCAATTACAGCAGCTAAAGGAAACAGCCGACCCGGTGCAGTTGGGTCAGCGCCTCAATATGCCAGTTGATCCAAACTGCGAGCTTCAGTTGAAAAATAGAGATTCGGGGGGAAACATCGTCGCCGAATATAAAATACGTCTAACCGACGTTCAACACGTCCTGCAGTATATAGGCTTCAATAACATCCCTTTCGATCACAGTGCCGGGATCCTCGGCTATTTCCTCGACATATTCTATCCGACAGACAATACGTACAAAGGCGATCAGCTCGGCTACTACCGTCAGAGGGAGTGGCGTCTGATTGTCACCAATATTAACGTGCGGGGCAGACCAATCGGGCGCAAATTATCTGCATCTGAAGTCACCGAGTTGGAGAAGGTCGACCTTGAGTTCTGGAGCCGTAAGCTTTCAGTTGACGGTGTGGATCAGAAGCGCTCAGAGCTCGCTCTTGTCTACGACCCCACGCCTAGCTGGAACCTCTTCGATGTTGTCGAGGAGGTCCTAGTTCCGGCAGATGCCGTCGACCGAGCCCGCGCCATCGTTGGCAATAGTGTGTCCGTCGGGCCGGCTGCCGCAGAGCAAAGCTCTGCGATCTGATTTCCTTCACGCCCAGCCTAATGGCCAGCAGTTTGGGCAAATTCGAGAATCCAACGAAACCACGAGTCGGGTTCTCTGCCATCAGCGAGGTAGCGAGTTTCGCCTCTCAGAAACTCCGCGGCTTCTCTTCACGGGGTAGCCGCAATTTCGGCTTCGTCACGTCGTTGCTACCGCGTCGGCCCGAGCCACCCGCGAATTCAACGAACGCCCTTGAAAAAACTCTGCGCTACGGGTGCGCCGGTTGATGCCCCGGCGTGCGACCGCCGCTGACGGTAAAGTCCACAAGGGCGCGCCGCACGGCATCCGGCTCGCGGTCAATCACGATCAGGAATGCCCGTGCCGCCCCTGAAGGCACCACGCGCCCTTGCTCCCATTCCTGTACGGGCCGGCTGGCGCATAGCGCAGCTATGCGAATCTCTTCATCTCTGTCAATCCGGGCTTCACTTACTATTCGCCGGCCAACATATAGCCGCGTTGAGGCGATGTCAAGGCATTGGTGATCGAGTGATTGGTGATTGGCGATTGTTAGGATTGCCGATCTTCGATTGCCGATTGGGGTTCAGTTGAGATCCTGGGGTTGCGCCCGTTCCAAGGCTTGCTGGGCAGAAGCTTTCAGTGTTGGCAGATCATACGTTACCGTTTTCCAGACCACGTCCACTTCTAATCGATCATACTGATGTCGCAGCCAGTTGCCGATGCCACGAATGTCTCGCCAGGGCGGCCCCGGACAGAGCCGCTCAGCATCCTCGCCCAGCCTTCCGGCGGCCTCGCTAATCACTTGAAGCTTGCGTTCGACCGCAGCCACCGTTTTGGCGTCGGCCCGGAACGCCTCAAAATCCATGCCTTCGGTGAACGATTCAATCGCCTCAATGCTGGCAATGATATCGCGCAGCGGCGAGGAGGGTTCTCTAAAAGGCAAGCACGGCCTCGCGGGCGGCCTTGCGGCGGACGGAGTCTTTCAGGGCTGCAGCGGGCGAAAGCTCAACCGGCGCGCCCAGTATCTCAGCCAGCCGGTTTTCGAGGGCCACTCGATCGAGCAGGGAGTACTCACGAGCAGCGTCGAAATCCGCGATCAGGTCCACGTCCGAAGAGCCCGAAGAGTCTCCGCGCGCCAAAGAGCCGTGCAAACGCAGGTGCAGAACGCCAGCGGCTTCCAGCTCCGCCTGATGCTCTCGCAACGTGGCGATAACCAAGCCCTTGTCCATAGCATCACTGTGCCACACTCCGGCGGCCTGTGCCAACGCCTTCTCACCCGTCCGGCCTCAGTTGTGGCCCGGCGGCCAACATATCGCCGAGGCGGGGCGACGTCAATGCATTGGCGATTTGAAGGAATTATGCCGCGGTGACGTAAGTTCGCGCGGGGCGGCGAGCGGGTGGGCGACGGACGACGATCTCAACGTCGCGGCCGAGAGCGTTCAGAAAACCCATCAGGCTCGTTGTGGCACGGTCTCCTGACCTCTCGTTGTGGCACGGTCTCCTGACCGTGCCACCCCAGCGACCGCAAGATCTCCGCCCCTTTAAATGCGCCACCCCGTGCGCTCACCCAAGATCGCTTCGCCACCCAATATGCGTCAACGGCCGGGCCGGCTGGCCTGTAAGCTGGTCAGCGAGCAGACGGAGATGGTTGTTGAAAATACGATAATCAATGCTATAATTAAGTCTCTGAGACTGAACGCCTTCGCACCACTCTCTTGAGGAGGCAGGGTGGTGCCCATGAGCAAGGCGTCGGAGGGTTCTCATGCCTCTCGTCAACAGCCCCGCGCTGACCCCCAAGAAATTAGCCGCCAATCAAACCAACGCCCGACTTTCGTGCGGGCCGATAACGCCGGAAGGCCTCATTCGCGTGGGCGACAGCAGGACGAAGCCCGGCGCCTCTGCGCAGGATACAAGGGAAGCCCTGCCCGTGGCCGGTACGGGGACCAACGCGGAGGATCGCATCGAGAGTGGCGCGGAGGTGGGCGGGCTGACCCGATCTTGCTGTCGGTGGAGGCTCTCACGGCCGGGGCTGGCGACTCCCGCGGAGGGGAAAAAAATAATTTTTTTTCGGCCTATCCTGGAATGTTGTTGATAATAAAGGACCGAAAATGAGAAGAATGAGACAAATGAGACTACCCTGGAATGTATATGAAAACAAGACACTTAACAAAATATACCTGGAATGTTGCTGATTTTTAAGGCGGTTAGATCATTTCACCATGAAGAGGGCACAAGAGGCGGAGTCAGAAGCCCAGGTAGGGCTGGCCTCCTGAGGCCGGGGCAAACCCCGGCCGTACACCTTCTGGCTTCCGACTTTCTCCGTGCTTCCGAAGCTCAAAAGGGAGGCGTGGCAGGCCCAGAATAATCCGATGAACATCGAAAATGAAGGAACATCCCACGATGTTACTGATAACAAAGGACCGATTTTTCCTATCCCCACGATGTTCATGATAAGAAATGGCTTAGCGCGCGTTTATCCCACGATATCGTTGACGGGCTAGTGTTCATGGTCGGAACAAACTCAGGCTGTGAGCCATCAGCCACGCTTGGCGAGCCAGTGGAGAAGTTGCTTCCAAAACGCGCCATAATGCGGCCAGTGTATAAAGCTGCCTGCCCAGTGGGGCGCAAAATCGGAGGCAAAAACCGCACTCCGCCCACGCTTAAACTCCCAACAGGCAATCAAGGGGTCGCCGTCGTAACTTGCCACCAGGGTCGCCTCGGGTTTCAGCGTGACTTTGTTGTAGCCGCACAAGGTCCAGTCGGCGCTCTCCCAAGGCAACCCTGCAACAATGGGATGGTCTGGCAGGACAATGTCGAACCGGAACCCCTGAACCACCTCGGCGCGATCATCGTGGTGGGAAATGGAAACGGGCAGCAGGGTTTCAATCTCCGTTCCACCCCAGCGGGCAATGCCGTTCAAGCCTGCGAAGGACAGGTACCCGCCCACCATCAGAAATCCACCTCCCAGCTCCACAAACGTTCTCACCATGCCGATTCGGTCCGGCCCCAGTGGGTACACATAGGGCGGCGTCAAGCCAGGGTAAGAGATCAGCGAGTTATAGCCGACGTCGCTGAAGATCACCACATCATAAGCCTTGAGCGCGCTCAACTCGGTTGGGAACTCGGCAGGAACACCGTGCGGCGTGATATGCCGAACGTCAACGGTATCTTGGGAAGCCACTGCCTCCCGGAAATAGCGGCCGTTGTCATTGAAGTACGACTGTTCAATCACGTCGGCGCCCACCAGATAACGGTTCAGAACAACCTCGGAGTCACCAATATAGAGCACTTTGACAGGTTGCATGTTGATCCACCCAATTCGAGTTTTGCAATTTGCGGCGACAGGTGCTACTTTTCGCGTGTGACGCGTCGAGATACAAACATCGAATCTCCTTTCGAGGCTGACATATGAAGCGCGAAACGCGCAACCTCGTTAACTCCCGGCTGAGTACTTTGCTCACGACTGCTTCGTGGCCGTTGGGCCGGACTCCCCTTCACAATAACTCGAAGCCCAGTCGAAAACGGATGGCGTTGTGGCTGATCCCTGTCCTGGCCGCAGTCCTCTCGTTGGCGCTCACGTCGCTTGCTGCAAGCCCGCGCCAGACTTTGGAGAACTTCCTTTCAGGAGCCAAGCAACTTGAAGGAAAGCAAGACTATGACGGCGCCATCAAGGTTTATTTGCAGGCGTCCGGCGCATTCCCCGACCAGCCGGAGGTACTGAAGCGACTTGGGATCATGTATCAAACCGAACTGAAGTTCGCGGAGTCTATTGAGATCTTTCAGAAGGTGTTGGCGATCAATCCGCAATATCCGGAAGCGAACTTTTACCTGGGCGTTTCATACCTGGGACTGAACGACTACAACAAGGCGCTGGGATACTTCGACCTGGAGTTGAAGTTCCACCCCGACGATCGTCGAGCCCACCTGTACACGGCAAAGGCCCTGCTGGCCATGGGCAGGGAAGGCGAGGCGATCCAACAGTATCAGATCCTGACGCAACAAAACCCCAAGGACACCCGAGTATGGTTCGAACTGGCCAGCCTCTACCGGTCCCTCGCTCTGCATGCCTATCAACAACTGGACACGATCGATCCCGATTCTGTTTTGCTCCAAGTTTTGCGGGCGGAAGCGGACGCCGATGACTTAAGATACGAGGATGCGATCAAGAGGTACCAGCAGGTCCTGAAAAAACAACCGGACTTTCCCGGAATTCACTTTGCGCTCGGCGAAATTTATTTCAAGATGGACAAACCCACCGAAGCGGAGCCCGAACTCAGGCTGAGCCTGAAAGAAGATCCTGGCAATCCGCCAGCGAATTACATGATCGGTCAAATCCTGTTGCGCAACGCGAAGGCTGAAGAGGCGCTTCCGTTCCTTCAGGTTGCGGTGAATGGTGACCCGACCTTCATGAAGGGCTATTTGGAGCTTGGCAAATGCTATCTGCAGTTGGGAAAGATTGCGGAAGCACAGCAAGCTTTGTCGAAAGCCGTTGACGACGATCCTCATTCGCCGGCGCCCCACGTGCTGCTCGTGCAGGTTTACGCGCGGCTCAATGATGACGAGAAACGAAAGTCCGAACTTAACGTCATTCAGACGCTGGAAAACGAAGAAAGAGAAAGAATGCAAGGAGCCGTAGGGAAAGATGTTCAGAAGGAGAAGTAACTCAGGCAATGAATTTGTGCCCAAGCGTGACCCTACTGCGGCTCATCGGGCGCAACAGTCTGAGGCGGCACTGGACGTTCCTGAACCTGCTGAAACAGCGCCCGTACCGGCTGATGGGAGTCTTGTAACGTTTTGAACGTTGCCATTTCACTCGCTGCGTCCTCTGTGCGCCCCAGCTTCCGGTAGGCTTGGGCCAAACGATAATGGGCGACCTCGTTTTGTGGGTCGAGGCGGATAGCCTCTGATAATTGCTGGAGGGCTTCATCGGCGCGACCCAGAGCGGTCAAGGCCTTTCCCAAAGCCACCCTCGCTTCCACAAAATCCGGCTGAAGACGAACAGCCTGCGCGTAATGCTCACGAGCTTCTTGAGGATTCGCGCGCAGCCACGCAATTTCTCCCAGCATGTACTCGCTGTTCGCATCCCCGGGATCTTCAACCAAGGCCTGTTGCAACTCCTTTTCAGCCTCCTGGCGGGAGGGCTCATCCGTGGATTTGGCCAGAATTGCCTGTGCGAGTTCGAAATGGAGGCCGGAAAGGGTGGGATCGAGTTCCAGCGCCTTTCGGTATTGCGCAATCGCGCCCACGGAATCGTCCTGACTTTCTTGGGCCTGCGCGAGGATTCGGTGCATCTGGGCGGATTCGGGCGCAACCGAAGCGAGGTGGGACAGCGTTTGCGCCGCTAGTTCCGTGTAAGTGCGGTAGGCGGTGTAGAGCAGGCTGGGATCGTCGGGGTGGGCACCCTGAAGCACAGCCAGGACTCCCAAGGCGCGATTGAGATCGTGGCTCTGATGATAGAGCGCAATCAGGTCATTACCAGCTTCAGACCGCAGTCCGGCATCCTGGAGGTATCGGAACGATTCCTCGAGGTGGGCCTTGGCCTCTCGAGGATGGCCGAGATGGAACTCGCTCATGCCCAGGAAGGCTTCTGCGTTCCAGAGGGAGGGGCGCAACTTCAAGGCCGCGCGAAATTCGTCTGCAGCCTGGCTGTAGTTTTTCTCTGTGTACTCGATCACACCGATATTGGCATGGGCTTCGGCGTTGTGAGAATCGAGCCGGAGAATCTGCTGAAATTCCTTGATCGCAATGTCGTTGTGCCCGGCCTGTCTCGCCTCTGTCGCCAACGAGTAGTGTTTCTGGATCTCGCTCCACGAGGAGTCCTGTGCCGCGAGGCGGACCGTAAGTGAGGCGGAAAGGATTAGTACTAACCAGTTCCATGAAGGCTTTCCCATCGGACGTCCATTCAAACTCTAGATTAGCTGCGCTGCGCACGGCAGACAGAATGGCGAAACGTTGCTGCGCGCAAAACTCAAGCGCATCGTTGCTGCTTCCTCTTTGTATCCAGTTTCCCAATGGATGAAGACGAAGCCGCCCGTAAGGATTATCGCGTGATTGCGCAGGGACGGCGAGAAGATTCTGTGGTGCCCCGTTGGGTCGGATTTCGACTACCATTCTCGGAGGCCAGACGTTCTGACGGAGGCGTCTAAGCTAATCCGGATAGTGCTTATCTGAGGTAACGATGCGGATTCGGTGGTCAGTAAATAAGGTGTGAGTGTCCGGGGCTTCGTACTTGGGCATATGACAGGTGACGCAGTTTTTTGTGGCCACTAGGCAGGCTGCACCGGGATGATCGGGCGAGCCCTTCGAGCCCTTAGTGGTGAGGTGGCAACGGAGGCAACGGCTGTCGTAAGAGGCTGGGTCACGCACGAGCGGCAGGTGCGGGTCGTGACAGGCAAGGCAGGTAATGCGGGAGTCGCCCTTTCCCCAACACCGGCTGCTCTCGAGGCGGTAAGGTTGAAAACGCACGGTCGCAACCCCGACGGTGCCGGCCTCGGCTACATCTGCCCAGGTGCGATGGCAGGCGCCGCAGAAGTCCACCGAATCAACGGCATTGAGCTTTGCAGGATTTTTCACTAGGGCTAATCCCTCGGCTTTTCGGCCCGCTTTCATCGCGGCCACGTGCTTCGCGCCCGGCCCGTGGCACGCTTCGCATGTGACACCGGGAATGAGGTGATCGGGATCGAACTGACCCGCAGCCGACGAAGCCGTGTTATGGCAGCCGAAACAAAGGTGGGTCTCTTCGGCGTCTAGGGGACGCCCTATAGCTCCGTCAAGATCTTGTGGCACGGAATGTGAGTGACCAGGCGTCACGTCCAAGGCCTGTAAAGCGGAAAAATAACTGACCTGGCTCTCGTAGGAAACACCCTGGCGCTGCAAAACGTACGTTTCGCCAACTTCGCCGTCACCGAAGACCCACCCTAAGGGGAGGGTAACGTCGCGGCTGCCATCGCTGACGCTGAAAGTGCTCCCGCTGCCCGTACGTACGATCTTGTACGCGTATTGGCCAAGCCGGAAGGCCATCCGTGGATGCGCTTTGAGAATCGGCGATTCTGCCGCGCGGATGCAGGCTTTAGCCATGGGCGTGGTTGTCTGGATGGCTGCCTCCGAGGCATGGCACTGAGCACAAACTGCCGGTCCGACATATTCCTCGCGCCGCGGCAGGCTCTGAGTAGGCCACCATTCGGCGGATTGCACGCGCTGCTCGGTAGCCATGGGCTGCCCCTCCAGACCACGAGTTTGGGGCCAGCATCGAACCCCTGAGATCACGATGCACAACAGGTTCCAGCAGAACAAAGAAGTCTGCTTGCCGCCTTGGTGCATGCTAAGCCCAACCCAACTGTGTTTTGCTAAGGTAGCGCATCGGTGCTTCTCTTGCTCCATCCAGATTTTCGTTTATCAATTTCGCCCGACCGATAACGTATACCCGAGCGCAACGGAATGCAATTGGGCCAGCAGGTTTTGGCCGTTGATCGTTTCGTCGACCAATCGGTGGCGTACGCCTTCGGGGAGCCACGGCAGCATGAGAACCTTTCAGTTCCAACCTGCAAGAAATGCTAGAATCGTACCTCCGTTCGATGAAGGTCAACGGCAGTCTTCATGGGTTCCCATCGACGCCCTCCCAACTTCGGCTTTCTTTCGCGCCGCGACTTCGTCCGTTGGTGTGGCCTGCCATTGGCCGTGAGGATGACCACGCGCCTTGGCGCGGACGCGCTGCCACGATCTCCTCAGAAAGGTCCGCCCGGAGTCCGCCCGGAGGTTTGTGCCTACTATCGTCTGAGCCCACACTATCGTACTCAGTCTCCCTTGGATGAGATTCTTGGCCAGACGCATCCCGGGCACGACGGCTACATTTCGGAAGTGTACGCCGAGGAAGTGGCGTCGGCTTTAGCGCGATGGAGTGCAGCTCTATGCCAGATCCCCGTTTCTCTTGACCCTATCGTTGAGGTGCTGTCACCGGCGCTTGCCGCAAATTCTATCCGGCCACAGGAAGAAACGTGTTTGCGAAACAAAACCGGCATGCAAATCTGGCGAGGTCTTTTCTCTGCCAAGTCAGCTCTCCAGCGGGAGTCCTTTGTGCAGGAATTAGCCGCCTTCTTTGAGAGCACTTGGCGGCTTCGGACCGCGGAGTTTGAAGTGGCAAGTATTTCTATCAAGCAGGAATCTCCCCTCCTCTTTGCCACCCGCATTCGCTATGACCTGGTGGGATCGAAGTCTAAGGGAGATAGCGACGAGCGGACGGGATGTTGGGACCTGGAATGGGGAAGGGAGACGAGTGGAGCTCTTGCCATCCGTGCTTGGCGACCGGTGCAAGAAACCCATAGCCGCGTAACCGGGCGCGTCTTTGAGGACATTACGCCGTGGGCCCTGGGCGGCAACGCGTCGTACACCCAACAGATGTTGCGGGGGGCGGACTATTGGCGAACCGTGTTGGACGTGGCGTGTGGAATTGATGTTTACGGGAATAACGGCGTCGCTTGCGGAGACATAGACAACGACGGGTTCGACGAGATTTACGTCTGCCAATCCGCTGGTCTTCCCAATCGGCTGTACCGAAACCGCGGAGACATAAGATTTGAAGACATTACTGAAACGGCAGGGGTGGGCGTTCTCGACGACACTTCCGGTGCAGTCTTCGTAGATGTTGATAACGACGGCAGCCAGGACCTGATCGTGGTACGGACGAGCGGCCCGCTACTCTTTCAAAACCTCGGAAATGGAACCTTTCAACATCGGCCCGACGCGTTTCGCTTTGACAAACCACCCCAGGGCACCTTTACCGGAGTCGCCCTGGCCGACTACGACCGAGATGGATGGCTCGACATTTACTTCTGTCTGTATAGTTATTACGAAGGAACGAGTCAATATCGCTATCCCACACCTTATTACGACGCGCAGAACGGTCCGCCCAAGTTCCTCCTTCGCAATAACCGGGATGGGACGTTCGGCGACGTGACGGCCGAGGCCGGTCTCCTGCAGAACGATAACCGCTTCACTTTCGATTGCGGTTGGTGCGACTACAACAACGACGGTTGGCCTGACCTTTACGTGGTAAACGATTTCGGGCGCAAAAACCTCTATCGGAACAACGGCAATGGGACTTTTACCGACGTGGCCGAGGAAGCCGGCGTGCCGGATGTGGGGCCGGGGATGAGCTGCTCGTGGTTTGATTACGACAATGATGGAAACCAGGACCTCTACGTCTGCGACATGTGGGAGCCCGCCGGCACGCGCGTGAGCATGCAGGAAGCCTTTATGAAAAGCGCTCCCGAGAATGTGCGTGCCCTCTACCGTCGGCACGCCAAGGGGAACTCGCTTTACCACAATCAGGGCAACGGGGAGTTTGCGGAGCGGAGTGCCGAGGCCGGAGTGGAAAAGGCGGGATGGTCTTGGTCGTGCGCCGCGTGGGACTTTGACCACGATGGCCACGCCGATCTTTATGTCGCCAACGGGATGATTTCCGGGCCCCTTCGATACGACCTACAAAGCTTTTTCTGGCGCCAGGTGGTTTCCCAGTCCCCGCTCGGCGCGAATCCTTCGCCGTCTTACGAAGAAGGTTGGAATGCCATCAACGAACTCATCCGCTCGGATGGAACCTGGAATGGATATCAAAGGAACGTCTTTTTCGTGAATAGCGGCAACGGAACGTTCGCTCACGCCTCGGGTGTGGCAGGTTTGGATTTTAATGATGATAGCCGGGCCTTCGCCCTGGCCGATTTGGATCACGATGGCAGCTTGGAGATCGTTCTCAAGAACCGCACCGGACCGCAAGTGCGAATCCTGCGCAATGTGATGGACGGCCGGGGTGATTCGATCTGCTTCCGGCTGCGAGGCCGCCAGAGCAACCGCGACGCCATCGGAACGATCATCAGCCTCGAAAGCGCAGGCGGCCGGCAAGTGAAGTTTCTCCAGGCGGGGTCGGGTTTCTTCTCCCAGCACACCAAGGAATTGTTTTTCGGCCTTGGCGAGCACCGGGGCACGGTTCGGGCCAGCGTCTGCTGGCCAAGCGGGCTTGTGCAGCAGTTCGAAGGCCTGCCCAGCAATCACCGCATTGAACTTCAAGAGGGATCGAGCGAGTTCCATGCAGAGCCCTTTGCTCCGGCCAAACCCATTCCGAAGAGCGTGCTGGTCGAGCAGAAATCCGAGACGCCTCCCGCCGAGTGCGAAACATGGCTGCTTGATCCCCTTCCGGCGCCGGAATTCGCTTTGCGTGACCTTGAGGGACGGCCTTTTACCCTCTCTGCCTTTCGCGGCCGTCACGTGTTGCTTCACTTCTGGAACACCATGAGCCCCCATTGCCCGGCAGACTTGAAGCGGTTCCAAGGCCGCTATTCAGACTGGTTGGGGCGGGGTCTTCAATTGCTTGCCGTCAATGCGAATGCACCGAGCGAGACGGAAACCGTACGTGACTTCGCGACGAGAAAGGAGCTGATGTTTCCGGTTCTCCTGGCTTCCGAGGATATGCTGGGCACCTACAATCTCCTTTACCGTTACCTATTCGACCGCCGGCGGAACCTCGGCATTCCGACCTCGTTTCTGATCGATGACACAGGGCAGATCGTGAAGATTTATCAGGGACCGCTCAATACGGCGAGACCGGAAGAGGATGTGCGCCGAATCCCTCAAGACCAGGCGGAAAGGGAAGGCCGGGCCTTGCCATTTCCAGGAAAGTTCTATGGCGGAGAATTCCACCGCAACCTTTTCACCTACGGCGTGGCCTTCTTTCGAGCGGGCTATTTCGACGAAGCGATATCGTGGTTCCAACGGGTCGTGCGCAAATACCCGGAGTACCAGGCAGCCTACTACAGTCTGGGAACACTGTACCTCAAGAAGGGTATGCTTCAGCAAGCCGAAGAAAATCTTCGGCGGGCCATCGCCCTTCGGCCTGGGGATGCCACCGCCTGGAACAACTTGGGAATGGTCGCCGCCCAGGAAGGCCGTGGCGAGGAAGCCATCAAATACTTTCAGGAGGCGGTGAGGCAGAACCCTAATCACATCATCGCGCTTGAGAATCTGGGAAAACTCTACCATGATAGTGGCCGGTTCGACGATGCGGTGAAGAGTCTCCAGGACGCGCTAAGAGTTGACCCCCTGAATCCTGAGGTTAACTATGACTTGGGAATGCTCTTCGCCCGGCAAGGCGACGCCGAACGGGCCCGTGTTTATCTTCAAAAAGCGCTCCAGCTTCGCCCCGATTATCCTGACGCGTTGAACAACCTCGGCGTCCTCAATATTCGGACGGGAAAGTTTTCCGATGCAGAGGCCGTCCTGGAGGAGTGTATTCGTGTGGCGCCAGCTTTCGACATGGCTTATTTGAACCTTGCCAAAGCTTACGTTGCCATGGGGAAGCCCGAGAGAGCTCGTGGCGTACTACGCCAGCTCCTCGAAGTGAATCCCGGGCACCAAGCCGCCCGTCAAGCCCTCCAAGAACTTGGGCACTAGCAAGAGCCTTAATAGGCGGTGTTTGGCCGAGTCGGTACGATTCACGATTTCGCACCGGCCGTTTCTGGGTGCGCCGCCTGGCAGAAGGGGTCCGGCCATTAAACAACTTCCCGTCTCGACTCCGCACAGATCGGGCTCGGCCGGTGGCCGCAGCTCCACCCGCGGAATCGTCATTCTCACTGCCAGTGTAGCGGCCCTGGGAGGACTTCTTTTCGGGTACGACACCAGTGTGATCTCCGGTGCCATGCTCTTCCTGCGCACTGATTTCCACCTTTCCGACGTCCAGCTCGAGTTCGCCGTGGGCATTGCACTAGCCGGTGCGCTCGTCGGATCGGCGTTGGCCGGATACAGTACCGACCGCTGGGGTCGGCGCACTGTTTTGCTGGCTACCGGTGTTGGGTTTGGTCTGTTTTCTGTCCTTAGCGGCTTGGCTTTCGGTCTTGTGTCGTTCTCTCTGGCTCGCTTTTTCGTGGGAGCCTGCATCGGAGTCGCGTCACTGGTCACACCTCTCTATCTCGCTGAGATGTCGCCGGCAAAAATCCGAGGTGCCCTCGTTTCGCTCAACCAACTCGCCATTACGGTTGGCATCGTGGTCGCCTACTTTGTCGATTTCGCCTTGGCGGCAGGCCGTGACTGGCGGTGGATGTTTATGACCGCGGTTTTTCCCGCCCTGGCCTTGATCGGCGGAATGTTCGTCCTTCCCGAGAGCCCAAGATGGCTCGCCCGCAAGGGCTTCCGCGAGCGCGCCCTTCAAGGTTTTCGCCGCCTGGGCCGTGGCGATGAGGCCGAAACGGAACTGAGCGAGGTCGAACTGGCGTTGCAGAAGGAGCAGGAAGGCTTTCGAGCACTATTTCAGCCTGGATTTCGCGTTGCCGTGCTTGTGGGTGTGGGCCTGGCGATCTTCCAGCAGATTACCGGAATCAACACCATCATCTACTATTCTCCTGCCATCCTGCGCATGTCCGGCTATCCCTCGGCCAAGGCGGCTATCCTTGCGGCGGCGGTGATCGGAGTGGCGAACGTACTGGTAACGATCGTGTCGATCAGTTTAATCGATCGCCTCGGGCGCCGTTTTCTGCTGCTGCTCGGAACGGCGGGAATGGCCGTGGCGCTGGCCTTGATCGGAATCGCCTTCCATCAACACTATGCCGGCACCGTGATCTTCTACGAGATGATCGCCTATATCGTGTTCTTCGGAATCGGTCTGGGACCGGTGGTGTGGCTGTTGATTTCTGAGATTTATCCGACCAAGATCCGAGGTAAGGCGATGTCGCTCGCGACGCTGTCGGTGTGGGGATCAAACTGGCTGGTCGCGGGGACGTTCTTGTCCTTGATTCGCCTGTCCGGGCCTGCCGGAACATTCTGGATATTCTCCTTCGTTTGCTCATTGGCCTTCGGATTCTGCTGGGCCTGGGTCCCGGAGACCAAAGGCAAGACGCTGGAGGCGATCGAACGTCACTGGCGGCGGTTTGCTCAGGAGGATTCGCTCTGACGCGGCTTGCGAGGAAGGACCTCGCACCTTTTTGCCTTGCAGACTGAAAAGCTCCGCTGCCTCTTGGAATAACAAGTCGAGGTGCCTTTTTGCAGCCTGCGAAGGGAGGCCAAAGTGAACCGACCTCATGCTTGCCATACACTCTCAAGCGCACTCAGAGTGCTCGCGGTCTTGACTGTGATCATGACGAGCACCCTGTCAGCAGGTTCAGGCCGCGGTCAGCAGACCGCGACATGGCCCTGGTCGGATAAGAACCTGTCACCCGACCAGCGGGCCGATCTGGTGATCGGGCGGATGACGCCCGACGAGAAGATCACACTTGTTCACGGGATCGAGGGAGGGCTGGCACAGCAGCATTCGCTCGGTGGCGCCGGCTATGTGCCAGGGTTACCGCGGCTCGGTATTCCGGCGTTGCAGATGACCGATGGAAGGTCAGGCGTCGCGAACATCGGATCCAGAGGACGCTACGCCACCGCGTTGCCGAGCGCGCTCGCCAATGCCGCCAGTTGGGACCTGGACGGGGCATATGAGTACGGAGCGTTGCTCGGCAAAGAGGTGCGAGACCTCGGCTTTAACGTGTCGTTGGGTGGGACGTCCAACATCATCCGCGAGCCGCGCAATGGCCGGAATTTCGAGTGCCTCGGTGAGGATCCGATTCTTGAGGGAAAGATGCTCGGCCGGGAGCTTCGAGGCACCCAGGACCAGCAGGTGATCGGCAATATCAATCGGTTCGCGGTCAATGACCAGGAGACGGGCCGCTTTATCGGAAATTCGGTTATCGACAGGCGTGCCATGCAGGAAACCGATCTGCTGGCGTTTCGGATCGCGATCCAAGAGTCGAATGTTGGAACGGTCATGTGCGCTTACAACCGGCTCAATGGCGTCTATGCGTGCGAGGATCCCTATCTGCTGACCGATGTTCTCAAGAAATCTTGGAACTACAAGGGCTGGGTGATGACGGATTGGGGAGCCGCACACAGCACTGTAGCCTCCGCACTTGCCGGCCTGGACCAGGAAATGCCGACGGGCAAGTATTTCGGCGATCGGCTCAAGGGTGCGGTAGATGCCGGAAAGGTGACCACGGCACGCCTGAACGACATGGTTCATCGTATCCTGCGGACTGAATTCGCATTGGGCGTGATTGATAATCCACCCGACGTGAGGCCGGTGAATCCGTTTTCGGGGGCGGACGTGGCCGAGCGGGTGGAGGAACGCGGAATTGTGTTGCTCAAGAATAACCGCGCCAGCTTGCCTCTGGATGCTTCCGCGGTTAAGTCCATCGCGGTGATTGGTGCCCACGCGGATACCGGCGTGCTCTCGGGAGCGGGCTCCGATCAAGTGGACGCCGCGGGCGCCAAGGTCGGTGGATGGGCGGGTGTCGTCTGGCAGCCTTCCTCGCCGCTCAAGGCCATCGGCGCGAAAGCGCCGAACGCTCGCGTTGCGTACGACCCGGGGACGGATGCGACAGCAGCAGCGAGGCTGGCAAGTGAGTCCGAGGTCGCGATTGTGTTCGTCCAGCAACATACCACCGAGGGCCGCGATGTGCCGAGCCTTTCCCTGCCCGATGGACAAGACGAATTCGTCCGCCGGGTGGCAGCGGCCAATCCGCGTAGCATCGTTGTGCTGGAAACCGGCGGAGTGGTCACGATGCCGTGGGTCGACGACGTGAACGCGATCCTGGAGGTTTGGTATCCTGGCATTCGCGGCGGCGAGGCCATTGCCAACGTCCTCTTCGGCGACGTGAACCCGTCAGGAAGGCTGCCGGTGACGTTTCCGAGAAGCGAGGCCGACTTACCCCGCGTTCACGTCCCCGGGATGTCCGCCGAAGGCGGAGGAGCGACTGCCAGAGCTAAAGCGCCGGCGTCATTCGATATTGACTATACGGAAGGCGCGGCGGTCGGCTACAGGTGGTTCGAAGCCGAGCACCGGCAACCCCTCTTTCCGTTTGGCTTTGGCCTTTCCTACACGGTCTATTCCTACACTCGACTCAAAGCGACGCCAGGCAGGAGCCTGACTGTCAGCTTCGATGTCACCAACACCGGCACGCGTGCCGGGGCGGAAGTTGCGCAGGTCTATGTAATGCTGCCGCCAAGTGCTCGCGAGCCCTTCAAGCGACTTGTGGCGTGGCAAAAAGTTCATCTGGCCCCTGGTGAGACCAAGGCGGTTACACTGACGGTCGAGCCGCTGTACTTGTCCATCTTTGATGTTGATAAGAGCGATTGGGATTTTGTGCCTGGCGAGTACAAGGTGTACGTCGGCGGGTCCTCACAGAACACGCCGCTGACTGCGACGGTGTCCCTCCAAGGCGGCCAACATTAATGAGGACTGCGGCCGTAGCCATCGTAGATCGCGATGCCGGAACCGGACACCAAGTCCTGGACGAAATTCGGGCCAGGGGATTCACGGCTGATTACTTCAACTGTGATGTTACCGGCGCCGTGCAGGTCGCACAGGCGATCAACGCTATAGATTCTGGCCTCGGCGGTGTCGATGTCCTGGTAAACAACGCCGGTATCCAAGGCTATGGTACGCTTGGGAAGAGTGAAGCGCCAGTATCCGAAGGTTCGATATCCGAAGGTTTAAACAGCGTGCGGCGAAGTCGACCGTGCCCTGATCGAATCGCCGGAATCTTTTCACTTTTCGCTACGACGGTACCGGAAGGATCACGCGCTCTTCTATGATGCCGCGACAGCCAGTAGGCTGAAAGACTGTTTTTCGGGGCCTCAAAACGTGACACTCACGTTTGCCGGGGCACAGCCACGGACATTTGGGCGTCTTCGACCGGAAGCATCGCACTCCGCTGACTCCTTGCGGGTTGACCGGTCGGTCCGGCCACTGGTATACACGCCCCGTGGCTAAAGCATGAAGTCGAAGCAAGCTACAGCAGCCAGGATAGCTTTATGCCAAAGACGGAGCCCTTGTCAACCGAAGTTGGCGAAGTTGGCAGCACGACGCATTGCTCCGGGATGGACGGCATTTGTTGTGCACAGAGTCCAGCGCAGTTCGATCATTGTCTTGTGAGCTGAGCGAGACCGTAGCTGCGCGAAGGGGTTCAGAGGGCGCATGGCGACGTTTGCGAAAGATTGTCTGACAGGCAAGGTCATTCTGATCACCGGAGGCCTTGGAGCGATCGGCAGAGTGGTTGTGGGTCGCCTGGCGGAGCACTCTGCCAAGGTCGCGGTCAACGACCTCCTCGCCGAAGACGAAGCGGAGAAGATTATTCACGGAGCCGGCTGGCCGATGGATCAACTTCTTTACGTCCGGGCCGACGTGACTCAGGCTGACCAAGCGCATCTGGCTGTCGCCCGCACGATGGAGCGTTTCGGCCGGCTTGATGTGGCCCTCTGCCACGCCGGCATGGCGCATACGTGCGCGATCGTCGATTACCCGGAGCAGGAATGGGATAGAATCCAGGCCGTCAATTTGAAGAGCGCGTTTTTGGTGGCTCAGGCCTCGGCGCGCGCCATGATCCAGCACAGTGTCAAAGGCAAGATCATCTTCACCTCCTCGTGGGTGCAGGACGTTCCCTGGCCGGATATCACGCCATACAACGTCACTAAGAGCGGCATGAAAGCGCTGATGCGCGGCATGGCGCGCGAGCTGGCGCCGCACGGCATCCGGGTGAACTCGATTGCACCGGGAATTGTCGGGGTGGGCATGGCCAAGCGGCAGTGGGACATGGAGCCGGACTATCGCCGCCGCGCTGAAAAAGCCATTCCGCTTGGCACCCTGCAGACGCCGGAATCGGTGGCCGATGCCATGATTTTTCTAGCCTCGGACGCCGCCGACTATGTCACGGGCGTGACGCTCCTGGTGGACGGCGGTTGCAGCCTCTATCCGATGGATTGATCGTGGATTGAGTCATGAAGATTACCGACATCAAAACCGTGGTGGTCAACGCTCAGATGCGGAACTGGGTGTTTGTGAAGGTGGAGACAGACCAGGCGGGACTTTACGGGTGGGGAGAAGGCACGCTGGAGTGGAAAACGCGAGCTGTGACTGGGTGCGTGGACGACTTGAAGCCCATGGTGGTGGGCCGCGACCCGACGCGCATCGAGTTTCTCTGGCAAATCATGTACCGCCACTCGTTTTGGCGCCTGGGAATCATCGGGACCACAACCATATCCGCCATCGAGCAGGCCTGTTGGGACATCCTGGGCAAGGAGCTGGGGGTACCGGTTTACCGGCTTCTCGGCGGGCTTGTTCGTGACCGGGTGCGAATGTACACGCATCTCGGCATGGGGGAGATGAAAGCCGTCTACGAGACCGTCGAGGCTGGCCACTTGATTGACCGCGCTCACGCGGTCATCGAAAAGGGCTATCGAGCGTTGAAGGTCGTCATCGTCCCATACTCGCAACCGCTGACGGGCTTGCCTGCCGTCAATCATTTCGCTGCCATGATGGAAAAGCTACGCCAGGCTGTCGGCCCGGAGATCGACATCATGGTGGACTTTCACGGCCGCACCACCACAGGCCAGGCGATTGAATACATCCGCGCGGTGGAAGAGTATCATCCGCTGTTTTGCGAAGAGCCGGTGCCGCCCGAAAATCCCGATGCGCTGCTGGAGGTGCGGCGAAGCGTGCGCGTCCCGATCGCCACGGGAGAGCGGCTGGCGACGCGTTGGGAATTTCGCCGAGTGTGCGAGCTTCAGGCGTGCCACGTTCTGCAGCCGGACCTCAGCCACTGCGGCGGGTTACTGGAAGCTCGAAAGATCGCCAGCATGGGCGAGACATACCTGATGGGCGTAGCCCCGCACAATCCTAACGGCCCCATCGCCAACGCCGCGGCTCTGCATTTTGACCTCGCCACGCCGAATTTCTTGATTCAGGAAGACATGCTAGGTGACGTGCCCTGGCGATTCGACGTTGTGCAGGCGGATCTGCGCTCGAAAGAGGGCCATTGGTTACCGCCGGAAAAACCTGGCCTCGGCGTTGAAGTGAACGAGGCGGAGGCGCGAAAACATCCGTTCCAGCAGGAAGTGATGGAGCAGTTGACATTCCATCCGGATGGTTCAGTGGCCGAATGGTAAAAGCTTGTTGCCCATCCGACGGATTGGCGCCGCTTGCCGGCAGGTTATCAGTTGCCTTCGGTCACTTTCAGCATAACTGCGCCGTGCTTGTGAACCGACGTTGCGAAACCGTTGGCGAACGTGCCCAAGTCCTTGCCTTCCCATAAATCGCGGATTCGGGCGGGGCCGCGCGCGCCAACGTCCGCGAATCGCACGGTAACCGGAAGCTCGGATTGGCCGCGGTTGAAGACCGCCACGACTTTGCTGCCGTCCGCGAGCGGCTTCACCCAGATCTCCAATGGCCCCTCGTTCCACACGCGGTGACCCTGGACGCCGGCAGAGTCCTGATCCACGGCGATGACGTCGGCGTTCGTCAACAGCGCCAGCGTCGTCGGGCTCATGTGGGTCAAGTCGTTGCCGGCAAGCAGGGGCGCTGCCAGAATGCACCACAGCCTCATTTGCGTCTTCTCTTCGTCCGCATCCAACTTGCCGATTCCGATTTGAAGAATGTCGAGGTCATTCCAGTGGCCGGGCCCGGCGTATTTCTGAAGTCCATCTTGGCCGAAGCCAAAAACCATGACACGCGCATAGCCGTCGCCGCCGATGTCGTCGGCTGTGCGCCACATGTTGCCACCCACTGAGGCGCCCCACTGCCAGACGGCCTCGAGTCCGTATTGGCACAGGCTATAGACCATCGGCCGGCCCGTCCGCTGGATCGCGTCGTGCATCTTTCGATACGCTGCCTGCATCTCGTCACCCTTATAAACTTGGCTGGCGCTGCACCAATCGTATTTGAGGAAATCCACGCCCCAGTCGGCGTATGTCTGGGCGTCTTGCTCTTCGTGGCCGTAGCTGCTTCGTACCCCGCGCAAGTCTTGGGACCCGGTGAGGAATAGATGCCGAATTTCAAACCCAGGTGATGGATGTAGTCCGCCAAAACTTTCATGTCGGGAAACCGGCGATTCGCGCTTATGAAGCCGTCGGCATCGCGCTTGCCCTCCCAGCAATCATCCACGTTGACGTACACGTAACCGGCAGCTTTCATGCCGGTGGAAACGAGGGCGTCAGCGTTGGCCCGAATGACGGCATCATTCACCTTGCATTCGTACCGGTACCAGTCGTTCCAGCCCATGGGCGGCGCCTGGGCGAGTGCCGTCGCGTCCGGAGCATCGGTTCCGGCGGCCCCGGCGCAGCCCACGAAAGCCCCGCAGACAATCACCGCCAACTGAAAACGCAATGTCACGATTCATCTCCGCACAAAGTAGGCTTTGGAGCGGTGAGCGCGGTAAGACCTGCTGCCCTTGATCTTGAGGATGATGGCTCCCTCCACCAGGCGATCGAGGAGCGCCATGGCCAGTGGTCCGTCGGGCAGGTACTCTCCCCACTTGTCGAAGTCCACGTTGGTCACGAGGGCGGTCGAGTGCTTCTGGTTTCGGGCGGCGATGATCTTATAAAGCAAATGAGCCGCCTGGGGGGCACTCGTAGCGCTCGATCTTGTCGAACCCGAATTCGTCGATGATGAGGAGGTCCGGGCGAGAATAGTAACGAACACGCTGGGTAAAGTCTTGTCGGTCAGGGAAGCCGTCAGATCAGCGAGCAAGGCGGCTGAAGTGCGGTAATAGACACGGTAACCGTGCACACAGGCTTTCAACCCCAGAGCCTGAATGATGTGACTCTTGCCCACGCCACTCCAGCTTACGAAGACCAGGTTGGCGCCACGCCGGATGAAATCACCGGTAGCCAGCTCTTCGACCTGCAGCCGGTCGAACGCCTTAGGATTGAACTTCCAATCGAATCCCTCCAGGGTTTTGGTCTCCGCGAAAAAGGCCTGACGGATGCGTCGTTCCACCGCGCGTTCATGCCGGGCTGCTGCCTGCGGGCCGAGGAGCTCATCGAGGAAGTTGAGGTGGGCGAGGCCTTCCTTCTCGGCTTTAGAGAGGACGGCATCCAGAGCTTCGGCCTGAAGGGGAAAGCCCAACGTCTTGAAGTGGCTCAAGCAGCGGTCACGTAGATTCGCATCGTCTTCGGCCTCGCTGTCCGGAGTCACAACCTCGCTGTCGTCCAAGAGCTCTTGATATTCCGCCGTGGGACGGGGTGAGAGGGAAGGCTCGCGGAGTGCCTCGTCCAGATGTTGGCTGGCTTCCACCTGAAGGACTTCCCAGTCGGAGCGGGGACGAGGCTGGGCGGCCAGGATGCGCTCCACCGCCGAGAAGGAGAAAGCGCGGTAGCGGCAAGCCCGCTCCAAGGCTTTCACCAGATCCTCGCGCTGATAGCTACTGAGAAGGCCCAAAACCCGAAAGGCCTCATCCTTTCACGGCGCCGGTTCTCTATAATCCCATCCAGAAACCGGACCGCTTCCGTTCCCAGTTCAGCGAAACGTTCCTTGAGAAGTTCGTACTTGTGATAGTGATCGCGCCCCGGCGAATGCTCCGGCAGAGTGGTGTTTCTTCCCTGTGGTTCCGGACGGGAAGAGCTCATGGCGGGCGATCTCCGTCATGTCGGAACCATAGGCGATCAGCTCCTTCTCCGTAATGCGTAAGGGCAGCAACTGCCCAATGCGCTGCCAGGGCACGGAGTAGAAGTTCTGCAAGTAGGCCACACAGCCTTCCGGATTCACCGTGCGATAAAGGACCTGGGCCGTATCATACGGATTCGCCGGCAAGGGGAGCAGGTGGGGTTTCTCCTCCCGGTAGAGGTCGATCGGGCGGCGCTTGGTCTCCTGGTGGATGCGCAGGTCAGCCGTGTTCGCCAGCCACTGGGCTGTCACCTCGTTCAGGTGGTCAAGGGACGTGAAGGTCCGGCCGTTGAGAAGGTTCTTTTCTGCATACCAAAATGGTCTTTCAACCTTGCCCTTCGTTTGGGGATGGTGGGGCCGGCAGGCCCAAGGCCTGAAACCATAGTGAGTGGCGAAGGCCAAAAAGCGAGGGTTGTAGATTGCCTGTTCCCCGTCACAACCCGTCACCACCACCTTGGAGTTGTTGTAGAGGCAGGTGGCTGCCAGACCGTCAAAGTACTGAAAAGCGCGCACATGCTCGCGCAGAGTGGTGGCCAGGTCCTCAGACTCAACGAAGTGCAGGTATTGGCGGCGGAAGTAACCAAGGACATAGCTGAAGGCGTGCACCCTGCGGCGTCCTTCCGCGGTGAAGGCGATCTCGTAGGGAGAATAATCCATTTGCGCCTGAACTCCTGGACCCGTTTCAAAGCGGCGCACGGGCGGCTGCTGAGGCTTGGGCCGCACGGCGCGTAGCCGCTCTTTCACGATCGTGTAGCCACCCTTGAATCCTTGGTTGCGCAGCTCCTCATGCAGGCGTACCGCGGTCAAGTCCGGATAGCGCGCCAGCAGGTGAGTGATGGCTTCGGCAAAGGGATCGAGCAGGCTGGGTCGGCTGGTGCCAACTGCAGGTGGCATCCCGGCGCGGCGATTCTGGTGTTCGGCCAGAATCCGCGCCACGCTTCTGCGGCCCAAGTGCAACTGGCGGGCGATGCGCCGGTTCGAAGCGCCTCCATACCACAAGCGGACGACTTCGTTGCGGGTCGCTCGTTCATCGCCTCTCCAATTCACTCACCAAGTCCCGGCTAAGAGAGGCGACCGAACTGGCCTCGCGCACCAGACGTTGGAAGCGGGAAGAGAGAATCGCCCGATCTTCCGGTGCGAGTCCGGTGCGGCCGCGGTGCGCCAGCCACACTTCCATGCGGCCGAGCAAGTCGAGTAGAATTCCGAGCCGCTTGCCCACCCGGTTGCCCGTCTCACTCAGCCTGGGATCGCGCACCGAGGGAATGAAGCCTTTCGCTTGCGAGAGAGCCTCGCGGGGCCGCGCCAGAACGTACTCCTGCTGCTCGCGTCTCCGTTAACCACAAAGAGATCCACGCTGGAACGAATGGCGTCTGTCACATACCATTCCAGGCACTGAGCGGTGTCGCCGAAGTAGTGATCTTCTTGCAGATGCACGTCACCGACGTGCGCACAGATTAACGACATGAGGACGACCTCCTGATTGCTGGGCTTGTGACTTAAGGCATATTTTTGCCGTTTGTTTTAGCCTTTATCAGTAAAGCGAACTTAAGTCACGTGCGTGCATAGAGTTACGATATGAACTTGTAGTTTGTATCGAACCCCGAGATCAGACCGGTGAAAGCTGGAGGCCTTGTTGGATTTTGGGCGATGTCAATGATGAATCACGAGCGGGTGCTTGAGGCCGCAATCATGGTGTGTGGAGCCGCTCTTCAGCCCGCTCGGCCCGCAACCGCCAGGTCAGCATTTCGTCGTTCATTTGAAGCCAAAGTTCTTCTTGAGATGCATATGCCTGTTCGATCCCGAGCAGACGCTCAACTAAATCTTCCTTGCTCATCTTCAGATACCTGTAGCGAGTGCGCGTTAGATCACGATTGAGCTTGACCGGCCGGGAGCAACTCCCGCCGCGCTGACCTTGATGTCTACCTGCTTGCGCGAACGGCCCTTCCAACTGCGATGCTGTTCGTAGTAAATGCGGGCGTCCTCGTTGTGGAGAATTGTGGCCAAGGAGACTCCCTTCCCACTCGGATCGAGTTGTCGTGATCTGGTGGAGATGGAAGCCAAAGAAATACGCCGGCGGCCTCCAACCAAAGAGTCGACCGCTTTTTTCACAAGATCGACTGTCCGCTTTCGTTTGGGATCATATACTTTTTCTCTCAGCCAGGGCCGATCTTCAGGCCGCTGGTTCGATTCGGATACTGAGTTCACGGCGTTCGTCTCTCTGATAGGATTCGATCAGGTCCATTTCTGCGAGTTCGTTGTCGCAGTCCCGGACCAGCTGCTTCATACGTTCGGCCTCGGGCCGTAGGCCTTCCAAGGTGGCGTAATCGACCTGGAGGGAAGCCCACTGCTTGTGCTTTTCAATCTGGTACCGCTTGGCCGGATCCGGCACCTTGCCGGCACAGCCCACACAGGCGAATTTGGCCGCGCAGTAGCCGTGGCTAACACACTGTCCGCCCATCACGTCGGCCAGCGTCCCGGCCTCGCCGCGTGCCTCTACGTAGAGTCGTTGCAATTCGTCAGGCGATCGGAGAACAGCTTCACTCACGTTGACCTGTGCGGCGACTCGCGACAAGAACAGATCGGAAGCCTCGGCAACCATGCTCTCGGTGGGCTTGGATAGTAATCCGTGACGGCGAGATTCTTCTGGTGCAGCAGGCCCCGACAACATCGACAGGAATTTCAACCTGGACGGCGTGGGTTGCGAAGGCATGGCGAAGCAGATGGGGCTTCAGCACCACCAACTTCCCTTCGCGGGTCTTGAAGACCATGCCGTGCAAGAGGAACCGCATACAGGAAGTGATCGTGTTGGCAGAGAGATGCCGGCCAGCATACTGAAACAAATATGGGGCCTTGGCAAAACGGTGGGCGCGCGCGTTGCCGGCGTCAAACTCCACACTTGGGAGAATTTGTCCGGGTTGCAGTTGATAGTGCTCGCCCAGCATTTGCGCGACTCTGACCAGCAACCGCTTGGTCTCCGTGCCGATGAAGTAGTCCTGGGGCGTGTTGGCCTTTGCTCCCTTGGGAACCAATCGCAGGACACGGATCCGAGGTGACGGATCTTTCGATCCTGGCGGTGCTGACATCTTCAGGCGGACGATGCAGTCCTCTGTCAGGCGGATCTGCATCACCTCGTTGATGCGGGCGCCCGTGGTAGTGAACAGATCAACTGCCAGCAGGCCGATTGTGGCTGCGGCGTAGATCGCCTCGACGGGCAAGAGTACCCCCGTGGTTCGGGGCTGGGCCGACACCATGAACCTTCCCTCCGTGAGCGGCCAAGTGAGCAGCCCGCCCACTTCGGCCAAAAAGGGTGTGTGACCGTACCCCCAGGATGCCAGCCAAGCTTGCTTCGCCTTCACGTCTTCACGGGAACCCACGAACGGGTTGAGTCCAAACACACCGAGCTTCAAGAGTTCTTCAAACCAAAGGCCCTCGGGCGGGGCATCTCCGATCAAGCGCTCTCCTCTGACAAACTCCAGGAAAAGGTGGTTGGAATCATCTGCGTAGGCTGCTGTACGGCAACGGGAGGAAACCACTGGGCTGCGCGAATACGCCTCCGCGTGCGCTTGGACAAAACTCCGGCGGTCCCAGATTCGGAACCATAGTCGCTCGTGCGTCGGGACGCCCAGTTCTCTGTCTCCGCCTTCCTCATACGAAAAAGTCACAGGAAAATCGCGTCCTTTTCCGCTTAAAGTGCGTAGCGCCTCGTGGTAGGCCCGGCGTAAGCGCGCAATTCGGTTGTAGCGGAAATGGGCTTCGGCTCGGATGGCTGCGAATCTGGGCACCACCGCATCGGTCTCGGCCTTGCGCACCTGCTGCTGCCGTTGAGTTACTTCTTTCTCGCGCGTCAAGCCTTCGACGAACAAACGGGAAACAGACGGCAAGGTGAACTTCTGATAAGTCTGCCGCTGAGGCTCGGGAAGGCTTCCGAGCCAGTGCGCCATCAACTTGCTGGCGCTGTTGTATGCCGCCCAGAACCTCTGGCGTACAGTCTGAGGATCATTGGGGAGCACCTCGGCTTTCTAATACGTCGGCATGTGTTGGGCAGGATCCCAGTCTTCTATCCGGGCAAGCCCGAGAATCGGGAATCAAGATGTGAATCGCGAATGAAGGATAACGATTTTGTTGAGGACGCTGCTGACCTCGAACCGTCGCGCGACCATAAGCGAGGCCAGCAATGCCATCGCATCTGCCCAGGGTTTCGCAATGACGTTTCTTTCCAGGTAAGTTGTGATCTTCTGGGGCACTTCCGGCCAGTTCCCTTGGTAGCGCGGATCACCACCTGTTTTGGGCGCTACCAGAACCTCGGGTGCGATCCTCCCGGCCAGTCGCTCCCATGGCCTAATCGGTACGGTTCCGGTTTCCACAGTGGCCCCCGAGAGTGAGCAAGTATTCCAGGTCAGAATCGAAGTCGAGGTCGCTCGGCACTTGATTCGCGTTCTCAGATTGGCTGGGAGAACTTGAAGGATTCCTTAAACCGGCCTGGCGGCGAGAGCGATCCCTCAGCGCTTCCTTCATTGCTCCCTCCATCCGTCCGTGAAGCTCGTCTTGAATCTCGGCGTGGCGTTGCGGGTCGAAAAGTGCTGATAGGCGCCCAGCGTTTCCCATCCGCTCCGCCAACCCATGTATTCGATTAATTCTCGCAACCGGCGATTGATGTCAGCTTCTGAGCGCGTCGTCTGGTAAATGGTGCGAATGATCTGCGTGACGTACCAATGACGGGCTTCGTGGACATCTGCCCTGATGCCGGCTGCCTGACAAGCGGGATTCCAATAGAGATCGCGGAACGTCTTCGGCCTTAGCGGGCTACCCTGATGAGACAGAAAGAGCGGTGCCGCATACAGGTTAACAGGCTTCACACGTGCTGCCTGCAGATACTCCTCCAACCGATAGTGGTTGGAGTCAAGCCGGCGACGCTCTATGTCGAAGTAGCGCCGCAGCAGCTTGGCCGTCTCTGCCGAGAAACGGAGAAACTTCATCCGCTTGCCGTGACTGCCCTTACTGAACGCTTGCGTTTCCTGAAGCAAGCCCCTCGCGGCCCAGTCGCCCAGCGTCAATCCGACCAACTCGGAGATGCGACCTCCGGACTCGAAGAGAATGCGCACGACGCACTGTTCTCGCAGTTGCCATCCGACCTTGCGGCCGCCCGCCTGAATACGTCCGGGGAACTGAGGATCATCGATGACCTGAGGAACCCAGGTTTCGCCTACCAGCTTGAAATAACTGTCCTTCAGGTAAGCCACTGGTTCGACCAGTGAGACTTGAAGAGGTTTGACCGTTGAAGAGAGTAACATCCTCCTCCAAGGTGGCTTGATGAGAACCCATCCAAAAGGAGGATGTCATGTCAAACCTTTATCAGAGCCTATCCCATTCGAAATGGGACTGCAAATACCATGTGGTCTTCGTTCCCAAGCGACGGCGCCAAGTGCTGTTCGGAAAGACGCGCCGGCAGTTGGGAGAAATCTTCCATGCCCTGGCCCGGCAGAAAGAGTGTGAGATTCTCGAAGGTCATCTAATGCCGGACCATGTACACATGTGCATCGCAATTCCCCCGAAGCATCCGGTCGCCTCGGTGATCGGGTTCCTGAAAGGGAAGAGTGCGATTGCCGTTGCCCGACTCTGCGGAAAGGAACGGAATTTCAGCGGCGAGCACCTCTGGGCTCGCGGGTATGCCGTTTCCACCGTCGGTTTCGATATCAACGAAATCCGCCGCTACATCCGCGACCAAGAGGAAGCGGATGGAACAGCGGGAAACTTCTAAGCGTGAACGGAGTCGCGCGAGGCGCGACGTTCTAACCACCTTGGGCGACCGCCTTTGAGGCGGCCCCGCTCATCAAGCCACCCGCTCTGCGGGGGATGTCTGACTTCGTCTGCCGGACGACAAAGGTCCCGGTGATGGCACCAACGCTGGTTCATACTCCGTCCTGTTTTCCCGACTACGGCTGAAATTTGTTCTCCGTGCTGCCCGTTTTCGCGAAAATCCCTGCACCCGCCAGGTGAGCGATTACAAGACACCGCGACTTCGGCTTTCATCGCGGCTCTCCTCGACAACAGTGGAACTCGAGGAGAGGCTAGAGAGCCCAGACCATTCCCCTGCCTGGCCGGCCCGATTCACCTTCTCTCCGTCTCCAAACTGATTCCGTGGGAAAATACGCGGAGGTCGTGGGGCTCCCTTGAGGGTTGTGACATGACCCGTCGTGAAGACGAGTGTCAGCTCGTTCGAAAAGCGCTCTTTCTCTCTGATCGTGATCACGCCTTGTTCGTCTTCTTCGGTTGTCTTGTCCACGACTTTTACCGCCTGCCAGAAGGCGATGTGACGCTGATCTTGGTATCCAAAAACCCCGTTCAAGGCCCCCGAGCAGGCGAGAAGGCCGACGTGACCGGCATGAAGCGGCGTCAGCGGCCGGCCCTCCCCGGACTTGGGCTCGGCAAAGAGAATGCGGCCCGCCTGGCGATAGGCCGTGGAGTGCGGCAGCAGGTCTTCAACCTCATCGAGCGGCAGTCCGCGGTAGACGAGCTGCACGAGCTGCACGGGGCCGCTTGGCGGCACGTCATACCAGGCGTCGGGTTCAAGAGGCAGCGCGGGCAGATCGATGGCGTTCCTGGCCAGGCTGGCGTACTGGAGCCGGGCACGCGCGATATCAGCGTCCTGCAAACGCTCCCTTTCGGGGCGATTTCGTCGTGCCCCAAAGGCCACCACCTGCTTGTAACGCACGCATTCTGGCGCCTCCAGTCGGTAGACCCGCACGTCCCGAAACTGTGAGGCCAGAATGTGGCTGCATTCGGCCAGTCGCTCGCCCGGGATAACCAACACCGAGATCCCGCCCGGCTTCAACCAGCGATAGATGTGACTCAGGAAGACCAGCTCCGTGCGACGGTTGTCCGTGGAACCCACGGTCCAATCATACGGAGGATTGCAATACACACATCCCAAACTCTCGACCGGACAATGGACTTCCAGAGCGTTGCCTTGAATCGCATTTGAAATCAGCTTCTTGGCCTGTTCGGCGCGGTAAGCATCCAGCTCGATGCCGTACCGAAGTACATCGGCACTGCCACTGCTGAGCGTGCGCCTAAGGTGTCCGTCGTGTCGGCTACCCGGAATTCGACCAGAGATTACGCGAGTTGAGAGCAACGCCTCTCATGCATTCGATCTGGGCAGCCCGCAGCGGAGAAGGCATAAAAGTCGTGCAGGAACTCTTGCGGCACGGCTCGGCTAAAATCACCATGGACGTTTAAGCTCAGGCCGTGACCCAGGCGAAACGGACCGTTCAACGAAGAGTCGTAGCCAGCCTTCGGTCGGAGGACTCTCAGTCCCAAGGCTGTGTCCCCAAAGTGTCCCCGGCACAAGAACCGGGATTGCCCGTAAGTCATTGAAAGGCTTTGGCGTCCCCGGCGGGATTCGAACCCGCGTTACCGCCGTGAAAGTCCGATGTCCTTCCGGAAATCTGATGATCTTGAAGCAAGCGCGCTCGGTGAGATAACGTATGGGAGGTCCTATGGAGAGCGTAGTGAATCAGTCCAATAATCTCGAACCGTACTGGCAAGCTGAAAGCGACTGGCTTTGCACTGTAGAGTTTCTGCCTGTGGATGACCCCGAGGGTCGGCATTTTGCGGCGGAAATCATCGGCTATCTGTTTGGCTACGCACAATTGACAAACACACGCATGGTTGCACTCCTTGGCAATGCTAATGCGAACGCCTACGAACTTCTGTTCTCGTTTTCATCTCCTGAAGAGAAGGCCAGGTTTTTGGACTTAATCCGCTCCAATGAAGACATGGGTAGCGACTATCTCGAGAACGATTTCCTGCCACCCACGGCAGACGAAATCAAGAACGCGCGACCGCTGGCGATGGTCCTTCCAAAAGACGTAGTGAGCCAAGTCACGCTCGTTGCAGCAGGGCTGCTGATGGGAAGCGGATTTGGCCGTGAGATGTCCCCGCCACGTCCGGCCAATCCTCTCAACTGAAGACCCAGCTCGGTCCAGCAATCCTCCTGAGGCGCTCGGCCGGATGCATGACCTCCTGCATCAAGCTCGACACATGCGCTCCCAAAACCGGGTCGTCGGGGCAGTAGTGTTCCGAACACCGCTGGAAAATCCCACCGCTCGTGAAATTCGCGAACAAGCTTCCAAGTGCTTGCGCTCCCGCCACTGCCGCGAAGCGAACACACCTTATAGCTCAAAAAACACCCGCTTCGGAAACACTTCTAGCAGAAGGCTAGTGATCTCATTAGGTTGAGAGACCGCGGTCGTCAGCACAAGCGACAGTGAAATATCCCTTGCTGCGTCGGGCAAGCAGCTCCAGTCCGAAGCCAGCTATTGCGGAGAATGGGTAGCGCGAAATTTGACTACGAGTCTGTTCCTCCAGCACGATTGGGTTCGTCGCCGCTTCGAATGCGGTGATCGATGAGGTTGGAGACCCTATGGAAAGCAACGCAGAAGATCGAGCACTCCCGGTGCCACGCATTAGGAATGGACGCCCGCCAGCAGGGCAGCCGAGGTCGCACGGCGCAAGCCACCAGGTCCAGGCCGAATCGATTGAGGCTACCAATCTGTTGAAAGAACCGGTGGGCATGGGCCGCTTGCTCACAGCCGAAAAACAGCAGGCGGTAATGCTTTCATTTGAGCCGCTGATTGACAGCTCCACTGCCGCCGGATTGCTAAAGGTGCACCGAAAGACTCTGGAGCGAATGGCCCTCCGCGGCGAGATCCCTGGTCACAAGATCGGAAAGTTTTGGAGATTCAGGGCGGGATTCAGGGCATCGGAGCTAGACGAGTGGCTCCGTTCCGGGGTAAACTCGGGCCGCCAGCCGTGCTGCACAACTACCTTTTAGGAGGATAGGATGCAGCTACGGTATCAGTACGGAACGTTGACGTTACGCAAAAGAAAAATGGGACCAGATGTGTGGCAGTGGAGGTATCTGGAAGGTGGCAGCCGGAAGGCCCTGTTGATCGGCACAATCGATCGGTTGCCCACCAAAGCAGCTGCTCTCCGCGCGCCAGAGTCTCGCCGCTTCAGATTGAACTCGGGCAATCCACAAACCCAATTCCGCGCCACGAGTCTGGGGGCGCTCATTGACCGCTATATCTCGGAAGAACTTGACCAACTCCGACACGACACGCAGGTCTCCTACCGGGCATTCCTCAACAAGTGGATCCGGCCTCGGTGGGGCGACACGACTCTAACCGAAATCAAGCCCATGCCAGTTGAAGCCTGGCTGAAGGCTATCCCTCTTTCACCACAAAGTCGCGGACACGTGCGCAGCATGTTCCACGTCCTTTTTCAGTGCGCCATGCGCTGGGAATTGACTGACAGAAACCCAATCACCCTGGTCCGGCAGTCCACGGCACGCCGGGCCATCCCCCGGGTTCTCACGCCCGAAGAGTTCCGAGCACTGCTGAAAGAGCTGGGGGAGCCTTACAAGACGATGGTTCTCATTGCCGGATGTCTGGGATTGCGGGCCAGCGAGTTAATGGCCCTGCAGTGGAGCGACGTCGACTGGGACAACCTGACGGTGTTCATCAGGAGAAGCGCCACCGGCAGGCACGTTTACGAAACCAAGACTGAGGGGTCCTCTAAGCCCGTACCCCTCGACCCCAACCTGGCGGAGGTACTCCTGAGCCAAAGGGAGCGCTCTTCGTACAAGGGGCCAACGGACTATATTTTCGCTGGGGAATCCGGCCGGCCTCGTTGGAGGGGGATCCTGTTTACCGATCACATCAAGCCTGCCGCAGAGAAGGCAGGCATCGGCAAGATCGGATGGCACACGTTCAGGCACACCCTCTCAACTCTGGTAGACAGCATGGGGACAGATTTGGCAGTTCAAAAGGAGCTTCTGCGGCACGCTGACATCAAGACAACGATGAACATCTACACACAAGCCGGTGCTCCGGCCAAGCGCAGAGCCATCCGAAAACTAACCAAGAAACTACTTGAGGGTTGAAGTGGTACGAACTGGTACTCGCCGGAACCGGCCATTCCCGTTAAGTTGTTGAAAAGATGGTACGCCCGGAGAGATTCGAACTCCCGACCCCTTGCTTCGTAGGCAGCCCCCTCCCTCCCACTACCCTCATGCAAATCTCTCTTCCTCATGGTCTTACATCCATTCGGGGAATCTGCTTTCGCTCGAAGCACCTCCCCTTTTTACCCAATAACTTACACTTTTGGAACGGTTTTGGAACGGTACCAGAACGACTTCATCTGAACGGGCACCTGCAACTTTCGCCAACGGCCCGTTCTCGCTCGACCCATTCCAGTCCGCCCTGCCCAGCCTGCGCATCACGAAACGGCGGCTTAAGCGAGTTGAAGCCATACAGCGGGTGCGCGACATAGACGTGGGCTTTTTGGCGTTTCTTTTTTTTGTGGCCTTTATCTGTGCGTAGTGTATACTTGCAGATAGAGGAGGTGGCTATGCCTCAAACCCTGCCTGCCCTGGAAGGC
>Ga0335085_10000407_pt1 | contig 124899 bp, 105 predicted proteins | sample Lox_Sample_45_FD_206712 | JGI IMG/M metagenome (GOLD analysis project Ga0335085, IMG submission 206712) | Soil microbial communities from Loxahatchee National Wildlife Refuge, Florida, United States - Lox_Sample_4.5 | ecosystem: Environmental > Terrestrial > Soil > Wetlands | place: USA...
GCGGCGCGATTCTGGTTCTCGTTCCCATGGCGCTCACCAATTCCTTGTGATGCGCAGGCCGTAAAGCCGCGGATCGGTCAGGAACACGTTGGTCGTAAGCCCCGTGTCGTCGGGATTGAGGAACGCGCCGGTGATGGCGGTGACGTCGAAGACGTTCTTGACATACCCCATCACCTGCCAGCCCGACGCACTGGTCAGGATCAGCGCGACATTGGTGGTCGAATAGCCGCGGATCTTGTCGTAAGGCCGGTCGTTGAACACGCGCGCGAAACTCTGCGATTGCCAGTAGAAATCGCTGTGCAGCGTCGCCGCCCAATCCTCCGACACCGGGATCGTGTATTCGCCGCTGAGCGAGGCGGTGAAATGCGGTGCGTTCGGCAGTTGATTGCCGCCGATATTCTTGGCGAAGCCTTCGCCATTGTTCGGCGGCAGGCCCAGGCCCTCGTTGACGCCGGCGGGCGCCGCCGGATCGACGCTGTTGGGATCGAAGCCGGGATAGCCGGGCTGCGGGTAAAATGCGCTGCCCCTGGCGGGATGGCCCGAAGGATCGTAAGGAAGATCGTTATATGGATCGAGATGCCCATTGTAAGCCCAGCCGCAGGCGCCGACGGTCTCCGTATCGCCTTCGCCGGTCATTGGATAGGCCTGCAACAATGTCGCGATGACATATTCCGGCAGGATGCAGTTCGACGATTGCGTGACAAACGGCCTTAGCACCACCCATCCCGGCGTTCCCGCCGTGCGGTCCATCAGGTCGATGGAATATTGATCTTTCTTCAGGCGCGCGTCTTCATAACCACCCGCGAAATTGAATTTCAGGCCGGGCAGCGGCTCATACATCGCTTCCAGTTCGGCGCCTTTCACGGTGGCATTGAAATTGTCGTTGATCGCGGTGCGGTCCACGATCTTGGAGATCTGATAGCCCGTGTAATTGTAGAAGAAGACATCGCCGTTCAGCGTCAGCCCGCCATCGAGCAGCGTATTCTTCGATCCCAACTCATAGGCGTCGATGAATTCGGGCTTGAAGGTGAGCGGATGAACGGCCACGCCACGGCCCGCCTCGGGCGTATAGCCGAATTCCACCGCGCCCGGCGGATTGGCGCCGCCGGCCTTGTAACCATGGGCGAAGGAACCATAGATCAGCGTCTGGTCGGTGAAATCGAGCTTGGGCGACCAATCGGCGGCCAGCCGCCCGGTCAACTGGTTCCATTGCTGGTTCACCACGCCGCTGCTGGCATAGCCGTAACCGCCGACCAGAAGTTCGCTTGGGATGTCGATAAAATGCTTCTGGTCATCAGTCCAGCGGATGCCGCCCGTCAGCTTCAGATCGGGCCGGACATTATAATAGGCCTCGCCGAAACCAGCATAGGAATTGAGCACGTAAGGATTGTCGCTGCGGAAATAATTGTGGCCTTCGCCATTGAGATGGTTGAGGTCGTTGGGATCGATATAATAGCAGGTTTCGCTCGGCAGCGAACTTCCGTTCAGACTGGCATATTGATGGCCGGGTGCGCGAAAGCCGCTAATGCCTCCGGTTGGGGCGGACGACAAACATTGATGGTTGTCCGATACATTGGGCACCCAAGGGCCGTAACCGACTGTGGCCGAATCCGCCGCCAGCAAGGTGAGCATGTTGGACATGACATAATAATCTTCCACCGTCTCGTAATGCATGTAATTGCCGCCCACGCTGAAATTGAACGGGCCTTTGAAGCTGGAGGCCAGCCGGAATTCTTGGGAGAATTGCCAGGCATGTTCTTCCGACACGTCCTGCACAACGAGGCGGCTCGAACAGCCGAGCTGCGGATCGCAGAAATCCCCCATCACCCTGCCTGTACCAGCGCCGCAAGCGGGATTTGTGCTTATGACGTTTCCGCAGAGATAATTGCCGTTAGGCCGGATCAGGCTGGCTTCGCGCGCGTCCGTGATTTGACCGCCCGGGAGAAGAAAGATTCCATCCGTCGTGTTGAAGCGGTTGAAATCTTCCGTGGACCACAGGAAATCCTGATTGTAGCCCGTCTGCGAGGTGACGGTGAGCGCGGGCGTGACATTGTAATCGGCGTTCAGCTCCAGCGTATCGTTCTTGGCGTCATAATGCGGGTCGATCTGCGTTTCGATGTCGCGCAGATTGGTCGATTGCCGCGTGCTGGCGTAGGGATCAGTATGATCCCTGATGAATTCGCTAAAATAGCCCGCCACCACGTAAGGAAGCATGAATCCGTTCGGCACCCCGAATGCGCCATAATCGCCATGGGCCGGATCGCCCTTGTTGTACATCGAAGTGGGCAGGCAACCCTGACTGAGATTGGCGTTGGTGAACTGCCAGATCAGTCCCTGACCAAGCGCATCCGTCTTTGCATCATCTACGGGTACGCCATCTATGCTGTTCAGCCCCGGATCGGTTTTGCAGAGCTGCTTGGCCGTGCGCATGCGGTCGTCTTTTTCCGAGAAATGTTCCCAGACGAGCGTGGTCTGCAAATTTTCCATCGGCTTGACGGCGATGGTGACGCGGCTCGACCACAGATCGCGGCCATCGACTTGCTGGCCGGTGACGGTGTTGGTCGTGTAGCCCTCGCGCTTGGTCCATTCGGCGGCGGCGCGGATATCGAGGCGATCATCGACGACCGGAATGTTCACCATGCCTTCGTAGCGGCGGTTGAGATAATTGCCCCAATCGGCGGAGAGCATGGCCTCGAACTGGTCGGTGGGTTTGGCGGAAATAACATTGACCACGCCCGCTGTCGCGTTGCGGCCATAGAGCGTTCCCTGCGGCCCGCGCAAGACTTCCACCTGATTGACGTCGAAAAATTCCTGCTCGAAGAAATGATTGCGGATGAAGGGAATATCGTTCAGCGCGACAGCGACCGCGGGATCGGTGGTGACGGAAATGGCTTGCGTGCCGATACCACGAATCTGGATGTTGTAGCCGCTGAAATTGGTTTTTGAGAAGGTGAGGTTTGGCACTTCCTTCACCAGATCCGGCCCGCCCGCGATCTGGCGGGAGGTAAGCTGCTCCTGCGACAGCGCGGTAATCGCAATCGGAACCGTTTGGATATCGCCCTTGATCTTGGACGAAGTCACGACGACGGTTTCGACCGAGCCTGCGGCGTGGGCGGGAGCGGCTTCGGCCGTTCGCGTGCGTTGGGGCGCCACCATAACCGGCGCACGAGACTGCGGCATGACCCGGATGACCCCCGCGGAATCCGTCTGCGCGGCAAAGCCGGTGCCCTTCAGAATGCGAGCCAGTGCAACCTCCGGCGAGAAATCGCCTTTGGCCCCTTTTGTATGCACGCCTTTCACCGCATCACTCGGAACCGCCAGCGAAACGCCGGCCTGCGCCGTATAAAGCGCGAGCGCTCTTTCGAGATCACCGCCGGGCACGTTGAATTCCCTGGCATAGGCCGCCGCAGGTATCGCGACGCCTAGACAGACCCCCGCTGCCAGTGCCGCCTTGAGTAATTTGAGCTTGCTCATGTGCCCCCCTGTTTTGAACGCGCTTTCCAGCGCCCTCTTTGCCTATGATTCAGCGCGAAATGACGATCGCCCCGCCCTGATGACTGATACGAAGGTGAAAGAAATTCTGCGCAAGGCGCGCAAATTCATTCGGATCGTTTGCCGGGAGCGTTCCGCTGATCGCCAGCCGCCCGGCATCCGCATCCGCGACGACAATCTTTTCGCGGTTGTAGCGATTGTATTCGGCGGCGGCGGCGGCAAGCGGCGTCTGATGGAAGATCACCAGACCTTTGCGCCACGCCAGCATGTCGGACATTTGTTGAGCCGACATTTGCGTCATCGATACCGAATCCGCCGTTGCCACCAGCAGATCGCCAGGTGTCAAGCTTGTCTGATGCGTGCCATTATTGTCGAACGTGACGCGGCCTTCTATCAGACCGACTTCGAACTTATGGGCGCCGGCACGCACGAGAAACTGTGTCCCTACATCCACAATCCGCCGCGCTCCAGCCGTGACTACGAATGGTCGCTTGGGATTGTGCTTGACGCGGAAGAAGGCCTCGCCTCTTTCCAGGGCCACATCGCGCTCGCCATGCGTTTCGCTGACGCGTACGGCCGTGTCGGTATTGAGTTCTATCTGCGAGCCGTCCGCCAGAATGATCGTTTCATGACCGCCAATCGGCGTGGCGAAGTTCTGCGCATTGGATATGGGCCGCAGGAAATAATAGAGAACGCCGCCCATCACCGCGGCGTAAACACAAGCCGCCGCGACACGGAAAAACAGCGGCCGCATATTGCGCAGCGACTCGAAAACAGCATGCGCGCGCGAGGTGCCGCGCAGTGCGGCCAGGCGATTGCTGCGCGTCCACACGTCCTCGAACCGCACATAGGCGACGCGGTGCGCGATCGATTGCGCAAGCCAGGCGTCGAGTTCCGCTTGCCTGTCAGGGTTCCACGCATCGCTGGTGTGCCGCTCGACCACCCAATCGGTCGCCGCCGCGTGAACCTTGGCTGCGGGCACGCGAATTTCCGAAACAGGATCGCTCATGTCTCAGCCCTTCAGATGCCGCGGTTCGCTGTAGAAGGCGTCGGCCAGCGCGCGCAGGCCTTCGTTGAGATGCCAACGCACGGTCTTTTCGCTGACGCCCATGCGGGCGGCGATCTCACGACGTGACAAGCCTTCGATCTGGCGCAGCAAAAACGCTTCGCGCGCCCGCCGCGGAAGCGCATCGAGCGCGGATTGCAACCGGCGCAGCTCATCGCGCGCGCCCAGGATGCGATCGGGGCTAGGTTCGTCCGCAGCCACGTTCAGTAGTTCGAGATCGGCAACCGCCTCGATCGGAACGACCTGCTGATGGCGTACCTTGTTGCTGATGAGGTTGCGCGCTGTCTGGAAGACAAACGGCTTTATGTTTTGAGGAATGTCTTTCATTGCTGCTTCGTAGACTCGGACATAAATATCCTGCAGCAGATCAGGAATTTCATCCCGGTTTCGCCAATTGCGACGAAGGAACTGCATCAGCACCGCCTCCAGCGGCAACACCTCTCGGGCGAACCAAGCGTCCACTTGGGACATGGCTATCGCCAGACCCATAAAGCGCCGCTTCGAGTCGTCATTTCCGGTGTCTGTTGTCTCGGTCATCCCGTCCCCATTTTTTGACGGGTTCCACCAGTCTACATCTGGGTAGACACCTCAGCCGCGCGAATGTCCGGGTATTTTCCGGCGTGATGAAAAAAAGATTGTGCGGCGCAACACCGGATTCGCGGGTGCAAAAAAGTCAGATGAAACCGGGCGCGATGACGATGGCAAGTGGCGGACACCCAAGGAGAGCGGGGCACGAAATGCGGTGCATGAAAAGGCGGCGAAGTTTCCTGCGCCGCCGGATTGTCAAAATCAGTACGCCATCCCTACACAGAACTGTTTCGTCTTGAAAACGCGGGCGATGGAATTGCTTCCACCGCCCCAGGATTACGAACGAGCCGGGGGGCGGCTGGATCGCAATGTCTATGTGTGCCTAATCCCCCAGCCCGATGGAGATGGAGGCGTAGGGGCCGTTGAAGGTCAGGTTGGAGATTTTGCGCGCGTCGATGCCCGTGTCCATCGCTTTGAGGAAGGTGTCGTAGCGATAGCCGAGGCTGACTTTGGCGTCGCCATACCGCGCCGTCAGCGCGACAAAGCCGCCGATGTTGGGAACGGTGACGCGCTTTGAGCGCATGTCGCTGTTGCTGCCGCTCTTTGAAGGGATCGGCACATAAGTGGGCCTATAGCGGTTGCATACACCACGACGTGTTCGAATGCAGTGGCGCTGGGATAGATAATACGCTTCTGTGGTGTGGCTCACCTTGGCGCTCTGTCTGCCGAACAGAACCGCGCCATTGATACCCCAATCGAGCGACAATTCGCCATGCTCCGCATTTCCGGCCAAGGGCGCCGATGCGGTCCATGAAAGCGACGGGCCGATACCTTTGAAGCTGCGCTCCGTCTCGCCAGTCAGGAAATATTGATAAAATGTGGGCCACGGAATGTGAAAGCCGACGATAGCGGTCAGGTGCACATAGCCGATATGCGGCCGCGCCGAAATTGCAACTCCGGATGAGGCTTTGAATTGCGCGAACCGCACGCCCGCACTGATAGAGGAATCGATGTTATGCCCCAGCCCGCCAAGACCGACATCCTTTCCTGCGCTGAAATCAATGATCGCATGGCTTTCATCCATACGACCTTGCGCATCGGCAAGCGGCGCCGCGAATATGGGGTATGGGGCGGGGGTGACAATTCCTGTCTCCAACGCAAGCGGCTCTGCGCCTTGCTGGTGTTCATGCCGACTGGCGTGGCCGCGGCCGTAACGAATACCGGCGGAAAATACCCAGTTTGAATCCTCCGGCTGGAAACTGATCTTGCCATCGAAGCCGAACACAAAGCGCGGCGGACGCTGGTTGTTGGAGAAAATATCCTTGGTATAGGAATCCGGGTCCGGCGTTGTGTTCATGAAGTCCGCCGTGAAGGGGCTGTTCAAGCCCTGCACCATCTCCGCCTGTCCGCCCAGATCGAGCCAGATTAGGGGATGGGCGTCTTCGGCTTTCGCCATATTCGCCGACGAAACATAGACCGTCAGTGCCAATGCGGATGCGCCGGTGAGCAGCTTCCAGCGGATGGTGGCGCGGTTGTCGTATGTGTTGATGAGTTCGCTCATTGGTGTTTCCCCCCTCACCAGTTCTTCGTGACGCGCACGCCGAACAGGCGCGGATCGGTCAGGAACACGTTGGTGGTCAAGCCGCTGTCATCCGAGTTCAGGAACGTGCCGGTGATCGCGGTCGTGTCGAAAACGTTCTTCAGATAACCCATCACCTGCCAGCCCGACGCGCTGGTCAGGATCAGCGCGAGGTTGACGTTGGAGTACCCTCGAATCTTGTCGTAAGGCCGGTCGTTGAACACGCGGGCAAAACTCTGCGATTGCCAATAGAAATCGCCATGCAGCGATGCGGCCCAATCTTCCGAAACCGGTATTGTGTATTCCGCCGTGAACGACGCGGTGAAATGGGGCGCATTCGGCAATTGATTGCCGCCGACATTCTTTGCGAAGCCCGCGCCGATGCCCAGATTGCTGTTGGGCGCAGGGCCGTAATCGACCCCATTATAGGTGTTTTGACCGTTGTAAGGATCGGAAGAAATATTTCCGGCGAGCGGATCGAAGCCGGGATAGGTAAACCCGTTTACCGAAACAGGATATCCATAATACGTATCGCCATTATATTCTGTCTCAGTGTAATAAGGCTGCCCATTGACGAGATTATGCGAGGGGTCGTCAGCGCCGGTCCAAGTTCCGCTATATCGGTACGTACCCACAATGTCCGCCAAGACGGGATCCTGGTAGGTGGAATAGGCGTTGCCGCAAGCGGAAACGGCGGGATTGCCTTCGCCACCTGTATGATCGACGAGCGCGGCAATAACATAGTCCGGAAAAATGCAATTTGACGGTGTCGTGACGAATGGCCGGAACAGCATCCAACCGGGATGACCGGCTGTGCGATCCATCAGATCGACGGCATATTGATCGTTCTTAATCCGCGTATCTTCGTAGCCGCCGGCAAAAGCAAATTTGAGACCAGGGATCGGCTCATAGGTCGCTTCCAATTCCGCGCCCTTTACCGTGGCGTTGAAATTCAGATTGATCGAGGTGCGATCCACGATTTCCGAAATCTGATAGCCGGTATAATTGTAGAAGAACACGTCGCCATTCAGCGTGATCCCGCCATCGCCCAGCGTGTTTTTTGTGCCAAGTTCATAGGCATCCACGAATTCGGGATCGAAGGTCAGTGGATGGGATGGCACGCCGCTTTGGCCCTGCGTACCATAGGCGTAAATAGCCGCGCCTGGCGGATTGGCCCCGCCAGCCTTGTAGCCATGCGCCCAGGAGCCGTAGATCAGCGTCTGGTCCGTGAAATCGAGCTTGGGCGTCCAATCGGCGGCAAAACGGCCGGTCAACTGATTCCATTGCTGATCGACCGCAGCGATCGGCGCATAGCCGTATCCATTGGCGAGAAGTTCGCTCGGGATGTCTATGAAGTGCTTCTGATCGTCGGTCCAGCGAATGCCGCCGGTCAGTTTCAGATCGGGACGCACATTGTAATAGGCTTCGCCGAAACCGGCATAGGAATTGAGCACGTAGGGATTGCGGCTGAGAAAATAATTGTGACCTTCGCTGTTTATGCTCGCAAGCGGATTGGGATCGATGTAATAGCAAGTAGATGTCGGCTGGCCTGCGCCCTTTGAGGGATCGTTGTATTGATAGCCGTAGCCGCTGCCAGAACGCACGTTTATGCCTTGATAGTCGCCTTCCAGACATTGGTGATTATCTGAAACGCCAGCCTGCCAAGGTTCGTTTATTTGGCTGGTGGCCGAACTGGCAGCAAACTGCGTGAGTACGTTGCCGAAAACGAAATAGTCTTCGACCGTTTCATAATGCATGTAATTAGCACCGACACTGAAATTGAGCGGACCTTTGAAATCCGAAGCTATGCGGAACTCCTGACTAAGTTGCCAGGCGCGTTCCTGCGAAACGTCTTGCAGCACGAGGCGATTGCTGCAGCCAAGTTGCGGATCGTCGAAATACCAGGTGCCATCATCCGTGGGCGTGGTCACCCCCGGAGGGCTGATCGGGACACTGCAATCCGAATTGGGTGTCGTGATGGTTTGCTGTTGACCTAGCGTGACACCATTGCCCGTTGATTGGAAAACACCCGGCGCCGTGTTGAAACGGTCATAGTCTTCGGTGGAATACAGGTAATCGTGGTTGTAGCCAGTTTGGGACGTGAAGGTGAGCGCGGGCATGACGTTGACATCGACGTTGAATTCGACTGTATCGTTCTTGGCGTCGTAGCGCGGGTCGATTTGCGTCTCAATAACACGTAGATTGCGCGAGTTCACGGCGCCCGCATAGGGATCGATGCCTGCGCGAAGCGTGCCGGCATAATACCCGGCGATGACAACGGGCAACGCATAACTATAAGGTACCTCAAAGGATCTCGACGAATACATTGACGCAGGCAAACAGCCCTGACTGAGTGAGCCGGACGTGACGGCGAATGCATCACCACCTGGATTTCCTTGTACGACAGGCACGCCAAGGACGTTTGCCAGACTTACGCCCGTCTGACTGAAATGATTTTCCGGGTTGTCTGTTTCGCAGAGTTGCTTCTGCGTGCGCATGCGGTCGTCGGATTCCTGGAAATGCTCCCAGACCGCATAAGCCTGCACGCTGGCGAGCGGATGCCAGGCGATGGTCGCGCGCGTGGACCACAGATCGCGGCCATCGACCGGATTGCCGGTGTTTTCGTTGGTCGTATAGCCGTCGCGCTTCGTCCACTCGCCCGCGACGCGAACTTCGAGCCAATCATCGACAATCGGGATATTGACCATGCCTTCGTAGCGGCGGTTGGTGTAATTGCCCCAATCGGCGGAGAGCATGGCCTCGAATTGATCTGTCGGCTTCGCCGAGATGACGTTCACCACGCCCGCCGTCGCATTGCGCCCATAAAGCGTGCCTTGCGGCCCGCGCACGACCTCCACTTGATTGACGTCAAAAAATTCCTGTTCGAAGAAATGGTTGCGGATGAAGGGAATATCGTTCAATGCCACGGCCACGGCGGGATCAGTCGAAACCGAAATGGCTTCCGTACCGATGCCACGAATGGCGATGGAATAGCCGCTGAAATTTGTCTTGGTGAAGGTAAGGTTCGGGACCTCTTTTACGAGGTCCGGCCCGCCCGCAATCTGTCGCGAAGTCAGTTGTTCCTGGCTGAGCGCCGTAATCGCAATCGGAACCGTCTGGATATCGCCCTTGATCTTCGAAGACGTGACGACAACCGTTTCCACGCTCGCAGCCGCCGCGGACGCCGACGCCAAACGGACAGACGTGATCCCCGTCTGCCGCACAGAAGTTTCATGCAGCGAACTGACGGGCACTATCATCACGGCGCCGGATGCCTGCCGCGAAGCCAAGCCTGTGCCATTCAAAATGCGGGTCAACGCTTCGGCCGCGGTGAGATCGCCTTTGGCGCCTCTTGTATGGAGGCCTTGCGTCAGTCCGTCCGACACAATCAAAGAGACGCCCGTTTGCGTCGTGTAATCGTCGAGCGCGCTGCTCAGATTGCCGCCTGGGATATCGATATTCGCGGCGTAAGCGGTCGCGGCGAGCACTGTTGCCGATACACCGCACAGCAAGAGCGAAATTAAGCCGTTCGATTTTGTCATGTACCCCCCTTCGATGCGGCCCCGCGGCCGCCTCATTGTCTGACGTGCTCCATCGCTTCCCTGCGGTCAGCGAGAAATCACCAATTCATCTCCCCGGTTTTCGACATGCAGCCCGAACGCTTCCTGGGCAGCGCGGTCGAACAGAGCAATTCCAGTGGTCGGAAATGTGCCGTTGATCGTCAGGCCCGCGACTTGCGGGTCGCCGATCACGATTTTTTCGGTGTTGTAACGGTTGAACGCCGCCGCGGCGTCGGCAAGCGTGGTGTGGCGGAACACCAACATGCCGCGTTGCCAGCTCAGCCGGTCGGCAAGATCGTCAGGCGATTCCTTCGTCACGGACATTGTGTTTGCGGTTGCGACCGCGACATCGCCGGACGTCAGGACCTTCGCGTGGGCCGGAGAGGCCACTGCGGCGATCTTCGCGCTGCCTTCGAGCAGCGCCACTACGGTGCGATCGCCGCTCCGGCGTGCCGTGAATTTCGTTCCCAGATCGGTGATGCGCTGCGAACCCGCGTTCACGACAAACAAGCGGTGGGCGTCATGCTTGACGTCGAAAAACGCCTCGCCCCTGACAAGCCAGACCTCGCGCTCATGGACCGTGCCAGAAACACGCAGCACCGTATTGGTGTTCAATTCGATTTGTGTGCCGTCATTCAGCGTCAGCAACTCGCGACCGCCGACAGACGTAGAATAGGTCGTGACGTGGGGCGTCCAGATCAACTTGAACGCGCCAAATCCGAATGCGGTAACAACCGCGATCACTGCCGCAACGCGAGCGAAGCTGAACCACGGCCACTTGTGGACCGCCAGCATCGCGCGGCCAATCCTAGGGTGGCGTAATGCACCCAACCGGTCCGCGCGATTCCACGCCGCTTCCAGCCGCCAATAGGCCGAGGCATTCATCCACGACTCGCCAAGCCATGCTTCAAAGCTCTCTTGCTCGGCGGCGGACCAATCGCCGTTATCGCGGCGTTCAAGCCAGTCCGCAGCTTGTGTACGTGCCATCTGGGCTTGCGTCATCGCCGACGCGTCTTCGTGGTTGTTTCCGGCTTGGCTTATCATGTGCGCCTCTGGTCAGCGGGCTCGCCGTAGAGGGCGTTCGCAAGCGCCATCATTCCGTTCGCCAAATGGCGTTTGACGGTCTTTTCCGCGATGCCCATGCGCGCGGCAATTTCACGGCGCGAAAGACCTTCGATCTTCTTCATCACCACGGCTTCGCGGCAGCGCGGCGGCAACGCGTCGAGCGCCGCCTGCAAGCTATACAATTCTTCACGCGCAATGATGCCGCGTTCGGCGCTCGGCCTGTCTGCCGCGGTTGCGAACATGTCAGGATCCGCGACGGCTTCGATCGAGATCACGTTTTCATGGCGCACCCGATCAATCATCAGGTTGCGCGCGATTGCGAAAACGAACGGTTTCGCCGGATTCGGAATTTTGTCCTGCGCCGCCTCGCAAACGCGCGCATAGACGTCCTGACACAGATCGTCTATGTCGCTCTCGTTGCGCCAGGAACGGCGAAAGAACTGCATCAACGCGGCCTCCAGAGGCAACACTTCGCGCACGAACCAAGCCTTCAGCTCCGGCGCCGTCACGGCTTTGCCGGGCCTATGGCAATCGGTTTCACAGCGACCGTTACCTGTTTTCTCGACCATTCCCCGCCAGCCTTCCGCCCTGGGTGAGCTAGAATCCGCGGTCCCGCCTCTTAAAACGGATGAGGTGGGCCGATGGCCCATGCGGCCGTTCCAAGAATTTTACCGCATTGGGGAACAGATGGCGGCAATTGCTTTGACAGCGGCAAACGAAATGCAGCGCCTAGTGCGCACTGCAACAATTTCTAGGAACACAACCGCTTGAGATACGACGGAGAAACGCAAGAATATTCTCAACGACCGGCCTAGGCGAAATCCGCCGTTGGGTGGGATTATCAGGCGAAGTATGCCCTGTACATGCGTGCCTGCAGATGCCGTCTCCAAATGTAGCCAGGGTACACCGATATCGTGGGGGATCGCGCCCGGCCGTCGAAATCATCTCCAGCTATCATGCGGGTCTCATCTTAGTCGGCAACATCCGACATGCATCACGCGCACTATCGATAATTGATAATTATCTACATTTCCAAGTCAGAAATTACCAAGCTAAGACCATCGGAGTGTCTTGGCTGGCTTGCAACCCCGCCGAAATTCAACTGCAAGATAAGGCTGTCGATTTGGGACATACTAAACTCCTCGGGCAGGAGAATGTGCCGGTTGTTCGTCCGAGCGGTAGAACGGACGATATCAATCAAACAAATATTTTGCTTGCCCGAAGCTGCACACGCTTTGGAATGCCATGTTAAACCGTTCTCACTTATTCCGGCGCGCGCATATGAAATATTTTGTGCCGCAGATCGATGTCCACGACCTTACTGCCGATCACAATATCCTGGGTTGAAGTGCCAGGATCAATGTCCGTGGGTTTTTCGCTCGGATTTATTGATGTTGGACTTGTCGATGCGCCCACGCCTGTAGGCATGTGCTTCAAATCGACCGAAAGCGCTGGGAATGTGAGGTCTACGGGGCAATTGTCGCCACGTGCGTTGTCCTGCGTCGTGCACATCATATATGGCTGCTGGGCAAGCCATGCCGCAATCGGTTCGGGCCGCGCTGCGAAAAGGAACTCCACGCGGCGGTTATGAGCCCGGCCCTCTTCGGTGTCGTTGGTGTCGATCGGCACGGCCTTGCCGAAAGAAATCAAAAAAATCTGCGATTGACTCACGCCGATCTTGGCGAGTTCGACGGCAACCGCCTTGGCGCGTCGCAATCCCAATCCCAGATTATAATCAACTGATCCGATGGCGTCGGTATGACCCGCGACAAACACCGTCACATCGGGCGGCTCCAATCGAAGGGAACGTGCAATAACGTTGAGGACGGCATAGGCCTCGGGTTTGAGATCCGCCTTGTCGAAGTCAAAAAACACGGTGTCGCGAAAAATAACTCTGAGAACCGGGATCGGAACCGGAAAATCCTTAAGGCCGTGTTCGTCAGGAGGTATTTGGTATTCGCGGAATTCGGGCGGCTGGATGCCCTCGATCCCTGATAGCCGCTCCAGACGGCTCATGCGGTCCCGGTGTTCGAGTTGCACCGTGTCCTTGGGCCGTACGATCGCAAACGGTGGCTGGTTTTGCGCGAAAGCTTGGCCAGCCGGAAGCAACAGTGTCAACAAGTTGCAAACGAACGCGCTGGCGATGAACCCCCTGTATTTGAGCCTGAGCCACATGAGGCGCTAAAACAAGCTGGTCTTGCTGCGAGCGGCAGTGAATTCCAGTTTGTAATTCTTCACGCCTTCGAACCGGATCAGCGTGTCGCTGATGCTGCCACGTACCCAATTTCCGTCAAACCGGAGGCTTAGCGTACGGGCCCCGGCAAACGGCAGAGACTGGTCGAATTTGGGTTCGGCTCCTTGCGCCCGGCCGGAATTCCACAGCTGCGCAAAAATGTCGTCACCCGTAAAGGTGCATTCCCCATCCGGGTTGCAGGTTACGACGCCGTGAATCGGATTGAATTGCTCCGTACTTGTCTGTACCGATATCCAGGACTCCACCACCGTTCCGTTCTGGTCGGTCGCCAATCGGACTCGTACAGGGAATTGATTGTCCGGATATTGAATCTGACCCTGATAGCGCGCCACGCGCACAGGCGCGGACACAAATGACGGAAGCATGTTCTCCGGCCCAGTGCTGACCAGCTCGCCATGCGAAGCGAGGAAAAATGTTTCCAATGCATCGTGGGCGGCCGGGTTTCCCGACATGCCGATGACATACATCTCGGCGTTCTTGAAGTTCAAATTGACATTGCTGGCGAGTTCAAATCCGGCCTGCCGCGCCTTCGAACGGTCGACGGGAATATTTCGCAGGAACCGGCTCATGTCCGAATAAATGACGATGCGTGGAAGGCCGTAAGCCAAATTCACGACACTGCCCTGCCTGAGCGACGTTACGAGGCCGCTACTAGCCAACCCACCGCTTTTGCGATCAAGATCGGCAGTAGACAACATCGAAGGTTGCAATGCCTCGTGAACGGCGTCGCCCAATCGGCTCTGAAACAGGCTCATGCTTCGTTTGGCGCTTGCGATCTGTCCGGTTCCGAAGAATGTGTTCACCGATTGCGTAAAGCCGGAACTGCCTTGGGCTTTGGCCTTCTCCGCCACGGAAAAGAAAGGCATGCAGCCGGAAAAAATCGTTCTGATACCTGCGCCGTCCTTGCGGGCCAGCAGAACGGTCACGCGCTCGCGGGGCAGAAAATTCTGTTCGAGAGTTGCCTCGTCGGCCAGAAGCAGATTGCCGATAAATTTGCGCCACGGAAAGTTTCTAGAATCCGCCTGGCTGCCGGTTTCGGGGAATACATGATGTTCATCGAGGATAAGAATTGTTTGTCGCAACGGCGGCGCAAATCCTGGAAGATTACAATAGTCCTCGTAGCCCCCGGCCGAGGCTTTTCCCGCAGTCAGCGATATGCATAAAGCAAGCCCAAACAGTGCAATGCGCATTGAAGACATTCACGCATCCTCCAGATATTTCAACTTCACCGACTTCTGGAGAAAATCGTTCAGTGTGATGTTTCTCGATTGGACGTGAGGATCGTCAACATGGGCGCGGAAAACGACGTCGTTCGCGCGGCCAGCCATCTTTAGCGTCAATTCCCGGCGATAATTCTGTAGCACTGCCACGACAAGCACGTCTTTCGCCTGAACCTTGGTGAAGAGTTCTAGCGGCCAAGCAAGCCCGGGCAAGCCCACGATCTGTTTATACGCCTGCTTGGCCTCCTCAGTCTTCTGCTTGTGTTTGGCGCCGATTTGCTCAATCTCTCTCGCGCGCACGATCTCCATTTGCCGTTTCAGACCGCCAAGCTGTTTTTTGAAATTTCCGAGTTCGACCTTCCACTCGACAAATTGCGGGTCGCGATCATGCATCAGATAGGCCCAAAGCGTTCCCGTCAGGTAAACGAGGATATTGCCAAGCAACGAACCGCCGACAATCCAAAGGAAGCTTGGAGCATTGGTCGCCTGCCCAAATCCGCCAAGGGACGAGAGATAGGAGATAAGATAGGCCGACCTGGCGTAATAAACCAAGCCGAGAGCGACAATAAGAGCGGTACTGCCGCCCAGCACCATACGCCACGCCGGACCTCTTTCCGAGTCGTCTTTGGCCGGATTGAAATAATAGTCATATTGCTTGAGAACTGTGCCGTGAAAATGCGCTGCAAATCCGATTGCCAGCCCGATGATGATGGTTGCGCCCCACGCTATCGCCGGTGTGGCCCAAGGTAACGCCTCAAACGATTCGAGATTCAACGCCGCCTCGGAGGCAAAAAGAACGAAGATCAGGACGAAAAAATAAAGCGGCTTGTTCAGAATGGTGGCCTCGCGGCCTCCAAACTCGGCCTTGCGGACATTGTACAAATGCTGGGTCGCGTCCATATCATTTTCGAGCTTGGCGATCGTCTGGCTCGTACTATGAAATTTATCCTTGTTGTCCTGATAACATTTGCGTTTCTTCTGTAAAAGCTCTTCGTCCAGAGAACCCAATCGCAAAGGCAAGAGAAAACCTTCGCCCTTGGCGGGATCGCACCGATCCTTGCAAAGTTGCGAAACGCTATGCAGGGCCTGGCTGCGTGGCCCCGCAATGTGCAAATTGTACCACATCTCCATTTGCTGCGTGACGTTGGCGGGCTGCGCGCCAATGATGTCGGAAAGCACGATCTCATCAGCGTGAGCTTCGGAGCCGACATTGTCTATTAGCTGACGTGATATTGCGCCGTCGGCGGAAAGATCGATGCTCAGATAGGCGGACACTTCCTCCGGCGGGGTTTCCTCCAGCATTTTTTCTTTTGCCTTCGAAGACATCAGTTCTCTCCCGTTGATCGTTGTGTTTGCCAAGAACTCAGACGGGCGTACCGTTCGGCCAGATTTGCCAATTGCCCATCGATGTTTGGCAATAATAATCGCTAAGTTGAGACGTACCTTTTCCGGGTATAGAAATGTCCGTGTTGAGCGGTCGGCAGGGCCCGGTAAATACGCCGCCATCTGGAGACGACACAGTCGTTTTGCTGTTCATAGGGCCGGCCTGCGGCCCAAACGATGCCTTGATGAAACGAGGCTGGTTATCGGATCCTACATAGGATTCCTGATAGGTGCCGTTTCGAACCGCTTGGGCCTGTGCCTGCTGAATATGTGCGCGGTCCTGTTCATTGTTTACAGCGAGAATGACCGCGCACACGACCAGCCCGCCGCCAGTGCCGATCAAAGCGCCCTTTCCGACTCCGTTTTTTCCGCCCGCAGCCGCGCCAACCAGCGCTCCCGCGATTGCTCCAATGACCACGGAAGCGACGCACTGATTGACTGAGCGATCCAGTGCGGTTTGGGGTTCACCGTTATTTCCGGTCGTCGCGCAACTGGTCAATGCGAATGCTGCAGCAACAGCGATCGCTGTCACCCGCAAAAAATTCATGTTCAACATGGCCCCTCCAAATAATACGACCGCCCAACACTCTATTTATCAGCCTATGCCCACATCTTCTGTTTATGGCACTCTCATTACGGGCATAGCCCCCGCTCAAAATCGCTACACCGTGTATTCAAATTTGCTGATTATTATATATCTTCTTCATACCTTCCATGAAAGCCCGTCTCGAAGTAAAAAACGGACTGGATCCGGTTCACGCTGGCGAATTCTCAATATCCAGAGCCGAAGACGATTTTATCTCCTTGGAATCATTGTGATAATTTTTTAACTCATCTTCTCTGATAAATGGGCGAAATACTCTTCTGGGCGCTCAACCTCGCAAAAACTGCGGCTTGGTCTTGGTGAATCGCGCAAAATTCCTGTTTTGCGGGGGGGCAAACGAAGTATCCGCGGAGATGAATGAGACCGGTCAGTGCCCCAATCATGGTGGCCAATTGGCATTCGGCCAGACATGTATGCAACAAGCCCAAGCGTCCGGGACCGAGAACACCCGAACAGCAGGCGGCCGAATGGCTGAGTGGTAATTATGACCGGACAGGAGTGATTGAAAATCTGTCGGGACGACGTCTATGGGCTTTTCTCTTGCAAATGCGTTTTTGTTGCTTGGGGCCGGCGCATCAGCCGACGCGCAGGTTCCCACCGCCTATCAATTCGTGGGCAAGATTAGAGATTATCTCGCGACTCTTCCATCTGAAACAAGCGGACCACTTCTTTCGGAATTCGACAACATCGTCGAGACAATAAAACTGTCCAGTGGCAACGAACCGGGATTGGAACCGTTTTATGAGGCAATCGATGATTGTCTTGATGCGCATTTCACCGGATCGCAGCCGCCAAACGGTCTGATCGCATCCCGCGCGATTGAGCGCATTCACTATGAAACCAAAAGAGTGATCCAGCAGCAATGTGACGTTCGACAGATAGGCCGGGTTGCATATCTCTCGCCATTGCTAGAACATTTGCGGAAATTCAGACCATTTCCAATTGTTTCGTTCAACTATGACAGCGTTGTCGAAGCAGCTTGCTCCGCGCTCGGCCTGACCTACGCTGAAGCAGTTCTCGGGGAAGATATTGCCCGATGCGATATAGAATTGGTCAAAGTCCACGGGTCTGTGACATGGTTGCCCGACAAAAAGGGCCGCGCGCTCCATAGAAATTCCGAGTATGGAAGCGCCATCATGCGCCAGCGCGGCGAGCTAAGATCGCCGACGCTGGAAATGCCTATGATTTATCCGTCACGGCGCAAAATGCCTATTCACGAGCCGTTCATGCGTAACGCACTGCGCCTTCAGAAGCTCTTGCAGACGAAAGAAACCTGCATTGCCGTTGGCTACAGCTTTCCGGACGCACATGTGCGCGCATGGCTGGCGGATGCCATCGGGATTAGACCGGACTTGGCAATTTGTCTGATTGGGCCAAATCCCGAAGTTCGGGCAGTGGACAATCTGACCAGTAATTTGCCGACCGTTGCCTGGACCAAATGCCTGCGTCTCGTGAGAAAACGATTCGGTGACGTCATTGCCGAAGGCTTCCAAGCAAACCTTGACCGAGCCGAGAGCTATGGCGCGCGCACCTTAGTTCCCGGAGCAGGCAAATGCGTCCGTCATACCTCCACAGTATACAGCACGGTGCGTGCCTCAGGCATCGGCGCCGCGCCGGACGGCAGCGCACTATACGTTTCAGAGAATGCGCGCACTGGAAGACTGCTTCGCATTGATCTGGAAACAAACAAGCAATCCGTATTTGCCACCAATCTCAAGAACCCACGCGGCGTCGCGGTAAAAGCGAATGGGTGCGTATTGGTTGTGCAAAATCGGTTGTTCCGCAGCAAGTGGATTCCAAGTACCGGCGCCGGAGCAGTCGTTGAAATTTCGGCCGATGGGCGACATCGCAAGGTCGTAAATCGTCCCCGCTACAGGGAGATGCTCGACTTGGCGATAAAATTGCGCGGCGGCACACCTTGGTCCGATTTACGCGACAAGCTTCAAGCAGTCCTGAGCTGGCCGACCGATATAGCGTGCGGGAAGGATGGCACAATCTTTGTCACGGAAGCTCGCGCACTTGTGCGAATCGACGCCGCCGCTCGTCTTCCTCAGTGCATTTGCCGCCCGGAGCTTGCGTTCAATCTTCATGGCATCGATGTGGCATCGGATGGCGCCGTCGTCGGAGTCGAACAAGGTGTTGGTCAGGCCTTCGGCTGGGGCCGCGTCCTCCGTTTTGAAATATCACAGGGCGGTTGTCTTTGTTCGACAAGCACGACGGCCGAAGGTCGTTCGCGGCTAATGGGTATCTGCTTCGTACCGCCGCTCAACAAGGTAATCGTCACACAGGCGCTGACGTGGCCATACGGTGGTTTGCTCGCGCTGGATTACCCCACTCTCAATAATCCAAAATTCGTCGGCGGTTTCGATTTTCCGCAGAAAGTTGAGTACGTCCCCAAACGCGAGCTCCTAGCGATAGGTACTCTCCGTGGATTGGAAATTGTCGCCATTTCGAAGCTTGAAAGACAAATTGCCGTTGCTGTTGCGTGAGGGAAATGAAATCGGTCCTAGCCCATTACCTGTAGACGATAAGCACGCAATATTTAGAGATCAAATAGCGGCCAGCGGCTCAGCCACGGCTTGCGACCAGCATCTGCCATCGTTCACTATCCGCGATCGGGAGTTATCGATATTAGCGCCCTTGCGATCAATAATTCGTAGTTATGGGTAGCCCGGACGGACGGTGGGTTCCGAGTGAGGTCGCCGCTATTTCCACCCTGTGAAAGCTTGCAACAAGTACAACCGTCGCTGGGGAGTGCATCCGAAGGGATTGGCCCGGATTGCCAGTCCCAGTAGGTCGACATGTCTGAACAGACGCAAGCAGTTCCGTTTTGGTGCGACGGACGATAAGCGCAACGATGGCATCATACGTTCGGGCACATTCTAAAGAATCGTAGCGAGCACCTCGTACACCCCGACGCGTTCGCCATTGATTCCCTTGAGATAAAGTCCACCGCTGTCGTGGAGGCGCGAAATCGTAGGCCCTTCCTTTTCGACGGCATTTTTCTCAGCAACCCCTTCCTCGCTCGCCGGGCCAAACTCTGCAAAAGGATCGCAAGCGTTGGTCGGTGCGTTCACAGAGAAATGCTTGAATCGATTCAGATAAATTTTGTGGACTGCCTATACCAGTTTTCAATACCGAACGCGAGATGCGATGTTTCAAAATCTGCCTAGCTCCAACCCGACCTATTTGCGGCCATGCTGTCATTGTCTTGATTTGCGAGGCATTTTTCGCGCCAATCGGTGTAACAGTATTGAAAGTCATCCATTTCTGGGAACAGGTCACACAAAACCAAAGCCTCTTCCATGCCTTTCGCAGACGTGAGGTCCTCGAGATATTCGAGCCAAGCTACTGCCCATTGCCGAAACCGGCTGAAGTAAACAAGACCATCTTTCTCTGACGCGGGGGCAGTAGCTAACCATTTTCTCAAGGCATCGGCCTTCCGTGCATGTTCCAGAACCTCATTCATAAAGCACATTCGTTTTTGCTCGCGAGCCAGATGCTGTCGCGCGATTTCGTCTTTTCGAGCCCGTTCACGTCGTTCACGTTCACGCCGCTCTGCATCTTCGCGATCCGCTTTCTTTGCCGCCAAGATGATCTCGATGCCCGTGGCAATATCGTCCAAGATCAGTTCGAGCCTCTGGGCTTTGCCATCAGCCCACTTCTTTCGTATCCCTCGCGCCCAGCAGTCCGCGCTCAAGATAAGGCGCCCAGTGTATATTATGTCGTTGTCGGGATAGGCCTTCTCGTGGGATACCTCAGGCCCTCTGTTCCCGCTTGGACGGCTCCAATATTGCTCCAGCCGTTTTTGTCGGCGCTCTTCCGCTGCGATTTCGTCGGGCGTGGGCAGATGCTTTTCCGAGCGAGTCTCTTCCCTCAATGTGACCAAGACACAGTCTTGGTCACGGGCGACCCTCAGCCCTTCACCCGCAGCAGCAAGGTCAAGTCCCACTGCAGAGAGTTGCTTGGCCAGACCGCTTAGAATCCCCACAGCACGATCGATACCATCCTTGTGCACGATCACGCCACAAAAACCCTCTCCCTTGGCCGACACGGCCCCACTGGCATCCGGTTTGGCTTTTCGGAAAGCGGCGGTGGTACGGCGTGCAACTGGGTGCATGTCTTGCTCGGGCGCGGGAGCAGGGGCGGCGTTGGCTACGTTCATGGCCCGCACTCGCCTCTCCTTCCGAGCAACACGGGCACGGCCAACGAGCGCCCGAACCGGTTCGGAAAGATCCGTGGTGCTCCGGAGGAATTCGATCCGGTTCAGCACCGGGTCGTTGAACTCGACAAAGATGGCCTTCTTGACAGGCTTGCCAGCCTCGATCTTTGCCCAGTACCCGCGAGGCGGCGTCGGTATGCGATGCCGGCGGCACATCTTCGCGATGGCAACATTCGATACGCCGAACTCAGCCTCCAGCTTGATCACTGGCTTGGACCACACAGCGTCATAGAGTTCGCGGCGTGTTAATGTTTTCGTCATGGCGACGACGTCCTCCGTTTCCTAGCCGAACGCAACATATCGGTTGAAGCCCGACACGGGGACGGCCGAGCGCGCGCTCGGCGGGGGACTGTTGCCTAACGACCTGGACAGTCCTTCATCTACTGGCGATCAAAGTCAGCCAACGCCACAAAACTGACTTGCAATGCAACAGAATCTGTGTTAATTGCAACATAACGATGAATTTCAGCAACAAATGGCGATACGTGGAACAGTTTGCACTCATACAAGCCCTATGCAGGGCTGCCTTGGCTCAACCTTCCGCCGCCACACGCAAGCAGGTGGAACGGCTGCGAGATGCGCTGAAAGAAAAGGGGGAAACCAAAGAGGCTGGAGTGCTAACGGCTATGCTTACAGCGGCCGAACGCATCACAGAGATTGGACCAAGCAAGATTGCTCAGTCTCGCCGTGTCCAGGCGGGTGAGACCATGTCGCGCAACACCCAGCCTCCCGTGGACCGAGAAACGTCGGCCCCGGTGGCCGAAATTTCGTTTCCGAGCGAGACGCGCCGACAGCCGCCAATATTCAATCCAACCGTAAGCAATGCCATCCATACAATAATCGAGGAGTGGGAGAATCTCGATGCCCTATCGTCCGTTGGCATCGAGCCGGCGCGAACCTGCCTCATCTATGGTGCGCCGGGTACGGGCAAGACAAGACTCGCGCTGTGGATTGCCGCCCGGCTCGATCTTCCCGTTGTGACGGCCCGTATCGACGGGCTCATATCTTCCTTTCTGGGAACGACCGCACGGAATATCGGCAATTTGTTTGCCTTCGCCAATCGCTATCGTTGTGTGCTTTTGCTCGACGAATTCGATGCACTCGCCAAGTTGCGCGACGATCCCCATGAAGTTGGTGAGATCAAGCGCGTCGTAAACGCGCTTCTACAAAACCTGGATAGTCGACACGATGTCGGGCTGACGATTGGTATCACCAATCATCCAAGCCTGCTGGACCCCGCTGTCTGGCGGCGATTTGAAGTTCAGCTCGAAATTCCGAAGCCAACTTTTGAAGTACGGATGGAGATCGCACGACAGTTCATGCCGCCGGTTGAAGCGCCGGAGGTTCATTTGCGCATGATTGCGTGGTTTACGGAAGGTGCAACCGGCGCGGAAATTGAAGCGCTGGTGCGAACCTACAAGAAATCCGCCGCAGTTCTGACGGAAGAGCCTCGACAACTCATCGATACTCTAAGGCAATTCGCAACGCTGAATAGCGCGCGGCTCGATCCAGAGCGCCGCGCATTGTTGTTTGCGGATAATGGTGTGCTGTTCCGGGCAATGAACAAGGATAAACAACTCGACCTGTCATACGAGGATATTGGCCGCATGGCTGGCAAGGACAAATCCACTATCAGCCGGCAGATAAACAAGATGACCGACAATTTGGAAAGTAACGAAGAAACCGCCTGATATGGCAAGCCCGATCCAGATTATTCTAAATGATGCGGACTACCAAGAGACGCGCGATGTTTCGGGCGGCGGCCCCAAAAAGGATTTCTTTGCCGAGAGGGACGAGGCGTTCCGGCGGCACAAAGCAACCCTGATACGCCAGCTCACCACGGTTTCAGAAACGATCCAGACCCAACCTCAAGGCGATGTCGGGTACGTCAAAGTGATCCTTCGCCGAGATGCTTGGGCAAAAAGTCACCGCCCCCTTAAATCATTGTTTCGTGCCGACCGCATTCGTTTGGTCGGCGGCGGTGATCTGGGCGAGCTCTATTTCGAAGGACGGCCCCTCAATCTCGTTCAAGTGTCGCGCGAGATTGCAGGAGCGGAAGATGTCACTAATCTCGTGCACGACGACAGAACGGACAAACTCGTTCCCCATCCATCGGCGGCGCGCAGTGAAGCCGGCGCCATCGAACGGATCGAACTCTATGGGCCGCGGGACCGCCGCCGGTTCTCCGTCGAAGAAGCGATAGCCTGGTTGAGCAATCCAATGACCGGTAGCGGTTATCAGATTGAATTGTTTGACGTGCCGCCACCAAGAAGTAGCTGGGATGCGTTCGATACCGGCCACCAAAAGCTGTATCGCACATTTCTGGAAGGCCTCGCTTCAGCCGGCGATGGTGTGACCGTCCAGCGCTTGGCCACGCGCGATCGGTCGCAACCGCTTCTGGCCGTCAGGTTGGGTCGTTCTACGGAGCAGCCGACCTTGCAATTGACCGCAAGAGCGGACCGTGGGCGTGAGCGCAGCGTGACGCCATTCGACGCGACACATGGTCGGCACGCCAAGCTCCTGGCCTTCTTGGAGAATCATCCGCTGGTGCGACGGATCGAATTGCCCGCGATTGTCGTGCGAAACATCAATGGCGTCACTGTTTCGGCGAAGTCGTCGGGCGGTGCGGGACGCGCGCGGCCCGGCAATGTTGCGTTGCCTATCAGAAATACCGCGAACAGCTATCCTAAGTTGGGCGTTGTTGACGGTGGAATTGCGCCTGTGCTGGCAGATTGGGTAGTAGGGCGATGGGACCTTCTGGACACATCGGATATCGACCCCGACCATGCGACGTTTATCGCCGGGCTGGCGGTCGGCGGCAACGGATTGAACGGGGCTGAGGTTTGCGCGGAAGCCGACGGCGCAGAGATCGTTGATGTTGCGATATTCCCGGATGACGCTAAGCCCAATGCGTTCCAGTCTTATTATCCGGACGGTATTTCCCAATTCTTCGATGAGATTGAGTACGCAGTCGCTGACGCGAAAGCCCGCCACAATGTACGTGTCTTCAATATGAGTCTGAATATCCTGCACTCTGCGACGCCCGACCAATATGGCGTTCATGCCGCGCGGCTAGATCAGATCGCGGAAGCGAACGACGCGATCTTCTTCATTTCGGCGGGCAATACGCAGCCGCAAAACCTGCGGCCCGAATGGCCGGCGGACGAGACACAGGCGCTTGTGAACCTGGCATCAGCGCGAAACGACTCGCTGCTCATGCCGGCGGAGAGCGTGCGCAATATCTCGGTGGCCGCCGTCAACCCACCGGGCCTAGCGGGCTGCATCGATTTTTCCCCAACGCGATATTCCTGCCGTGGACCCGGCCTGCGCGCCGGCGTAAAGCCTGATCTTGCCCATGTGGGCGGCACAGGATCCCCTCAGAATCCGACTGGTCATGGACTCTATTCCATAAGGCCGGACGGCAGCGTCGGCGATGATTGTGGCACCAGTTATGCGGCCCCGATCGTTGCCAGGACGGCGGCATCACTCGAACACAGCATTGAAGGCCCGGTTTCGCGGGAGACGTTGATGGGGCTTCTGCTTCACCACGCTAGAGTTCCCGAAATGCTCCAGACCAAGGCGCTACGCGGCGTCGCTCGAGATCTTGTGGGATTTGGCATTCCGCCCTCCGCTGTAAAAATCCTGGAAGGCGGCGACGATCAAATCACACTGGTCTTTGCATCCCGACTCAGAAGGGACCAGGAAATAGTATTCCGCTTTGCGTGGCCGCCCTCCCTCGTTGGCGCGGATGGCAAATGCCGGGGAGCGGCACGGCTGACCCTCGTGTCCACGCCTCCTTTGGATACCCGGTTCGGCTCAGAGTTCGTTCGAGTAAATCTGGATGCGGCGCTTCAGCAGGAAGACTTTGACAAAGACGGCAATGCACATTGGAAGGGCAGGCTCGACCCAATCTATCTGCCCGGTAAGGCAGATCGTCCCGGCATCGAAGCAGAACGCATTGAGCACGGGCTGAAATGGAGCCCGGTCAAAGCTTATGCCAAGACCATCCCCCGTGGCATTGGCAAATCGTCGAGCTGGCGCCTGTTCGTAAATTATCTGACCAGAGCTGCTGAAGAAATGCCGGAAGAAGGAGTTCCCTTTACGGCCCTGCTAACAATATCAGACCCCAAAGGCGAACAGCCCGTCTTTAACGATATGCGTCAGGTATTGAATGCGCTTGGTGTCCGCATTGAAGACATCCGTACAGCCGCCAGGGTCAGCACTCGCGTCTAGGGCCGTATGGCCGCTCTCAATCCCCCAACGCATGCCGTTCTCTGGTTCCCTGAAAGGCTTGAAATCCCGGAAAGCCGCGATCCCCGTTCAGAGAATGTTTGTTCCCCCTCCGGCTCCGCCATCCTATGCGGCTGCGCAGCTATGCGGCGGACTTGAATTTTTCATAACGCATCGCGAGACAGCCTCTATCCGGTTTGTCCTGTTCACGCGCGGGCGGGATTAGATTCTTTCCATCAAATTGGCGCAGCGCCTCTAACGTGGGCCCATCACGCAGGCTCAGAAGCTTTTCAGAAACGTGAGCTCTAGAATCCGCATCAATACCAATGATGTGTGCGTCGAACGCTGCGCGATGAATCATTGAAAGCAGAATACCATTACTAACGATTGGTTGGCCGTACTGTTCATCACCATCGTTCACAATGGCCGTGTCAGCATCCGTAACGTCGAATTGATACGGCCGTGCGATATCGTCAAAGCTGCGCAACTAAATTCTCCGCGGTTCGGCATGTTCTTAGTCAATGGTAAATCTCGAATTGATGCAACCTACCGCGCTACGTTCCTGAGTCTGCGGAGACGCAGGAAATATTCAAGCCCAACTCACAATTCTCTCTCGAATCGGCCACGAGGCGGATGACAGGATATGACTGCACAGCTTGTCGCCTGTCGGCCAGGCTCGCGGCTGGACCACGCCTCAGTTCGGATATCACAACGAAGGCTTTTGGAAACGAGCGCGGCTGACAAACCCTAAGAATTTTTCGGAGGTTTATGTTTGTGCGGTCTTCGTCAGGCCCATCGAGTGATTGCCGGCGGGGCGAACGACATGCAACATGGATGTGGCACTACGCGGATCTCGATGGACGGGACTTGTCAGCACAGAGCGCTGACGCGACACGGCATCGGTGGCGCACTACGGATGTGTTGCAACGCGCCGCTTCTGCGAGCAGAGAAGCCGCCAGGCAAAGACCGGCGACCGACAGGGTTTACTTCGCAAAGCGGCTTGATCCATCCCAAGCTGGCCGTGAGAGCTCGGCACTGGGTGCGGTTAGGTCAAGTTAGGAATTTTGACCCGATATAACGCTTCTTAAACGGTTCAAGTAGTGCTATATCAGGTCAGGAGAATCTCTTATGCCCAAAGCCACCCGTTCCCATAAGGCACTAACCACACCGCTGCGCAAGGCGATTTTCCTGCTTGGCAAGGACATCGCCACCGCCCGCACGCGCCGTCGGATTCCGCAGCGCTTACTGGCCCAGCGCATGATGGTCAGTCTCGATACATTGCAGCGTCTGGAGAAAGGCGATCCCGGCGTCAGTCTTGGCGTGGTCGCAAGTGCGCTTTGGGCGCTCGGCATGAGCGAACGGCTGAGCGCGCTGGCTGCTCCGGACCACGACACGGTCGGCAAGACTGAGGAACTGGCACGACTGCCGCGCCGCGTTCGCCGGACCAAGCCGTCTTCAACGCTGGACTTCTGAGACAGAGTCGAAATGAGACAGCGCACGACCTTTGTTTATATCCACTTGGCGGGCGGTCCTGTCCCGGCAGGGCAACTCGACATGATCGAGGACGGGCGCAACAGCCATGCAGTCTTCCAGTATGGACGACGCTATCTGCAACGCTCCGATCGCGTCGCCGTCGATCCGGCAGCACTGCCTTTGCCTGATCCGGACGCTGCAGATCAATCATTCCGGACCGCGCAGGATTTTGATCTCTTCAACGGCATTCGCGATGCGGCACCTGACGGTTGGGGACGCTACCTGATCGCCAAGGCGGCCAGCGCCGAACCGTTGGAGGAATTCGACTATCTGATCGCGTCCGGCGATCATCGCGTGGGCGCCTTGGCTTTCGGACCCGATCCGGTCAACGGTCCGAAGCGCATCGCGCTATGGGGAGATGTCGAGATACCTGACGAGAATCTCGATCTTGCTGCCCTGCTGGAAGCGGCCGAGCGTATTCAGTCTGTAGACCGTCTCGACGCCAGCCTCCGCCGCTTCCTGGAAGACGCATCATCGCTGGGAGGCGCACGTCCAAAAGCAGCGACGATGCGCAACGGCACGCCCTGGATTGCCAAGTTCTCGGCCAAGGATGATTCCTATCCTGTCTGCCGCGTCGAGCACGCCGCAATGGCACTTGCGGCCGAGTGCGGCCTGGATGTTCCACACCTCGCTCTGGAGTCGGTCTTCGGCCGCGATGTCTATCTCATCGAGCGGTTCGACCGGTTCATGCAGAGCGGACGCCTTCGTCGCCGGCCATTCGCATCCGCGCTGACGATGCTTGAAGCGCAGGAGATTGCGGCCTATCGCTACTCCTATCGCGATTTGGCAGAGATCATTCGGCAATACGGGACGCAGCCCAAACAAGATTTGCGCGAGCTATTCCGCCGAATGGTGTTCAACATCCTCGTCTCCAACGACGATGATCATCTGCGCAACCATGCGTTCCTCTTCGACGGCAAAGGTTGGCGCCTGTCGCCACTCTATGACGTCGTTCCGCGGCCGCAGACGGGGCCGCATCCCAATCTCATTCTGGGCGTCGGCGATAGGGGCCGAGAGGCCAGTCTGCCGAACGCATTGACCAGCGCGGCCGCATTCGGACTAAACCCGCATGAAGCGATCAAACTGATCGAGGAACTGCGCCTTCATGTGCAGCATCGTTGGAAGCCCGTGCTTGCCGAAAGCGGTATCGGAGCCATCGACACCGAACGCCTGGCTTCCTGCTTCGCAAAGAGCGAGATCGATAAGTGGCAAAAAAGCTGAGAAAAGCCGAACATCGCTGATAGCGCGGTTAATCGGCGCTATCGCTCACACTGCACATCCTGGCGTTGACATTGGGCAATCTTGGCAACCTCTCGCCAATCATTTGGTCGGACGCATTGGCCGCAGCTTTAAGCCGGAGCCGAATTATGCCCAATGCCAGGATGCTTGAAACCTCCCCTAGCGGATCATCGGACCGCGCGTACTTGGGCGGCGGCGGCTTCACGATTGCTTTCTTGGCCATGGAGGGTTTCCCCATTCCCACTGCAGCGAATGCTTCGCTCTGCGGCCGGCAACAGTCCAGTGGCTAGAAATGGATGTAGTCGGCTAACGGGCCGCCGCGCCTCGAAGACGCACAGCTTCGTCCGGCCAGCCGACTCGACGCGCCTGACCCTCCCGATGCAAATGATCGCAGGGTTGGCCGGAAGCCGGGACCGATGAGGGTTTCTCCAGTCCCCAGAAAAGCCCGAAATCCGCGGAAATTGGGGATCCGGCCCAGAGAGCCTTAACTTCGAATTCCCCATCCTCCGCCAGCCTTCGCTCGCGAAGCGAGAGAAGGCTGCCACGCCGTAGCACGAAGTGCGAAGGCGGGCCGGTTGCTGCGAGCTACGGCTCGGCAAGCCCCTCCCAATTCAATCCTTCGTCAGCGCCGCGCGCCCGCGCTGGACCGCGGCCCGCTTTCCAATTAGAGATTCGCCCGGCAGTGTCAGACAGGATTGCTCCATGAAATACGGCATCGATTACCGCTTCCGCGCGAAGGGCGCAGCCAAAGCCGTCGACAACACGACCATGCAACAGGCCGTGGACGTCGAGGTCGACGAAACACAATTCGCGCTGATCCCGAATGTGGGCGATTATGTCGACCTGCCCGGCGAAAACGATTTCCGCCACATCGCGGTCAAGGGCAAGGTGGCCAGCCGCCTGTTCCACTACAAGCTCGGCTATTGCTACGTCATCATCAATGTCGAGGAGACCGATGACGACTGGAGCAAGATCGCGCCCTGATCGGGCTTAGCGCCTTCGCCCGGAATTATTCCGCGGATCCGCCGTTCCGGCCTTGCCGGTTGAACGTGCGCCGGTCGATCGCATATCCGATGTGCCTGGTGCCGCATCGAGCCAGAAGAGAGGTCCGGCTTGCCTGTTGTCGATCATGCCGCTTTGACCGCATTCCTGCAGGTCGTGATGATCGACGTGGTGATGGCGGGCGACAACGCCATCGTCATCGGCATGGCCGCCTCGCGCGTGCGCAAGGCCGACCGCGACAAGGTCGTGTTCTGGGGGCTTGCGGCATCGGTGGTGCTGCGCGTGGCGCTGGCAACCGCGGCGTCCAGCATTCTGCAGATCATCGGATTGACGCTGGCCGGCGGCGTTTTGCTTCTGTGGGTGGCATGGCGCTTCTGGCGCGATCTGACGCAGCACAAGCAGGAAGACGTCGGCGCCGATGTGGTTGCCGCACCCGAGGAGGCATCCGCGCCGCCCGCCTATGGCGGCGGCAAGGCCATGCGCCGCGCGGTCCTGCAGATCGTCGCGGCCGATCTGTCCATGTCGCTCGACAATGTGCTGGCGGTGGCGGGCGCATCGCTCAATCACGTGTGGGTGCTGGTTGCGGGGCTTATTTTATCCGTCGCGCTGATGGGCGTGGCGGCGTCGCAGATCGCCAGATTGCTCAAGCGATTTCCATGGGTCAGCTATGCCGGCGTTCTGATCGTGCTTTATGTGGCGCTGCGCATGATCTGGCTGGGCGGCCTGCAGATGTTTCACGCCCTGTGAGGGGCGTCATAAAATTGACGCGCAAGTTTCACTAGAATCTCCGGCCGTTTGCGAAAGGCATTGCATCATGTCGCTGGGTTTACTGGTCGGCAGTTTCGGAGATCTCGTGCGCATGCGCGCCAATGCGCCCGAAGCGCCCGAGCCTGCGCCTGAGGCGAATTTTCCGCCCGATTTCGCAGCCCTGCGCGAGACGCTTGCCCACCACCTGATCCCGCTTGCCCTGCTCGCACGCAGCGACGGCGACTTCGCAGATGCGGAACGCAATGTCATTATCGAACATTGCGCGGCCATTGGCGGGCTCGATCCCGCGCAGCGCAAGATGATCGACGACTACCTGCGCAATACGAAGCCGGCGCTCACCCAGCTCGATCCGGCGCTGAGGCGGCTCGAAAAGGAAGACCCAAGGAATATCAAGAGCTTAATCGATACGGCCGAGCGCCTGATCCGGGCAGACGGCAAGATCGACGAGGCCGAAACGCGGCTTCTTCAGCGCATGCGCGCCGAGCTTGGTTAGCCCCGGATTCGGACCTTGAACCTCCCCGGCCGCGGGCAGCGATCCGGCCCGTCAACCATGAGAAATGAAACTTCGCCCCAGCCTTGAATACACCCTGAAAATACACGAAAATATTGAAATAATAGGGGTGTCAGGGGCTAGAAGTGGGTCTTCGGAGCGCACTGCGGTGGGCGTCCGGTCCGGCGCAATCGATTGCGCTCGTGGCGGGTGTGCTCGCGATGAGTCTGCCGCTTTGCGATGGCGCAAGCGCCGCACCGCCGTCTTTACCCGGAAGCGCGCAACCGGGGCACGACAGACCGCTGCCCGAAGTTCCGCAACCGCCGCCCGAATATCATTTCCAGATCGAAGCGCCGCACCGCTCGCCCGTTCCGCGCGATGTCGATGCGATTCGTTTCAAGCTGTCCGATATTCGCGTGGAAGGCGCGGTGACGCTTTCGCCGGAAAGCTTCAAGCCGCTCTATGCCGGCCTCATCGGCAAGGACATCACGCTTTCCAACATCTACGACATCGCCGATGCCATCGAGAATGCTTATCGCAACGCGGGCTATCCGCTGGTGCGCGCTTACGTTCCGCCGCAGCGCGTGAACGACGGCGTTTTCACCATCAAGGTGGTGGAAGGTTATGTCGCGGCGATGTCGGTGGAGGGCGGAAGCGACGCGCTTCAGGCGCGCATCAAGGATTATCTCGCGCCCGCCGAGGAAAGCCATCCGTTGAAACTTGCCGCACTCGAACGCGGGCTGCTTCTTGCCAACGACATTCCGGGCGTGGCGGCAACCGGCATCCTGAAACCTTCGGCCAGCACGCCGGGCGCATCCGACCTGATCGTGACCGTTTCGCAGCCGCGCGTCACCGGCGGGCTCGCGGTGGACAATCGCGGCTCGCATTTCTCCGGCATCTGGACGATCACGGCCGATGCGGCGCTGAACGGCGTGATCGACGGCGCCGATCAGTTGAGCGCGAGCATCACCGGCTCGCCGCACTCCAAGGAACAGCTCGGCGGACAATTGCGCTACCGCCATCCCATCGGCGACAGCGGCTTGACCGGTTCTCTCTTCGGCGTCATCACGCATGGCGAGCCGGGCTCCACGCTCAGCGCCTTCAATGTGCGCACCGACTCTTACGCCTTCGGGCCGCGCCTGACCTATCCGCTCATCCGCAGCCGCGCCGAAACGCTGATGTTCGACGGCGGTTTCACGGCGCAGGACGCCAAGGTCGACATTCTGGGAACCGGCGTCAGCCACGATCATTGGCGCGTGCTCGATATCGCGGCCGATTATCTTTCCAGCGATTTCCTCGGCGGAAATCTCGGCGGCGTGCTCGATGTGGCGCAAGGGCTGACCGTTCTGGGCGCGACGCCGAACGGCTCGCCGGAATTGTCGCGCAAGGGCGCCAAAACCGATTTCACGAAGATCGTCGCGGGCGCGCGCTTCCTCGAACCGCTGGGCCATGGCCTCGGCCTGATGCTCGGCATGCAGAGCCAATACACGTTCACGCCGCTCATCATCGGCGAACAGGTGACGTTCGGCGGCAAGGATATCGGGCGCGGCTACGATCCCGGCGCCATCACCGGCGACCGCGGCATCGGCGGCTCGGCGGAACTGCGCTACACAAGCAAAATCACCGGCATGAATCCGCTCACCGCGCTCGAGCCTTACGTGTTCTACGACACGGCGGCGGCCTGGTACATCAATCACGGTTCCTCGTTCGATCCATCGCTCAAGAACCAGACAATCGCCTCCACCGGCGGCGGCGTGCGTTTCTGGTTCGATCCTCAGATTACTGCCGGCCTCGAAGTGGCCCGCACATTGCGTGCGGTGCCGGGAAGCGATGGCGGCAAAAAGACAACGAAGGTGCTGGTCGATGCAGCGATACGATTCTAGGCCCAAGGGCCTTTCGGTATCGGCGCGTGCGCGCGCCGGATATCTGTGCGCGGCGCTCGCGCTTTGCGTGGCCTATCCGCTGAGCGTGGCGGTTGCAGGAGGTCCAAGCGGGGGCACCGTTGCGGCCGGCAGCGCCACCATCTCCAATCCCAACGCCAACACGACCAACATCGACCAGACGAGCGAGAAGGTCATTATCAACTGGCAGAATTTCTCGATTCCGTCCGACAGCGCGGTCAATTTCAGCCAGCCCAATGCGGCGGCGATTGCGCTCAACCGCGTGACGGGCGGCGATCTTTCTTCCATCGAAGGCTCGCTCACCGCCAACGGCAATGTGTGGATCATCAATCCGAACGGAATCCTGTTCGGCAAGGGCGCCGAGATCAATGTCGGCTCGCTGATCGCCACCACCGCCGACATCGACGATTCCGATTTCATGAACGGCCAATACAATTTCACCAAGGCCGGAAATCCGAATGCGTCCATCGACAACGAAGGCACGATCCACGCCGCCGACGGCGGAAGCGTGGTGCTGGCAGGGCCGGTGGTTTCCAACAATGGCCTGATCGAAGCCGATGTCGGAAGCGTCACGCTGGCCGGCACGCAGGCCTTCACCGTCGATTTCCAGGGCGACAATTTGATCCGTTTCCAGATGGCCGCGCCCGCAAGCGAAACGGGCACGCCGGACAAGCTTTCCGTTTCCAATGCCGGAAAAATTTCGGCCAAGGGCGGCCATGTGCTGATGACCGTGCGCGCGGCCGAGAGCGTGGCCGACAGCGTCATCAACAACACCGGCATGGTGGAAGCGACCTCGGTGCACAACGAGAACGGCACCATCGTGCTCGATGCCGGTGACGGCGAGGCCGATGTTTCGGGCACACTCGATGCGTCCGGCAAAGATGCGGGCCAGACGGGCGGCTCGGTGAGCGTTACGGGCAAGACTGTTGCGATCGCCGGCAATACCAAGATCGATGCGTCGGGCAGCGCGGGCGGCGGCAAGATTTCCATCGGCGGCGATCTGCATGGCGCAGGGCCCACGCCGAATGCGCAGACGACGACCGTCGGCAACGCGACGCTTTCCGCCGACGCAACCGGTAACGGCAATGGCGGCACGATTGCGGTATGGTCCGATCAATCGACGCAATTCGCCGGCAGTGCCTCGGCGCGCGGCGCGGGCACGGGTAACGGCGGTTTTGTTGAGACTTCCGGCGGCAGCCTCACGGTGGCCGATAGCGCGCATGTGGATACGAGCGCGCCCGCGGGGCTTACCGGCGATTGGCTGCTCGATCCCTCCTATATCAGCATCGAAACCGGCGGGTCCGATGGCGTCGGTTGCGCATACTCGTTTTGCACAATCGCTCCGGACACGATCACCGGCGCGCTCAACACAACGAACGTCACGTTGCAAGCAAGCAGCGAGATCGATGTCTATAACGACATCTCCTATACGAGCGCCAACACGCTCAGCCTGCTCTCGCAGGGTGACATCTACGTCGCCGCGAACATCCAGAATGCGGGCGCGGGCGCCATCAATGTCGTGGCGGGCTGGAACGGCACGACCACCGATCCGGCGCAATTCGGCAATGCGGGTGTTTACGGCCAAAACGGCGGATCGGTCTATGTGACCTCCGACTACGATCTCGATCCCGACGAGGCCTACAATTCCGAAGACGAAGAAGGCGAAGCGCACGAGGTGGCCGTCGGCAGCGCCGGCGGGGCGACGCTGGTCGCCGGCGACAACATCGAGGTGCTGGGATCGTTCGGCAATTCGCAGATCGGTTATAACGGCACCGGCGGCGGCGATATCAATGTCTATGCCGTCGACGCCGTTACGTTGACGGCTAGCAGCTGCTCCAATTGCTACGCGCAAATCGGCAATGGGGGCATCGGCTACAATGGCGTTATGAGCGGCGCTGTCACAGTCCATGCCGGAGGTGACGTAACACTGACCTCCGGCGCCAGCGTTTATAGCTACGCCCAGATCGGCAATGGCGGCGACTCCAGCGGGGGTAACGCCAGCGGCGACGTTCTCGTCCAGGCCGGCGGCGCCGTGAATCTATACGGCGACGGCGATTACGCCCAGATCGGCAATGGCGGCTGGGCCTTCAACGGCGACAGCAGCGGCATGGTTACGGTGAATGCGGGCGGTGACGTCGCGCTCACCGGCGGCAGCACGAGCCCTTATGGCTATACGCAAATCGGCAATGGCGGCCAAAGCTCGCATGGCGATTCCAGCGGCGACATCTATGTCCAATCGGGCGGCGCCATCACGCTCGTCTCGGAAAACGACAGCGAAAATTACGCCCTGATCGGAAATGGCGGCTTTCCAAACACCGGCGACAGCGTTTCCGGCAACGCCAGCGGCAATGTCACGCTCTGGGCGCAGGACAATCTCCAATTCGACATCTGCAGCGACGAGGTCTGCACGAATCAGGGCATGGTCTGGATCGGCAATGCGGCTCCCAGCGGCGTGGCGAGCGGCGATCTCACCGTCATCGCGGCCGACCAGAAGGACAATTGCATGGTCGAAAGCTGCCATGACGATTTCGGCAGCATGGTCGGTTCCGCGCTCGGCGACGACAGCAACGGCAATTATATCGACGGCGCGGGCGGCAACGTGACCATCGCGTATACCGATCCGCAGCACAATGACGGGCCGGAGCTCAATATAGACACCGGCGTTTCCTACGATTCGCCGTTCGATCTGACAATCATGTCCGGCAACAACATCGACATATCGGGATCGCTGCAGAACGCAGGCACGGGTAACCTCACGCTGGTGGCCGGCTGGAATCTGGACGAAGTCACGCCCGAAGACATCATCGCGCAAGCGGCCGCGGATGCTTCGATGGCCGCGTTGTTCGCCGGCAACGCCGCAGCCTATGGCGCGAATGGCGGGAGTATCCTGATCGGCGGCACGAATGCCTGTCAGGACGCCGAAGGCGTTTGCGGCTCGGCCGCAGGTTCGGCGGGCGGCACGACATCCGTCTTCGGCAGCGACATCACGGTGGAAGCCGATAATGGCTACGCCCAGATCGGCTATAACGGCACGGGCGGCGGCACGATTGTCGTGCGGGCGGCCAACGATCTCAACCTGACCGCCTATGACGGCGAACTTGCGGCGATCGGCAACGGCTATAACGGCAAGGCCGGCAACGCCACCGGCAATATCGATGCACGCGCCGGCAACCAGCTTCAGCTTTACGAAAATGGGGGCAATGTCTGGATCGGCAATAGCGCGCTCGGCGAGGGCGCCATCGCCACCGGCAATGTGACCGTGATTGCGGGCAGCGAAGACGACAATTTCGATATCGGCACGATCATCGCCACCGATCTCGGCGACGATTCCGGCGGCCATTACATCGACGGCGCGGGCGGCAACGTGACCTTCGCCTTCACAAGCCTCGAAGGCGACCAGAAAATCGACGGCGGCGCCGAATATGACAGCCCGTACACACTCAGCATCGTGTCCAACATGGGCCTCAATGTCAGCGGCTCGCTCGTGAACGACGGCACGGGCGCGCTCAACATCGTGGCGGGATGGAACCCGGCTATTGTCACGCCCGATCAGCTTGTGAACGCGACGAATGGATCGGGCGGCGCGATGGCGGCGCTCTTTGCGGCGCATGCAAGCGCATACGGCAATAATGGCGCGACGGTGACGATCAGCGACCCCACCGAAGTGATCGGCGATCCGAGCGTAGGCAGCGCGGGCGGCACGACAAGCGTCTTCACCGATAATCTCACGATCCAGGCGAACAACGCGGTGGCGCAGCTCGGAACGCCGGACGGCAGCGGCGACATCGCGGTTTATGCCAAGGATACGATCTCGCTCACCGGCAACTCTTCCGACGCGCTGGCCGAGATCGGCAATGGCACGACATCGGCGCCCGGCGGCGGCAATATCACGATCAACGCGCAGGCATTGACGGTCAACGCCCACAACGCCGTTCTCGGCGATACGGCCACCATCAATATCACGGGCACGAACGGCATAGGCGACCTCGCCGATCCGCTGCGCCTGTGGCTCAATTCCATCGCGATTACGGCCGATGGCGGCGGCGTTTTCGCCACCTCGCCCGGCAGCGGGATTTCCATCGGTGTGGGCAGCTACGGGATCAATCTCGACGGCGGCGCGCTGACGCTCTCAGCGGACGGCGCAATCACGCAGACCCAGGCGATCGTAGCGAGCGCGCTGAATGTTTCCACCGGCGGCGGCACGATCACGCTCAGCAATACCGGCAACGCGTTCGGCACGCTCACGGTCTCGACCACAGGCAGCGACAACGCGACGATTTACGATGCGGGCGCTGTGACCGTGGCCTCGGCGGGTGTGGGCGGCACGTTCGCGCTGACCGCGACCGGCGCCATCGGTCAGAGCGGCGTCATCGCCGCCCATGCGTTGAGCGCAACATCGACCGGCGGCGCGATCACGCTGACCAATTCCGGCAATTTCTTCGCGTCGCTCGCGGTATCCACCAGCGCGAGCAACGACGCGAACATCAAGGATTCGACGGGCGTAAGCGTGACCTCCGCGCAGGTGGGCGGCACCTTCACGCTGACGGCCGCGGGCGCTATCGGCCAGAGCGGCGACATCATCGCCGCCGCGTTGAATGTATCCTCGACCGGCGGCGCGATCACGCTGAACAATTCCGGCGACGCCTTCGCCACGCTGTCGGTGGCGACGAGCGGAAGCAATAATGCCAGCGTGAACGACTCGACGGGCGTCACCGTTGCGTCGGCTCATGCCGGCGGCACGTTCACCCTGACCTCGGCAGGCGCCATCGGCCAAAACGATCCGATCATCGCCAATGCGCTGAACGTCACCTCCACGGGCGGCGCGGTCACGCTCAACGATCCGGGCAATGCCTTCGGCGCGCTCACGCTTGCGGCCGGCGCGAACAGCGCGACGGTCTACGACACAATCGATCTGACCGTGAACGGCGCGACCGCCAATGGCGGGCTCACGCTTCTGACGAAAGGCAATCTCACCTTCGTCAATTCGGTGCAGGTGACGGGCGGCAATCTTCTGGCCGTCGCGGGCTGGGACGGCACGACGACCAATGCGGCGGCGGTCACGGCGGGCAATGCCTACGGCAATAATAATGGCAGCATCGTGATCGGCGGCGCGGGTGCATCGGGCGGCGTGGCGGCCGGCGCGTCGGGCACGGCCACACTTGCCGCCAACAACATCACGCTCTCCGCCGTCAACGGCTATGCGCAGTTCGGACTGAATGGCAACGGCACGGGCGCGCTCAGCGCCATTGCCAAAGGCAACGTCGCGCTCAATGCGGGCGACGCCACAGGCGAAGACGCGCAGATCGGCAATGGCGGCTATCAGGCCACCGGCTCGAACAGCGGCGCGATCACGGTTGCGGCTGCGGGCGATGTCGATCTCACCGGCGGAAGCGGCACAGACACGTATGCGCAGATCGGTCACGGCGGCGGCCAGAGCAATGCGAATTCGGCCGGTTACAGCGATGCGGGCGCGATCACCATCACGGCCGCGAATGTCAATCTTTCCGCCGGAAGCGGCAGCGGCGCTTATGCGCAAGCCGGCAATGGCGGCTATCGCGCAGGCGCGGGGCTTACGGGCGCCGCAACCATCTCCGGCGCAATCGCGGTAACGGTGAGCCACACGGTCAATCTGAACGGCGGCGCGGGCGCCAACGCGTTTGCGCAGATCGGCAATGGCGGCGGCTTCGCCAACACCAATTCCACATCGAGCGCGAGCGGCACGACCTCCGGCGACATCGTCGTCACCGCGCCGAATGGATCGTCCGGCGGCGTCAGCGTCACGGCGGGTGCGGGCGGCAATGCCTATGCCCAGATCGGCAATGGCGGCTACAGCAGCAATGCGCCGAGCGCGGCAACGCCGGCCAGTTTCGTCATCAGCGGCAATGTGACGGTGACCGATCTCGTGCTGGCGGGCGGCGGCGCCAACGCCTATTCGCAGGTCGGCAATGGCGATATCGGCCACGCCAGCGTCGGCGATATCTTCGGCAATATCGTCATCGATACGGGCGGCGGGCCGGTCACGCTCACGCCAGGCACGGGGCCGGGCAGTTTCGCGCTGATCGAGAACGCAACCGGTTCGGGCAGCGTGTCGGGCACCGTCAGCGGGTATCTGCCGCCGCAGAACGCGGCCAGCGGCACGATCGCCTCGCTCACCAGCTCGCCGCAGACGAATGTGCCCACGGACAACACGGCCGATGCGGTTGTGCTGCAGGAACAGCAGCAATCGGGCGGCGGAACGGGCGCAGAGACCGGCGGCGAAACCGGCCCGCTGGAGGATCTGACCGACAGCAGCGGCCAGGGCGATCAGGAAAGTTCCGAGAAATCGGACAAGACCGCCGATGCGCTGGGCGACTCGCTCGACGGTTCGAAGAAGAAATCGGCTTCGGAAGTTTATTTGAGCGGACTTGTGACGAAGCTCGAGCCCGCGACCCCGGCCAACACGCCGCACGGCATTCCGCCGGCCGATTCCGATTTCGCAAGCTGGGGCAACGAGGCGTTCTGGCAATGAAGAAAGTTTTGGCCGCGCTAGCCATCGCCGCCGCATTGACCGGCGCGGCAGCGGCGCGCGCGGAGCCGCTTGCGCTCGGCAACAATCTCGCGGGCGAAGCCTGCCGGATGGATACGGCGCCGTCGCTGGTGAAGAACGCGAGCATCGTTTGCGGCGAATCCAACGCCGCCGCTGGAACGGTGCGCATGGCGGCCGCGCCGCAAAATCTTTCCAATCCCGCCACGCGCCTCAAAGCGCTGATGGATGGCGCGCGCGCCTTGCGCGGGCAGGATGCAGAGCAGGCAGCTTGCGGCGATCCGCAATGGATCGGAACCGGCATCGCGATGTCCGTCTGCACGATCACCGGCAATGGCTGGCCGCACATCGTGCTGGCTGCGGCGACGGCCTCGTCGCTCTATGAGGCCGACGGCATGCCGTCGTTGCTTCCGGCGCTGACGGCTGCGCTGTCGCAGCTTGCGGGCGGCGATGCGGCGGCGGCAAGCGATGCGGGCAAAAAAATTCTTGCCGCCAAATTGCCGGGCGACATCCTCAACGCACGCGCCAGCGATGCGGCCGATTACAAGAATTATGTCGAGGCCGGGCGGCTCGCCGGCGGCAGCGAGGATTATGCGGCCGCCGAAACCGCCTATCGCCACGCGCTCGATATCGAAACCCGCCTGTTCGGAGCGGATTCCGCACCCGTGGGCGAAACGCTGGCCGAGCTTGCGCTGCAGGTGAGCAATCAGGGCCGCTTCGACGAGGCCGACGCGCTGTTTCACCGCGCCGAACCGATCCTGGAACGCGCGGCCGAGCCGCAATTGCGCGCGCGGCTTTCGTCTTATCTGGCGCTGCACGCGGCCAACCAGCGCCATTTCGACGATGCGCTGAAGCTTGCCCATCAGGCGACCACGGCGCTGCGCGCGGCCGTCGCCGATGCCGGCGACAACGAGACCGATGCGGCCGCGGCGCAAGGCGATCTTTCGCACAGTCTGCGCCTCGAAGCGGAAATGGCGCTCAGGCTCGGCGATGCCACCGCGGCGCGCGCAGCGGCCGAAGAAGCGCTCTGGATCGTGTTCCAGGAGCCGGGCCTGCCGCTCTGGTGGCGCGCCGACACGCTTGCGCTGATGGGCGAAGTCAATGCCGCAAGCGGGCGCGTGGTCGCCGCCGAGCACAATTTCGAGGACGCCGCCGATCTCGATAAAAAACTGTTCGGCGACACGGCGCCGGCGGCTTCTGCGGACTTGCAGCTTGGCGCGTTCTATGCGAGCCAGCAGCTTTATCAACCAGCCCTTGCGGCCTATCGCAATGCGTTCCGCATCTTCGCTGCCAACAAGATCGCGCGCTCGCATGTCGTGGCCGATCAGCTTCTGTCCTATTTCGATGCGGCCAACGCGCAGGCGAAAACGCCCGCGCTCGACAACGAAATGTTCGAAGCGGCCCAGCTTGCCGGCGGGGGCGTGGCGGACCAGACGATTGCGCGCATGGCCGCGCGGCAGGCCGCGGGAACGCCTGCGCTGGCAGCGGCGGTACGCGCGGTGCAGGATGCGGAACGGGCGCGCGACACCGCGCGCATCGAACTCGCCGCCGAGAATTCCAAGGCCGACGAGGACCGCGACGCCAAGCGCGTGCAATCGCTGCAGGCGGAATTGGCTGCGGCTTCGAGCAAATATGACGCGCTCGCCGCCAAGCTTGCGCAATCCTTCCCGGATTACGGAAAGCTGGCCGCGCCCGGCCCGGCAGCGCTCGCCGATGTTCAGCGCAATCTCGCGCCCGATGCGGCGCTTGTCATGTATGTCGTGGGTGCCAAGGGAAGCTATGCGCTGCTCGTCAAGCCCGATGCGCTGATCGTGCGCAAGATCGCGGCAACTTCCGACGATCTGTCCGGCGATGTCGCCGATCTGCGCAAGGCCTTCGTGCCGTCGCTGGGGCGCGTGTCGCCGTTCGATCTCAAATCCGCGCATGCGCTTTATGAAAAACTGCTGGGGCCGTTCGAAGCCGATCTTTCCGCGACGCAAATGCTGAGCGTCGTGCCCTCGCCCGAGCTTGCCAATCTGCCATTCGCGCTTCTGGTGAGCGCAGCGCCGGGCGCAAACGAAAACTATAGCGACGCCGCATGGCTCATCCGGCGCATGGCGGTCTCAAGCGTGCCGAGCCCGCGCGCATTTCTGGCACTGGCCTCGGCCGAAGCATCGCGCAAGCCTGCGCCCGATCCGATCCTCGCCTTCGGCGCGCCTGCATTCACCGGCAACGGCAGCGCAGGCCTGCAAAGCCTTGCCAGCGCCTGTCTCGACGGCGGGCCGGTTGCGGCGGACACGCTGCTTGCGCTTCCGCCGTTGCCCGACACCGCAGGCGAAGTGAATGCAGTGGCGCGCGCGCTTGGAGCGGGCGCGGATTCGGTGCTGCTGGGCGCCGCAGCCAATGAAGCCGCGCTGCATGCGCGCACGCTTTCCGATTACAACGTGCTTTATTTCGCGACGCACGGGCTTCTGCCGGGCGAGCTTCATTGCCAGTCCGAACCGGCGCTCGCGCTCTCCCCGCCCGCACACGCGACTTCCACCGATACGGACGGGATGCTGACCGCGGGCGAAGTGGCGAACCTCAATCTGAATGCCGATCTCGTCGTGCTTTCGGCCTGCAACACGGCCGCCGGCGGCAACGGCAAATCCGGCGGCGCTGCGCTGGAAGGATTGGCGGACGCCTTCTTCGATGCGGGCGCGCGCGCGGTTCTGGCCAGCCATTGGCAGGTGCCGTCAGCTTCGACCGTTTCGTTGATGACAAACATGTTCGCCCGTTATGGCGAAAATCGCGGGCAAGGATTGGCCGAAGCCTTGCGGCAGGCGCAACTTGCGCTCATCGCAAAGCCCGCGACCGCGCATCCCTTCAACTGGGCGGCATTCACATTGATCGGCGACGGCCAGACGCCGGCGCTTCTACAATCGGCAAAGGCGGACGTGCCATGAAACGGACAATCGCTTTTCTCGCCCTCGGTCTCTTCCTGCTTCCGGTCTGTGCGGAGGCCGAACAGCTTGTCGTGGTGGAAGCGCGCGGCGTGGGCTATGCGCAAGGCGCGGTACTCGATTCAACCAAGCCCGTCGTGCTCAAGGAAGGCCAGCATCTGACGCTGATTTCCGAGAAAGGCGCCACCATCAAGCTCGACGGGCCTTACAATCAGGCGCCGGGCGCGGGCGCGAGCGGCGGGGTTTCGCTGTCGATGAAACTGGCCGCGCTTTCGGGCGGCGGCCAGCGCTTCGGCGAAGTGGGAACGACGCGCGCGGCCGGGCCTGTGAATCTGCCGTCCGCATGGCTTGTCGACACCGGCCATTCGGGACCGGTGTGCCTGCGCGAAGGCGAGTTGCCGGTGCTCTATCGCGAGGCATCGCTTGATCCCGTAGAAATCACCATCATGCCCGACGATCAAAGCTGGCGCGCGACCGTCGAATGGCCGGCGGGCGACGGCACGCTCACGCTCGTCAAGACCGTGCCGCTGCATGCGGGCGCGACCTATTACATCGACATGAACGGCGAGCGCCACGCCATCAGCGTCGTTGACGTTCCATCCGTGCTTTCGAGCGACGACATGCGCGCCGCCTGGCTCGCCAACAAGGGCTGCGAGGCGCAAGCCCGCGCGCTTCTGCGAACCCCGACATGATGGCACGGCTTCGGGCCTGGCTCCGGCAGAACGAAAGAATTGTCTCCGAAGTGACGGCGCTGTCCGTCGCCATCCTGGTGACGTTCGTCTCCGTCGTTCTGGTGCACAATGTTTCGGTGCTCGAACATACCGCGCAATTCGTCAACGATTACATGACCGTGTCGCTGGCGCCCACCGAGCCGCAGGACAAGGACATCGTCGTCGTTGCGGTCGGCGAAGACACGCTGTCGCAATTTCCCTACCGCTCGCCGGTGGACCGCGCCTTCCTCGCCGATCTTCTGACGTCGCTCGCGGCCAAGCATCCGCGCGCCATCGGCGTCGATTTCCTGTTCGATCAGCCGACCGAGCCCGCCAAGGACGCGCTCCTGACGCAGACGCTGCACGATCTGAAAGTGCCGCTGGTGGTGGCTTACAGCGACCGGCCGGAAGTGATCGACGATGCGCAGCGCGCATCGCTGGCCGCCTTCGTGCCGCTGCGGCTGCGCGGCGATGTATCCTTGGGCGAAGACAAACTCGATGTCGTGCGATGGGTGTTTCCCGGCGCGGTCAATCGCGAGGGCGTCTATGTTCCGGGCTTCGCGCGCGCGCTTGCCGCGAAAGTGGGCGTAAAGACGCCGGCGGTGCTTGCGCCCATCGTGTGGCATGGCGTGCCCGATTCGAAGACCTTGCCGTTTGCCGAATACAAGGCGCAACTCGTCAAGTTCCTTCCGGCAAGCTGGTTCGCCGGAAAGATCGTGCTGGTCGGCTCCGACCTCACGCTGGTGGACCGCCACCGCACGCCCTTCGACGTGGTCGACCCCGATCACCAGATGGCGGGCGTATTCGTGCAGGCGCACGCGCTGGCGCAATTGATTCACGGCCGCTCTTCGCCCGATGCGAGCTGGCTGATGAATCTTCTCATCGCCTTTATCTGCGCGGCGATGGGCGCGCGGCTGGGCGCCATGAACATCGCGGTTTCGGCGCGCGTGGGGCTCGGTTTCGCCTTTCTCGTCCTGCTTTATGGAGCGGGCGCCGCCCTCTTCCATTATGGCGGCTATCTCATCGAATTGCTGACGCCCACTTTTGCGATGTCGCTGTCGCTATGGGGCACGGAGTCGCTCACGGGCCGCGAGGCGCGCCGGCAGCGCGAATTCATCCAGGGCGCGTTCTCGCATTACGTTTCGCCCAAGGTCGTCGACCGGCTCCTGCGCGATCCCGGCAAGATGTCGCTCGAGGGCGAGCGGCGCGTGATGACGTATATTTTCAGCGACATCGCCAATTTCACCGACATGTCGGAGAAGCTGGACTCGCGCGAGCTGGGCCGCGTGCTCAACACCTATCTCGACGGCATGACCAAGGAAGTCCTGAAACAGGACGGCATGGTGGACAAGTTCATCGGCGACGCCGTGTTCGCCATCTTCAACGCCCCCGTCGATCTGCCGGCGCACGCCGAATGCGCGGTCAAATGCGCGCTTGCGATGGACCGCTTCTCCTTTGCCTTCAGCAAGGAACAGAACGCGCGCGGCATTCCCTTCGGCGTCACGCGCATCGGCGTTCACACCGGCCCCGCGGTGATCGGCAATTTCGGCTCGAGCGACCGCTTCAATTACACGGCCCAGGGCGATTCCGTGAACGTCGCTTCGCGCCTGGAAGCGCTCAACAAGCATTTCCACACGCGCCTCTGCGTGAGCAACGCCACCAAGGAACTCTGCACCGGCATCGCCTTCCGGCCCATCGCCGAGGTCATATTGAAGGGCAAGACTTCGGCCGTGGAAGTGTGGGAGCCGCTGCACGACGACGACCGCCGGGAGACCTATATGAGCCGCTATCTGGCGGCCTATGAGGCGCTTCGGGCGCGCGATCCCGACGCCCGCAAGCTGATGGGGCTGCTTGCCCAGGAAGCGCCCGGCGATCCTTGCGTTCGCCTTCATCTGTCGCGGCTTGCCGAAGGCCAAAGCGGCACGATCATCGTCATGGAGGAGAAATGAACCATTTGAGTTTCCGCCTCCGGCGTGATTCCATGGCCAACGGGTTGTTTCGGGCCGGGGATTTCGCCGGATGATCCTTGCACTGATCGCCACCGCCATCTTCACGGTGCTGCGTTTCTGGACGCCGGACGCGGTGAAGGCCGCGTTTCCCGCGCCCTATGGCGGGATCGTGCTGCATGCGGTGGGCGTGGCATGGGTCGTGGCCATCGCCGTTTTGGCGGACAGGCTGATCCGCCTGCTCTTCTGGAACGGATATCTGCGCCGGCGCCGCGGCCGCGACACGCCCGAGCTGGTGGAAGATCTCGTCACCGTCGCGCTCGTCATTTTCGGTCTTTCGCTGGGCCTCTATTTCGAAGAAGGCCTGTCGGTCACGGGACTCGTGACGGCGTCCGGCGCAACCGCGATCATCCTGGGCATTGCGCTGCAGGTTGCCATTCAGGACCTGTTCAGCGGGCTCTCGATCAATCTCGACGGCTCCTATGCGCTGGGCGACTGGTTGACGGTTTTCACCGACCAGATGCCGGAACCGCTTTACGGCTGCGTCACCGGCATCACATGGCGCACCACATTCCTCACGCTCGAGGACGGACGCCGGTTGATGGTGCCCAACCACATGATGACGGCGCAGCCCGTGCTCAATCACAGCCAACCCGCAGGCCCGAAGCGCTATTTCGTGGAAGTGAGCGTCGACAACCGCGTTCCGTTCAAGCGCGTGCACGATGCCCTTCTGGGCGAAGCGTTCAAAGTGGTCACGAAAAAAGGTTATGCGCGGCTTCCAGAGCCCAGCATCATGTTCCACCGGCTGGGTGAAGACGGCGCCTATTATCACGTCCGCTTCTATGCCTGGCCGGACCAGATCAGCGTGCAGGAATGCAAATCCATCATGCTTCAGGCCATGCTGGACGTGATCCTGAACAACAAATTGGCCTCGCCCGTGCAGCAGCTCGAAATCCAGCCGGCGCCCGATCTCGATTACACCTTGGGCGAAAAGGAGACGCGCGCCGTGCTGGCGCGTGCGCCGCTCTTCGCAAGCGCGCTCGACGAGGAGCAGATCGCCGATCTCGCCGCCCATTGCACGGTGCATCAGTTCCCGAAAGGCGCGGTCATCATGCGCCAGGGCGACCCCCCCGGGCCGATGTATGTCATCCTGGAAGGCGCGATCAGCATTTCCATCACGGGCGCCGGCGGCAGCGCGCATGAAGTGGCGGTGTCGGCGACCGGAGACATCCTGGGCGAGATGTCGCTGATGACGGGCGCGCCGCGGACCGCGACCGCCACGGTCATCGCGCAACTGCGCGCCCTTGAGATCACCAAATCCGGCATTGAATCGCTTCTGCAGAAAACGCCGGGCCTTGCCGAGCGCTTCAGCGCGGTGCTCGCCCAGCGCCAGCGCGAGCTCGATCAGGCGGCCGACCGGGCCGCGCGCAAGCCCATGCCGGAAACCGACATTCTCGCCCGCATGAAGGCGTTCTTCGCGGGCGCCTTGCGCATCGCTTCGTGAAGCCCTTGAACATTTGAGCATAAGCGCGGGCGCGATTTCCGGTGGAAAAGTGCGGGAAAATTCCACCCCGCCGCAGCCGCAGATTGAGGCGGATCAAGGAATTCTCCTACCCTCGCCGCACTATGCAGGCAGAGGGAGGCGCCTTAATGGCTCTCGGCAATGCTGCATGCCTCGACGGGCGGAACTGACGCGATGTTTCCCGCTGTCCTGCGCCGCGAGATTATTGGCCTCCTGATCGCCAAGGCCGCGCTTCTGAGCGCGCTTTATTTTCTCTTCTTCTCGCCCGCCCACCGGATCGATCCGGCGCCGGGTCTCATCCAGTCCCATCTTTTGAACGACCGCTAGGGGAAACGCGCATGGATATCGTCGAGCTTTCGCGGCTGCAATTTGCGGTGACCGCGCTTTATCATTTCATCTTCGTGCCGCTGACATTGGGTCTTTCGATCCTTTTGGGGATCATGGAGACCGTCTATGTGATGACGAACAAGCCGATCTGGCGCGACCTCGTGAAATTCTGGGGCATCCTGTTCGGCATTAATTTCGCGATGGGGGTGGCGACCGGCATCACCATGGAATTCCAGTTCGGCACGAACTGGGCCTATTACTCGCAATATGTGGGCGATGTGTTCGGCGCGCCGCTCGCCATCGAAGGGCTGATGGCGTTCTTCCTCGAAGCCACCTTCGTTGGGCTTTTCTTTTTCGCCTGGGACCGGCTTTCCAAGGTACAGCATCTGATCGCGACGTGGCTGCTCGCCATCGGCACCAATCTTTCGGCGCTGTGGATTCTGATCGCCAATGGCTGGATGCAATATCCGGTGGGCGCGAAATTCAATGCCGATACGATGCGCATGGAAGTCAGCGACTTCATGGCCGTGCTGTTCAATCCCGTGGCGCAGGCAAAATTCGTGCATACGGTGAGCGCGGGCTATGTGACGGGCTCCGTCTTCGTGCTGGCGATCAGCGCCTATTATCTCCTGCGCGGACGCCACGTCGCCTTTGCGCGGCGCTCCATGACGGTGGCGGCGAGTTTCGGGCTTGCGTCCGCGCTCTCCGTCGTCGTGCTGGGCGATGAATCCGGCTACACCGCCGGCCAGAACCAGAAGATGAAAATCGCCGCCATCGAGGCGATGTGGCAAACCGAGCCCGCGCCCGCCTCTTTCACAGTGTTCGGCCTTCCCGATCTCGCCACCCACACCACCAAATACGAAGTGAAGGTTCCGTGGGCGCTCGGCCTGATCGTGACGCGTTCCATCGATGAGCCCGTGCCCGGCATCGACGAGCTGGTGCACGACGCATATTTTCGCATCAAGGATGGCCTTATCGCCTACGACACGCTTCTCGCCATCAAGAGACATCCCCGTGACGGGGCACTGCGCGCCACGCTGGAAAAGCATGTCGGCAATCTGGGCTATGCGCTGCTTTTGAAGCGCCAGCGCACCGATATCGAAAACGCGACAGACGCGCAGATCCATGCAGCAGCGGCGAGCACCATTCCCGATGTGCCCGTGCTGTTCTGGTCGTTCCGCTTCATGGTGGGAATCGGCTTCTTCCTCATCGCGCTTTTCGCCACCGCCTTCTGGCTTTCGGCGCGCCAACGGCTCGACCGCTACAGATGGTTTCTGCGCGTGGCATTTTACAGCCTGCCGCTGCCGTGGATCGCGGCGGAATTGGGCTGGGTCGTGGCCGAATACGGACGCCAGCCTTGGGTGATCGAAGGCGTGCTGCCGACGGCGATGGGCGTTTCCTCGACCGATCCGGGCAATGTGCTGTTCAGCCTGCTGGGCTTTGTGTTGTTCTATTCGGCGCTGCTCGTCGCCGATTTCTATCTCCTCATCAAATATATCCGCCTCGGACCCGATGACGCGCTGGCGCCGCCCGCGCGCATCGCCCCGGCGGCAGCGGAGTAATGCCCATGCTCGATTACGAAACGCTTCGGCTGATCTGGTGGGCGCTGCTCGGCATTTTGCTGATCGGCTTTGCCACGATGGACGGATTCGATCTGGGAACGGCGGCGCTCCTGCCCTTTGTCGCGCGCACCGACATGGAGCGGCGCATCGCCATCAACACGGTGGGGGCCGTGTGGGAAGGAAATCAGGTCTGGTTCATCCTGGGCGGCGGCGCGATCTTCGCGGCGTGGCCCACGCTCTATGCGGCGAGCTTCTCCGGTTTCTATCTCGCCATGTTCCTGGTTCTGGCGACGCTCATCCTGCGCCCGGTCGGTTTCAAATTCCGCAGCAAGCTCGAATCGCGCACGTGGCGGACGATCTGGGATTGGGCGCTGTTTGCGGGCGGCGTGGTGCCGTCGCTGGTGTTCGGGGTGGCCTTCGGCAATCTTTTCCTCGGCGTGCCGTTCACCTTCGACGGCGATTTGCGCTTTCATTCCACCATCACGCTGATCTCGCTGCTCAATCCGTTTTCGCTGCTGGTGGGGCTTGTGAGCCTCTTCATGATCGCGATGCATGGCGCGGCCTGGCTGAATCTCAAGACCGAAGGCACGGTGCAGGCGCGCGCGCGCGCGTTTCTGCCGGTTGCGGCGCTTGTGTTCCTGGCGCTTTTCGCGCTCGCCGGTGTCTGGCTCACGCATCTGCAGGGCTATCAGATCGTAGGCGCCATCGCCCATGACGGACCATCCAATCCGATGGCAAAATCGGTGGCGCGTTCGAGCGGATGGATCGCCAATGCCGGCCCGTGGCTGTGGCTGCCGGTGGCGGTTGCATTCTTCGGCGCAGCAGGCGTGTCGCTGTGGCGAAAGCGGCCGATGATCGCTTTTCTCTGTTCGGCGCTGGTTCCGGCGGGCACTATCGCCACGGCGGGCGCAGCACTCTTTCCCTTCCTGCTGCCGTCATCGGCCGATCCGAATGTGAGCCTGACGGTGTGGGACGCGTCGTCCAGCGAACTCACGCTCGCCATCATGTTGGGCGCGGTGGCGATCTTCCTGCCGATCATTCTGGCGTATACGGGCTTTGTCTATCGCGTGATGCGCGGAAAAGTGCGCGAGGCCGACGTGACGCAGAATTCCAAAACAGCCTATTAGGAGGCGGTAATGTGGTATTTTTCGTGGGTTCTGGGACTGGGTTTCGCGGTGACGCTGGCGGTGCTCAACGCCATGTGGCTCGAGCACCGCGCAGATCACAACGATTGAGCTAATCGCCTATGCCGATACTGATACTGGCGAACGGGCCGTAGAAGCCACGATCCTCCTTCTTCGCCGCATCGATGCCGCCATCGATGGCGCCGAAGAACGCGTCGTAGCGATAACCGAGCGTGACCTTTGCGTTGGTATAGCGCCACGACATAGCCGCATAGGCGCCGAGATTGGGAACGGTGACGTTCTTGCTGCGGGATGGCGATGACGGTGTGTGATACCGGGTCGTTTTTAGATAGCCATAATAGAAGGCCGATTGCGGCTGGAATACCGCAGTTTTCTCGTGATGCCCCTTCATCTTCTGCCGCCCGAACAGTAGCGCGCCGTTTACGCCCCAGTCGAATGTGAGGCTTCCGTCGGACGGATTGCCGGCGACGGTGGCCGATGCATCCCAGGAAAGAGATGGACCAACACCGCGGAAATTGCGCTTCGCCTCGAAAGAACCGTGGAAAATATAATACGAGGTCGGAACGGACGTCGTTCTGGATTTGATGTCCACATTGCTGTGCGAATCGAATTGCGCGTAGCGCACGCCTGCGCTGACAAGCGAACTCCCTTGCGATCCGAACCGGCCGAGACCGACATCCTTGCCGGCCTCAAAATCCAGAATGAGATGCTTCTCACTGCTTGAACTTTTGCTGTCCTGATAGCCGCTGTAGTGTGCGCCAGCGTAGCCAAAAGTTCCCCCTATATGCTGGGTGTTCTGATAAGCGGCCATGTGACGGCTGCTTTTGCCATAGCGGATACCAAGCGACATGACCCAATCGGAGCCGGATGGCTGAAACGAAATCTTGGCATCCTCGTCCCAGACCGATGGCGCTTTCTTGCGCAGAACCTTGATCCCGTCCCCGAATGTCGAGTCATATACGAAGGACGGAATAAATTGCTCCGTGTTCACCGATTGCAAGGCGAACTCGCCGCCCGCTTCGAGCCAGATCACAGGATGGCCGCTATCCTCCGCGCGCGCCATGCCCGCCGACGAAAGATAACCCGCCAGAGCAATCGCCGAAGCACCCGTGAGCAGCTTCCAGCGAATAGTGGCACGGTTGTCATTTTTTTGAATGAGTTCGCTCATTGGTGTTTTCCCCCTCACCAGTTCTTCGTGATGCGCACGCCATAAAGGCGCGGATCGGTCAGGAACACATTGGTTGTCAGCGCGACCGTATCGGGGTTGAGGAAGGTGCCGGTGATGGCCGTCACGTCGAACACATTCTTGACATAACCCATGACCTGCCAGCCGTCGGCGCCGGTGAGAATGAGGGCCAGATTGGTCGTCGAATAACCGCGCAGCTTGTCATAGGGCCTGTCGTTGAAAATGCGCGCGTAGGAATTGCCCTGCCAGTAGAAATCGCCATGCAGGGTCGCGGCCCAATCCTCGCTGACGGGGATGGTGTATTGCGCACCGAATGACAGCGTGAACGGCGGCGTATTGGGCAATTTGTTGCCGCCGAGATCTTTCGCGAAGCCTTCGCCGTTGTTCGGCACGGGACCGGCATCTATCCCGGTGAAAGGATCGTGATTTGCCGCCGTTGGGCTGGTTGGATCGAAGCCCGTAACGCCGGCATTGCTGAGATTCGGGTCGAGGTAGGCGGTGGTAAAGCTCTCCGCGGGATCGCCATAGGCGACATCGCAGGCATTGATGAAGGGGCTTAACGCTGCTGACCCGGTCGGTGGTTGCGGATAACGCACGATCAGCTCCCTGACGACCCAATCCGGGAAAACGCAGTTGGAGGTGGATGTCGCGAAGGGCTTCATCACCATCCAATCGGTGTGACCGGCCGTGCGGTCGATCAAATCGATTGCCGATTGTCCTTTGTTGACGGAACTGTCCTCAAGGCCGCCGGCGAAATTGAAGCGCAATCCGGGGATGGGTTCCCAAGTGGCTTCCAATTCGAGTCCTTTCACCTTCGCATCGAAATTCAGATTGATCGAGGTGAGGTTCACAATCTGCGAAATCTGATAGCCCTTGTAATCGTAATAGAAGACATTGGCGTCCAGCGTCATGCTGCCGTCGAGAAGCGTGTTCTTGGTCCCGAGTTCATATGCATTGACGAATTCGGGATCGAATGTCTTCGGATTGGTGAGGAACGAGAAGGATTGACCGCTGAGCGCGTTGGGCGTCGGCCCCGGTGGATTGGCGCCACCACCCTTGTAGCCGCGCGCATAGGAGGCATAGACGAGCGTCTGATCAGTGAAATCGAGCTTGGGCGACCAATCCACATTGAAGCGGCCGGTCCATTCCTTCCATTCCTGGCGGATGACGTTCTGGATCGGATAACCACCGCCGATCAGGAACGTCCAGCTCGGAATATTCTCGAAGCTCTTCCTGTCGTCGGTCCAGCGCAAGCCGCCGGTGAGTTTCACATCGGGCGTGAGCTGGTAATAGACCTCGCCGAATCCCGCCAGCGAATTCAGATTATAGGGATTCTCGCTGCGGAAATAATTATGGCCCAAGCCATTGAGATTCGTAATCGGATTGGGATCGATATAAGTGCCGACGGCCGAGCCGCCGGTATTGAAAGTGGCGCAACTGAAATTGGATGGATACACGCCAGGAAACTGGCCAAAGAATTCCGTAATCACCGGCACGGGCTGGATCGTAAAGAGCGGAACCTGGTTGCCGAAACCATTGATCGTGTAGCAGGTTCCGAATTCGTTCGGTCCTTGTCCATTGGAAAGCTGTTCAAGGGCCGTGATCAGATTGAAGAAGGCGTAATAATCTTCGACCGTCGAATAGCGCAGATAATTGGCGCCGAGATTGAAATTGAGCGGCCCCTTGAAATGCGAGGCGATGCGCAGTTCCTGGCTGAACTGCCAGGCATGTTCTTGCGACAGGTCTTCGCCGACCATCTTGCTGGAACAACCGACCTGCGGATCGCAATAAACACCGCCGGGGGTGAGGCTGTTGGGACCGCCGAGCGCGCCGAACAGGCCCGGCGCCGTATTGAAACGGTTGAAGTCCTCGGTCGAACGCAGGCGATCCTGATTATATCCGGTTTGCGACGTGATCGTGAGACCGGGCGTCACATCATAGTCGGCATTGATTTCCAGCACGTCGTTCTTGGCATGATAGGTTGGCGTCAAATCGGACTGGATATCCCGCAGGTTGGTGGACTGCACCGTGCTGGCATACGGATCGACCTGATTGAGCAGGAATCCGCCCGGCGCGCTTCCGCCAAAGCCGTTGAAGACGAATTCGCCCGCGGCCACGTAAGGAAGGGACTGACCGTTGGGCGTTTCGAAAGCGTCCTTCGAATAGAGCGATACCGGCAGGCACCCCTGGCTGAGCCAGGATTGGAAGAAATTGGCGTTGCCCGTGGTAGAAAGAGCTAGACCATCGACATTCGTGGGCCCAACGTCTTTCTCGCAAAGCTGCTTGGCGGAACGGACGCGGTCGTCGTCTTCCTGGAAATGCTCCCAGACGACATAGGCCTGCAATTGCGGGATCGGCTTGAGGCCCAGCGTCACGCGGCTCGACCACAGATCGCGGCCGTCGATAGGCTTGTTGGTGGTTGTATTGAACGAGTAGCCGTTACGTTTGGTCCATTCGCCGGCCACGCGCAGATCGAAGCGGTCATCGACGATGGGAATATTCACCATGCCTTCATAGCGACGATTGTAGTAATTGCCCCAATCGGCCGACGCCATCATTTCGAACTGATCGGTTGGCTTGGCGGAGATGACATTCACCACACCCGCGGTCGCGTTGCGGCCATAGAGCGTTCCTTGCGGTCCGCGCAGAACTTCGACCTGCGACACATCGAAGAATTCCTGCTCGAAAAAATGATTGCGCAGGAACGGAATGTCGTTGAAGGCCACGGCGACTGCCGGATCGGTCGTCACCGAAATGGCTTGCGTGCCGATGCCGCGGATTTGGATGTTGTAACCGCTGAAATTGGTTTTTGTGAAAGTGAGGTTCGGCACTTCCTTCACCAGATCGGGACCGCCCGCGATTTGCCGCGAAGTGAGCTGTTCCTGCGATAGCGCCGTAATCGCGATCGGCACCGTCTGGATATCGCCTTTGATCTTCGACGACGTAACCACCACCGTCTCGACACTTGCCGCGGCGGCGGAGACCGTCGAGGCTGCCGCAAGGCGCAAGGGCGCGGCTTCGCTGCGCTGTTCCTGCGGCGCATCGCGCACGATGGTGACCGCGCCCGAGGCATGATGATGGGTGACGAGCCCCGTGCCGTCCAGAATGCGCGAAAGTGCTGCGTCCGCGCTCAGATCGCCATGCACGCCCTTGGTGCGCACGCCGGCCACGACATCGGCCGACACGATCAGCGCCACGCGCGCCTGCATGGAATAAGCGTTGAGCGCGGCCTTGAGATCGCCGCCCGGCACGTTGAACTCATCGGCATACGCGCCGCCCGCAAGTACCGTGGCGCTCGCGCCCCCGATCAACAACGATTTCAATAATGCCCTCGACATTGCCCCTCCCCACGTGCGGAGCGCCTGGCCCCGCGAATTCGTTAGTGCCTCAACGCGAAATGACGATTTCGGAACCCTGGTTTTCGATACGCAATTTGAAAATGTCCTCGGCGGCATCCGTGAACGCGCTCACGTCATGAATCGGGAATGTGCCGACCATGGCGAGCCGCGCGGCCGCGGGATCGGTGATGACGATTTTCTGCCGGTTGTAGCGGTTGAATTCCTCAGCCGCGACCGCAAGCGTGGTGTTGTCGAACACCAGCACGCCGCGCCGCCAGCCAAGTTCGCTTTGAAGCGCGGCATCGGATTTCCTGGATTCCAAAACCGTGTTGCCCGACGCGGTCACGACATCGCCGGGCGTGAGCGTGGCGGCCTGATGCGCGGTTCCCGCATCGAAGCGCACGCGGCCCTGCACCACGGCAAGCTCCATGCGGCCTTCATCGCGGCGCACGAGAAAGGCCGTGCCCAGATCGGTGACGCGCCGCTCGCCCACCATCACCGTGAACGGATGGGCTGCATCGTGCTTGACCTGGAAATAGGCCTCGCCTTTTTCCAGCCACACGACGCGCCGATCAGTGGTCATGCGCGCACGGATGACGGTGTCGGTGTTGAGCTCGACCTTGGTGCCATCGGCAAACACGATTCTCTCGTGACCGCCGACGGGCGTCGAATAAATGCGGTCCTGCGGATGCAACATCATGCGCGTGGCGCCGGCGCCCATCACGGCGATCAGCGCCGCAGCAGCAGCAAGACCCATCAACACGGGAAACCGGCGCGCGGTTTGCGGGGCCTCCGATGCCGGATCGCGCAGCGCTACGAGTTTCTCGGTGCGCGCGAAACCGGATTCCATGCGCCAATAGGCGACGCGATGCGAAATCGATTCCGCGAGCCAGGCATCGAGCTCGGCCTGTGCTTCATCGCTCCAATCCCAGAAATGCCGGCGGCGCACCCAGGCTGCCGCCTGCGCTTCGATATCGGCCAATGGCCGCGCGCTTGCGGGTTCGCTCACGTTTTTCTCCTTGAATCTTCGGGCGCCCCGTAAACCGCATCGACGAGCACGCGAATTCCATGATCCAGATGCATCGAAACGGCCGCTTCGCTGATGCCCATGCGGCTTGCGATCTCGCGGCCCGAAAGCCCATCGATGCGGCCGAGCGTGACGGCTTCGCGGCAGCGTGGCGGCAGCGCGGCGAGCGCTGTCTGAAGCCGGCGCAGTTCGTCGCGGGCGAGCACGCTCGACTCCGGCCCCGGCGCATCGAGCGCTATGCCCAGCGCATCGAGATCGGACACGGCCTCGATGGGCACGACATGCTCGCGCTTGACGCGGTTGATCAGAAGATTGCGGGCCGTGCGGAAAACGAAAGCCTTGGTGTTTTCGGGAAACTGCCCATAGGCGGCCTCGCAGACGCGCTCATAGACATCCTGCCTGAGATCGGCGATATCGGCCTTGTTACGCCAATTGTGCTGCAGAAAAGATGTGAGCGCGGCTTCCAAAGGCAATACCTCACGGATGAACCACGCCTCCACTTCGGACGCAGTCATGCCTGCACCCGAACGGCAAGGTTCGGTGTTTTCACGGTTATGTTCCGGCGTCTCTGCCATTCCCCCGCAAGCCACCCGCTCTCAAAGGGACGCGTTTCAGAACCACGCTTAGGCAGACAAGGCTAAGCCCATAAAATTAAGGTGCAGCGCGAAATTTTTTTGATGTTGCGGCGCAGCGCGTGCAGCCGCGAAATGTTACGCAGCCTGCCGCGTCAGGCAGCGATTGAAGATTTCCGCCAATGCCGCACCATTTGCGCCGCGGATCATGGAGCGATGGTCGCCGGGGACATTATATATGTGCAGCGCATGCGCGTGGCGGTTCCAGATTCGCGCGGGATCGGCCATCAGCGGATCGCCCAGTTCGGATTTGAGGAGCGTGATCGGGCCTTCGTAATAGGCGGGCCGATAGGCAGCGACCGCCGCGATGGTGGCGTTATAGACATCGGAAAGCGCCGGCGGGATCGCATGCGAAGCACTGGTCGCATCGCCCATGCGCCGCGCGAGACGGCGGTAAAGCCCGGCCAGCGATTTCACCGCATAGCCCAGCATGTCGCCGCGCGAAAGATGCGCGAGTGCCGCCAGATGATGCCGCGCACGTTCGCGCAATTTCGAAAGCCACAGAGAAACAGGCCATTGGCTTGCATGGGTTTGCGTGTCGAGCAGCGCAAGCAGCGCAACCTCTTCGCCTTGTGCGCGCAACGCTCGCGCCATTTCGAAGGCGATCAATCCGCCGGAGGAATATCCCGAAAGCCGGTAAGGCCCCCGCGGCTGTTTCTCGCGAATGGCGGCGAGATAATAGCGCGTCATTTCGCCGATGCTGCGATTGGGCTCGGCGCGGCCGTCGAGGCCCTTCGCTTGCAAGCCGTAGACGGGGCAATCGAGTTTGCGGCCGAATCCGAACAGCTCCATCACATTGCCGCCCACGCCATGCACGATGAAGAGCGGTGCGCCCTCGCCTGCCGTCTTGATCGCGACCAGCGGCGAGAATTCCGGCGCCGCTTCGGTTTCGATGGCGCGCGCGATCGAGGCTACGGTTGGATAGTCATAGATCATCGTCACCGGCAATTCGACGCCGAGCGCTTCTTCCAGCCTGAGCATCAGTTCGAGCGTCAAAAGCGAATCCCCGCCAAGATCGAAGAAATCGGCATCGCGATCGATACGCGGACGTTTGAGAAGCGCGCACCAGATGGCGGAAATCGTGTCTTCGACAAGGTTCACGCCATGTGAGTTGGATTGTGAATCAGATGAACAGGCGGCTTCCTCGCGCGCCTGCATGCCGGCGTCGCGCGCGGCAAGCACTTTCATGTCGAGCTTGGCGCTGGGAAGGCGCGGGATGCTATCGCAAAGATAAAGCCGCTGCGGCTGCAAATGCGGCGGCAGCGCCTCTTTCAAATAAGCGCGCAGGGCCGCTTCGCTGCACTCTTCGCCACGCGCGACGATATAAGCCACAAGAATTGTCGTATCGCCGGTTCTTCGCGGCACGACCGCCGTGTCGAGTACGGAAGAATTGCGGCGTAGCGCCGCCTCGATCTCGCCCGGCTCGACGCGGAAGCCGCGAATCTTCACCTGGCGATCCTTGCGGCCGATGAGATCGATCAATCCGTCATCGCGCAGGCGCACGAGATCGCCAGTATGCAGGATGCGGCAGAGAGGATTTTCCGGATCGGACTCGAAGCGGTCGGCCACGCAACGGCCATCGATCCAGCGGCCGAGCGCGACGTAAGGACTCTTCACCACGAGTTCGCCAGTATCGCCAGGCCTGCCCTCTTCGTCGAGGATTGCGAGCGTATTGCCTTCGAGCGCATGGCCGATGGGAACACGCGCGCCTTCGGCCGGAAAGTCGCGCGGCACGAACCATTGCATGATGGGCGCTTCGGTGGAGCTATAGCCCAGTTCGATCAGGCAAGTTTCCGGCAACCATTTGCGCAGGCGCTCGACGTCGCTCCACAAGACCGCATCGCCGCCCACGCGCACGACGCGCAAGGATTGCGGCGCAGGCTCTTCGCCCAACTGCATCAGCGAACGCAGCAGTGCAGGCACCGCGTAAACGACGGTGATTTTTGCGTCGTGTAAGCCGCGAACGATTTCGCGCACGCTTGCGCGCTGCACGTCGAAAAGATGCAGGCTTGCGCCCGCGAGCAACGCGGAAAAGCGCTCGCGCAGGCCCGCAATCGTGCAGGCCGAGCTGAACGGCATGAAGCGGTCGGTCTCATCGATATGCGCCGCATTGACGTATTGCTCGACGCGGCGAAGCAGATTGCGCTGGCTGTTGACGATGCCTTTCGGCCGTCCCGTGCTGCCGGATGTGTAGATCACGATGGCGGGATCATCCGGCCCGGGCGGCTGGGGCTCGAATGCAGCATCGCCGTGCGGCGCATCGAGTTCGATCTTCTTCACGCCGGGCGGCACGAGATCGGCCACATCGGCTTCGCCGAAATAGCCGATGACGGCGGACATGCAGGCGTCGTCCATCACATCCACGAGCCAGGCGCGCGGATAATGCAGGTCGAGCGGCACGAAAGGGCGCCCCGCCGCGAGGCAGGCCAGCATCGCGACCGGAAAATCCGCCGAATTGGGAAGCAGGATGCCGACAAGTTCGCCCGGCGCCGTTTCGGCCATGATGCGGGCGGCGAGCCCACGCACGGCAATCTGCATTTCGCGATAATTCAGGCGTGTGCGCGAATCTTCGGCCGCGATGTTATCGGGGAAGCGGCGCGCGGCCTTTTCGAAAAGTGCGATAATCGGCCGGTCGAGATCGCCATGTTCAAAACGCGCAAATTCGCGGCTGACCGGCCCGTTCCAGTCAAGCGGACGGGACGAGGTTCCCAGCCAGCGCAAAGGAGCGGCGCAATTCACTTGCCCTCCAGCACCATCTGCGTCTGGGTGACGAGCGCCAAGAGCTTGCCGTCTTCGCGCGTGATGCGCGTTTGCCAGACGGAACTGCGCCGGCCCACATGCAGCGGCACGGATTGCGCTTCGATCACCGAACCTTCCGTAGCCGGGCCCATGAAATTCGTCTTGCTTTCGATGGTGGCCGTTGCGGCACCTTCCGGCAGATTGAGATAGGCGCCGATCGAAGCCGTCACATCGGCCAGCGTCATTATCGCGCCGCCATGCAGCATGTGGCCGGACCGGCAGAATTCGGGGCGCACGTAAAGCCGCGCGCGAACGCGCTCCGGCTCCGCCTCGATCACCTCGACGCCCAGAAGCTGTGGGAACGGCTGGTAGAGCGGGCCGGGCCCGCGCGGCACCGGTGCCGCGGCGCGCATGGCCGGCGATTGTGTCTCGATATGGAGCATGACGCCTCCTTGCGGCGGTTCAATTTGAACGGAGGCCGCGCACGGGTACGCGCTGCCTGCTTCCCAAGCCGAATAGAGGCAAATCCGATGCCAGCGTAAGGATTAACAGTCCGGGCTCAGGCCGGTCCGACCAATATGACGCCGGCGATAACAAGAATGGCCGCGATGCCTTTCTGAAACAGGCTTCGCGCCGAAAGGTCCTCGCGGCCGAGCGCCGGAACAAAAAGCGACAGGGCGATGCCGAACAGGAATACGAACAAAGGCGATGTGCTCGAAATTGCCTGCACGATGGAAAGCGGCGCCAGCAGCATGGCATAGCGCACACCGAGCCCGCCGCCGAGATTGATAAGTTCGTTGGCGGCGTTGATCGTGGTCATCGCGTAAGGATGCACCTTGAACAAACCGAAGAATTCGCGCCGGTAAGGCGGATAGGCAAGAAGTCCCGCGCCGAACACGACATTGCCCACGAAGGTCCAGAAAGCCGTCGTCCAGAATTCGTCGCGGATGGCGAAGAATTTGAAGATCACCGAATTGAGCGCCAGCGTGAACGCGCATGCCGCCATCAGAAGCACGATGCCGAGCTTGATGCGCGCGCGGCCGCCGGCGCGCGGGCGCAGCGAAATCAGGAACACGCTTGACATGATGAGAAGCCCGCCGAACATCTGCTTCGGCGAAAGCGTTTCGCCCAAAACCGCCCAGGCAAGGCCATAGGCGAAGAGCGGCGAGATCTGGAACAGCGGCGAGATGACGGAGGCTTCTTCCGTCTGCAGCGCGCGCAGATAAAAGAACATCGCGCCCATATAAAGCGCGCCCGAGCCTACGATTACGGCAACCGGCAGAGCGCCGATCCCCAATGTGTGCGGCTCGAAAATCGCGATAAGGGGCAGCGGCAGAAGCCCGATCAGCCCGGTGAAGATCAGCAGAACGCCGACATCGCTATCCTTGAAGAAGCGCTCGACGAGATATTTGTCGATGTGGGTGGAGGCGGCCCACAGAACCGGTCCGGCAAAGGCGAAAGCGAGCCACATATATTATCTATAGCGCAGGCGCGCGCCTGCGGAAATCAGTTCAATTCCTCGTCGCGCACATGGCCGCGCAAGCCCCCTTGCATCTTGAGCAAGAGATCGTCGGCCACTTCTTCCATCGGAAATTTCGGCGCGCCCTCGATGATGGCCGCAATGCGAACTTCGCGCGGGAAGCGCGTCTGCGGGGCCGGATCGCCCAGATAGAACGCGGCATGCGCGAGCCCATCCCGGCAGGTCCAGTTCCACGAGCGATTCATGGCGCGCTCCTCTTTGGGGACTCATGCTTAGCGGCCGGCAAGCCCGCGGTCATTGAGCGAGGTCAATCTCACCGCCGCTTCAGCAGCTTCGCAAGTTCCGTCCAGCTTCGCGTGTTGAGCACATCCTTCGGCGAAAGCCAGCCGCGGCGCGCCTGATCCACCGCATAGCGCATATAATCCAGCGTGTCGGCGGAATGCGCATCGGTGACGAGCGCGAGCGTCAGGCCCATCTCCTTCGCCATCTTGCAATGGGCATCGTTGAGATCGAGTCGCGAGGGTTGGCCGTTCACTTCCAGATGGCAGCCGCGGGCAAGTGCCGCCTCCATCACCTTGCGCATATCGACGGCATAGCCTTCGCGCTCGCCGATCAGCCGCCCGGTCGGATGGGCGATGATGTGAACGTGGCGGTTATCCATGGCGCGGATCAGCCGCTGCGTCTGATCGCCGGTGAATTGGGTGTGGATCGCGGCCGTGACGAGATCGAGTTCGGCGAGCGCGCCATCGTCCATCGCGAGCTTGCCATTGGGCAGTATGTCCACTTCGGCCGATTTCAGAATGCGCAAGCCGCGCGTTCGCGCATTGAGCCTGTCGATGGCGTTCATCTGGCGCGCGAGCCGCTTGTGATCGAGCCCATGGGTGATGCCCACATGCTTGGTGTGATCGCTGATGGCGAGATATTCGTAACCGCGCGCGCGTGCGGCCTGCGCCATTTCCTCGAGCGTGGCATTGCCGTCGCTGGCGTTGGTGTGGGCGTGCAAATCGCCCTTGATGTCTTTCAGGGTCAGAAGACGCGGCAGCTTGCCCGCTTTCGCCGCTTCGATCTCGCCTGTGTTCTCGCGCAATTCGGGCTCTATGTAAGGAAGGCCGAGCTGCGCATACATTTCCTTTTCGTCGCGCCCGGCGAGCCATTTGTCTTTCCGGAACGCACCATATTCGTTGATCTTGAGCCCCTTCTTCACGCCCATCTGGCGCAAGTGAATGTTGTGCGCCTTCGAGCCCGTGAAATAGAGAAGTGCGGCCCCATAGGATTTCGCCGGCACCACGCGCAGATCGACCTGCAACCCCGATTTGAGCTTGACGGTTGCACGCGTCGTGCCTTCCGCAGCTACGCTCGCGACCTCGTTGTATTTGACGAAATGTTCGATGGCTTTCTCGCCCTTGTCGCAGATCGTCAGAATATCGAGATCGCCCACGGTCTCTTTCCGCCTGCGATAGCTGCCGGCCACGATCACCTTCTGCATGCCCTTGAGCGATTCCAGATATTTGACGAGCGGGATCGCAACCTGCTCGGCCGCGAACAGGCGCACGCGCTGTTCGCCCGAAACATGGGCCTCCGTCGCTTTCAGGATGGTCTGTTCGAGTTTCGCGCCGAAACCGGGAAGCTCGTGCAGCTTGCCGCGCCGCGCGGCTTGCGCCAGGCCGGACATCGATTTGATCTTCAGCGTCTCGAACAGCATCTTGACGCGCTTGGGCCCGAGCCCCGGCACATCGGCCAGATCGGCGAGCGCTCCGGGCACGCGCTTTTCGATTTCCTTCAGTTCGGCGAATTTGCCGGTGGACACGATATCGGCGAGCTTGTGCGCGAGGTCCTTGCCGATGCCGGGAAGCTCGGAAAGATCGGCGCCTTCGTCCAGCATCGCGCTCACGTCGCGCGGCAGATTCTCCACCACGCGCGCGGCGTTGCGATAGGCCCGCACGCGGAACGGATTTGCGCGGTCGATCTCCAGAAGCAGCGCATAGCGCTCCAACAGCCGGGCGATTTCGGGATTGTGGATCGTCATGCGGGCCCGGTTTTAGCGGCATGCGCCTTCACCGCGCCCTGGCCTTTGCGCGCATGATCCTGAAGCTTTCGCGCCACCGCCTCGAACACGTCGCGGATGGCGACATGGATGTCTTCATGGGCGTGATCCTTGGGGCCTGCGCTGGTCGCCGCAATCTCGCGGCCCGGGACTTTGAGATCGACGCTGACGCGAAAAAGCTTTCCCTTGCGTTGATGATGGTGCGGCGCCTGGATTGCCACGCGGCAGCTCATGATGCGCCCGAAGCGGCGTTCGAGCTTGGCGGCCTGCCTTTCCACATCGGCTTCCACCGCGGGAGAATTTTCCATGTTGCGGAAGGTGATCTGCAGCGGCAATTCCATGGCGTGGCTCCGTAAGGCCTCTCGCTCAATCGGCGGGGCGCACATGCTCTTTCAGTTGCGGGCCGATGCGCAGCCAAATTTCGGCTGCGTCGAGCTTGGTGAAATCATGGGCGATCTCGTGCCACACGCTTGTTTGCATCTTGTGCGGCAGGAGCTTGCGCATTTCGCCGAGGCTGCGCTCGGGCGCCACAAGCACCAGCCGCTCGAATTTGTGCGCGTCGAAGGATTTCTCCAGGAACTGCACGACGGCGCGGGCGAAATCGTGTTTTTCGAGCTTGTGATAATCGTGATGGGGCTCGACCGCATGACGCGCCGCGCCGCCCGCCGAGGCAAAGCTGCGCCCGGGCTTATCGCTTTTCAAATCGCCCGCGTGGTGGGCAAGATGCGAAACCATCGTATCGGCGCTGGATTTGAGAAAGCGGTTGCCGTTTTCGGCGCTGAGCGCAAAGAACATCGCCTTGGCGCTGTCGGCCACGACGATCCAGGTGGGCATGGTTCTCATATTGTCTCCGTATGGTCAGGGAATTGCGGGATGCGGCCAAAGCCCGCGCAGCTCGACCGGCAATTCGTGCTGGACTTTGCGCGTCTCACCGGGATCGATGCCCTCATCGATCGCCGTAAAGGCCGCGCGGCAAACCTCTTCGGCATAAGATTTGAGCTGCGGCGGAAGCAGCGCCTCGACATGGGCGAGAAATTCCGGCACGTGCCGCTCCTTGGCGAAGATTTCGGCCGGCCGCCAGTCTTCGTAATAAAGACCGCGCAGCAGCATCGGCAGTTGCGCGCCAAGATGCACCGCATCCACCGGCATCAACCGGTCGCGCAGCGCATGCAGCGTGGCGCGTAGTGCGGCGAGCGCGACGCGCCTGTCGTCGGTTCCCAGTTCCCGCAGCACGATGTTCAGATAATGGTTGGTTTCGTGGACGGTCTTGTCGAAGACCTCAAGGCCTGTGTTGCTCATCGCCCGTCTCCTTGGATCGCCATCATGGAAACGCTATCGCAAACGGCTCGGCGCGAATTGATTTGGCTCAACCGCGCAAAGGCGAATTCTCCTATATTTTCTCGATACTTACCTGCGGTAGCAGCGATGCAACCGTGTCCGGATGGCAGAGCTCGGTTCCGGGAGAAAGCAGCGCCGCCGTTCCCGCCGCCACGCCGTGCCGAAGCGCATCGCCAAGATCGCGGCCGAGCGCCAGCCGCCAAACCATGCCGCCCAGAAATGAATCGCCTGCGCCGACCGTCGACACCGGCTTGATCGCGGGCGCGCGCGCGCGAAACGCTTCGTCGCGCGTGACGAGCAACGCGCCCTCTTCGGCCAGAGACAGCGCCACGATTTCGGCCGCCGCTTTCCTGACCAATATCCGCGCGGCCTCGATGCGCGACGATTCATCGGGCAATTCGGCGCCGGTCAATTCGCGCAATTCGCGCAAATTCGGCTTGATGAGCCACACGCCCTCCTTCAGCGCTTCGGCGAGCGCCTTGTCCGACGTATCCAGAACGAGTTTTGCGCCCAGTTTCTTCGCCGTGCGCGCCGCGCGCGCATAGAAATCCGGCGGTACGCCGGGGGGAAGGCTTCCGCTCGCCACAATGATCTGCGGTTTGGGCGCATGATGTTCGATGGCATCGAGGCAGGCATGCCATTCGTTTTGCGACAGCGCAGGCCCCGGCATCACGAAGCGGAATTGGTTGCCGGTCTCCGTTTCGGTGACGGTGAAATCCTCGCGCGTTTCCCCGGCAATCGGAATGGCGATGCTCTTGATGTTCTCGTGCAGCATGCCGCGCGCAAGAAGCTCGCCGGTGGAGCTGCCGGTGGGATAGATCGCCGCCGCGTCGAGCCCGAAGCGCTTGAGGACACGCGAGACATTGACCCCGCCGCCGCCGGGATCGCGGCGCACCGTCTGGCAGCGCAGCTTCGTCTGCGGCTCGACGCGGGCGACCGACGTCGAAAGATCGACGGCCGGATTGAGCGTGAGCGTGAGGATTTCGGCGGGGCTTTCGTTCATGCCGGCATTAAAGCACAGGAGCGCGTCCGGTTCGCGTTGATCTTGCGCAAATCAGGGGCTTTGCGGAGCCATTTTCGCCTCGATGGCGCCGACGCGGTCGACCTCCACGCGCACGACGTCGCCGCTTTTGAGGAAATTCGGCGGGCGGGATGCGAAGCCCACGCCGCCCGGCGTGCCGGTGAAGATCACATCGCCCGGAAACAGCGTCATCGTCCGGCTGAGCAGCGCGACCTGATCGTACACATCGAAGACGAGATTTTGCGTGTTGGAATCCTGGCGCTTCTCGCCATTGACGAAGCAGCGGATGCCGAGCGTGTGCGGATCGCCCACTTCGTCCGCCGTGACGATGAAAGGCCCGAACGGCGCATGCGTGTCGAAGGACTTGCCGAGAATCCATTGCGAGGTCTGGAATTGCCAGTCGCGCACGCTGATATCGTTGCCTGCGCAATAGCCGAAGACGACATTGGCTGCGTCCTCGCGTGAAATATCGCGGCAGCGCTTGGCGATGATGAAGACGAGCTCGGCTTCGTAATCGACCGCGGCCGAGGCCTTCGGGATTTCGATGGCGTCGAACGGGCCGTTCACGGCGTTGGGCAATTTGGAGAACCAGATCTGCCGCTCGGGCATGGGCTGGCCGCTCTCCTGAATGTGATCGGCATAATTGAGGCCGATGGCGAGAATCTTCTGGGGGCGCGGCACGGGCGCGAGCAGATGCACGCCGCTCAGTTTGTATTGCGGCTTTTCCTCGCGCGCGATTCGGGCGACGTCCTCCTTGCGCTTCGCCCAATCGCGAATGAGCGAAACCATATCGCCGGGAAGCTCGATCAATCCGTCGCCTGAAACAATGCCAATATGCTCGACGCCGCCGGCCTCGAACGTCGCAAGTTTCATGGTTTTTCGCCCTCCGGCGATTCGAGTAGCCGGATGGAGCTTACGCCAGCAGCCAGAACGGCGAAACCTGCGCCAAGCAGAAGTGCTGCTTCATTGCCGTATAAGGGCATACGCGCAAAGAGTAACGCGACCAGCGCCGCGCCCGTCGTCTGGCCCAGCAATCGCGCGCTACCCAGCATGCCCGATGCGCCGCCGCTTCTCTCGCGCGGCGCGGCCGAAAGCATGGCGCGGTTGTTGGGCGACTGGAAGAGACCGAAGCCCGTTCCCATCAGCGCCATGCGCCAGACGATGCCGATGATACTGGGATGATCGGGCAGAAAAGCGAGCGCGAGCAATCCGCTTGCGAATACGATGAGGCCCGCGCTGCATAGAAGGCCTGCGGGATAGCGGTCGGCAAGGCGGCCCGCAACGGGTGCTGCCGCGGCAATCGCCAGCGCCCAGGGCGTCATCAACAAGCCGGTCCCGACGGCGGTGAAGCCGAGCTTGTTCTGGAAGAAAAACGGCAGCGACACCAGCGCCAGCATCTGCGCGATGAATGAGCAGACCGAGGTTGCGACCGACAAGGTGAAGATCGGAATGCGCATCAGATCGAGCGGCAGAAGCGGCACCGCCATGGAAAGCTCGCGGCGCACCAGAAGCCACACAAGCAACGCAACGCCGGCCACTTCGGCTGCGAACCATGCGAAATTCTCGCCGTGGCCGGCGGCGTCGATGCTGGCAATCAAAAGCCCGAACATGGAAGCGCTTAAGAGCGCGCTCGGATAATCGAAGGCGCGTTTGGAAAGCGGATTGTGCGGCAGCGCGAAGCGGCCGATGGCGACAGCCACCACGCCGATGGGAACGTTCACGGCAAACAGCCACGGCCAGCGTCCGAGCGACAGTATGGCGGCGGCAATCGTCGGCCCCGCGGCGGCGGAGACCGCCACCACCAGCGCATTGATGCCGATGCCGCGCCCCAGCAACCGATGCGGATAGATGAAGCGCAACACCGCCGTGTTCACCGCCATGATTCCGGCGGCGCCGAAGCCCTGCATCACGCGTGCCAAGGCGAGCTCCATGAATGTTTGCGAAAAGGCGCAAGCCAGCGAAGCCAGCGTGAACAGCACCATGCCCGCGAGATAGATGTGCCGATGGCCGATGATCTCGCCCAATGCCGCCAGCGGCAGAAGCGAAATCATGATCGCAAGCTGATAGCCGTTGACGATCCAGATCGAAAACGCCGCGTCGGTGTTCAGATCGCGCGCGATGGTCGGCAGCGCCACATTCGCAATAGCGCCGTCCATCACCGCCATCGTCACGCCGAGCGCGATGGTGGCGATGGCCCAGTAACGCAGCGGCAGCGGAAGGCCGTCGGGGTGGACTTGCGGCATGGGCCGGATGCTTAAAGCAACCGGCGCGAAAAATCATGACCCTGCCAACATAACAGCCATGCGGCGGCTCAATGCGCCGTGGGGCGCGCGGCCACCTCCGGCGTGCGGAAATCGGCGATGGCCGCGAGCGTGTCGGGCTTGAGGATTTTCACCGTGCCGTTCTTGAATTCGATCAACCCTTCGCGGCGAAGCTGCTGCAGCGTGCGGTTCAGATGCACCACGGAAAGGCCCATCGCGTCGGCGATGATCTCCTGCGTCAGCGGCATGGAGATGCGGCCGTCGTCGGCAAGGCCCACGGTTTCGAGCCGGTGCGAAATTTCCAGGAAGAGATGGGCGAGCCGCTCATAGGCGTTCTGGCGGCCCACCCGCATGAGCTGGTTGAGCATCCAGGCTTCGTCGAGGCTGGCGACCTTGGCGCATGCCGCAACCAACCCCGGATGCGTGCCCGGCGCATCGAGCACCGCTTCGCCCAGGCCATCGGCTTCCGCGATGGTGCAGCGCGTGAGCGCGATTGCGGCGGCGGGCGCGGTAGCGGCAGGGCGGTGCGAAAGGCCGTAGATATCGCCGGGCAGGATGAATTCGAAGATTTGCCGCCTGCCGTCGGACAGCGTGCGGAAGCGGCAGCCCCATCCCGCCAACATCAGGCGCGGGCGGTTCAGCGCCTCGTTCTCGGCCAGAAGATGGGCGCCGGCCGAAACCTCATGGGCGTTGGCGGCAAGAGCGGCCAGCAGGCTCTCTTCGGCGGGCGACAGCCGCGCATATTGCGAGAGCCTGCGAATGACGACGTCCGGCACCGGAGCGGCGTGGCCGTCGAATTGTCTAAGGTCCTGGTTTTCCAAAGTTTCTCCCCGTCTTTCGCCGGTCCAAAGACGGGCACAGCCAAAGGCTGCACTTCGCCTTGGCATCACAACGAATGACAGGCCGTTTGGTTTCAAATGTTGGTCGGGCGGGCGAGCAGCGAGACGACTTCCTCGTCGGTGGTCTGCTCGAAGTCGCGATAATGCAGGCCGACCGCGGAGAACGGCTCGGGCGTGGCGAGACAGATGACCTCGTCGGCTTCCTTTTCGAGCAGCGCCACGGTCTCGGCCGGCGCCACCGGCATGGCAAGCACGATGCGCGCGGCCCCGCTCTGCGACAGCGCCTTGAGCACGGCGCGCGCCGTTCCGCCCGTGGCGATGCCGTCGTCCACGACGATCACGGTGCGGCCTGTCAGATCGGGCGCGGGCTTTGAGCCGCGATAGGTCTTGCGGCGGCGTTCGAGCTCGTCGCGCTCGCGCGCGGCTTCGGCGGCGATATAGGCCTCGCTCGGCCGCACGACACGCACGACATCCTCGTTCAACACGATCTGCGGATTGGCGCCGTCCACCACCGCGCCGATGCCGAGCTCGGGATGGTGGGGCGCGCCGATCTTGCGCACGAGCAGAACGTCGAGCGGCGCGCGCAACGCCTTGGCCACTTCATAGCCCACCGGCACGCCGCCGCGCGGCAGCGCCAGCACGATGGCGTTCTTGTTTTTGTATTTCATCAGTGCGGTAGCAAGCTGTTTGCCCGCATCGCTGCGGTCATCGAACACAATGCCGTAGCGCGGCGGCGGATCGCTCAAATAACGCCCGAACCATTCGATGGCATGGGCGATGACGTCCTCCATCGTGCCGGGCTCTTCGAACAAATGGCCCGCATGGGGAACGATCCGGATCTCTTTCTCGCAATGAAGCATGTTGAAGGCGTTGCGGTTGTAGGCGATCACAGGGATATCGTCGCCGCCGACGATGAGCAGCGTGGGCGCGGTGACGCGCGCAAGCACATTGGCCGCCAGATCGGGCCGCCCGCCGCGCGAGACGATGGCTGCGATCTTCGGCCCCTTCACCGATGCGGCGAGCGCCGCGGCCGCACCCGTGCTTGCGCCGAAATACGCGATCGGAAGATGTTCGAGCGAGCTTTCCGTCTTCGCCCATTGCGCGGCCATCACCAGACGCTGCGACAGAAGCGTGATATCGAACACATTGCGGCGGTCGAGTTCCTCGCCTTCGATCAGAAGATCGAGCAAGAGCGCCGCAAAACCCGCGTCGCGCAGGGCTTCGGCGACGGCCCGGTTGCGTGGGCTAAGGCGCCCCGAGCCGCTGCCATGCGCGAAGATCACAAGCCCGTTCGCCTTGCCGTCGGGAATGCCGAGGATCGCTTTCAAGCCGAGCGGCGGGATTTCGACGTTATGAAAACCGGGGCGCATCTTTAGAGTCCAAACGGATAGGTTTCGGGAACGCCCACGGGCTTTGCGCCGCGCAAGGGCGTAATGGCGCGCGTCTCCTCGAACCAGACGTAAGCGTCGAACTGGTCCGGCAACACGGCGCGGAAATAATGACTCAAGAGTTCGCTCTCCGGGCGATAGACGACGCCGATGGCGCGTTCGAGCCGCGGATTGGCGAGCGCTTCGGCGAGATCGCCGCGTCCTTTCCACCATGTCAGCGAATGCACATTGCCGGTCGCGCGGAAAAGATGCTCGTAGGAATCCTCCCGCGCCGGAATCACGCGCTTGATCTCCATCTCGGCACCCCAGTCCGATGCTGCCGCCACCGTGCCGCGATCCGTGCCGAAACCGATCAGCGCTGCCTCGTCGCCGAAGGCGGTGCGGCACAACTCGCCGATGTTGAATTCGCCTTCCCAGCCCATCGAGGTCGCCGCCGCGTTGCCGATATGCGAATTGTGCGCCCACACCACGGCCTTGGCGCCATCGCCCTTGTGATGCATCAGCCGTTGCAGCGTATCGAACATGTGCCGGTCGCGCAGGTTCCAGCTTTCCGCCGAGCCGTAATACATCACGCGGTAATATTGCTCCGCGGCGCGCACGATGCGCGCGTTCTGTGCCGCATCGAAAAAGGATTCGCCGTCGCGCAGGATGTAATCGAGGCGCTTGTCCAGAAGCGCGCGCAGTTGCGCAACGGCATCTTCTTCGCAATCCACTCGTCCCGACAACGCCGCGCGGCCGTAACGCTGCGGTTCCGCCTGCCAGGGCGTGAGGCAGCCATAGCGCGTGCGCGCCTCCTTCGCGCCTTGCGGATCGATGCGATCGAGATACCGCAGCACCGCATCGATGGACGCGCTCATGCTATAGACATCGAGGCCGCGGAATTCGGCACGCGCCTCCATCGGCAGTTCTTCGTTGCGCGCGCGCAGCCAATCGACGAAATCGTGCACCTCGCGGTTGCGCCACATCCAGGTGGGGAAGCGTGCAAAGGCTTCTTCCTCGCTCGTCTCCGGCGCGCGATGGCGCACGTAACGGTCGATGCGCGCGGCATCGGGCCAATCGGCCTCCACCGCCACGATGTTGAATCCGTGCTTCTCGATCAGCCGCTGCGTGATCGCCGCGCGCGCGCGATAGAACTCCGACGTGCCGTGCGTCGCCTCGCCCAAGAGCACGACTTTCGCGTCCGCAAAGCGGTCGAAATTCTCCGCGAATCCGGGCGCGCCGGGTTGCGGCAACGCCACCGCGTCGCGGCGCAGCAATCCAATCGTTTCGCGAACGATCGATTCTTCGGCCCGGGCGGCAGCGGCAGACAGCGGCATGATGCACCTTCCGGCTGCATCAGGCGCGCGCCGGAAACGTGCGGCAATACGGATTGTTCCGTAGAGAAAAATGAGCGGCGAAGTTGCCTTCGCCGCTCAAGGGTTCAACGGGTGAGCTAAAAGGAGACCTTCGCGAAGCCAAATCCCGAAAACGCCGGAACCGGAGCGAAAAAACTCTCCTGAAATCACCCTAGAAATTACTAACACTCGTGTCAATAGATAATTGACATTGATCTCGATAAATAAAATGTCACTGCCGCGCTAGAAAATTGCGCGGCGTGCGATTTAAGCCCGAAAATCCTAGAAAAAATTGGGTAACAGATAAGCCGCCATGCGCCGGACGGCGTCTTTGTCGCGCCCCAGCATGGCACGCAAATTATCCCCGATCACCGCATCGCCGAAGGCGCAGAGCGTGAGAAACAACAGCGCGGAGGCCGTATGTTTCGGCGGCTCGGAACCGTCTTTCGTCACGCGGTCGGTGATGGCCTTAACCAAAGCGTGCACCGCATCGTTCACCGGCTCCAGATGTGCATGCTTGTTGGAGAGCGCGATCCACGCCGCCAATTGGCCCGCGCCGCCTTTACCGAAGGCATCGAACACGATGTCGATCAGCGCGCGCGTCGCGTTCTCGTCGGCGCGCACATGGTCGATCGCCTGTTCGATGGCGTCGGTCAGATCGTGCACCATTGCGCCCATCAGCGCGGATTGCAGCGCCTCCGCCGATCCGAAATGGTGGATCAGATTGGTGTGGCTCATGCCAAGCTCGTCGGCCACCGCTTTTAGCGTCACGCCATCGGGCCCATGCTTGAGCAGCAGCTTCTTCGCTGCGGCGAGCGCCATTTGCCGTGTCTGTTCGGGAGAATGCCTGCGCCGGAGAACCCGGGTTGGACGGCGTGGTTTAGGTATAGACATTCATGTCAATTTCGCAATCGCCGCCAGACAATGGCCTCGAATCGGCAGAAATGCAATTCTTTCCGCACGAATCGCGCGCGGGCTCCGGCCGTTTTCGAAAAGCGGGTATTGTGCACCGTTCAAAAAAACCGGGGCAGCAGAAGTGCTGTAATCTTGCGCCCCGCCTCGCGCTCGCGGCCCAGCATCGCGACCAGCGGCCCGCCGATGATGGCGTCACCGAAAGCACACAGTGCGATGAAAAGTACCGCCGAAGTCACGCCCTGATGCGCCTCCGGCGTGTGGCCGGCGAATTTGTCCTTGATGGCGTTAACCAGTTCGGCGACGGCCTCGCGAATCGGATCGAGCTCGGTCTGTTTTCCCGAAAGCGCGATCCAGGCCGCGAGCTGGCCCGCGCCACCCTTGTCGAACGCGTCGAACACCATGTCGACCAATGCGCGCGGCGCGCCTTCCTCCGAGCGCAGATGCGTGACCGCATCGCCGAGCGCGAGGTTCAGATCGCGCACCATCTTGCTCATCAGCGCGGATTGGAGTTCCTCCGCCGAGCCGAAATGATGCAGCAGATTCGTATGCGTCATGCCGATCCCGGCGGCGACCGCCTTCAGCGTCACCGCATCGGGGCCCTTTTCCAGCAGGATCTTGCGGGCGGCGGCGACCGCCTCCTCCTTCGCCTCCCCGGCCGAACGGCGCCGACGGCGCAGCCGCTGCTTGCGCACCTTTGTTATTGACATTGATGTCAGTTACCTTTATACACCCGTTTATCCGTAAAGATCATGCTTTGGGACCGAGAATGCAAACCCCGGCCGGCCTTTCCATTCACCCGCGCGATATCGCCTTCGGGCGGGGTGCTGCCCCCATCCGCTGGTGGATGGGCGGCGATCCGGTCGCGACCGCCTTCTACAACGCGCTTTCGGCCTCGTTTCCGCAAGGCGAGCGCTTCTTCATCGACGCCGTGCGGCGCTATCGCAACGTGGCCGGCCCCGAACTCCAGGAACAGATCAAGGCGTTCACCGCGCAGGAATCCATCCATAGCCGCGAGCATGTCTTCTTCAACCAGCAGGCAAGTGCGGCGGGCTACGACCTGACGAAGATCAATCGCGTCATCGACAAGCGTCTGGCGTTCGGCCGCTCGCTGCCCGCGCTCTATCAGCTCGCCGCCACCATGGCGCTCGAACATTTCACCGCGGTTCTGGCTCACGCGGTGTTGTCCGATCCGCGCCACATGGAACAAGCGCCGCCGGACATGCAGCTTATGTGGCGCTGGCACGCCATCGAGGAAGTCGAGCACAAGGGCGTGGCCTTCGACACCTGGATGACGGCGCGAAAAGATTCATGGCCCATTACGCGCTGGTTCGCGCGCGTGCGCGCCATGTTCATGGCCACCGTGATCTTCCTCGAATTCATCATTCGCGGCACGAAGCTGTTCTTCGAGCAGGACGGCATCGACAATATGAAAAGCTGGTGGCGGCTCGCCGCGTTTTTGTTCGGCCGGCCCGGCCTGTTCCGCCAGGTGACCGGCGCATATTTCGCGTTCTATCTGCCGGGCTTTCATCCCTGGCACGTCGACGACCGGCAATTGGTTGCTTCCGTGGATCGCGAATTGAGGACGAACTATGCGCTATCGTGAATTGCGCATCACGGCGGGGATCGAGTTTCTCCTCGCGGCCATCGCGGTTGCGGCTTTTGCCGCGTTCGCAAGCCCTTCGGCTGCGGCCGATGCCATTCTCGGCCTGTGGTCCCACCACGCCGCACCCTGCCACGAGGCGAATTGCCAGCCGCACGCTTCCCGCGACGCGCGTAACTAACCCGCCGGTTAGATACGATTCAATTTTGCGGTCCGTTCCGGACAGACTCCTCCCGCCGTTCATTTGCGCCTTTTTCGAAAAGGCAAACATATTCTCCCGCGCCGGTTTTTCGCACCGGGTTCTGCAACGACGCAATTCGGGAGATGGTATTTATGTGGGATTCACCGACTCGCTGTTCAAGGGGCCGGGCAGGAATTATTTCACGCGGTTGAATCCGCGCGCGCTCAATTCAACCGCAAATTCCCGCCGCGCGCCTTGATGAGTTCGGCCGCATCGAAGGTGAAGGCCGAGAGGATCATGTTCACGTTCACCCCGTCGTCCGACAGCGGCAGATAGATCGCATCGAAATCGAGGAACGATCTGCCCAGCCAACCCGCGCCGCCATGGGCGCGCACCACCACGCGGTCGCGCGCGGTCTTCTTGTGCGTGGCGATGACGCCGTTGATGACCGCATCGCCATAGGCCGCGAACGCATCGCGCATGGTCTGGCCCGTGGCGTCCGCCAAAAAATACTGGCTCACGCGCGTGCCGATCATGCGGAAGCGGAAATCGTCGAAGCTCGGCAGCACGTCGATCAGAATGATCCAGCCGAGATATTCCTTCATCTCGGCGGGCTTGATGTCGGCGCGCGAAGGCATGACGCGCTGCCCGCGCTTGTCTTCCCAATATTGCCTGAGAAAAGACAGAACCGGATTTTGCAAACTCGCCGGATTGATTTCCGACTGGATCGCCGAAGAACGCGCAATGCTGGACATGACGAAATATCGCTTTCCCCCTGCCTGCACGGCCTCTCCCGAAAAGCCGCCGGCAGCTTGAATTGTCATAGTCCGATTAGTTCCGCACCCGGGTAAATAAATTGCCCTAAGCAGCCCATAATTGTTGATTGATTGCGATAAGCGCGCGGAAGTTGCGCACGCGCACGGTTTCTACCAGCGCAACACACGTAACCCGAGAAAAGCGCCCAATCCCGCCATGAAAGCGGTTGCAACCGTATACCAGGTGGCAACGAACAGCGGGGAATCGTCGGGGCAATGGGCGGCATAGAAGGTGGCGCCGATGCCTGCGGCCAAAAGACCCGCCACGGCGCCCGAAAGCCCGGGCCGCGTGGGCGCCCCCTGCCGGAGCGCTGCCAGGATGGCGGCCAGCGGCAGAAGCGACAGCAGCGGGATGTTGATCATGCAGGCGCGCGAATTATGGCCGATCCAGCGGGCGAGCCAATCCTGCGCGGGCACATTGATGAGTTCGAGGATAATGGCGGCGGCGAGCAGCGCAGGCACGAGCAGCAGGATTGCGCGATTGCCCGATGCGTCCGGCCGCATCAGATGCAACGTCAGGATCAGCGCGGTCGCGGCAAGGCTGAGCGTCACCACGAATTTGAAATCGAAGCGAATTGTCGTGATCGCGTGCAGAAAATCGGGACGCGGGCCGAGCACGATGAAGAACAATATCGCGGCGAGGGCCGCGCCGCCCGCAATCGCGTAAGCCAGCGCGCGCGCGGGCGCAAGACCCGGCTTCGCATCGGCGGACAGCGTGGCGATGAGATTTTCCGTTCTCATGCTTCGGCCTCGCGATACATCACGGCGAGTTTGCGCAAGCCCCGGTGCAGCGCCACGCGCACCGCGCCCTCGCTCATGCCGAGTTTCGCCGCCGCATCGCGCACGCTTGCGCCGTCGAGCGAGATCGCGCGCACGACCGCATGGGATTTTCCGTCGAGCCTGTCGACCAGCCGCGAGAGTTCCGCCGGGCTCGTTTCGGCGGTTTCCGTTTTATCCGGCAACGTTTCGATCAGATCCTCGACCGGCACTTCGGAGCGCCGCCCACGCCTGCGCAACGCGTCGATCAGCTTGTGGCGCGCAATCGCGTTCAGCCAGGGCGTGAAGGGCTGATCCGCCATCCAGGTCGCGCGCTTGAGGTGTATCGCCAACAAAATCTCCTGCACCACGTCTTCGGCGTCGGCATTGCCTGCGCCGGCGCGCGCGAGACCCGCTTTCGCCATGTGGCGCAGCACCGGCGCGAGCGCTTCGAGCAGCATGCGGTATGCGCCCGTATCGCCTGTCAGACTCGCGCGCATCCACGCCGACCATTGGGCTTCGCGGGCCGCGGCTTCAGGTTTATTCGCTTCAGCCATGCCGCTTGTTACAGCAGGTCCGTCTATTGCGAAACGGGCGGAGCCTTGAGCGCCCAGCCCGCGATTTCCTCGAGGCTGGCGGAGAGCGCGGTGTTGAAGGCAGCCACCACCGCAGGAACCGAATTGGCGGAAGCCTGTTCGCTGTGAACCGAATCGAGGCTCGCCACGATCTGCCGCCCGTCCGCCGCCACGAGCTTGGCGACGATGCGCACGGTGACGGTGGGGGCGCCGTCCTCGGTCTGGTAGTGCGCCGAGAAATCCTTCAGCTCCGTTTCCAGGCGATAGTCGCCGCGCACGCCATCGGTATCGCGCGCGACGGCGGCGATCTTGCCGCTCTTGTCGAGCGCATCGACGAGCGCGCCCTGAATGAGATAGGGCACGCGGTCGGCCCAGGCGGCGCCTGCGTAATAATCCAGCATGTCGCCGCGCGTGAGCGCGATGCGGGGGCTGTTCAGGCTTTCGGGCGTTTCGGGCTCGGCCACCACCAATTGCCACTTGGCCTCGGGCGCATCGCCGAGCGCGGCCAATTGCGGCGACAGCATATAAAGCTGCGGCTGCGGGCCGGGGCCGAGGCTCGAACAGGCCGCAAGCGCGATAAAGGCAAGCGCCGCGAACGGCGCGATCAGTTTTTCCGGTTTCATTTCGGTGTGTATCCCTCGCGGCGGTCGCCGAAGATGAGCGTGGTGGGCTGGCGATCGAGTTCGTTGGAAAGGCGCTTCAGGCTGGTGACGAGCGTGCGCGTCTGCGCCACAAGCTCGGTGATCTGATTGGCGGTGTCGCCATTGACGACATTGTCGGCATCGCCCGCGAGCCGGCCGATCTTGGTCACGGCATCGTCGGCATGGCCGAGGGTGAGTTTCATCTGGCCGAGATCGTCATCGAGCGTGGACGATGCGACCTTGAGATTGGAGATGGTCGCATCGAAATCGGCGGAATGCTTGCTCAGCACGCCGGTCGTCACGCGCAGATTTTCCAGCGTTTCGCTCAGCGCCTTGCGGTTCTGGTCGTTCAGGAGATCGTTCAGTTCGTCGCCGATGCGGTTGAGCTTGGCGACCAGCGCGGGCGCGGATTCCGCCAATTGCTGGAAGGTCGAGGGCTTGGATGCGATCACGGGATAGCGCTCGCCGTTCTTGCGCGTGAGCAGCGGCGAATTGACCGTGCCGCCGTCGATTTCCACATAGGAGCCGCCGGTGAGGCCCTCGCTGGCGATGGAGGCGATCGAATCCTCATGCAGCTTCAATTCGGGATTGAGCTGCATGGTGACGATCACCTTTTTCGGATCGTCGGGATCGAAGCTCAGCTTGTTCACACGGCCCACATCGATGCCGTTGTATTTGACCGCCGTGCCGTCGCCCAGCCCCGTCACGGGGCCGGAGAAATAGGTCTGGTAATAGACGAATTCCTGGGCGTATTGCGCGCCCGTCAGCCACAACAGCGCCACCACCAGCCCCAGCATCAGGGTCATCACGAATGCGCCGACGGCGACATAATTGGCGTTGGTTTCCATGTCTTCCTCCTAGGCGCCCAGCGCCGCGCGGCCGCGTGCGCCCGCAAAATATTCCTGTATCCACGGATCGGGGTCGTGCACGAGCGTCTTGATCGTGCCGATCTTGATTTTCTTGCCCACCAGCACGGCGATGCGGTCGGTGGTGGCGCGCAGCGTGTCGATGTCGTGCGTCACCATGAAGACGGTGAGGCCCAGGCTTTGCTGCAAGCCCCGCACGAGTTCATCGAAATGCGACGCCGAGATGGGATCGAGGCCCGCGGTTGGCTCGTCGAGAAACACAAGATCCGGATCGAGCGCGAGTGCGCGCGCCAATCCTGCGCGTTTCCTCATGCCGCCGGAAAGTTCGGAGGGGAATTTGCGCCCCGCATCGGCCGGCAAGCCCACCATCGCGATTTTCATGGCGGCGATTTCGTCCATCAGGCGCTGGGACATTTTGGTGTAGCGCCGGAGCGGTACCTGGATGTTCTCCGTCACCGTCTGCGAGCTGAACAGCGCACCTTCCTGAAACAGCACGCCCCAGCGGAATTGCAGCGCGCGCATGTCGATGGGCGAAAGCGTGCTGGTTTCCGCACCGAACACGCTGATGCTGCCGGATTGGGGCTTGTTGAGGCCGACGATGGAGCGCAACAGCACCGATTTTCCCGTGCCCGATCCGCCGACCACGCCCATCACCTCGCCCGGCATCACGTCCAGATCGAGATGATCGTGGATCAGATTGCCGCCAAGCACGTTGACGAGGCCGCGCACGGAGATGATCGGATCGCTCATATCCCGATCACCGAGAAGAAGATGGAAAACGCCGCATCGAACACGATGACGAGGAAGATGGATTCCACGACCGAGCGCGTGGTGAGCTTGCCGACGGATGCCGCGTTGCGCTCCACGCGCAGGCCTTCGTAACAGCCGACCAATCCGATGATGAACGCGAATACCGGCGCCTTGATGAGCCCCACCAGCACCGTCTGCCAGGTGATCGCGCCTTCGAGCTGGCGCATGAATTCCGGAATGGTGATGCCCAGATCGAAATAGCACATCACTGCGCCGCCGATCATGCCCATCACGCCGGCATAGAAAGTGAGCAGCGGCAGCGACACCACAAGCCCCAGCACGCGCGGCACCACCAGCACCTCGGCGATGTTGAGGCCGAGCGTCTGCATCGCGTCGATTTCCTCGTTCACGCGCATGGTGCCGATCTGTGCGGTGAAGGCCGAACCCGAGCGCCCCGCCACGATGATGGCCGCGATCAATCCGCCGATCTCGCGCAGCACCGAAACGCCCAAGAGATTGATGGTGAAAATCTCCGCGCCGAATCTGCGCAACTGGTCCGCGCCCTGATAGGCGATGACGACGCCGAGCAGGAACGAGAGCAATCCCAGAATCGGAAGCGCGGTCAGTCCCGTTTCCTCGATCTGATGCACGAGAGCGGGGAACGGCAATTCGCGGCGCGGCGAGGTAATGGCTTCGAGATTCTCCACCGTGATCTGGCCGAGAAAACTCAAAAGGCCGTAACCCTGCTGCAGCACATGGATGGTCGCCCGCCCGATGCGCTCCAGATATTCCTTCAGATTGCGCGGACCCCGCGGACCGAGGATGGGAGCCGCCCCCTGCGCGCGGTTCAGATTTTCCAGCAGCGGATGATATTGCTCGGGCACGAGGAACTCGCCCACGCGCGCGCCGGCGCGCTCCATCGCCTGTTTGGAGCGCAGCAGCAACCAGGCGCCCGCGCTGTCGAGTTTCTGGATCGCGCCCGCATCGATCGCCGCATCGCGCGCGCCGGAAAAATCCAGGTGCGAAAGTTCGCGGTCGAGCCGCGGCGCTTCCGGCACGATCCAGTCGCCGCCCGCGACCAGACGCAGGGTATTCCCGCGGCGCTCAAGCGCGAGCGTCGCCGGATGTTCGGCCGTCACTTTTGGCAGAATATTGCGCATCCCGTCTCTTATATTAATGAACGGCCCGGGGACCGGCAATCGCCCGCCTTGCCAGGGCGGCGGGCGGTGCTATGAAAGCGCAAATTCCGGCCATCCTCGCGGGTAAAATGAGCCAGCTACGCACGCCCGTTTGCGATCTTCTCGGCTGCAACTATCCCGTCATGCTCGCGGGCATGGGCGGGCCGTCGCGGTCCGAGCTTGTGGCGGCGGTGACGGAGGCCGGCGGCTTCGGCTTCCTCGGCATGGTGCGCGAGAGCCCCCGGCGCATCCAGACCGAGATCGAGCGCGTTCGCGCCCGCACTGAGCGCAATTTCGGCGTGAACATCATTCCGGCCGCCACACCGCGCGATGTGCTGGAAGCGGAGCTGGAAACCATTCTGGCGCTGAAGCCCTTCGCGGTGGGACTGTTCTGGGATGTGGCTCGCGACGTGATCCGCCGCCTGCGCGATGCGGGTATTCTCGCCGTGCATCAGGTGGGATCGGCCGAGGAAGCCATCGAGGCGCAGGATGCGGGCGCGCAGGTGCTGATCGCGCAAGGAATCGAGGCGGGCGGCCATGTGCGCGCGCAAAAACCGCTGTTCGATGTTTTGAAAGAGGTGATCGCGGTCGCGAACGTGCCGGTGCTGGCGAGCGGAGGTATCGCCGATGGCAAGGACGTGGCGGAGGTCTTGCGGCGGGGCGCGCAAGGCGCTGTGCTGGGAACGGCATTCCTCGCGACAGAGGAATCCTTCGCCCATGATTATCACAAAAAGCGCATCGTGGATTCGCGCGGCGGCGAAACGGTGCATACGCAAGCCTTCCACATCAATTGGCCGCAAGGCGCTTATGTGCGCGTGTTGCAAAACAGCGTGACGCGCGGGGAACGCGGCGATGCGTTCGACGGCAGGCGAGAGGTGATCGGACAGGAAAAATCGCGGCCGATCTATCTTTTCTCCACCGACTCGCCCTTGCGCAACATGACGGGCGATTTCGAGGCCATGGCGCTTTATGCCGGCGAAGGAAGCGCCAAGATTGGCGACATCGTTCCCGCAGCCGAACGGCTCAGGCGGATCGTGGCGGAAACATCCGAAGCGCTGGCCGCTCAATAACCCATCAGCCGCGCATAGCGGTCGCGCTGGAAGGCGGAGTTGCCGTAGAGCGCCTCGGCCACGCGGGCGCGCTTGAGATAAAGGCCCGCATCATGGGCGTCGGTCATGCCGATGCCGCCATGCATCTGCACCATTTCGTTGGAGACGAGATGCCACAGATCGCCCGCCCGCGCCTTCGCCAGCGCGCACAATTGCGGGATGTCGTTGGCGTTTTTGTCGATGGCATTGAGCGCCGCTTCGACGCAGGAGCGCGCGAGTTCCATTTCGGTGAACATCCTGGCCGCGCGATGCTGCAGCGCCTGGAACGTACCGATCACCTGGCCGAATTGCGTGCGGGTTTTCAGATATTCGAGCGTCACGTCGAAGCTTTGCGACGCAGCGCCCAGCATTTCGGCGGCGAGGCTCGCGCGCGCGCGATCGAGAATGGAGTCGAGCAGCGGTGCGCCCTGATCCGGCGTGCCCAAAATCGCATCCGCACCAACGCCGACATTCTTGAATTCCAGATTGGCGAAGTTGCGGCTGTCGACGCTGTGCAATTCCTGCCGCGACAGGCCGGAAGCGTTCGCGGGCACGAGGAATAGAGTAACTCCCTTTGCGGTGCGCGCCGGCACCACGAACACATCGGCAATGCCGCCATCGGCGACGAAAACCTTTTTGCCGCTCAATTTGAAACCGGAACCATCGCGTGCGGCCGAAAGCGCGATCTTTTCCGGCGCGTGATGGGCGGATTCGTCCACCGCCAAAGTCCCGATGGCCTCGCCGCTCGCGAATTTCGCCAGCCATTGCGATTTCTGCGCGTCATTTCCGCCGAGCAATAACGCCGTCGCCGCAATCGCCGTCGAAAGCAAGGGCGATGCGGTGAGTGTGCGCCCCGTTTCTTCCAGCACCAATCCCAATGTGAGATAGCCGAGACCCGAACCGCCATATTCTTCGGGGATCAGAATTCCGCTCCAGCCCATTTCGCACATCTCGCGCCAAAGCGCGGGATCGTGCGTCTTGCCGCCGTCACGCAATTTGCGAAACGCGGTGACCGGCGATTTTTCCGCGACGAAAGCTTTCGCCGCGTCGCGCAGCATCGTCTGTTCTTCGGACAAAATGGCCATGGGCGCGCCTCACTGATGATCGAGCAGGCCGAGCACGCGCTTGGCCACGACGTTGAGGTTCACTTCACTGGTGCCGCCTTCGATGGAATTGCCTTTGGAGCGCAGCCAGGCGCGCGCGGCTGCGATCTCGCCTGCGCTGAAACCTTCGCCCGACCAGCCCAGGCCCTGGCTACCCATCGCTTCGACCATCAATTCGAATTTGTCCTGATTCAATTTCGCCGCGGCATATTTGATGATCGACACCGCGGGGCCCACGCCCTTGCCTGCTTTTGCCTCTTCCTCCACGCGGCGCACGGTGAGCGAGAACGCCTTGGCTTCCATGCGATGCGCGGCGATGCGCGCGCGCAGATCGGGATCGGCGATGCGGCCATCGTCCGCGCCCACATAATGCTTGGCGATTTCTTCCAGCTCCGGCCCGGCAGCGCCGCCGAAGCCGCTGGCCGAAATGTTCTGGCGCTCGTATTGCAAAAGGCGCTTGGCGATTTCCCAGCCGCCATTCAATTTGCCGACGAGATTCTTTTTCGGCACCTTCACATCGGTGAAAAATGTTTCGCAAAATGGCGACGAGCCGGAAATCAGTTTGATGGGGCGGGCCTCCACGCCCGGCGTTTTCATGTCGAAGAGAATGAACGAAATGCCTTCATGCTTCTTCGCCGTATCGGTGCGCACAAGGCAGAAAATCCAGTCCGCCTGATCGGCGTAGGACGTCCAGATCTTCTGGCCGTTAATGAGGAAATGATCGCCCTTGTCTTCGCAGCGCGTGCGAAGGCTCGCCAGATCGGAGCCCGCGCCCGGCTCGGAATAACCCTGACACCAGCGGATTTCGCCGCGCACGATTTTCGGCAGATGCTCGCGCTTCTGTTCCTCGTTGGCGTATTCCAGAAGCACCGGCCCCAGCATCCAGATGCCGAAGGAGAGCAGCGCGGGCCGCGCCTTGATCCGCGCCATTTCGCGCTCAAGCACCTTCGCTTCCTCGCGCGAAAGCCCGCCGCCGCCATATTCTTTCGGCCATGTCGGCGCGGTCCAGCCCTTCGCGCCCATGCGTTCCAGCCACAATTTCGCATCCGGATTGCGGAACGTGAAATTGCGCCCGCCCCACACGGCCTCGTTTTCGTCGCCTATGTCGCGGCGCATCGAGGGCGGACAATTGGCTTCGAGCCAGGCGCGCGTCTCGGCGCGGAATGCTTCCAGATCGCTCATGGCGTTTCTCCCTGAGGCTCGATTTTGCACCAAACGCGGTGCTTGGCTAGGCTATCGTTACGGCAGGGATGACGCCCATGAACTTCTCCAGCGACAATGCCTATGGCGCCGCGCCCGAGATTCTGGCTGCGGTCGCCGCCGCCAATGACGGCACCGCGCGCTCCTATGGCGAGGATGCAATCACCAAAGGGCTGACGCAGCGCTTTTCGGAAATATTCGAACGCGAAGTGAGCGTGTTTCCGGTGGTAACGGGAACCGCCGCCAATTCGCTGGCGCTCGCCACGCTGTGCCCGCCGCACGGCGCGATCTTCTGCCATGCCGAGAGCCATATCGCGACGGATGAATGCGGCGCGCCGGAATTCTTCAGCTATGGTGCCAAGCTGGTGACGCTATCGGGCGCAGACGCGAAATTCACGCCCGCTTCGATCGACGCCATGATGGCGAATTTCCAGCGCGGCGTGCATAGCCCGAAACCCTCCGCCGTTTCCATCACGCAGGCGAGCGAACGCGGCACGGTTTACCGCGCGCAAGAAATCGCGGCGATTGCGGCTACCGTGAAGAAACACGGCATGAAGCTGCACATGGATGGCGCGCGGTTTGCCAATGCGCTGGCCTATCTCAACTGCGCGCCCGCCGGCATCACCTGGAAAGCGGGCGTCGATGCGCTGTCGTTCGGCGCATCCAAGAACGGCGCGCTGGCGGCGGAGGCGGTTGTCTTCTTCAATAAAGAAGACGTGCGCGATTTCGAATACCGCCGCAAGAAGGCGGGGCATCTGGTTTCGAAGATGCGATTCATCTCGGCGCAGCTCGAAGCCTATCTCGCCAACGATCTCTGGCTGACGCTCGCGGCCAAGGCCAATGGGCTGGCGGCGCGCCTGGCGCAAGGCCTTGCGCGCGTTGCGGGCGCGGAGATCGTCAATGCGGTGGAGGCCAACGCCCTGTTCGTGCGGTTGCCCGATGCGGCGATCGCGCGGCTGCGCGGCGCGGGCGCACAATTCTACGATTGGGAACCATCGGAAAACGGCAAGACGCTCGTCAGGCTCGTCGTGTCGTTCGCGACGCCGGAAGCCGATGTGACGCGCTTTCTCGAAACGCTTAAAGCCGGCCCACCAGCGTGAAGGTTCCGGTGTGCTGGGTGAGCCCGCCGCCGCTGACCAGATCGTAATTGATGCCGATCGACCAGTTCATCGTGGTGGTCGCAATGCCCGCGCCCAGCACGAAATTGCCCTTGGACGGATCAGGACCGGTGAGCGTGAACGTCGATCCCGCCGGTATCGAACTGGTGGGATCGGCCGCAAAGCGCGCATTGATCTTCACCGGATCGGCGAGCAGATCGTAGCGATAGCCCGCGCGCGCCTCGGGCTGCAGATAAAAGCCGCCGATCTTCAGATCCTCGCGGACATCGGCGCCGACGAAGGCGCGCAGCGATTTGGCGTAATAGGGATCGACCGACAAATCGAAGCCGTCGCCGCCGCCGGTTTCGGTGTAGCCGTTTTCGCGCAAGGTGAGCGCGTCCATGCTGAATTGCGGCATGAAGACGAGCGTGCCCCAGTTCATCACGGTGCCGGTGGAGAAGCCGCCCGCGGCCATCAGGCTTGCGCGCTTGTTGGTGGCGATGCGCGCCAGGATCAGATTGCCGTTCTTGTCGCGCACGAACATGCTGCGCCGGCCGGTGAGGCTGCCATAGCCCACCGTCACCTGGCTGTCGAAGAAGAGGCCCTTGCCGCGCCAGTCGGTATAGCCGGAAAACATGTACCATTCGGTGCTGGTCTTCACCTGCGCGGGCAATTTCTCGAGAATGTCGCCCGAGAAGAAGGTGAACGCGCCGCCATAGCGTCCCGAAGACGGCGAGCCGCCATCGGCGCCCAGCGCGAAGCCGAAACCCGAATCGCGATAGCCGTTGGGCATGTTGGTGCCGTCGTCGAAGCGCTGCACGAATTCCTGGCCCCAGAGCGTCGCCGCGGAATCCTTGCCGGCATACATGCGCAGCGTGCGCTGATGGGCGCCCACCACGCTCGTCGCCTGATCGGTGAGCGACACGGCGATGGCGCGCGCGCCGCCCGAAACGTCGGGGGCGAATTGCGAATAAAGGTCCTGATAAAGCTGATCGCCGGTGGCGGTGTCGGTTGGATTGGTGCTGTCGAGGTTGGAGCCCGCCTGAATGACGGCGGAGCCCAGCGTATTGTCGTTCGCCAGAGCCGTATTGGCGTATGGGAATATCTGCTTGGCGTAGCCGCTGAGATGGAGCTCGTCCGCCGTCTTCGGCGAAAGACTGATATTGACCTGATCCTCCGACGGCGCACTGCCGGAGCAAGTATCGAAGCCGTCCACATTGTAACTGCAAACCGTGCCGCTAAACAGGAACGGAATCGAGCTGTTGACGCTGTTCTTAATGTCAAACGTGTCGTCGACCGTGATCGTGGGCGCATCGAACAACACAAATTGCGCATCGCCGCCGTTCGGCGTCGAAACGAAGCTGCCGAAGCTGATATCGAGCTTGGCGCCGGTTTCGAGATGGATGAGGCCCGCGCCGCCCACCGCCTGAACCAGAATCGGATGGATTCCGCCCGAGGCGTCCTGATTGAAACCCTGGCTGAGCGAAATGCCGAGCGTGCCGCCGCTTTTTACGTCCAGCGTGCCGACCTGCATCGTGCCGTCCGCGTCATTGCTGTTGCCGGCGAAATCGGTGTTGTTGACGAAGAGCGAGCCCGTGCCGCCGCCGGTGCCGACGGTGACGTTCACATAGCCGCCGCCGCGTTCCAGCACCGCGCCCGCAACCGTGTCATTGTCGCCGATGTTCAGCGTGTCGTGGCCGCCGACCGGCGTGCCGTAGAATGAGATATTGCCGATCACCGAGGCGCCGGCGCCGGTGACGTTGAGCGTATCGCTGCCGCTGCCGAACAGGATATCGCCTTGCACCGAGCCCGAATTCTCGAAATCGATGTCGCTGGTGCTGTTCTGCAGGCTGGCGGCGATGTGGCTCTGGACGCCGGGGCTGTCCAGATTCACGCAAAGCGCAGTCGCGCAGGCGACCGCTTTGATCGTGCCGGTGTTGTTGATGTAGCTGAGCGTGCCGGACTTGTCGTCGATGGCGATGGCGGTGAGCAGTGCGGTCTTGGTGTCGGTCGATGTGGCGGTGGCCGAGATCACGCCGGAATTGTAGAGCGCGTTGAGCGTGCCGAAACCGTCGGTACCCCCGGGAGGAGGATTACAGGTCGTGCCGCCGCCGCAATTGATGAGGATGGCGATGGCCTGTCCCGACGAAGCGCCGCTGACGGTGGCCACGATGTTGCCGTGGCCCGAGCCCACTTCGCTGGTGTTGTTCAGCACCGGAACGGTGACGTAATTGTCGATCCAGAGCGCGGTTGCGGTCGTGACGCCGGTGGCGTTGGTGTCGGTGCTGGCGCTCGAGCCGATCAGGCCGCTGTTCAGAATGCCGCCTGTATAGGACGTCGTGCCGATCATGCCGCCTTGGAAGACGACCGGCGTTCCGTTGGCGCCGACGATATGCACGGCCAGCGAACTCGTATTGACATTGGGCGGCTGGGCGCTGATCTGGCCGCGATTGTAGAAATCGTAGCCGGGATCGGCGGGCGCGGTGCCGTCCGAGTTGACGTAGAGACCGACGTCGAGCTCGCCGGGCACCAAGGCTGAGGACGGCGAAATCACCAGCGCAGGTCCCGTGCCTTGGGTGGCGATCGTCGCCGTCGGGATCGCGCCGGTGCTGGCGTCGGATGACGTGATGGGGCCGGCATTATAGATGCCTTTGGTAATGCTTGAGGCGAGCGTGACCGCGACGCCGCCCATCGCATTGCCGGTCGTGGTCGTGGGCGCCGTGCTCGAGCCCGCCGTCGTGATGGACGCATTGTTGATGACGCTGCCGTCGACCGGACCCAGCACGACCAGGCCGTGCGCGCCCGCGCCGATGGCGCTGATGGAGCCTCCGTCGAGCAGTCCGCCGACATTGATATTGCCGACGACGCTTCCGTCGACCTCGACGCCGGTCATGTTGGTGGCGGCGCCTGCCGAGGTGGTGGAGGATTTGACCTTGAGCGCGCCGTCGATGACCAGCGGGCCTTCCAGCGTAACCCCGGTCAAAATATGCACGCCAAATGAATCGTCGCCCACCACGTTCATCGTGCCCACATTGATGCCCGGCGCGATACTGGCCGCCACATCGGCAGACGTCGTGGCGGTCGCATCGATGGTGCCCGTGCCGAACGTGTCCAACGGCTCGATCAGAAGGCCCGTCTTGCCCGTGCCCGTGCCCGACAGATCGATGCTGTCGGTGGTGGTGCCCGTGCCTTCGAAAAGCGCGCCGTTATAGGTGGCGACCGTCGTGGTGGTGCTGTCGTGGCCCGCGATCATCTCCACGCCGATGGCGCCGGTCGTGTTCTTGTTGCTGATGATGTTGTAGTTGATGACATTGTTGTCGGAATCGATCTTGAGCGCGGGCGAGGTCGCCGTGGTCACGGCGATCGAGCCGGTATTCTCGATGGTGATGTCGCTTGGCGCGGCCTGCACGGTGCTCGTGGCAAGCGGCGTGGTGATGGCTGTGGTGATGTCGCACAGCGTGGGGGAGGTGGCATTGCCGCTGCAGGTCGCCGCTTGAGCCTGCCACGACGACAACAATGCAACCGTGGCGGCGGTCAACAATAACGCACGCTTGTACAAGGCGAACCTCTTCTTCGAATTCCGGGCAATGGCGGTGAGGGTGGAAACGGCATCCCCCTCGCCCAAGGCCCGAGCCCCCGGACCCCGGGTGCTCGCGGGCCGGGCACCATACCCAATTTGGTGCAGACGAAGCTAGCCGTAACAACAGGGTCCGGCTCAAGTTTTCGTTTTTTAATCAGGCGTTAGCGGGTTGCGGCAAGAATGTCCGGCTTTAAGCAATTCAGGCGCCGGACGCAAATTATCCATGAAGCCAGAACGCCGCATAACCTTCTCCAGATTCAGCCAGAAGCAGGCCATGGCGGCGGTGGCCCGCCACGAAATGCTTTACGCAGGCCGCATGGGCGGGGCGCGCGCCGTTTTTGCCTTTTGCGATCTTTCGGGCCTCGATCTTTCGGGCCGCAACCTCTCCGACGCCGATTTCACCGGCGCGATCCTGGAAGAAACCAATCTGGCGGGTGCGCGCCTCGATTCGGCGAGCTTCTTCGGCGCCGACATGCGCCGGGCCAATCTGGCGGATGCGAGCTTACGCCGCACCGACATGCGCGGCGCGTGCCTGCGCGGCGCTAACCTTATCGGCGCGGATCTTTACGAATCCGATCTTCGCGAGGGCACCATCGCCGAGAAGGACCATTTCGGAAATCTGCGCCTCTTGCAGCACGATGTGGGGCCGACCGAGCTTCCCGCCGCGATGCTCCACTCGGCCAATCTCGAACGCGCCAAGCTTTCGGGCATCGTGGCGATCAACGCAGACTTCACCGATGCGGTGATGAAGGGCTGCAAGCTGACGCGCGCCAATCTTCGCGACGCCAAGCTTTCCGGCGCCAATCTCGAGAACGCCGATCTTTCGGGCTGCAATCTTTCGGGCGCCGATCTGAACGGCGCGATCCTGATCGGCGCGCGCATGGTGCGCACCGTGCTCGACGGCGCCGATCTTTCGCACGCGCTGACCGATGCGCCCGCCGGCCGCGACTTGGCCGAGCTTGCGCTACCCATCGAAGACATTCTGGACTCCCATTCGCGCTGGGTGGAAAGCGACGGGCGCGACGGCCGCCCCGCCGATCTGACCGGCACCGATCTGCGCGCCATCCGCACGCTCGCCCATCGCGCGCTCACCGCGCTGATCGCGCCGAACTCGGTTCTCTATGGCGTCAATCTGGAAGGCGCCTGCCTTCAGGGCTCGAATTTCGCGGGCGCCGACATGCGCGGCTGCAAGCTTGCCGGCACCGATCTGCGCGGCGTCAATCTGTCTGGCGCAAAACTGAACAACGCCGATCTGCGCGACGCCAAGATCGGGCCGTTGCTGATTTCCGATGCGCGCCTCTTGCCCGCGCGCCTCGACGGTGCGATTGCGCGCTATGCCGATTTCCGCGGCGCGGATCTGCGCCGCGCGCGGCTTGCCGACACCGATCTGGCCTACGCCAATCTCACCGACAGCGATCTGAAGGATTGCGATCTTTCCGCCGCCATCACGACGGGCGCGAAACTTCCCGCGGCGTTTTCCGATTCACATTTGCTGCAGGCGAGCGCGAGTATCGCCTGATCACGAACTCGCGGCCGCTCTCGCAGGCGCCGCAACCGGCGTGCGCGAGCGGATGAATTGGCCCAATCGTCCCAGCGACACGCGCGCCTCCGGCACGGAGGACGAAGCCTGAAACACATGCTGCATGCCGTCATAAATCTCCACGCTGATCGGGACATTGGCTTCGGCGGCGCGGTCGCCGATGCGGCTGGCGTCGTCGCGCAGGACTTCCGCGCTTCCCGCATGCACCATGATCGGGGGAAACTCGCGGAAGCTTGCAAAGATCGGCGAGGCGTAGGGATCGGTGGGGCTCTGCTTCTTCAGATAATGCCGCGCGCTGACGAAGAGGAGTTCCCATGACAGCGCCGCATCGCTCTTGGCGTTCTGCAGCATCGACCAGCCCGACAGCGAAAGATCGGCCCAGGGCGACATGGCGACAATTCCCGCAGGCATCGGCAGCCCCGCATTGCGGATCGCAAGCGCGCAGGCGAATGCCAATCCCCCGCCTGCCTGATCGCCCGCCAGCACGATCGAACGCGCCGCAACGCCGCGCTGGAGCAGATGGCGGTAGGCATCGATGGCGTCGCGCAAGCCCGCCGGAAACGCGAACTCCGGCGCGAGCCGGTATTTCAGCGAGAAGGCCGAGGCCTGTGCGGCCTCGCACAGCCGCGCCACCAGCGGACGATGGCCTTCGGGCGAGCCCGCAATGAAGCCGCCGCCATGAAAATAGAGGATCAGCCGCTTGGGATCGGATTCGGCCACCCGCACCCATTCGCCCTTGATGGGGCCGATCTGGGCCGCTTCGAACACCGCATCGCCGGACACTTGGCCAAAACGGGCGGCAAGAGAATCATATTGGCGGCGAAGCTCTTCGACCGGAGTCGACGCATCCAGCGCACGCGGAGTGAGAACGCGCGAGACCTGGTTCAAAATCGTGCTTTGCCAGCTAGGCATATCGGAATTCGGAAGTCAGAAATCAGAAGTCAGAATAGGTCTGGCCGTGGGGGATGTCATCAAAAAGAGGAAGGGCGCCAGGCTCGCGCCCAGCGCCCTTCCGATTCCCGATGTCTGAATCAGGCCGCCTTCTTGGCCTCGATGGCGGCAGCGCCGTTGATGGCGATACGGCGGGGCTTCTGCGCTTCGGGCACGACGCGCTCCAGATCGATGTGGAGCAGGCCGTTCTCGAGCTTGGCGCCCCGGACTTCGACATGATCGGCAAGCTGGAAGCGCCGCTCGAAGCTGCGCCCTGCGATGCCGCGATAGAGCACGCCTTCCTTGGGCGTCTCCTCGCCATGCTTGCCAGATACGGTCAGCACGCCCTCGGCGACTTCGGCGCTGAGCTCGTTCTCGGCGAAGCCGGCCACCGCAAGGGTGATGCGGTAATGGTTTTCGTCGGTCCGCTCGATGTTATAGGGCGGATAGGAGGCCTCCTGCTGGGAGACCTGATCGACGAGATCGAACAGCCGGTCGAAACCGACGGTCGAACGGAAGAAGGGGGAAAAATCGAATGCACGCATGGTCATATCCTCCAAAGAAGCGACATGGTTTGCGCCGGCCGCGAGGCCGGACGATTTTGGCCCGCCATTGGCCGGGCCGCTCGCGCCCCCGTGGCGTATCGCCCCCGGGGACCATCCATAGGTAAGAAGGGGTTTTAGGGCTTCAAGAGCCCCGGACGAGGTGTCCCAGCCCAAGCCCCCAGAACACCGCCATGGCCGTATAGATGACGGTGTTCATGGCCGCCTGGCTGACGTCCCAGCCCGTCACCCGGCGGGCCAGCTCGAGCAGGAACGCCCCTTCCTCCGGGTTGGACGGGTTGCGCCAGCGTCCCGTGCGGATGAGGCTTTCGAGGTTGTTGAGGATGCAGGAATCCCGGTTGAGCTGCCATTGCAGCGCCACTGCGGGCAGCAGAACCAGATAGAAAACGAGCAGCCAGCGCCACGGCGCAAGCCATCCCAGCACGATGAACGCCATCACCGCGATGTGGTGCCAGAAGAAGGCGTGGCCGAGCGCATCGCGCCGCGCCGCCTGGGTGGCCTCGTCTCCGATCATGCCCTTTCCTTCATCGCCTTGCCCTTGCGACAAGCATAGGACCCGTTATGCAGAGAGCCAATATAGGGTCAAAGGGGCGAAAATTCCTTCGCTGCAGCCGCGAATTCCGAGTTGTGAGTCGCGCTGACAAATGCTCAAATCCGCCCGCTCCCCGGTGGCCGCTTGCAACAGAGGCAACAGCAAGGGTGAGCGAGTCCTCGGGGACGGGGCCGCGGGAGCCGGAACTCAAAGGAAGGATTGACTGAATGACTGCGGATATCGTGAAAGAAATCATCTCGCAGATGGGTGCTGCGTTGGGCGCGAATACCGGCCTGAACGGCACGATCAAGTTCGACTTCGGCGAGCCTGGCAGCGTGTTGATCGACGGCAAGTCGACTCCCAACAGCGTTTCCGACGGCACCGGCAAGAACGCCGATTGCACCATCAGCGTGAGCCTTGAAACCTTCGAGAAGATGGTGAAGGGCGAACTGGACGGCACCTCGGCCTTCATGCAAGGCAAGCTGCGCGTGGCGGGCGATATGGGCCTTGCCATGAAGCTCGGACCCATCTTGCAGAAGGCGCGCGGCTAAAGCCCGCACGTTACTGAATCTTGGGGGGCGCCGTCGTCTTGATGAGGCGAGCAAAAGGGGCTCTCGGGAATGAGGGGTACACCCATTGTGAATGAAGCGCCGCGTGCGCTCTTCATTTCGGGTCGCGATGGCAAGCGCCTTCGCGTTGCTACGTGGGACGCCGCGCAGGAGCCTGCTCCGCGCGGCGTCTGCGTTTTGCTTTCGGGCCAGACCGAGTTCATCGAAAAATACGCCGAAACGATCGTGGAGTTGCGCAAGCGCGGCTTTGCCGTCGCCACGATGGACTGGCGCGGCCAGGGCGCATCCGTGCGCGAGTTGCCCGACCGGCGCAAAGCCCATATCGAACGCTTCTCCCAATATGACGACGACCTCGACGTCTTCATGGAGCAGGTCGTGAGGCCCATGGCGGGCACGCGCAAAACCATCGCGCTCGCCCATTCGATGGGCGCGCATATCCTGCTCAGGCGCATGCATGCCAAGCAAAACGAATTCACCACGGCGGTCCTGATCGCGCCGCTGATAAAAGCGCAGACGCGCGGCTATCCTCCGTGGCTCGCCCGCGCCATCAGCTTCATCGCGTTCGAGTGCGGCTACGGAAAGAACTGGGTCTTCGGCATGGAGCAGCGCGATCCGCTGCACATGGAATTCGAGAACAATCTGGTGACATCGGACCGCGCGCGATTCGCCCGCGCCAAGGCGCTGGTGCAGGAAGATCCCGACATCCGCCTTGCCGGCCCCACCTGGGGCTGGCTCGAGGCGGCCTATCACTCGATGGCCGAGATCGCCGCACCCGGCTATGCCGAAGCCATCACCACGCCGATGATGATCGTGGGCGCAGGCCGCGACCGCATTGTCGTGACCGCGGCCGTGCGCGACTATGCCAAGCGCGTGCCCAATGCGACTTATTTCGAAATCCACGAAGCCGAGCACGAAATCCTGATGGAGAACGACATCGTGCGCGCGCGCTTCTGGAAAGCGTTCGACGAATATGTGGGCCGCTTCGTGCCCGTGCCGGAGGAATAGGATGAAACGGATTTTGGCGATTGCGGGCTTTGGCGCCGCACTACTTTGGGGCGCGCCGGTTCTTGCCACCGGCATGTTCCAGCCCGACGGCGTGCAGCCCATCGATCCGCAAGGCGACAACGGCCCGCAAAAAATGCAATTGCCGCCCGATCCCGAGGGCCGCGCGGTGGAATTGCGCCTGCACGGCCAATGCGCGCAGGCCGTTCCGATCCTGCGCGGGCTGACCGCCGCCAACCAGAACGACGACATCGCCAAATTCAATCTCGGACAATGCCTGATCGATATCGGCAGGACCGAAACGGGCGGCTTGCGCGCGCGCGACATGGGCGAAGGCGCGCAATGGCTGCTGGCCGCGGCCAATCGCGGATTTCCCAACGCGCAATCGGGGCTCGTGCCGGTTTATCTCGACGGCGACGGCGTTGCCCGCAATCCGCTGGAAGCGGCGAAATGGGCGCTGATCTACCGCGCCAACGGCATGCGCCTGGCGCTCGGCATGCCCGATATTTCCGTCGATCTTCAGGCCAAGCTCGATGCCGTGCTCAACGACCGAAGCTGGGATCAGGCGCAGGCGATGGCCGACCAATGGTCGCCGGAATCGACGGCGGCGGAAGAATAGCCTCAATCGTTATAATGACGCGCATCCGCAATCGCCCGGTCGGCGCGATACATCGCATCCTCCACCGCGTTCTTGTAGCAGGGCGGACTGTAATCGGCCGTCACGGGATAACGCTCGTCCAGATCGCGGCACAAAAGCCGCGCCGTCAGCCGGATGCGATTTCTTAAAATGCGCACGCCGTAACGCGTGCGCAGATCGAGATCGTCGATGCGCACGGGCTTGGAGAGCGAAACGAGCTTGTACGGCGCGCCCAGCTTGCTGTAGGCCGGCCCATAAGGCCGCTGGATGATTTCGACATTCTCGTCCGGCGTGTTCAGATAAACCGTGTCGTCGTTGTAGCGGCTATCTTGCGCGCTCGCAGGCATTGCAAGCAGCGTGCAGGCGGCCGCGGCTATGAAGGCGGCGCGTATCGAATCCGTTCGCATCGTCGATCTCCCGTCATGGTGCGCGCCCCCGCCACTCAAGCAAACGGTTTATGCGCCCGGCGGTTCCAGACGCGTCATTTGTTAGGAAAAGGCCGGACGGGGAATTATTGCGGCAAAGGCGGGGTGATAATTTCCAGCGACACCGGGCACTCGACTTCCGTGTGCCGGTCGTCGTTTTGGCCTTCCGCGAAAACGGCGCATAGCTTGTCGCTATGCACGTTGCTGAGGCCGCGCGCGTCGGCCAGCGCCATGTAACAGACGAACCAGTCGCCCGTTCCGCCGGTCTGGCACAACAATCCGTCCACCTCGATGGATTGCGGCACATCGCTGTCGGCGGGATGATAGCGCGCGAAGATCATGGTCGAAGGATCGGCTTTCACCGACCAGCCGCCGAACGTCATGGCTCTGTCGCTGTCGAAGTCCCAGGAATCGCCGCTGAACTTCATGCCGAGAATGATGGTGGGATAATATTGGGAATTCACATAATCGGGGACTGTGATCTGCGTCGCGTTCTGGGCGTGTGCGGGCAGCGCTGCGCCAAGCGCGCAGAGCGCGGCGGCGAACGCGGCGCTTCTCGCAATTCCCAATCCGGAAAATAACGACCGCATGATGGCGCCCGGCGACACGCGGTCACCATAGCATGGGAACCGGATGCCCTCCAGCGCATGCAACCTGATCGCCAACGCTCGCTTCGCGTGCGGCCAGCCGCGTGAGCGGCGGCATTAGCATGAACCGGCGAGCCTCCAAAGGCTGCAGGGGCGACTCGGCATTGCGCTAATTTGCGCGCAAAAGCGCAAGCACCTCGGCATGCGCGCGCGCGTCGCCCGCCGCAACGATCCTGCCGCCATCGCGCACGGCGCGCCCTTCCCAATCCGTCACGATGCCGCCCGCGTTTTCGATCACGGGAATCAATGCCGCCACGTCCCAATGCTTCAATTCGGCTTCGATGATGATGTCGATATGGCCGGACGCGAGCATCGCATAAGCATAGCAATCCCCGCCGAAACGGCTTATGCGCGCGGATTTCGCCACGCGCTCGAACGCCGCGCGTTCGCGATCGGCGAAATAGCCCCAGGGATGCGTGGTGGAAACCACCGCATCGGCGAGCTTCGTGCAGGCGCGCGTCTTGAGCGGATGCACGCCGGCCGGATCGTGCATCTCCGCCGTGCCTGCGTAACCGATGAACCGCTCGCGCAACACCGGCTGATCGATGATGCCGAGCAGGCGCTCGCCATCGCGCTCCAGCGCAATCAGCGTGCCCCAGAGCGGCTGGCCGGTGATGAAGGCGCGCGTGCCGTCGATGGGATCGAGCACCCATTTAAGCCCGCTTGTGCCGGGCTCGAGCCCATGTTCCTCGCCCAGAATCGCATCGCCCGGCCGCTCCAGCCGGATGAGCGCGCGCATGGCCTCCTCGGCGGCGCGGTCGGCCTCCGTCACCGGATCGAAGCCCGTCTTGTCCTTGTTGGTGGCCGCCAGACCGCTGCGGAAAAAGGGCCGGATCACCGCGCCCGCCGCATCGGCAAGCCGGTTAGCAAAGGCGAGCGTGGCGGAATCGATTTTGGCCATGAGGATGTGTACCGTGGGACACGCGAAATTGCACGAAGGGGATTGCATGAAAAGCGTCGTGGTGACGGGCGCCTCCACCGGGATCGGCTGGGGCTGCGTGAAGGTTTTGATCGCACACGGCTTCCGCGTGTTCGGAAGTGTGCGCAAACAGGAAGACGCCGAGAGGCTATCGAAGGAATTCGGCGCCAATTTCGTGCCGCTGATCTTCGATGTGACCGATGCGAAGGCGGTTGCCGCGGGTGCTGCGAAAGTCGCCGCAGCGCTGGGCAACGAGACGCTGTTCGGCCTCGTCAACAATGCGGGCATCGCCGTGCCGGGGCCGCTTCTGTTCCTCGGCATCGACGAATTCAGGAACCAGATCGAGGTGAATTTAACCTCGCAACTGATCGTGACGCAGGCGTTTGCGCCGCTGCTCGGCGCGGACCGCTCGCGCAAAGGAAAGCCGGGGCGCATCGTGATGATGTCGTCCATCGGCGGCAAGAACGCCTTTCCGTTCAACGGGCCCTATCACGCCTCGAAATACGCGCTCGAAGGCATGAGCGAAAGTTTGCGCCGCGAATTGATGGTCTATGGCATCGATGTGATCCTCATCCGTCCCGGCGCGGTGGCGACACCCATCTGGGACAAGGCCGATACGCTCGATCTCAACCGCTTCGCCAACACGCCTTACGCCAAATCGCTGGCGAAACTGAAAGAGGTCGCCATCGCCATGGGCCGCAAAGGCTATCCGCCCGAGCGCATCGGAAACGCCGTGTTCAAGGCGCTGACGCTGCGCCGCCCGAAAACCGGCTACACCGAAAATCCCAATCCGATGCAGGAATTCATCGTGGGCCATTTCCCCAAGCGGCTGGTGGACCGAATCGTGGCGATGCAATTGGGGTTGAAGCGGCTAAAATAGTTTGTAACTACAATTGTAACTACATACGGATTGTGCTACCGTCATGGCGAAACGATTTTTCGAATGGGATCCGCGGAAGTCCGAATCGAACAAAAGAAAGCACGGCATCGATTTCGACATTGCCAAACGTGTCTTCCGCGACCCGCTCAAAATCAGAGATATCGAAGGTGACGAACATGGAGAAATCCGGTGGCGGACAGTGGGAGAAATCGGCGGAACACTCTACGTCGTCTCCCACACGGTCCGTGAAGAAGAGGACAAAGAAGAAGGCGAAATCGAGTTCGTCCGCATCATCTCGGCGCGGAGAGCGACGCCTCGTGAGAGTCGAAGATACCGGGAAACTCCCTAAACTGACCGCAGATCAACGCCGTCAACTCGAAGCAGCGGCGAAAATTCCCGACGACCAGATCGACACCAGCGACATTCCGGAAATCACAGAAGAGGAATGGAACAGCAAGACAATTTATCAAGGGCTGTTCTACCGGCCGGGAAAGAAAAGCGTCACCATCCGGCTCGACAAGGATATGGTCGATTGGTTCAAGGCGCACGGTAAAGGCTGGCAGACCAAGATGAACTGGGCGCTGCGCCTCTATTATGCGAGCCACCGCAAAACGGGCGCGGTTGTGGGAAGGCCCTAATCGGCTTCCGCTTTCGCGCGCTTGCGCAAATGGGGCAGAAGCTCGCGCTTGCGCAGGCGGATCGATTGCGGCGTCACTTCGACGAGTTCGTCGTCTTCGATATAGGCGATGGCCTGTTCCAGCGTCATGGGCACGATGGGCGTCAGCCGCACCGCTTCGTCCTTGCTCGTCGTGCGGATGTTGGTGAGCTGCTTGGCGCGCAATGGATTGACGTCCAGATCGTTGTCGCGGGAATGCTCGCCGATAATCATGCCCTGATAGACTTTGGTGCCGGGCACGACGAACAATTTGCCGCGCTCTTCGAGGTACCACAGCGCATAAGCCACCGCCTCGCCCTCGCCGGTTGAGATCAGCACGCCATTGACGCGCCCGCCGACCTGGCCCTTGTGCGGCGCGTAGCCGTGGAACATGCGGTTGATGACGCCGGTGCCGCGCGTGTCGGTGAGAAATTCGCCGTGATAGCCGATCAGCCCGCGCGACGGCGCAAAGAACACGAGCCGCGTCTTGCCTGCGCCGGTCGGGCGCATATCCTGCAACTCGCCCTTCCTCTGCGAAATCTTCTCGATCACCACGCCGGTATAGGGATCGTCCACATCGATGGTGACTTCCTCGATGGGCTCGAGGCGCTCGCCGTTTTCGCCGGTTTGATACAGCACGCGCGGGCGCGAAATCGAAAGCTCGAAGCCTTCGCGGCGCATGGTTTCGATCAGCACGCCGAGCTGCAATTCGCCGCGGCCGGCGACTTCATAGGCACCCTCGCCCGTTTCGCGCACCTTGATGGCCACATTGCCTTCGGCCTCGCGCAATAGCCGGTCGCGGATGACGCGGCTTTGCACCTTGTCGCCTTCGCGGCCCGCGAGCGGGGAATCGTTGACCGAAAGCGTGATCGCCAAGGTCGGCGGATCGATGGGCTGGGCCTGAATAGGGGTTGCGATCTGCACGTCGCACAGCGTATCGGCGACGGTCGCGTTCAGAAGCCCTGCAATCGCGACAATATCGCCCGCTTCGACGCGCGCCACCGGCACGCGCGCGAGGCCCCGGAAGGCGAGCAGCTTGGTCACGCGCGTGCGCTCGATCTCGTGGCCGTCGCGCGCCAGCGCCTTGATGACGCGGTTGGTGTTGATGGCGCCGGTTTCGATGCGCCCCGTAAGAATGCGCCCCAGATAGGGATCGGCTTCCAGCGTCGTCACCAGCATGGTGAAGGGATAATCGTCGCCCGCTTTTTCGAGCGGTTTGGGCTTGGGCACATCGGCCACGATGCGCTCGAAGAGCGGCGCCAAACCTTTTTTCTCGTCGTTCAGATCGGCCACCGCCCAACCCTGACGGCCCGAGGCATAGAGCACATGGAAATCGAGCTGGTCGTCATTGGCTTCCAGCGCCAGGAACAGATCGAAAATGCTTTCCAGCGTTTCCTTGGGCTGCGCGTCGGAGCGGTCGATCTTGTTGATGACGACGATGGGTTTCAACCCCAGCTTCAACGCCTTCGACAACACGAATTTCGTCTGCGGCATCACACTTTCGGCCGCGTCCACCAGCAGCACCACGCCATCGACCATGGAGAGAATCCGCTCCACTTCGCCGCCGAAATCGGCATGGCCGGGCGTATCGACGATGTTGATGCGCACCCCGTTCCATTCGACGGACGTGCATTTGGCGAGGATGGTGATGCCGCGCTCGCGCTCCAGATCGTTGGAATCCAGCGCGCGCTCCTCCATGTGCTGGTTCTCGCGCACGGAGCCGGACTGCCTGAGGAGCTGGTCCACAAGCGTCGTCTTGCCATGATCGACATGGGCGATGATGGCGATGTTGCGAATGTCCATGCGCGGGCTCCGGGGCGCGCGCTTATAGACGGCCCCGCCTGCCCCCGCAATCGCGCTATAGGTGGGCGGCCAGCTTCAAGCCCCATTTGGCGTCATTATGATATGTGGCGACGAGGGCCTGCGTGCGCCCGGCAAAGCCGATGGCCTCTTTCAAGGCTCTGGCGACTTCCACGACATCGTCGTCGTGTTCCATGTCCGAAACCGGGTGACCGGCGCATCTTTGATGCGCCACGACCGCCAGCGCCTCGGCGTGATGCGCGGTGACGAGCAGCTTCGCCCAGTCGCACACCGCCTTCCACTCGCCCGCGCGCTCGGGGCGCAGAAGCCCGTCCGGGCCAGGCACGGCGGTTATGTCCACGCCGCCCACGCGCAATTGCCTGGCGAGGCGGGCGTTCAAATCCACGCGCCGGCGATGCAGCCGCCAGTCCGCGCAAGTCACGGCTACGCCGAGCTTCTTATGCCGGTTCCACCACATGCCGCCCCCCAACATGGAAATTTTGTTAGACCGTTTATTAAACACGAATCCGGCTGCCGCAAAGGGCCAGCGGCATCAGGTCTTCGTGCGTTGTCATTCCGGCGAAGGGCCCGAACGGGCTTAAGCCTTTACCAATCAACGCGGTTTCGCCCAATGGTCGCAGTTGCAACACCGGCCTCGCAATTTCCGCCCGGCATGCTAGGAAGTCGCCCGGGAGCGTCCATATTTTCGGCAAGGCATGCACTGGCTGGTTTGGCCTGGCAGCCTGCCGAGTGCCGACCGGATTGATCGATGCGCCTCCTGCCTCCGCTGATAAGCATTCCTTCGGCCATCCAGCATGTGCCGCAAGCCTGGCATCGCGCGAGCCCGCGGGCGCGGCTGATTTTGTATGCGGTGGCGGGCGCACTGGCGGTTGCGCTTGGCTGGTATTTCCTGAGCGGATCGTCCACGCCAAAAGGCCCGCCGCCCCCGCCGGTGAGCGTGGCGCAGGCAAGCGTCAGGGACGTGACCGTCACCGAACGCGCCATCGGAACGGTGGTGGCGAATGCGACCGTGAACGTGACCTCGCAGGTCGATGGCAAAGTGGCCGCGGCCGCGTTCAAGGAAGGCGATATCGTTCATCAGGACGATGTGCTCTTCACGCTCGACCAGCGTCCGTTCGTGGCGGCGGTTGCGCAGGCGCGCGCCAATCTCTCGCGCGATCAGGCGCAATACGACAGCGCCGAACGCACGGCCACGCGCTACGAAGAACTCGCCAAGGAAAATGCGGTTTCCGCCGAGCAGCGCGATCAGGCCGTGGCGCAGGCGGGCGCCTTCGCCGGCACCGTGAAGGCCGACAAGGCGGCGCTCGATCTGGCCCAGCTCAACATGCAATACGCCACCATCCGCTCGCCCATCGACGGCAAGACGGGGCCGATCCTGATCCAGCCGGGCAATCTGGTGAAGGCGAATGACGTGAATGCGATGGTCGTCATCACGCAGGTCCAGCCGGTGAAGATCTCCTTCTTCCTGCCGCAAAGCGATTTGCCGCAAATCCAGTCGCAACAGGCCAGCGGCAAGCTCGTCGCCACGATGGAGCCGCACGACCATCAAGGCGCGCCCACGACGGCGCAAATCGATTTCATCGGCAATGCAGTGAATTTGCAGACGGGCACGATCGAATTGCGCGTCACGGTCGAGAACACAGATCTTCGCTTCGTGCCGGGCGAATTGGTGGATGTATCGGTGGCGCTGGGCGAGATTCCGCACGCGACCGTGGTGCCCGGCGACGCGGTGAATACCGGACCCAATGGCCGCTATGTCTATGTGGTGGATAAAGACGGCAAGGCCGCGATGACGCCCGTCACCGTACTCTTCCATCAGGACGATGCCGATGCCGTTTCGGGCAAGGTGAAGCCGGGCGATCGCGTCATCACCGAAGGACAATTCCGCGTGCAGCCGGGCCAGCCCGTCGCCATCGTCAAGCCGCCGCAATGAACATTTCGGAAATCTTCATCAAGCGTCCGGTGATGACGACGCTTTTGATGGCCGCACTCGTGATCTTCGGCGTGTTCGGCTATTTCGCGCTGCCGGTCAGCGAATTGCCGAATGTGGATTTTCCGACCATCGAGGTTCAGGCATCGCTGCCCGGCGCCGATCCCGATACGATGGCGTCCGCGGTTGCAACCCCGCTCGAAGCGCAGTTCTCGACCATTGCGGGCGTTGCCACGATGAGCTCGACGAGCACGCAAGGCTCGACCGAAATCGTCATCACCTTCGATCTCGACCGCAACATCGACGCCGCGGCCGAGGACGTGCAATCCGCGATCTCGGCGGCCTCGCGGCATCTGCCCACCGAAATGCCTTCGCCGCCGACGCTGCACAAGGTGAACCCGGCCGATTCGCCGATCGTGTATCTGTCGATGGGTTCGGCGACGCTGCCGCTGCAGGAAGTGGACCGCTACGCCGAAACGCTGCTCGCCCGCCAGCTTTCGACGCTGAACGGGGTGGCCCAGGTCAATGTCTTCGGCTCGCAGAAATTCGCCGTGCGCATTCAGGCCGATCCGTCGGCGCTGGCCGCGCGCGGCATCGGCATCGATCAAGTGGCCAACGCCGCCAACGCAGCCAATCCCACGATCCCTACCGGCGAATTGAACGGGCCCGAGCAATCGGTGCTCATCAAGACGAGCGGGCAACTGGCCGATGCCTCGCAATTCGCAAGCCAGATCATCGCCTATCGCAACGGCGCGCCGGTGAAGGTGAGCGATGTGGCGACGGTGCTGAACGGGGTGGAAAATCCTTACGTGGCGAGCTGGTACAACGGCCACCGCGCCATCGTGCTCGCCATCCAGCGCCAGCCGGGATCGAACACGATTGCGGTTGTGGACGAAGTGCGCAGCATCCTGCCGCGCTTTCTGGCGCAGCTTCCGGCGTCGCTTTCGCTGCATGTGCTTTACGACAGAAGCCAGTCGATCCGCGCCTCGATCTCGGACGTGCAGTTCACATTGCTGCTGGCCGCGTTTCTGGTGGTGGGCGTGATCTTCGCGTTTCTGCGCACGGTTCAGGCGACGTTCATCCCGTCGCTGGCACTTCCCATCGCCATCATCGGCACGTTCGCGGGCATGTCGATGATGGGCTACAGCCTCGACAATCTTTCGCTGATGGCGCTGACATTGTCCGTCGGCTTCGTGGTGGACGACGCCATCGTGATGCTGGAAAACATCGTGCGCCATGTGGAGTCGGGCGAGAAGCCGCTTTCGGCATCGCTCGTCGGCTCGCGCGAAATTTCCTTCACCATTCTGTCGATGACGGCCTCGCTCGCCGCCGTGTTCATTCCGCTGGTGTTCATGGGCGGGCTGATCGGGCGGCTCTTGCACGAATTCGCCGTGACCATCGTGCTGGCCATCGTGTTCTCGGGGCTCGTATCGGTGACGCTGACGCCGCTTCTGTGCAGCCGCTTGTTGCGCGCCGAGCACGAGCGAAAGCACAATGCGATCTATCAGGCGAGCGAACGCATCTTCAACCGGATGCAGGACGCCTATGACCGCACGCTGCGATGGAGCCTTTCGCACCGGCGCACGATCCTCGCGATTTTCGCGGGCAGCATCGTGGCGACCGTCCTGATGTTCATGGTTTCGCCGCAGGATTTTCTGCCGAGCGAGGACACCGGCCAGATTTTCGCGGTGACCGAAGCGGCGAACGGCACATCCTTCGACGGGATGGTGCGGCTGCAACAGCAGGCGGCGGCGATCGTTTCGAAAAATCCCAACGTCCAGCAATTCATGTCGGCGGTCGGCTTCGGCGCGAGCGGCGGGGGCGTGAACAGCGGGCGCATGTTCATGACGCTGAAGCCGATAGCGGACCGCACGGCCTCGCGCGAGTCCTTTTTCGGCTGGCTGCTCGGGCCGTTCGTGCATGTGCCCGTGTTGAGCGCGCTGGTGCCGCGCGCATCGTCGGACGAAATCATCCGCACGCTCGAGCCGCAGGTCTCCCACATTCCCGGCATCCGCGTATATATGCAGAACCCGCCCGCCATCCGCATTTCGGGAAGGCTCTCCAAATCGCAATATCAATACACGCTGCAGGACCTCGATCAGACCGAATTGCAGGACGCATCGACCAAATTGATGAACGCGATTGCGCTGACGCCCGGCTTCAAGCAGGTGACGAGCGATCTGCAGCTTTCGACGCCGGCGGTGTCGGTCACCATCGACCGCGACCGTGCCGCCGCGCTCAACGTGACGCCGGCGTCCATCGAAACGGCGCTGAGTGCTGCCTATGGCGGCGGGCAGATTTCGCAGATCTATGCGTCGTCGGACACGTATCAGGTGATCCTCGAGCTTCTGCCGCAATACCGCGCCGATACGTCGGCGCTGTCGCGGCTTTACGTGACGGCGACCGACGGCACGACGCTGGTGCCGCTCACCGCCGTCACCAAGATCGAGCCCACCACGATGCCGCTCAGCGTGAACCATCAGGGGCAATTGCCGTCGGTCACGATTTCCTTCGATCTCGACAAGGGTTATGCGCTTTCCTATGCCGTGTCGCAGATCGACAGGATCGAGCGCCAGATCGGCGTGCCCGCCACGGTGCAGGCGAGTTTCCAGGGCTCGGCGCAGGCCTTCCAAAGCTCCACCAGCAATATGGGCCTGCTCCTGCTGATCGCGATCATCACGGTCTATATCGTGCTCGGCATTCTGTATGAGAGCTTCGTCCATCCGCTGACGATTTTGTCGGGCCTGCCCTCGGCGGCAGTGGGCGCGCTCATCACGCTTTATGTTTTCGGCATTCCGCTCAGCCTTTATGCCTTCGTGGGCATGATCATGCTGATCGGCATCGTGAAGAAGAACGCCATCATGATGATCGATTTCGCGCTCGACCGGCAGCGCCGCGAAAACGCGCGCCCCGAAACGGCGATCTACGAAGCCGCCATCATCCGCTTCCGCCCGATCATGATGACGACGATGGCCGCACTGATGGGCACGCTTCCCGTCGCCATCGGCTTCGGTGAGGGTGCGGAGACGCGCCGCCCGCTGGGCGTGGCGGTGGTGGGCGGATTGCTTCTATCGCAGCTTCTGACGCTCTACATCACGCCGGTGATCTACATCTATCTCGACAATCTGGGCGAGCGCATAAAGAACTGGCGCCGCCCCCGCGCGCACGGCATCACGGCCTGAGCAAAAAAGAAGGGCGCAGGTTTTGGCCTGCGCCCTTTGCAAACGAAAGCGGATGACTCAGAACCTTGCGCCGACGGCAAGGCCGTAGGTGCGCGGATCGCCGTAGAACGCGCCGGTCCACAGGCCCGATGACGAACTCGTCAGATATTCGCCGGTGATGTTGTTCTTGTCGAAGACGTTCTTCACGAACGCCTGCGCATACCAGACATCATTCGGCGAATTGAGCGTCAACTGGGCGTTCATGTCGGTTGCAGATTTGATCCTGTCGGCGGAGTCCTTGAAGATGCGGCCCCACATCATGCCTCGCCAGTAGAGGTCGACGCGCGGCACCAGCGAATAGCCGTTGTCGAGATCGGCGGTGTACTGAACGCCGATGCTGAACGCCGTGGTCGGCGTGTTGGCGATGTGATTGCCCTTTAGATTGACCGGCTCGCCCGTGAGCGTGCCGCCCGTGTTCGGATCGGAAGTGTGGAAGCCAAAGAGATAGAGCAGATAGCCGATGCCCGGATTCGTCGTGGCGCTCGGCGCGGTCGTGTTGTTCACGCTCAGGCCATAGAACGGACTGGACGGATCGGTGCCGGCAAAGCACGAGCCATAGGCTACGTTCGGTATGCTGGCTCCGAGCTGGTGCATGCCGCCCGGCGGCGTGAAGAAGACGCTCGGCGCGAGCGATGCCATCGTGGCAAAGTCGTTATCCATATTGCCAGACGAAGCAGGCCCGTCACCCTTGTAGTAATAGACGCAGTTCTGCGCGTTGGTGGTCGAGAGCTGACCATCCTTGATGAGAAGCGCGTTGGGATCGCCCGCGCCCGGATTGCGCGGATCGACCTGATAGACGCCGTTATCGATGCCGGAATGGGTATAGCTGGCGTTGAAATTGATCGCCCAATGGCTATCGGGCGCCCACTGCATATCGGTTTCCGCGCCCCACAGCTTGGCATTGATGTTGGTGTTGATCGAGGTGTTGGCGATGATCGAGGAGATCTGATAATCGCCGTAATTGTAGTACCACAGATCGCCGTTGACCTGCAGCGAACCGTCGTTGAGCGTATTCTTGGTGCCGAGTTCGTAGGCGTCGATCTTTTCGGGCTTGTAGGTCAGCGGCAGCCCTTCCAGATTGCCCGCCTGCACGCCAGGATTGGCGCCGCCGGCCTTGTAGCCTTTGGCGAACGACGCATAGACCAGCGTGTAATTGGTGAAATCGGTCTTCGGGGTCCAGTCGAGCACAGCGCGGCCGGTCAGCTTGTCGAATTTCGTCCGCACATAATAGAAGGGCTGGCCCTGACCGCTGGCACAGCCCGGCGCACCTACATTCGCATTGGGCGTGTTCGGATCGAAGTCGGCCTGACACGTCTGCGTGACGAAGTTCATCCCCGCATTGTTGGACATGGTGCCGACGGGAATAAAGCCGTCGAAGATCGTGATTCGGCCGATGTCTTTCTTGGTGTCTTCGGTGTAGCGGCCGCCCAGTGTTAGCTTCAACTCGCTCGGAATGATGTCGTAATAGACTTCGCCATAAACCGCGCGCGAATTGAGCGTGGCGGCTTCGGTACGATTGTCGTAATACGGCGTTCCGTAGATACAGCCCGTCGCGTTGCCGCAGATCGGCGATGCACCGAGCGGCGGCGGCAAGGGACCGAGCAGCGCGCCGAACAGGAACTGGCCGTAATCGAGCGTGTCGTTGGCCACGTAGTAGTCGCCCGCGCTCTTCGTATTCAGATAGAAGAGGGCCACCATCGCGTTCAGCGGGCCATCGAAATCGGTGTTCAGCCGGAAATCGACTTCATGCTGGTCGGTCTGGCCGCTTGACTGGTCATAGGCCAGTTCGTTCGGCACATATTTCAGGATGCCGCCGCCAATGATGCCCAGATGCGAGAAGGACGAAACTGGCAGCGTGGGGAAGTTCGCCGGATTGAGAATAAAGGCGAACGGCCCATTGACCGGATCAGCATAGATGGCGGGAACAAGGTGCTCGGCGACATAATTGTTCAGCGTCCCTTGCACCGTTGCGAGGCTCGTACCCAGAAGCGTCGTATTGAAATTCGGGGTTGGGAAGTTGGTATAACTTTCCTGCGATATCGTGTTGCCCCAGGAAGAATTCACGACCAGCGTGGCATCCGCCCAGTTGCCGATCTTCTGCTTGACCTCGCCGGTATACGAACTGCCTTCGCCCTTCAATGTGGGCGTGAAATCCGTATTGATCTTGCGCGGATCGGAAGGGACCGCCCCGGCAGGAGCGACAAACGGCGCCTGCAGATTAAACAGGCCGAGGCCGGCCGCGAGCGGCGCACCGAATGCCGTAGCTGCGTTGTGGTTGACCGCATTGGTAACTTCGTCACCGGGATTGTTATAAGTCGGGTCCACAGCCACTGCGAAAAGGCCCGTAAACGCCGAGGTCAAAGCCTGCTGGCTGACCGGAATATTGAAATAGGTCGCGCTCAGGTTGACCGGCTCAGCCGCCAGCCGGTCGGGCAAACAGCCCAGCACACCTGAGGGATCCTGGTGGCAGAGTTGTTTTTGCCCGCGCATGCGCGTGTCATCTTCCTTGGCGTGGTTGAAGATGAAATCGATCGTCGTAGAGTCGGTCGGCTGCCAGCGCACCGAACCGCGCACCGACCACAGATCGCGTGAGTCGGGGTGCTTGTCATCCGTACCGGCGAATACGTTGGTGGCGAAGCCGTCATGTTTCACCCAGTCGGCGGCGATGCGCACGCCCAACTCGTCGGTGATGAGGGGGATATTGACGGCACCTTTCGTTTCCCAGGCATTGTAATTGCCGTAGGAGGCGTCGACGTTGGCGCTCATCGTCTCGAGATCGGGCTTGTTGGTGAACACGTTGACCGTGCCGCCGGTGGCGCCGCGTCCGTACAACGTGCTCTGCGGACCGCGTAGAATTTCCACGCGCTGGATATCGAAGAACTGCCCGGAATCGACCGGAGCGACCGCATAGAACGCATCGTCGATGTTGAAGGCCACGCCCGCTTCGGCGTCGCCCGAGATCACCTGCGTGCCGATACCGCGGATCTGGAAATTCGAACTGGTGAAATCGGTTTTGGTGTAAGTCACGCTCGGCGTGCTGAATTGCAGATCCTTGAACTGCACGATCTGGTGAGCCGCGAGGTCCTGGCCCGTAAACGCGGTCACCGCGATCGGCACCGTCTGAATGTCTTCGGTCTTTTTCTGGGCCGTGACGACCACTTCTTCGATCTGCGCGAAGGCTGGTGCGATCAATGCGGACGACATCAGCAAGATGGCGGCCAAAGTGACAGGCCTGCCGGCCCCGATCCGACGCTGCGTATTCATATTTTGGACTCCCCGTTGTTGCGCTCTATGGCGAAACTCTTGCGCTACCCTGCTCATCCTCCATCGAATAAGCCGGCAGCGGTTGATTTGTCGCAACAAGGATAGGGATAAAGATTTCAAATCGGCAAGGATGTAACGGGGTTTAGACATTTGCCCGCCCCATTTCCCGAAATCTTGTACCCGGAATGCAACACCTTCATTTCTTGCAGGGAAAATGCGGAAAAAACGACAAACCGGGCTTTCTAAAACCGGTTGTGACGCAGCGGAAATTACCCCGAATGGGGTGTTGCGCCCGCCTCTCCGGCCTGTTTGGGGAAGGGGCCAAGCGGGAACGGCTGCTCGTCGCGCAGGAAAACCACGAAGGCCAGAAGCTCCCAGAGATACTGAACGAGGTTCAGGCTGAAATGCTTGAGCTCGTCGTTGAGCCGGCCGTTGATCGCCACCACCACGAACTGAGCCAGCGCGATCAGGATCACGATCCAGAACACGAACCAGGCCACGATCCCGAAGCCCACGGCATAAAGCAGGCGCACGGCGGGAAATGGCGGACGGGCGGGCACCTGAGCGCTGTCGCCGGCCGGATTGGTGTCTGTCATGGAGGCCTCCATCGGCGGGCCATCCGCCGGGTGCTTCTAATCTATTGGGTGGGCGGGCCGATTCAAGCTGGAGCTAGCCGTCCGTCGTGATAGCTCACAGCCGGGCCGGCCAGAAGAAGGCCTGCGAAATAGCCGCCCAGATGGGCCTGCCAGGCAATCAGCCCGACCTCCATCCCCGTGCCGAGGCCGAGCCATCCCGCCAAAATGTTCACGCTGACCCAGACCGCGCTCCAGACAATGATCCGCTGCGACAGAAGCGGGGCGAGCGCAGGCCCGCCCTCCGGGAAGGGCGAAATCGGCAGGATGCGGAAGCCGACGCCCATCAGGCCCGAAATCGCGGCGGAAGCTCCCACCGCCGGATCGGGCGAACCCCAATTGCACAACAGATGCGTGAGCGCGCCCGCGATACCGCACACGAAGAAGAGCGCGAAGAAAAGCCTCGCGCCCAGCCTGCGCGCCACGATGGCGCCGAACGCGAGCAGCCACACGGAATTTATTAACAGATGCGCCAGCCCCGCATGAATGAACATGTAGCTGACGAAAGGAACGAGACGGGCGGCGAACGAGCCGCACACGCTTCCGTTCGCCCCATAACAGGCCGGAATGAAGGCGTAATGGCGCACGATCTCCAGCGACAGATCTTGCGGCGCAAGCACGCGCGCCAGATGCGCCGCGGCCAGCGCCGCGATCAGCCAGACGGTCGCGGCCGGTGCGCGCAGGAAAGGCTGATTGCGGGGCTCGGGCGTTAACGTCATCTCTCAACCTTGCCGCATCAGCGCGGCCTCCACCAGCGGCAGCCTGTCATTGCCGAAATACATGTCGCTTCCGTTGACGAACATGGTGGGCGAACCGAAACCGCCGCGCGCGATGACTTCTTCGGTGTTGGCGCGCAGGCGATCCTTGATGTCGGGTTCCTCGCTGCGGGCAAGAAGGCGGGCCGCATCGAGGCCCACGCTTTCGGCGATCTTCTTCAAGATATCGGGCTGGCTGATGTCTTCGAGGCGGCCCCAATAGGCCTCGAAGGTCGCGCGTGCAAACGGAATGAGCGCGCCCAGTTCATCGGCAGCGATGACCGCGCGCATCGCCGCCACCGCGCGTACCGGAAATACGGGCGGCTTGCCGATGGCAACATCCGCGAGCCGCGCCCAGTCCTGAAGGTCCTTTTCATAGTAAGCGGATTTGCGCGGATCGGGATTGGCCCGGCGCTCGTAAATGTCCTTGTTCACCGCGTTGAACACGCCGCCCACCAGAATGGGGCGCCACACGATCTCCGCACCCGTTCTCTTAACCACGCCGTGAATGCGCGTGAAGGCGAGATAGGTCCAAGGCGAGGAGCAATCGAAGAAGAATTCCAGCTTTGCCACGATGCGCTCTCGATTCGTAAAGATGAGCGCCAAACTAGCGGCGTTTGTTCCGCTTTGAAACAGCCGCCGCCGCCCATGATGGCACGCGGGTTGCTCCTTGGCCCCCGAGATCATCGCGGGGCTTGGGACCATGCGCCGTTCACTGCTTCAAGTTGCGACTGCCGCGGGGCTTTTCGGCCTCGTTTGCGGCACAGCACGGGCAGGCGATTACAGCGACGCCTCGGAATACAGCCACGCTTACGGCATGAGCGCGGGCCAGGAAAACGCGCCCGTCGACAGCTCGCTGCGCGACGCCAACGGCAACCTCACGGTCGTCAACGGCCAGTTCACCAGTTCCACAATGAGCCAGCAATCGGGCGTGCAGCAGATGAGCGCCATCAGCTCGGGCTCGGGTTCCGGCGCGCTCTATGGCGGCGCAACGGCCATCGGCAATTCGCTCAACGTCGTGACGGTGGGCAACAACAACACGGTCATCGTGAATTCGCATCAGACGAACAACGGCGATCAGACAGCCAATGTCTCCATCGGACATTGAACCGGAGCCCCACATGACTTCTCGCGGACGAAAATATCTTCTGAGACCGCTCGTGTTCGTTCTGGGCGCGCTTGCGCTTTCGGGATGCATTAGTCCCACGGCGGATTCGACGGGCCGCTACACCGCGCCCATCGGCGGCTCGCCGGTGATCGCCAACGAGACGCCCTATTCCACCGCGCTGCGCTGCCTCGATGCCTATACCGGGCACAAGCCGCTGCGCATCGCGGTCGGCCAGATCGCCGATTACACGGGCAAGGTGGGCTCAGACAATTCGGGCCGCGACATCACGCAAGGTGCGGCACTCATGGCGATGAGCGCGCTTGCCAAGGCGGGCGTGCCGCTGGTGGAGCGTTTCGATACATCGGTTGCCGAACTCGAACTCAAATACGCCAACAACAAGCTCATCACCGACGATCCCGATAAGGACGGACAGGGCGATTACCGCCGCATCATGGCGGGCTCGATCCCGGGCTCGGATTATTATCTCGTCGGCGGCATCACCGAACTCAATTTCAATATCCGCTCGATGGGCGCCAATGCCGATGGCGGCAATACGGCCACCGACGGCATCAAAGGCACGGCCGGGATCAACGCCTATGTGATGAATGTCGGCCTCGACCTTCGCCTCGTCGACACCAACACGCTGGAAGTGGTGGATGTGATTTCCTACCAGAAGCAGATCATCGGCCGCCAGCTTCAGGCCGGCGTGTTCGATTTCCTCGGCCACACGTTCTTCGACGCCAGCATCGGGGAAAGCGCGCTCGAACCGATCCAGCTTGCCGTGCGCTCTGTGGTCGAGCGCGCCGTTCTTGAAATGGTGTCGCGGCTTTACCGCGTGCCGAACGGCGTGTGCGCCTCCATCGGCACGCCCGGCGATCCGCTCGCCGGACCCGACGACAATCCGCCACTGCCGCAACAGCCGCAAACCGCAACGCCTGCCGCTACCACGAAGGAGACATACAATGCCAAATCTCGCCAAGAACCTTATCGCTACTACAGCTCTGTCGATCCTGATGCTCAGCCCGGCCTTCGCGGGGAACTCAACTGACACCGGCAGCGTGATCCTGAACGGTCAGGTGAATTTCAACGTCGAAGTCTCCAAGCTGAACGTGGACGTTCAGGATGTGGGCGGCGACGCCGTGGGCCAGTCGGTGGCCGGCGGCAACGTGGTCGACATCACAACGATGCAGGACACCAAGGTCAACAACCAGCAATACAGCAAGAGCGCCTATATCGGCTCGGAGCTGAACGCTAACGTCAACAACGTGTCGGGCAGCGTGGGCTATAGCTCGCAAGCGGTGTGCAACGCGGCCGATGTTTCGACCGATCCCACGACGACCGACGTTTACTCGAACCAGGAATGCCGCGCGCAGGATCCGGCCTCCACGCTGAATGCGGCCGTGTCGAATGTAAGCGGCGACGTTTCACTGGCGGGCTCTTCGGTCGGCAACAATTTTGCCGAAGACACCAATGCGCCGAACGCACCGGTGGAAACCTATCAGATCAATTCGTCGGCCACCTATTCGACCGTGAATGCGAGCATCGCGGGCGTGCATGGCAGCACGAGCGCGACGTCCGCCGCCATCGGCAACAACGCCGAGATCGTGCATTACGGAACGAGCAACTGATCCCCGCGTCCTCTCGGGGGCACCGGAGGATGCGGTACTGGGAGGGCGAAAGCCCTCCCTTTTTTATTTGCGCGCGGCGATGGCGGCGGCAACAGCCAGAATGTGTTCTGCCTGTTTGAGATGCGGCTGGTCGAGCATTTTTCCGTCGAGCGAGGCGACGCCCGCGCCGTGCGCGAACGCGGCCACCACGCGTTTGGCATGTTCGGCATCGGCTTTGGACGGCGTGAACGCCGCGTTGACGATCTCAACCTGATCGGGATGGATCGCAAGCATGCCGGAAAACCCTTCGCGGGCGGCCGCGCGCGCGGCGCGTTCGAGCCCCGCCGCATCGCGGAAATCGGCGTGCAGGGTTTCGATCGCATCGACGCCAGCTGCCTTCGCGGCGATCAGGCAAAGCGAACGCACCATTTTGTAGGTGAAATAGAATTCGCCGGTTTCATCGCGATTTCCGGCCGCACCCAGCGCCGCCGACAGATCCTCCGCGCCCCAGGTCAGCGCCGCGAGGCGGGGGATTTCCATTCGCGCGTAATCGCCGAGCGTGAAGACGGAAACCGGTGTTTCGGTGGCGACCGGCAGCAATTTGATCTCGCCTTTTGAATCGAAACGCGAAAGCTCGCGATCCACGATCTGCAAGGTCGCGGGCGAATTGGGCTTCGGGATCACGAGGCCCGAAGGCGCGGCCGGCGCAATTGCTTCGAGGTCCTTGCGGTAATCCTCGCTCCCCACCGGATTGACGCGCACCCATATCGATTGCGGGTGTTTCTCTTTCAAAAACTCCACTGCCATCGCGCGCGCTTTCGGACGGTTGGCTGCTGCAACCGCATCCTCCAGATCGAGGATCAGCGCATCGGCGGGCGAGGATTTGCTCTTCGCGAGTTTCTTCTCGCTGTCGGCGGGAACGAAGAGAAGCGAGCGCAGAATCATGGCCATGCTCGGCGGTCGGGTGTGATTGCAAACCCCAGCCGTTCCGCCACCGCGTGCAGGCGCTTGTCGCGTGTCCATAACCCGAGGCCCGGTATGAGACGCACGGACGCCAGCAAATGCGCGTCCACGTAACCAATGCCGACAGCGACCAGATTCCGGCTTTCGATAAGATGCCAGACTTCCTCATCGCGTGCGATGGGCGCGCGCGGCAATTCCTTGAGGGCACGAAGAATTCCGCTGCGATTTTTCAGATGCCCAAGCGATAGCTCGCCGATGACGAACGGATGCATGAACATTTCGCCGGCATCGAGCAAGCTTTGCAACGTGCTGTCCCGTGCGCGCAGATGATCGGCCCAGACGGAGGTATCGGCCAGAATCACGGCTTACCGAAGCGGCGCCTGGGCGGCGCGCGAAACTGCGGCTCGGTCCCCCCCAAACGGGCCAGCCTGCGCGCTGCCTCACGCTCCACAAGCGCCTTGAGCGCCGCATTCACCAACGCGGATTTTTCCTTGATGCTCGTGTACTGCTCGGCTTTGTCGAGAAGCTCGTCATCCAATGTGACCGTCGTGCGCATGGCTGTCTCCTTAAGCATCAAATGTAGCATCACTTGATGCTGATTTCAATGCCTCAGCGACGGGCCTTCGGCTTAGCTTTTTTCTTCGGTTTGGCAGGCGCTTTCGCCTTGGGCGCGGCTTTGAACAGTTCATCTGGCCGGAAGACTTTGCGCAGCATCAGCGCCGAGCGTTTGCACACCGCCACGAGTTCGTCCTTCTGGTTGAAGGCGCGGTGGACGAAGATCACGATGCCGTTTTCGGGCCGCGAATTGGATTTGCGCAATTCCAGCACTTCGGTTTCGACACGCAGCGTATCGCCGTGAAAAACGGGCTTGGGGAAACGCACTTCATCCATCCCGAGATTGGCGACGGTGGTGCCGAGCGTAGTTTCGCCCACCGAAATGCCGATCATCAGCCCCAGCGTAAAGAGCGAATTGACGATGCGCTGGCCGAACTCCGTTGCCTTCGCGTATTCCTCATCGAGATGCAGTTGCGCCGGGTTGTGCGTCATGGCGGTGAAGAAGACGTTGTCGGCCTCCGTCACCGTGCGCCGGATCGGATGCTGGAATTTTTGTCCGGCGGAGAATTCTTCGAAATAAAGTCCGGGCATGGCGGCTTCCTGGTTTATGGGCCTAATCGACGGTCACGAAAGTCGCGGTTTTGGAATCGAGAATCTCGAGCTTGCCGTCGGCGATGCCGAAGCGCGCGCCATGCAGCGAGAGGTTGCCTGCCCGCACGCGCTCGGCGATGAAGGGAAAATCCATCAGCCGTTCGAGCGAAAGCTTCACCGCCTCGCGCTCGAGCGCGACATGCGCATCGGCATGGCCCGAAAGCGCGTTCACCGCGGGCTCCAGAAGATCGATCCAGCTTTTGAGGAACGGCACGCCGTCGCTGATGGAATGATCGAGCGCCGCCGCCACGCCGCCGCATTGCGCATGGCCCATGACGAGGATTTCCGAGACGTTCAGGTTCAAAACCGCGAATGCGATGGCCGCACTCGTGCCGTGATGGGCGCTGTCGATTTCGTAAGGCGGAACGATGGCCGCCACATTGCGGATCACGAACAATTCGCCGGGCCCCGCATTGAAGATGGTGGCGGGATCGGCGCGCGAATCGCTGCAGGCGATGACGAGCGCGCGTGGCTTCTGGCCGTTCGCGGCAAGATCGGCGAAACGCGCGCGCTCCGCGGGCCAGCGGGATTTGCGGAACTCACGATAACCGGCGATCAGACGATCCATTGCATGTCCTAATATGATTTCGGCAGATCGAGAACATTCTCCGCGATGAAGGACAGGATCATCTGCTCCGTCACCGGCACGATGCGGTTCAGGATCGATTCGCGGAAGAGGCGCTCGACCTGATATTCCTTCGCGTATCCCATTCCGCCATGCGTCAGCACTGCGCGCGTCGTGGCGTCGAAAGCGGCGCGGGCGCCGAGGAACTTCGCGGCATTGGCTTCGGCGCCGCAAGGTTTCTTGGAATCGTAGAGCGATGCCGCGCGCAAACACATCCAATAGGCGCTTTCCAGATAGGCCCAGTTTTCCGCGAGCGGATGCTGGATGCCCTGGTTCTGGCCGATGGGCCGTCCGAAGACTTTGCGTTCGCGGGCATAGGTCGCGGCGCGGGCAAGCGCATCGCGCCCGATGCCGACCGCTTCGATGCCGATCAGCACGCGTTCGGGGTTCAGACTGTCGAGCAGATAACGGAAGCCCTTGCCCTCCTCGCCGACGCGGTCTTCATCGGGCACGAAGACGTCGTCGATGAAGACGGTATTGGAATCGACCGCCGCGCGGCCCATTTTCGGAATGCGGCGGACTTCGATCTTCGAGCGATCGAGATCGGTGTAAAACAATGTCATGCCGTCGGTCGGCTTCTTGCATTCGGCTTTCGGCGTGGTGCGCGTCAATAAGAGAATTTTATCGGCCACCTGCGCGGTGGTGGTCCATATCTTCCGTCCACGGACGATATAGCCTTCATTGGTGCGCCGCGCGAAAGTCTCGATCGAAGTGGTGTCCAGCCCCGCATTCGGTTCGGTCACGCCGAAGCAGGCCTTCTCGCGTCCCTCCATCAGCGGCACGAGCCAGCGCTTTTTTTGCTCCGGCGTTCCATGCACGACGATTGCATGCGGCCCGAAAAGATTGAGATGGATGGTGGAGCTTGCCGCAAATCCCCCGCCGCCGCGGGCCACCGCATGCATCATGATCGCGGCTTCCGTGACGCCGAGGCCTGCGCCTCCCAACTCGGCCGGCATGGTGATTCCCAGCCAGCCGCCATCGGCCATGGCGCGGTAGAATTCCTCCGGGAATCGGGGGGTCTGGTCGCATTCCGTCCAGTAATCGTCGCCGAAGCCCGCACAAATCTTTGCGATGCTTTCCTCGATGGCGCGCTGGTCATCGGTGAGCTGGATGTCCAAGTCTGTCTCCAAAAGCGAATGAAATCAGCCGGTTATACCTTTATCCCTGACGCCGGCAGGGTATTAAGACCCTGATGGCCTTGCGGTTGCGCGTCAGAACGCCCCCGTTATGATGAAAAAACAAGGGGAAACGTCTTGGGCGCGCCGCTATAACTCCCGCCCCGTAAGGGAGAAACGCCGTCCGCAAAAGAGCGAACGCGAGTTGCAAACAGACACATGAGTCCAGATTCGGCAGACGGGCCGTTGCTCGCCGAACGTACACGCGCCGGAATGGCGCCGACCGATACGAGCAACCCCAACTATTTCCATAAGGTCGTGGATTGCCAGTGGGCGTGCCCGGCGCATACGCCGGTGCCGGAATATATCCGCCTGATCGCCGAGGGGCGCTATTCCGACGCCTACATGATCAATTGGCATTCGAACGTGTTTCCGGGCGTGCTGGGCCGCACTTGCGACCGGCCTTGCGAACCGGCGTGCCGGCGCGGACGCGTGGAAGACGAACCGGTGGCGATCTGCCGGTTGAAGCGCGTGGCCGCCGACAACAAGGACGATATTCGCGACCGCCTGCCGAAACCTGCCGCAAAGAAAAATGGAAAGCGCATCGCGCTGATCGGCGCTGGGCCGGCTTCGCTGACGGTGGCGCGCGATCTTCTGCCGCTGGGCTATGAATGCGTGATCTACGATGCCGATCCGTTCGCGGGCGGCATGATGCGCACGCAGATTCCGAAATTCCGGCTGCCCGAGCGCGTGCTGGACGAGGAATGCAATTACATCCTCGATCTGAAGCCCGAGACGCGCTTTGGTCAGCGCATCGACAGTTTGAAGAAACTGCTGGCGGAGAACTACGACGCGATCTTCGTGGGTTGCGGCGCGCCGCGCGGGCGCGACCTGGAAATTCCGGGGCGCAAGGAAGCCGCCGCCAATATCCATATCGGCATCGACTGGCTTTCCAGCGTTTCGTTCGGCCACGTCACCAAAATCGGGAAACGGGTTATCGTTTTGGGCGGCGGCAACACGGCGATGGATTGCTGCCGCACTTCGCGACGGCTTGGCGGCGACGATGTGAAGGTCGTGGTGCGCTCGGGCTTCGAGGAGATGAAGGCGAGCCCATGGGAAAAAGAAGACGCGATGCACGAAGGTATCCCGATCCACAATTTCCTGGTGCCGAAGGAATTCACGCATAACAACGGTAAACTGACCGGCGTGATCTTCGAAAAGGTGAAGGCCGAACGCGACGAAAAGGGCCGTCGCAATCTCGTGCCCACCGGCGAGCCGGATGTGCATTTCGAATGCGACGATGTGCTGGTGGCTGTGGGCCAGGAAAACGCCTTCCCGTGGATCGAGCGCGACATCGGCATCGAATTCGACCGCTGGGACATGCCGAAAGTCGATGCAGTGACGATGCAATCGACCAACCCGAAAATCTTTTTCGGCGGCGATGCGGCGTTCGGCCCGAAGAACATCATCTGGGCCGTGGCGCATGGCCACGAAGCGGCGGTGTCCATCGATCTTCTGTGCAACAGCAAAGATGTGAAGGTGCGGCCTTCGCCGCTGGTGAATCTTTCCAGCCAGAAGATGGGCATTCACGAATGGTCTTACGACAATGACGTGTCGCTCGATCTGCGCTTCAAGGTGCCGCACGCGCCCAAGGAAGTGACGCTGCGCAATGTGAATGTGGAAGTGGAATTGGGCTTCGATGTGCAGCTCGCCTTCAAGGAAGCGCAGCGCTGCCTGAATTGCGATATCGAAACGGTGTTCGAGACCAAGCTCTGCATCGAATGCGACGCCTGCGTCGATATCTGCCCGATGGATTGCATCACCTTCACGCCGAACGCGCCGGAAGACGAATTGCGCGAGAGCCTCACCGCGCCCGCGCCGAACAGGACGCAGGACCTTTATCTTTCGGACATCCTGAAAACCGGCCGCGTGATGGTGAAGGACGAAGACGTCTGCCTGCATTGCGGGCTTTGCGCGGAGCGCTGCCCCACGGGCGCATGGGACATGAAGAAATTCTATCTGGAAACGGCACAGGCATGCGACCGATAGAGGCCACCAACGATTTCGTCGTCAAGTTCGCGAACGTGAACGGTTCGGGCTCGGCGAGCGCCAACGAATTGTTCGCGCGCTGCATCCTGCGCATGGGCGTGCCGGTCGCTTCGCGCAACATCTTCCCCTCGAACATCCAGGGCCTGCCGACATGGTACGAAGTGCGCGTGTCGGGCGAAGGCTGGCTCGGACGGCGCGGCGGCGTGGACCTCATGGTCGCGATGAATCCGCAGACCTGGGACAAGGATATCGAGGAAATCGAGACCAATGGCTATCTGCTCTACGATTCCACCAAGCCGCTGACGACGCAGAAGACGCGCCCCGACATCACGCTGCTCGGCGTGCCGCTCACCGCGCTTGCCAACACGATGGAAGGCACGATCCCGCGCGAGCGGCAATTGCTGAAGAACGTGATCTATCTCGGCGCGCTGTCCGCGCTGCTCGGCTTCGAGCCGTCGGTCGTCGAAGGCCTGATCGGCGGGCAGTTCAAGGGCAAGGACAAGCTCATCAAGCTCAATATGCGCGCGATCGAACTCGGCCACGATTACGTGACGAAGAATCTGGCCGGCAAATGCAAGCTGAAGGTCGAGCGCGCCAATGGCGTGGGCGAACGCATTTTCGTGGCGGGCAACGATGCGGCCGCGCTCGGCTGCGTCTATGGCGGCGCGACGGTTGCGGCGTGGTATCCGATCACGCCGTCCACATCGCTTGCCGAAGCCTTCGCCAAGCACTGCAAGAAGCTGCGTACCGATCCCGAAACCGGCAAGCGCAAATACGCCATCGTGCAGGCGGAAGACGAAATCTCGGCCATCGGCATGGTGATCGGCGCAAGCTGGAACGGCGCGCGCGCCTTTACCGCCACGAGCGGGCCGGGTATTTCGCTGATGCAGGAATTTTTCGGGCTGGCCTATTTCGCCGAAGTTCCCGCCGTGATCTTCGACATCCAGCGCGGCGGGCCATCCACCGGCATGCCCACGCGCACACAGCAATCCGACATTCTGCTTGCGGCGTATGCCAGCCACGGCGACACCAAGCATGTGCTGCTGTTCCCCAAGGATCCAGGCGAGTCGTTTGAATTCGCTGCAGCTGCTTTCGATCTCGCCGACCGTCTGCAAACGCCGATCTTCGTGATGATGGATCTCGATATCGGCATGAATGACTGGCTGTGCGAGCCGTTCCAGTGGGATGACGCGCGCGCCTATGACCGCGGCAAGATCATGACGGCCGAGGAACTGGAAGCGGGCAAGGATTTCGGCCGCTATCTCGATGTGGACGGTGACGCCATTCCCTATCGCACGCTGCCGGGCGTGCATCCCACGCGCGGGGCCTATTTCACCCGCGGCTCCAGCCGCGACCGCTATGCGCGCTATAGCGAAGAAGGCTCGGTCTATGTCGACAATATGCAGCGGCTGTTGCGCAAGTTCGAAACCGCGAAGAAGCTCGTGCCCGCGCCGGTGCGCAAGAATGCCGAAGTGGGAACGCGATATGGCGTCATCTATTTCGGCTCCACCACCGTGGCGATGGAAGAAGCGCTGGCAGCGCTCGAAGGCCAGGGGCTTTATCTCGATACGTTGCGCATCCGCGCGTTTCCGTTTTCCGAGGAGATCGTCGATTTCATCAATGCGCACGATCAGGTGTTCGTGGTCGAGCAGAACCGCGACGCGCAATTGATGAAGCTGATCGTCAACGAATGCGCCATCGATCCGGCGCGGCTGATCTCCATTCTGCATTATGACGGCACGCCGATCACCGAACGCTTCATCACGAAAGCGATTTCCGAGCGCATGAAACTTCGCCGCAAAGAGGCCGCGGAATGACCTACATCGCCAAACCGAAATTCCATCATCGCGGCATCAAGACGAACGCGCTGGGCTACACCCATCGCGATTACGAGGGCCGCATCTCCACGCTCTGCGCCGGGTGCGGGCACGATTCCATTTCGGCGGCGCTGATCGAGGCCTGCTTCGAGCTCGCCATCGAGCCGCACCGCGTGGCGAAATTGTCGGGCATCGGATGTTCGTCGAAGACGCCGGATTATTTTCTGGGCCAAAGCCACGGCTTCAATTCCGTGCATGGGCGCATGCCGAGCGTCTTGACCGGCGCGAACCTCGCCAACCGCGAGCTGATTTATCTGGGCGTTTCCGGCGACGGCGATTCCGCCTCCATCGGCCTCGGCCAATTCGCCCATTGCGTACGCCGCGGCGTGAACATGGTCTATATCTGCGAGAACAACGGCGTTTACGGACTCACCAAGGGCCAATTCTCCGCCACTGCCGACAAGGGCTCGAAAAGCAAGACGGCGGTGAATTCGGATTCGCCCATCGATCTCGTCAGCCTTGCGCTGGTGCTGGGCGCGACCTTCGTGGCGCGCTCCTTCTCCGGCGACAAGCAGCAATTGGTGCCGCTTCTGAAGGCCGCGATTTCGCATCGCGGCTCGGCTGTGCTGGACGTCATTTCGCCTTGCGTGCAATTCAACAACAGCCCCGAAAGCACCAAATCCTACGATTTCGTGCGCGAGCACAACGATGCCGTCAACCGCATCGACATGATCGTGCCGCGCGAGGAAATCACGGCCAATTACAAGCCGGGAACGGTGGAGACCGTCGTGATGCATGACGGCACCATCATCAAGCTCGCCAAGCTGGAGCCGAGCTACAATCAGAACGACCGTGCGGGCGCGCTGGCCTACGTACAGGATCATGCTGCGCGCGGCGAAGTGGTGACGGGGCTGCTTTATCTCGATCCCAATGCCGACGACATCCACGCAAGCCTGAACACGGTGGATGCGCCGCTGAACCGGCTGGGCGAAAAGGAATTGTGCCCGGGATCGAAGGCGCTGGACGCGATCAACGCCGGCTATCGCTAACGGCCCGCGCCGGCCTCTACCTTCGAAAAGCGTTTTCATTCCGCCCTCCACGAACGCACTTTGCCGCGCGCCGGCGCGCGCATGCCGTAATGCACGGCGAGCCGCTCGAGCGCGATCTGCAGCACCACCTTGGCCGAGCGGCGCGGCCAGCCCTTGGCGCGCTCGGCATCTTCAAGCCCGGTCAGATGGCAGCAGACATCGAACAGCAGATCGGAGAGGCCGGGACCTGTGGCCTTCATGGCGGCGGCGAAGCGCTGCTTGGCCGCGAGCGCGGCATCGGAAATGGCGGCGCTGCGGTTTGTGCGGCTGCCCGTCACTACGGGGGCTTCCCAATCGATGCCCATGCGCGGAGCGATCTGCGCCAGCGTATAGTCGCGGCGCAAGCGCTCGCCCGCATCGTGCTGCACGGCATCGACGATGCCGCGCTTCTTCAGCCAGCCGAGCGTGGATTCGCCGTCGTTGACGATCACGCTTCTCTCGCCCCCGGGCGCCGCCATCAATCCCGTCCGGCGCAATTGATGCTGGGCGGCGAAGGGTTCGCTGATATTCTGTGTACGGAGAAACCAGCCCTCTCCCGCATCGCTGAGCACGAAACCGCCGGGTGTTTCGGCGCGCGCGTCGAGCCAGCCGCGCTTGCGCATTTCGCCGGCGAGGCTTGCCGCCACGCGCGTGCCCATCGGCTTGCCGCGCATCCGAAGCGCATAATCGCCGTCCGCCAGCGGTTCGAGCCAGGCCGGTGCCGACGAAAGCCTGCGCAGCACGCGCCGCGCGGCGGCGGCGAATTCATCATCCTCGCCGCTCATGGCATCGCCGCTCCGCGCAATTGCTTTTCCAGCCATTCGAGCAGGCGGTCGAGATCGGGATCCTCGCGCATCTCCTCGATGCGGTGGCAGGCATGGCTCGCGGTGGTGCGGTCGCGCCCGAATTCGAAAGCGATCTGGCTCATCGTCATGCCGAACACGACATGGGAAAGATACATCGCCACCTGCCGCGCGAGCGCTGCACGCGGATGGCGCCGCGTGGCCGCCGCCACATCCTCGAGCGGCACTTCGTAAGCCTGTGCGGCCATCATGCGCGCGAGCCCCCCGCGCGTCGGCAAATTCGCCGGCCAGCAATTCTCTTGTTCGTAGATCGCTTGTGTATCGGTCATATCCTGCTCCCTTCGGCCATTGCCCGGCCGGTAGGACCATTATCCTACAACTTTCCAGAGCGGGGATAAGTAATACAACCTTTGCTTGCATAAGCTCGATAAATATGGTTAATGAAAGGGTAATCTTGAAGCGAGCCGGGGAAACGGTGCGGGGATAACCAAGAAAAACCGGGGGCCGGGACCGGAAGGCGAACGCGGCAAAAAAGCCTTTCCGGTTGTAGGATCATTATCCGCGATGGGTGGGGACAGCACCCGTGCTAGGCTCGCCCGATGATGCGATGTGCCCCGTTTGCCGCCCTTCTGCTGGCCGCGAGCCTTTCGGCCTGCGCCGAAGACAACCCGAATTTGCGCAACGATCCGGACTTTCAGGCGGGCTATGCCGCGGGCTGCGCGGCGGCCACCACGGCCGGCGCCGATTACCGCCGCGGGCCCACGCGCGACGAAGATCTCTATAAGTCCAGCCAAACCTATCGCCACGGCTGGGGCACGGGCTATTCGGCCTGCCGCACGCCCAATACGCCCGCGCCCGGCGGAAACCCTGTGCCCTCGCCCAACCCTGGATCCTGAGATGCTCCGTATACTGATCGGCCTTCCGGTTTTGCTGGTGTTGCTGGCGGCGGGCGCGCTTTACGTGGCCTATGGCGAAGTCGATCCCTGCCGCGTGCTCGCGGTGGAGCGCTCGCGCCGCGCCGAGGACGACACCGGCATCAGGATCGGCGGGCTCGTCGAGCCATGGATGCGTTTTGCCACCAGCCAGCTTTCCACCGGCCAATGCGCGCGCGAGCTTTGGGACTCCTGGCGGCAGCGCATGGCGGGCGGCGAAGACGAAAACGGCAGCGATTGAGCCCGGCCCGTCACGGTTAATCCGTCCTTAACCATTCTTGCCTACCCTTAACCTTGCGTGCCGGAATTTCACACTTGTGCTGGCGCACAATGTGCGTATAATCCGTGTACGTACCGTCTAGGGGTGGGCGTGGCATCGGAGTAAAAGTCGATGTTGGGTCATCTGGTTCATACGCCGGGATACGAGGAGCGCCTCGAAGACCTCCGCATGCGCGGATGGTTTTCGCGTTTGCTGGGCGCTCTGTTCGGCTGGCTCTGAAATCCCGAAATCAGGAATAGCGGCGCGGTTCCCACCACGGGAAATACGGCGGCATGTCCTTCGACACTTTCTCGGGGAAGTTCGCTTTGCGCTTCTCGAGGAACGCGACGACGCCTTCCTTTACATCGGCGCTTGCGCCGCGGGCATAGATACCGCGGGAATCTATTTTGTGCGCTTCCATCGGATGATCGAGCGCGGACAGCCGCCACATCATTTGTCTTATGAGCGCTACGGACACCGGCGCTGTGTTGTCGCGGATTTCGGCGGCGATGGCGTGCGCCCGCGCCATAAGGCGGGCATGTTCCACCACTTCGCTGACGAGATGGCCCTTCAGCGCCTCCGCCGCATCGAACACGCGGCCCGAATAGCACCATTCGAGCGCCTGGGCGATGCCCACGATCTTGGGCAAAAACCAGCTCGAACATGCTTCCGGCACGATGCCGCGGCGCGCGAACACGAAACCGAAGCGCGCATTGTCCGACGCGATGCGGATATCCATGGCAAGCTGCATGGTGGCGCCGACGCCGACCGCGGGGCCATTGACCGCGCAGATCACGGGCTTGAGGCATTCGAAGATCGCGAGCGTGAGACGCCCGCCGCCATCGCGCACGCGATCGTCCGACCAATCGACTTTATCGACGGTGCCCGCATTGCGCGCGGCGCGCTCCGGATTGCTCGTTGCATCGAACGTCGCCGCCCCCGCCGACAAATCCGCGCCCGCACAAAACGCGCGGCCCGCGCCGGTGACGATGATCGCACGCACATTGTCATCCGCGCTGGCGCGTGCGAACGCATCGATCAGCTCGGACTGCATCTTGGCCGTATAGGCGTTGAGCTTTTCGGGGCGATGCAGCGTGATGGTGAGGATTTGATCCTTCACATCGTAGAGGATTTGTTCGTAGCTCACATTTTCCTCCAAAACTATTGTCATCCCGGCCGAGCGCAGCGAGAGCCGGGACCCACGGAGATTGCGTCTCGGTAGGTCCCGGCTCTCGCTCGCTTTGCTCGTTCGGCCGGGATGACATTATTTGTATTAAGCAGCCGCTTTCTGCGGCGCAAAGCGGGAATAGAACGTCTCGCCCTTCTCCGCCATGTCGCGCAGCAGCTTGTTGGGCTTGAAGCGCTCGCCATATTTCTTGGCGAACGCATCGCAGCGCTCGACAAACTTCTTCGCGCCGATGGTATCGATATACGACACCGGCCCGCCCGTGTACGGCGCAAAGCCCCAGCCGAGGATCGCGCCCACATCGGCATCGCGCGGATCGGTAATGACGCCTTCCTCGAAGCAGCGCGCGGCTTCCAGCGCCTGAATGGTGAGGAAACGCTCGCGCATCTCCTCCACATCGCAATCGGTGCGCCATTCGCCTTTGCCGTATTTCAGAAGATCGGGCCAGATGCGAAGCCGCTTGCCGCGCTCGTCGTAATCGTAGAAACCCTTGGCGTTCTTGCGGCCGAGGCGTCCGTTCTTCTCCACGATCCAGGCGAGGAAATCTTCGGCAGGATCGCTGGAATTGATGCCGAGGTCTTTCTTCGTCTGGCGCGTGACTTTGAGCGCGGTGTCTATGCCCACGGAATCGGTCACTTCCAGCGAGCCCATCGGCATGCCGGCCATGCGGCCCACATTTTCGATCATCGCGGGATGAATGCGCTCGGCCAGCATCGCCATGCCTTCGCGCGTATAGGTGCCGAAGCAGCGCGAAGTATAGAAGCCGCGGGAGTCATTCACGACAATCGGCGTCTTCTTGATCTTCTGCACGAAATCGACGGCGGTGGCGAGGGCGCGCGGGCTCGTCTTCTTGCCCATGATGATCTCGACCAACCCCATGCGATCCACCGGCGAGAAGAAATGCACGCCGATGAAACTTTCCGGGCGGATGCTGGCTTCGGCCAATCCGGTAATGGGAAGCGTGGACGTATTCGAGCCGTAAATGGCCTTGTCACCGATCACGGCTTCGGTTTTTTTGGTCACATCGGCTTTCACCGCGCGGTCCTCGAACACCGCTTCGATGACGAGTTCGACATTCTTCAACGCGCCGAAATCGGTCGTCGGATGAATGCGGGAGAGAATTTCCGCCTTCTTCTCCGGCGAGGATTTGCCCTTCTCGATCTGCTTGTCGAGCAGCTTGGCGCAATGATCGAAACCGGCTTTGGCTTTTTCCTCGGTCGTATCAACCAGCGTGACATCGATGCCGGCCAGCGCCGAGACATAGGCGATCCCTGCGCCCATCACGCCCGCGCCGAGAACGCCGAGTGTCTTCACATCGGTCTTCGGTTCCCCGGCCGGCCTGCGCGCGCCCTTGCCGAGATCCTGCATCGAGAGGAACAGCGTGCGGATCATGTTGCGGCTTTCGGGCATCATCATCAGCTTGGTGAAATAGCGCGCTTCGATGCGCAGGGCCGCATCCATCGGCACCTGCACGCCCTCATAGACGCAATCGAGGATAAAGCGCTGCGCGGGATAATTGTTGTAGCTCTCCTTGCGCAGCATCGAATTCGCCATCGTGAAAATCTGGCCGCCGCCGGGAGAGAACGGCCCGCCGCCGGGAAGCTTGAATTCTTTCTTGTCCCACGGCTGCACCGCTTCCGGTTTGGATTTGATCCATTCCTTCGCATCGGCGACGACATCGTTCGCGACTTTGTGCACGATCTTCTGCGACAGCGCCTGTTGCGGATTGACGCTCTTGCCCTGCAGCAGCATGGGGAACGCGCCCATCGCGCCGATCAGACGCGGCAAACGTTGCGTGCCGCCGCCGCCGGGCAGCAATCCCACTTTCGCTTCGGGCAGGCCGAGTTGGATTTTCGGATTGTCCTGCACCACGCGATAATGACAGGCGAGCGTGACTTCCAAACCGCCGCCGAGCGCGAGCCCGTTGATCGCGGCCGCCACCGGCTTGCCGCAGGTCTCTAGCTTGCGCAACGCATGATGGAACTGCATCACGCCATTGTAGCGCGCGGCGATAGCTTCTTCGGCGGATTTGGTTTTTCCGCCCGCAGCGCTTGCGCCCGATTCCATTTCATCCAGCGCCGCGCCCGCGCAGAAACCGTTCGGCTTTCCGCTGGTGATGACGAGGCCCTTGATGGTGGCGTCGCTGGCAACCTTCTCCGCAACAGCCGCGATTTCCGAAATCGCCGAGGTGGTGAGCACGTTCATCGTGCGGCCCGGCACATCCCAGGTAAGCGTGACGATTCCGTCCGCGTCCTGATCCCATTTGAAGTTTTTCAGTTCCATGGTCTTAGACTCTTTCAATGATGGTGGCCGTTCCCATGCCCGCGCCGACGCAGAGCGTGACGAGCGCGGTGTTGAGATCGCGGCGTTCGAGTTCATCGAGCACGGTGCCCAGGATCATCGCGCCGGTCGCGCCGAGCGGATGGCCCATCGCAATCGCGCCGCCGTTCACATTCGTCTTCTCATGGGGAATGTCGAGCTTCTGCATGAAACGCAGCACGACCGAAGCGAACGCTTCGTTGAGTTCGAAGAGATCGATATCGTCCACCGTCATCCCGGCGCGCTTCAAAACCTTCTCCGTCACCAGCGCGGGGCCGGTGAGCATGATGCAGGGCTCGGACCCGATGGAAGAAAACGCGCGGATGCGCGCGCGCGGCTTGATGCCCATCGATGCGCCCGCCTCTTTTGTGCCGAGCAGCACGGCCGCCGCGCCATCCACGATGCCGGAAGAATTGCCGGCGTGATGGACGTGATTGATCTTCTCCACTTGCGGATAACGCTGCTGCGCCACCGCATCGAAGCCCGCGAATTCGCCGAGCTGCGTGAACGCCGGATTGATGCCGGCCAGCGATTGCATCGTCGCATCGGGGCGCATGTGCTCGTCGCGGTCCAGAATGGTCTGGCCGAGAATATCCTTCACCGGCACGACGGATTTCTTGAAATAACCGTTCTTCCACGCATTGCCCGCGCGCTTCTGGCTTTCCACCGCATACGCATCCACATCGTCGCGCGAGAAACCGTCGATGGTCGCGATCAGATCGGCGCCGATGCCTTGCGGCGTAAAATAGGATTTGATGGCAATGGCGGGGTCCGTCGCCCACGCGCCTCCGCTCGCGCCCATGCCCACGCGGCTCATGCTTTCGACGCCGCCGCCGATGGTCATTTCCGACTGGCCGCTCATCACCTGGCCCGCCGCCATGTTGCAGGCTTCAAGCCCGCTCGCGCAGAAGCGATTGATCTGCACGCCCGCAACGCTATCGGCGTAATCGGCGTTCAAGACCGCGATGCGCGCGATGTTCGAGCCCTGTTCGCCGACGGGATCGACGCAACCCAGCACCACGTCATCGACAATGTTGGTGTCGAGATTGTTGCGGTCGCGGATGGCGCGCAGCGCCTGCGTCGCCAGTTCCAGCGCGGTCACTTCGTGCAGCGCGCCGTCCTTCTTGCCCTTGCCGCGCGGCGTGCGCACGGTGTCG